>ENA-UOJJ01000004-UOJJ01000004.1-human-gut-metagenome-genome-assembly--contig:-CS66-NODE-4-length-478014-cov-17.078475_pt1 | contig 478014 bp, 345 predicted proteins | sample MGYA00242343_ERZ723890 | MGnify/ENA metagenome assembly ERZ723890
TAGAGAGTCTGAACTCACAGATTTTACGTCTTGATTCAAACCTGAAGGATAAGGATATAATTATTGAACTATTAAAAGAAAGGAGAAAAGACATGTAATTTTAAAAGAATGGTAATGGCCATTTGCATGTAGTAGAATAAGACTTTACCATTAACGGTGTTCACCATTTATAAAAATAATATAGTTGCCATAGCTTGATTCTTAGAAGAGAAAGTTTTGATACTAACAGATTGTTTTCTAATTGTTTACTCTCTATCTGTAAATAAAAGAAAATCAATGTAGTATTAAAGACGCGCAAGCTGCAGTAGAGGAAAATCTCTAAGAAATCAGCTTCTTTAATTTATATAGACAAGACAAGCGTTTTCCATTTGTTTTCCCCAAGCATTTAGATAACTGATTGTCAATATAATATTAAAGTGGCGCAGGCTGCCATCGAAGATTGATTCAAATCCATTTGATTGCAATAATTAAAGAAATAGACCTGTGCATCCATTGCACAGGTCTATTCTTTATGTATGTTCATAAGGGAATCGGTCGTTTTTTGTCGTTATTATCTGAAAGCAATCTCTACCTTAGGGGCAAAACTCATACCTACCGCATCAGTTTGATGCGAGCAACTTATGAACAATTTTTCTATATGACGCTATTTCTTGTAATTTTAATGGACTGGCGTTTGTCCGTAGAAGTAGCGTATAATCCGATACATATCCCCTTGTTCCGAAAGAGGAGACGTATATGGTTGTCACCCATTTCGCAGGTTTCCGTTTGCAGAAGCACGCCGGATAACGAGTAAATACGTAATATTCCGGCTTCTTTGCTCTTCAAGTACAACTCTTGCCCGTGGCAGGAATAGCTGACGATGGGATTTACGGTATACTCTGTTTCGTTCCGACAGTCTTTGATACCGTCAGGGTCGTTCGGTTGTACTTTCCGGATTATGACGAAAGGAAATTCCGAAAACACGCTTCCTTTAGTTACGCTTAAGGCTGGGTCGTCGGCATCGGTTTCGAGAAAACCTGAGCCTGCGGTCGAAGAAAGACCGATGGCATACAGGTCTTCATCCGAATATTTGCGGAAGAGATTGAAAGAATGTTTGGAATAATCATTCTTTGTAGTCAGTGTCCCCTCGTCAGACAAATGTTTATTGTTATCCGTTTGGCTGACAAACATGTAACGGTCTCCATAAAGTGGCATGGGACGTATCCTCCACAAAAAAGACTGGTCGTCGGTTTCGTCCAGACCGGTGAACGTGGCATCCGTATTCCTCAAATACCGGCCGGTTTGCGGGTCTTTAATATAAAAACTGTCTTTGGCTTGCGGTTCGAACGTATTGGTCTCATATACCGGCAGGTTGAAATGCAAAACGGTTTCGGCTTTTGAGCCTGTTTGTGAAACGCGGTGGAACATCAACGTGTATTCCATGCAGGTGTCCAACACTCCGACACACAAAGTATCATTCAGATCGGCCACTTTTCCGCCCAAATCGTTCAGGTGGAAAGTCAATGTGTCGGCTTGTATGGTGTCTTTGTCGAGCATCCACTTGTAAATGCGTGTGGAGTTGGCTGACTGGGCGAGCAGGGAGTTCGGCGAGGCGTACAAAGACACGGCTGTGTGGCGTGGCACGGCCAAGGTCGTCCCGCTATAGTTTTTACCGTCGCCATACGCAATGAACGGGTCTATTTCCGACACCTCCACGCGGAACGTTTGTTGTAATCGGGCACCGGCCTGATTGGTCATTGTCACCCGGTAATAAGCATTCGATGAAACGCTCGGCTGCGTCATCAGATTTTCGTTGTGGCTCAGTGCATTCCAATTCTGCCCATTGGTACTTTTTTCCCACTTCCATTCACGCACAGGAGTATCAATATACTCCATCCCAAATGTCAGTTCATCATATTTCTTCACGTAAATCAACGTGTCTGTTCCCGTGGTACCGTTCATTTTATAATAAGGAGTAAAGTTACCGGTCCATCCCTCCCCTTCCACATGAAGGGCGAACAACTGCGTGTTGCTCACGCCTTTTTCATTGGTATAATGCACACGGAAGGTACGCGAAGTGTCCAACACGATGTCACGTGTGGAAGAAGTGCATGCCGGGTCATCGTCCCATGCCCATTTACCGGTATCCGTTTCTCCGTCCGGCAATAGGGCCGTCAGGGTCACGGTCGCCCCTTTGGGGATACAGTTCACGTCAGGCCGGTCGATTTCATGGCCTTCATACGCGATTTTTCCACTCAGGACCGTGGGGACTTTAGTCTTGTCCTCCAACGGGTCGAGCGTACACATCAGGGTACTGAAACCCAAATGGTCGTATCCGCCGCTGTTCCCTCCGCCGAATCCGCCTCCTGCGTCTATACCGTTTTCGTTCATTTCGAGCATCTTTCTGGAGTAAGGCACCTCTATGCCTCGTATGTTTTCATAGTAATTCACGATACGGGCTTGAGCCGGACGGTTGGTTCCCCGTCCTCCGTCTCCCATACTCATGAAAGTCCCGTCACAATTCGTATAAGGACTGTTCGGCAAGTCGTCCACTCCGGAATTATAGGCGTTGACGTATTCAAACCCACATACGATACGGTCGTCCTTCAGGGCATAAAAGTCATCGCCTTGGTTTCGCCCCGTGCCGCAAAGGTCTGCGGCCAACGCAAGCGCCATGGCAGCATGCCCTTGGTCGCGGTTGGATTCCTGCATCTGCCCGAAATAGCCGAAGGGACCGCGTTCGTCCGGATGAAGTTTCCAGACCAAATGATGCAGCGACTCGCCATAACGGTGGTCTTCCATATACTTATAATACTCCGTGGCTTGGTTGTAGATGAAGACATCATCGCACAATATACCGATGCTCATCGCACACAGCACGTTGCACAAGCCCCAATTCGACCAATAATGGTCGTCTTGTGTCCCGTTGCGTCCTTGCAGGAAACCGATTACCCCGTGGTACCACACTTTCAGCATCCATTCTTTGAATCGTCCGAAGTCCGTGGCATCCCATCCCGGATAGTCGCGCATCAGTTCGGCAGCGTTGGCAAACTGGTAGCCATACAGCCCATATGCCAGACAGGCATTCGTGTCTCCGCTCACCTTCTTGCAGGTCTTGGCCCAAGCATTAAGGATTTGGACGGACTTGTCTGCATACGCCTTATCGCCGGATATGTGCCAGACCAACGCACATTGGTAAGCCGTGGCGGCATCCCGGTAAGCCAACTGGTAATTGTCCGGGTCGGGTTCCCAAATCGTCCGGCCTCCGCGTACGATTTTCTCGACCGGAGCAGCCTTCCAGTCCAAACTGACATGCGGGCTGGTCAGTAGTTTCCTGTAAGCGGAAGCCCAAGGCTCCTCGCCGGCTTCTACCTTGGCTTTTGTCCGGTCCAGGTCGGCCTGCGTATGCAACATGCCGGGATGGATGAAGTTTTGTGCATTCAGCCATAACGAACTGCACAGCGTCATGACTATCAAGTATCTTTTCTTCATGGTAAATGTTTTTAATGAACCGTGGCAAAGTTAGCAGGTAAATACCGTACGGGGACGGATGAAAAAAAGCATCTTTTATGTCGTTCTGAACCAAATGCGCCTGAAGGATGTTTTTCTAGCCACGGCGTGTGGGAAAATGTCCGAAAAAGACGGCCGATTCAGCACAATGCAACAAAACAACCTATATTTTGAACCAAAATATCCTACGTCAAGTGGTGCCGATTGCCTATCTTTGTCTAATCATCATTTGTTATTTGAAAGAAAAGCCATGGATACCGTAAAACGAAAAGCAGGAAAGCGTGCCATAAGGACAGTCGTTCCGATGTTGTTCCTATTGTTGGCCTCGTGCCTCCACGCACAAGACCGTCAATACAAATTCCGTCTTATTGATGCTTCGGACGGACTTTCGGACGGACAAATCCGCAGCCTGACGATGACGGAAGAAGGTTGCATCGCCATCAAGACTGGTTTCATTCTGAACATTTACAACGGTGCCACGTTCGACCGATTCCCATATGACAAGACACGTAAATACATTTGGGCATACGACCGTCCGCCCAAAGAGTATTACGACCGCGAAGGACGGATGTGGCTCAAAGAGTTGGGCTACCTGCTTTTGCTCGACATGAAGAGCGGGCAATATGATTATTCCGTCTCCGAGGTGTTGGCTTCCATGGGAATAAACCGGCGGCTGAAGAACCTGTTCATAGACGATTACAAGAATTATTGGTTCGTGACCGAAGACAATACCGTCTCCTTCTACGACGTGGAACAGGGGCGTTTGCGCACCATAGAGGATGGTGGCAGTGAATTTACCCGGAAATACGGCGTACCGGTGGAAATGACGCAATACAAGAACCTCTGTTGGATTGTATATGAAAGCGGACTGATTCGCTACTGGGACTACTCTTCGGCCGAGTTCGTGTCGCAAGAGACACGTTTCCTGCATGTCATCAACAGGCTTACCGACCGTATATACCTGCATCCGGATGCCCAAGGAAACATCTGGCTGATGTACAACAACGGACTATTCTTCTACAATCGCATGGAACGCACTTGGAAGGAGGCATGCGGCATAAGCGGACTTTCCAACTTCTTCACGTGCATGGATTTGGACCGGGACGGCAATGTGTGGGTCGGCACGTCCAAATCCGGCCTCCGCATCATCGATGCCCGGACGTTCGAGGTGACCACACTTCCTGCACTGGAACTGACCGACGGAGGGACATTGGAAAACGATATTTATACGGTATTTTCCGACCGGAACGGGGGTATATGGGTGGGCACCCTTTTTCAGGGCTTGTGTTATTACCATCCCAGCATGCAGAAGTTCTCTCTCGGTCACACCGTGAACCGCTATTCGTCCGTCACCAGCGAGAGCATCCGGTGCTTTCTGGAGGATGCCGACGGGTCTGTACTTATCGGAGGCGTTTTCGGCCTCTTCCGTTTCCGGCCGTCTACTGGTGCGATGGAGCAAGTATTCAAGGCCGAACCGAATGACATTTGCCTTTCCGTTTTTAAGGACAAGGGCGGACGTATATGGGTGGGTACCTTCCTTCACGGTTTTTATTGCATCGAGGGCGGACAGGTTCGCAACCTTCTCCGTTCTACGGTGAATTGGGAACAAGACCCTAACCAGAACATATCCCGTGCTTTGTACGAAGACAGCGAAGGCCGTTATTGGGCCAGTGTGACCGGCGGGGTCGGACGTTTCGATCCGGCCACGGGAAAGATTGCCTATATGTTGCACGACCGTCATCCCGAACTCCGTTCATACGCCGTGGTTCATGCCTTCTATCCGGTGGACGGCCATACGTTCGCCGCTTTGGGCAACAGCGGCATCTACTATTACGACACGCAGAAAGACAGCGTGTGGATTCCGGCTTTTCTGAAAGAACAGCGGTATGCCGACACCAAATATTTCTGCATGCTGAAAGACCGTCACGGCGTGGAATGGTTCGGGACGGAAGACGGCATCTTGGTGTTTGATCCTCGCCACAAGGAGGCCACGGTGCTGACCGAGTCCGACGGACTGTCCAACAATGCCGTCACGGCCTTGTTGGAGGACAACGAAGGAATGGTATGGGCTTCCACGCTGAACGGACTTTGTAAAATCGCACCTCGTGAAGACCCTGCCGGGAAAGGATTTTCCGTGGTGAGCTATGGGGAAACCGACGGGTTGCAGGGCGGCAAGTTTTATGAGAATGCGGCTTTGAAAACCCGGTCCGGGCTTTTGTTCTTCGGCGGGGCCCACGGATTCAATTATTTCAATCCTTCGGAAATCCGATACGACCGAAGCGACAACCATCCCGTCTTCACCCGTTTCTATCTGTTCAACAACCCGTTGAAAGTGAATGAGGCATACAACGGGCATGTGATTCTGACGCAGACCGTGGACCGAACGTCGGAAATCCGGCTCCGTCACGACGAGAATTTCGTCATGATAGAATTTTCAGGCCTGAATTATGTCAACCCTTCGCACACTTACTATAAGTATAAACTGCTGAATTACGATAAGGAGTGGAACGAGGTGGTGGCCGACGGGAGCGGACGCGCCACCTATACCGGATTACAGCCCGGCGAGTACAAATTCGTGGTCTACACCGCCAACGGGGACAAGATTTGGGGGAAGACACCGGCCGAAATAACCATTACCATTGCGCCACCGTTTTGGGCGACGGCATGGGCCATCGCGGTGTACGTCGTGCTGGCTGCCGGTTTGATGGTCTGGTCGTGGAGAAGGTTCCGGAGGCGGGCACAGCTCAAAATCCGGATGGCTCAAGAAGCTAACGAACGGAAACAGCGCGAAGAGCTCGACCAGATGAAGTTCCGCTTCTTCACGAACATCAGCCATGAGTTCCGCACTCCCCTCACCTTGATTCTTACGCCTTTGGGGGCACTCATCCACGATACGGGCGAACCGGAGCTGAAAAAGAAGTTGGAACCTATTTACAATAATGCGCGCCGTCTGCTCAATCTGGTAAACCAGTTGCTCGATTTCCGTAAATTGGAAATGAAGGGCGAGCGTCTCAGGTTGAAGATGAACGACATGGTCTTTTTCTTGGAAGAAGCTGTCAGGCAGTTCACCGACTTGGCGGCAAGCCGTGAGATAGAACTTTCCTTCGAGCCTAAGGTGGAACGTCTTTTCATGAATTACGATTCCGACAAGATGTATAAGATGCTCAACAACCTGCTTTCCAATGCCTTCAAATTCACCTCCGCGCACGGACAGGTACGGGTCACGCTGGAGAAGGTATCGGAAGACGGACGGCCGTATGCGGCGGTCAGGGTGGAAGACACCGGATGCGGCATTGCGGAAAAGGATTTGCCCTTCGTTTTCGACCGTTTTTATCAGACAGCCACGGAGGGACAACCGGCCGGGCAAGGCAGCGGCATAGGTCTCCATCTGGTGCGCGAGTACGCCAAGCTGCATGAAGGAAAGGTCACGGTGGAAAGTCGGACGGGAGAAGGTACAGCCTTCACCCTGTATATCCCGACCGACCTGCATGGCGGAGGGGCGGCACCTGCGGCAGAAGAAAAGGCGGAATACCGGGACGAAGAGAGCGAAATCCACGACATGCCGCCCACGGAGACGGGAAGGAAGAAGATTCTGGTGGTGGAGGACCACGACGAATTCCGTCATTTCCTGGTGGAGCAACTGCAAAAGGACTTTTGTGTGGTGGAAGCGCGCGACGGCGTGGAGGGCGAACAGGTGGCACGGACGGAGTTGCCGGACTTGATTGTGTCCGACCTGATGATGCCCCGCATGGACGGCATGGAACTGTGCCGCAGGCTGAAAGGCGACATACAGACCTCACATATCCCGTTCATCCTGCTTACGGCCCGCAGCTCCGATGATTCGCGCATCGGGGGATACGAAGCAGGAGCGGATTCTTATATCTCGAAACCGTTCAACTGGGAAATGCTGCAAGTGCGCGTCCGCCAACTCATCGAGCAGAAAGAACGGCGGCAAAAGATGTTCCGCAAGTCCATCGACGTGTCTTTCGAGGCCATCACCACGACTTCGATAGACGAGAAGCTGATGGAGAAAGCCTTGGAATCCGTCAAGAAGAACATCAGCAATCCGGAATATTCCGTGGGCGACCTGAGCTTGGACGTGGGGATGAGCAAGACCCAGTTGAACCGCAAAATGCAGGCCATTGTCAACGTCACGCCCTTGCAGTTCATCCGTTCCATCCGGTTGAAACGGGCAGCCCAGTTGTTGAAGGCCACTACATGCAGCGTGAACGAAATAGCGGACCTCACGGGATTCAACACCATCAAGTATTTCAACCTGCATTTCAAGGAAGAGTTCGGCATGACACCGACACAGTTCAGGGAAAAAGAAGGAAAGGCGCAAAATGACGTAACAATCGGCTGAAATCATCCCATTCCGTCGCCTGCCTTTAGGCTACTTTTGTGGTAGAAATCAAACGATGTGCCATGGAAGCAAGAAACGACGAAAAAGGACTGGCCGCGTGTTACGTACGGCAAAAGGAGGCTTTGAAGCATTATATCGCATCCCGCATCGATCGTCCCGACGAGGCGGAAGACGTGGTGCAGGATGTGTTTGAGAGACTGTGGAAGCATAAGGATTTCATAAGTCCGGAGGCTGTGGTGTCCTTGGCTTACAAGGTGGCACGTAACCTGATGGCCGACCGCCAACGAAGATACCGCAAGGAGAATGACGTGTGGGGCGAACTGTTTTACACGCAGGAGGCCTTGCAAGACACGACGGAGGAAAAAGTATCTTTCAAGGAATTGAAACTGATGTTCGACCGTTTGGTGTTTGCCCTGCCGGAAAAGCGGCGCAAGGCGTATTGCCTGTCCTTTTTTGAAAACCTCACCCCTTCCGAGATAGCCCGTGAGCTGTCTGTTTCAAAGCGTACGGTGGAACAGCATATCTTATTGGCACGCAAGGATATTAAGACGCAGTTGCAAAAGGAATACTTCAGATATGGGTGAAGCGTTTGGAGGGACTTACATTTATACGTTTTAGAGGACTTTAAGCTGTCAAAAAGACAGTTTTTCCGGAATTCCCGTATTTCAAGAATAAGGGAAAAAGGGCTTTTCAGGTCTTTTTTCTGTATATTTATACGGTATAAATACAATATTATGGCATAAATCCTGCATATTCGTGCTTTTTTCTCAGCCGAACGGTAAATCGTTCGGCTGAAAGCGATTTTTCATTCTCAGCACGTTGTGCGCCCAAACTCTTCCGAAAGGGGAATCCGGAGGCTGAAAGAGGCAGGAAAATGCCCTTTGAGGGGGGCTTCAGACGCTATCTGAAGAAAATCCGTTTCGCAAAAACGGAATCAAAGTGTTCCGGATATTCGCGTCCGGCTGACAGGCCGACCGCTTCCTTCCGCATCTACTTCCCTGCTACCGGACAGAAAGAAAGTAAAAACAAGTCTATGCTTACAGCAAGTTAAAATCCCGCCCTCGCGAGAATGCCTTATTTATTTCCGGCTTCGGGCCAAAGGGCAAATACACGATTCTCGTAAGGGTGGGATTGACAGATTGACAAAACGATAAAATGAGACAGAAGAACAAAAGAACAAAAGGCTGCGCAAGCCAAAATATTCTGTTCTTTTGTTCTTCTGTCTTATCCCTTTCGTTATCGAGACATCTACTTACATTCGCGTTTTATCCTGATAACCGTGAAGGAATAGGCCGGCATTTCATAGGGGAACTTCTCCCCTACTTCCATTGCGCTTTCTACCGGTACGGCATTCGTGTCGGACGGGCGACCCGAAAGGACGGTCTTCTGCCCTACGGCTTGATGTCCGGCCAGCGACGGGATTTCCACATCCGTTTTGACCGCCACCGGGAGCAGGTTCACCAATTTCACGATAAGGTCACCGCTTTCGCCGTCTTTCACCACGGAAACGCCCACGCGGCTACGCACATCATGCCGCCGGTTATCCACCGTCAGCGTAGAGGGCAGGTACTTATTTCCGGCATGCTGCCCGTACATTTGCTGCACGTAATAATCCACAGTGGGTTTCACTTCCGTGTTGTTGAAGTAAATCAAATCCGGCCTCCATTGCGTATGCCCTTCCTTGGCCAAGAGCGGAGCGTATGATGTCATGCTCACCACATCGCCGTTGCGCTCTACCGAAGTCAGGAACAAAGCCGCTGCCAATCCCGTCTCGATATTGCTCGGACGTCCCGGGGCATGGGCCGCATATTCTCCCAAGTAGACCTTGGACTTATGTCGGTCATAATGGTCGTAGTAATCTTGGTTGTAAATGAACCATCCCGGCGTGTTGTAATTATGCTCGTCCACCATGGGCAGTTTCAAGCGGTCGGCCAAAGCCCATCCTTCTTCGTAGTCTGTTCCTTCGCAGGACGGTCCCGTCGTGCCGATGACTACGATGTCGGGATATTTGGCCCGGATGGCTTCATAAATCATCGTAAACCGTTCCGTGAACACGCGGCTGATGAGGTCTTCGTTACCCAGTCCGATGTATTTCAGGTTGAACGGTTCGGGATGTCCGGCCTTGGCCCGTTCGCGTCCCCATCGTGTGGTTTTGGCATCGCCGTTGGCATATTCAATCAGGTCGAGCACGTCCTGTATGTACTGCCCCATCTCCTCCATCGGGATGCCGCCCTGTTGGCCGTTGGCCGTCACGAAGTCTTTGGAATGGTGGCTCGGGCCTCCGATGCCGGAATTCTGGCAGGGCACGCCTGCGGCCACGACTGGCAGCGGTTCGGCACCGATGTCCTCGCAGAACTGGAAATACTCGAAGTAGCCCAAACCGCGCGTCTGGTGGTAACGCCAGATGTTGGCCGCCGGTTTTCGGGCTTCCAACGGGCCGATGGTCTCTTTCCAATGATAGATGTTGTCCACCCCGTCCCCATGTGCCAGACATCCGCCGGGGAAGCGGACGAAACGCGGACGGATGTCGGCAATGGCCTGCGCCAAGTCGGCGCGAAGCCCGTTCTTCCGTCCCTTGAACGTCTTTTGAGGGAACAGTGAAATCATGTCGAGGGCATACCGTCCGGCAGACTGCGGGATGATGACGAGCCGGGCCTGCGCCACGGTGGCCGTGGCTTTCAGCACGGCTTCCCGTTTCTTCCATGTTTTCGAGGACAGTGTGACGGTGGTCTCGGCCACGGTCTTTCCCTGCGGGTCGACCAGACGTACCACGGCCTTTCCGCCTCCCTTGCCGTCCGGCGTACGGGTGAAAAGCGAAAAGTCGTACTTCTCGCCTTCCTTCACCGCGATGCCGTCGAATCCCGTATTCGTGAAGCCGCCGCCGGGCTGCGCCACGTTGAGCACGGCGTAATGGGGATTGTTGGGATGGACGGGCTGATCCGTAGACACGTCGAATGCCATGCCCTCGCCCTCCACGCTCCACGCGTAGCGACTGTTCCAGTTCCGGTCCTTGTTGCCGTCGGCTTCGGAGTATTCGAAATCCCGGTTCTGCACCAGTTCGGCATACAGTCCGCCGTCGGCTGCGTAATTCAAGTCTTCAAAGAACACGCCAATCAGGTTCTCACTGATGGGTTTCGCCCGGCCTTCGTCCACGGTAATCCGCGCATTGACCGTTTGCAGTCCGGCAAACCGGGCCGCGTCGTGCTCGGCACGCTCGCCCCTCTGGGCATTGAGGGCAGAACGGTATATGCCATGGCGTTCCATGCCTTCCAATATGCCGTAGGATACTTTCAGGGCGTACCCCACGATCGTCTTGTCGCCGATTTGCACCGTGTCAGCCACCGGCATACGCCCGTCTTTCACGGCAAACTTGCCTTGTTCCGTGGCCATGAAATATTCTTGGGGTGTCCATTTTATCAGGTCGGTGGACGAAGCATAGCCTATCGCGCTGCCTTCCGGGTCCAAGTCCCAGAAACAGTGCAACCTTCCGTCCTGCCGGTCTTGTATCAGGCGCGGCCTGTACATGTATTTCCAAGCACCGAAGTCGCACCGCATAAAGACCATTCCTTCCGCCACGTCCTGCCAGTGCTCCCCGTCCGCGCTCCAGACGAACTGCATGCCGCGCCGTCCGTGGTCGTTGGTCGTGGGATAAGGGAAGACATAAACGGAATCGGGTTGTGCCGCCCGTACGGTACATGGCAAAGCCTGCATGAGGCAAAGTGCCATAAAAGGTTTCAGGATATTCATATCTTCGGTCAATATAATGGGTAATTGTGAGAAACAGGGGTCATGATGAAAGTGAACTCATAATCTTCATACGGCAGGCGGAATTCCGGTTCGGGCAGGGCAGCCCAACTGTCGATACAAGCCAGTCCCATCTGTGCCTTGTCTATCAGAACGTTGGTCAGGTCTGCCTTTTCCACTTCCTGCGAATGTCCCTGTTTCTTCACCGGTCCTTCGTCCAACGATTCGATGGTGTAGTGCAGGGAGGAAGCCGAGAACGGGGCATCGGCCACGAACTGCAACCCCGTGCCTTTCACGTCGAGGACTTTCCACCAACGGATGTCTGTTTTCGTGCCGGTCTCTTGCGGACGGATGTAGGGATAAAACTGTTCGTCTACGGTCTGGTGATAAATGCCGAGGTCTGTACTGTGATTGCGGTTGCTGTAATTCTCCACCGGCCCGCGTCCGTAGTAAGAAACGTATTCAAAATCCTTGGGCATGACCAGTTGCATGCCGAAACGGAACATGTCGGATGCCTTTTTTCCCTTGTCGGCCACCATCTTTTGGTTGACCTTTACGGCTCCCCGGTTGTTGATGGTATAGGTCAGGTAAAGTTTGGCCGACACGCTCCTCATGTCGTATTCCGCCGACACGATGACCTGTCCTTCTTTCGTTTCGTGTTTTAACGACGTGAGACGCAGGTCGGGATTTTTCCAAGCCGCATATTTGTGTTGCAGTTTGGCACCGTAATCATTGTCGGTCGGGGCGCGCCAGAAGTTCGGTGTCAGCGCACCGCCTTTCCGGATGAACTCCGTCCGGTCCACGACATAGCGTTCCATGTATCCGGTCATCTTGTTGAAACGTACCCGGAAGTTCTCTCCCGTGATAATCAGATGGGCCAGATTACGGTCGTTGACTTGCGGGACGACATCCGGAATGTAACTCACGCTTTCGTTCTTCAAAACCATGTCCGGTGCCTGATAAGGCCGGAGTTCGATTTGTGCCTTGGCCACCACGTGACGCGCCGGAATAATGCCTTCTCTTTCCCGTTGCAGGTATCTCACGTTGAGCAACCATTCGCCTTCCCCGTCAGTTCCGCCCCAGTCCAAGGTCATTGTGGCGGTTTGTTGCGGTTGGCAATCTATCCGTTCCACCGTTCCGCTACGCATGACTTTTCCGTCTTTCAGTGTTTCCCACTCCATGACGTATGCTGAAAGGTCGCGGAAGAAATTCTCGTTGTATACCTTGATTTCGCCTTTCGACAAATCTCCGGGCGTGGTCCAGATGTTCTGGTAGAAGTATCTCACTTCGTAACTGTGCGGGTTCGGTACACGGTCGGGACCGAACAAGCCGTTGACCATGTAATTGTCGTCCTTGGTCTTATAATCGTCGAAGTCCCCGTCGTAACCGTATATCATTTCCCCGTTGCGGCCGGTCCATCTCGGCGACTGGTCCACCCAGTCCCAGATGAAACCGCCTTGGAACTCGGGATATTTCCGGATTAAGTTCCAATAAATGTTGAAGTCGCCCAAAGCGTTCCCCATGGCATGGGCATATTCGCACATGATGAAGGGTTTCTGTTTGTTGTCGTCCTCGCAATACTTGATGCAACGGGAGTAAGTGGGATACATCGGACAGTAGACATCGGTATTGGAACCGGTGTCGTAAGCTTGTTCAAAGTGGACGAAGCGGCTGGGGTCTTCCTGTTTGATCCAGTCGTAACAGGCCTCGAAGTTCGAACCGTCGCCACACTCGTTGCCCATCGACCACAGGATGATGCTCGGATGGTTGAAGTTGCACTGCACGTTGCGTTGGTTGCGTTCCAGATGCGCTTTCTTGTAAGCCGGGTCCTTGGCCAACGACTTTTCCTTGAAGCCCATGCCGTGGCTTTCGAGATTGGCTTCGGCCACGATGTAAAGGCCGTAACGGTCGCACAGTTCATACCAATACGGATCGTCCGGATAGTGGCAGGTGCGCACGGCATTGACATTGAATTTCTTCATGAGTTGTATGTCTTGGAGCATCCTCTCGCGGGTGACATACGAACCTCCATCGGGATCCATCTCATGACGGTTTACTCCTTTGATGAGCACGGGCTGCCCGTTCACCAAAAGCTGGCTGTCCTTGATTTCTATTTTCCGGAATCCCACTTTTACGGGTATGACTTCGCGGATGGCGTTTCCGTCTTTCAGTGTAGCCCTGAGGGTGTAGAGGTAGGGCGTTTCTGCCGTCCATTTATGCGGGTTCTTCACCGGCATGATGACGGATGGGGTTCCCGTTTCCCGGACTTCTTTCATGCAGACGGTTTCCCCACGGGCATCGAGTAGTTCGAGTGTAATGCGGGCCTTGCCCTTTACATCCATACGGACCTCCAGTGTCCCGTCCTGATACCGATCGTCCAAGTCGGGAGTGACCCGGAGGTCTTCTATCCGCTTGGCGTGGCGCACGTAGAGGTAGCAGTCGCGTAATACGCCGCTGTAACGGAAGAAATCCTGGTCCTCCAAGTAGCTGCCGTCGCACCAACGGAACACTTGGAAGGCTATCAGGTTCTTTTGCCCCGGTTTCAGGTAAGGGGTCAGGTCGAACTCCGCCTCCATTTTGCTGTCCTCGCTGTAGCCCACAAACTTTCCGTTGACCCATAGGTACATGTTGGAAGACACGGCACCGAAATGGGCAATGATGTCTTTCCCTTTCCAGTCTGAAGGAATCACCACTTCACGGCGGTAGGAACCTACGTGGTTGTTTTCCGTCGGGACATGGGGCGGCTTCTTGAACGTGCGCCCTTCGTAGCCTTTCCATCCGAAATCCACTCCTGCGTATACCGGGACATCATAACCGTTCAGTTCCCACACGCCCGGAACCGGAAAATCCACCCAGCCTTTGTCGTTGAAATCCGTCTTCCAGAAGCCTTCCGGACGTGCGTCCGCATGTTCCACCCAGTTGAATTTCCAGTTCCCGTTCAGGCTCATGAAGTTTCCGGACAGTTCTTTCATTCCTTTTGCCGCCAGTTCCGTACTTTCGTAGGCAAAAAAGTCGGTGTGCATGGGGGCACGGTTGACGGCATTGATCTCAGGGTCTTGCCACTCCTTGAATGTTTGTGCGTAGGCATGGCATGCGCATACGCCTAATATACCCAATAATATTCGTTTCATCGTATGTCGATTCTGTTTATAAATGTATATGATATGTTCTTTATTATAGACTTGGAACGACTGGTTTTATTGTGCCGTCTTCATTAAAAAACACACGGTCCATGCAGACTTCGCGGTGATAACCCGCTTCACGCCCCATCGTGATGCCGTCGGGGAACTTGAAGCGGTGGTAGACGATGTACCATTCGTCCGTGCCGGGCACTTGCAGGAAGGACTGGTGGCCTGTGGCATAAATGCCCTGGTCGGGCTTTTTGCAGACTACCACCCGGCTTTTCGACGGGTCGATCGGTCCGACGGGGGACTTGGAGCGCACGTAACGGACTTCGTAGTCCGCGCTCCGCGTGTCGTTTTTAGACCATGTGAAATAATAGTATCCGTCACGGTAAAAGACGTAAGGCGCTTCACTGTAATGCCGGTCGTTGTCGATGAGTATCTTCGTGGTGTTCGGTTTGACGGATACCATGTCGTCGTTCAGTTCACACACGGCCATGTAATAGTTGCCCCAGTACAAATAAGTCTTGCCGCTCACGGGGTCGGTGAAAACGTCCGGGTCGATATTCTGTCCGCGTTTCATTCCGCCCGGAAGTCCCTTCCCTATCAGCGGTTGGCCGCTGTCCTTGAACGGGCCGAGCGGATGGTCGGCTACCGCCACGCCCACTTGCTTCTCCGCCGTGTAGTAAAAATAATACTTGTAACTGCCGTCTGTTTGTTTTTTCTCGATGATGCAAGGTGCCCATGCGTTCTTTTTCGCCCATGAAACCTGTCTCAAATCCAACACGACACGCTCTTCTTTCCACGTTTTCAAGTCGGCGGACGAGAAAGCCTTGAAGCTCGTGCCGCCCCATCCCGGTATACCGTCCGTTGTGGGATAAACGTAGTATTTTTGCGTTTGCTCGGAATACAATATTTCCGGGTCGGCATAATAACCGGGGAACAAGGGGTTCCTCTGTATGGATGCCGTGGAAACGTATTTCCGTTTGTTCTTGCTCCAGTAAGCTTCAAGCTTGTCGGCCTCCTCGGTGGTCAGATGCACCACGGCCCCATGCTTGGGAGCGTTGAAATTCGTGGATTTCATCACTCCTTCGTTGAAACGTCCCAAGTTTTTAAATGTGATGAAGTCCGACGTTTCGGTAAAGGCGAAATTGTGCGGCGTGATACTATATACATCGTACATCAGCACCCATTTGTCCTCTCCGAGGCGTTTCCATACCGTGGGAGCCTCGCAAGATTTCGGTTCAAAATCGTACCAACGCGGATCGTATTCGTAGTCTCCGCTGATACGGTCGGAAACAGCCTGCTTGATACCCGGCTGTCCGTCGTGGGCCACATAGAAAAGATGGTACTTATCCCCTACTTTGGTGATGTCGCCGTCGATGGCCGAAACCGTTTCGTCTGGGTATTCGTAAAGCAGTTGGGGCAGGCTCTCGATACGGTCGAAATCATCGTTCACGTACACGTAATACAGTTTGTTGCGTTCGTTGCGGAAGCGCATGGTGTAGTAAATCATCAGTTTGCCCACCCGTTCGTCGTAGGTAATTTCGGGTGCCCATGCGCAACCTATTTCACTCAATCCGGCTGTCAGTTGGTCGAAACGGATGTTGGCGCGTTTCCAATTTACCAAGTCCCACGACTTCATCAGCACCAATCCCTTATTGTTTCCCCAACCGTACATGTTACGGTCGCGCTCCCACTCCGTTTCACGGTAGCCGTCGCGGCGGGCAAAGACATGGAGGTCGGTCATGGCCAAATAGAATGCACCGTCCGGTCCACGGTAGATATAGGGGTCGCGTATCCCTCTTTGGTAAGCAATCGTATCGCCGGCCAAGACGGGTTCCCCGTCGTTCAGAGCCGTGAACGTGTATCCGTCGCGGCTCAATGCCATGTAAAGGCCGTGCGTTTCGTCCTTGTGGAACACCATCAGGTAGGCACTCAGGTCTTTCTCCTGTGGCACGGCGTTTTTATAACGGAACCGGCGGAAAGCGGCTTCACCTTTCCCAATGGAAACCAACCCTATACGTAAGGCATAGAACCCTTTGTAGGCGTTGTGGTGCATGCCGGACACATCTATGCCTTCGGCCAGTGTGGTCCATTCCTTTCCGTCCTTTCCAACCGATATGGAGACGTGGTTGCCTTGGTTCTTTATCCGTACCGTGAACTGTCTGCCTAACGTGTTGGGCATTTCTGTCTTTTGTCCGGCGTGCCGGTAGACGGTGAATGTCTTGCCGTCCGACACCAGTCCGGCGTATGCTTTTTCGCTATAATAAAGCAGGAGTCCGGCTGTATTGTTTTTCCCTACCGTGACTTCAACTTGGGTTTCGTAGTTCTTGTCTTCTGCGGTAGCCAACAACAAACGGCCGTCTGCCGGAGTATTGCCTTTAGCCTTCAGCCGCAGTGTCCGGTTTTCGATGCTCACGGCTTTCGGGGCATATTCTTTCCAGAACGTCCATTGCAGGCCCAGTTTCGCTCCTTGGAAGTCGTCGGAAAGCTCCAGACCGTGGCGGATGGGAGCCTCTGCCTTGGGAAGCGTGCCTGCGGACTTGGCACGACACCATCCGTCCGGTGTCCACTCGATCGGTTCGATAAGAGTTTGACGTCCCAAAGTATGGTAACCTTTGGCGTATGCGTGGTACACCACCCACCAGTTTCCGTTTACGTCGTCTATCAGTGTGCCGTGTCCCCTGGACCACCAGCTTTCTCTTTCACTGTAAGTGTGCACCAACGGGTTGAACGGAGAGTTCTCCCACGGACCGAGTACGCTTTTCGAGCGTGCCGTCACGACCATGTGACTGGTGCCCGGTCCGGCAGTTCCGCCTTCGGCCGACGTGAGGTAATAGTAGCCGTTGTGGTAGTTCAGTTTCGGAGATTCCAGATACATGCCTTCCGTCCGCCAGTTCCGGGGATAGGGCCAACCGTCGTAGACCTTTTTCACCTCGCCCACCGTAGACAATCCGTCGTCGGAGAGCTGCACGACTTTGCCTTCGGAGAGATAGAGGTAACGTTTTCCATCCGCATCGGCCACATGCCCGGGGTCGATGCCGTTCACCTTCAAATCTTTCGGTGCGCTCCACGGCCCGCGGATGTTGTCCGCCCATATTACCCAGTTCGTCCCGGCAGCCGGATAATAGATGTAATACCTATTATTATACTTCACCAAATCCGGTGCCATGGCCGAGCCTTCCCATTGCGCCATGGCACGGCATACCGGTTCCCAATGTTCCAAGTCCTGGGAATGCCAGATGAGGAAGCCCGGCGCATAATAAAAAGGAGAATGCGTCATGTAGTAATCCTTCCCGTCGCGCAGGATGGTGGGATCGGGATAGTCTCCGGCAAGGATGACTTTCGGAAAGTCTTTTGCACAGACGGCCCAACTCAGTAAGGAGAACAAGACAAGAGAAACATACTTTTTCATAAATTCATCGTTGATTATTCTATTTCACTACATATTTCTTTCCGTCCATGATGTAGATGCCCTTATGCAGACCGCGCAGAGCCTCGGACTTCCTTACTTGTTTGCGAACCATCCGGCCGGACAAGTCATATACATCCACTTCTTTCATCAGGTCATTGTTATCCATGGCGGGAGCCGAGATATTGTCGCCTTTGTTCGGACCTACGTAATAAAGGCGGAAATTATCGGCAAACCAATATTGTCCGTTCCCGGTAATGACGCCGCTTCCCTTGATACCGATGACCAGGCTTCCGTTTTCCACATAAATTTCCGGTATGACCGTGGTGGTAGACAACGTGTTTTGAGCGATGTCCCATGTGTCGGTATCGGCATTGAAAGCAGCTTCCGCGTATACGCTGTCGCTGAATACGTAAACCGTGCTGTCGTTTTGGTTGATGTCGGGTACAATTTCGGTAGACACGTTGCGCGTCAAAGCATACAACTGCAACAGTTCCGGAGTCTTCGTACACCAAGTGGCAGCCTCCAAACGGTAAGCTCCATCGGGCAAAGCGACCTTGCTTTCTTGTGCCCCATAGTTGCCCAAAACTTGATGGTAATCGGTAGAAGAAGCGATGTTATTGCTTTCTTTTCCGGACCAGCTCCAACAATACAACCAAGTGTCGCCGCTCGTCGCTTTGGTACGTTCCTGACTGTCAGCCGTCGTTTGGCACTCCCAACCGTTGGCTACGGTGTTGATTGGCGTATTATTGTCGTCCACTGCATTTTGATAGATATTCGGATTGACAATGAAACTCGTCATGTCCAACGGGTTTTCTTTGGCGCTTTCTTTCACGTCCTGTGTCATGGCTTCCACACATTCCATCTTCAACAGTTCCGTGAATTCGTCGGCATCGATTTGGTCAATCTCATCGCTTTTCAAAAGTGCCACCACGTTTTTATACGCTTCGCTTTCGGTCAATCCGCCGATTTGGTCGGCCAAGGTTTTGGCTTTACCCAACGGGAAGCAGAGCGCGATGGAAGCTTTCAAGGCTTCGGTCGCATCGTTCAATACAGTTGTCTTCTCAACGATCCTTTTGTCCAAGTAATTTCCCCATGTCATCTTTTCCGCGTAAGCCGCAGCGTCCTCCAATGCCATGGAGAAATCGGCCGTAACCTTAGGTTGGGCTACCACCAGCCCTTCATTTAATTGACTGTCCAAAACGGTACCGTTGCTTAAGAGAGGCGTGAGGGTTTCATAATTTGTAATAATCGTGTTGCCTTCTTCCAACATGCGGTCCATATCCTCGATGGCTAATTGTAACTCTTCTTGTGTTCCGGATTCGATGAAGTCGGGATAACCGTCTTCCGGATCCAAGGCAAAACCGAGGTCGTCGCTGTCGTCGATACCGGCTTCCACCATCTTTTCATGCAGCAGAGCCGCTTCATCCAGTCGGGCTTGCAGACGGTCGCGGTAAGCAGAGATTACATCGCTCTTGATGTAATAAATGCGGAAGTTGTCGGCATACCAACTTTTACCGTTTCCACCTGTCGTGCCTACGCAAACCATACCGATATGAAGTTTACCGTCGCGCACTTCGAAGTTCTCTGTTTCCGTCGTTGTAGCCAGAGCGTCTCGTGCTTCTACATAGGTGTCCCAATCTTCGTTGCTTTCCGCAAAGGCGAAATCCACGCTGTCTGTCGAGGCGTACAAGAGTACGTTGGTCGCTCCGGCGTTTGTATAAGTGGCTGCTTTCAATATGTACAGTCCGTCCGGTAACTTCACCGCTCCTTCTTCGTCGTTTCCTATAGTTTGGCCATAGCGTGAGGGGTTCAGACGGGAACCGGTCCAACTGTTACAGAAGAGATCTGAATTACCTGTACCTTCCGTAGACGTGTACCACGTACCGTCCGCAGCCCCTTTGTCGCAATCCCAACCGGAAGGAGGAGCCATTTCCGATACGGTTTGGAATACGTTCGGATTGACAATGAAACTGGTAAGTTCTATCGGATTGTCATCGGATGCCGTAGAAAGGAACTCCGGAGTCATGGCTGTACGGCATTCTGCATTGAGAGCCTGTGCGGCCAAAGCCACATCGTCGTAAACCAATTCCGTGGAGGCCAACAATTCAGCTACTTTCTTGTAAGCTTCGGTTTCTGCCAAACCGCTGATACGGTCGGCCAATGCTTTGGCTTTCTGTAATGAATAGCTTAGGCTGATGTAAGCCATGGCATTGGATGTTGCCGTGTTCATGGCCGTGATGCCGTCGCCAATCGCTTCAGTGACTTCTTTCATTGTGGACAGTTTCAGAACCTCTTCCGCAGTTCCGATAGCGTCTTGCAGTTCTTGCTTTACGGCATCTGTCACATTATATGTCCCATCTTCCATTTGCGTCAACAGTCCGGTTGCTTTGGCCATGCTTGCTGTCAACTCAGCCCCCTTCGTACAAAGCCCTAAAGCTGTGGCTGTGTTTTCTTCGAGGATAACGGATGCGGCGGCGATTTCCTCCTCCGGAGTGTTTTCATTGTAGCTGCCGTACTGTTCGACGAGGGCGGTCAACTCGGAGGCAGACGCTATACCCAAAGTTTCCAATGAATCGCGCAACGTTTCCAATTTTGAGATTTTGACGGAGAAGGCATCAAACGCGCTTCCCTCGAAATACAGTTTGAAGTTGTCCCAACAAGACCATGTTTTACCCGCATTGGTATTGGATGCAATCCCCATCAGCATGTCGCTTCCGTCTTGTTGTACGGTGAATGTCACCTCGTTCAGATAGCTTTCGGGATATTTGGTCAGCCAAGCGTTCAGTCCTTCCATACCGTCGGGCCATCCGTTCAACTGGTTGGCTACACTGGCATCTGCAGGTTCGCTGTACAGGGACTTTAGCTTCACCGAATCCTTTCCTGCAAACAGGTAAGCATTGATAACTTCCGTGCCGGCGTTGTAGGCCGCTCCATTATCATTTCCGCCTGCACGGTGGAATCCTTGCACCGTAAGTTTGTAATGACCGGCTTTCAATCCTAACACGTTTTGCGAGGCAGAATTATAAGACTGGAAGAACTCTGCATTCAACCATGTGGCATTCACGCCGGGAAGCGCAGTCCCGGCGTCCCACCCGTCCGTCGTACCGGTGGAGAAGTCTGCATTGGTGATGTAAGTGTCTGTCACATCAATCCATTCTTGTGCATACACAGTTCCCGTGCAAAAAGCAGTCCACGCCATTGTGGCCAACAGATGCTTGGCTCCTCTGCGCGGCAAATCCTTAAAAAAGTCGTTTTTTCCCATAATAGTAAAAAGTAAGGTTCAATCTTTTTCGGACTGTTACGGCTGAACCTGTTGGCCGTAACACCGATTCCAATCACGTTTTATATATAGGACGAACGACGGAGCGAAAATACCTAATTTGCCCTCGATTTTTTAACATTTGGCTCGAAATGCCTCTTAATTGTCAGGAGAAAGCGAAACAGACCTGCTTCCTTTACTGTTTTTTTCGTACCTTTGCGCCCAAATTATTAAGGTAGGGTATTTTTCTACATATTAATCAAACGTACACAAGAAGAAACCAATGGAAGAATCAAACAAGTCCGAATTAAAAGCAGAGTTGATATACGGGTTGAACGACCGACCGCCTTTGCGCGAAACTTTATTTGCTGCCCTACAGCATTTATTGGCCATTTTCGTGGCTATCATCACCCCGCCGCTTATCATAGCCGGGGCTTTGAAGTTGGATATCGAGACGACCAGTTTCTTGGTTTCCATGGCATTGTTTGCTTCCGGCGTGTCCACGTTTATACAATGTAGACGAATCGGAGGTATCGGTACGGGATTGCTGTGCATACAGGGCACGAGCTTTTCTTTCATCGGTCCTATCATTTCCGCAGGGCTGACCGGAGGTCTTCCCGTTATTTTCGGGGCTTGTATGGCGGCCTCTACGGTAGAAATGTTAATTAGCCGCTTATTGAAATATACCCGTAAAATCATTACGCCGTTGGTTTCCGGTATTGTCGTGACGCTGATAGGTATGAGTCTTATCAAAGTGGGGATTACGGCCTGCGGAGGCGGTGCGGTGGCCAAAAGCAACGGGACTTTCGGTAGCTTTGAACATGTCGGCTTGGCGGCTTTGGTTTTGTTGCTGATTATTTTCTTCAACAGAAGTTCGAACCGTTACCTGCGTATGAGTTCGATTGTCATCGGACTGGTCATCGGTTACGCGGTGGCTTGGTGTATGGGTTTGGTGGACTTTTCTTCGGTGCAGAGTTATGGAGGGTTCAATATACCTGTTCCTTTTAAATACGGCTTGTCTTTTGACTGGTCGGCTTTTATCGCTTTGGGACTGGTGTATTTGATTACGGCGATTGAAGCCTACGGCGACATCACGGCCAATTCACTCATCTCGGGAGAGCCGGTAGAGGGAAAGACGTTTGTGAAACGGGCTTCCGGAGGAATTTTGGCCGATGGGTTCAATTCTATGTTGGCCGGAGTGTTCAATTCCTTCCCGAACTCAGTCTTTGCCCAAAACAACGGGATGATACAGTTGACTGGAGTGGCGAGCCGTTACGTGGGATATTATATCGCAGGATTCCTTATTTTGCTGGGACTTTTCCCGGCCGTGGGTCTGGTGTTCTCTTTGATGCCCGAACCAGTATTGGGCGGTGCCACGCTATTGATGTTCGGCACAGTGGCTTCCGCCGGAATCCGTATTATTGCAGCTCAGACCATCGACCGCAAAGCCACGTTGGTGATGGCGTTGAGTTTTTCTTTGGGATTAAGTGTGGAATTGGTGCCCGAGATTCTTTCGCAACTGCCGGAAACGGTGAGAAACATATTCTCGTCCGGTATCACGACCGGTGGTGTCACAGCTATTTTGGCCAATGCCTTGATTCGTATTAAAGAATAGGTAGAAAGGAAAAGAACGGATTTGGGCAAGCGTAAAAACAACCGGATAGAGGAAGAACAGCGTACGGTAGAATTGATGATTCGTCTCTACTGCCGCTACAAGGAAGGCCACAGGACTTTATGTCCGGAGTGCCGTGAAATGTTGGATTATTCCCGTGCACGTCTATCACGGTGTCCCTTCCAGAAAGATAAGCGTACGTGCCGTCTTTGCACCATACATTGCTACCGTCCGGACATGAAGCGACGCATCCGGAAAGTGATGCGATATGCAGGTCCACGTATGTTATGGTATCATCCCCTGATTGCTTTGCGGCATTTATGGCGGGAATATAGGGGATAAAGCTACGATTATTCAGAAGGTTTTTGATAGTAATAATACCACCAATACGTATTTCCGTACATGCGTCGGCATTGGTTCGAGCGTTCCGTCGCATGAGTATATTGCATACCGTAGTGGAGGAAGTCGTTCAAGTTTGTTTCTATTACACTGTTTTTGTACGTAATGGCCGGAGTGGTATGCAAACGGTTATATAGAATGAGAGCTTCCTTGTAATGTAACGGGAGGTTGTCGTTCACTTCATGGCAACGTGGCAGTGCGGCGACAAAAGCATCAAGGTTCTTATCCAACAGATAGGCGCAAAGCAAGTAGTCTTTTGCAGCAGCAGTGGCCGAAGGCCGTTGTGACAGAAGTTCGAGAAACCGGGTGTTGTCTTTCAAATTTTTCCCCGGCTTTCCCCCTAAATGTTTGTATAAGGCCTTCGTCCAATCATGAGCGTAGGTTGTATCAGACAAACTGGGCAACAGACCTTGGCTACCGTTATATTGAGGAAAATCGAAAAGCTTCTCGCCTAAAAGATTCTCACGGCTTAGTGCAAACACTCTCATGGCAGTCAGGCTCCGGTCTGTCTGCAATGATTTGGCTCCTACTTGCAACGCCAACGAGTCCTGCCCTTCGACGAGGTATCTCTCCGCTTTGAGCCGGTAGTGGTATACATCTTTCGTATTGGCTATGCTGTTAACCATGCAGAACTGCAACGCAAGCCATAGGAAATTCACCCATAGGAAGGAAAAAGCATTCTGTTTTCCATTTTTACGGTCCGGGAAATGCAGAGCCATCCATGTCACAAGGATATACAAAAAAATACAGACCGTGAGCCATATCCAATTGGTGGACAATTGTACATTCCACCCTGTTTGAGGAACAATGGACGTAAGCAATCCCAACACGACGCACGACGGGAAATAATAGAGTGCATGGAAACGCAACGGATATACCATTATCCGCCGAAAAACTCCCTGCAATAACAGTAGCAGAAAGGTAATGATGACCGTTCCCCACAGCGGAGAATAAACGGTCTGCCCTTTCGACAACAAATGTTGTGCGGTAGCCAATAAGTCAGCCTGCATCACAAACAGGTAAAGCAGGGAGAACAAGGTGAAAAGAGAACCGCATACCCATGAAATCATGCGTGCGGTTCTTTTCTTATATGTCGGTTTGTACATCCGGAATCCAGTTTCAGTTTATTTGTTTTTACTCTTATTTATTTTCCGTCTTTTCATCTTCTTGCGCCTTACGGAGTACCATGGCAGAACGTGCCGGAAGATAGAGTTTGAGCCATCCCTTTCCATCACGGGCCAGAAGCGGGTCGAAGTTGGTCAAGTGGCGGAGGCTGTCATCATTCAATCCGTGTCCGCCGAATGCCGGGGCGTCAGTGTTCAGAATCACGTCGTAGGCCCCTTGAGGCACCATGAAGCCGTAATCCGTATACGAACGGGCATAGCTGAAGTTAAAGACAAATATGAGGTTATTACGGCTATAGGCCAATACTTGGTCGCCATCGTTATGCCAGATTTCCGTCACGGGAGATTTTTGGATATTTTTCTCCTTGCCGATAATATCAAGCATAGCTTTGTCGAAGTCACCTAAGTAATGATAGCACAATTCTTTATTATCTACAAGATTCCACTGTCTCCGGGCATACTTGTGACTCCACCCGTTGCCCTCACGCGGAAAATCAATCCATTCCGGATGACCGAACTCATTACCCATGAAATTCAGATAACCGCCGTTGATGGTGGAAGCTGTAAGCAGACGAATCATTTTATGCAAGGCTATGCCGCGTTCTACGGCGTAGTTCTCATCTCCTTTTTTGAAGTGCCAATACATGTCGGCATCTATCAGGCGGAAAATGATAGTCTTGTCGCCCACCAAAGCCTGGTCGTGGCTTTCACAATAAGATATGGTCTTCTCGTCAGCCCGTCGGTTCGTCACTTCCCAAAACATGCTGCTAGGTTTCCAGTCCTCGTCCTTCTTTTCTTTAATGGTCTTTATCCAATAGTCGGGAATGTTCATGGCCATGCGGTAGTCGAAACCGTATCCGCCGCCTTTGAACGGGGCAGCCAATCCCGGCATGCCGCTCACTTCCTCGGCTATGGTAATGGCTTTGGGGTTGACTTCGTGAATCAATGCGTTGGCCAACGTCAGGTAACAGATGGCATTGTCGTCTTGATGCCCGTTGAAATAATCCCCATAGTTGCAGAACGCCTCGCCCAACCCGTGGCTGTAATAGAGCATAGACGTGACACCGTCGAAACGGAAACCGTCGAAATGGTACTCGTCCAACCAGAATTTGCAGTTGGACAACAGGAAGTGTATGACTTCGTTCTTGCCGTAATCGAAGCACAAACTGTCCCACGCCGGGTGTTCGCGCCGTCCGCCCGAATAGAAATACTGGCAGGGGTCACCGGCAAAGTTGCCCAAGCCTTCCACTTCGTTCTTCACGGCGTGGGAGTGCACGATGTCCATAATCACGGCAATGCCCATTTTATGTGCCTCGTCGATGAGTCGTTTCAGTTCCTCCGGCGTACCGAAACGGCTGGAAGCTGCAAAGAAACTCGATACATGATAGCCGAAACTTCCGTAGTAAGGATGTTCCTGTATGGCCATGATTTGTATGCAGTTGTACCCATCGGCAGCGATGCGGGGCAGCACGTTTTCACGGAATTCATTGTAAGACCCGACTTTCTCTGCATCCTGCGCCATACCGATGTGGCATTCATAAATCAGCAAGGGAGCCGTATTGGGGCGGAAAGTCTTCTTTTTCCACACGTAAGGCTGTTCGGGCGCCCAGACTTGCGCACTGAAGATTTTGGTCTGTTCGTCCTGTACCACGCGGCGGCACCATGCCGGAATACGTTCGCCGCATCCGCCGTCCCAATGTATTTTCAACTTGTAGAGGTCGCCGTGTTTGAGGGCGTTGCCGCGCAATTTGATTTCCCAGTTCCCGGTGTCCTTTATCCTTTTCAACTTGTATTTCGGCGATTCCTTCCAATCATTGAAATCGCCTATCAAATAGATTTCGGTGGCATGGGGCGCCCATTCGCGGAACACCCACCCCGTAGCCGTGCGGTGCAGGCCGAAATATAAGTATCCCGAAGCGAAATCCGACAAAGAGCATTTTCCATTTTGTGTGAGTTCGGCGATTTTGTCTTCCGCATGCCGGTGGCGACCCACGATAGCGACTTCATAATCTTTCAGCCAAGGGTCGTTTTTAATAATATCCAAAGTCTTTGGAGTTGACTTTACCGTTGATTTTGCCATAATAAGAATAGAATTAAGGTGTTATTTTTATTGTTGATTCCAATCATCCGATACCGGAATTTTAAAGACGGCTTTCTTCAAAGCTGTCGGTGTTACGCCCGGCGCATGTGCGTCTTGCGGGAAAAAGATGGCAAACATGCCTTTCTTTACGGTGACGAAACTTCCGGAACACTCTTTATAGAACGAAATGTCTTTGGTTTCATCGTATGGCGTAGGCTTCAATTCTTTTAAGGGGGAATATCCCATGGTTTCATCGCCCGTAAGAGGTATTTGTATGTCTATCATTTTCCTGTGTGATTCGAGAACAGCTTGACTCGGTGCCTTGGGCGGGATGGTCTGCAAATTTACAAAACATCCGTCGGCATCCCATTCAAAGCGTCCTTCCGGCAAAGCTTGCAAGTCATGGCTGTCCAGAAAGCCGACAACCGTCTTCAACGTCGGGAGAAGACGGATATAATCTTTCAGGTGCGTTATGTCATCGATAATCATAATGTCAGAGTTTTATCGTTCTATCGGTGCAAATATAGACGTTTGTCCGGATATCTCACTCATGTTTCAGTAACTTTTTATGCCTTTGGAGCACTTTCAAGAGCTCTTCATGCACTTTGCCGTTCGAAGCGAACACCTCCTTGGCTACGAGGCAATCAGGATTACCGTCAAACCCCGTCATTTTGCCGCCCGCCTGTTTCAGGATGATATACGCCGCCGCAATGTCCCATGGCCCTATAAAAGCCTCCACGCGAGCTTCAAAACGTCCGGCTGCAATATAGCAGATTTCTGCGGCGGCCGCGCCCATAAGCCGTAGTCCACCCACATGGCCGTACAAATCTTGTATGAGGCCGAGGGCGAAAGAACGGTAGTCCTCTGCCTTATATGGAAATCCCAGTTCAATAAAAGATTGGTCGAGCACGCTCTGGTCGCTGACGCATATCTCCTTACCGTTCAAGTAAGCCCTACTGTTTTTGTGGGCCCAAAAAAGTTCCTCACGGCCGCATTCGTACACTACGCCCAACAGTATTTCCTCGCGGTTGCGCAAGGCAATGCTTACGCAATACGGCGTGCAGTCGTGAATATAATTGCTCGTTCCGTCCAAGGGGTCCACCACCCAACAGTATTCCTGTTCTTCCAGCGAACCGGACCCTTCTTCGGCAATAAAACCGGCTTCGGGGAGCAATTCATGCAATCTCTCCACGATACGTTTTTCAGATGCTTTGTCCACGTACGACACATAGTCATGCGCCGCTTTCTGCTCCACACGGCTACGGTCGAAAGAAAGCCGTTCCTTTTTTAAAAACTCACCGGTCTGTCTGGCCAGTTTCTTGACTTCCTCAGTCAGAAAATCCAAGTCCATTTATGTTCCTCCTATTTTACTATCACTCCGTGGCTGTATTCTCCTTTTTGGACGATATTTCCGTTTTTGTCTTTCATCACGAAAGGACCGTCCTTCTCATTGTCCTTGAAGTTTCCTTCGAAGCGCATTCCGTTTTCGTCCTCCATGATGCCGGGGCCGTTCTTCTCTCCGTTCTTGAACATTCCTTTGAATTTCGAGCCGTCTGTCATACGCAAGATGCCTTCCCCGTCCATTTGTCCGTCTTTCCAGCTTCCTTCATAGGTATCGCCGTTGCTCCATACATATTTTCCCTGTCCGTCGCGTTTGTTGGCTTTCCACATGCCGGTGTACGACGCGCCGTTGTGCCATGTGAACGTACCTTTACCGTCTTGGAATCCGTTCTTGAACTGGCCGACGTACTTGTTGCCGTTGGCAAAAGTGAAAATACCTTCTCCCGTGCGTTCGCCTTGCACGTAACCGCCTTCATATTGGTCGCCGTTGTGGAATTTGTACACCCCTTTTCCGTGCTGCACGTCGTCCACCCATTCTCCGGTATATTTGTCCCCGTCGGCATAGTTGAACGTACCTTTACCGTTGCGTTGGTTGTCTTTCCACATGCCGTCGTACCATGAACCGTCGTTCCAGTCAAAGATGCCTTTGCCGTTTTTTTGGTCGTTGCTCCATTCTCCCCGGTAGAATGCTCCGTTGGCGTATTTATATTCCCCGTAACCTTCCCGCTTGTCGGCTTCCCAGTTACCTTTATACACGTCTCCGTTGTAATAGTACATGGTGCCCTGTCCTTGTTGGAAGTCGCGAAACCACAGGCCTTCGTATTTGTTGTTGTTCATGAAATAATATATGCCATGCCCGTGTTGCTGGTCTTGAAACCATTCGCCTTCGTATTTTTCTCCGTCAGGGAATTTATACACGCCGTATCCTTGGCGTTTGCCTTTCACGTATTCGCCTTCATAAGAGTCTCCGTTTTTGAAGTGGGTGATGCCCTTGCCGTAAGGTTTGCCTTTGAACAGCTCTCCCTGGTATTCCGCACCGTCTTTAAAAGTATAATTCCCTATTTTGATTTCTTGGGCGTAGCCTTGCAGGACAGGCCATAACAAAACTATGCCGAAGAGTTTGTGTTTCAATCCCATTGCCGTATTATCTGTATTTAGAATGTGTATCGTTTGGTCCTGTTCTTCAGGAAAGCTTCGGCCGCTTCGAGGTCGGCCGGTGTGTCGATGCCGATGGTTTCAATTTCGCTGATGCCCACCTTGATGGTATAGCCGTTTTCCAACCACCGTAATTGTTCCAACGATTCGGCCAGTTCCAACGGCGATTGCGGCAGGGAGGTGAGTTCTTTCAACACGTCGGCCTTGTAGGCATACAAGCCGATATGCTTGTAGTACACATGCCCCTTCAACCACTCCGCTTTGTCCTTGTTGCGTTGGTAAGGAATGATGGAACGGCTGAAATAAAGAGCCTGCATCCGGCGGTTGACCACCACTTTGGGAGAGTTGACATTTTCCAAGGCAGGCCAACCGTCGGCCGGCGTGAAAGGTTTCACCAAAGTGGCGATTTCCGTTTGCGGATCTTCAAAACAAGCCTTTACGGCCTCCAACTGCTGCGGTTGGATGAAAGGTTCGTCGCCCTGGATGTTGACGACCACGTCGTATGGTTTGCCCTGCAATACGTAAGCCTCATAGCAGCGGTCCGTGCCGCTCTTGTGGTCCGCGCGGGTCATGACGGCCTTGCCGCCGAATCCTTCTACCGTCTTGAGAATCCGTTCGTCATCGGTGGCCACGAGCACGTCGTCCATCACGCCGGACACTTGCTCGTACACTCGTTGGATGACAGGCTTGCCGCCCAACATGGCCAAAGGCTTGCCCGGAAATCTTGTGGAAGCATATCGTGCCGGAATAATCCCTATGTAATTCATTTTTTAGCTATTAATAAAGTATGCCATACAAAAATACAAAAAGATTTTGTAAGGGAGGGTAAAACTCCTTATTTTTGTGAATAAAAAGAACGGATGAAGAAGTGTTTCATAGGATTGGGCAGCAATGAACGCACGGCGGCACGGCTTCTGGCAGCGCAGTCCGACCTGTGCAGGTCGTTTCCCGGCATCGTGTTCAGCCGTCTGGTGTGGACCGCCCCTGTGGGCTTCGATTCGCCCCGCATGTTTTACAATCAGGTGGCTTGCTTTACTACTCCGCTCACGGTATCGCAAGTCCGCGAACGCCTGAAAAAGATAGAACGTGACCACGGACGCACACCGGACGATAAGGCGCGAGGCATCGTGAAAATAGACATCGACCTGCTGTGTTACGACGGAGAAGTCCTCAAACCGCAGGACTGGCAGCGAGGCGATGTCTGCGAGGGGGTGGCGGAACTGGCCTCTTCCTGAAGGACGGAATGCCGACACATATTTCAAATCATAAAAACAAAAAAACGTATGAGAACAAGACTTTTATTCATGCTGTTCCTTGCCGGATGGGCATGGGGCACGGCGCAGGCCGCCACGGACGAAGGGCGTTACATTGAAGTGACCGGTACTTCCGAGGTGGAAATCGTACCGGACGAGATACATTACATCATCGAAATCAAGGAATACTTTGCCGAAGAATTTGACGGCAAATCCAAGGAGGAAGATTACCGTACGAAGGTACCCTTGGCCCAGATAGAGGAAGGGCTGCGGGAGGCACTCCGGGAAGCCGGTGTCCCGAATGATGCCGTGCGCACACAGGAAATCGGCGACTATTGGCGCGAGAGCGGACGGGAGTTCCTCGTCTCCAAGCGGTTTGACCTCACGCTGACCGACTTCAAGCAAATCGACCGTATTGTCCGGCATGTGGACACCAAAGGCATCCATACGATGCGCATCGGTGAGTTGAAAAACAAAGACATGCAGCTTTACCATCAAAAAGGAAAAATAGCCGCCTTGATGGCCGCCCGGGAGAAAGCCGCTTATTTGGTGGAGGCATTGGGCCAGAAACTTGGAGGCGTGGAGCGCATCATTGAGAACGGAAACAACGGCTTTTCTCCCGTGTTCACGGCACAAAGCAACGTAAGTTCTTCCGACGCGGCTTCTTTCGATGGTTTTCGTACGATTAAGAACCATTATTCCATGTCGGTTCGTTTTGAAATTTGAGACCAATGAAAACGGACTACGAAATCAGGCAAGAGACGGAGAAAGACTATCCGCAAGTTTTCAAGTTGGTGGAAGAAGCCTTCCGGGACATGGAGGAGAGCGACCATCGCGAACAGTTTCTGGTGGAGCGGCTTCGGCATTCCCCCGCATTTGTTCCGGAACTTTCTTTGGTGGCCGACGAGGACGGCGGCGTGGTCGGCTACGGCCTGATGACCCGTGTGTCGATTCGTTCGGGAATACTGGATGCGGAATCCTTGGCGCTGGCTCCCGTGGCCGTACGGCCGGACAGGCAATCCATGGGCATAGGCAGCGCCCTGATTCGGGAGCTGCATGCACGGGCCGCCCGGTTGGGCTACAAGTCGGCCGTTGTGTTGGGGCACGAAGGGTTTTATCCCCGTTTCGGATATAGGAAAGCTTCGGACTATGGGATAGCATTTCCTTTTGAAGTCCCCTCGGAATGTTGCATGGCTGTCGAGTTGGTGGCCGGAGGCTTGCGGGACATACGGGGCGTGGTATGCTATCCGGAAGCTTTTATGGAATGACGGGGACTGTCCGGGTAGGAATTGACATAAGGACAAAAGAACAAAGGGCTGCGCATGTAAGAAACTTATGTCCTTTTGTTCTTTTGTCTTATCCCATCATTCGTTTTGTCATATTGTCAGAATGTCAAATCCGAACCCGTGAGAATCGCGTGTATGGGGGCAGGGCAAGCCTCCGAAGATTTTGAGCGATTCTCGCGGCTTTTGCCTGATTCAAAAAGAAAGAAAAAATGTGGTCGTGCCTGTCATTTGGGTGGGTCCGGCAGTGTGTCCTGCCGCATGGTGCGCCGTTGGGCGTAAGCCGGATGGGACTTTTCAGGTACAGGATGTTGCGGTGTCCTTGTCGGCCGGACAAGGGCAAATAATTTTGCCATACGCAGGAAAAGAAGGTAAAAAAGGCCGTGAAGCGACCCTAAGCTTTGATTTTCGGACGTGCGTTTTCACGTCTGCGCCAAATGAAAAATCGCTTTCAGTCGAATGATTTTCCGTTCTCAGCCGAACGATTTCATGCTTTCCACAAAAAATCCGAAAAGACTCCGCTTGTTGCCTCTTCAACCCGTGCTTCTTCACAGGACAACCCCAAAAAGGAAGCCTTTTTTCGTGCTTCCCTTTCGGGGTTGTTCTCATGATTTCTATTCTCAAAAATGACCTTCTGTATCTTTTTTAAGGGTTTTGGCGACATTTTGTTTACAAGACATGGTTTATTCGAAAACTTCGTCGATGCCGCCGTATTCCTCTACCGGAGCCTCTTCCGTCAGGATCGTGTCTTGACAAGGGTCGAATCCTTCGGGAATTTTGAACTTCTCGTCGGGGGAATATCCCAGGTCTTTGTCCTTATATACTTTTTGGAAGAAATAGGCGCAGACGGGCAAAGCCGAAGAGGCTCCCTGTCCGTAGGTCATGCTGTTGAAATGGATGTCGCGGTCTTCGCCTCCCACCCAGCAACCGGCGGAAAGCGACGGCGTGAAGCATACGAACCAACCGTCGGAGTTCCGGTTGGTGGTTCCCGTTTTTCCTCCCATGTCGGCATTCACGTTGTAACGGAAGCGCATGCGGCCGCCCGTACCTCCGTTCATGACGCCTTGCAGCATGATAATCATCTTATAAGCGCTTTCCTCGCTGACGACTTCCGTCATGCGGGGCTGGAACTCCCCTACTACATTCCCTTCGTTGTCTTCTATCCGCGACACGAAAAGGGGAGCCGTACGAATGCCGCGGTTGGCAAAGGCCGTGTATGAACTGACCATCTCGGCCACGGAGATTTCACAGGGACCGAGGCACAGCGACATGGAAGGATGGATGTCACGGTTGAGCACGCCGAACTCGTGAATCAGCCGCACCAAAGCCGACGGGCTGAGACGACTCATCAGGTAGGCCGAAATCCAGTTGTTGGACTGGGCCAGTCCCCATTTCAGCGTAACCATTTCTCCGTATCGGGAGCGGCTGCCGTTGCGGGGTGTCCAAGGCTTGCCGGCCACGATATACGTCTGTTGCACGTTCGGCGCAAGGTCGCAGGGCGACATGCCGTTTTCCATGGCCAGCGTATAGAGGAAGGGCTTGATGGTGGACCCGACCTGACGGCGGCCCACTCCGGCCATGTCGTATTGGAAATAGCGGTAATCTGGTCCGCCCACGTAGGCTTTCACATATCCCGTGCGGGTATCCATACACATGAATCCTGCACGCAGGAAACTTTTGTAATAGCGGATAGAGTCCATCGGCGTCATGATGGTATCCACTTCTCCGTGGTAAGAAAATACGGTCATTTCTTGTGGCGTATTGAATGCCTTTTGGATGTCCTCTTCCGTTGCGCCGCCCTTTTTCATCTTGATGTAACGTTCGCTCTGTTCCATCGAACGGCGCATGATTTTTTCCACCTCTTTCGTAGAAAGTTGGTTGGAGAACGGGCGTGTCGTCTGGTGACGCTTTTCTTTGTCGAAGATGGGTTGTAGGTAACCGGCCACATGTTCCTCCACGCTTTCCTCCGCATATCGCTGCATGCGTGAGTCGATGGTGGTGTAGATTTTCAGGCCGTCCGTATATAGGTTATAAGGTGTACCGTCCTTTTTCCGGTTCTTGTTGCACCATCCGTATAAGGGATCGGTTTCCCATGCCAACGAATCTTCATAATATTTTTGGTCTTGCCATGAAGCATAATCACTTCGGTTGGGTTCTTTGGCCATCAGCATCGTGCGCAGCCGTTCGCGCAGGTAGGTGGCCAGTCCTTCCTTATGGTCCACGCGGTGGAAACGCAGCCCGATGGGCTCCAGCTTGTGCAACTCGGCGTCTGCTTTGCTCAAATATCCGGCTTTGACCATCTGGTCCAGTACCACGTTGCGCCGCTCACGGCAACGCTCCGGTTTCCGCACCGGATTGAAATAAGATGGGTTTTTACACATTCCTATAAGCGTCGCCGCTTCGCAAACCGAGAGGTTCTGCGGTTCTTTGTTGAAGTATGTGCGGGATGCCGTCTTGATGCCCACGGCATTATGCAGGAAATCGAAATAATTGAGGTACATGGTGATGATTTCCTCTTTGGTATAGTATCGTTCCAGCTTGACTGCAATCACCCACTCTATGGGTTTCTGCAAGGCGCGCTCCATCGTACTCTGTGCCACGTCGCTATAAAGTTGCTTGGCCAATTGCTGGGTAATGGTACTTCCTCCCCCGGCATTGCTCTGTCCGAGTAAGCCGCGTTTCACTACGGCCCGCGCCAGAGCGCGGTAGTCGATGCCCGAATGGTCATAAAACCGCTCGTCCTCCGTAGCCACCAATGCCTTGACCAACCAGGGGGAAAGGTCGTCGAAGCCCACGAAAATACGGTTGGCCCGGCTGTACGACCAGGTTCCCAGAAGTTTACCGTCGGCCGAAACGGCCTGTGACGCGTATTTATTGACGGGATTTTCTAATTGATATAAGTTCGGCATGTATCCAATCCATCCGTGCCAGATGGCGTAGAAAGCCAGGGAAACAGCACTGATGCAAAGAAACAAAATCACCCACAAAGTGATTACAAACTTTTTCCTCATAAATCTTTTTCTTTCATTTATCAAAGTGGTAAAGTGCAAAATTACAAATAAACTTTATAATAGGCTGTCTATTTGTGGAAAAGTTAACGAAATGATGTGCAGTCCTCTTTCGTTCCACTTTTTTTATGTAACTTTGAAAGCTGAAGAAATTCTATATTTAAGCAAAAAGAAATCCGAAATGGAAAACAGGAGTTTGGTGACTATTGCAGACCATTCCAAAGAGAAGATCATGTATCTGCTTCGAATGGCCGGAGAGTTTGAGAAACATACCAACCGGAAGTTGCTGGAGGGTAAAGTCGTGGCTACTTTGTTTTTTGAACCGTCTACGAGGACACGGTTGAGTTTTGAAACGGCAGCGAATCGTCTGGGGGCGCGCGTCATCGGGTTCACCGACCCGAAAGTGACCAGTTCCACCAAGGGCGAAACCCTGAAGGACACCATCATGATGGTAAGTAATTATGCCGATTTGATTGTCATGCGGCATTATCTCGAAGGGGCGGCCCGTTATGCTTCCGAGGTGTCGCCGGTGCCCATTATCAATGCGGGCGACGGGGCCAACCAGCATCCTTCGCAGACCATGTTGGATCTTTACTCTATTTATAAGACGCAAGGCACGCTCGACAACCTGCAGATTTATATGGTAGGTGATTTGAAATACGGACGTACCGTACATTCTTTGCTGATGGCCATGCGTCATTTCAACCCGACGTTTCATTTCATTGCTCCCGAAGAGTTGAAGATGCCGGATGTGTACAAGCAGTATTGCGACATTCATCATATAAAATATGTAGAACACACGGACTTTACCGCCGACACCATTGCCGGGGCGGACATACTCTACATGACCCGTGTACAAAAGGAACGGTTTACCGACCTGATGGAATATGAGCGGGTGAAGGACCTCTACCTGCTCAAACTTTCCATGCTGAAGAAGGCCAAGGACAATATGCGTATCCTGCATCCGCTCCCTCGCGTGAACGAAATCGAGTATGCCATCGACGACGACCCGCATGCTTATTACTTCGAGCAGGCCCACAACGGCCTGTTTGCGCGGCAGGCTTTGATATGCGATGCCTTGGGGCTGACCTTGGACGATGTGATAAACGACCGGACGATTATTGACTAAAATACCGTAAGTATACAATGAAAAGACAAGAACTTTTGGTGGCCGCACTCGAAAGCGGTACGGTGATAGACCATATTCCATCCAGCAAGCTCTTTGAAGTGGTCAACCTTCTCCACCTCGAACAGATGAAGACTTCCATTACCGTGGGCTACAATCTGAAGAGCAAGAAAATGGGACATAAGAGCATCATAAAAATTGCGGGCAAGTTCTTCTCGGACGAAGAACTGAACCAGTTGGCCGTGGTGAGTCCGAATGTGACCTTGTGTATTATCCGCGATTATGAGGTCGTGGAGAAGAAGGAGGTCTTCTTGCCCGAGGAGTTGAAAGGCATCGTGAAATGTGCCAATCCCAAATGTATTACGAACAACGAACCGATGAAGACGTATTTTCACGCCGTACCGGGTAAGGAAGGTGTGCTTCGTTGTCATTATTGTAATAAAGAGGTGGATTTGGATCACGTCAAATTGGTATAATCCTTTGGGCCATGAAGCAAGACTGGAAACCCGGAACGATGATTTATCCCCTGCCCGCCTTGTTGGTCAGTTGCGGCAGTACGCCGGAAGATTATAATTTGTTCACCGTGGCGTGGGCAGGAACCATTTGTACCAATCCGGCCATGTGCTACATCTCCGTACGACCGGAGCGACACTCTTACGCGCTCATCAAGCAGAACATGGAGTTTGTCCTCAATCTGACAACCGAAGACATGGCGTACGCCACGGATTGGTGCGGAGTGCGTTCGGGGCGCGACTACCGTAAATTTGAGGAAATGAAGCTCACTCCGGGAAAGGCCCGCATGGTGGCCGCCCCCATCGTGGAGGAATCGCCGCTGAGCATCGAGTGCCGGGTGAAAGAGATTGTATCTTTAGGGTCGCATGACATGTTCATTGCGGAAGTGTTGAATGTGAAAGCCGATGAGCGTTATTTGGACGAGCAGAGCGGGAAGTGGAGTCTGGACGCCAGTCACCCTCTGGTTTACCTTCATGGGGCTTACTATGGTCTGGGCAGGAAAATCGGTAAATTCGGCTGGAGCGTGGAGAAAAAGAAAGAATGAAATCCAATTATTTAAAGTCAATAAAGATGAAAACAGACACAACAGTATTTGAATTGATTGAGAAAGAGCACCAACGGCAGCTCAAAGGAATCGAACTTATCGCGTCGGAGAATTTTGTGAGCGATGAAGTGATGAAAGCCATGGGGTCTTGGCTGACGAACAAGTATGCCGAGGGGTATCCGGGAAAGAGATACTACGGAGGCTGTCAGGTGGTGGACGAAGTGGAGAGCTTGGCCATCGAACGGGTATGCAAACTATTTGGTGCCGAGTACGCCAACGTGCAGCCTCACTCGGGAGCGCAGGCCAATGCTGCGGTATTTTTGGCTTGTCTGAAGCCGGGTGACACCTTCATGGGCTTGAATCTGGACCACGGAGGCCATTTGTCCCATGGCTCGGCTGTGAATACTTCCGGTATCCTCTACCATGCCATCGGTTACAACCTCAACAAGGAAACCGGCCGTGTGGATTACGACGAGATGGAGAAACTGGCTCTTGAACATCGCCCGAAAATGATTATCGGTGGCGGTTCGGCTTACAGTCGCGAGTGGAATTATGCCCGCATGCGTGAGATTGCCGACAAGGTAGGCGCCATATTTATGGTAGACATGGCACATCCGGCCGGTTTGATTGCAGCCGGACTGTTGGAGAATCCGGTAAAGTATGCCCATATCGTGACTTCCACCACCCATAAGACGTTGAGAGGTCCGCGCGGGGGTATCATCCTGATGGGCAAAGACTTCGACAATCCTTGGGGATTGAAGACTCCGAAAGGCGAGGTGAAGAAAATGAGCCAACTGCTCAACAGTGCCGTTTTCCCCGGCATCCAGGGCGGTCCGCTGGAGCATGTGATTGCCGCCAAGGCCGTGGCTTTCAACGAGGCGTTGCAACCCGAATTCAAGGAATGGGCCAAACAGGTACAGAAGAATGCCAAGGTTTTGGCCGATGAACTGATGAAACGTGGTTTCGATATCGTAAGCGGCGGAACGGATAACCACTCCATGTTGGTGGACTTGCGCAGTAAATATCCCGACCTGACGGGCAAGGTGGCCGAGAAAGCCTTGGTGGCTGCCGACATTACGGTGAACAAGAACATGGTGCCGTTCGACAGTCGCAGTGCGTTTCAAACTTCCGGCATCCGCTTAGGTACGCCGGCCATTACGACACGTGGAGCGAAAGAAGATTTGATGGTACTGGTAGCCGAGTTGATAGAAAAGGTCTTGAATGCGCCGGAAGACGAAAATGTCATTGCCGACGTGCGCAAGCAGGTGAACGAAGTGATGGCAGGCTATCCTTTGTTTGCTTATTAAACAAAATACAACAACATCATAAAAACGGGACTGTCCGCCCATTGCGGTACAGTCCCGTTTTGTAATGAGGAAGAATGCCCCCTATACTGTTCCGAAAACAATATAGAATATCTTTTCGGCACGTACCCTTCCGTCTTCCGACAAGATGGTCACTTTTACTTCGTGCGACTGGCCGTCCATGAATTCGGATACATTCGTAAAGCGGATGATATAGGAATTTTGCATGGCACCTGTCACGGGAAGGCTGTTTAGTGTTACGCCAGAAAAAGTCGGAGACACTTCCATAACAGTTCCTCCCGTATATTCAGATAAAAGCCAAGGTGCCTCTCCGATACTATAATTGAGGCTACTTGATGAACCGCTGAATACCGTATGAATAGTTCCTTTATTCGTATTCCAATTCATGGCATCAGCCACATAAGACACAGATATTTCGTCATCACCTCCCGGATAATTGGCATCATCTGTAAAGTTAACATATACACGGTTCGCTCCCAATCGGAAAGAAAAATGTTCGTCTGCGAATCTTAGAGCCTGAACACCGCATTCTCCCCCTGCACGAGAATAAGAGTTTTCAGCGATCGTATACAGCTCCGAAGTATCATCACCGGCATAACCTTTTGTCCGACTTGTATTGGTAACGGAACGATTATTTAGAAAGTTATTCAACTCCATGTAATCTGTTATATTCAATGCGCCAGTCACACCATAACCATTTACCAAAGAACCATACTGGCGACCGACATTTCCTCCATAACCGACGCAGCCAAACTTGACATCAATATCAGAAGCACTTAATTCTCCTGCCCATGTTACAATATCACGCGCTATCCCATCCGCTTCATCTCCCATGCTCCCAGAATTATCTACAAGAAACACGACATCGACCATAATGGCATTTTCTCCTTGGTTGTCCGAGTTGTTGTATACAGCTATGCCTTTGGGCTTGCCGTCTACAGACACCCACACGTTTTGTTGGTTCACACCGTTGCCGCCTGTTCCAACGAGTTTCAGCCATTCATAGGAGTCCGGATCCTGTATTCCGGTCATATCCAAACGGACAATGGCGTCATTGCCGCTGTTCTCTACGGTGTAGTTCACGTTAGGAATATAAGTCGTGGAAGTCCCTATCTCCGGATTCGGATCGGCATCATCATCGCTAGGAATGCCGTGGGCAGGCTTTCCTTCTTCCAATACAATCGTCTCGTCTCCGCTACCTAAACAAGCAGAGAGCGAAACCACAAACGTCATGACCGGAATATACCACAGTCCTCTAAATTTGTTCCTTTTCATATCGCAATTTATTTAAAAAGTTTTATTTTAAGATTTCAAATTCCACACGACGGTTCATCGTACGCCCTTCTTCCGTATCATTGGTCGTCAGCGGTTTGGACATACCGTAATAACTATAAGACAGTTTGTCTTTGTCCACCCCGCGCCCTATTAGATAATCTACCACGGCCTGAGCACGCTTGTGGGATAGTTTCATATTGAATTCCTCCGTTCCTACATTATCCGTATGTCCCTTCACTTCTATCCGTGCGTGCGTCCTCACCAACGTGTTGGCCAGTCTGTTCAGGTAAGCATAAGACTCTGTTTTTATCGTACTTTTCCCGAAGTCGAAATTAATGGCATCGATGGCACAGATGGTCTTACCTGCGACAGGTTCTCCTTTCTGCATCATATCGTTGATTTCCTCCAATGTATAACAGGGCTTTTCTTTTACAACAGGTATGGGTGTAGGACGCTGTACAATGACCGGAGTCGGAGGGGCGGGAACGGCCTTTTTCTTGAACACGCTAAAAGGAATCCCCAAGGTAGCCTTCACTTCGAATCCGGAGAAATTCCGGTTGCCTTCCAACTCATAAGACGGTAGAGACCAGTTGGTATTCACTTCAGCCTTGCCGTCTTTTTCTTTTCCTCCATAAGTGTCGGTAAAGCCCAGTTCATAGCTGGCATCCACTCCGAAGAAGAAGGTATTTCCCCATGCCTTGAATTGGTATTTCGCACCTATACCTACCATTCCGGCAAAGTACATACTCGCCATATTGGCCTTGGACAGGTCTAATCCGTAGCCCACATATTCCCCGTTGGCAAAGTCCTCTTGCATCCGAATCGTTCCTCTTGTCGCAAAACCTATTACAGGTGCAATATATACGTATGGACGGATACGCGATTCGGCTTTCATAAAGCTATAAACCAACGGAACCCGAATATCCACGAACCGCGACTTCAAAGCGTAATGGATACCGTCGATGTTTTCGTCGTACATATCCTTACCGATATCGACGATCCTGCCGCCACGGCGGAGGAGGGATAATTCCGGACGCACGGAGAAATGCCGTTCCTTGCCAAAATCGTACTGTGCAAAAACTGTAAAAACACCGCTATTCAGGTTCTTGTGGTCAGAAAACAACTCTTCATCCAAGTCTGAATACCGCATGGTATTGCTGTGGAATCCTACTCCCACACCAAAGAACCATTGCCCTCCTTCATGGGAAGGGCTTATTTGAGTGGTGAATTGGGCTTGAATGGACAAGCCGAAAGACAAAGCCAAAGTTGAAAATAGTACTCTCTTCATCATACAAAATATTATTAATGTTCATTTACTCTGTATCTTAGCCATCGCTCTCTTAGGAAGAGAGCGACTGGAGGAAGTAAATCCTTGTAAATGAAGAAGAAAGAAAGAAGAAGGAGAAGAACTCTCAATTTTTTAGAGGAAAATAGAACAAAAAGTTAAGGTCTAATTTGCATCTTCTTGCTTTTTTTATTTATTTTGCCTTTTGTTGGTCGCTCTCTTCCTAAGAGAGCAATTTATATCCAACTGTTACTGATTCACAAGAGAATTGTTCTTATCGAATAGTGAACAATAATATCCAACCTTATAAAAGGCAAAGAAATACAAGTTTGGATGCCTGCTATACAAGTTTCGTCGTATCATCGGTCTGCACAGACGATACAAGAGGGATACAAAAAGGACGAGGTGTAATCGTTGAAGAGTGCCATACAAACGGTGCACCCCCGAACTTCTTTCCAGTTTGTCACGGTGGACATATAATGTCCTCAAGGACTCTTCTGTTTTTCGTAGTACATTCCTATTGGTGTCTAATCCGCAATTCATTAAAGGGTTGTCTATATGCAGAATTTTGATGCCTTCTTTTTTTAATACCAATCCGAATAAAGTGTCTTCGTGCCCGTAGTGCGTGATGGTTTCGTCAAAAGGGTGTTTGAGGAATGTTTCGCGGAGAATCATGAAATTAAACGTGCGGAAGACTTTGTAGGGGTGTAAAGCCCGTTTTTCTGCCGTGAAGTGAGGCTCGGCGTGTTTTTCGTAGAAAAACGCCAAAGAAACCTTCGGTGACGGAAGCTGTTCCGGATGCACCAAGCCTCCGTAAACGACTTCAGCCGCGTTACGTACTGCCATGTACCGAGACAGAAACTCGTTACTGACTACCGACGCATCGCAATCCATAAAAATAAGGTAGTCATATCGGGCGAGGCGCCCCAAGATATTGCGGATACGCGAACGGCCCACGTTCTCTTGCAATTCTATATATTTGCAGTTGGGAATACCGTTGATTTTACGGTTTTCACGCTTAAAGGCATCTTCCGAAGCATCGTCGGCCACCAATATCTCGTAGGGGCATTCCAGTCTTTCAGCTTGTTGTTGCAGGTCGGTCACCAATTTAACGCACACGTAGTTATACGTCGGAATCAAAATGGAAAGCATATTCTGTTTTATGGTATTCGGTCTTCAAAACTTTATGAGGTTCACGGGTTTCTTTGGCATTGTATGATGAGTACATGGTTCGTCTTGTCATCTATCCGGAAACGGTTGTCGCTCCGTTCGTTGACCAACCAAGCGATGCGCTCTCCGCTGCATACGACTAACTGCCTTTCTTTTTCGAACAGATTTTTCTGGCAGTTTGTCAGATAGTCGCTTACCAATTTCTGCCCCGTCATACCGAAAGGGACAAAACGGTCTCCTTCTTGCACGAACCTCACCGTTATGGGATATTCTATTTTGTCCAGGTCCATGCACACCGTATCCTTGCTTCGAGGTATCGTAAAATGCCGGTCATAATGCACCCTACGGATGAGGAACGTAAGGTCTTGTGTTACTTTCACACATCCTTCCAATGGAAGGACATGGCACAAACACTTATATTGTTCGTCTTTACGGCTAAGCACAAGCGTTTTTCTGTCTCGAAGCAATCGCCATTCATGGCTTTCATAAACTTTTCCGGAACCGCCATCCAAGTGGTCGAAAACCTCTTCCGCCTGTACGCTGTTGAAACCGTATGCGGACAACAGTTCAAAGAGCACGGTACGCGCAGCAGGAATAGTCTTCAAGGTTTGTATGTCGATACGGTTGTTCCGGCATATGCGCGCCTTCAAATCCTCTACGGCTATATTATATAAGGTATAGGCATCTTCCAGATGACGTATCGTGTCTTGTAAGGTGTCGAGGATAGACGGGTTCACGGTTTTCAGTATCGGCAAAAACTCCAGACGGATTTTGTTACGGACGGCTTCCGTTTCCAGATTCGTGCTGTCCGTGACGTAAGATTGCCCTTCTCCGGCCAGATACCGCTCGATTTCCTCACGGCTCGTGTCCAGCATCGGGCGTATGACATAGCCGTTACGGTAGCGCATTCCCGTCAAGCCTTTCAGTCCAGTGCCGCGGACCAGATGCAACAACAGCGTTTCCACGTTGTCGTCGCGGTGGTGTGCCACAGCAATTTTGTCAAACCGCCAATCCGTACGTAACTCTTCAAAATATCCGTAACGCAATTCACGGGCAGCCATTTCTATGCTGATGCCCTTTTTACGGGCGTATGCCATAGTATCGAAATCTTTCGTATGCAAACGTATGGACCGTGAACGGCATAAATCGCGCACAAATTTCTCATCGCGATCAGACTCCTTCCCACGCAGATGAAAATTACAGTGTGCGGCCTCGCAATGGAAACCAGCCTGTAGCAGCACCAAAAGCAAAGCCACGGAATCGGCTCCTCCGCTCAAGGCTACAAGTATCTTGTCATCCGGTTCCACCAATTGGTGGAACCGAATGCATAACATGACACCTTCATTAAATTTTTCTTCTTTCTCCATATCCTCTTGTCTAAAATAAACAAATCCATTGCAGGAGTATGCAAAGATAGCAAATAAGCCTCAAAAAAATAGTGGTGAAAGCATTTTATTCGGTCGCTCCCAATCCTCTTTTTCATAATATAAGGTAAAAAGACGGAATTTATCCCCCACTGTTCATTTCGTTATCCGTTTTTACATTATTTTTGTTCGGTACATTTTTATACGTTTCGACTTATGTGGCATGAATACATAGCTTACTTCATTATCGCAGCGGCTTTCTGCTGGGCCGTAAGACGTATCTATCGATTCATACGTGATCCGGAAGACACGTCCTCATGTGCAAGTTGTACGGCAGACTGTAAATTGAGGGGCTTAAAACGCCCTACAAGAAAAGAAAAACAGAGAAACTGCACCAAAAAGGAGGAAAATGCGCATAAATAATTGCGGTTTTCAAAAAAAGTTGTACCTTTGCAACGCAAAACGGAAATGGTTCCCTGACCGAGTGGTTAGGTAGCGGTCTGCAAAACCGTCCACAGCAGTTCGAATCTGCTGGGAACCTCTTCCGAGATGCGAAAATGTTGGTTCCCTGACCGAGTGGTTAGGTAGCGGTCTGCAAAACCGTCCACAGCAGTTCGAATCTGCTGGGAACCTCCTGAAAAGAAAGCCGTTTCCATCTGAAACGGCTTTTTTATATCCTCTACTCCAAATTCAGGCTCTTTTCATTGGGATTGTACTTCCCGTCAGCTACCGATTGCGATTTGGCTTTCCGTCGGTATTCATTAGGTGTCATACCGGTAATCTTCTTGAAAACCCGGTTGAAATAAGAGAAGTCCTCGAAACCGACCAAATAGGATGTTTGTTTCACCGGCAGGTCGTTCGTGATAAGCAATAACTGAGCCTTTTCTATTTTGCGTTGGATAATGAAATTGGCAGGCGTCGTTCCCGTTTCCTTTTTGAAGATACGGATAAAGTAATTTTTAGATACACATAATGTTTCCGCAACTTTGTCGATGCAGAGTTCGTCCGAAATGTGATTGCGGATGTAGGTGATGGCTCTTTTCACACGGTCGTCCGTCACTGTGGATTTGAGATGGGCTGTCTTAAAAAAGGGAGCGAGTAATTGATAGATGATACCGCGTGATATCATTTTGTTGTAAAGTGGCCGTTGTTTGTTCTTCAATAAATTGGATGCCAACGTAGAGCTGTTATCATAGGTGGAAGGATCCGATTTACTTAACTTCATAGTCGGGTTCAAAGAATACAACTCCTGAAAAATAGAAAGTTCAAGAGTGTCACCTTGAATTTCCTCCGGTAGGACCCAATCTTCCAGGAACAAGTATTTGGCTTGAGGGTCTTCATATATATGGGCATAATAGTGGGTAAAAGATGAAGTACACTCATAGCTGTGCGATGTAAATGCAGGGATAAAATACATGTATCCTTTGCGAAGCGACACGGTATGGTCGGGTAATATAATTTTGGCTGAACCTTCTATGACATAATAAAGGCGTGCGAAAGGGCTACTTACGTTTTTCCAGTTCCAGTCAGCGTTGTGCTGAGCCAGTCCTATGTTGAGGACAAAAGGGTGAAAAGTGTCTATGTTAAATTCCATGGCTTATAAAATTGATTCAAAATTGGCAATAATATCCATAATCGGAAGTCTTTTATGGGTTAATTTAGCATAAAAGCATTTTGTTTGATGAAGATTAGCCGATATTGTTCTTATTAAAGGCTATAAAGTCCAATAAAAATAAAATGTTATCCTCTACTTTTGCATAAACGATTTACAGGACAAATAGCGTAATGAAAAAACGGAAATCGATAAAAACGATTATACTATGAAATATTCATATTTAGGAAAAACGGGGATGAAAGTGCCCGTGTTGAGTTTCGGGGCCTCTTCATTGGGAGGCGTGTTCCACTCCGTCCGCGAGGCGGAAGCTATCCGTGCCGTATTCACGGCTGTAGAAAATGGTATGAACTTCATCGACGTGTCGCCTTACTATGGTCATACGAAAGCCGAGACTGTATTGGGAAAGGCCCTGACGGAATTGCAGCGGGAGTCGTTCCTCTTGTCTACCAAAGTCGGACGTTACGGTGCCGGCGGAGTGAACACGTGGGATTATTCTGCAGGGAGGACTCGGGAAAGCGTTTTTGAAAGTATGGAACGGTTGCATGTGGACTACATCGACCTTATCAACGTGCATGACATAGAGTTTGCAGACCTTTCCCAAGTGGTCGATGAAACCCTGCCGGCATTGGTGGAACTTCGGGAAAAGGGACTTGTAGGCCATGTCGGAATCACCGACCTGCAACTCGAAAACCTGAAATGGGTCATCGACCACGTGCCGGAGGGGACAGTGGAAAGCGTGCTCAATTTCTGCCATTACACGCTGAACGATGACAAATTGGTTGACTTTCTGGATTATTTTGAGGAAAAGGGAGTCGGGGTCATCAATGCATCGCCTTTTGCCATGGGATTGTTGTCGCAACGCGGTGTGCCGGAATGGCATCCTGCTCCGGCTGCATTGGTCGAAGCTTGCCGCAAAGCCTCGGACTATTGCCTGTCTCAGGGTTATCCTATCGAAAAGTTAGCGATTCAGTATTCGGTTAGCAATCCCCGTATCGGCACGACCCTTTTCAGTTCTGCCAATCCGGACAACGTGCTCAAGAATATACAATATATCGAGGAGCCGATAGACTGGGATTTGGTGGCCAAGGTAAAAGAGATCATCGGAGACCAGCAACGTGTAACGTGGAAAAACACATAAAATCGGGAAGAGATGGAATATACAATCATTGATGCTCATTCCCATTTATGGCTCAGGCAAGATACCGAAGTCGACGGACTGCCCATCCGTACCCTCTCGGGAGGCAAATCGCTTTTCATGGGTGAAGTCCGGCAAATGCTTCCTCCTTTTATGACGGACGGGAGAAACACGGCAGAAGTGTTCCTCTCCAACATGGACTATGCGCAAGTCAGTGCCGCCGTGGTCACACAAGAATATATCGACGGCATACAGAACTATTATCTGATGGATGTACAGACCCGTTACCCCGACCGCTTTTTGGTGTGCGGCCTCTGTGAGTTCCGCAAACCGGGATTCCTGTCACAGGCCAAAGAGCTGATAGGGAAAGGATTCAAAGCCATCAAGATTCCGGCCAACCGCTTGGCTTTGTCTACAGGCAGGGTTCCGTTGAACGGTAACGAAATGATGGCCATGTTCCATCTCATGGAGGAACACCGGCTCATCCTGTCGATAGATATGCTGGAAGGCGACACCCAAGTGGAGGAACTGAGAGACGTGATTACGGAATGTCCGGATCTGAAGATTGCCATCGGACATTTCGGGATGGTGACTTTTCCCGGTTGGACAGAACAAATCAAATTGGCACGCTATCCCAACGTATTTATAGAGTCCGGTGGTATCACCTGGCTTTTCAACGATGAGTTTTATCCTTTCAAAGGAGCCGTGCGTGCCATCCGGGAAGCTGCCGGACTCGTCGGGATGGAAAAATTGATGTGGGGCTCGGACTATCCGCGCACCATCACGGCGATAACCTATCGCATGTCCTACGACTTCGTTGTAAAGAGCAATGAGCTGAGCGATGAGGAAAAATCCCTGTTCTTGGGAGGCAATGCAAAAGCATTCTACGGCTTCGGTGCCTTGCCCGTATTACCTTATATTAAAAACATGTCAGAATGAAAGCATTTCAGATTATATCGCCGCTTCATACGGTTTTAAAAGAAATAGATGCGCCTGCCTGCCGGGCGGGCGAAGTGTTGTTACGTATCCGTTACGTGGGTTTCTGCGGTTCCGATCTCAATACCTACTTGGGACGGAATCCGATGGTACGGATGCCTGTCATCCCCGGCCACGAAGTGGGTGCTACGATAGAGGCTGTGGGTACGGATGTCCCCGACTTTCTGCGTCCGGGACAGCATGTCACCGTCAATCCTTACACGAATTGCGGCAAGTGCGCCGCCTGCCGGAACGGACGTGTCAATGCTTGTGAACATAACGAGACTTTTGGCGTACAGCGGGACGGCACCATGACGGAACTCGCGGCCGTGCCCTGGCAGAAGGTGGTGACGGCCGACGGACTTTCCGTCCGCGACTGTGCTTTGGTGGAACCCATGAGCGTGGGCTTCCATGCCGTGTCGCGCGCCCAAGTGACGGACATAGACACGGTCATGGTCATCGGCTGCGGCATGATCGGCCTCGGGGCTATTGTCCGTGCCGCCCTAAGAGGGGCAAAGGTGATTGCCGTGGATTTGGATGATGAAAAACTTGAGGTGGCACGTTCGTTGGGGGCAACCTGCCTTCTCAATTCCAAAACAGAGGATGTACATGCCCGGCTGATGGAATACACCGGAGGCTTAGGCCCGGACGTGGTGATTGAAGCGGTGGGCAGTGCACCCACATACGTCATGGCCGTTCAGGAAGTAGCTTTTACCGGACGTGTGGTGTATATCGGATATGCCAAAAGCGATGTCTCTTTCCAGACGAAGTTGTTCGTACAGAAGGAGTTGGATATACGTGGTTCGAGAAACGCATTACCGGAAGATTTTCGTGCCGTGGTCCGTTATTTGCAACAGGGACATTGCCCGACAAACAGGCTCGTTACCTATGAAGCCTCCCTTGAGCAAGCCGGGGAAATGTTGCAACGGTGGGCGGATGATCCGGCTAAGGTTTTCCGTATCTTGGTGAAGTTTTAAAACAAATACAGGTCAATTAAATCAATGTATCCATGCGTGAATTGAATAGTAAGACGGCTCCTAAGACAGTGAGACCGGAGAGAATCATACAGTTTGGCGAAGGCAATTTCCTGCGCGCCTTCGTGGATTGGATTATATCGAATATGAATGAGCGTAGCGACTTCAACGGCAGTGTGGTCGTGGTACAGCCTATCGAAAAAGGCATGGTGGATGTGCTCAACCGGCAGGACGGCCTTTACCATGTCAATCTGCAAGGGCTTGAAAACGGACAGGTGGTAAACACATACCGCCTGATAGATGTCATCAGTCGTGCGCTTAACCCTTACAGCCATTTTGACGAGTATATGAAACTGGCCGAACAGCCGGAAATTCGTTTTGTGGTTTCCAATACGACCGAGGCTGGCATCGCATTCGATCCGGCTTGCAGGCTCGACGACCGTCCGGCAGCCTCCTACCCCGGGAAACTGACGCAACTGCTCTACCATCGTTTCCGTCATTTCCATGGCGACAAAAGCAAGGGACTGATTATTTTTCCCTGCGAATTGATTTTCCAGAACGGGCATCACCTGAAGAGAATCATCCGGCAATATATCGACCTCTGGCAGCTCGGTGAGGATTTCGCGGCATGGTTCGAAGGGGCATGCGGCGTGTATGCCACGTTGGTGGACCGTATCGTGCCGGGCTTTCCCCGCAAGCACATCGAAGAGATTCAGGAGAAACTGCAATACAAAGACCAGCTCGTCGTGCAGGGCGAAGCATTCCACCTTTGGGTCATCGAGGCCCCGGAAAGCGTGGCACAGGAGTTTCCGGCTGCGGAATGCGGTCTGAATGTACGCTTTGTGCCCGACGAAGAGCCTTACCACCGGAGAAAGGTGACCTTGCTAAACGGGCCGCATACGCTACTCTCCCCCGTGGCCTATCTTTCCGGCGTAGACATCGTGCGTGAGGCCTGTCAGGATCCGGACGTGGGGCGGTATATCCACAAAGTGATGTTCGACGAACTCATCGAAACGATAGACTTGCCACGGGAAGAACTCCGGACGTTTGCCGACAGCGTGATGGAACGGTTCACCAACCCTTTTGTAGACCATCAGGTCACGTCCATCATGCTGAACGCCTTCCCCAAGTTCGCCACACGGGATTTGCCGGGACTGAAAGAATATCTCCGACGCAAAGGCACGCTCCCGTCCGGGATTGTGTTCGGCCTGGCAGCCCTGATTACCTATTACAAAGGCGGCTACCGTGAGGATGGTACCCCGATTGTCCCGTCCGACTCTCCCGACATCATGGAACACGTGGCCCGCTTGTGGCAGGAGGGCGACGAGCAAAAGGTGGCCGCAGGCGTGTTGGAGCGTACGGACTGGTGGGGTGAAGATTTGAACCGGATACCCGGATTGGCCGGACGCTTGGCATGCTACCTGAAAGACATCCGCTTGCAGGGCATGCGGGGTGCGCTGAAACACATGTTGGACTCATAGGATTTCTTTATGCTGAAATATATTGTCATTCATCCGACGGACAATGTGGCCGTGGCTCTGCAACCGTTGGAAGAAGGAGAAAGCATCACCTGCGGGAGTACGGCCGTCAAAGTGAGGGAGCAGGTTCCGGCCGGTCATAAAGTCTCGCTCGCCCATATTGTCGCCGGACAGGACGTTATCAAGTATGGCAGCCCCATCGGGCATGCCACGGAAACGATAGAGCCGGGCCGGTGGGTGAACGAGCGGATGTTGCGTACCAACCTGAAGGGGATATCGGATTACCGGTACCAGCCCGTACCCGTCCCATGTCCTCCGCCCGACCGCCTGCGGACCTTCTCGGGTTATGCACGCCGGAACGGCGAAGTGGGCATCCGCAACGAATTATGGATTATCCCCACCGTGGGATGCGTCAACGGCGTGGCCGAACGTTTGGCGCGGATGCTCGAAAAGGAAACCCGTGCCGAAGGAATAGACGGCATCAGGGCTTACACGCATAATTACGGGTGTTCGCAATTAGGAGACGACCATGAGCATACGCGCCGGATCCTGCGCGACATGGCGCTCCATCCCAATGCCGGCGGCGTGTTGATAATCGGTCTGGGATGCGAAAACAACCAGCCCGACGCATTCCGTGCCTTACTTGGAGATTATGACACGGAACGCATACGCTTTATGGTCTGCCAGCACGAGGAGGATGAGATGGAGAGCGGGATGAAGATTCTCCGGGATTTATATGCCCGGATGGTGGAGGACCGCCGGACAGAAGTACCGATGAGGAAACTGAGAGTGGGACTCAAATGCGGAGGTTCCGACGGTTTTTCCGGCATTACGGCTAATCCGCTTTTAGGATGTTTCTCAGACTATCTTGTGGCCCAAGGGGGCACCACGGTGCTTACCGAGGTCCCTGAAATGTTCGGTGCCGAAACGCTTTTGATGGCCCGTTGCAAGGATGAGACGGTTTTCCGAAAGACCGTTTCGCTCATCAATGATTTCAAAAACTATTTCATCAGCCATGGGCAACCGGTCTTCGAGAACCCCTCGCCGGGAAACAAGGCCGGGGGGATTTCCACCTTGGAAGAAAAGTCATTGGGATGCACGCAGAAATCCGGAACGACTGCCGTGTGCGATGTGTTGGAATATGGAGAGACCTTGTCTTCTCCGGGACTGAATTTGCTGAGTGCTCCCGGCAACGACCTTGTGGCCAGTACCGCTTTGGCGGCCTCCGGATGCCATATCGTGCTGTTCACGACCGGACGCGGCACGCCTTTCGGCACGTTTGTGCCCACGGTGAAGATTTCGTCCCACACCGGATTGGCCGGGAAAAAATCCAATTGGATAGATTTCAATGCCGGTACGTTACTGGAAGGGGAACCTATGCCGACCGTATTAGAACGCTTCACGTCTTTCGTCCTCGATGTGGCCAGCGGGCGGCAGACGTTGAATGAAGAGAACGGCTACCACGAAATCGCTATTTTCAAATCCGGCGTTACCCTGTAAGCCGGAATCATGCTTCCGGAAGATTTTCGCCTTCCGGAAGCTTTTCTTTCAGGAAAAGACTTACCTTTGCGTAGTAAATAACTTGATATGACGGACGACAAAGACAAGCAATGGACTGTTTTGGAAAGCGAATATCTCATCCGCCGCCCTTGGCTGACGGCGCGGCGTGACTGGGTGAGACTTCCAAACGGCGTGGAAAACAATGAATATTACGTGTTGGAGTATCCGGATTGGGTCAATGTGATAGCCCTGACCGAAGATGGAAAATTTATCATGGAGAGGCAATACCGCCACGGTTTGCGGTGGACCGGTTATGAGATATGCGCCGGGGTGTGCGAAGAAGGGGAAACGCCGTTGGAGTCCGCCCAAAGGGAACTGCACGAAGAGACGGGATTCGGCGGCGGGGAATGGATGCACTTGATGACCATTTCGCCCAATACGTCTTCCGTGAACAACCAATGCCATTGTTTTGTGGCACGCGGCGTGAAACGCGTGTCGGCTCCTCATCAGGAAGCCACCGAGGACATCAGCGTGCATTTCCTGACTGTGGACGAGGTACGTAGCCTCTTGCTGCACAACGAAATCAAGCAGGCGTTGATGCTCGCACCGCTATGGCGTTATTTTGCGGAGCATCATTTATGGTAAGCCCGGCTTCATCCGCTTCCGAATGGCAGGACATGCTGTCCGGTCGCCTTCCTATGCGTGAAGTCCGTGCCTGGGGGAAACGCTTGGCGCACGATGGAATGTTCCGCGACACGTTGCACCATATCATGACGGACGGCGACAGCCGCATGGCGGAAAATGCCGCCTGGGTTTTCACGTATGCGGATGCCGATGTTTTGCCAAGCCTCCCGTCACACTACGTAGACACGTGGATGGAACGCGTCATGAATACCCGGAGCGAAACGCTCCGCCGCCTGTTGCTCACGCTCATCAGCCGTTCAACGCTCCCCCACCCGTTCCGCACGGATTTCCTGGACTATTGCCTTGCCGGGATGTCTTCTTCCCGATATCCCCATAGCGTCCGTGCGCTTTGTATGAAACTGGCCTATAAACTATGCCGCACCCATCCTGAGTTGTTGGAAGAATTGAAGTTGAATCTCGAAATCATGGAACCGGACCTTCTTCCGCCCTCATTGCGCAGCGTGCGCTGCCGTGTCATGGCTGGTATTGCTTCCCAAAAGCGCGGATAAGGCTACTGACAAAATGTCAGTCCTTTACGGGCAAGAATCGCGTATTTGCATCCCGTTTGGAGTCCTTTGGATTTCAAACGATTCTCGTGCTTCCGTTTTTTATTAAAATGACGGGATTTTGTTTGTATTTCCGTCTTTGTGAAAACAAAAACATTCTGTGTCTGACCTGATCAAGAAAAACCTGCGGGCAAGCCGGAAAATGAAGCAACATTTTGATTTCGGATTTTGGGACGGAAAAACGGCCGGAAAAACAAAAAAAGGCCATCCGAAGCCGGTTGGCAAACCGCTTTCATGACATTTTCCCGACGGCAAACGCATGCATGCGGAAAATTGTGCGGCAAATGATTTTTCGCTTTCAGTCGAATAAAAAATCGTTTGCAGCCGATTGAATGTTACGAATACTTAAAACACCTGCGAGAACACATGAGAATATTTAAATACGTAAAAGAAACAAGTAGGTTTCCCTCCTATTTACCCGCAAAAATACAGGTCGAATGGGGTGAAAAACTGCCATTTTGTCAGTCCTTATCCGGTCGGGCCGCACATGCCGGGCACAGTCCCTTGAGTACATAATTCACTCCGTGCAGGACAAATCCTTCCGGTGCTTGCACCACCGGAACCGCCTGGCTCCGGAAGCAGAAAGCGCGATGGCATCCTTCGCAATAGAAATGTACGTGCTGGTCGCTCACCGAACAAGTGCAATCGTCGCTGCATACCGCATATTTCAGTGCGCCCGAGCCGTCGTCGATGGCATGAATCAGGTGGCGGTCCAAAAACAGCGAGATGGTGCGGAATATGGTGGACTTATCCACGGTTTGCAGTTTTTCTTCCAAATCGGGTTGCGACACGGCACGGTTCATCTCCATCATCGTACGGAGAATCAACAGACGGATGGCTGTGGGTTTCACGTTCCGTAAATTCAGTTTATGCAGATAGATGTCTTCTTCCATAATGTATATGCCTCCAATATAACTATGGGATAAAGGTACGTGCTTTATCCCATAGTATAACAATGGTTTAATCTTTTTTATTACTCAATAGCCGGACTGCATTCAGAATAGCCAACAAAGCCACTCCCACGTCGGCAAAGACGGCTTCCCACAAGGTGGCCGCACCTGAAGCCCCCAATGCCAGTACGAGCAGTTTCACTCCGAGGGCACCGATAATGTTCTGCCACACGACGGCCCGTGTGCGGCGACCTATGCGAATGGCTTCGGCTATCTTCGACGGTTGGTCGGTTTGCAAGATGATGTCGGCCGCCTCAATGGCCACATCACTTCCCAATCCGCCCATCGCAATGCCTACCCTGCTGGCAGCCAATACGGGGGCATCGTTCAGTCCGTCGCCGACGAAAGCCACACGCGTGTGTTCTTTCGTTTGAAATTCTTCGATATGCCGCACTTTATCCTCCGGCATCAGGTCGCCGAAATAACGGGAAATCCCTAATTGTCCGGCCAGTTTGCCCACCAATGCCGACTTGTCTCCGGATAAAATGCAGAGGTTGCGGATACCCAGAGCGTGGAGAGCCGTCACGGCACGGGAAGCATCGGGTTTCGGTTCGTCAGCCAACAGCAGGTAGCCGGCATAGCGTCCGTCGAGAGCCACAACCACAATCGTATCGGGAATTTGAAGAATGTCTTCGGGAAAAGCCACTTGGTTTTGAGCCAATAAGGCCGCTTTCCCGACTAAAAGTTCGCCTCGGTCGGTCATGGCGCGCAGACCTAATCCGGCTCGTTCTTCCGTACTTCTTACCGCAGGAAGCATAATGGCCTGTTGTTCGGCATATTCACCTATGGCACGGGCTATGGGATGATTGCTTCCGGATTCTGCCGCTGCGGTCCAGGCCACCAGTTCGTCGGCTGTGAGTCCGCCGAAGGAATGTACTTCCTGCACCCGGAAGACGCCGCGGGTCAGTGTGCCGGTCTTATCGAATACTACGGCATCTATATGGGTAATGGCATCCAGATAGTTACTGCCTTTGAACAGGATGCCCCGGCGTGAGGCTGCCCCGATTCCGCCGAAATAGCCCAGCGGTATGCTGACCACCAATGCACAGGGACAGGAAATGACGAGAAAGACCAACGCCCGGTAGAGCCATGCCTGAAAATCGTAGATGAAACCGGGATGCCATGAGGCATACAGCCAAGGCAACACGACCAACAGCAGGGCAAGCATCGTGACTGCCGGAGTGTAGATACGGGCAAACCGGCGGATAAACTGTTCGGTGGGTGCTTTGCGTGAAGCCGCATTCTGTACCATATCGAGGATGCGCGACAGGGCACTGTCGGTATATCCGCGTACGGTACGCAATCTGACGACCCGTTCGGTCGGTATCATACCGGCCAGTACTTCTTCGTCCTGTCCGATCATGCACGGCACGCTTTCACCGGTCAATGCGGCGGTATTGAAAGCTGTTTCAGGCTCCAACAGCACGCCGTCCAGGGGCACGCGTTCACCGGTCTTGACTTCAATCTCCTCACCGACACCCACTGTTTCCGGTGCCACCGTCTGCCATTGCCCGTCGCGCCGCACGGTGGCAGTCTGCGGCCGCACGTCCAACAACGACTTGATATGGCTCCGGGCTTTGTCCACTGCACGATCCTGAAACATCTCTCCCACGGCATAAAAGAGCATGACCGCTACGGCTTCCGGATATTCTCCGATATAGAACGCGCCGAGCGAGGCCAACAGCATCAGCGTAAATTCATTGAAGAAGTCCTTGTGGCGAATGGTTTCCCACGCCTCTTTCATGATGGGGATCGCTACGGATAACCATCCCACGAAGAACCAGCACAACCGTACCCATGAAGGGCGGAAAAAGGCTGTGTTCAAGCTTTGACATGCGATACCGCTGATTAAAACCGCGAAAGAAAACCATAGACGGAGGCTGGTTTTCCGATTGTTTCCCGTGTGGCAGGTGCCGTGACCGCACCCGCAAGTATGTGCTTTTGTTTTCATTATATGGCTTTTTTATGATTTCTATGGCAAAGTTATCCGGATTTCCGTGCAACTTGGTTGCAAAGACCTTTCCGCTAATGGTACAGTGCATTTCCCGTGTATGCAAAAAAAAGATGCAGCTTTTCACAAAGCCGCATCCATATAACCTAATTCTTTAGTTATGAAAACTAAACAGTGCCACGTTTTTCACAAGACATGGCACCCACATCTAAAAACATTAAAACCGAGGTATGCGGTTTTCGCAAATCACATACCCCCAAATCAATCTTGTATTAATTAACCATAAAAATCTAATGTTCTTTATCATCATACACGGGCTTCGGCGATATAGCCTAAAGCCTCTTTACATTTGTCGGTAATGTATTGCCAATTTCCGGCTGCTACTTCTTCTTTCGGGAACAGCTTGGAGCCCATTCCCACACAATAGACTCCGGCCTTGACCCATGCGGTCAGGTTTTCTTTCGTAGGTGCCACGCCGCCCGTCACCATGAGTTTGGTCCACGGGCAGGGGGCCATCATTCCTTTTACGAAAGCCGGGCCGTACACGTCGCCGGGGAAGAGCTTGCAAAGGTCGCAGCCTAATTCCTGCGCCTTGCCGATTTCCGATACGGTGCCGCATCCCGGACAGTAGGGCACCAAACGGCGGTTGCATACCGGCACGATGTCGGGATTGAACAGCGGTCCGACTACGAAGCAAGCTCCCAACTGAATATAGAGGGCAGCCGTCGGGGCATCTACGACGGAACCTATTCCCAAAGCCAGTTCCGGACATTCCTTGGCAGCGAATTTTACGCATTCGGCAAACACTTCCTGGGCAAAATCGCCACGGTTGGTAAATTCAAATGCACGCACGCCACCGTCGTAGCAAGCCTTGATGACTTTTTTGGCCGTTTCGGCATTGGAGTGATAGAATACGGGGACCATTCCGGTTTCCCCTATTTTTTGCATGACTGCAAGTTTATCGAATTTTGCCATATCTTTTTGTTATTGTTGGACGGATTTATCTTTGTACGCGGCCGTTGGCGGAACCTCCGGCCAAAGCAGCCACCTCTTCAGCGGACACCATGTTGAAGTCGCCCGGAATCGTGTGCTTCAAAGCCGAAGCCGCTACGGCAAACTCCAACGCTTCGCCTTGGGTCTTCATCGTCAGCAGACCATGAATGATACCACCGGAGAAAGAATCGCCACCTCCCACACGGTCGATGATGGGGTCTATGTCGTAATGTTTGGATACGTAGAACTCCTTGCCGTCGTATATCATGGCTTTCCATCCGTTGTGAGTGGCCGAAATGGATTCACGTAAAGTGGAAATGACGTACTTGAAACCAAACGTATCCATCATGCCTTTGAAGATGCCTTTGTAGCCCTCGGCTTCCGTGTTGCCTCCTTCTACGTCCGCATCCGGCTTGAAACCCAGACAAAGTTCTGCGTCTTCTTCATTGCCGATGCATACGTCTACGTATTGCATCAGGGGCTTCATGATGCTTTGGGCTTTTTCGGAAGTCCAAAGTTTCTTGCGGAAATTGAGGTCGCAGGAAATGGTTACGCCGTGCTTTTTGGCTGCAATACATGCCTGGCGCAAGCATTCGGCACTGGCGTCTGAAATGGCCGGTGTGATACCGCTCCAATGAAACCAATCGGCACCTTCCATGATGGCGTCGAAATCGAAATCGGCCGGACTGGCTTCTGCAATAGATGAGCCTGCACGGTCGTAAATGACTTTGGACGGACGCATGGAAGCTCCCGTTTCCAGATAATATATTCCCACACGCTGACCGCCACGGGCGATGAAATCAGTGTGTACACCATAACGGCGCAAGGCATTTACGGCAGCCTGCCCTATTTCGTGCTTGGGCAGTTTGGAAACAAAGTAGGCCTCATGTCCATAATGGGCACAACTTACGGCTACATTGGCTTCCCCGCCCCCGTAATTAATATCAAAAGTGTCTGTCTGTACAAAACGAGATTGTCCGGGTGTGGACAAACGGAGCATGATTTCTCCCATCGTTATTATTTTTCCCATACCTATAGTTTTGGTTATTATCAGTCTTGTTTTTTGCTGTTAACCCACACAATTTTTCTCTTTGACATGCAAAAATAGATATTTTTTCGGTGAAACGTTCTTTTTTACGGAAAAATAATTCAAAAAAACGAGTTTTTATTTTTTTCATACCGTGCAGACCATTAAAATAATGTATCTTCGTGACGTTTTCTATCTCGAATAAGAAAGAGTATTATGTGGGAAGTCCATTCGTCTGATAAAATCAGAATTAAAGATATAGCCGAGCGTTCCGGTGTTTCGGTGGGTACGGTAGACCGTGTGTTGCATAACCGTCCCAATGTATCGGGCAAGGCGAGAGCCAAAGTGGAGACTGTATTGAAAGAAATCAATTATCAGCCTAACATGTATGCCAGTGCTTTGGCATATAACCGTAAATATACGTTTTGCTGTCTGCTTCCCGATCACGATAGAAATGCTTATTGGACCAGCGTGGAAAAAGGTTTGCAGCAGTGTATTCTTAATCGGGGCGATTTCCACCTTTCGTTGATTACGGAGTATTATGACCAGTTTGAAGGTAGTTCTTTTGCCGCTGCCGCCGAGCGCATTTGGGATAAAAAGCCGGACGGGGTGGTCATTGTCCCACAGAATTTCGATGTGACCCAGACATTTTGCCGCCGGTTGCAGGGGCAGGGTATTCCCTTTGTTTTTCTGGATTCCAATGTTCCCGAGATAGAGCCGTTGGCTTTCTTCGGACAAGACTCCTTGAAGAGCGGTTATTTTGCCGGGCGCATCTTCATGATGCAGGCAGGGGAACATGCCCGGCGTATTTTGTTGATGAAGCTCATGTCGAAAGGACGTGTAGCTTCCCGCCAGCAAGAGTACCGTGAGGTGGGTTTCAGGGAATACATGACGACATATTATCCGGATTGCGAGGTGGTGGAACTTTCCCTGCAACTTGACGGAGAGGACGGCTACGAAAGTCGGATACGTACGTTTTTGGATGAACATCCGGACGTCCGGCATTGCATCACGTTCTGTTCCCGTGCTTACATTTTGGGTGAATACTTTCAACGTAACGGCTTGAAAGATTTCCATTTGTTCGGCTACGACATGGTGGAACGGAATGTGGAATGTTTAAAACAGGGCACGATTGATTTTCTTATCGCCCAGCATCCGTGGAAACAGGGCTATAACAGCGTGAAGGCCCTGTTCAACCATATCGTATTGAAGAAAGCCATACAGCAATGCAATTACATGCCGCTTGAATTGTTGACGGCTGAGAATTATATTTATTATACGGCCGACGAGAAATAACAGGCCGTCTACATGTAAACGTTGCGAAATGTCTATAAATGGAAAAAGTGTGGCAGCCATCAGTCCGCTGCTCGTTTTCGTGGTCCTTTATCTCGTGACCAGCATTATCGTTCGGGATTTTTATAAAGTGCCTATTACGGTGGCTTTCATGGTGTCGTCCGTTTATGCGGTCGCAACCATGCGTGGCGTTCCGTTGGAAGAGAGGGTAAAGGTGTATTCCCAAGGTGCCGGTTCGCCGAACCTTATGCTGATGATATGGATTTTTATCCTTGCAGGAGCTTTTGCCGCGTCGGCCAAAGCCATGGGGGCTATCGATGCGACGGTAAATCTTTCCCTGCAACTTTTGCCGGACAACCTGCTGTTGGGAGGTATTTTTCTGGCAGCGTGCTTCATCTCGCTTTCCATAGGGACTTCTGTCGGTACGATTGTGGCGTTAACGCCTTTGGCGGCAGGTATCGCCCGTGAGACGGAAGCCGGCCTTCCGTTGTTGGTGGCTATCGTAGCCGGAGGGGCTTTTTTCGGCGACAACTTGTCGTTTATATCCGATACGACCATCACGGCAACCCGTACGCAAGGGTGTAAGTTGAGCGATAAGTTCAAAGTCAATTCACAGATCGTTATGCCTGCGGCAGCCATTGCGTTCGCATTGTATATCTTTATGGGAGTACATATCCACGCACCGCAACAACTACCCGAAGTGGACTGGATTAAAGTGGTTCCTTATCTGGTGGTGCTGGTTACGGCCGTCGTGGGAGTGAACGTCATGGTAGTCTTGGTGCTCGGGTTGGTATTGAGCGGTGTGGTTGGTGTTTTTACGGGTACATACGATTTGTTCGGTTGGTTTGCTGCCATGGGAGAAGGTATCACCGGAATGGGGGAACTGATTATCATTACGATGATGGCGGGCGGACTGATGGAAATCATTCGCTACAACGGAGGTATAGATTATATCCTGCACGCACTGACCCGGCATATACGTTCCAAACGCGGGGCGGAATTAAGCATAGCGGCATTGGTGAGCGTTATCAACTTGTGTACGGCTAATAACACCGTGGCCATAATTACGGCGGGGCCGCTAGCACATGACATAGCCGGAAGGTACGGAGTGGATAAACGTAAAAGCGCGAGTATTCTGGATACGTTTTCTTGTTTTACGCAAGGGCTGATTCCATACGGGGCACAGCTCCTGATGGCTGCCGGATTGGCATCCATCAACCCGATAGACATCATACCTTATTTATATTATCCGTTTATCATGGGAGCCTGCGCGCTGCTGAGCATTCTGTTCCGTTACCCGAGAAAGTATTCCTGACAAGGATGAATGCCCGGTCGGATTGCGGGGTAGAACTATTAAAAAAGAAAAAGCCGATGAATGCTGAATTAAAGGAAAATGCCGGTCTTCCGGCACATATATTATGGACATTGGCCATCGTGGCCGGTATTTCCGTAGCGAACCTGTATTACAACCAGCCGCTGCTGAACCTTATGCGGGCCGATTTGGGCGTCTCGGACTTTCAGGCCAATCTGATAGCCATGATTACGCAAATAGGATATGCGCTCGGTCTGCTCTTCATCGTACCGCTCGGCGATCTGTACCGCAGGAAAAAGATTATACTGGTCAATTTCTTCCTGCTTGTCTTTGCCTTGCTGACTATGGCGCTGGCTGAAAATATTTATACGGTTTGGGCAGCTTCTTTAGTGACGGGTGTTTGTTCCATGATTCCCCAAATATTTGTTCCCATCGCTTCCCAATACTCCCGCCCCGAGCATAAGGGTCGCAATGTGGGAGTGGTCATTTCCGGTCTGCTTACCGGAATATTAGCCTCCAGAGTGGTCAGCGGTTGGGTTGGAGAACTGTTGGGATGGCGCGAGATGTACTTTATTGCCGCCGGACTGATGTGCATCTGTGCCTTCGTCGTCCTGAAGGTACTTCCCGACATACGTCCTACGTTCGAGGGGCGATACAGTACTTTGATGAAATCCCTGTTTCACCTTCTCCGGGATTATCCGGCCCTTCGCATTTATTCCATACGGTCGGGATTGGCCTTCGGAGCGTTTCTGGCGATGTGGTCATGCTTGGCTTTTAAGATGGGAAACGCCCCGTTCTATGCCGATAGCGATGTAATCGGCGGATTGGGGTTATGCGGAATCGCCGGGGCACTCACGGCTTCTTTCGTAGGGAAATATGTGAAACGTGTGGGCATACGTAATTTTAATTTCATCGGTTGCAGTCTGATTTTGTCGGCATGGGCTTCATTGTATTGGGGCGGAAACAGTTATGCCGGTATCATTGCCGGAGTCCTGCTTATCGACATCGGTATGCAATGTATCCAACTCAGCAATCAAGCCAGTATCTTTGAACTGTGTCCCTCGGCCTCCAATCGTGTCAATACCATTTTCATGACCACTTATTTTGTCGGCGGTTCCATGGGGACTTTTCTGGCCGGAAGTTTCTGGCACGTCGGCGGATGGGCAGGTGTGACCGCAGTCGGCATCTTGCTGACGTCAAGCTCGCTCGCCATCACATTGTGTTCCAAGAAATAAGAAGGAGTTTCCCCAATAGGATTATTCTTCCGCCCAGTCATCCGACGGGCTGAAAGCCTTGTCGGCAAAAAGCTCTGCCAATCCCGATATTTGCTTCAGTCGCAGAAGTTCGTCTTTGTCCATCCCTATATTGCGTATGATCCAACTGTCCGACATTCCGGATTTGGTCAGTTCAGACACGATGTGGCTCATCAATTCCACCGAATGCATGCCGCGGGCCCGGTTGTGGCGTATGGTAGACGCCATGCGCTCCGAAAGGTCTTTGTCGATGACAGAAACAGGAAGCAGCCCCTTCTCCCGCTCATAGATGCGTGGCGAGGTTTTCATGACCTGGTAACGATGGAATCCGTCCACGATTTCATACACGTCTTCGTCTTTCCGGTAATAGCATACGCAGGGCATGGTGTAGCCGTCTTCCCATATCGAAAGTTCCAGAAGTTTCATTTCAGGAGGAGCCACTATGTTAGGGTTATATTCGTTCGCCACCACCTTTTCGATGGGCACCGCGATAATATTGTATACAGGGCTTTTATATTTGTCCATGTTCTAACGATTTATATTTCTTCATTACTCTTTCTCGCTGTTCTTTTTCCTGTTTGGTTTGTGCAAATCCCATGTATTTGCACGTATGGTCGTTTTTCAATATACAGATACACATGCGTTTATAGGTCGGTATCTCTTTAAATTCGGGGATGTCGATGTCGTCCAGATATTCCATTCTTACCGGCTGCTTGTCCGTATGGTAGGCCGTTTTCTCTCCGAGTGTAAAATCCACACCGGCTTCGCGTAACTTTTGTATTGTCTCTTCACTCAAGCATCCTCCCCGCTTGCGCCAGAAACGGATGCTTACGTCCAGTTTGTTGAGATAGTTCTGCCGAGTGGATTCTGGGAGCGTGTCTAAGAGGAAATACATATATTCTTGCCAAGAAAAGCCGGGAGGACATTTAATCATCCTCCACCCCATTGCCATGGTACGGCCATACATACCTGCGAAGTTTACTCCGTTGACTCGGCCTAACATTTTTCCCCAAGTGTCCGGATCGATGATACGATAAACTTTCAACGCCGAGATGGCTTGGGAAATAAACGGACTGGCCACACGCTGGTGAGCGATAGGAATTCCGGCCTGATAGTACAAGTCGTACAAATGGTTGTATGTCCATTGGAATTTTCCGTTGGCAGTCCAGATATCCGTGGTTTTCCAGTCGTAAATGGGATATGCGTTGTATATGTGATGGTCGAGCCTGTGAGTCCATTTATAATATGCCAAACGTTTGTAGTTTCTGTCACTGTGTATGCTTCTCCATCGGTTGAAACTCTCTTGCGTGCGTATTCCCACCAAGCAACAGACACGCTTGCATTTCTTTTGCATACGTAACCATGGGGCAAAAAGGTGTTGGAAATCATAGTCCCATAGTTCCTCGTTGAAAAAGTCGAAGTCTTTGGCCGTATAACAATCTTTGGGCTTTTCCCGAACCCAGATGTCACGCTTGCTCTCCTCCCACGGACGCCAATAGGATTGGTACATGGAAGTGCAAGTGGAAACTTTAAAAGGAACGCAACAGTGGTATACCTCCAGAATATCAGGATGGGAAGCCATGGTTTGTTCCACATATTCCGTAGTTTGCCGGTACTGTGCCTCGTAATCCATGTGGAATACTCCAAGTTTCCGGCCCGGTTCATACTTTCGGAGGTAGTCGATACATAAGTTTAAAAGCACGCTGCTGTCCTTACCTCCGGAAAAGGATACATATACATAGTCGAAATAATCAAAAATGATTTTTAATCTCCGTTGCGTGGCTTCGTATACATTTAACTGGCGTATCATATTTCAGGGACAGGAATATACTCCATTTTATCATAAAGAGTCAGTTGTTTATCCGTTCGGAAATGATTTTGACGGAAAGGCTCCGTATGACGTTTATGCACCAAGGCCGTCAGTAAAGAGTCGGTTCCTAAATCGTCGATGACACGATGCAACAAAGCATCAATCGTTTCCGTACGGTCTCCTTGTATGTAGTAATTGTCTATATGGTAACTCTTTTCATTTTTCTTCAAGGGGATGAATCCGACGATTACTCCATCCGATATGGCGATATACCACAAGTAACGGTTGGAGGTTTTAAAGGGATAATTATTGTTCTGTCTTAAAATGGCCGGGTTCATGACCAGCGGTCCCACAAGCGGATACAGTCTGGCATCCACCCCGTTCAAACGCATTATCTCCATGCTTACAGGTAATTTTGTCCAACGTTCACTTATTTCCTTTTATTTTCATTCTTCCGACTCGAAAAAGTCGATATCTATTCGTTTCACCTCAAAGGTGTTGGCAGTAAACACCCCGATATTATAATCTATCATGTATTCACACAGTTGATTCCCATCTATCAGCACAATTTTGATATTGTTCTGCGGTTTAAATTCCCGTGCTCCCCGACTGAACGAGGATGTGGTAATGAATATCCCTTTGGTGGCTCCTTTGCCGGCCAAAGCACCGACAAATTTTTGTACTTCGGGACGTTCCACTACGTTATTCCAACGTTTAGCCTGGATATAAATGTTGTCCAGACCGAGTTTATCTTCTTTGATGATACCGTCTATGCCTTCATCCCCACTCTTTCCTACCACCATGCCCGCAGCCTCGTTTAAGGAACCGCCGTATCCCATCGCTACCAGTAATTTGATAACCAAGGCTTCGAAGAAGCCCAGGTCTTTTTTTAAGATACGCTCCAACAAATCTTGCGCCAGTATATTGCGTAACTTCTTATATTCCTCTTCCATGATGATGTCCGGTGTCTGTATGACACACTCAGATTCCTGTTTGGAGTTCCGCTTCGGTTCACTGTTTCTGTTGGATAAAGCTATCCATTCCTTATAAGCCGGATAGTTGAAAAGCAATTTCATATTAATATGCTCCGGACGAGTTTGCAACAGGCGCAATCCCGCCTCCGTAATTCTATATTGTGCACGTTGAGGAGTTTCCAGCAAACCGGCTTTTTGCATGTGGGTTTTGGCCCATCCTACGTTACTTCTGAAACGCGTGGTCCTATTGCTGGGTAACATTTCCTTTACATCGGTTTCCGTCAGATGAAACTCTCTGATAAGTGCGTTTTGTATTTCTGTCATTGAATGGACGCTGCCGTCTTCTAATTTCCGAAGAAAAGGCAGCATGCAGGATTGGAAGTCCGGTATCATTGTTTATCGCTTGTTATATAGTGTCCAAAAGTACGAATATTTTTTCAGAAATCCATCGTATTTTTGCTACAAAAAGCATTTGTCTTATGATTTATCGGTAAAAGCGATATGTTGCGTAAAAGGCGGAAGCCGACAAGAGGTAGCCCGGTACGGTTCCATCAGAAAATTGCGTTTTCATTTGCCTCTGCGCCCGCCTTTCACTACCTTTGCATTCATAACAGGCTTTTGGGATGAAATACGGAAAGATGAGTATATATATATACGGCCTTGCTTTTGCCATGGCTTTTTTATGTGCATGCCGAGGTGAAGATGGAGGTTGTTCGTTGTCCTTTCAGCAATTGAAAGTTGAGAAGACCGTACCATTGGACAGCAGCGAACACTCGCCTGCATGTAAAGTTATCATAGAGGCGGACGAGATAAACGACACGACCCGTGCCGCCCGGAACATGAACCGGACCATTGCCTTTCATCTGTTTGGAGGAATGCACCGTTCGTTCGCCTCGGCTGCCGATTCGTTCTGTCTGGCGTACGCGGAGCAATACCAGAGAGATTTGACCGATTTGTACAAAGCCGACTGGCAAAGCGGCATCAACTCCTCGTGGTACGATTACAAATACCGGATGGCCACGGAACACAAAGACGGGCTGAACGGATATTTGTGTTATCTGATTCATAAAGTAAAGTACGAGGGAGGAGCACGCGAGTACCGGGAGGAGCAATGTTTGAATTTCGATACAGAAACGGGTGAGTTGGTGAAGTTGGAGGACGTGTTGCCTCCTGCTTCCTTGGCCTTGCTTCCTTCCCTGCTGACAGAGGAACTCCTGAAAACGTACGGTTGCCGCAACCGGAAGGAATTGCAGGATAAAGGCATACTGCGGCTTACCGACATTTACATTCCCTTGAATTATGAACTGGGAAAAGAAGGTATTACTTTCATTTACAATGCCGACGAGATAGCTGCGTACGAAGTCGGGGCTATCAGGCTGACTTTGCCGTACAGTAGGTTGGAAACCCATACGAAATAAAAAATAAAGATATATGGAGCTGATTTTAAAATACTTTCCGGAACTTTCGGAAAAACAAACAGAACAATTCCGTCAGTTGGACGTGCTCTATCATGATTGGAATGCTAAAATCAATGTCATTTCCAGGAAAGACATCGACAATCTGTATGAACATCATGTATTGCATTCCTTGGGAATTGCCGAATTCACTCGTTTCAAATCCGGCACTGAGATTATGGATTTGGGGACGGGAGGCGGATTTCCGGGAATACCCCTCGCCATCATGTTCCCCGACTGCCATTTCCATCTGGTGGACAGCATCGGTAAGAAAATCAAGGTTTGCATGGAAGTGGCTAGGGAGATCGGGGTGGAGAATGTGACTTTCCGCCATTGCCGGGCAGAGGAAGAGAAGGCCAAATTCGATTTCGTGGTAAGCCGTGCCGTCATGCCGTTGGCAGATTTGGTCAAGATTATACGCAAGAACATTTCTCCCGTGCAGCACAACGCCATCCCCAACGGCCTTATCTGCCTGAAGGGGGGCGAATTGGAGAAAGAGACGAACCCGTTGAAGAACCGCACAATGGTTACCCCGTTGAAAGAGTTCTTTACGGAAGAATATTTTGCCACCAAGAAAGTGGTGTACGTTTCACTTTAAAAGTATAGGAAAGATGCTGGACATAAAAAAAATTCCGGTAAACATGCTGGAAGAGAACTGCTACTTCGTGAGCGACGACACCCGTGAAGCCGTCGTCATAGATTGTGGCGCCCTTACCGACGACGACCGCAGGCGGATTACGGATTATATTGAAGACCATCGTTTACAGGTCAGGCACCACCTTTGTACCCACATGCACTACGACCACTGTTTCGGGGCCGCCTTCATGTGGGAGACCTTTCATGTCGGTCCGGAGTTCAACCGGGCGGACGAACCTATATATAAAGGTATGGGAGCGGAGATATTCGGACCGTTGGCGCAGGTGATGAAAGAAGGGCTTACTCCGGCGGCTGCACGTTACTTGACGGAGGGGGATGACATTTCGTTCGGACATCACACGTTGACCGTCCTGAGCACTCCCGGACATACCCCCGGAGGTATTTGTTTTTACTGTGCCGCAGAAAAAGCCGTATTTGTCGGTGACACTTTGTTCTATTGCAGCGTTGGACGAACGGATTTCCCCGGCGGGGACAGTGAAGCCTTGTGCGAGAGCGTCAGGAACAAGCTGTTTACACTGCCGGAAGATACCCGTGTCTATCCCGGGCACGGGCCACACACTGAAATCGGATTCGAGAAAGCCCACAATCCATATATAGGATAATCGGCATCTTTCGTTTGTAGACATTTTATACGAACTTGTTTTTATTGGTTTTCAATCTCTTACGCATCCAAAATCACCTTGCGCCAAACGAAACGCCGTTCTGCGGCAAACGATTTTTCATTCTGCGGCAAATGAAAAACCGTTTGCTGCAGAATGATTTTTGTATGTAAGTTTCATCATGTCGCGGTTTAATTCAAAAAAAACTCTCTTCCGACGTGAGTCGGAAGAGAGTAACAACACAAACACAAAATAAAACACGACAAAACTATTCTACACACTAACCTGCCTTAAATAGTTCAAAGCGTGACATTCCCGACTATTCACATATTGGAAATACCAACCGGATTAATGTGCAATTACGCATAAAGCGTTTTCTGTGTCCTTAATCTATTTACATTATTCCTTTTTCGCGTAACACGCATTGCCATTTCCAGGCAGAGGCTAACACGTCCTCCAATGGGGTCTCGGCTTTCCAACCCAACACTTTGTTGGCTTTGTCCACGTTGCCCCACACCTTTTCGATGTCACCGGCACGCCTTCCTACGATCTTATAGTTCAATTTCACACCGGTAGCTTTCTCAAAAGCGTTGATCAATTCAAGCACGGAAGTACCCGTACCCGTACCGATGTTGTAAACCTCCACCGGTTCGGTGGTCTGGTCTTCCATGATGCGCGTCATGGCGCAAACGTGTGCCTTAGCCAAATCCACCACATAAATATAATCGCGGATGCAAGAGCCGTCCGGCGTGTCGTAATCGTCTCCGAACACACTCAATTCCTTACGGATACCCATGGCCGTTTGCGTCAGATAGGGAATAAGGTTCTGAGGCACACCGTTCGGCATTTCACCGATAAATGCCGTGGGATGTGCACCGATCGGGTTGAAATAACGCAGCAAGATGGCCTTTATCGGAGAACCGCTCTTGATGGTGTCCGCGATGATTTCTTCGTTAATCTGTTTGGTATTGCCGTATGGGCTTTCCGCCTTTTTGATGGGGGTCTCCTCTGTCGCAGGTAGCACATCCGGCTGGCCGTATACGGTACATGATGAAGAGAAGATGATACCCTTCACATCATACTTCGGCATCAACTGCAGCAGATTAATCAGGGAAACGATATTGTTATGATAATACAGCAACGGTTTCTGTACGCTTTCACCTACAGCCTTGCTCGCTGCAAAATGAATGATACCGCTAATTTTCGGATATTTTTTGAATACGGACTCGGTGGCGTCGAAATCGCGCAAGTCTACTTTCTCAAAAGCCGGACGAATGCCGGTAATCTTTTCGATACCATCCAATACATCTTCACGTGAATTCGAGAGGTTGTCCACGATGACCACGTCATAACCAGCCTGCTGGAGTTCCACCGTCGTGTGTGAACCGATGAATCCGGTACCGCCTGTCACTAAAATTGTCTCTTTCATATTAGTAAGCTTCGATTTTTTGTTTTTGTAACAGTAGCAAATGTACTAAATTTAATTATACGTTGTATAATTTTAGGCTATAAAAAACCGATACGACCTGCATTTTCTTTGCAGGTCGTATCGGTTTTGAAAAAACGTGGCAGATTAGAGGCTCAGAAATGCCTTCAATCCGTTGTCTACTCCACTGAAACCCATAAATGCCATGGCCAATAGACCGGCGGTGACTAACGCGATGCTCATGCCCTGCATCCCCTTAGGTACGGACACGAGGTTGAGTTGCTCGCGGATGCCGGCGAAAATGACTAAAGCCAGTCCGAAGCCCAACGCAGTGCTCAGGGCATACCATACGCCCATCATCAGATTGAATTCCTTTTGGATAACCAATATGGCCACACCGAGGACGGCACAATTGGTAGTAATCAAAGGTAGGAATACCCCTAAAGCTTGGTAGAGCGAAGGGGAAACCTTTTTCAGGATGATTTCCACCAGTTGCACCAATGCCGCAATGACCAGGATAAAAGCTATGGTCTGCAAATAGCCGAGGTCGAGCGGATTCAAAACATAATACTGCAACAAGTAAGTCACCAGTGTGGCGAGCACCAAAACGAACGCCACCGCGCCCGACATGCCTAAGGCCGTATTGATTTTTTTGGATACGCCGAGGAACGGACAAATACCGAGGATTTGCGACAACACGACGTTGTTGACAAATATGGCGGTAATGAAAACGATTAAATACTGATATATTGCTTCCATATTGTTCTAAGTTTACAAATTACGCTTTCTTCAGTTTGTTCACAATGGCAATCAAGTAACCTAATACGATGAAAGCTCCGGGAGCCAACACGAACATCAGCATGCCGTAGTCTTCCGGCCAAACTTCCAGACCGAAGATTTTACCCGTTCCCAAAATCTCGCGTACGGCTCCGAGGACAGTCAAGGCGATTGTGAATCCTAACCCCATTCCCACTCCATCGAAAAACGAAGGCACCACTCCGTTTTTACTGGCAAATGCTTCAGCACGTCCCAGAATGATACAGTTCACCACAATCAAAGGGATGAACAAGCCCAATGTGGCATAAATGTCGGGTACGAATGCCTGCATGCACATTTGCAAGGCGGTTACGAAAGATGCGATAACGACAATGAATGCCGGAATACGCACCATGTCGGGAATCAAATTCTTAATTAAAGAAATTACCACGTTGGAACATACGAGCACGAATGTTGTGGCCAATCCCATCGACATACCGTTCAATGCGGAAGAAGTCGTACCCAAAGTGGGACACATACCCAGAAGAAGTACAAACGTCGGGTTTTCTTTGATGATACCGTTCATCAACACTTTAAAATTATTCATATTACGTCCCTCCTTTCTTTAATGAATAGAATCACTTCCGGTTCCGGTTGCGTTTTCCACCCGTCCGGCCTGTACGCTGGCTCCGCTCGCTGCATCGCTGGTATTTCCTTTAAACGCCTGATAAGCGGCATTCACGGCATTCAGGAAAGCCCGGCTGGTAATGGTAGACGCCGTGATGGCGTCGATGTCTCCGCCGTCTTTGGATACGGCCAGTTCCTTCTCTCCTGGATTCCGTCCGATAATGTCGCCCTTACCGCCTTCTTGGAACCATGTGTCGGCTTTCACACCCAGTCCGGGGGTTTCCACCGTAGCCAGAATCGTATAGCCCAGAATATTGCCGTCCTCGTTGAAGCCTACCAATATTTCGAGTGGTCCGCCAAACCCATTGGTTACAGCTTTCACAGCCGTTCCCTTGTCGGTTTTATAGAGAGTATAACCGTTTGCTTCAACCGGTTCTTCCACTTTCAAATCACCGGGTTGGCTTCCCAAAATCACTTTTTTGATGCCATCCTGCAAATTCTTTGCGTTGATTTCGGCAATGGGGCCTTGTGTCACCTTATTAATATAAGCCAAAGTCCCTCCGGCTATGAGGGAAATGGCGGTCAGCACCAAGACCATATTGAGTAATGAAGACTCTAACTTTTTCATTTTTTTACGACCTCCCCGAATCTTTTAGGTTTACAATAGGTGTTAATCAACGGCGTAAAGGCGTTCATAATCAGGATGGCGAACGACATGCCTTCTGGATATGCGCCGAAAGTACGAATGACTACGGTGAGAAGACCTATGGCCACTCCGTAAATAATCTGTCCCTTCGCTGTCATGGGTGAGGTCACGTAATCCGTAGCCATGAAGCAGGCACCCAGCATCATACCCCCCGTCAGCAACACTGTTACGGGAGACGCATAAACGGGGTTGTACAGATGGAGCAGTCCGGCCAGTACGAAGACGGTAGCCAGAATGGAGACCGGAATGTGCCATGTCACGATGCGCCGGGCCAACATGTAGGCCAACCCTATCAATAAGGCCAAGGCACTCACCTCGCCCAAGCATCCCCCGGTCTGCCCTACGAGCATGTCGATGGCGTCCGGCAGTTTCTGAAGTACGGAGGCATCTCCGCTCTTGATGGCTTCCTTCATGACGGCCAACGGGGTGGCACCCGTCTCGGCATCAAGGTAAGCTGCCATTTGTCCGGGCACAGGCCATGTGGTCATCTGCACCGGAAATGAAACCAGAAGGAACACGCGCCCCACCAATGCCGGATTGAAGGGATTACATCCTAATCCGCCAAAAGTCATCTTACCGATGCCGATGGCCACCAACGCTCCGATGAGGATGATCCATATCGGCAGGTTGGAAGGCAGGTTGAAACCCAACAGCAGTCCGGTCAGGATGGCCGAACCGTCGGTTATCGTCACGCGGTCGCGTTTCAATACATATTTCGTTATAGCCCACTCGAAGAACACGCAGGCGGCCACGGACGTGGCCAATACGATTGCGGCTCCCAACCCAAAGAAATACAACGAGGTCAGCAGAGCCGGTATGAGTGCGATACACACTCCATACATATTTCTTTGTACACTATCCCGTCCATGCACATGGGGCGACAGCGATACAATTAATTTCTTTGCCATAATCTTTCTCTTTTATTTTGCATTACGAGCCCGGATGAGGGCCATTACAGTAGTCTTACCCATACGGATATTATCCAACATCGGGCGTGTGGAAGGACAGGTAAACTGGCACGACCCGCATTCGATGCATGACGTGATGTCGTTCTCTTCCGCCAACTCCCAGTTACGCAACGCGGAAGCCGTAGCCAACAAATAGGGCTCGAGCCCCATCGGACAGGCACTGACGCATTTGGCGCAACGGATACAGGGCTGCGGTTCCGCACGGCGGGATTCCCTTTCACTCATGAGCAAAAGACCGGAAGAACCTTTGCATACCGGCACGTCGAGGTTCATCAGCGCCTTTCCCATCATCGGGCCACCGCCGATTACTTTTCCTGTATTTTCCGGCAAGCCGCCGCATTCCTCGATGAGTTGGTTCATCGGCGTACCGATACGGGCCAACAGGTTGGAGGGATTTTGCACTTCCTTGCCGGTCACGGTGATGACACGTTCAAACAGGGGCTTATTCTTCATCACCGCCTCGTAGATGGCAAAAACCGTACCTACATTTTGCACTACTGCTCCTACGTTAATGGGCAATGCTGGCGGTGCCGGGACTTCACGTCCGGTAACAGCGGCAATCAACTGCTTTTCTCCTCCCTGAGGGTATTTCACTTGCAAAGGCACGATCTTAATATGCGAATAAGCTTTCGCTTTCTCCGTCAGAAGGGCGATAGCGTCCGGTTTGTTGGTCTCGATGCCGATATAACCTTTGTCCACACCTACCGCCTTCATGATCAAATCCACTCCCACCAGGATTTCGTCCGGCTTTTCCAACAGCAACTGATGGTCTGCTGTCAAGTACGGCTCGCACTCCACGGCGTTGACGATAACGCATTCGGCTTTTGTCCCTTTGGGGGGAGTCAGTTTCACATGACAGGGGAATGTGGCACCGCCCATACCGACAATACCGGCCGCTTTCACTTTGTTCACGATGTCTTCGGCCGTCAACTCCGGCCGTTGGCCCAATGTCACCAAATCGGGGGTCCGATCGATCGTCTCGACCCATTCATCCCCTTCCACGTCTACAAAGATAGCCGGACGACGGTAACCGCTGGCATCGACAATCGCATCTATCTTGCTCACTTTTCCGGACACGGAGGAGTGAACGGGAACCGACACGAAGCCGTCTGCCTCGGCCAACATCATGCCTACTTTCACTTCATCCCCTTTGGCTACGACCGGTTTGGCCGGTGCGCCGATATGCTGATAAAGCGAAAAGACAGCTTGTTTGGGCAGTCCGGCCCGGCGGATGGGAGAAGTGGCGGAAAGTTTGTTTTCAGATGGATGAACTCCACCTATCTTAAACGTTTTCACGATATTCTTTTTAAATTTGACAATCCTATGAATTATGCTTCTTTCTTTTCTTCCGATGTAACGGTGGTTACAGGCTGTGCTGCGGGAGCGGATACCGGTCGTGCAGCCGGCTCGGCTGGTTTCGGGGCTGCTGTTGCAGCCGGTTTCTCCACTTTCGGCTTACGCGGTGGGAAGTTGATGGCATGGATGGCTCCTTTCGGGCAAGCTTCCTCACACTTTCGGCACAACTTGCACTTTTCCGGGTCGATATAGGCCAAATTGTTGTTGAGAGTGATGGCCTCGAACGGACAGGTCTTCACGCACTTGCCGCAACCGATACAGGAAGCTTTGCAAACTTTGTTAGCCACAGCGCCCTTATCGCGATTCACACACATCACGACCATTCGGCGGTTTTTCGGTCCTTTCGGCCGGAGCTCGATGACTCTTCGCGGACAGGTCTTGACGCAGGCACCACAAGCCGTACAGCGTTCTTCGTCCACTTCGGGCAACCCTGTTTCCGGATTGATGGACAACGCACCGAACTGGCACGCCGCCACACAATCGCCGCCTCCCAAGCAACCGAATGCACACGCTGTCTCTCCTGTGCCCGCTAACAGTTGCACGCGGCAACTACGCACTCCGTCGTAATCCACCACACGCGGACGATTGGCACAAGTCCCGTTGCAACGCACAACGGCGACTTTCGGGGTACTGGCCGTAGCCGCAAGCCCCAAAATTCCGGCTACTTTTTCCATAACCGGTTGTCCGCCTACGGGGCATAACTTGCCTTCGAGCGAACCGCCGTCTGCCGCTTTCACGCAAGCAGCGGCAAAACCGGCACATCCCGGATAACCGCATCCCCCACAATTGGCTTGCGGCAAGACTTCGGCCACCTGTCCGATGCGTTCATCTTCTACGACAGCAAACTTCTTGGATGCCGCATACAGCATGATGGATGCCACCAGCCCTACGACTCCCAGAATGATTACTGCAATCAAAATCACGTTCATAACAATGTTTATTTTATGTGTTTAATGGTAAATGAAAATTTTCTTGTCAACCTGTTTTTGTTGAGATAGAGCACACCGTAATAGGCTGCCAGGCCTACTAATGCCATCAGGGCTGCCAATGGCTCGTCAGTCGTGACTTGTAAAGTAGCAAGCAAGACAACCATCAATAGCAACAACGGCGCACCGTAAGCCCAAAACACGGCTGTCAGTCCCATTTCCACACTTCCGGTCAGGAGTACTTCCTCTCCTACCCGATAAGAAAATGCTTCGGAGCTGACAATATCGACCAACTTCTCTTGGCTTTCCGACGAATTGCACATTTTTTTAGCTACACAGGATGAACACGCGGAAGCTTGGGTTATCTGCACACAAATGTGTTTTCCTTTCACGCTTTTCACGGTACCTCGATGTATGATTATTTGGGCCATTTTGTAAACTCGATATTGCAAATCGCCGCAAATGTAGCATTAATTTAGTAACTAATAGTAGGTATTTAAATAGAAAATTCTCCATATTTGTTTTTTTTAACCTATCAGTTTTTTCGGATAATTCATCACTTCTCATATCCGGGATTCTGGGATAAGCGCGGATTCAAAGACAGCACCTTGGCTGGGATAGGAAACACCGTGGTGTAGCCTGATGCCTCACCCTCCAGTTGCGGACGGTCGGTGTAAGCTTGCGTATAGGTGCCGAAACGAATCATATCCTGTCTTCTCCATCCTTCCCATACGAGCTCCAACTTACGTTCCTCCAGGATATTGTGAAGGGTAGCCGGACGAGGATACATACCAGAACGTTGCCGTACTTCGTTCAGCTCGGTTGTTCCGTCTTCCCCGTTTCTTATTTTAGCCTCGCTTTTCATCAGTAATACGTCGGCATAACGAAACAATACGATGTCGTTGTCCGACAACTTACCGTCTTTTGTGCTTTTCAGGTCTACTTCATACTTCTTCATCCGTGCACCGGCGGATTTCTCGTAAGGTTGTGCCGATACGTCCAAGCGTATGGGCCACGGTAGATACTCCAGGGTACTTCCGTCATCCAGTTTCACCGGGTTGCCATTTGGGTCCAAAACCGTTCCGGCAAAGAAACTGTCTTCGAAGCGATGGTCTACCGAATCGGTATCGTAACCGAATGTACGTAAAGTTTCAATCGTAGCACTGGTTCCATTCTCTCCACTCAGTCCGTAAGCCTTTCCATGGTTGTAATGGCGGGAACGGAATAAATATTGCATTTGGTTTTGCAAGGCATGTTTATCCATCGGTATCGTAAATATATTTTCTTCCGAAGGCTCGTTATAGACCACGAAATTATCAGCCATGCGCGAGGATAATTGGTATCCCATACCCCGTATCGAATCGCAATACGCTTGTACGGCCTGCCATGCGTTCAGTGTTTGGGAGCCTATTTTCACTCGATATGTTTTTCCACTGGGACGGCTTCCGTCCGTCCAGTCGTTATCCGTGTAAATCTCTACATTCAGGAATAGCTTGGCCAACAGGAAACAGGCTACCGGACGGGTCATCCGACCATAATATTCACCTTTTTGATTGCTGTGCGCTTCATTCAGATAAGGTAATGCCGCCTGCAATTCGTTTACGATAAACTTGAATACGTCCTCACGTTCGCTTTGGTTGACATCTTTCATGGGGGTAGACGAAGATAATACCAAAGGTACACGCCCGAACATATCTAACAAATAATAATAGTACATCGCCCGAAAGGCTCTGACTTCTGCCACATAATTTTTCAATTCTGCAGGAGCATCCTTACGGTTCTGTAGTTCCGTCAGACGTTCTATCGACTTATTGCTAAGCACAATCACTTTGTATAGATACTCCCACGAAGCTGCTATCACGTCATTATTGACTCCCCAATCGTGCAGGAACAGTCCTTGCCAAAGTCCGCCGTCGTACCAGTCTCCTCCACGGGTCGGCAACAAGGCTTCATCTGTGGTCAGTGTGTTCAAGTCATATACGCCTCGACAGGTTCCCTGCAACCCTTGACTGTCTTCGTATCCGCCCACATAGTTATAGAGGGTAGCTACAGTGTTCAGATATATATTGGCTGGCGTGTCATAAGCGTCCTCTTCGGGTAACTGGTCTCGCGGGGCTTCATCTAAGAATCCTACACAACCATAACAGCAAATAAGGGTATATCCCGCCCATAAAATCCACTTTTTCATGTCGTCATGCTTTAAAATTGAATAGTTAATCCCAAGGTATAAGAACGATATACCGGATAGTTCCGTTTGTCGTCCACTCCGAGTGTGGCATCTACAATATAACTGTTGATCATAGGAGTCAGTCCGGAATAGGCTGTAATGGTAGCCAGATTGTTTACCGAAGCCGATAAACGCAGATGCTGCACGTATTTACCCCATTTCTTCAACGGGATATTCCAACCGATAGTCAAATAATCAAAATTCACGTAGTTTCCATTTTCGAGCCAGTAATCTGTAGCAGTCTGATCGTAAATGTTACGTTGGGGAGCGGCTGCCATTACGTTGTAATCGGGAAAACTTCCCATATTCATATAAGCCAGGGCCGTTCCATTATAAATTTTATGTCCGAAAGCACCATTGATTTGCAACGATACGTCCACATTCTTATAACGGAAGCTGATGTTGGAACCCAATAGAGTCTTGGGAGTGGCCTGTCCGGCTACGTAACGGTCTCCTCCGTCTTCCAAGTCCACACCTCCCCCGTCAAGGTCGGCTATCTCGTATGCGTATGTTCCGTCTTCGCGTTGGATGAGTCCTGTGCAATGGGGTAAATAAAAGACACCCAAAGGTTGCCCTACGATTTGGTATACGATGTGATTGTATCCGCCATGAAAGCCTGCACCGGTTAAGTCGGCAATCGGCGTATATTGTGGAGCCGACATATATTCTCCATTATACATTCCGCTCAGAGAAAGTAGCTTATTGCGTTGGAATGTTACGTTGACGTTGACGTTCAGTTCCATGTCTTTTTTACGCAAAGGAGTGAAGCCGAATCCTAATTCCATTCCGCTGTTACGCATGGATCCCAGATTGGCCAGCAATTTATTATAGGCAAAGGGCGGTACGCTTACATCATATTGATACAGCATGTCGTCCGTGACGGAATGGTAATAATCAAATGTGAAAATAGCCCGTCCGTCCCAAAAAGCAGCATCCAGTCCAACGTTCATCGTACGTTTTACCTCCCAACGCAAGTCAGGATTGGCATTGCGTATCAACCCCATCGTCACCGTTGGGTCACCGCCAGAGGATACTACGCCATTGGGCTTCACCAATTGGAGGGAATTGTAAGAATCAATGGCATCCTGATTTCCTGAATATCCATACCCGAATCTGAGTTTCAGGTTGTTCAGCCAATAGAAAGACTTCATGAAATTTTCCTCACTCAGAATCCAGGCCGCGGAAAGCGATGGGAAAAAGCCCCAACGATGGTTGCGTCCTACCTTGGATGAAGCATCGGTACGCATGTTTACGGTAGCCACATAACGATCGTCATACACGTAATTGACACGTCCTAAAAAAGATGCCAGACGAGGATTCTCATAATAAGAGCCCGTCCCCTCCCATAGTCTTACGGCTCCGGCCTGTAGGTTGTGAAAACCAAACTTATCGGTTGTAAAATTCGTGACAATCGTATGGAAGCCGGACATAACACGTTGTTGCGCTTCTCCCAACAGGAGAGCGTCCAGTTTATGTTTTCCAAAAGCTCGATTGAAGTTCAACATCACGTTTCCCAGCACATCTTCCACCTTCTGTTCGCCTCGATAAGCTTGTCCATGTGCCCATACGGTAGTAGGAAGATATTGTCCGTTATCTATGACATTGTACAAGTAAGATCCGAAGGCGGAAAGTACCAAATGGGGGGTTAGAACCAGCTCCATTTTCAGATGGGCATTAAAATGTGCATTCGATTCTTCGTCGCTTACTTCCATCCAGGCCAAAGGGTTGGTAATCCAACTGGCAGTTGTCACTTGATCCCAACCGCCCGTCTCGTTCTTATGGGCCGGAAAAGTGGGATTGAAAGCTGCGGCTGAATAAAATGTTTTTTGTGTATCTACCAAATTGTTGCTCTTACGTACTGCCCCCATTACCCCCAAGTCGAAACGCAGACGGTCATTGAACGCCCGTTGCGTAATGTCTATCTTGGCCATGTAATTCCGGTAATCCGAACTTTTCACTACGTCTTTTCGATTCAAAAGTGCCAGAGAAGCACGATAATAAGAGGATTCCGTACCACCTCCGAAAGCTACATGATGATTTTGTACCCATCCCATACGCGTAATTTCCTCTGGAAAATTCGTGTCATAACCCAAATCTAAAATAGATATACCGTGTTCGTGCGCCACGCTCCTGAAAGCATCTCCAGAAAGCATTTTCATGTTTTTATAAATAGACTCGACACTGAAATTTCCGTCGTAACTCAAACTGAAACTTCCGCTGTGCCCTTGTTTGGTACTTACTTTTATGACACCCGAAGCACCTCGTGCGCCATATTGAGCCGTTTCTGAAGCATCTTTGAGGATCGTGAAACTTTCGATGTCGGCTGGAAAAATCATACTTAACGTACTCAAATCAGCAAACACGCCATCGATGATTACCAAAGGGTCATTACCTCCGGTAAGGGATGTTGTACCCCGGACACGTACGGAGTTGAGCATGGCCTCCCTTCCCAGTAACATACTGACACCGGCTACTTGTCCGTTAATAGAGTTCAAAGGATTGGAAATCATACCTTTGTTCATTCTCTTTTCAGAAATCTGATCTACAGAACCGGCTACAGTTCTTCGGTCTCCTGTAGCATAGCCGATTTGCAGTATGTCTCCTCTCATTAATGAATCAGACAACATCCAGGGAATGGAATCCGGCAGAATCACTTTGTTCTGTGCTGCGAGAGGATATATATGGCATAATGCCAAAGACAAGGGTAATCCCATTCGCCCCAACCATAAAAATGTCCCTTTTTTCATAAGCAAAGAGATTTAAGAGTAAACGTTGGTACACTTTGAGTATTTACATAGGCAAATATACAGAAAATCCTTTAGATAAGCTCACTTTCAAAGGGAGAAAAATAAAGGAAAAAATAGAAGATAGACTCTTATATTTCTGTTCTCTAAGCATCAGATATTACAAAGCTAAATAAAAAGAGACATCGTTACCGATGCCTCCTCTGAATAAAACAACATTGAAGTGTTATTTTTTCTTATATCCACATTTCGGACATACTCCCTCTTTGTTTAAGGTAATACCGCATAATGGACAACGTTCGATATTATTTTTCGTTTCAAATTCGGCAGAACCGGCATTCACTCCGCTCGTAAAGGTGATCTTAGCAATATTTAATTTCTCTTTTAGGAGATCATATACGATTTTAATCATACCTTCTACAGTCATAGTTTCCTTGGTTACTACCAAACGACAGTCAGGATAGGCTGTAGCGAGCGGAGTTTTGAATGCTTCGCCTTTCATTTTGTTCTGGGGATGACCATTCTTGATACCTTGCTTTTCGTACACATCGAGAATAGCCGGTAATAAAGGGTCATCTTCCCGAAGAACAAGGGCATGGTCAAAATTTTTAAGCACGTCCCAAGCTACTTTCTGAATTTCGTTACATGGATAAACCATGTTTACACCTTCATTTACCGTGTCTTCCACTTCAATGGTCAATACACCGGTATGTCCGTGAAGGTACTGGGCTTCGCCTTGGAAGCCATAAAATCTGTGCGCATACTGCAAGTCAAATGTGGTGATACTTCTCATTTTAAAAACATTTCTAAATTAAACTTTTATTAACTGTGATTTGTACTTGTATCTTTTCTATATCAGCCGATACAAGATTTTTCTTTTCCAAGTGTTGCCGTATCAATTGCGTAAGTTCAGAGTCTTCGTAATCTACGATTTGTTGCCCATAGAACAAATGGTGGTGACTATGAACCGTGATATCATAATAGCATTTGTTCGTTTGGGGATGGTATACTTGCGATAGCAAACCAGCTTTATAAAAAGAATCGAGTATACGATATACCGTAGAAAGGGTTATTTCTTTGTCTTTTGATTGCACGCAGGAAATAATTGCCTCAATAGGAGCATGGCGCAACTCCATCATAGCCTCATATACGGCTTTGCGCTGTGGGGTCAGTTTTAATCCAGCTTCTCTTATTTTGTCTATTGCTTCCATTTATTTATCATTTTCTGGAGCAAAGATAGTGCAAACGATTTTTAAATGCAAATGTTTTGCAATAAAAAAGAATAAAATACCAAAAGAGTATCCGAATAAAGAAATACTATATGTATCAAAGAAGATACCTTGTACCAGAATTGCTTTAATATAGAGGATTATAACAAAAAAAGACATTGAATAAATGTCTTTTACTTGATTTTTTCTTTCTTTATAAGAAAGAAATGTGGAGTATACAGGACTCGAACCTGCCACCTTTTGACTGCCAGTCAAACGCTCTAGCCAGATGAGCTAATACCCCAACCTTTTTGGCGATGCAAAGTTAGATATATTTTTTGAAACGCAAAACTTTTTTGCTATTTTTTTCGTCTGACTTTGCTCCTTTATAATCAGAATTTATATCCTAATGTAAAAAATACCTGATGGGTATTTAGGTTTACATCCACTGGAGTAAGACGACCGCTGGTTTGCGTGATGTAAGTATCGTCGAATGCATAGAAATCTCCCGACTGTATGCGACACTTATAAGCCATATCGGCATAAAAATGCTTTCCGTGGTAGCCTAAACCGGCTGTGAATATATTCACGTCATTTTTATTCATATAATCTGTTGTAGTTTGGTAACCGAAAGCCGGAGAAGGCCCCGTTTGATCTAAAGTCGCTTCTTCCTTGAACATGCGGGAATAATAATTATATCCTGCACGGAATGCGACATTATCCGTCAGATTCAATTCCATACCGAATTTGAAAGAATGGCTTCCGCGTAGCGTAGACTTGTGCAACGCATCCATATCGCGGTCGTGTGTCGTTCCTCTGGAATAACCATAGCCCCAATAGTCGTAGTCCCAGTCTTCATACCCCTGTTTCGTTTTAGAGTAATCGGCGTATTCATATTCGGCTCCTATAGCCAGATAAGTTCCAATCGTATGTCCTAACGAAACTCGAAATTTCCACGGTGTGGTAATTTTCATGTGCAAGTTTGCCAAATCTACATCCGGAAGATAATTGGTATATATAAACTTACCGTTTCTGTCTTGATTGATGTAGATGTCATAGTTCTCATCCTCCATCATGGGAGAGTCTATACTATATGAAGAATAAGATTCCAAATGATAGAAAGTCGGTGTTTCTACGGCCAGACCTATGCGGAAGGGGGAATTTCCGATGGGACGGAATATACCACCCAACTTCACATTGATTCCATATCCACTTACATGTTGGGTGTTATATAAGGAATAATTCTCGAAATCACTGTAAGAGTTGCCTTGGCCGTCCGAAATCGTGCCGAACTCTCGATAGGTGCTGTAACTGTAATAGTCTACGTCGTTCACTCCCAAAGTGAAACCTAAATACACACGGTCTTTAATGTTCATCGACAGATTGAAATCATATCCTGCGATACCGCCTTCCGTCGTACGGTCATAATTATTCCGGTCGGACGCTAAGGCATTATAGGAATCATATAAGGGATTGCCCTCTTGGTCTACCTGCACATTACCTTGATTATCCCGTATGTATTCCGGATTCACAAGGCAGGAATTATACATCAGGTCTGCCAAAGGAGTGGAATACTGGGTATGGTTCAGAATGTCTGCCATTTGTTGCGTCTGCGACAAACCGTTCAAGGCTCCGTTATCTGCGATAAATGACTGGTTGAAATTGGCTCTTTTCTGATAGTTGACTCCAAAATTAACATATCTTACGCTTTTAGCCATAACCGGGATACTTACCACAAATCCCATCTGATCAAAAGACAAATGGGTCATGTCTGCATTTAAATCCGGTTTTTCTTGCTGGGTCAATACGCTGAATGATAAAGCAGCATCACTTCTACGATAGAGTCCCAATGCAGCCGGATTGGAAGAAGCGGTAGACAAATCGGCTCCCAATGCTCCTAATGCACCGCCCATACCTACGTAGCGTGCACTTCCGATTAAATCGGTCGGCATATAATTCTCATTCATATATGGTGTCTGTGCCATCATAGACTGGCTTGCCAGCAATGCGCTTACAAATATGAGGTTTTTTCTTTTCATTATTTCTTCCTTTTATGGTTTATCTTTGTTTGTTAACGTCGACCGCCTCGTGCTCCTCCACCCCTGGATGGGGAGAAACCGCCTCCGGAACGGCTGGGGGAACTTACCGACGGACGGAAAGTACTTCTTGTGGTCGATGGCGTGAAGTTAGAACTTCTCGACGGTTGAGTGTTACGTTGAGGAGTTGAAGTCGTACGCGTACGAGGAGACTGCCTGGTAGTTGTTGAAGAACGATTTGGAGTAAATCGTGCCGAATTCTCCGAAATGGTTTGCCGGTTGGTGTTGCCTGTGTTTCGTATGGCTCTTCTGGCAGAAGAACTGTTTCTTACATTAGTGCGGGATGTTCCTCTTGCCAGTGTACTATTTTCTCGATATCTTACACTGGGTCGAGTAACCGGTCTTGATGGATACCATCCATGACCGGGATGTCCCCAATGCGGATGATGCCAGTGTGGTCCCCAATACCAAGGATCATACCATCCGGCATACCAAGGACCTCCCCATCCCCAAAAAGGATTGTATAATCCCCATCCCCACGAGTAGGAAAAGGTAGGTCCCCAATACCAACTGCTGGGATAAGCGTATGCGTAAAATCCATCATCATATACATCCCAATATATGGAATTGGGACCATAACGTAAGTCCCAGTATAAAGGACTGCTGACCGCAACGCCGATAGTTGGGGTGTTGAAACGAAGAATTCGTTTGGTGTATTGATAATCTTCTTCCAATCCCTGGATGCTGTCGGCTCGCGCATTCTCTTCGTTTGCCGTCTCTTCCTCATTTGCGGCTGTACTGTCATTTTCCCAACGATATCGCCGATTGTACTCATCTACATCTCTTGCATTATTCTGAACATGTTCGTTGGATGCTGTTGTTGCTACAGATTCGGAGATCGCGTGCATTGAAGGTTGCGACCTTGTCTGTTGTTCCTTCTGTTCTTTCGTTTCTTTCTGGGGAACAAAATACATATCATCTATTTGTGCAAAGCTAAAAAACGGAATCACTACAACGACGAGTGAAAATAATATTCTGTTTTTCATTGTCTTTCCTCCTTTACCTATATTATATGCAAATATAACTTTTTCTCGGTTGTCGGACAATACGGAAACGAGAATAAAGTTTAGTATATAACTCTTTTTTTGCTATTTTTGCAGAACCAATAGGTTCTCGACATAAAATAAACAATATGAAATATTTGGAATTGGATTTCATTATATCCCCTTATAGCAGGGATGCAGCCGACATCTTGATGGCATTGGTGGCCGATGCCGGTTTGGAAAGCTTTGTAGATACTCCACAGGGGGTGAAAGGATATGTGCAAACCGGACTTTTCGAGCGTTCCGTATTGGATAGCTTGACAGACATATTCCCCATGGACGGGGTGAAAGTGACTTACCGATTGGCGGAAGCGGAAGATAAGAATTGGAACGAGGAATGGGAACGCAACGGCTTTGAACCGGTCCGAATCGCCGACCGTATTCTGATTCATAGCCCGGAGCATCATAACCTATCTCCGGCCGAATATGATATCGTGATAGATCCTCATCAGGCTTTCGGTACCGGTACGCATCACACTACGGGCATGATATTGGAACGTTTGCTCGGGATGGACCTCGGACATAAAACCGTATTGGATGCCGGGTGCGGAACGGGAGTACTGGGTATCTTCTGTACTTTGAAAGGGGCAAAATCGGTGTGGGCTTACGATATAGATCGTTGGAGTGTGGACAATACGAAAGAGAATATGTTGCTGAATGGTGTGAAAAACATGGAAGTGGTTGAAGGGAATGCCTCCATATTACAAGGAAAAGATGCTTTCGACTTGATTCTGGCCAATATCAACCGGAATATTCTTTTAGCAGACTTGCCATCGTTCGTATCGGTTATGCATGCGGGAAGCCAAATGATTCTCAGCGGTTTTTATGTAGAGGATATGCCTTTGCTTGTGCAAAAAGCGAAAAGCTTGGGGCTGAACTACCTTAACCATACGGAAAAAGAGAACTGGGCAACGCTTTTATTCGAACGTTTGTAATAAGCGATATGAATCCAGAGCTGCCGGTAATGTCTGTAGGACTTCCGGCGGCTTTATTTTTCTTTATAACGAATCTTCAGGGTCGGTATAATTGTCTTCCTGTTCCGGTATGGTCAGTTTCATCAAGTCTTCAAACGACCCGTTGAAGATATTGCAGTCTACATTCCCTTTGATTCCGGTAACTTTTCCACAGTCCGTATGTTGCCAGAAATTCCATTTTCCTCTGTATTCTAACTTCTCCACATAATAGTGCGCTATCCAATAAGGATATTCATCGAATGCGGGAGTATTCAGATAGTGCAATTTGAATTTGTATCCCGTATAAATAATAGGTTTCACGCCATATTCTTTTTCTACAATATCCAGCCACGTCTTTACGGCCTTTTGGAGTTGTGTTTCCGTCAACTTCCCTACCTTTTCCACGTCTAAAACAGGAGGTAGATCACCGGGTTCCAAATGTACTTGTTTCAAGAAAAACCTAGCTTGTTTTTGGGCATCCACATCCGGCAAAAAGAAATGATAAGCTCCTCTTATAAAGTCATTTTGCTTTGCTTCATAAAAGTTTAGGTTAAAATTGTCATCCAATAATGTCGTACCTTCGGTTGCCTTAATGAAGACAAAACTGACAGGGGATGAATTCAAGCTGGCATTGCGCAAACGTTCCCAATCTATGTTTTCCTGATAATGAGAAACATCAATGCCGTGCACGTCAAAACCTTCAGGGTATACAGGATCCCCATAGATGGCTTTCCAACGGAATGAATAAGGACCGACAAAGAAATAATAAAAGAAAAGTATATAAGCTATTCCCAAAGACAATGCTCCTACCCATATCGCCCACGACGGCCAGCGTTTGAAAAACAACCATTTGCTTGTCCCTTTTTTCTTTTGCTTCTTGCGCGAAACGGTTTTTCTCTTAGGACTACGTGCTGTGGGAGTGCTATCCACTTTCTTACGGCTTCCCCTCTGAACAATCGTTTTTCTGTTTTTTACAGTTTGCGGCGTTTGTGCACACATGATAGAAACGGTCTCTATTATCCTTTTATTCAGAAAAATAACAAGTCCCTTCATCGACGGATAAAGGGACTTGCATATCTATAAATGAATTACTTAGCTTGTTCCAATTGCAACGTCTTGGTAGCTTGGTCGCAGACCTCGGTCGGACCGAAATACTGTATAGGACCGGGATATACGAAACAAGTTTCACGAGCCCATTGGTTGCGTCTTGATGCAAATTCCTTGAACGGAGCACCGTCCAAACGAACCAATGCCTTTTTGATGACCGGTTTCATCTCACCATTACGTTTCTCCATATTCATCATCATGGTGATGGGCACACCACCGGCAATCCATTCAGCAGCCGGTGCCGTCGTGTTCTTCACAATAGCCATATAACCGGTCTTGCCGTTAGCCATCAACATGGCGGCACTTGTACCCAAAGCATAGCAATAGTCCGCATCGTAGTTGGAAGGAGCTGCACAACGGCCTTCATAGCCGAAGAAATGATGCAAAGCTGAGAACTTGCCGTTGAACTTACCTTCTTTCTTCCATGCAGCCAACTTGTTGGCCACCATTTCAGACAACAGCTTTTCCGTTTCGATCAGTGAAACCTGTACATTTCCATGCGGGTCACGTTCCATGGTCAACTGAGCCGCTACTCCCAAAGGAAGAGATTCGTATACAGCCTTGTTTGCTGCAGAAAGCTTATTCAAAATCCATTCGCGTTGCTGATCTTTAGCCAATGCAGCACCTTCCGGAGTTGCCAACAAGTCGTTCAATTCGGCAATCAAAGCCTTCATAGCCGGGATGAACTCAATCAAGCCTTCCGGAATCAATACCGTACCAAAATTGTTTCCATCGGCCGCACGGTCGGCTACAACTTGAGCAATATAAGTAACGATATCATCCAAAGTTTGGTTTTTGGCTTCCACCTCTTCCGATACGATACAAACGTTGGGTTGGCACTGCAAAGCGCATTCCAAAGCGATGTGAGAAGCCGAACGTCCCATCAATTTGATGAAATGCCAATATTTACGGGCAGAGTTTGCATCGCGTTGGATGTTGCCGATAACCTCTGCATACGTTTTGCAAGCCGTATCGAAACCGAAAGAAGTTTCGATCTGTTCGTTCTTCAAATCGCCGTCGATGGTCTTCGGACAGCCGATAACCTGCACACCGCATTTCTTGGCTGCGTAATATTCAGCCAAGACACAAGCGTTCGTATTAGAGTCGTCGCCACCGATGATGACAATGGCTTTAATACCCAATTCCTTGATGATTTCAAGTCCCTTTTCGAACTGTTCCTCTTTTTCGAGTTTGGTACGTCCGGAACCGATCATGTCAAAACCGCCCGTATTGCGATATTGGTCTATGATGTCAGCCGTCAATTCCATATATTTGTGGTCCACCAGTCCACCGGGACCCAAAATAAAGCCATACAACTTGCTTTCCGGGTTCAGTCTTTTAATACCGTCGAACAAGCCGCAAATGACATTATGCCCGCCGGGAGCCTGGCCACCGGAAAGAATTACACCGACGTTGAACGGGGCGTAAGACTGGGCCTCGCCCGGAACGAACTCAATAAGAGGCATTCCATAAGTGTTCGGGAATAATTTCTTGATTTCCTCTTGGTCGGCCACAGACTGCGTGGGTGCGCCTTCCTTTACAGATACGTTACCCTGCAATCCTTTGGGTAACTTGGGCTGATAAGCCGCTCTTGCAATTTGCAATGCACTTTTTTCCATGTTGTGATTCTAATTAATTGTTGAAAAGCATTTTCAGCACACAAAATTAATGTTTTTTGTCGGAATGAAGAAACTCTCACCCCAAAAACATACAGTTTATTTTCTTCTATAAAATTTCCCGATATCGTCAACTTTGCGTATCTTTGTCCAAGTTACTAATTTACATCATAATTTGAGATTAAAGAATATGGCTAAAAGAAGAACATTAAAAAAGAATATCAACTATATCTGTAGTGAACTGTTTGCGGAATGTGTAGCGTTGACGCATTACAAAGTAGATATAAAACAAGAAGATGTGGATAACGTAATGACCCGCATATTGTTGATGCATGATGAATTTGTCAGCAGGATCAGTCATACGGAACCGGGAAACGTAAAAGGATTCTACAAAAAGCTGCGCATGGATTTCAATGCACAGGTCAGCGACATTGTCAGCACTATCAGCCAGCTTTGCTAAATGAGCCGACGTTTTTGCAGTTTCCTCCTGTTCAGGCTGATGGGATGGAAAGTCGACGTGACGGTTCCCATGGGAGATAAATACATCATTGCGTTGGCACCTCATACAAGTAATTTCGATTTTTTGTTGGGAGTGCTTTATAGTCGTGCGATGAATTTTCGTTGTGACTTCCTGATGAAAAGCGAATGGTTTTTCTGGCCTTTGGGAATCTTAATGCGATGGTTGGGGGGAATTCCAGTGTACCGGAGTAAGAAGATGAGTATGACGGACCAGTTGGCACAAGTGGCTCGGGAACGGGATATATTTCACCTTTGCATCACTCCGGAAGGCACTCGTTCACGTACGGAAGAATGGAAAAAAGGGTTCTATTATATCGCCTTGAAGGCCGGGCTGCCCATTTTATTGTATGGAATTGATTATCCGACCAAAACCATACGTTGCACGCAAGTAGTCGTCCCCAACGGAAATATAGATAAACAAATGAACGACATTAAAGCATACTTTAAAGATTTCACAGGGCGGCATCCTGAAAAGTTCGCAACCGGATTAAAATAATGGTAAGTATGAAGAAAAGACTTATGGTCCTGGCGGGAGCATTCTTGCTGGGACTTTCCGTATATTCACAGAGTGGAGAGAAAGTAGTAAAATCCAGATTAGGGGTTTATTTCTCTGACTATCAAACATCTTATACTACGGCTACCGACCGCTGTAAGATAGAAAGGGTTAAAGTGGATGCTTCTGTGCGGACGGTAGAGATTTATCTGAATGAACTCTTTGCCGGACAGTCTTTTAGCAGGGATAAGGTCAAAGGTATCTATCGCGACGTAAAACGTTTGCTTCCTGCGCCATACAATGCTTATACTATTATTATATATGGCAACGGAATCTCCATAGAGAATCTTGTTACGGACATGAGCGGAGCTCCATCGGAAGTTCAAAAGAAATGGGAGCAGGCTTTGTATAGCGGAGCACCGTGGGTGGAACGGACGCAACGCCCCTATCCTATCACGAAAGGTATGCAACAACGCCATTTGTCTGTTTGGGCCAGTCATGGACGTTATTACAAGAACGACCAAAAAGAGTGGACATGGCAACGACCGTATTTGTATTGCACGACTGAAGATTTGTTCACTCAAACGATAGTCATCCCCTACTTAATCCCCATGTTGGAAAACGCCGGGGCATACGTCTTTACACCCCGTGAAAGGGATTGGCAGCCCCACGAAGTAATAGTGGATAATGACACCCGGGATTCGGGTGGAACATATTCAGAACATGAAAACAAATATGCTTGGGAAAACGGTGGTGTAGGATTTGCGCAACTCAAACGGACTTACCTTGACGGTGAGAACCCTTTTACGGACGGGACGGTGCGCAGTACCCATACGGTAACCCGAAAAAGCCAGGCTTCCGAAATACGTTGGACACCTGACGTACCTGAATCCGGACGTTATGCCGTATATGTTTCATACGCGACTTTACCTACGAGTGTTTCCGATGCCCATTATGTGGTTCGTCACCAAGGTGTGTCTACGACCTTCAAAGTCAACCAGCGAATGGGAGGAGGGACTTGGGTTTATCTCGGAACGTTTGATTTCGACAAAGACCAGCCCCATTCCAACTATGTCAGTTTAAGCAATCTGAGCAACTATCGCGGAACGGTGACAGCAGATGCCGTACGTTTCGGAGGCGGAATGGGAAACATTGCCCGTGGAGATTCTTTGCAGGAAGTCGTAAGCGGTTTCCCGAGGTACTTGGAAGGTGCCCGCTACAATGCGCAATGGAGCGGCATGCCTTATTCCGTATACAGCGGTAAAAACGGGACAAACGATTATAGCGATGACATCAATGTCCGTTCATATATGACGAACTATCTGGCCGGAGGTTCTTCTTATTTTCCGGCCGACAGCGGATTGCACGTACCGATTGAAATGGCCATCGCGCTTCATAGCGATGCCGGTATAGCACCCGACAGTACTTTTGTCGGTACATTAGGCATTTATACCACGGATTTTAATGAAGGGATGTTTGCGACCGGAATGTCGCGATTGGCATCACGTGAGCTATGCGATGTGGTCATGACGCAAGTGGACGAGGATTTGAACCGACTTTACGGACAATGGAAAAGACGCCAAATGTTCGACCGGAATTACAGTGAAACGCGCGAGCCACAAGTTCCGGCCATGATATTGGAAATGTTGTCCCACCAGAATTTCCGGGATATGGCCTTGGGGCACGATCCTGCATTCAAATTCAATTTGGCACGAGCCATATATAAAGGGGTTCTGAAATATACATCCTATCAACATGAGGCAGATTATGTCGTACAGCCCCTTCCCATCACTTGTTTCCAGACCCGTTTGAACCCGGATGAAAAAGAAATAACATTAACCTGGACACCTGGGCAAGATACGTTGGAACCTTCTGCCACTCCCAAAGGCTATGTCGTGTATACCAAGCAGGGAGAGAACGGTTACGACAATGGTATATTTGTACATGAGCCTCGGTTCTCGTTCCGTGCGGAGGAGAATGTGATTTATTCGTTCAAAGTGACAGCCGTGAACGACGGTGGAGAGAGTTTTCCTTCGGAGGAACTGTCGGCCATGATAGCCAAGAATGCCTTTGCCAAAGTCCTGATTATCGACGGCTTTCAGAGGGTGGCCGGACCACAGGTTATTCTGACGGATTCGACCCGGGGATTCGACCTGTCAGCGGATCCCGGTGTTCCTTATATGCGCTCTCCCGGATTCTGCGGTCGGCAAATCGTATTCAACACAGAACTGAACCCCAAGAGCGCGTGGGGCTTCAGCGGGAATGAACTTGAAGGCAAGATGATAGCGGGAAATACATTCGACCATAGCCGCACGCATGGTGAAGCCATAGCCACTGCTGGCGGATATTCGTTTGCATCCGTTTCCCGTGCGGCGGTAGAGGCGCAGTCTGTGGACTTAAACGAATACAACATCGTGGATTTGATTTTGGGATTGCAAAAAAATGACGGATACAGTACCCGGCCGTATCCGTCATTGACACCTGCTTTATGTAGTGCGTTACAAGAATTTACCCGCATGCGTGGCAGCCTGTTGGTGAGCGGTGCCTATATAGCCCGGGACCAGAAGCAAAAGGAAAATGCAGACTTCCTGCGCAATACGCTGAAAATAGACGCATACGCTCCAGTCACCTTGGATGCCTATTCTCAAGCCACAGGAATGAATACCACCCTTCATTTGTACACGGAACTCAATCCCCAACACTATGCCGTTACGCATGCAGATTGCCTCATTCCTCTTCCTGAAGCGTTTTCCACCTTATTATATACACCTACCAATTATTCGGCAGCCGTGGCTTATCAAGGGGAAGACTACCGTGCGATTACGTTGGGATTCCCTTTCGAGTGTATCAAATATGCTGCCGACAGGGATAAGGTCATGGGTGCATTCCTGAGTTTCCTGTTGTCAAGGTAAGATAGACTTCCGACACTTGTGTGGCAATCCGGTTCCAATCGTATTTCGACATGCCGTAGTCTGTATGTTTTAAAGGCAAAGCAGCTATCTTGTCCAGTTTTTGTACCAATGCATCTATGTTTCCTACCGGAAAATAGCAATCCCTGTCCAAACCTACTTCAAGGTTTGCAGGGATGTCGCTGACTACGACCTCTACGCCATAACTCATAGCTTCAAGCAAGGCTATCGGAAGGCCTTCGTGACTTGACGGCAAACAGTAGCAGCGGCAGTGGGTCAACAGAGAATGGAGCTTGCGCCCTTTGACAAAACCGGTCAACACTACCCCATTTGCTTTGGCCGCTTCTTTCAACGACCGGGAATAGTCGTCTTCAAAATCCGTATCACCGGCAAGAACCAGTTTAATCCCCCGGGCATTTTTCATCCGGGCAAATGCTTGCACAAGATGATGCAAGTTCTTTTCGGGGACGAAGCGGCACATGCCCAAAATGTACCTTCCTTTCTCGATACCCAGTTCCTCGAAATATTCAGAAAAATCGCACACTTCCGGTCGCGACACTCCATTATATATAAGGTGTACACGGTTTGTACGCCCGTACTTTCGACTTATCAGGTTACGAATCACATCGGATATGACGATGACATCGTCTGCAAACATGCAGCCCATGCGTTCACCGAGTTTCAGCATCGTTTTGGCGGCAAGCCCCCACTTGTCGCGGTCGTAGTCCGGCCCATGATGAGTAAAGACCACCTTCATGCCCAATACTTTGGCATAAGGTACGAGCAAGGCAGGACCGATGGCGTGGATATGCAAGATGTTCGCCCCCAACCTCCGGGCTTCGTTGATGGCACGGAAAGTATGGATGATGGCCTCGAACGACTTTTTCTTGGGTGAAGGAAGCGTGACGAGCCGAACACCCTTCCACTCCTTCAGGCCATCCTCCACATAATTGGAGCGTCGCACCACTGTCACGTCCCATCCTCGTTCCGCCAAGCGCGGAAACAATTCCTCACAATGCGTCTCCACCCCACCCATGACACCGGGTATGCCGCGGGTACCGGTTACCACTATTTTCTTCATTTTATCATCCGCATTGAAAATAATTCATTACTTTTACACTCAAATACCACAACTTCGAGAACTCATGAGAGCATTTGCTACCCGAATCAAAGAAACACTCCAATATGTCGGCATCCTATCGTTGACGTGCCTTTCTGCCCTTTGGCTTTGGCTGACGGACAAAAGGAAACATTAAACACGCTAAGAGGTTACCTTCGGACTATCATTTGATTTCAATCTTTCTGTCCGTTTCTGCCGTTGTAGCCTCATAACCTTGCCCCGCTACGTCGGCATTCACAATGTCCTCGCCCCGTCTGCCTTTCAAAGCCTCTTTGGAATCATCAGAAAGACCGTTGTTGATTTCCGCATTCATGTCACACGTAGACAAACGGTCAAGCTGCTCTTTCGTCACTTTTCCGTCACGGTAATCACAGCATACAGGATTCTCATACATGGAATACTTCATGCCTAAAAGCGACTTTAGCTTATGTTTGGCCACCCATAAGGCCGGCATGGCGATATACTTGTGCATCGCCGGAGACACCGAACCGATCATCCAACAATTACGATCGCAACAACGCACTTTGCGGCGTACGGCTTCCGCCTCGGGACTGTTCCACAATTCATCCCACGTCTGCCGGTTCAGGTTGCCCATCACCTCCTTGTCTTTCGTCCCGTTGCAAGGCATTACGTCGCCATACGGGTCTATGAAGAACGTGTCGAAACTCATGTCGCAAGGCAACAGGCGCTTCTGCCCGTAGATGTAATTGATAAGGCCATGGTTGAAATAAGCGCGGAACCACTTCTTAGGCGAATTAGACTTCAACAGTTCATTGACTAAGTTTTCAAAATTCTTAGCTACCATCGGACGGTCATGGATGATGTTCTTGGCCTCCACGAAATAGAACGAGTTGTGCAGGGAAGCCGTGGCAAACTCCATCCCCATTTTATCGGAAAGTTCATATAGCGGTACTAGGTCCGGCGCATTCTTGTCCTGCACCGTCATGCCGAAGCCCACATCCTTCATGCCCATCTCGCGCAGTTTCTTCAAAGTGTCATATCCACGGCGAAACCCATCATTCAATCCTCGTATTTCGTTATTGGTCTTTTCCAGTCCTTCGATGGAAATACGGATACCTATCTGTGGGAACTCCTTGCAAAGGTCGATAATACGGTCCGTGAAGAAGCCGTTGGTAGAGATGACGATACGGTCGCTCTTCTTATACAGTTCACGTACCACCTCCTTCAAGTCCGTACGGATAAACGGCTCGCCGCCTGTAATGTTCGTAAAATACATCCTCGGAAGCTTCTTAATCGTCTCAATAGAGATTTCCTCCTCCGCCTTCGACGGAGCCTTATAGCGGTTGCACATCGAGCAACGCGCATTGCATCGGTATGTCACGATGACCGTACCGTTCAGTTTCTTTTCTGCCATAGTTTTATGGATTTATTTTGAATATACCTTTATAATGTTGTCATAGTAAGTTTCTGCGTTGTATTTTCTTTGCGCCTCTTCGGCCATTTTCCGGTAATCGAAAGGCGTGTCCCACATCTTTTCTATCCGAGCTTTCAGGTCTGCCACATTACCGCTGCTAAAAGTCATATCGGTCAATTCCGGAATCCCGCCTATCCGGGCACCAAGCACGGGAGTACCCAAACACTGTGACTCTATCACAGACAACGGGTTGTTTTCATACCATTCCGAAGGAACCACGGAAAAACGGGCCTGCCCCACCAACGTCTTGATTTCGTCCCACTCCTTATGTCCCAAGAACTCAATATGGTTATGAGCCACTGTTTTCAACTCGTTTGCCAAAGGACCGTCACCGATAATCTTCACTTTATAAGGAAGTCGGTTCGCCGCATCTATTAACGTTCCTATTCCTTTTTCCCGGCTCAGTCTCCCGATGTAACAATAATAGTCGCCTTTCCCATAATCACCCTTCGCACACTTCCCTGTATCGATGAAGTTACAAAGCACCTTCATTTTCCTTGCATCAAACCCACCTTGTGCCATTTTATCGGCCATGAAACGACTGGGGCAGACAAACATGTCAGTGGAGCATTCCAATCGTTGCCGGTTCCACACCAACGCTTCACGATAACCTACAAAAGAAGCCAACTTTGAACCTTTCATACACTTGTTGTCAAGGCAAGCTTTCTTGTCACCGTTAAAACATGTCTCGCACACCGTCCGTCCGTTTAACAGGCAGTCATAGCGAGGACACAACAGCTTATAATCATGCAAAGTCCATACCACCCTTACGCCGCGCCCGTGCGCCAATTCAGCAAGCACGGGGGACAGTTGCGTATGGATATTGTTCAAGTGCACCACGTCCGGCTTAAAGTCATCCAACAACTTATTGAATTTTCTCCTGACCTCCACAGCTCCGAAAGGGCGCGTAAAAGCCATCCATTTGCTCATGTTTTTTGGAAAATACCTTTTCCATTCCGTATCCATATTCTCTGGATAGTCCATGGCAAACACAGCCACTTCATGTCCGTGCTTCTTCAACAATTGTTCCAGATTGATTGTGTAGACGCAATCACCGCCCCGGCGGTAATAGAATTTATTGGCTAATAAGATTTTCATTGTATACACCTTATATTAAGGTCGCACACTATATCATAATAAAGTATGCTTCCGCAACTTATCCAAATTAGGAAGTTTCATGTAATCACCATACATACCTTTTAAATATGCATCCGGATTGGCAGGCACAAAAAAACGATGTCCTTCAAAAGACATTTCTTTCAGAGGAAATAAGTCTACCGGCTTTCTTGGCGCAGGTTTCCAACGGCTCCCCATCCATTCATAATAAACAGAACATTTCTTATCCGCAATCCTTGCAATACATCCGATAAGGCATTCATTAATAAGCCCATGGTAGACTTTCAACAAGACACGACGCCCCTCATTCCATCCACGCATGGTGGAAATTTTATCAAAAATCTTTCCTGAATACGAGAAGAAACGGTTCAGGGCGTATGAACTCTTCCTTAAATGGAAAATATCAATAAATACTCCCCTGTATTTATAATCCACGTCTATACCAAAAATATCTTCTATGGGAAAATCTTCATTCCTCACTTTTGCATGCATGGCATAATATTCTGGATCTGTCTTGTGTGTCTGCAATACCAAATTCAAATCCGATTCAAAACCACGTTTTGATACGATTGATTCAAACTTTTTAAAATCCGTTTCTGTCATGTCTATGTCCAAATCATCATCCCACGGGATAAACCCGCCATGACGGACGGCTCCAAGCAAGGTTCCACTCCCCAGCCAATACCTGATTCCATACTTCCGGCAGATTTTATCTACAGCCAATAAAATCTCCAAAGCTTTCATCTGCACATTCCTCAGACGTGAGCCATCCGGATTGAACTCCGAACGCAACTGCTGTTGTAACTGAAAATCTATCATGCCTCTTAGATGAAACCTTTCTTCTGCATGTCTCGAAATGCAGCCACCAATTTGTCGTAATCTTCTTTTGTCAAATCTCCGAGATGCCCAACCCTGAAAATCAAATCTTTCATTTCTCCCCCGTTGGGACAAATCCAAATACCGTATTCATCTTTCATCCTTAAAAAGATGTCATAGGCCGAAACCGTAACGGGATGAAGGGGGGTCACGGCATTGGAAAGGGATTCTGAAACAATTTCAAAAGGCAAACCTTTTATTTTCTCCCTGAAATAAGCCGCCAATCCACCGATACGGGCAATTTCTTTCTCCACACCACCGTTATCCTCAATTTCTTTCAAACGGACATTGATTTGCCTAAGGATGCCTACAGCCGGTGTCCATGGCGTTTGTCCCCTCTCCATATTTTTCAAGGCTATCTTCAAATCAAAATACTGGCAAACGCATGAAGCCTCATTCACCCGCCCCAATGCCTTGGGCGACAAGACCAGAACGGAAACGCCTGGAGGACAGGCCAAAGCCTTCTGTGAACCTGTAATCATGACATCTGCCGCAAGCTCACGCATATCAAACGGGTCGGCAAGAAACGTACTCACACAATCCACTATCACGAACAAGCTGTTGCGCTTGCAAAAACCACTTATCAGGTCCATATCGTAATGGACACCTGTCGATGTTTCATGTTTGTTCACCAAAAAGGCCGTATAGCCTTTTCCTTCATACGGTGCAAGATGTTCCGCTCTCAGGGCTTTTCCGGGCTTCAGCCGGATTTCCGTATAAGGAATCTTATGGAGTCTTAACAACTCCACGAAACGTTGGCCAAAACTTCCCCCGTTCACCACCAAAGCCTTATCTTGCGGGTTTAAAGTATTCATTACGGATGTTTCCATCCCGGCCGACCCAGACCCCGTAATAAAAACCACTTTAGAACCATCCGGTGCCTTGGCAAACTTTTTAACAAGCCTTTCATTTTCAAACATCACTTCCGAAAATTCGGATGTCCTGAAATAAGGGACTTGTTCTGCCCCCATTGCCCGGACGCTGTCACTCGACTGCACCGGACCCACAGTAAAATTAATCATTGTATATTGCTTTTTTAAGTTCTTCTATGGATTTTCTTCTTTGGTCTTCCAAGAAAACGTTGACAGAGCCATAATCAATTTTGTCCACACCTTTTGGCAAGGCTTCAGTCTCCCAATAGACACGCCCATCCAGACCGCACATATTCAATATAGTCAGCAACCTACTATTCTCTTGGTCTGCATTGTCCAAATAAACATAGAAAGAGACATTGAAATTTATGGAAAACAGGAGCGCATGGTAACTATTGGTTATGACGTACTCCGCATTTTTTATCAACCGCAAGAATCCTCCCGGAGAAACGGCAAACAGTTCAACGGCACCTTCGTACCTCTCCATCGAAGGAGGGCAGAAACTCCTTTTGAGGACTACCATTTTGCACCCCGTCCGCTTGCACATCCCATATACTTCATCATAAATCCTATAAGATTTGTTTAAAGAATAAAGAAGAATGTATTTCCCCTCTATCATGGGAGATTCTCCGTCATCCATTATTTCCCGGTAATCGTCATAGCCCAACAGCAAAGTCGGATCCAATACGACCTTCGCGTCATTCCTACCTAAAGCCTTGCACATTTCAAGCCCCTCTTTTTCGCGGAGCAGCAAGCTTTCAAACCGGTTTATGCCTTTCCTATACAATTCAAACATACCGTCCGGAATAGCTGTCATGCCGAAACTGGCGGCATAAGTCAGACGCTTCTGTTTTTTCGCAAAGTCCAATAGGAAAATTTCTTGGTTTGGAACCTTGGCAGCATTCCAGACTTGGTCGCTTCCGACCAACAAGACATCATAAGCGTCAAGGCAACCTTTTCTTACTTCATCTACCGTAAAATGACCTGTATAAGGTATTTTTCTGTTGATTAAACCAAAAGACTCGTCTCGCAACTGGCATAGCCCATCATGTTTTTCCCTGTTAATCCTCCTATATTCATACGCCCACCTGAACAAATCTGCCACATGTTTGAAACCATGCACCCCGTATCCTTTAAACGAGGCCGCAAGCTTTCGGAATCTTTCGACAAAAGACTTCCGCGCACCACTGCCCCAAGGTGTATCCATATTGACTACCCTTATGGAAGCATTCTCGCCTCCCAAACGCTTCAGCACTTTACATAATGCGTACGACTGTAATCTCGTCCCATAATTGTTAAACACCAGTGTCAGTATTGCAATCTTCATACCTTTCTCCCCATTAACTTCATTAAATTACGAATTGTTTTCTCTCCCAATCCCAAATACAGCGCAGTCCTCAGACGTGCCCTCATTGCATAAGGGAAATAACGTTTTTGCGTCTCCCGCCATGAATGGCACGACAAAAACTCATAAGCCTTGTCATTATCCTTCCTCTTATGGCAAGGATACATGCCACCGTTAGTCATAAACTCATCCCATGTCCGTTCGATGACTTCCAAATCCGGAACGAGCGATTTAAAGAAAGTCCTGCCCTTTTCCGTATTCACGATGACTGCAGAAATACCTTTTTCATAATCGTCCACATCCAAAGGCTTCGTTTTCCCGATACGCCAGAAATCCGCAATCGAAATATCCGAGTAATAGCCGTGCCTATTGCATTTGAACGGGCAGGCATAACAAGACTCCCTCATGAAATATTCCTTGACAAATGCGTTGTAATATTCGTTTTTTTCAAACACCCGCTTCATCCAATACCGCTTGTTACCTTTCTGCACGAGTAGTAGTAGTAGTAGTAGACCGCACCTCCAACCATACATCTTTGATCTGAAATTCGCATCCAGGACTTTCACCCTATGCTTACGCTCGACTTCCGAAATGTATTTTTTAAACATCACCCCGGAAGGCACACCCTGACAAACCACATCCACCTTGACCAAGTTACTGTAATCCTTATAATCCAAAAAAGACGTAAGTCCGGCTATTTGGCACGGGGTGCCACAATAAAGGACAGTCCTGCCCTCCTTCAAAAAATCCCGCACTTCATTAAAAGTATCCAACGTATCGCTCTGCACATACTTTGACCTCCGCAAGGAGTCCAACTCCACAACATCACCCACATACTTGTGCCTAAGGTTCATCCCTTCATCCCATGCAGCACCGAACACCACACCCTTCTGCGCAAGCACTTTCTCCGCCATGGCAGAAAAAGTCCCACCGGAAGAACTCTTCATCCTGACACCCGCATCCTTGTTCCACGCCGCCAGACACACAGACTCCTTTTCATGGGTATTCCCCGGCACATTCCTTACATTCAAGACCGGACATGCCTGTACGCACCGCCCGCATCCCACACACATCTCTTGGTTGATATACGGAAATGCGAAACCCTTCTCGTATATCACGGATATGGCATTCCGCTTGCACTTCTGCCTGCAAGCCATGCATCCCGTGCAAGATGCATGGTCGACCAACCTGATTTCCTTATCCACCAATGTCATATCGTTACAAAATTCTTGCGCTCGGCAAACCGTTCCATCACCTGTGCCATACAAATGCTTTCCTTCCTGCGTAACCGAGCTGACGAATAACGTCCATTTATGATACAGCTTATGAATTCCTGTATTTCGTATCTCAACCCATACCCATCCCACTTATAAAAATATTTCTTATTCTCATTCTGGTCTTCATACCGCAATTCGAAATAATCGGTCTTCCACCAAGGGGCAGGAACATAGGCATAACCTTTAGTTCCCGAAACGACCAAATCCCCCTCCGTTTTAACGCCTAAACCCACCTTGAACGAACACGTCGCCTTAGGATAGTGAAAGATTCCATGGGTATAAACATCTATCCCGTCCTCCATACGGGAATAGAAATCCAAAGCGAGATATTCCGTCCCCATCAGCTTTATGATAGGCAATAAGGGATAACTTCCTTCCTCGAACATTGACCCTCCGGCCTGAACCGGATCAAATTCCCGTCCGTTCTTATCAAGCAACTGGGAAAGAGAGGCTTCTATATCCACAATCTCACCGATTAAACCAGACTTGATTATCACCATTAAATGGTTGAAAGCAGGACAGTGGGCTGTCTTGTTCGCCTCCATCAAGACAAGTCCGTTATCCTCTGCCAACTTGAAAAGTTCCTTCGCTTCATCTTCTTTTAAAACCATGGGAGTTTCGCACAATACATGCTTTCGAGCCAACAAAGCCTCCTTTATGTTCTTGTAATGGCTCAAATGCGGTGTGGCAACATAGACGGCATCAACAGCATCATAAAATGCCTCCAAGCCGTCATAGGCAACCGCACCGGGGAATTTTTCTGAATAATCAGCTGCCTTATGCCTTTCAATGTCATAAGCCGCTACAATCTCCACCCCGTTGACAAAACCCGCTTCTGGGGGAAACCGCTTCGCCACTCGTCCGCATCCGAGAATCCCGACCCTTACATTCTTCTGGTTTTTCTCCCGGAGCATAGTGGAAGATATACCTTCCGTACGTGGCAGATAAACCACTTGGCAGAACTCCTCAAGATAATCGAACTTTCCTCGCCAATCCGACCCTATGGCGAATACATCCACATTATATTTTTGAATGTCATCTATCTTCTGCCCTACATAATCCTCAATGATTATCTTGTCTGCATATCCGGTGTCCCGGACCGCCTCCACGCGTTCCAATACATTATTCCTCACATTGAGTTTTCCCCGCTCGCGGTCGAAACTGTCATTAGTGACACCGACAATCAGGTAGTCTCCAAGTTCCTTGGCCCTACGCAGCAGGTTTATATGCCCCTGATGCAACAAGTCGTATGTGCCGTATGTAATTACTTTTTTCATCGGTATGATTTATAGTGCTGATTATTTTTTATCTTCGTATAATTTTCAACAAACAATTCCTTGGGTGTAGCCGAAGAAAGAATCCCTTTTATTACATTGATATACATCAAAGCCTTCACTTTCCCTTTTTCTTTTTTTGTAAAAAGGAAAATTATACCCCAAATAAAAGCTCTCAAAATTGAACGTAAAACAAAAGTCACACACAAAACCATTTTTTTTACGGTAGACCCACCCGAATAGAAAACAATACTACCTTTTATGTGTGCCGGCTTCGTGGCAATCTGCATGACAGAACTTGAAGAGGCACCCTGTATATGGTACTGTACAATATCGCCATTCACGATACATTTATATCCCCTATTGTTAAGTGTTGTGGAGACAGCAATGTCTTCTGGGCAAAAAAAGTAATATTCGTCAAACCACCCTATTGATTTAAAGATTTCCGTCCTGATTAGAAAAGCCGCACCCATGATATTATAAGTCTCAAAGCAACCTTTTTTATCTTTATATTGGGAGTCTTTCACTTTCATGTTCAGGGAAGCTTTTAAGAAAGTCCAAAAAGTAGCCTTGTTACGACCGCAAAATTGGGGTCGCCCATCCGGATATTTGATATTCGGACTCACAACAGCCACTGTATCTTCTTGTTTTTGAATGGTTTCAACCAATCTGTCTATCACAGGAGAATCCATTATCGTATCATCATTTAATACATAACAATACTGTCCACGGGCCTGCCTCAATGCTAAATTGTTGTTTTCCGAAAAGCCACGGATTTCATTACTTTCAATAATCCTTATCCAAGAATAGTCCCTCTTTAGCCGTTCCAAATTCTCTTTCGAGAAGAGATAAGCCACTACTAAAGTTTCATAACTTACATGAGTGTATTTCCTAATACTATCCAAACATGGGTATAGATTCTTAAGATTGTTCATGCAAACAATCACAATGCTGACTTGTTGTTCATTCATTTTGTGCATTAATTCGTTCTTAATCTTAAAGGATTATTTTTTTTGTTGGTTACACTTGCATAATACTTTCCATCCGGCTCAATCATGGATGATTTCCAATCCAACTCCTGTGGCTTGTTAAGCATGAACGTGGAAATCAAAATGCTATCACGCAGGAACTGTTTCAAGAGAGAGTGACGGTCATTATGATTAAGTTTGTATATGCCATGAATTAAATCATACTTACTTGGCTCAACGGCCGGTCGTATATATAGACACACATTCACTTCGGTACGGGATTGATTTGTGGTTATGTTTATATTGTATAAATACGAATTGTTTGTGAAAGATTCCAATAGAGACCCTTTCTCCAACACTACCATCAAATTATGCCTTGCGGACTCTAATAAGATATTTGTCGAATTCTGCTCCTCCAAAGTCATTTTATTTCTCCAATAAGAGTACTCCAACAATTCAATCGGAGGCAAGTGCTTAATTAGATTGTATTTGTTGATGAATGGCACAAACTTCTTGCCCTGTAAACTCATGGCATTGTATCGCAGTAGGCATAGCTCAATATCATTCATCTGCGCCCTGAAAACCTTCATTAGTTTGACCCGGTGTCCGTCTAAGCCGGAATCCGCCGAGTTTATCACATCACAGATTCTATACATGATGCGATAAAGAGTAGGCACATAGTCCCTATTGAAAGAATAAAATTCTTGATAGGCGGCTATCGCATTTTTCCGGTTTCTACTGTCATTGTCTGTATTCACAAAACCCATTTGCAAGTCTGCATACTTGCGATGAAGTGCTTCCTTTCCTGTAAAAAATGAGTCGTCATCATTATAGGAAATTGTGTCAATAATCTTTTGGTATTGGTCTATCAATCTATAAAAGGTGTCGTTCAACTGTTCCTTTTTGTAGACCAAAGCATTGCTTTCAGATTCTTCACGTTGCAGCTTGAAGGTGAAATATAACAGTACGGCACTTATAATTGTCCCGACGACACCTCCTATAAAATCGCCATATTGTCCTACGGCCTCAGTGTCCAATGGATATTCAAACCTGAACAATGTTCGCTTGTGCAAAAAGCCGAGAAATAATATCAAAGCTAACAAGGCGGACAATGTGCACATGAAATTAACCCTCTTGACGTAACCTTTCTTTTTATTATCCATTTCACATAGTTCTTGTTCAAATCACCGCATATCAGTCCGGCAGGATATTACAAATTGTTCAAAATCGCTTCTTGCCGTTCGTTTGCCTTTCATTACCATGCGCAATTCTTTTATCATACTGCGGAGATAATTTGATAAATATTATGATGAAGAGGTAGTACATATATATCAACATACCCGGAACAGATGTCAAAGAACCAACTACCCAATATGCCAAGGAGAAGAAGAATACAGGCTTCGATTTGTAATGGTGAGGCACCTTCCACAAAGCGTAATAGGCATAAAACAAATTAGCAGCGACACCCAACAAACCGAACTGAGTCAGAATTCCAAACCACATGCTTTCCATACCTAACAATGCAGCCGTCAAACTATTATTCATACCATTTAGGAATTTGAAGCCAAAGCCCACAAAAGGCGACTGCTCCAGAAGGGCAATGGCCGCAGCCAATTGGTTGAACCTCATCTCGGCATTACTTCCACCCACTTCATCCTGTGCCTTACTGTCGAAGATACTCAACACATTGGCCGCATAATCAGCCAAGTAAGGCGACACGATGACAAAACCTACCATTCCCACAACCAAAAGCTGGAATGTCCTTTTGTTCTTGAAACTGATTACAGCCCAAATGGCTAACATCAAGAACAAGATTGGAGCACGGCTGTTGGCGAAAAAAACACATGGCACAGCCAACAAGGTTGAAGTCCAGACAAAGTATTTATTCTTTAGTTTGTAACGATAAACAACCACCAATGAAAGGATGAACACCAAAAACATGCTCCAGTTGATACCTGCTCCAATCGCATGTTCAAATACAGACTGTACCCTGTATCCGCGTCCTCTTTCTGCATCGTAAGTGAACACCACGGCCCGATCTTCTTCCTTAATGAGGGTTGCCTCATACTCCACAAGAGGGTTTGCCTGAAGTTTGTATTCATAACAACCATACAAGGAAATAAACAAAAATGCAACAGAAAACCATTTGATGATAAATGGCAAGTCCTTTCGTACATCAATGAGTTTCCACATCATCCACACAATTACCAACTGCTCGAAAACATTTTTTATAAACTGCGATACAGCCCCCAAGAAACCGATGTAGGCAAAAATTGTGGACAGAAACCATGAAACCACAAGGAACTTGAATGGGCGCTCGTAGGGGAACGGCTCACTTTCCACAGCCAATACCTTCCTTTGCCTCCAGAACTGAAGAAAGAAAATGGCTATCAAGAACATATCCCATTTCAACAGCGGAATGCCCGGTAACGCTATAACCGTGATGTTAGTCACCAACAGTAACTTGTACACGAGCAACCAAAGAAAGGCTCTTTTGAAATTTTTGAAACTGTAAATAATGATAATTATTCCAATTAGGGTAAAAATCATGATGTGTCAGTTTAAGAATTCATAAGTTAAGCAATGTGTTGAATGTTAGATTTGCCTTAGGTAGCCCACAAGCCCCAATTTGGATTAGTTTTGAGCATTATACATTTACAATCTTCAACAATTGTGTTTGTACGGATACCGGATTTAAACTATTCTTTGCGATAACAACATTCTTTTTGTATATGGAATTGACATTGAATTTATCAATGCCTTTAACCAGTGTTTCTATGTCATTACATAATATCCCCAAATCTCCATATTTCGTGAACAAATATTCAAAATAAGCGTTTCTCAATGCAATAACAGGTTTTTCACTCCAAATGGACTCTAAAATAGCACCGCTTGCAGTTAGTTTATATGAGTTGGTATCATACAACAACAACATGGCATCCATGGATTGAACATAAGCATTATATTCTTCGAAAGGCAATAATCTACCTGTTGAATTCAGCATTACAAAATGCTTGTCTTCTATTTTTTCAGAACATGTACTAAGCGCATAAATGCAAATGTCGTTGTTATGCAAGCGAGAAAGTACTTGTTTCAATGTATTTAACCCACGCGAAGGGGTTATTGCACCGGGTATGCCTATCTTTATATGCGTACCCCTTATCCGGAAATCAGGATTCTCAGGATTTTCAGGACGAATGTAAGCGTGATCCATCCAATACATACGGGGCGTGTTCTTTGGGGAAATAAACGTGCTGAAATAGCGGACCATCTCCGGAGAAAGAAGGATAAAGTGCAGTTTCTCGCTCAATACAAATTTGCAGAAAACTAAACGGAAATACCTGGAAAGCAAAGAAGTGGCCACTGAATAACTTTGCATTTTGTTTATCAATTCCATCTCATTATGGCAAAGCACATAGGTATTGTTCTTCTTTCTCAGAAATGAAATAGGCATAATTGCAAAAAACAAATTGTTGTTGTAAAACACATCGGCATCTTCAGGTGCCTGTTTGTAGAATTTGTAATTAAGGAAAGAGACTTTTGCCAATTTTGCCAGATATGTCAGTCCCTCAATCCTGAACTTTGGGAATGAAAATCGTTTTTCTATATATTCCACATTGGGACAATCCACATTGCATTTGGCCAACAGTGATTTCAGGTTTCTGCAAGCACTTTCATCTGCTATGTAGGTCACGGTTTCATACAAGTTGGAAATCATCATCAGGAATGACTGGTTTATCACTTCATGATAGCCCCCACGGGAATATGCGTCTATTATGATTGCCTTATTTTTCTTTTCCATCTATTAACGTATTGAAAAAAGATTCCCATTGCGCCGCAATCGAATCAACCGAAAACTTACGGCACGTTTCCGAACCTTTCATTGCAAGCTGTTTGCGTTTCTCTTTATCGTCCATCAATTGTTTCAACTCTTCCACAAAACAGTCGATGTCATTGTCCGGAACCACAATGCCGTTTACTTTGTCCTGCAAAATGTCGTGCAGGCTTTTATAAGAGTCCATAGCTATAGGTACGGTGCCGTATTGCTGTGCTTCGACCAATGTCATGCCGAAACCTTCGAACGCTGATGTCATCATGAACAATGCCGATTCCAGATAATATTGCCGTGGGTCTCTAAAACCCTCAAAAGATATTTGCTCAAGCCCCAATTCGGTGCTGAACTGTTTTGTCTGGTGCATGTCAGGACCGTCCCCTACAATAACAAGTTTCCAGTCGGAATACCTACCGTCTATTTCTATTTGTTTCCAAATGCGCAATATATATGACAACCTCTTATGGTACTCAAAAATCCTGCCTACGAACAAAACCTGTTTTTTCTTTTTCCCATAGTCATTGAAGTCGTAATCATAAGTATAAGTCAGCGGGTTAGGTATAGCTCCGAGTTTCTCTTTATCCGGCTTCAGATGCGTAAGGCTTACATATTCTCGCAAAAAGGAGTGCGACAAAAACACATACTTATCACTCAATTTGTAATTCAGATTGTGGTCTCTCATCTGCCGCCAATGGACATAACGGGCATACACGCGTTTCCGGAATATTGCATTGACAATTTTTTCCTTGATGTCATGAGGAGCACGTACCTTTGGGAGAACATCCAGATGCCAACAAGTTATCAGTTTACATTTTGTTTGCCGTATAGCCAAACGGCACAGTTTAGTACTTCCCCATTGGTTGATTATCACATCAATCCCGTTATCCACCACATAGCTTTGCAACTTTTCCACGTCAGAAGCACAGTATTTCTCTATGGTATGCATTTTTTGCGAGTTAATTGCAGGAGATATGCTGTAAGGCATCGGATTACAGGATTTGTCATAAGTATAAACTACGTAAACCGAATGCCCTCGCTTGACAAATTCATTTGCCAAGGTCACGGTTATAGTTTCACCACCACCATAAACAGGCCAGTAGCGCATGACGTATAATATGTTCATAAAGGGTAATTTTTAATTTAAAGCCTTGAATAGGAAAGACAAGGAAGCCGTACGCGCGGTGTCTAAATGTCGTCTCGCAAGGGAATAGTCCATACGAGGTACCGCTAACTCTTCACCAACGGGTTTCAGTTGGGATGACAAGCCCATGCCTTTCAACAGGTTGATGACTCTTCCGTCGCGCCCGTCATTCAAGCAAATGGAAAAAAACGGTTTCTCCAATACCAATGAAAGTGCTGTGCCATGAAAGGAAACAGTAACGACAGCCTCTGCAAAAAACACCAGATTCAGGAACTCAATAGGGCTGACATATTGCTTGCCGTATTTCGCCACGCGATAGTTCATTCCCGATGCATCATAGACTGTAGCATGAAGTTTGTCAGCCAAATCCGTAGCTTGTTTAAGGACATCTTTCTTTATACCTCTTGCTTGGTATAAAAGGACATAACGTTCTTTTATCATCCTTTTCTCAGGCATAAGGGCAAGCCATTGACTTTTAGTCAATAACAAAGTCGGATCCAAAACCACCTCTATGTGTAATTGGCTAAGATTGTCCAAATATTTTTTTAGGCACTCTTCCCTGACGCTAACCGCATAAAATGATTTTATCCGGCCAACCAACTCCTCTGCCATATTCCTGTCAATATGTTTTTCGGAAAAACTGGCGGCATAAGAAATTTTTCTTATCCTGTCCGACTGGAAATGCAACGTATACATCGGGTCAAGGTTGCCGTTCGTTATTTCCGGATTCCATACCTGATCGCTTCCGGTGATTATCGCATCATAAACAGCCTTGGCCAGTTCGTCTGGATTTTTGTAAACCCGCCGTGAGAGGGTATAGAATCTTTCCTGAAAATCCCCATAATGCCGTTTGGTCTTAATCCAAGTATATGTGTCGCAAAAAATATGCAACAGGCACTGCTTGACATACGAAACTATGCCATTCTTGATTCTTGCATTTCTGAAAAAACGGTACGGATATTTTAAGTAGTTGGGTTCGTACCTGATAAACTCTACTTCATGTCCTGCATCTTTCAATGTCTTGAACAAAGCCAATGCTTGTAATTGGGCACCCACGTTCATGGCTGCATGAAATGTAAGAACTCCTATTTTCATCTTAGTCTTAAATTCTTCTTAAAAAATGCTTTTATCTGCCTCAATCTCCATATCGGTCCGATGTTGCCATACCGGTAATATACATACTTGAAACCATACTTCCGGTAGTCTTTTTCAAATTTGCATCGGCGATGACTTTCAAAGGAAGGACGGCAGAGATTGGGCTGTAAACAATCTTCCAATTTTGCCGGAATTACCGTCATCTGGTCTTTTACCGCTTCAAACAGTTCACGCCCTTTTTCAGTATTTACCAATACCAGTGACACACCTTTGTTGTCTGCATTGATATTGGGATCCGTCTTTTCCCAACCCCAGAAGTCGGCTATGGTTATGTCACTCGGACGTTTCGTATTCGCATAATGGCACTTTCCACACGATGGGCGGAACATGATGTGCTGATAGAATAAATATGTGAAGCTCATTTTACCCCCCCCCCCGTTAACAAATTTAAACGTTTCATGATGGGCAGCCCAACCGAACTTCTGCTTGTCACGGAAGTTCACCCAACAAATTTTATCGCCCTGCTTTTTTTCAAGGTAGGCTATATAGTCACGCCACAGGTATGGTGCCGGTACACCGTGGCATACGATGTCAACGAGTATCAGCTTCTCGCGCAGCTTCTTACCTATGTATGAGTTCAGACCTGCGGTCTGGCACGGCGTACCGGAGAACATGACGGTCAAGCCGTCTTTCAGGTCTTTCTTTACCTGACGGAACACTCCTGTGAGGTCACTCTGTACATATTTGCTGCCTTTGAACTCGTCGCGTTGTTCCTTTGTTGTTGCACGTTTGTGGATGACGCGGAAATGGTCTGTATACCCCACTCCGTAAACCACGCCGCCTTGTTCAAGCACATAGTCGGACAGGGCTATGAATGCCGCACCGCTGCGGCTCGTCTTAACTTCCTCCATGTCCTTGTGCCGCGCAGCGTAAGCGTCAGGCTGTGGAAAGTTAAGGCTTGTGTCATAATTGTCATTGAAGGCGCAGACCTTCTCGCACAGCCCACACTCCACACACTTTGTCTCATCTGCCATTGGGTAGAGGAAGCCCATCGCGTCTGGCTGCATCGTTATGGCATCATGTGCGCAGACACTTGCGCAAGCCGTACATCCGCAGCACTGTGATTTGTCTGTTATCTTTATCATTTGATTATATGTAAAATCCGTAATGTTTTGCTAAGAAGGATTGTCGCGATTAAAATGATTATCGGCGACAAATACAAATATGTGTCTTGCCATAATGCAGGCATGCGATTGTTGACCGTCCGGAAGAACATAATGAACAATGGATGTAAGATGTAGATGTATAAGGAATCTTTCTCACCCAAGTCAGATAAGACGTTCTGTCCTACTTGCCTTGCAGACAGGAAGAAAAGAAACAGTGAGACGGCCAGAAAGGTTGAACTTGCATAATGGTCTCTCGTGGCGTTCAGACCTAACTCCACAAGCAGCCCGTTCTCTAACAACGATGTTAACGAAAACAAAATCCCCCCCCCGAATGTTAACAACGGCAAATACCTAATTCCAAGAAGCGTACCACGCCACTTCTTGATAAACATTCCGACAGCAAAGTATGGAATACCCACGCACAAGAAATTGCGCACACAAATGAATGGAATCTCCATATTCCACAAAACCAAGCTATATTTTCCAAAACACAGGTCTGTCATCAAGAGGATTGGAGCAGCCCAATACAGACACTTTAGCCAACCTCGCCTTTCAAGAAAGAGGACTATCAATAATGTGTAAAGATAAGCCCCAATGTACCAAAGATGAAAGCCGAAGGGATTCTCGTTGAGTACAACAAATTTAACAAGTGCTTTCAAACTAAGGAAACTGAAATCATGCTGTTTGAACGCAAACATAAATTTCACCACAGCGAAAAGGAGAGTACTCCAAACGAGTACGCGAAAAATCTTCCTTATATTCTTTTTCAACCTTGCCTGAAACTTGGCATCGTCGGCATTGAAAATGAAATAACCAGAAATGATTAGAAAACAAGGAACTGCACACCTCGTGAGCGGCAGTATGTACTGTTGGTATGGCGTTCCCATGTGCAGGAATACCACCAACACTGCACATATAAACTTCAATAAGTCTATGTTATTCAGTCTTTTCATCTCTGCTTTCTTGCTATTTTGTGGATTTTTTCCACTACAAATTTCCTTTCCGTCCTGTTACACCCCACATAATAGATGGTAAAGCCCGTGCAAACTACTGTGACTGCGCACGAGACAACAAAGTCCAAGAAAGTCTCATCCATGTGGCTCACAAACAGGATTGGAACGGCCATAGATATAAATGAAACCATCAGGACGTTTGTATACACTTTCTTCAAATACAGCCTGACAGAAAGGCCAATCATGCCACGCAACATCAGCAGACGTGCGGCGAGACAGCATTGCGATATGGCTATTGCCACAATCAAGACCGTTTCGGGAACAGTACCCATACGCAGAAGCACGTATGACACTGGCAGATTCATCATCTGTAGTCCACCCACCACAAGCTGATAATTTCGTATTTTTCCTGTGGCAAGCATAGCCGTTACCAATGGTTGGGAAATGGATTCACTCATGGCAAACACAAGCACAAGTTGTACAAAGGACACGGCATGTTCCGGCACAATATTAAGCCAAAGCCCAAGAACATAATGCGTGTTAACCAATATAGGTAGGGAAAGCAACAGAAGCATGTAAAATGAAAGCCGTGCCCCTTGAAATATCAACGTCATCATATATTCACGGTTACCTGCGGCGTACTGTTTGGTAATCTGCGGATTCAAAGCCATCATAAAGTTCACGACAAACCCGTTGACGGCATTGTTGACCTGAAAGGCTATGCCTCGCGCGGCATTTACCGCAGGACCGCAAAAGAGGTTTATGACAACGTTGCCACCTTGGTCACGTAATACCGATGACGATGCACCTATGAAATTCCAACCGGCAAAGCCAAACATATCCTTCAACAAATTCTTGTCAAAAATGAAATGATACATGCATTCCTCGAAATGCCGCTTGCAATAAATACCATAAGTAAACCGAACGATGAGTGCAACCGCACACATTAATATGGCATAGAACACAAGTCGGTCAATTGGCGAAATGGTTATAAGGTAAGCTATAGCCAGTTTACCCACAGCCTCAAAGATGCTAATGTAAGCGAATGCCGACATCCGCTCATGCGCTATGATACTTGCGTTATAAGGAACACTAACCAAATTAATTGCAAACGTCAGCACCGAAAACTGGAAAACCCAGTTGGCCGCCGCTAATCTGTCAAGAGGTATCGTCATCTTGGAGTTCAAGAACCAGATGCCTAAAGCCTCAGCCAATATGATGATGATGGCGGCCAATCCCAGTTGGATTGTCACAGCGGAAGAGAATATTGTCCTCAACTTCTTCCTGTCTCCTCTGCCAAGTTCGTAAGTGATAAACCGAGTAATAGAAGCAGATAACGACCCTGACAACATGCTGAACATGGCCACCATGCCACCTACCACGTTGTATATTCCGAAGTCCTCTACTCCCAATGCATTTAGAACAACCCTACTCGTGTAGAGGCTCACAACCATCAGGAAGAGCATGCGTGCATACAGCAGCAGCGTGTTCTTGGCTATGCGCTTATTGTTTGAAGCCAAGTTTTCCATAACAAATAACCTGTGTCAATAAAATGGCCCTTTTGAAAGGGCTGTAAAGAACGCCCTAAACCAAGCGTGCTAAAAGTCAATTACATTTCAATACTATCCTCCCAACGCTCGAAATTTCTGGCTGATTCAAGCATATTAAACAATCAGTTTTTGAGATTCACCCTTGCATGCCATACTTATTTCCTCTACACAGGAGTTTTTCCAAAAACATCCTTCATCTTTCAGGATGTATATTAATCCTTTCATTACTTGTATGTTATGGGCTGAAGGATGTTTCAGGCATCTTTCAGCCAAGCTTCATTCCGCAGGGAAGAGAACGGAAAATCAGTCGGCTGAGAATGAAAAATCGTTTGGCTTAGATTAGAAAATCGTTTGGCGCAGAGCGTTTGACGGCTCTCAGCCATGAAAGGGAACTGAAAGATGAGCATTTCATCTTTCAGCCCGTAATATGTTATATAATAGATATTTACCACATATCCTGAAGGATGAAGGATATTTTTGCAAACTCTTAGGGTTGAGTGTATTTTATCTCGTAATCACCCAATCCTTCAGCGTATGCCGTTCCATGTCAAAATTGATTCCGACCTGCACCACGGGCAAGCCGCACAGGGCAAAGCGTTCGGGATAGTTCTTCAAGTCGATCTGTTGCATGGTGACTTCGGCAGATTGGTTCAGTTTCAGTTCCACGACGTAGAGCGTGGTGGCCGTGCGCATCACCATGTCTACCCGCCCACTCGGGGTACGTACTTCCACATCCACATAGATGCCCAAGAGACTGAAGATGATGTAGAGCATCTGTTGGTAGTGGCCTTCGTAATCCGTACGGTCGCAGTAAGGGACAGTGGAAAGGAACGTTTGCAACAACCGCAATGCGTCGTCCAATCGTTCCTCGTAAATGGCTTCATAGAGCAAGGCCACGGTGGTCAATCCGTCGGTCGTGCGGCGGTCTAAATAGCCGGGCAAAAGGCTTTTCATCAGTCCGATGCGCACCTCCTTGTTGGGGATGTCCAACGTGTAGAGCTGCGTGACGGGGGAATACCCCTTGATGGTGACGTAACCGCTTTGATAAAGCAACGGGGCGATGTCCGTCATGCGTTCCGTCGGGGCATCGAAAGATTCCGCCATAGCTTTCCGTCCTCCGATTTGTTGGGGCTGCACGCCGTACTTCTTCAACATTTCGATAAGGTAAGTGGGCGTACCACTGCCGAACCAATAAGAATCCAACCGCCCGTCAGCAAAAGCGTTCAGCAGGCTGAATGGGTTATAGATGTCCGGTGAAGGCCAAGTGAAATGGTAACCGTCGTAATTGTCCTTGAGTTTCTGCACGGTCTTTTCGCGGCTTATGCCCATCCGTTCGGCCAAAATGTCCAAGTCCTCGTCCATCTGGGTGGCCATTTCCTCTTCCGTGATGCCGCAGATGGCGGCGTATTCCGGCAACATGCTGATGTTTTTAATGTTGTTCAACTCGCTGAAGATGCTCAGTTGCGAGAACTTGGTGATTCCGGTGAGGAACACGAAACGCAGGTAAGGATCGCAGGATTTGAGCGGACTGTAAAAGTTGCGCATGATGTTACGCAGGACGGGCAGGTTCTTTTCTTCATGCACCACGTCGAGCAAGGGCGCATCGTATTCGTCGATGAGCACCACCACTTGACGACCCGTCTGTTCGTAGGCGCGGCGGATGATGCCTTGAAAGCGTTGGTTCACATTTTCCTCACCTTCGCCACGGCCATATACGTTTTCATATTCTATCAGTTTCAAGTTCAACTCGCTTTCCAAACGTTCCTTGTCCACGTGCTTCGCCGTACTCATGTCAAAACGCAAAACGGGATATTCCGTCCATTCCGTCTCCAACCGCTCCACAGCCAAGTCCTTAAACAACTCTTTACGCCCTTCAAAATAGGCTTCCAAAGTACTTGTCAGCAGCGACTTTCCGAATCGACGGGGACGACTCAGGAATATGTAATTTGAGGCAGAATGCACCATACGGTAGACGTATTCCGTCTTGTCTATATACATATAATTTCCCACCCGAATTTTCTCAAACGTCTGTATCCCTATCGGGTAAAGTCTTCCTTGCCTTTCCATGACTATCACTCCTTTATTGCTTTATTACAAAAATAGGTAAAAAGAAGCATTTTCGCCTTGGCTTTAGTTTTTGTTAACGTCATATTTTGAAAGATATTCAGTCTGCCGGTTATGCCAAATGCCGTATTCTCTATTCGTCAATACCGGCATTTTGAATGAAAGTCGGTCGTTCCCCTCCTCCACTTTCGGTAAATCATGGATAAAATGTTCCGATTGTGCTTGGCTGAACGTGGCCATCACTACCGGAAAGGGGAAGCCGGAAAGCCGCATCGGGACTGTTTTTGCCTCGGTACAAAGGCGGGACAACTGGCAGGCCGAACGTTCGAATGCCACCCAATGCGTGCCCGTACCGTAAAGATGCATCAAAGACACATTGCTTTCTTCGCGGCGAAGGATTTCCTTCCATTGTCCTTGCAGTAATGCCAACAGACGGACTCCGGAGGGCTGAGAAGAAGATGAACACTGATTTTCCATTTTATGAATCTGGAGTTTTTACGCGAATTACAACAATCGAATGTACTCGGGACTTACTTCCACTCCTGCCGATAACAGTCCGGGAAGGTTGATGAATAGACGTTTCACACGGCTACCGCGGATAGACAGAAGATGCCCTTCATATCCGTTAAGAGGACCGCCCACAATGAGGACTTGGCGTCCTATCATCGAAGGGCTTATCTCTCCCGGAAGATAGTAACGGGGACGGAAAGTAGACTCCACCGCACGGATAAAACGTTCCATCTCGGCCGTACGCACAGTCATCGGGGTACAGTATCCGCCACGTACATAGCGGAACTGTAATGTGGGGTCCCTTTCCACTACGGTACGGAGTTCGGAATAACGTTCCCGGACAAACAACAGGTCGCGAAGAAAGGGAACGTCCTTACGTACGCGTTGCCCGCGAACCAACGTGACCACCTCGTGCATCGGAGTGAATACGCGCAGCCCTATTTCCGCAAGTTGGCGGTAAGCGGGATGTCTGGCGTTGGAACGTTTCAGATCCCTTAACACGAACCAACATTCCGCCTCGTCATCCGGGAACGGTAAAGAAGCCTCCATAGAATAAAGGATAAAGCATCTAGTCCTGATTGTTCTTAAAATTTATTAGAAACCAATCAGTTACACTTGATTTATAAAAAAGTCGGGACTTTTCCCGCAACACATTTGAATTCATTTTTCCGGTCGCTCTCTTAGGAAGAGATAAACTGTTTAGCAAAAGTATAAAAAATATTTCATCCAACGTACTGTTTTTAAAATATTTTTCTCATTCCGGATAAATTTGTCCTGCTGCATGTGACAATGTTTCCGTAATCCAAAATCTTTAAAAACAGCTTTTATGCGAACACTTGAATGCCATAACTCATTTATTAACTGCGTTATTCATCCACAGGTTTATCTCTTCCTAAGAGAGCGACCGCTTCTTGCCTGAAAATCACCCTAAGGAGATGCGAAAATCAATCTCAGCCAAATGAAAAATCAATCGCCTGAGAATGAAAAATCATTTGGCGCACAAAAATTCAGCCGGTTTTGAATCCTTAAAATGCCACCTTTTCGTATCTTTGTCTCCTCAAAAATAGGATACGGCTCGGCATAGCCAAACTTGAAAAACTTTGTTTTTCGTTTGTCTCTGCACTCGCCTTTCACTATCTTTGTAGCGTAATGTCTAAAAAACAAGAATATGTACGAGATACAGACCAATGCCAAAGGTTCGCGTCAGATGTTTGTCACTGATGAGAATCTCAAAACGATTGAAAAATACGGGCTTTTCCAACAGTTGGTGGACAGTAGCGGCATCATTGACGAGATGGTGTTGGAGAAACTGCGCCTGAATGTTCGTGCCCTGATAGAGGCGGAACCGGACAAGGCAGACCTTGTCGATTTGTGCCAAGGCGTGCTTTTCCATGACAACATGAAGGCATTCGGATTGAACCAGTTAGTCAAATTATACGTAAACTGGCTGGAAACGCATCAGGAGATAGAACAGGCAAACGTATTGGCAGAATAAGGGAAGAGGAGACCTTGATGAAAGATTTCCGTTTGACTGACTGGCTCCCCACGACCAAAAAAGAAATGGAGTTGCGGGGATGGGATTATGTGGACGTTATCCTGTTCTCCGGAGATGCCTACGTGGACCATCCTTCGTTCGGCGCGGCTGTCATCGGGCGCGTTTTGGAAGCAGAAGGCTACCGGGTGGCGATTGTTCCCCAACCGGACTGGCACGGTGATTTCCGCGATTTCAAGAAACTGGGACGACCGCGGCTGTGGTTCGGTGTGGCTCCTGGTTGCATGGATTCGATGGTGAACAAATACACGGCCAACCGCCGCCTGCGGAGCGAGGACGCATATTCGCCGGACGGGCGGCACGACCTTCGTCCGGAATACCCCACAATAGTGTATAGCCAAATCCTGAAACGGCTTTATCCCGACGTGCCGGTCATACTGGGGGGAATAGAAGCCTCTCTGCGCCGTCTGACGCATTATGACTACTGGCAGGAACGGTTCCGCCCGTCCATCTTATGCGACAGCGGAGCCGACATGATTATATATGGTATGGGAGAAAAGGCTGTGGTGGAGATTTCAAACCACCTGCAGATGGCCATAGAGGATGGAAACGCCCATCTGGATTACGCGGAGGACGGTACGGCCCGCGTCGGCATAAAGACCTTCCGCGATGTGATTACACATGGGCATTGCATTCCCCAAACGGTATCTATATATAATAAGGAGGATATTCCCGGCGGAATCGTTCCCGACGACCTCATCCTGCACGCCCATGAGACCTGTCTGAAAGACATGAAGGCGCAGGCCGAAAATTTCCGGCATATCGAGGAAGAAAGCAACAAATACCACGCGCAACGTATCATCCAACCCACCGGCGGGCGGTACGTGGTAGTCAATCCGCCCTATCCGCCGATGAGGCAGGATGAAATCGACCATTCGTTCGACTTGCCCTACACCCGCCTGCCCCATCCCAAATACAAGGGAAAACGCATCCCGGCGTACGAGATGATCAAGTTTTCGGTAAACCTGCATCGGGGATGTTTCGGAGGATGTGCATTCTGCACCATTTCCGCCCATCAGGGCAAGTTCATCGTTAACCGCAGCAAGGAAAGTATTCTCAAAGAAGTCAGGCAAATCACGGAAATGCCCGATTTCAAGGGTAATCTTTCCGACTTGGGCGGCCCTTCGGCCAACATGTACGGCATGAAGGGGAAAAACCTGAAGGCGTGCGAGAGGTGCAAGCGTCCGTCGTGCATCCATCCGGAAATATGCCCGAACCTGAATACCGACCACACGGCTTTGTTGGACATTTACCATGCCGTAGACGCTTTGCCGGGCATCAAGCGGAGCTATATCGGCAGCGGGGTGCGTTACGACTTGCTTTTGCATGATGCAAAGGACGCACGTATCAACCAAGTGAATGCCGAATACACCCGTGAACTGATTACGCGCCACGTAAGCGGTCGGCTGAAGGTTGCTCCGGAGCACACGTCGGATCGTGTGCTTGAGCTGATGCGTAAACCCTCTTTCCGGCAATTCGGGGAGTTTAAGGACATTTTCGATCGTATTAACCGGGAGTCCGGCCTCCGCCAACAAATCATCCCTTACTTTATCAGCAGCCATCCGGGATGTACGGAAGAAGACATGGCGGAGTTAGCTGTACTGACGAAAAGGATGGATTTCCAACTGGAACAAGTGCAAGACTTTACGCCCACGCCCATGACCGTGAGCACAGAGGCTTGGGCCACAGGTTACCATCCATATACGCTCGAACCGGTGTATAGTGCGAAATCGCCTCGTGAAAAACTGGCACAACGGATGTTCTTCTTCTGGTACAAGCCGGAAGAACAGCAAAAAATAAAAGCGGAACTGCGGCGTATCGGAAGAACGGACTTGGCAGACAAGCTTTTCGACCGTACACGTCCGATGGAATGGAATAAAAAAGGAAATGCACATTATGAATTGGAGGGCAGACGACACCGCCCCGAAGACCGGTCCGGTCACAGTCATCGAACGTTTTCAAAAGGGGAAAATCGCGAGCAAGCGAGCGCAGACCGAGCTTGCTCGAAGTCTGCCGAGCGGGAGCGATTTCTTCAAAATCCCCGAAGAGAAGCAGGAGACGGACGGAACAGGGCTATGCGAAGACGGAATAGTGGAAAGCCGTGACTTTTTTGCGGTTATCGACGGTTCTACTAGTAAAGGGACACTCCGTATGGACGGAAAAAGCTCCGGAAGGATGGCCATGGAAGTGCTTCGTGCATCCATTCCCTGTCTTCCAAAAGATGCCGATGCAGCCACGGCGGCAGCTTGCCTCACTTCTGCCATTCGTCATTATTATGAAGTGCACGGGTTATACGAAGAGGCCGCACGCCACGCGGAGAACCGTATGACGGCCAGTGCGGTGGTTTACTCCGTTCACAGGCATGAAGTTTGGATGATAGGAGATTGTTTGTGCCGTTTCAACGGGATGACTTATACGAATCCTAAACCTACGGACTGCATCCTCGCAGGAATACGCGCCGACGTGCTCCGGTATCTGCTCCGAAAAGGCCATTCCATCGCAGACTTGTGCGCTCGCGATGTAGGGCGTGAGTGGATTTGGACGCACTTGAAAGACCAGTGTGCTTTCCAGAATGCCGATGATGCCGGGCCTTTTGGATACACCGTCCTCGACGGTTTTCCAGTTGACCTGTCCCGGGTTCGCGTCTTGCCTCTCCCGGCAGATACCCAAGAATTGATTTTGGCATCGGACGGCTATCCGGTGTTGGCCGATACGCTGGAGGAAACCGAACGGTTATTGGCATGCTCTTTGGCCGAAGACCCGTTACGCATCGGAGAACACCCGTCCACCAAAGGAGTGGCCGCCGGAAACGAGTCTTTTGACGACCGTACCTATTTACGTATGAAATTATAGCGATTCTTACCCATGGCAAATATGTCTCATATCTCCACGAACTCACCGCATGCATGGATTCTGGCCGCACGTCCCAAGACCTTGACGGGAGCGGCCGTGCCGGTCATGATCGGGATTTCAGCAGCTTGGGCCGACGGATTCTTCCGTCCGGTTCCGGCCTTATTGTGCTTCCTTTTTGCATTCTTCATGCAAATCGACGCCAATTTCATCAATGATTATTACGATTTCCGGAAAGGGTTGGACGACGAGAAGCGTCTCGGTCCGAAACGCGCCTGTGCCGAAGGTTGGATTACATTGCCTGCCATGCGCCGGGGAATCGTTTGTACCACGCTCCTCTCCTGCCTCACCGGCTTGCCGTTGGTGTGGTACGGCGGATGGACGATGGTGCTCGTCGGGGTATGCTGTGTGGTGTTCTGTTTTCTCTATACCACCTGCATGGCTCGTCTCGGGTTGGGCGACCTGCTCGTACTGGTGTTTTTCGGTCTCGTTCCGGTGGGTGCCACGTACTATCTACAGAGTGGTACGGTAGTTCCCGAGGTATGGGCGTTGTCTTTGGCCTGCGGTCTGGTGATAGACTGCCTGCTTGTAGTGAACAACTATCGTGACCGCGACAACGACAAAGCCGGTAGAAAAATCACTTTAGTCGTACGAATAGGCGAAAAAGCCGCAGAAAATCTTTATCTTTGGCTCGGCATTGCGGCTGTGGGGCTTTGCCAGACGATGTGGCTCTCGGGAAAACCTGTGGCCGCCCTCCTTCCGGTGTGTTATCTCATACCGCATACCGTCACTTGGAGACGCATGACGAGGCTCAAACGAGGCCGGGAACTGAACGGCGTATTAGGCGAAACGGCACGCAACATCTTCCTGTTCGGGGCATTGCTTTCCATCGGATTATTCATTTAACTCCATAAAAACAAAAAACAACTTATGGCAACAGTAGACGACAAGAAAATCATTTTCTCCATGGTCGGCGTGAGTAAGACCATCCGCCAGACCAACAAACAAGTGTTGAAGAACATCTACCTGAGTTTCTTCTATGGGGCTAAAATCGGCATCATCGGTTTGAACGGTTCCGGAAAATCCACCTTGATGAAAATTATCGCAGGACTGGACAAGGATTTCCAAGGCGAAGTGGTATTCTCGCCGGGGTACAGCGTGGGATATCTGCCTCAGGAACCGCAGTTGGATCCGTCCAAGACCGTGAAGGAAGTGGTCATGGAGGGTGTGCAGCCTATCGTGGATGCCCTGACGGAATATGAAGAAATCAACCAGAAATTCGGTCTTCCGGAATATTACGAGGATGAAGATAAGATGAATGCCTTGTTTGCCCGTCAGGGGGAATTGCAGGACATCATCGACGCTACGGATGCTTGGAATCTGGACAGCAAATTGGAACGTGCCATGGATGCTTTGCGCTGTCCACCGGCCGACCAGTCGGTGGAAAACCTTTCGGGAGGAGAACGCCGACGCGTGGCACTTTGTCGCCTCTTGTTGCAGAAACCGGACGTGTTGTTGCTCGACGAGCCGACCAACCATTTGGATGCCGAAAGCATCGACTGGTTGGAGCAGCATCTAAACCAATACGAAGGCACGGTAATTGCCGTGACGCACGACCGTTATTTCTTGGACGACGTGGCCGGATGGATTCTGGAACTTGACCGCGGCGAGGGTATTCCCTGGAAAGGCAACTATTCTTCTTGGTTGGAACAGAAGACCAAACGCATGGAACAGGAGGAGAAGACAGCCAGCAAGCGGCGGAAGACTTTGGAACGCGAATTGGAATGGGTGCGTATGGCACCGAAGGCACGGCAGGCCAAGGGTAAGGCTCGTCTGAATTCATACGACAAATTGCTTAATGAGGACCAGAAGGAGAAAGAGGAAAAGTTGGAAATCTTCATTCCGAACGGTCCGCGCTTGGGTAACAAGGTTATCGAAGCGCAACACGTGCAGAAGGCTTTTGGCGATAAGATATTGTTCAACGACCTGAATTTCATGCTTCCACCCAACGGTATCGTGGGCGTCATCGGTCCCAACGGTGCGGGTAAGACTACGCTTTTCCGTTTGATTATGGGGTTGGAACATGCAGACGGCGGTACGTTCGAAGTCGGTGAAACCGTCAAATTAGCCTACGTAGACCAGACGCATAAGGACATTTCTCCGGAAAAGAGCGTGTATGAAGTCATGAGCGGCGGTAACGAATTGATGCGTATGGGAAACCGCGACATCAATGTCCGTGCATACCTGAGCCGGTTCAATTTCTCCGGGGCCGACCAAGAAAAGAAATGCGGCGTACTCTCCGGAGGTGAGCGCAACCGTTTGCATTTGGCCATGGCCCTGAAAGAAGAGGGTAACGTGTTGCTGCTCGACGAACCGACGAACGACATCGACGTGAACACGCTCCGGGCTTTGGAAGAAGGTCTGGAAGAATTTGCCGGTTGTGCCGTGGTCATCAGCCACGACCGTTGGTTCCTCGACCGTATCTGTACGCACATTCTTGCTTTCGAAGGCGAGGGTAATGTATTCTTCTTCGAGGGCAGTTACTCGGAATATGAAAGTAACAAGATGAAACGTCTCGGACTGGAAGAACCGAAACGCATCCGTTACCGGAAACTGATGGAGGATTGAGCCATGTCGGCAAAGGACAACGACTGGAAATCGAGATTGGGGATGGTATATTCCACCAACCCTGATTTCGCATTCGATAGCGGCGAGGAAAAGGAGGCTGACACGCCTCCCAAAAACCGACAGAAACTGAGAGTGGGTATCGAACGCAAGAATCGCGGTGGAAAAGTGGTTACCGTGGTGAAAGGCTTCGTCGGTGCAGAGGCCGCCTTGAAAGAACTGGGGCGGATGCTGAAGACGAAGTGCGGCGTAGGCGGTGCCGTGAAAGACGGTGAAATCATCATTCAGGGGGAATGGAAGCAGCGTATAGTGGAACTGCTTTGTGCCGATGGTTATACGGACGTGAAATGACTTTATAAAAATAGCCGGCACTATAAAATATTTTGTGTAAATGTAAAATACGGGATTCAGTATGAGTTCCGTATTTTTTTATTGATTATGGCTTTGATTAATATCTATCTCCATATTCCAACCTTGCTTTCTCGGTGTATTTTTGAATGAAATCTGTTTTAGAATTTGTATAATCATCTCTATTAAATTCATATTTCTTCCATAATTTCAATTTCATTCTCTCGTACTCGATAGCAATATTGGCATGCTCAATAAGATAATCTCTAAAATATAACTCATCATTATCCCCAATATATCTTAGGTGTAGGTGAAACACCCTCTCGGCAAACCCTTCTTCTGTATATCCCTTGTTAAAAGAAAGTCTATCAGAAGTTTCAGACATACAAGTATAACCGCTTTTTACAATCACTTCTTTATAGTCAAATAAGCAATAATCTTTTGAAATCTCTACGAGAATATCAATAATTGGTTTTGCATAAATAGAATTAATAGCTGTACTTCCCATATGGCTTATTCTCTCTATTTTAGGAACTCTGTTTTTCAAAAAGCTCTCTTCATCAGTGTACCATTCTTTCCAATAGGGCTGATGCTCTGTCAAATAGATAGGAAACAGCTTCCATAATTCTTCTAAACTCATTTCAGATAATTTCTTCTCCATTTTTTCTTTCCGTTAAATTCCGATTTGTCGCTTATAATACTTTCCGGCAATGAAAATCCAAATACTATTTTTTATCGCTTTATTCTGCCGACATGATTTTAAAGCGGGCAAATCTCAATAGCAGTTGCTTGGTGCCCGTATTTTGAAACTCCACGGTGGCTTTGGTGTTCTCTCCGCTGCCCTCGACAGCTTTCACCACTCCCATACCAAAACGTTCATGCTCAATCCGCATGCCTGCCCGTAGCTCACTGTTATCTCTGGTTGATGACGATGGCGACGGGACAACGGGATGCCCTGTGTCGCCGTGCTTTGCATCTCGCATAGGAACTTGTCGGTTTACGCTTCCCAAAGGTTTCAAACCGGAAACTTTTGCCACTATCGGAGAACTTGTCCCGACACCTTCTCCGTAAGCGCGGTGATGACGTTCCCGATAAGATGTACCGTAATCATCTTCGTCTTCATATTTGCATAATTTGCTCACGCTCGACAGACTCGAGCGGAGCTCGGTCTGCACTCGCTCACTCGCAAATTTCCTTCGCCTTGTCTGTCCGAACGAAAAACCGTCTTGAGCATCCATTTCCACATATCGTGGGTCTATGTCTTGCAGAAAACGACTCGGGTTACTGAATTCCGTTTTACCGAAACGATAGCGGCTGCGGGCAAAACTTAGATAACAATAACGTTCGGCACGGGTAATAGCCACATAAAAAAGACGACGTTCTTCTTCCAATGCGCGTTGGCTGTTTCCCACCATCGGACTTGGGAATAGATTTTCTTCCATTCCAACGATAAATACCACCGGAAACTCCAACCCTTTGGCTGAGTGAATCGTCATCAATGTCACTTTGTGCTGTTCGTCACTTTCGTCTTCGTCCAAATCGCTCAATAACGAGACTTCTTGCAGGAAATCACTGAGTCCGGTACTTTGCCCTTCCTCCAAACGTCTGGAGACGAATTCCTGTACGCCATTCAACAGTTCCTGCACATTCTCCTGACGACTCATTCCTTCCGGGCTCACATCTTGAATAATCTCTCTCATTATACCACTTTCACGGATGATTTCCTGTGTGAGAAAGGCGGCATCCATCAGCTCTGTTTTCTCGATGAAACCGGAGATAATATCCGTGAACGCCTTCAATTTACCCATCGTACCCTTGTTTACGGGCAAGGAATGCTCTTCGGGACGAGACACCACTTCCCACAAGCTGACTCCGTCTGTGGAGGCTGCGGATACAATCTTATCCACCGTGGTCTGGCCAATCCCTCGTGCCGGATAATTGACGACCCGTTTGAAAGCCTCTTCGTCGTGGGGATTTACGGTCAAACGGCAATAGGCTATCACATCTTTTATTTCCTTTCGTTGGTAGAACGAAAGTCCTCCGTAAATCCGATAAGGCATACCTCGTTTGCGCAAAGCCTCTTCAAAAGTGCGGCTCTGTGCGTTGGTACGGTAAAGAATGGCAAAATCATCATATTCCATTTTTTCTTTTCTCCGCAATGCTGCGATTTGGTTTACCACGATTTCGGCTTCTTCGATATCGCTATAAGCGGAATACACATGAAGGGGCGAACCTTTCTCCTTGTCGCTGAAAACATCCTTCGGTATCTGTCGGTCGTTATGGCTTATCAAACTGTTGGCAGCCGAAACGATTGTCTTTGTAGAACGGTAGTTCTGTTCCAGTTTAAACAACTTCGCATTGTTATATTTCTGCGTGAAATTAAGGATATTATCAATGTTTGCTCCACGAAAGCTATAAATGCTTTGTGCATCGTCTCCCACTACGCACACCTGTTGTTTCTTGTGGGTCAATTCCCATATGATACAGTGTTGGGCATAATTCGTGTCCTGATACTCATCCACCAAAACGAAATCGAATTTGTCCGCATATCGCTCGCAGACCTCGGGATGTTCTTTGAGCAATATATAAGTATAGAGCAATAAATCGTCGAAGTCCATCACGTCGGCTTGCTGAAGACGGGACATGTAGCGAAGATAGATTTCTCCCGTCATCGGTATCTTGGCCGCCTGATCTGCCATTCGTACAGCATTGTCGGACAGATAGGCTTCCGGCAGTATCAAGCGGTTTTTGGCGTTGGAAATATGGGCTGCTATGCTTGCCGGTTTATAGGTTTTGTCGTCAAGCCCCATTTCACGGATAACGGTCTTTATCAGATTTCGTGAGTCGGCCTGGTCGTAGATGGTAAAATAGGAAGAAAACCCGATTTTATCGGCTTCCTTCCGCAATATACGGGAAAAGACGGAGTGAAACGTTCCCATCCATAATCCGGCTGCAAGTTCATGGCCTACCAACCGGGCGATACGCTCTTTCATTTCCCGCGCAGCCTTATTGGTGAAAGTCAGTGCCAGAATGTTCCATGGTTTCCATCCTCGCTCCAGTAAGTAGGCTATTTTATAGGTTAATACCCGTGTCTTGCCCGACCCTGCTCCGGCTATCACCAACGAAGGGCCTTTGTCGTAACAGACGGCCCGACGCTGTTCTTCATTAAGTTCTTCCTCTATCCTTTTCAAAAAATCTTTTATCATGTTTTTTCTAATACTTACATCAAAATAGATATTTTCGCCTGAATGCCTAAGGATGACGCTCCTTTAAGCCTTGAAAACTTTCCGCCCATCCTCTTTAGGCTCCGTTCCATACATAGCATAAGGCATTGTAGAGTTGCACGGCCAACATGGAGATGAGAATCCATACATCATAACGTTGGATTCCCCAATACAGTACAGACAAGCATTCCTGCCAGCCTCGTAAATGAAAGCTCAGGACAGCGTATAATAACGAGGTCAGGACAAAACCCAAAGACATAGTTTGCAAGATGCCGGACACGAAAGGAGATGGATAAAGATGTCCTGTCACACTGAGCAATATGGCATATGGTCCGAATAACAAAAGTAGCATTCCCGCTAGGTACAATAACAGGAATGTACCAGCCATAAGGCAAGCCTTACGTTGTCGATAAGTCAGAGATAGCACACCTTTACTGACAGAATCCTCTATAATTTCAGACAAGCCGGAACGCTCTATCGCTCCAAGTACCAAAACGACGGGAAAGACTACGGTCATGAACGGAGAACGGTAACAATCTTGAATATGAAGATAATACCATCGTATTCCCTCGCTGGAAAACAGATTACCCAAAGGAAATCCCGCCGCACTTCCCAACCATGCCAATAAAGGCAAAAGCAGATGTGCAATCAACAAAACGAACAACAGTGCGGAAGCCACACTATGCCCTTTCCGGTATATCATGAATCTATTCCTCATCCGGTTCCAAATGTTCTAAGTCTATAATATGTAATTGTAATGCTTTCACAACCAAGCGGGTGGCATTGATTCCGCCCTTTTCGTTGGTGTCGAATAAGCGTGAAATCAAGTCATTTTGTCTTTTCTCCAAACTCTTTACGCCGAAAGGCATTCCGCGCAAGTTGGTTATCATTTCTTTCGTATAACCTAATGCCAGATGGCGAAGGAAACGTTCGTCATATTCATCGATTTCATAATGGATGAGTGCATCTTTATGTAAACGTTCCGATTCCACAGATTTCATAAAGCGGCTTACGATCTTTTCCAGAATAGGCTCGTTGAAAACAAAATTACGGCCATCCATCACTTGGCGTACATCGTTACGCGTAAGCAGTTCACCTGTTTTCAGGATAATGCCATTCGCTCCGGCTTTCAATACATCGGCCCACAAGCGTTCGTTCAGTATTTCTCCTGTGAAAATCAGGATACGTAATTCGGGATAGGTCAACCGGACTTGTCTGCAAATGTCTACTCCGATGGTCGTGGAACCGCCCAATCCCAAATCTAATAACAGCAAATCCGGCACTTCTTTCTTAATCAGGCACCAAAACTCGCCTTCATTCATTGCCGTTCCGATAATTTCGGCTTCCGGGAGTTCCGTACGGATGATTTCTTCAGTTCCTTTTAACTCCAGTTTAACGTCTTCGACAATAATGACTTTAAAAGAATACATTCCCATTTCATCTATATTTAGGTACGGTAAACCATATACTGCATCCAAAAGAATGTACATCTGTCTCGATATTGATACGGCAACCGCAAAAATTATTTAGTTTATCATGTTCTCGAACGATTTCCTTGCACAACAAATAGGGATAATGCTTGACATCCGGTTGGAATAGCCTTACAGCTTCTTCCGGATCATAAATCCGAACGGAGGATTGTAACGTAAAACGGACAAAACCATCGTCTTCCGATGTACAAAGAGTCAAACAACCTCCTTTTTCTCGTTCCGCCAATCGAGTTGCCCATTCTTTCGTCAAGGTCTCCAACATGAAGCGTACCAATGTAGCATCTACATTCATAAAACTATTTTGTTGCAACTCATCGACAAAAGACAGGCGAAGGTCATAGGCCTTTTTCTTTCTCCAAACTTCTATGGTTTTCATCCACTCTTTCCCGATGACGTGCGGAGAGAGTTTCTCACATTTAAAGTATCCTGTGTCAATCTGCCGGTCTGCCTGCGCGCACAGCAGAGTGTATATTTCTTTATAATATTCGGCAAGCTCCCTTAATGAATAAATGGATGTTTTCAAATCATGATGTTCCTCCTGTTCTTCCAATTTCCGTATGATTTGTTTCATGCGACTGGGATAATACATCGATTCGTGTTTGATGGTAGAAAGACAGTTATCCAAAATCTGATTCTGTACTTTGATACGTGTTCTTTCGTACAAAGAACGTTGTTTCTCGTTCTCCGCACTTTCCACATTTTCCAGGTCTTGCCCCCGCTGTATGACCGCTTCATACAGTAAAATGGCCAGATAGTTTACGATATAATTCTCAAAAATAAAATCTTCTTTTTGCATCCGGTAAGTTCCATAGTTGACTGCTACAGAACCGATACAGAGACGTTCGTTCCCGTTTAGGCGAAGAAGCAAAGGGTAAATTTGTGTGTTGGACATTTCATCAAAAACGGCATTTTCCGTTTCATAAGCCTGACTGAGTAGAGAATCTGCCAAAACTCCATAATCTTCTTTGCCTTGTAAAAACGTTCCTATCTTCTCTCCTTTTCCCCGATATAACAACAAACGGACGCTATTTATTTCATGCAATTCCTTAAGTCGGGACAATACAACCGATAGAAGCTGAAACATCAATTCGTCCGTACGTCCCGGACGTGTACACATTTCAATGACATTCAGCATGGCATGATTGGTTTCAAGAACCTGCATCACGCTGAAACGGAACAGAATTCGCCGACGAAAATAAACAATGTATATCAGGACGGAAAAAATAAAGAGCATGAAGACCAATAAAACCAGACTGACCGACAAGTTTTTCTGTGTGTCACGCTGCCGGATGTAAAACTCCTCCAAAGAATCGTCTTTGGTCAACAGTTTATATAAATGTGTGAACTGCCTGTTGTTGAACTCATATTTTTCCCAATCATGTAACGCCAATGTCGCAATGGCCATTTCATTTCGAAATCCCATAATCAGAAAGTAATCGGCCTTCACTCCTAAAGATAACCATTCAAGTTCTTCCATACCGTTTCCCGTAGCAGTCAGTTGTCGGCTTACGCATTCTTCCGGCAAGATGTCTTCATAATAACGGTTGATATATTTAAAGGTAGAATCGGCATACTGCATACTGCGGTCGTAATCGCCATGAATATTGGCAAAATAGACCGAATCGGCATAAAACACTGCCCATTTAAGCTCTCCGTAATTCATGTCTGCCTCCTCGTGAGGAGGAACATTGCCAATGTCGGGCCGAACAGCATACATATACTGACCGCAAGTGAGTAAATAAAAAATAAACGCCAACACCATCATGCCCTTTCGCCTTATTCCTTTAGGTAAGCGAAAAGAAAAGCAACTGCCTTTATTTTCCTCGCTTTCAATATGGAAACGGCATACCTTGAAAATGTCTCCCGACTTCTTGTACTTTTCGATAATACCTTTGCAATTCAACAAGCCGAAACCGCTTCCTTTTTCAGGACGTACAGTCGAAGAATTGACACCAATCTGTTGAGCATCATAGATTTTTGAAGATAAAATCAATGCTATCTCAGACTCCGTAAGTCCACATCCCGTATCTGAGACCTTAATTTCCACAGCATCCGCCAATTCTGTTGCACATACCGTGACTTGCCCTTCCGAAGGCGTGAATTTACGTGCATTGTCTGTCAGAGTGTTGAGCATGAAAAAGGTTAGGGCACGGTCTGCTTTTACCCATGCGTCCGTCGGTTCCACTAAAAAGTCAATACCTTTGCGTTTGAAATTATACTGGCCCTTATCCAGTAACTTGAATAAGTCTTGTAGCGGAAAACTTTCTATTGTCAGTTCCAACTCGCCTCGGTTCATACGAATCCATTCGGCTAGTACATCATTGTAGCAATTGATTTCGTCTGCAAGTTCACCTATATAGGTCAAAGTACCTCGGTCATATTCATTTTTGTTTTCCATCCGGCGTACCATATACAAAATACGGTCGATAAAAGGCATGATGGAATGTACTAAAGAAACTTTCGCCCGTTTGGATATGTTTGTCTTCTTGTCGCGGGCTATTTGCCTTTCGCTTTGCAGATATTCTTCACGAAGCTGCATCCTTTCCTCATCCATTCGGTCGGACAGGATGCGGTTCTTTTCCGTCCATTTGATATAAGGGCGGAGGATTTCATGAAGGATTCGTTTTTCCTTTTTTATCCAAGGATAGGCATTGAGCACTTCTTCCAGTCCTTCTTCCGATTTGGTGAAAGCTACCTCCATAAACCATTCGGACATATCTTTCAATAAAGAATATTGTTTGGCATCCCGCAGTTTCCATTTGCGTGCATATAAAAAAAGGAAAAAACCAAAAACAAGAGTCAGCAAAATAATGGTTCCCAAAAGTGTGTTTAATATCTTGTTGTCTTGTGCCACCATGTCTACACGGCTTTCGAGAGATTTGTCTTGACGGGTAAAATCCATCAAATCCAGATACAGATTTCGGTTATAATCTGATTTCTGTTTGTCATTCAACGCGCTGTACGTTGCACTTAAACGCTCCCGAATGTAAGTCAAATAGCCCGGAACGGTTGGGAATTCACTGTCTTTCGACCATAACATGTCTACTGCCGAGTCTTTCCGGCTTTCAAAAGACGTCAGCAATCGCTCTTTGTCTTCCGGATAATAAATTTGATGATGAAGATTCAAATATGACAAAGCCGTCTCGAAGCAATTCAAAGCCCTATAATATTCCCCTTTGGCAAACATAGTATTTCCCAACACTCGGAATCCGTTAATCTTAAGCAACAGATTTCCGCATTGTTCGGCATTGGACAAAGCCTTTTGGGCTAATGCCGTAGACAGACGCAGGGATACAGGGAATCCGGCCTCATTAAGTTTCTCCGTAACTAATGAGTTGTACAAATAATCCAATTCAACTTTACGGTAGGTCTTGATGATATCATAGTTTTTCGGTTGGGCAAACATCTCCGAAAAGACTTGTTCCAACATGGAGGAAAAGTAAATGTTACCGAGACGCTCAGCGAAAGAGTAGGCCAGATAGAAATAATCGAACGCATCTACTACACGCTCTTTCCCCAGATCCAAACGATTTTGGCAAATCAAACCGTTCAGGTAATAATAGTAAATAAGTAAAGCTTTATTTTGACGTATATATCCATCCGTATCAATTACCGAAAGTTCCTTTTCAGCCTCTTGCTCTTGCATCAGATTGATATAGTTGGTAGCCGTGGTCAAACTGAATTCCGTCATGGCGTAGTCCAACCGTTCTTTATTACGGCCTTTCACTTCATCATATTCTTCTCTGATACGTTGAATCCTTTCAAGTGCGCGGTTATAATAATCGAAGAACAAACGGTTTTGTGCGGCACGTTGGCATATCATCATCATATTCACTTCGCTCACCAGCAATTCTATCTGGTTACTGGTGGACTGCTGAATCCGATTGTACAAATCCATACACTCATCAAAGTCCATTCGCAAGAAGCAAATGAACATTTGATGATTTAAGGCCTCGCTTCGCCCGTCCGCATAATTCCGGGCCATACGGGCTGCTTTCCGGGCAAACAGTAACGCACTGTCCGGATAGACGTAGCGCACCAAACGAGCTTGCGTATTCAGGGTATCTACTTTTCCGACTCTTGTGATGTCCGGACGGGAAGAAGCATACCAATGATATCCGACTCCTATACATAATCCTAATATGACAGACACGCATATAGCCGAAAGATTCTTTCTTCCTGTTATACAAAACGTCGGATTTCTCATATCCCCTATAAATCAGGTCCCGTGATGTTCGCCCAAATGTGTCAAGAAAGCCCTTCTATTCTTCCGTCGATTAAATCAATCCGTTCCGCTTGGGGAGATTTCGGCAATCCGGGCATTCTCAATATATCTCCGGCTATCAGTACGATCATTTCGGCTCCGCAATTGACTACTATATCCCGAATTTGCACTTTAAATCCGTGCGGCACTCCGTATGCATGGGCATCTGCCGAAAATGAATATTGCGTTTTGGCTATACAGACGGGATAATCCTCTATACCCAACTGACGTACCCTTTCCAACATTTTACGGGCTGCGGCTGAGAAAACGACACCGTCGGCTCCATACACTTGACGAACTACTTTTTCCGCTTTCGTCTCGATATTATCACGGTCTGTATATGAGAACACGACCGGACGGGATGGGCGGTTGGCGATAGCGTCCACCACAAGTTCGGCCAGCTCAACTGCTCCCTTTCCACCTTCCGAGAAAGCATTGTTCACGGCAAAGCCTACTCCCATATTCTCACAATGCTCGCGGCACAACTCTATTTCCGAATCCACATCCGTTGCATAACGATTGAAACAAACCACTACCGTCTGCCCGAAGGCCTGCATGTTCCTGATATGCTTGTCCAGATTCTCAAAACCCTTCTTCAACCCTTCCGAATGAGGTTTCTTAATATCTTCCAACGCTACCCCACCGTGCATTTTCAAACCTTGGGTCGTAGCGACAAGTATGGTGAGTTTGGGATTCAAACCGGACTTCCGGCATTTGATATTGAAGAACTTTTCCGCCCCCAAGTCTGCCCCGAAACCGGCCTCCGTCACCACATAATCAGCGTACGTCATAGCCAGTTTGGTGGCCAATATGGAGTTGCATCCGTGTGCGATATTGGCAAAAGGTCCTCCGTGCACGATAGCCGGTGTGTTTTCCGTGGTTTGTACCAAATTGGGATGTAAGGCGTCTTTTAAAAGTACGCATATTGCCCCAGCTACTCCCATGTCTTTTACGCGGAACGGTTTTCCCTCGATTGTAGTGCCCAACAATATGTTCTCGATTCTGCGGCGCAGATCATGTTCATTTTTCGACAAGCAAAGAATCGCCATGATTTCAGATGCCGGAGTAATGTCGAAACCGCTTTCCATCGTGACCCCATTCGTCTTGGCTCCCAGTCCGGTTACGACATAACGCAAATTCCGGTCGTTAATGTCCAACACGCGTTTCCACAAAATTTCTTTCATGGCAAAACCTTCATCCCGATGCTGATAGATGTAGTTGTCCAATAAAGCGGCAATCATATTATGAGCCGAAGTAACGGCATGGAAATCCCCCGTAAAATGCAAGTTGATTTTGTCCATCGGTAATATCTGGGCATAACCGCCTCCAGCCGCACCGCCTTTCAAACCGAAACACGGACCGAGAGAAGGTTCTCTCAAAGCCACGATGTTCTTTTTCCCAATGTGGCTCAGTCCCAAAGCCAAACCTACCGAAACGGTAGTCTTGCCTATACCGGCCTTCGTGGGAGTAATGGCCGTAACCAAAATCAAATTACTGTTTTCTACTTTTTTCTCGTCAATCAGTGATTCCGGCACTTTGGCAATGTATTTCCCATAATGTTCCAATTCATCCACAGGAATCTGTACTTGGCGGGCAATGTCTTCAATCGGCTTCAATCGGCACTCACGGGCAATTTCTATATCGCTTTTCATCTGTATTTGTAGCGTTTTCTATTTAACAATGTAGATATGAAAAGACAAAGTTAGCAAAATTCCATGGAACAGCCTCACAAAAAACACAGATTAGCGCAATAGAATTTGCAAAAACATCCTTCATCCTTCAGGATAGAGTCTATCATATTCATAATGAGGATATTGAAACCTAAAAGATGTTTCAGTCATCCTTCAGCCACCTGTCATTTCAATCTCCTGAGGTTGGAAAATCGTTTGGCTGAAGAAACACTTTTTTTCTCAGCCGAACGATTCAATAACGTAAGCCAAACTTTCCACCGTTCACGGTCATGAAGGGAAACTGAAAGATGACTCTTTTATCCTTCATGCCATAACACGTTATACATCAATAAATTGCCTTTTAGTCTGAAAGATGAAAGGTGTTTTCATAAACTCCGTGGAGAGGGGACAAGGCAAAAATTATTTATAGCGGTCTTTCCATAGATGCAGCATCCGTTCCTGCAATTTAGCTTCCGCCGCATTCTCTTGGGCATGCCAGATTCTTTTGTTACGAATGTCGTCGGGTAAAAATTGCTGTTCCACGAAATGCCCCTGATAGTCATGTGCATACTTATAGTCCTTGCCGTACCCCAATTCTTCCATAAGTTGGGTAGGCGCATTACGCAAGTGCAACGGTACAGGCAAATTCCCGGTTTGCCGTACGAGCTGCAAGGCATCATTGATACCCTTATAAGCCGAGTTGCTTTTCGGACTGGTTGCCAGATAGACCGTAGCCTCGGCCAAAGGGATACGCCCTTCCGGCCATCCTATCTTCATGACAGCTTCAAAAGCGGCATTGGCCAAAAGCAGTGCATTCGGATTGGCCAAACCTATGTCTTCACTGGCGGAAATGACCAGTCGCCGCGCAATAAACGAGGGGTCTTCCCCACCTTCTATCATTCGCGCCAACCAGTACAAAGCGGCGTCCGGATCGCTCCCCCGAATACTTTTGATGAAAGCCGATATGATGTCATAGTGCAATTCTCCACCCTTATCGTATGCCAACGGGTTTTGCTGAAGCCTTTCGGCTACGACTGCGTCCGTGATAACCACTTGGTCCGTTCCGTCAGCCTCTACCACCAGTTCAAGAATATTCAGCAGCTTGCGGGCATCTCCTCCGCTATACCGGAGCATGGCATCCGTTTCGCGAAATTCGATATGTTTCGTTTTCAGTATGATATCTCTTTCCACAGCCTTGTGCAGCAATTCCAGCAGGTCGTCTTTCGTCAGACTTTTCAAGACATACAACTGGCAACGGGACAAAAGCGGACGTATGACCTCGAAAGACGGATTTTCCGTCGTGGCTCCGATCAGCGTGACCGTTCCCTGCTCCACAGCGCCCAAGAGAGAGTCCTGCTGGGATTTGCTGAAACGATGGATTTCGTCAATGAAAAGAATCGGACTGGCCTGGGTAAAGAAACGGTTGTTCCGCGCCTTTTCTATCACCTCGCGAACGTCCTTCACACCACTTGTTACCGCGCTCAGCGTGTAAAACGGCGTTTCGAGCCTGTGGGCAATGATTTGCGCCAAAGTCGTTTTACCGACACCCGGCGGTCCCCATAAAATAAATGAAGAAATACGACCCGAATCTATCATCTTACGTAAAACGGCATCCGGACCGACCAAATGCTTTTGTCCGATGTAATCGTCCAGCGTTTGCGGACGTAATCTTTCTGCCAAAGGTGCTGCCATGTCAAATCCTCCTTAAAAGTCAAACTGCAATACGAATCTCACGCCGTTCTTCTTGGCATTGGGTGCGTTCAGATAATTCAACCGGCGTACGTAGTCCACACGAAGTATCTTGAAGATATTGTGAATACCCACATTCAGTTCCATATAGGGAGTGTCCCCCATTACGAAACTGGTCGGTTGTCCGTTCCGTGACGGGAACTCGAACAAATCGCTTTGATTCCCTTGTTTAAATGGGTTGTTCTTGTCCGTCAACGTGCCGTAAAGCGTCTTGAAACCTATCACCTCACGCCATTTCAGATGTTTGAGTAAGGGTATCCGGTTGAACAGCTTGCCGCTCAAATCCCATTGCACGTCCAACGAGACGAAACGGTCGTTCATGAATTCCATGTTGTTAATCATATTGAACATGCTGCGCTGTATGATATATGAATTATTCGCCGCAGGCGTAATCAACAACGGAAACGGTACCCTGTTCCATTGCGCTCCCGCACGACCGTAAATATCAATGCGCCCGTATGAGTTTAACCAGAAACGCTTTGTCACGGACAGTTCCGTGTAGTTGGAAGCATAGTCCCCTCCCAAAACATCTTTGAAGCCGGTCGTGTGCATTAACGTGTAAATAGGATAATTGTGGTTGACCGGATGACGTCTTTGTTTCGTGACTACCACCTTTTCGCCCGGCGCGTAACGCAAACTCAGTGTCGCCTCGCTTTGCGTCAGTTCCGGCACTATTTGTCCGCCCAGCGTACGATAGAACAGCGTGCCTGTCGGGTTTTGAGTGATATGGCGCAATTGTGCCGTAATTCCGAAATGGTTGTCGAATTCATATACATAACGTATGTTGTATTGACGGAAATAAGACATTTGGTCGATGGTCTGCGTCTTGAGCGACGTGAACACATTGTCTTTGTCCGTAGGCAACATGGCATCTGAGGGAGCCATTACGTCGTAACGGGTAGAAATCGCTATCGAGTTTCGCGGAAACTCTTCCGGCGAATATTGTTTCTTCAAAAACGAATACTCCACTTCTCCTTCGTATTTCCATTTCTTGTCCCGTACTCCGTATGCCGCATATCCTTTCAGGAAGAGATGAGGGCTCAGATTGGCCGTGGTCTGCGCACTGGCCCGGAAACGTACCTTATCTATAAAATTGGACGAAACGACCGTGTTGACCGGCCCGAAATCCACATAATTCTTTTTTCCCGGAGGCGAAGTCTCCACGTAGTTTTCCACGAAGGCCCGGACAATCCAAATCACCCATCCGAAGCCTTTCTTACGGGTCATATCCCGTACCATGGTGGACATGTTGGCTTCCGAACGGGTCAGGGTGTCCGTCCGGTGCTGTGTCCAAAAGTCTTCGTCTTTGATGACCGGTGTACCTTCCCTTGGCTGTTCGCGTTGGTCGAATCTCTCGCCGGGAATGGGAGAAAAGTCGAATCCGGTATAAGCCGTGGTACGCTTAATCAGCATATTATGGTATTTCTTCAATGCGCCCAGTTCTGCAATCATATTGTCTTTCACCAATACCCGCTGACCGTTGGGGAGCGTGGAAAAATCCTGTTCTATCACCAGATTGCTGATAAAGTTCACACTCGAACGGAGCGGCAGGTTGACCAGACAACGTTTCACCTGATAAGTCCCATCGTCCAATACCCATAACCGTCCCGAGAACCCGAAATCCTGCGGATTCTGAGGAATGAAACTCAATTCGATGCACTTGTCTCCTTCCACGTCCAGAGTATCCATGATGTAATACTGATAAAAAGAAACGGCGTTGGTAGAAGATAAAGGACTGGTGAAGTAACGCTCCAAAAGATTGATCGAATTATCGTAAATGTTCACGTCGGCGAAGAAACGCTGAAGGACCACGTTCACGATGTCCCCCGTGGCGAACAGTTCATTCAAGCCTTCCGAGTTCGTTCCCCGGATGAAATTCCGTTCCGCCTCCGGTTGTTTCCTGTATATATGTTCCGACGAAGTCTCATTATAGGTCAGGGGGAGGATGTTGGTTTGGGTCTGCGGGCAGAATTCCACCTGCTTGACCAACAACGGATATTTGCGTAAAAAACTGCTGTCGATAAAGTGTTGCGTGATATTGTTGAAGCCGAAAGTGATACGCTGATACTTGTCATAACGGTAATAGTCGTTCTGTCTCAAGTCGCTTTTCTCTTTGGCCGCTATCACTTTCCGCATCAATTCCACCGCAGGATTGTCTTTGCGGCTGTATCGTCTCTTTTTCGGTTTTACCAGTAACTCAGACAATTCCTTGTCCAAATTCTGAAGCTTGACATTCAATGTCTTTTTCTCTCCGGCCTTTATATATACCTTATACGTCTGGTAGCCGACATAAGAAAACACAAGGGTATCTCCTTTCTCCGGTGTTTGCAAAGTGTATCTGCCTTTGTCATTGGTTGTGGTTCCCACAGTCTTTTGTTTTCCGTAGTATACGTTGACCGACGGAATAGGTTCTCCCGTGTCGGCATCCGTCACCCATCCCCGAATCTGTGCTTTCAGGGTATGCGGGACAAAACACATCAAGACTAAAAACAATAATATGTATCTATGATAAAGCTTCAGCAGCATGCGATTTCTTTTAAATTGAATTGCAAAATTAGTGAATAGCGAGGGATTCACATTATAAATTAAACTATTTAAAGAAATTCTACAAAAGAAGAAAGTACATTCTGCCGTGAAATATATATCTTTGTCGCAATTTATAAAAATTCATAAAAACAACGATTGAATGGAAAACGCAAAGCAACAGACAGGAGTGCCGGAAAACGCTTTCCGGGAACTCAAAAAAGGCGAGCAGTATGAACCTCTGATGTCACCGGATCGCACGTATAAGGAAGTAACCGTGTGGTCGGTATTGTGGGGCGTGCTCATGGCCGTGGTCTTTTCGGCCGCATCAGCCTATTTAGGACTGAAAGTAGGACAAGTGTTCGAGGCGGCCATTCCTATCACGATTATCGCGATAGGCGTGACGGGAGCCACCCACCGGAAAGGGGCATTGGGCGAGAACGTCATCATCCAGAGCATCGGGGCATGTTCCGGTATGATTGTGGCCGGAGCCATATTCACCTTGCCCGCCCTCTATATCCTGCAAGACAAATATCCGGAAATGACGGTGAACTTCATAGAAGTGTTCATCGCCTCCGTGTTGGGAGGAGTCTTGGGCATCCTTTTCCTCATCCCTTTCCGCAAGTATTTCGTGAAAGACATGCACGGCAAATATCCTTTTCCCGAAGCCACGGCCTCCACGCAGGTATTGGTTTCCGGGGAAAAAGGTGGCAACCAGGCTTTACCGCTCCTCGTGGCCGGAGTCGTAGGCGGCATTTACGATTTCATCATCGCCACCGTAGGTTGGTGGAACGAAAGCGTCACGTCACGTTGTCTGGAATGGGGGCAAGTGTTGGCGGACAAGACCAAACTCGTCTTTAAAATCAATACGGGGGCGGCCGTGCTAGGCATGGGATACATCGTGGGCTTGAAATACGCCCTCATCATTTGTTGCGGTTCCGTGGCCGTATGGTGGGTCATCGTTCCGGCCATTTCATGGTTGTTCCCCGACCTCGTCGTGAGTGCCGGCAGTTCTTCCGTCACAGCCTCCCAAGCCAGTGCCGAACAAATCTTCCAATATGCCAAAAGCATCGGTATCGGCGGTATCGCCATGGCCGGTATCATCGGCATTTTCAAAAGCCGCAAAATCATCATGGGGGCTGTGGGTCTGGCTGCACAAGAAATGAAGGGCAAGGGGAAGAGCGACACGGCCGTTCCCCGGACACAAAAGGATTTGCCTATGAAAATCATAGCCATCGGCTCCCTCCTGACTTTGATAGCCATCCTTTTATTTTTCTATTTCGGGGTCATGGAAGGCAACCTGCTCTTCACGCTCACCGGTGTGATTCTCGTAGCCGTCATTGCCTTCCTCTTCACTACGGTCGCGGCCAACGCCATTGCGATTGTCGGCAGCAACCCCGTGTCCGGCATGACGCTGATGACCCTCATCCTGGCTTCTGTCATCATGGTGGGCGTCGGCCTGAAAGGCCCGGCAGGCATGGTGGCTGCACTGATTATGGGCGGTGTGGTCTGCACCGCGCTCTCTACGGCCGGAAGCTTTATCACCGACTTGAAAATAGGCTACTGGTTGGGTAGCACACCCAAGAAACAAGAGACGTTCAAGTTCTTAGGTACCCTTGTGTCTGCCGCCACAGTGGCCGGAGTCATCATGATATTGAACGACACTTACGGATTCACAAGCGGACAACTTGCCGCACCTCAAGCCAATGCCATGGCTGCCGTCATCGAACCGCTGATGAGCGGTGCGGGTGCCCCCTGGCTGCTTTACGGCATCGGTGCGGCTATCGCCATCCTGCTCACACTTTTCAATGTTTCGGCCCTTGCCTTCGCTTTGGGCATGTTCATTCCGCTCGAACTGAACTTGCCGTTGTTGGTCGGTGGCCTCATCAACTGGTATGTCACCACACGGAGCAACAAAGAGCAAACCAACAAGGAACGGGGCGAGAAAGGCACGCTCATCGCTTCCGGATTCATTGCCGGAGGAGCCTTGATGGGCGTAGTCAGCGCAGCCCTGCGTTTCGGAGGAATCTCGTTCGACTATTCCGCTTGGTGGGCCAATCCGGCCAGCGAATGGCTCTCCCTGCTGATGTATGTTCTCCTTATTATATATATGATAAAGGCAAGCAGGCGCATCAAGAAATGACGGAGAAGAGAAAAAACGCCTAAAAAACAAGGGGTAACCTTTGGCAAGTCGGAGAAAAAGTGTAACTTTGCGCCGCCGTTACGAGTTAACGGCATATTTCAAACCTATATTAAAAACAAAACATTAATTATGGCAACAAAAATTAGATTGCAGCGTAACGGACGTAAGGGCTACGCCTTCTACAGCATCGTTATTGCAGACGTAAGAGCACCACGTGATGGTAAGTTTACAGAAAAGATTGGTACGTACAACCCGAACACCAATCCCGCCACTGTAGATTTGAAATTCGATCGCGCTCTTTATTGGGTGGAAGTAGGTGCACAGCCTACCGACACGGTTCGCAACATCCTGTCAAAAGAAGGTGTCTACATGATGAAACACCTCCGTGGCGGTGTGAAGAAGGGTGCTTTTGATGAAGCTGCCGCACAAGCAAAATTCGAAGCTTGGAAAAACGACAAGCAGAAGGGCTTAGAAGCTTTCGAGGCCAAGAAAGCCGCTGAAAAGAAGGCTGCCGCTGAAGCACGCCTGCAAGCCGAGAAGAAAGTCAATGAAGAGATCGCTAAGAAAGTAGCAGAGAAGAAAGCTGCCGAGGCTGCCGCAAAGGCTGAAGCTGAAGCTGCACAAGCTCCTGCTGATGCTCCCGCAGAAGGAACCACAGAAACTCCTGCCGAAGCATAAACAACTTCTATTAAATACTTCTTTCAAACAAACAACGAATAAGGCGAACCCGAAGGTTCGCCTTATTCCTTTTATATTCGTTTTTCCATACTGCGCCAAACGGATTTTCATTCTACGCCAAACGGATTTTCATTCTACGCCAAATGATTTTTCATCTGGCTGCAAACGATTTTTCAATCTGCGCCAAACGATTTCACGTAGTCTAAATATTAACAATCGATTCATTGATAGACTGTTATAAGATTAATATATATTTACAATTTCTTTCGTTCATGCAATCAAAAGGACGGCCTCCACGAGGAAAGCCGTCCTTTGCCCGCTTAGACAGGAACAATCACTTCACCAATATCTTCTTGCCGTTTTGGATATATACACCTTTCGTCATCCGGTCCACACGCATGCCTTGCAGGTTATAAACCGGACCATCCGTTTCCGTCGGCCTTATATGGATGGAACCTACTGAAACGCCCTCGGGGGAATAATCGTCATTGTTGGTCAGATAAGCATCAGACACATCTATGACTCCACCGCTTCCCGCATACAAAGCCACAATCATGATATTGGCCGTGTTGACGGGTTCACCGATGGCATCCCCACTGGTATATTCTATCTCCTGAAGCGGTATGACCACCATCGTGGCATCCCCGATAGGTTTGCTATAACAGTTTCCCCAAATGCTGTTCTGCGGATAAATGTTAATGGCTGCATTGACTTTCTGTACTTTGTCCAACTTGAATACCAAATACTTATAACCGCTCATATCAGCACCATTCTCGTATACCCAACCCATTTGTCCGTTCACACCAGGAAAGAAGGCGCGGGTCTGCTCCAAGTATGTACCCTCTCCGAAAAGCGTCTTATTGATATATTCATCCGCCCAAGGGAAGAACGTGGAAGAGGCCGTAAACGAAGATGTCAGCGTATTCCCCATCGGGTCTGTGTAAGTGGCTTTCACCGCTACCCGTCCATCTTTCTTCCCCACGACCATACCGCTCGAAAGCGACAGCACTTCCGGGTCGGAAACCTCATACTTGGCTTTGGCCGCCACATTTTCTGTATGACCGTCCTTAAAGGTAGCCATCAACTCTAATACCTCGCTTTGGCCAATCATTACTTCCATTTCCGGCCTTACGGAAAGTGACTGCATGGTGAGCATATCTTCACTATAGCCCTCAAAATCCGGGTCGAAATAAGTATTTTCCTCAAACTGCTCTTCCGTGGTAAACCAGTCTACGTCCACATAACCGCCCAACGCTTGCGTGGCATAATTGAAGATGCCGAAACGGGCACCGACGAATACGGAAAGGTTAAATCGGAATGTCGTCTCACTGCCCAACTGCACATACTCCTTGTTATCTGTGCTATAGAAGAACCGTGCCTTGCCGGTGCCGCAATCGAATTGCGCGCGCAGATAAACCACTGTGTCGATGGACACGGAGGTTTCCGTGACCGCAGCCGGCTCGAAACCATCTACCGTTCTCAACGTATCCTGTCCCCAGATGAGTTGTTTCTTGCCGTCTTTCACGTGGACTGCGATATAAGCGTACGGGTCTTGTTGTATGGTCAGACCGGCCATGTCTCCTTCTTGCATGTGCTTTAAGTTCAGCGCGACCGTACCAATGGAAGGACGCGACGTATCCAACCCATATGGGCTTTTCGTGTTGTGGAAGGCGAAGATGCGTTGCGTCAGGGTATTGCGTGCCTGCATCAGGTCGTCGGTCACCGACGCGGTGTACAGGCGAAGGAATCCCGGACGCTCGAACAGGCTCCACTTGCCATCGTCGGGATTATGGTTCCACTGCCACTGCATGCCAAGGGGATATTGCCGGAAATTGTCATTGGTAGGGAGTATCTTTTCCTGATAAGTCGTCCCGACATCTGGCTTGGTATAAGCCAGTTGGGGAACCCCGTCCTTGGCCACCGTAGGCCAACCGTCGGCCCATGCCACAGGATGCAGGCTCGGCAAGCGCCCGATGGCACCTTTGTCCTCCATCAGCATCGTCCACCATTCTCCAGTCGGTGTCTCTACCAACGCTCCTTGATGTACGGTATTGGGCTGCCCGTTGATGGTCTTCTCTATGAGCATCTTCTCCTCATACGGTCCGGTGATGTCCTTGGAGCGGAATATGGCTTGCCCAGACGGCCATCCGCCATACGTGGCATAGATGTAATAATAATCCCCTATTTTATAAAGGTGGCTGCCTTCCAATCCGGGCTTGTCCCTCAGCACTGTGGTCGACTTCTTGAATTTCAGATTCTTGTCCAATTCACAGATGTCGATGTTACCGATGCCGCAGGCCACATACACCTTATCACCTTCAAAAAGCAGCCCCGGGTCATAATAACTCCGTTCCAATTTCTGCATTTGCCATGCTCCTTCCGGGTCGTCGGTAGAAAGCATGTAACCTCCTGCGTCATTGCCATTGATAAGCAAATAAAGCTTGCCTTCGTGGGCTGTCAGTGCTGCGGCCCACATCCCTTGGGCGTATGAGTCCTTTCCGCCGATAAGGCTGTACTTGTCTGCGGTGGAAAGCTGTTCCAACGGTTGTGCGCAATACTCCCAATTGACCAAATCATATGATTTCAGAATCGTGGCACCGGGGAAGAGATGCATGGTGGTCGATACCATATAATAGGTGTCGCCCAAGCGTGCCACGTCCGGATCCGGGAAATCCGAAGCCAATACGGGATTGATGAACTTCTTGCCGTCCGTAGTCTGGTTGGTAGACACGTTTGTAAAGTCCGGACGCGCGAAATCCACCTTGGCATAATCGGCGTACCAGTCGAAAGTGGCCTTTCCGCAAGCTTCGGGGTTACCTTCAAAGGCCGGGGCCACCGTACCATCTGCCAGATATTTATCGATGTCGATGTAGCACGCCGTTCCGGAAAGTGTCATGCTGACGTTCCCGTAATGGTCGAGTACGGCCTTATAAGCGTTGCCCCATTTGGAAGTAGACCCAGTGGCCCATGTTCCCCAGTTGGCTGGAACCCAGTTACCGTGCTCGTCATAGTGCCCTTCTCCTTCTTTCTCCGGACTCCAATCGACTTCGGTGATAATGACGGGGTTCGTATTTACTACCGGCACCGCCTTTCCGAACTCTTGGATGAACGTTTCCCCATTGGCATTCTCGTCGCTGTTATTATACCATCCCACGTAGGCATGCACAGCGTAGCCTATATTATAGCCTTCGATGGGATTGCTCTTATAACAAGTGTAATTGCTCTGCCATCCCGTCCCGGGCACCCAAATGATACCGTCGAAACCGTTGGCACGTATCTTGTCCACGATGGGTTGGAAGAAATCATACGGGGCGCGTGCGCTTTCCAAACTGTCGGCATCGTAAATGTTCACCGGTTCGTTGGCCAATTCAATGGACACCTGCCCGCTATGTTTCTTGATGTTGGTATTGCTCGAAACGATGTCCCACACCTTCAGCAGGTAGTCCTGATAGTACCCGTCTACTTTGATGCCACCGGGGCATACGCCGGGAGGACGCACGACTACATAAAGCCCATGGTCCAATGCCTTTTCTATGATTTTCCAATAGAGCGTGGACAGATACGTGCGAAGCCGTTTCTCACTGAATTGCGAGATATTGGCCTCGCCGGTTTCTTCTCCCGTAACGGGAAGGTTAGGATCATTCGTCCAACAAGGATCCAAATGAAGCCGGAACACATTGCAATAGGCTCCCTGCGTGGAATCCGTAATAGCCGTGAAGAGCTTGTCGAAATACTCGATGCAGTCTTTTTTGGTAGCATCGTTGGCAGCATTCCCCCAACGGTAATTATTAAAATAAGGGCTTGGCGTATCCATCACGCCGTGCAACACCACTTTGTTGCCATGGGTGTCTGTCAAATTCTTCCCGTCTACATGAATGGACGGAGGAACTTCCGCGCTCACCGAAACTGCCGCCAACAGCAGTCCGGAAAACATAAAGTTTTTCATTCTTCGCATAACTAATCTAATTTAAGGATTTTCATTTCTAAATCACATTCCTTTTTCAATTTACACATTTACAAAAAATCTATTGTGCTCTTTTGCAAAGATGAAAAATATCGGTGACACAACCATACGGCTGTGTTACCGATATTTTACGCCATGTATCAAAATATATAAAAAAAGGACTATTTCCTCATTTCTTAGCTAAATGTTCCTTCATGTAAACCATAGGAGACATCCCATACAAAGCTTTGAATTTGATGGAGAAAGATGCGGCGTTCTCAAACCCACAGGCATACATAACTTCAGTAATATTACGATGCCCCGAAGCCAATAGGCCTGCAGCTTTCTTAAGGCGTATGTTACGCACAAGGTCTCGTGGCCCTTGATTGGTCAATTCTTTCATTTTACGGTGCAAGTGCGCACGGCTGATGCCCACCTCCCGCGCAATAAGTTCCACACTCAGGTAAGGATTACTGATATTCCCATTGATAATCTGCAATACGCGCTCCAAGAGCTTGTCATCGGCTGATTTGGATACGACCACATCTATGTTTTCTTCCGGCATTTCTTTACCCTCTACTTTGTTACGAAGAATATCATACGAAGCTATCAAGTTACGTATGGTATATTCCAACACCTTGATATTAAAAGGCTTTTCAATATAAGAATCAGCACCGGTACTCAATCCCTCTATTTTGTCTTTTTCATGGGATTTAGCCGTAAGCAATACCACTGGTATAAAATTCACATTAATGTTGGTCTTTATTTTGGCACAAAGCGTATAACCATCCATTTCCGGCATCATCACATCGCTCAAGACCAAACTCGGAGGAGTCCGTAAAACTTCACTCAATGCTTCCTTCCCATTGTGACAAGGCACGACGTAATAATGTTTTCTCAGCTCCTCCACCAGATAACTTCGTATTTCATCATCATCTTCCGCGATAACAATACGTTTGCGATGCTTGTTTTTGTTCTCCTCCTTATTTCCTTCGGTTACGGCAGAAGCTTCTTCTATTTTCAGAATTGATTCTTCCGTCGTTTCTTCTATGGGCGTCTGCAAAAGCTCTTCGGGTTTGAGATGGGCACTGCCGACAGGCAATGCGACTTTAAACGTACATCCTTTCCCGTCCGCATTGTTGTACACCGAAATCTCACCATGATGCAGAGTGACAAGTTGCTTCGTGAGGTTCAACCCTATCCCGCTTCCTGGAATATTGTAATTGGCCGTATTGTCAGCCTGATAGAAGCGTTGGAAAACCTTATCCATCTTGTCGGGTTCTATCGTCAAGCCATCGTCCCAAACTTCCATCGACACCTCACGTCCACCTTGCTTCAACCGGATACCGATATTCCCTTTGGAAGGCGTGAATTTAAATGCGTTGGACAAAAGATTCATGATTACCTTATCAAAGTTCTTTTTATCCAACCATACTTCTATGTTATCTGCATCGTATTCAAAATGAAAGTGGATTTCTTTTTCGCGTGCTTTACTGTCGAAGAGTTCATAAACATCTCGTGTAAAATCTACCAGATTCACAGGTTGCATCTTCATCATCATCTGTCCTTTATCTATTTTACGCAAATCCAAAATTTGATTGACAAGAGCTAAGATACGTTCTGCATTGCGGTTCATCATACGGTAAGACCTTTGCCTTATTTCATCGAAGTCTGTATTAATAAGATGTTGCAAAGGCCCTACAATCAGAGTCATAGGAGTACGAATTTCATGATTGAGGTTCATAAAGAATTGCAACTTCATTTCGTTCAACTGCTCTGCATGTATATGTTCTTGCAAACGCAAGCGAGCCTGTTCCCGTAAACGACGACCGTGAATGAATCTCATGACAAGGAAAATCACTATTAAAAAGTAAAGGATAAACGCCGGCAAGCTAGCGTACCACGGAGAACGGACAATTACGGTAAAAGCCTTGACATCAGACTCCAGGCCATTAACGATTGCCTTTACTCGGATTTTATAAGTCCCGGATGGCAAATGGTTCAAAGTCAGTATACCTGACGAACCAACCATAGCCACGTAAGGTTCGTTGTCTATGGAATACAAATATTGCACTCCATCCGGCATGTTATACGACATCGTTGAAAAACGTATGGAAAAAGTATTGTCCTCATGGCACACTTCAAACAAGTTGGATTCCATTACGGGGCGACTCGTCACCTTGAAGAATCCCGATTTTGTATCTGTCTTCACTTCCTCATCTCCTATGCGCATTTCTACTATCTGCAGGCAAGGACGCTTACCGGCACGGCACACGGTTTCGGGCGAGAAGAATGTCAGTCCGCAGTTTCCACCGAAAACCATCAGGCTGTCCCATCCGCAGGATGCCCGTTCGCTAAACTCATTTCCTTGTAATCCGTGACTCGCATAATAATTGGTAAAACTACCCCGCTTCAAATCCAACATGGACAAACCGTGGAAGGTACTTATCCATATATCATTTTGGATATCGAACCGCATGGAAGCTATATAATTGTCCGGCAAGCCGTCATCGGTAGTGTAGTGCCGTTTCATGCGCCCATGGCTGTCCAATACAAAAATCCCGTCATGCGTGCCCACCCATAGTTGGCCTTTCGAATCCTCAACTACCGTATGCACAGGCTGCTCCGTCAGGATACAATTACGTCCGAACGTGGAAACAAAGTCATCATGCTTCAAGTCCAAGCAAGCCAATCCACTGCTCATGCAAATATAAAGCCGCCGTCCGTCTTCAGACAGGCACAAATCGTTGACCCACATGTTCGTCAAAGAATTGCCTTTCGGCTCAAACGCCTCCGGCTGTACTTTGTACTCTGTCAGTTCATGTGTCTTCAAATTATATTTCTTCAGCCCGTCACCTAAAGTGGCAATCCATAAATTATCTTCCGCATCAGCCAACAGGCGGAACACATGCACGGCCATTCCCCTACAAGTAAACGGAAGACGGTTGAATTGTCCCGTTTGTCTATCTAACCATCCGGCTCCCCCCAAATAAGAGCCTAACCACAACTTGCCATCCTTATCTTCCACGATACTGGTGATTGTGGCGGGCAGACCTCCGGTGTCAGAGGAATAATGGCTAACCGCATATGATTTCATGTCCAAAGCGTAAAGGCCATCGTTATCCGTACCGACCCATAACGTACAATCCTTTCCAGCATAAACGGACATCACACAGGCTGAGCCTATGATATCATATCGCCCGGACTTATAGCCCACATAGCTGAAGCCGCTATCCTGATGTGGTTGCATGAAAACCCCTTTCTGAAATAGCCCCAACCAAATGTTACCGTCGCGGTCTTCCAATATACTGCTTATCTTGGCGTGTTCCAAATCCACTTGTGCGTGAAAGTAATCACAGGGTTGCGGCGAACGTTCTCCAAACCGATAAACCATAGCCCCTTCTCCGTCCGTACCCAACATAACCCTCCCGTCCGACAACGGACAAAGGACAGAGACATTCAAATGGCCTGTTCCGGCTACGGGCGAGAAAGCGTCAGATGAATTGTCGAAAACAAATAATCCTTCGGAAGCCGATCCCATGAAAAGATGTCCTTCACTGTCGAAAGCCAAGCAACAACGCCCCAAGACAGATGCCTTCTCGCAAAGATAACGGCTGACTTTTCCATCTTTCCGGCAGTAGATCCCGTAATTCGTCACGGCCAACCAAACGGAGCCATCGGACGCTTCCACCATATCCTCCACATTATTGTCTCCTTCAAACATCAAAGTGTAATGCGCCTCATCCTTACCCGATGGAATCACATACATGCCGAATCCCGAAGTGCTTACCCATACATCCCCATTGCGTACTTGTAATATAGACATGACATGGCATGCCTTTAAGGTGTCTTCCTTATTTATTATAAAAGGTATAGTCCGAAACCGTCCGGTGTCCTCATCGTAAGCCTGTAACCCTTTGTCCATACCAACCAACAAATGTCCGGCTGCGTCTTCCAACATGCAGGTTACATGCTCGGAAAGCATCGAACCCGGCTTCCGCGTCTTATGAAAGGTTTGAAACTGGGAGCCGTCGTAACGGTCAAAGCCATTCCGGGTAGCTATCCAAATAAAACCATTCTTATCTTGGTATACTTGGTTCACCAAACTACTTGACAACTGTGTATCAGAAGTAAACAAACGCCCTTCTTGTCCCTTTATCTCGGAAGCGACAACCATGTAGCACAACAAAATAAAGTAGAAGGCAAACGAAACGTGCCATGTTTTTCTTGCTCGCATGTGTTCATGATATTTAAAATCGGTACGAAATTATATAAAACTTTCTAAAACACTACTCGTCTTATTGGAAATGCAATTGTATTTTGTATTATATAGTAAGATAGAAAAACGGCATCTGTCTCCTCTATGACAAACCTTGCGACATCAAGCAAAATTCATGCGACATAAATTGAAGGCTTTTGCATTCAAAACTTATACTTTTGCCTTGTCCGGATTGAGAATCAATCACGGCATAGTTTTTATTGTTTCACATATTAAATTATTCAACGACATGAAAAACAAGCATTACGTTACGTTGCTGTTTGCTACGCTGCTCAGCCCGATAGGTGCGGCAGCCGCGTCATGGACTCCGCCGACCATAACCGGCCAGGAGCTGAAAACAGGGGAAACACAGTATGCCTACAATGTCAAGGCTAACGGTTTCCTTAATGCCAACTCTACCCAAACAACCGTTGTCACGGATGCAGGGTTGCCTTTGTACATCACCTCCAGTACAAACAACACCTATCTGTTAGGTACAACAGCTGATGAAGGAGTAACCTATACCTACATCTACTATGAGGACAACCAGACTTCCAAAGCAGGAGGGGAAGCAGGCCGTACCCATCTGAATTGGAACATCGAGCCACAAGGTGATGGTACTTACTACATCCGGCCAGACAAAGCGGACGAGAACTACGGCGAAGATTATTTCCCCGACATGTGGATGGGATGGAAAAACGACGGGACTGATGTCATTTATCCCTTAATCGACGCGTACGAAGACACGTACGGGCTAGCATGGAAATTCGTCGGCGAAACGGAGTACCTTCATTTCTACAACCTAAAGTCCCTCAGCGATGCCATGGCCAAGGCACAGGATTATGGCCTTGACATCACGTCAGCCCTGAATGTCTATAATAACGCTGCCAGCACCAATGAAGATTTGGAAGCTGCCACCACAGACCTGAAAACCAAAATCCGCGAATACGAAATCGAACATGCCACTTACGACAAGCCCGTGGACTTGTCTGACCTGCTTGAAAACTACAAATTCGAGGATAACTTCGAAGCCGGCAGCAGCGATATTCTGGGTTGGACACAGGAACCGGCAAATTCATTCACCTACGGTGCCGACAATTTGAACAACACTAACACAAACTTGGGGCGTTGGGCCTTTGACGATACCGGCTTCACGGATGCCAAGATTTACCAAAGCCTGGTTGATGTGCCGAACGGCAAGTATGAATTGAAGGTGGATTACATCTGCATAGACCAGAATCCGTCTAATCCCGAATCCGACGGGAAAGACCCCGAAGACTATTCCGTGACCGGCAATACCCTGTATGCCATTACTTCTTTGGGCACCAGTTCTGTAAACCTCTCCTCCGGAAGCCGTTGGGGCTCCGCATCGACCTCCATCACATTCTTCGTCACAGACGGAAAGCTGGAAACCGGCGTGGAAATGCAGAACTCCACTGCCAACTGGTTCGTGTTAGGCAACCTCAAACTTTCCTATTATGGCAAAGATGCCATCAAGGACGAGCTACAGGTCATTGTAGATAAGGCCAAAGCCGTAAATAACGGCATGAACCAGACCTATCGGGACCGTTTGGACAAAGTAATAGCCGAAGCTGAAAATTATATCGCCAACGGTGGCAACGTGGCAGACATGACCAACAAGGCCGAAGAATTGAACGAAGCCATCAAAGCAGCCGAAGAAAACGGTATGGCATACGGCACGTTGCAACGTACCTACGAAGTAGCCGACAGCATATTGAACACCTTGGAAGGTGAAGTGAATGACGACATCATGGCCTTGAGTGACTACATGGCCGAAATCGACATCGAAACCATACTGATTGAATATCCTTACACCACAGAGGAGTTGGGAGAGATTATCTCCAAAATGGACTTACTGACCCAATCAGCCCAACACTCGCTCATCGGTGAAGGAACCAACGTGACGGAATTCATCACCAATCCATCGTTTACGGACGGCGTGAACGGATGGACTATCACCGACTTCGATGCCGAAAAACTCGGCCTCAGCAACGACTTGCTTACCATAGGAGAGGGGCAGACGGGTGAAATCAACCAAACGCTGTTGGGCATGCCGAACGGTGTATACGAATTGAGCGTGCAGGCTTTCCAACGTGCGGATTGGAACTTCGAGAAAATGGACTCCTTATGGTCCATCGGCAAAGGAGACAGCCTGATTAGCACCGTGTCTTCATACATCTTCCTGAATGACGGCGAACACAAAATAAAACATTCGTTCCAAGATGCCTTCACTGGTGATGAATTCACTGCGTCCTGGGATATCCGTCAGGGAACGAAATCCGGTGTCATGATGCCGAATACCGAAAGCGGTGCCCGGCAATACTTCGACAAGGGCTATTTCAAGAACACCGTACAAGCTTTTGTCATCGACGGTAAACTGACATTCGGCATACGAAATTATGGTGACCAATTCGCGAGGTGGGGATGCTATGACAACTTCACGCTGACTTACGTGGGCAAGGACTTGGAAAAAGTCATCGCATTGCTCGAACAATGGTTGGAAAAGGTAGAAACTTATTTGGGCGAGAAGATGAACGGAGCCATCAAAAAGCAAATGACAGAGGCGTACAACCGTGGCACGGAACTCGTAAACGACCCCGAAGCCGACTTCGACGAATGCATTGACGTAATCGCCACTCTGACCGAAGCTATCGGCAACGTAGACGAAAGCATCGAATCGTTCAAACTCCTTGCACACGCCAACGAAGTGGCCGCCAAGGACTTGGCCTACGAAGGTGTAGCCGCCACGGAATCAGGGCAACAGCTTCAAGCCCTCTATGACACGTACAGTGCCGGATACCAGAACGAATCCGACGAACTCACCCCTGAGAAAATCGACGAAATCGCCGCCCGATACCTCGAACTGGCCCGGAACGCCAAAATAGAGAAGAGCATCAAGGCAAACGACGACCTCACGCATGTCCTTGTCAACCCGAGCTTTGAAGACCAATATGGATTGGGCGAAGGCGTGAACTCCGTATACAATGCGCCATTCGGTTGGACTTTCATGATAGACAGCATCGTCTGCACGAAGGCTGAGGACATGAACGCTGCCGGGCTGAACAATTTCACAAGCCCCGACAAGAATGTGGATTGCACGGACGGAGAATATGGATTCTGCCTCCAGTCCGGCGACTTCCCCGACGTATATATGTACCAGACCGTAGAAGGCCTGCCTGCCGGTTACTACAAAGTAACAGTAGACATGGTCGTACCTAACGACAATGACGACTACCGCCTGGCCGGACAGCGCCTGTTTGTGAACAACGCAGCCATGTATTACGGTTGGGAAGATGAATACGACCTCGACCAACTTGAGAAAGGCCATCCCTACGAAGTGGAACGCACGTTCGGCGGATATGATGAAGTAGATTGCAAGAACAATGGCGACATGGGTGACAAAGGACCGCTCAACACCCTTGAAGTTGTAGTACACCTCGCTGCCAACGAACCTTTGAAATTGGGCGTACGCACCGACGGACACTGGGAATACACCTACAAGAGGACGGCTGCTCCCGAAGGTTGGAACAACTGCGGTTGGTGTAAGTTCGACAACGTACGCCTGACCTGCGTGTCACTCGACAACGGAGAGTCTATCGACGAAACCCTTGCCACAGGCAAAGTGAAGTCCCAAGAAATCTACAGCGTGGACGGCATCAAGTTACCGCGTCTGCAGAAAGGCGTAAACATCCTGCGCCAGACAATGGAAGACGGTACGACTGTGACAAAGAAAATCATCGTGAAATAATCCCATGATGAATTCTTATAGATGACAAGGGGGACAGAATATCAGTTCTGTCCCTCTTTTTCGTTTGTTTGCATCATCCATCCTATTTTTGCGAGATAATGAAAACAACATGCGACATAAAGGAACGCCAGAACACTACTTTATGGCTAACTTCGCAAACGAATCAAAACCTTCTTATTATTATCACATGAACCCTAAAATATCCATGCGCGAAAAGGTAGGCTACTCGCTCGGCGACGTGGCTGCCAATCTGGTATTCCAGATGATGATGATATTCCAGTTGAAATTCTACACCGACATCTTTGGGCTCGACGGAGCCGTGGCCGGTTCCGTATTGCTCATCGCCCGGGTGGCCGATGCTTTTATCGACCCGTTGGCCGGTATCCTATCCGACCGTACGCAGACCCGTTGGGGGAAATACAGGCCGTGGGTGCTCTGGACAGCCCTCCCCTTCTGCGTGTTCTACATGCTGGCATTCTACAATCCCAGCATCGAGGACAAGACGATGGTGGCTGTTTACGCCACGGTATCCTACGTCTTACTGATGACCATGTATTCGTTCAACAATACGCCCTACTCTTCGCTCGGCGGGGTGATGACAGGTGACATCAAGGAACGCACCAGCATCACCTCCATACGTTTCGTAGGTTCCACCATCGCCCAGTTCGTGGTACAAGGGCTGACGTTGCCCCTCGTATCCCGTTTCGGAAACGGTGACGACCGTATGGGGTGGTTCTACACCGTGAGCCTCTATGCCGCCGTGGCGTTCGTCTGCCTCGTAGTGGCCTTCTGGTCGTCGCGCGAACGCATCACTCCTCCGCCCCAGCAAGAGATGAACATACGCCGCGACGTGAGCGACCTGTTGGGCAATGTGCCTTGGCGCGCCATGTTCGTGCTGACCCTCTTCGTGTTCATCACGCTGGCCTTGTGGGGCAGTGCCATGAGCTTCTACTTCCAGAATTACGTCGACCCGTACGCCCTGAGCGCGTTCCTGTGCCGCTTAGGCTTCGACACGGATGCCAGTCAGGCCTATTCCGTAGGATTCTCCCTGTTCAACACCGTCGGGGCTATCACCCAATTCTTTGGTGTCATTCTGTTGAGTAACTTTTTGGCCAACCGCTACGGAAAGCGTTCTACGTTTATCGCATGTCTCTCATTGACGGCTTTCTTCACGGCTTTGTTCTACCTGCCAAGCGTCAGCGACATCCAAACCATCTTCCTGCTCGGAATCCTCAAAAGTTTGGCCTACGCTCCCACCGTGCCCTTGTTGTGGGCCATGATTGGCGACGTAGCCGACCATATAGAGTATGTCAACGAACGCCGGGCCACCGGTTTCTGCTTTTCCGGTGTCGTATATGCCCTGAAAACCGGGCTGGGCCTCGGCGGAGCTTTCGCAGGCCTGTTGCTTTCGGCTTTCGGATATGTGTCCGGCGCGTCTGTTGTACAGTCTGACATGGCCGTAGAGGGCATCCGTCTCGTGTCGAGCGTAGTACCTGCCATTTTGTTTGCCGCCGGTGTGACCGCCCTCTTCTATTATCCTATTACAAAAGAATTCAATGAAAAAATGCAAAACGAACTGAGCATTCGCAGGACTCACCAAAACGGTGACCCACACCGCTAATACTCTTTGTGAATCCATTACGGTTATATCCCCTCAGCAAGCCACCCTCCGGTGTAAGGACGGAACAGGCAATCCACTGGAACTAAGTTTCTGGTGGATTTTTCATATCAAAAACATGTACATCAGAAGAAAGCCATTCCGAGGCATGAAGAACCAAAGTCTTTCATCACAAGAATGTACATAATAAATTACATATCAATGATTTATAAACAAATAGAAAACACTGTTTTTTTCTCCGCAGATTGAAAAATCACTTGCAGCCGATTGAAAAATCAATCTCTTGAGATTGATTTTCCGTTCTCCTGAGATTGGGAACACGATCTTTGGAAGGGACGATTCAAGCGTTCTCTTCGAGAAGAAAGTTCAAGACAAAAAAGGTTAGAGGAAAAAGCAAGGCGGAAAAGGAGCACCGTCCTTTCCCGCCTCACGCGTTATTCTTTAACAATCTTAATATCCGATTTGTCCCCTCCAGTTCAAATACCATGAATGTATGTCGGTCAGTTGCGTTTTGATGAGCGAACGCATCTCCCCCTTCCGGTCTTCTCCCCGGCGGGCATAAATCTTTTCTGCCAGATAAGCGGGATCATTACGCCGCAGAGCCACACGCATCAGGTCGTAGAAACGCTGCCCCTCGAAGGCCAACTCCAAAGCCCCCTCGTCCATCAGCATGTCTTCTACCTTCTCTATCTGATATTGTAGCGTGTCTGCCACTCCTTCGGGCACCACGGGGAAAGCATAGTGCTCGTTGAACTCCGTCCAGCCGGAACCGCGCGAGTGCAAGCCTATGGTATTGATGTCTGTAGCTTTGGTATCCAGACATCTCACGACATAACGGTTTTCGGGGAAACTGAAACTCTGCACAAATACGCTGTCTGCCAGTGTGGGACAATAAGGAAGGATACGGGCACGCACGATGGAATCGTTTACGCCATCGGCCAAAATCTCATAAGCAAAACGGGGATAACCGGCGCGGTTCAGGGCTTCGGCCATCCGCAGGTAAGCCATAGCACGACGATAAGTGCGCACATTGGCTGATGAATACTTATAAATGGTCTGGGAGGGGCGCCAAGCATTATCGTAGTTCACCGAACTTTCCTGCACGATACTCGACAACCGCAAGTCGCCACGACCTTCCGGAAGATCCTCCGGCGCGTACGTCACTTCACTGGCCGTGGAGTAGTTGCAATATACTTGTGATTCCGACAAGTCGGTCAAAGCCACAGACGGTGACAGTTCAGGCCGATAGGCATTTTCATTAGTGGAATTGAAGATATTCCGCAATTGGCTATAATTCAAGTCCGCCATCCCAGTGGGACAGGGAATCAGCGAAATCAGTTCTGCATCTGTGGCATATCCCTCCGATGTAAGCATGCTACTATAGCTATCGCTCCAACTTTTATAATCTTTCTCATCCCGGTTCCAAGCCGAACAATTCGTGCTTAGGGCGTAAGCGGACTGTTCACCATTACGTGTGGATATGTAACGGTAATACCATTGTGCCGCTTCACGGTAACGTCCGGCCCACAGGCATAAGTCTCCCAACATGATTTTGGTCGGGACATAAACCAGACGGCTGTCTACGCTTAAACCGTTGAATAAAGGAATATTCTCATCGGCTACCGGGACAAGGTCGGCAATCAACCGCTCACAAATATCCTTCACTTCCAATTTCGGATAGTCGCGTTCCAAATCGCCCGACAGCAAAATAGGTTCGGTAACGAAAGGTACTTTGCCGTAAGCCAACACCAACTGCAAGTACGTCCATGCACGGAAAGTCTTGGCTGCGGCATATTCACGCATGAAGACTTTTTCGTTCCGGTTGTTTTTCAACGCCGTGTCGGCACGAGCGATGTAATAGTTACAGTTGTTGATGACGGCGTAATAGTCGCGAGGTTGGTTGTACACATTGGCACTGTCGTCCAATTCGAACAAGGCGATATTGCGAAGGTCGGCCGAAGTGTATTCGTTGACATCCACCAAATCGCCACGAACTTCACCCAACAAGACCGAACGGTCGGCAATGGCCTGCATCTTCTGCAAGATTCCCATCATGGAATATACCGTATCCGTGGGATTATTCAGATGGTCGCCGTCGGCAAAGATGATATGGTCGGACTCCTGCTCAAAGAAATCCTGGCATCCCGTAAGGGAGACGGACGATACGGCTGCAGCCACCACGCCCCAACCCATTAATCTGCATATATTTGTTTTCATCGTCATGATACTTTTAAGATTAAAGATTGATTTTAATTCCTACCATGAAGTTGCGGCTTTGCGGCAAGCTTCCGGCATCAATACCCTGTCCCAGGACGGCAGACAACGCCGTACCCTCGGGGTCGGAACCCAAATAACGGGTTAAAGTAACCACGTTATTGGCCTGTACCCAGAACTGCAATCCCTGCAAAAACGTGGAAGAGACAGGCAGGTCATAACTCAACGTCACAGTTTTCAGCCGCAAATAGCTTCCGTCTTCAATCCAGCGGTCGCTGAAACGGCTGTTGCCCATCGGATCCTGGAACGAGAGCCGGGGAATGTCGGTCTGCTGCCCTTCCATCTGCCAGCGACGGGCAAGTGCCGTGGTCTGGTTCATGAAACGGCTTCCCGATTCAAGTTGCTGACGCGTATAATTGTAGATGTCGTTGCCCAAAGAATAGTTGAAACGCACGTCCAACCGCAAACGCCGGTATTGTACAGAGGTGAAGATATTACCATAAATATCCGGATTGGGGTCGCCAATCACCATGCGGTCGGCCTCTGTGATAAAATGGTCACCATCCAAGTCTGCAAAGTGCATGTCTCCAGCCTCGAATGCAGTCCGATCCACCCCGTTGTCATCGTGGATGTACAAACCTGCGGCTTGGGCTTCCGCGCTCGTGGAAAATACACCCTGTGCCTTATAGCCGTAAAACAAATTGGCCGGCCGGCCTATCTCCGTACGCACAGTGGCCCCGAGTATCTCCGTGTCCATATACCGTTGTCCATCGGGTAAAGCGGTGACCTTGTTCTTGTAATGCCCTACGCTGGCACCGACTTGCCATTGCCATGACGGTGACGCCCACACCACTCCCGTGGCTTCCACGTCGAAACCGCGATTCTCCAGCTTTCCGCCGTTGCCCCAAGTCTTATCCAATCCACTCAGGTAAGACATCTCTTGCCACATCAGCAAATGGTCGGTGGCACTGCGGAAATAATTGAAACGTACGCCCAAGCGGTTGTTCAGCAAATTGGCATCTACACCGATATTGATCCTACGCGTCCTCTCCCATTGGATTTTCTCATTGCCGATGCCGGCAATCGTCAACCCGGAAGCCAATCCCATATAGTCCGAACTGGCAAAATACGAACGTGTGGCATAGTAAGGCAAATCATCATTTCCACTCACATCCACTCCGGCTGAAAGACGAAGATAGTTGAGAAAGCCCAGCCCTGCCATCCAAGACTCGTTTGTAGCAACCCATGAAGCCTGGAAACCCGGGAAGATTCCCCACTTCACCCCACACATCTTCACGCCTTGGTCCGTGTCGCGTCCGAAACGGGAAGAACTTTCGGCTGCCATCGTAGCCTGCAAATAATAGCGTCCTTTGAAATTATAATCGGCTTGGACATAGTAGGCCAGGGAATTCCATTGATCGTTCGTCCCTCCGGTAGCGGCATCCAGCAAGGAAGAAGAAATAAATGGCGTCTTGTCATTTCCCGTATTGTAACCAACCTGGGTATTTAACTGGTAACTGTCCCATTGCATGCGGAAGCCACCACGTAGGGCAATGGCATGTGCAGCATACCGTTGATCCCACTCCAAACGAGTGTCGCTCATGATAGAATTCTGCTTGGAGAACAACGAGCGTGCCTCATTCTGGCGGAAGGCCCCGAGGCTCGACACATAGTAGTCGGGTACGCCATTCAAGGGGATATAATACTTCTCGTTCGTGTTCGTCAGCACATAGCTGAAATGCTCGCTGAGCGACAGATGATCGTTGAACTTAAACTTGGGTTTGATAGAAAGGCTCAGCATGGAGTTCTCGAAATGGTTTTTGTTCTGCGCCTCGCCATATTCTAAAATGGCCAACGGATTACCTAACTTCCAGTTATAATTGCTATATCCGGCCAATGCCTCGTCCAAATATGTCTCGTCTGTCACATCCAAATGGTTTTCGTAGATTTTTCCTCCGGAAAAAGTATAAGGACTCAGCATCGGTGCCTTGGCATACGCCAAGAAAGACGGAGACGTGGGCGTTCCTTCTTCATAACTCGAGGGTGCCGCATCGTCACGCAAATTGCGGGTAATATTGGTAAACGCCGCATCAAAACGTACGTCCAGCTTGCTACCTAACGCTATATCGGAATTAAACCTGATGTTCAGACGGTCCATATCATTTTGTTCCAATGTGGATTGAGCTCCCGTATATCCCAATGACAGGTTGTATTGTGCCACTTCATCTCCACCTTCCACATTGATACCGTAATTCTGCATGAAAGCCTCCCGGTAGACCTTTTCTTTCCAATCTGTGTTTTTGTTGTATTTCTCCGCATAATAGTTTGAAGGAGAATCGTCCAAAAAGTTAAAGTCGCGAATGGTCGTATTGGTAGTCTTGAGCATTTCGCTGGCATAAGTCCGGTATTGGGAAGCGTTCATCATGTCATAATAACGTGGCTCCAACGTAACGCCGGCCGACAAAGAGGCCGTGATACGTGTGGCCATGCTTTTACTGCGCCGGGTATCTATAAGAATGATCCCGTTGGCACCTTTGGCCCCGTAAAGGGCTGTCCCGTTACGCAACACCGTCACCCGGTCGATGTCCGCCGGATTGATATTAGTCAGGATGTTGTTGTAGAACCCATCGTGAAGCATCTCCCTACCATATTGTTGATCCAAAGGCACTCCGTCTATCACGATAAGCGGCTGCGCATTGGCATTAATGGAATTCAGGCCACTCATCATCATTACGCCTCCGATACCGGGTGTACCGTTACGCATCACGGTGTGTACGCTTGCTCCCAGTTCACGCTGTACGTCTTCCTCTACCGACAGAGACGGAGAATAGTTGAATCCGTCGGCTACACGCGTATTCAGGATATCGGTTTTCTTACCGTACAACGGTGCCACGGTCTGAGGATATAAAAAGATGAGCGGCTGCTCTTCCGTAGAGCGCAAACCCACTTCCACCAGATGGTCGTCCGGAGAAGAAACATCGATGGAAGAAGCAAAAACGGGGAGGTCCAGTTTAAAAGTCCCGTCTTCTTCCGTCAACGTACTGTAACCGCTGATGCCATGTGTACTGACCATGGCTCCTCCTTTGGGCTTCTTGTCCGTCCCGCTCAACACCTTCCCACGTATGGTACGTGTCTTCACGTTCTTCCATACACGGCTGACATTTTCTTTCTTCACACTATCTCCAACCTCGACAGTATCTTTTTCCTGTGCTTTCGAAACCACGCAACACAACATCATGGCCGAAATGCAATATACTTTATATTTCATGTCTATCATGGTCTTATATTATTCGTTAGAATCATTGTTGTCATTTTCATGCGGCTTGAATATGATACAATCCAAACGCAGGATACGCGTGTATTTGGAAGTCGAACGGTCGCTTTCCACCGTGAGGCGGACTTGAGGTTCGCTCAATCCATAACTACATGTAGGTATTTTGTAATCGCTGGCTACGAGAATAGTATCTACGACGTTAGGAACTGTCTCATACGAATAGGTACCGCTAATCGGATTTTTCATTTTGATATCGTTCACTTGCCTGCCATCCTGGTCGTTGTATTTCAACGAAAACTTGACTTTCAGCGGCAGCGTGTCCGTAGCCAACGTGTCGGCAGCTATCGCGGGGGCAAAAACGGCATAAATGTCATAACCGATGTTAGACAGCACATTGGGTATCGTATATCGTATCAACGGCGTCACAGCGGTATTGCGCGGTTCCACCTGCACAAAAGCATTGCCTGACACTTGTCCGTACAACGGATTTCCTGCCGGAACGGCACAAGTGATAACCGGTTCCTTACATTTGGCCACACTGTCCCTATAGTAAGCATTCTCCGCTTCAATCTTTATTTCCTGAAAGAATGTCGTACGTTTGTCTATCACCCAATCATCCGCTATAAACACCTTTCCATTGCTGCACGTGACATCACGGGCCTCAGCGAAGACCCCGCCTTGGTCGAAAGGACGCAAGCATTTATAGTATCTGTAATTGGCCTCATTCCAGTTGGTCGATACGACAGAATCGTTCAGCGAAGGTTGGATGTTCATATTGAATATCGTACCTTGTATGATAGCCTTGTGCGTCATCAAGTTTTCCATGGAGTCACGCTTTGCGGTAGTATTGTCGTAGTTGAAATAAGCCTTGTATTCCTCATAAAGGCTCTTCCATTGCCGGTCCGTAGGCACTACCATCCAATAGGCACTGTCTTCACGGTTGATGTATCCCAATTCGTCGAACATGACGTTCTTCAGGTTCATCACGGAATCCAGATAGACCGTCTTCCCGTCTACAATCTCCCCCGGGACGCTACGGGAGGGATCGAACTCATACACGTTATACCGGCTGAAGAAAGACGCGATACTGTCCAACTCGGCATCCGTGCTGAAGTATTCGGACACGTTGGCAAAATATGGGAGCCGGCCATCTACGGTAAACAACACACCATTGCGATAAAGTTCGTTGGAAGTCAGGCACTTCACCCCATTCACTGTGCCATCCGCCAAATAACTGTATTTGCCGTTCAACATCATCATCTGCACTGAATCTCCTGACGGGATGGCAGCATAATTATACATCGCCATGTGGTTTTGCAAGAATTGTTTAATGACAGTGTTGTCGTTATTCTTTATCCGGTTGTTCTTTTGGGTATTGTAAACCTCTGTCAGGCTGTCCACAGCTGCCTCCGTGAGATAGTCGTTAGTGGGAGCGAAAAGGGTAAACATCCGGTCACCGCCGAAATAATATTCATATCCCACATTTTCCACCAAACGTGCAAAATTGGACAGCTCTGGGCGTTCTTGTAACGCCTGCCACAAGGACTCTTCACTGGCCATAGGGTTACCCTGCCCGTAATGTTCATCCCATTCGTCACTGCACGAAGCCACGAACGGCAGCAATGCCGCCCAAGCATATTTTATAATTGTCTTTTTCATAATTCGTCGTTTATTCATCTTACAAATCATCCTCTTGCTCTCCGTCATCCGTCACGCCATATACGCTCTTGGGCACCAGTTCCAGATAATCGAGCATGAACTCCGTGCTGCCGTTGTCCGAAACGTTGCGGATACGCAAGAAATGGTCTTTATCAGGATTGATATGTACCGTACAAAGCACAATGCGATAAGTATCCGCACAATTTGCGAATATGTCGTGACGATCTCCCAATAAATGATACCCTCCGGCAGCACCTCGGTAATAGCCCTTGTTTTTCAACGCTTTCCGTTCTTCCTGTTTTTCAGATGAAGACATGGCAGATGTGTAATCGCTGCGGAACGCCGTACCCAAAATGGTAGGGTCGGCAAGGTTTTTGGTCATATCCAAAGGTATGCCTTGCGGCACATCGTCGAAATAGATTTGGCCAATGCCACGCGTCGGCTCGCAAGTGAACCCCAAACGTATTTGCCAATCGCCCTCGAACGGGACTGGTGGTATCTTAAACGTGAAATCATAGTCACCGAACAAGTTCATTTCGTCTCCCTCATAACAGTAGTACCCTAAACGCGGACGGCGGTAAATAAAATATCCCGCACTCTTCACATTCTTCAAATACCCGTTGGGGAAATAGTAATTACGCCCGTACTTGGCTGTCTCGTCAAAAGGAGGATCGTTGTATCTCGGGTCGCCGTTCTGCCGGATATCATTCGTCATCAACTCTGGAAAAATCGTGGAGAAATCCATCCGGATACGGCAGTTTTGCACGATGTCACGGGTGTCGGTACTAAAGGCCACGATGTCGTTGACATAGAAATACCGCCCGTTCAGTCCCTCTTGCTCATATTCCGGTTCTATCGTGCGGCTGACCATGGAACCGTGGATGCTGTAATTGTCGTCATAACGCCGGTTCAGGTAGATTTCCAAACGTTGGTCGCCCGACATGTTCGTATATTTCCATACCGTAAGCTTTTCCACCTTCATCATCGTACGGGGCAGCATCGTCTCATACCAGTCTTCCGGATTCATCAAAGTGGTCTCTATGCCGATGTCGTTCAATGGGGTCAGGTAATTCCACCCCTTCACGTCACGGTCGAGGATATGGTAAGCCATAAAACGGTTCAACGGGTTTTTGCGGTGTTCCAACCGCTCAAAGCTATGGTATTCGGCATTTTTATCTTCCGGATAAACCGCATCATATATCTCACACGCCTTATCGTAAAGCCCCTTGATGTCACCGGGCACGATTCCGTATTTCCTCGACAATACCGAGTCCGGAACGACGAACAACGTAAACCCGTAACGTTTCTCATCAGGAACGGTAGCCGTCTCTTGGTTGATATGGGAAGTGTAGTAATAACGTTCATACAAATCCGGATTCCACGAATCGTCACGATAGGCGTTGAGGGAATCTAATAATCCCGTGGCCTTCAAAGCTGCATAGAACGTCGTAATCTTATCGTTTTGCTCCAACACCTTCGGCAACATCCGGTTGGAGTTTTCCAACACTTCCGTTACGGGTTGCATGATTCCGTTCTCTACCGAGTCGTCTTGAAGTTCGAAAATGACATGGGCAGTCTTGTTGACCATAACCACGGCGTTCCCGTTTTCATCATTGCCATGCCCTATCTCTAAATAACGGCGGTTCATGTTGGTCGTCGGCAACACCCCGTCGTTCATCTCAGAAGTGGAATACATGTTTTCCACCAAATGCGTACGGACAATCGTATCGCAATCCGCGTCCGTCAAATCGTCGAGCGACCTCAACCCTTTTCCTTTGATGTAATCTTGCAAGGCTGCATTGGTCGGAGCGAAACACGTATAAGAACCGTAGGAAGAAAGCATGTCCATCATCCCGGCACGGTTGACCAATGTGGCAAAATCGCTGAACTGTTCGGTCTTTAGCAGGTAGTCGCTCATCATCTGCCCTTTAAAGGTATAGTAATTCATCTCATCCGGTTCATCGGAACATCCTATGAAACCGAACAGGGCCAACAAGGCAGCCAAGCCTCCCCAATATTTAAATACTGACCTTTTCATAATCATCATTTTTTTGTGTTTATACTGTCTTTATTCGTACGAACTACTTTCCCCGCTTGCAAAAGCAGGATTCTGTTCTAAATATAGATTGACTTTCAGTTCGTCCTCGTTATAAGGCCAATAAATGGCCTCCATCCTCGAAAGCTTACTTTGCACAGCAGAGCCGTTCGTCGTATACTTGCGCTTCACCTGTTCCACCAAATAGTCCGTATTGCCCTCACGACGTGCACGACGCACCAAGTCGAACCACCTTTTCCCCTCGAACATGAGTTCCCGTTGGCGTTCGGCCATCACGAGGTTATTCATCGTACTTTTCGTCGTATATAATGTGCTGTCCAGAACTGCCACCTTGTTCTTGTCGCAATTGGAACGAAGGTTTACTGCATTGACCAACTTGAAAGCCTCGGAAAGCTTCGGGTCTTTCCCGTTTTCCCTGTCTACGGCAAGTTGTACCAACGCTTCGGCTTTCATCAGCATGATGTCCGTCAGACGGTAAACGATCCAGTTGGCCGAACAATAACTCGCCCTATAAGCCGTACCGTAGGACACGGACAATTCATCGGATGTGGAAGCAGACAAGTCAATCGTGGCACTGTTTGTAACATACTTGTTAATCTTGAAATCCGTAGAAGTGGAACGCTGTAAGCTTTCATAATAACGTGTATCATACATGTTATTATAAATCTGGTAAGAACGGTCCGGAATATCCGTTGCGATGAAATCGGCAGGACGGAAAAAGCCGGGAAAGGTTTCTTCATTGCCATAACCATGACTCACCGCCTCGTTGGAAAGCATATTGTCATTATCCATGTAAGTCAATTCGAAAATGCTCTCACTGCTGTTGCCGTCCACAAACAATTGGGTATAAGCACTGCCATACATGGTATTGGTACTGTTCGCATCACTAATCAAAGGATACCCTTCCACCAATTTGTCAACCACACCGGTCACAAGGCCGCCATACTCCCGGTACTTTTCATTATACTCTTGCAACTTGGCATTGATGACCGTATCGGCATACCAAATGCACTTTTCATAATCCTGCTTCCATAAATACATCTCACAAAGCATGGCGTGGATGGCATCCTGCGTGATTCTTCCTGTCTGGTATAAAGGACTTGTTTCCGGATAGACCTTCACTGCGTCATTTTGAACCGACTCGAGGTCTTTTATCAACGCGTCCAGAATATCATCGAACTTGCTAGCCGGCAAAGCCAACTGTTGGTTGTCGTCCACGTATGCTTCCGTCGTATAGGGAACATCCCTGAAAGCACGAATCAGGTAGAAATAGCACAAGTCACGCAACGCCGAAGCTTCCGCTACCGTGGCCTTCAAGGCACTCGGGGTATAATCCGGGGACTTTTCTGCCACCTGGGGAGCATATTTTATAATCAAGTTACAACTGTTGATTACGCTATAAAACTTCTCCCATTTCGTGTAGGAATTGTTCGCCCGCAAGTTTTCCTCAAAGATATTGGACAAATCGACATTCGTATTCACGTTGTTGCCCGCCACGATATTGTCCGAACGCACTTCGCCCCAAACCATAAGACGGTACACGAAGTCGCCACTTTGCATCGTAGAGTAACAGCCGCTTATCATATTGTCCACATCGCTTTTCTCGTCCCAGAAATTCTCCAGCACGATATCATTCAAAGGCTTGATGTCCAAAAAATCCCCACAACCGGTAAATGAACATGCGGCTAACGCTGCCGACATTAAGATTGAATATGATTTCATTTTTTCTTCGCTTTTGATTATTATTTAGAAATCGACGGTCACGCCCAAGGTAAACGACTTCGCACGCGGTGTCTGCCCACTGTCTTGTGCCACTCCGTAACTTCCATAATTGATTTCAGGATCCACACCCTTGTATTTCGTCAATACGAACAGGTTGTTCGCGCTCACGTAACAGCGCAAGCCTTTAAGCCGCAACGCCCTTGCCACCTTGCTACTGAACGAATAAGACAGTTGCAAATAATTGAGCCGCAGGAACGAACCGTCTTCCACAAACCTGTCGCTGACCAACGTGTTGTAATTGGATACGGCACCGTTGCTCAATGTCCCGTACATGGCTCGCGGAATCGGAGTCACATCGCCCTCCTTGCGCCAACGGTAATTCACGGCCTGGCTTTGATTGTTGTTCGTAATCATGGATTCGGCATCCAAACGGGCCAGGTTCAGAATCTTATTGCCTACACGGTAATTGAACTGGGCATTCAGCCTCCAACGGTCGTAATTCAACGTAAAGCCGAATCCTCCCGTGAGCTTGGGTAATGAAGAGCCGAGGTAGACGATATCCAATTCATTGATGTTCCCGTCATGGTTGATGTCTTCGTAAATGGCATCACCGCCCTTGAAATCATAATCCTTCGATTCGTTTTCAGCATTCGAGAAACAGTATTTCACCCGTTTGGGTTCCCCTTTGCTGTCGCGGATGATTTCCCCGTTGGCATTCAAAACCACCGGAGCCGTCTTTCCGTCTGCCAGGAACTGTTCTTGTTCGGCCACCCCCATGTCCGCAAAAGTCTCATAATGATATTGATATACACCTTTATAACGGAAACCGTAAATTGCCCCGAAAGGATTATTCAATTGCACGCGCTGCAACACGTTACGGTTTTCTTGTGTAAACTTGGTGTTCAACATATTCAGCACGGTAGCGTCCATTTCAAGAATCTCATTCTTGTTGTTTCCGAATGCCACATTGAAATCGGCAGAAAACTTACCGGCCTTGATAATCCTGTTCGTCGTTATATTGAATTCCCAACCCAAATTCCGCATTTTACCAACATTCCTATAAGCCAATTTGGAGAATCCCGTACTCGAAGGTATGGAGACATCCCTCATCAACATGTCGTCCGTGGTCGAATGATACCATTCCAAAGTCAGTTTCAAACGGTCGTCCAAAAATCCCAAATCCATACCCACATCATACGTGGATTTGGTCTCCCAACGAAGGTCCGTAAGACGCATGTTCGACTGGTTCATGGCATTCATGTCGATATAAGCCGAACCGGTACCGAACTTGCTTTCATAAAGATAATCCTCCGTAGGTTGGTTGCCCACCCTGCCCCAACTAGGACGTATGGAAAGCATGGACAGCCATTTACGGCTCCACTCCATCCAAGATTCGTCAATGATGTTCCAACGTGCGGAAACGGCAGGGAAAACACCCCAACGTTGATCCGGACCGAATTTCGTACTTCCGTCGGCTCGCACGGAGAAATCCAACGAATAACGGCTCTTGTACGAATAGTGCATGGAAAACGTGTAGTAAATGGAACGCCATTGTTTATAACTGGTAGACATACCCTTAATCATGCCGCCCGCGTCAGGACTTTCTATTCCTCCGGAAGGAAGCCCGCGAGATTCCGTGTACTGTTGGTTGTTGTTGCCGGATATGAGGTTGAAGCGCGCCATGGCCATCATAGAATGGTCTTTATTCTTGAAAGCCGGAATGAGCGTCAACGTCTGTTTGGTATCAATGGCCACATTCTTCGAGCTTCCGGTATATCCCATGTTGACATCCCCGTTCCAACTGATGGTTTTCAGTTCTTGCGGATAGAACTTGTCGATATACTCATTGAAAACATTCATGTTCACCCGTCCGTTCCATCTTAGCTGCCATTCATCTTCTGTGGTTCCCAACAGGTTGTATTGGATTTCCAGTTCCGGGGTAATGTCGTAAGTCTTGTCACCGAACTTTGCCAAGTGCGCACTGGCCACAGGATTTACCAGGTCTTTCTGATTCCCGTTGAATACGGAAGAGGCAGACTGGAGCATCTCATAATATCTTCCGGTGGAAAGTCCCGTGCGGGGATCTTGCTCGTAAACGGACATGTTGGGCATCTTTTTATAAGCAATGGCCAACAAGTCATCATAATTCTTCTGGTTGTCCGTGTAAGTCATGGCAAAGTTCGTCGAAATCTTGATACGGTCGCTCACGTAATAGTCCAAAGCCAGACGAGTGGACAGGCGGTCCAATTTCTGTTGGATGACGGAACCAGTCTCATGGTCATACCCTCCCGATATCCGGAAAGTGGCCTTCTCGCCTCCTCCGGTTACAGAAACGTAATGGTTCTGCCTCAATCCCCATTGGGTCACTTCATCCTGCCAATCGGTATTATTATTGTACTGTTCATACTCCGAAAAGGTAGGGTCGTAGTTCAATTCCGGGATGTTGGAAGCCGTAGAGCTTTGCTCCGGATTGAAATAACTTTCTTTCAGCAACATCGTGTACTCATCGCCCGTCAGCATCTTATAGCCTTCCGGTTGGTAAGTCCCCGTAAGACGCAAGGAATAACTTACGGCAGGTGCTCCCCTTTTACCGCGTTTGGTCTTGATTTCGATGACTCCGTTGGCACCTTGCGAGCCGTAAATAGCCGTGGCAGCAGCATCCTTCAACACACTGATTTCCTCTATGTCTTCGGGATTGACGTTCAACAACTGAGCAAAGGTTTCATCGTTGGCACTGTTGATGTCGAACGTGCTCATGTCCACGTTCCACGTGTTACCGTTCACGACAATAAGGGGGTTTTGGTTGGTCAGCGTACTGATGGAGGACGTTCCGCGCAAACGCATCGTGGTCCCGCTTCCCAAATTACCAGAATTGGAAATGATGTCAAGCCCGGCGATACGTCCTTGCAAAGCTTCATCGACAGTCGTAATGCCCAACCCCTCGAATTCTTTTGTGGATATGGTTTGGGTAGCAAAGCTGACTTCCCTTTCCGGAATAGCAAGCCCCCCGCTGTTCAAACGTTTCTTGGATACGACAGACACCTCTTTCATTACACGTTGTGCAGATTCCAACGTAATGTTGTACACCGTACGGTTTATGGGGAGCGTTTGCGTCTTATATCCCATAAAACTGACTTTCAGCTTATTCTTCGTGCTCTTCACCTTCATGGCAAAATGGCCGTTGAAATCCGTAATCGTAGCGTTGATGTTACGCCCCGTGGCATCCACCTCACACACCGTCGCCCCTATCAATGTTTCCATCTCATCCCGTACCGTACCGCTCACGGACGTTATCTGGGCATGAACCGAACCGACCATAAGCCCGAGCCATAGGACGGTCATCAATATTCTATTATTCATAATGTTCATTTATCAATTCGACATTACCTGTTATTCATATTTCTCCATTTGCTCTTCGTCATACATCAATGCCCCGTCAATCAAATGCACCACGGCGTATGACGAGGTGTATATGGTGTTCTTCCCCGTATCGAAAGCATATTCACGGCACATGTTGTTGTAAAGCCCTTCGGTGGTCACCACGCGCCGTGTCCGTCCGAGGTTGTCGGTCACCGTCATGCCGTCATTGCCCTCCTTGTCCACTGTCACACTGTAAAAACGCCGGTTGGCCGGATTCAGCTTGGCCGTTTCATATTTGACCCCGCTTTCGCTTCCGTCACCAATGTACACGGAATTATCCTGTATATGGTAACGCAAGAAATTCACAATCCTGTTTTTAATCCTGTAACGGGCATCGGGATCGGTCGCATTATCAAAGTCTTCCCAATACGGAAGGACACCTTTCTCGTGCAATTCCTCTATGGCCTTGTTGGTCGGCACATAGACCGTGTAATTGTATGTCTCGAACAGGCGTATGTTCTGGTCTACACAGGAATACTTGTCATCTATTTGGGATGTCAGCAAGTTATAATCCGTCGAATCCGGGTCGCCGCCGCTCAACAGTTCCAGGAAGCGGGAATACTCCTCATGTTCTGTCAATGTCTGGTAAACAGACTTACGGCTTGTCATCAAGATCTCATCATCAATCACGTAGGCTTTTCCGTTACCGTTTTCCGTCTGGTCATAAATCGTAGAAACACTGAGAGGAGCATTTTGCTCAATCTGCAAGCCGCCGCTGATTTTGATATCAGTTCCGTGCCCTTCCACCTTGATAGTCCCTCCGCCTTTCGTCTTGTAATAAGTATGCCCGTCCTCAATGTCACCCACGACAATTACATTTTCCATGATGTCGCTCAGGCGGTTCATGACCGCGTCATTGTCCTTGCCGGAAGAACTGTTGGCATAAACGGTTTCTTTATTATCGGGATCCAAAATCGTCCCCGTGGCCATATCATACTGGTATTTGTAAGCTCCCACGTTCTGCCTGTCAGTATCCCAAAAGAACTCATAAAGCGTAGATGTCCCTTTGCCATAGGTGCAGGGATCCACATACTTCAAAAAAGCTTCATTCGTGGGAAGTATCAGGCTGTAACGCGTATCCATTGAATTCAGGTAGGCATCCAACCCTAATTGCTCGATGGCCCAGTACACCACGCCCATGGTGGTGTTGCGACGCACCAAGGCCGGAAAAGAAACGGAACGATAGGCAGCCGGGGCAAAGACCTTATTCGTCAGGTAAACCACCCCGTTACACCCCATAAAACAACTGTCCACATCCTCTTCCTTTACTCCCATGCTCACTTTGGCATCGTTGGTGATACTCTCGAACTTGGACGGCACATGGTCGACGAATGAAGTAATCATGTTGACATTGATTAATTTGTTCAACACATTGATGTCCACGTTGACCAAAGAGTCATACACATCCTGGAGCGCCTTGCCTTCTCCGTCCCACCACTTTTCCAAAGCCGCATTGGTCGGCACCAACATGGCACCGCAATCATAGTTCAGCGTCTTGTTATAGGTGTTAGTGTACATATACTGGTTCCACTCCGGGTCGAATTCCAAATAACCGGGCACTTGGTTCTGTATGTTATCGGGATCCTGCAAATTCGACCCGCCATTGGCTTGCTTCGCGAAATAACGCAACACATAGACAGAATCCGACGTATTATACAGCCGGTTGTATTCCCGTGTGGCAGCAGCGTCATAAATAGGGGCACTGTACAAATCCAACAGTTTGGCCCACTCGCTCATGACGGGATGCTTATGGATGATTTCCGCCATGTTGTCAGCCGGCGTGATTACTTCCTCCACCTTTTGCACGTAGCCGTTCTTGCACGTGATGTCCGTGGGAGCCAACACCTTTATGCCGTTCACCCACGACTCTGCCGCAGACAAGGATTTGCCATTCGTCAACTTGGCCAAGTCGCCATCCGTGATGTTGTTGGTCTTCATGAACCTTGGCAACAAGTGTATCATGGGCGCACTGCTGTTGTCCCGCATCAGGAGAACCCCGTCTTTACGTCCGCGTACCTTATTCCAATATTTGGTTTGGGGCATGTCCTCCGGCACGATCCGTGCCACGGAATCGTAGACGCTCAACGCTACCTCGCGGCGCATGCACATCCCCTCTTGCGGAGGATTGCCCGGGACGTTCGACAGCAGCTCTATCAGGTAAGCATTGTTCACCATGGAACTGTTGAGCAACATCTTTTTCTGGGCCACGGACAACTGCCCATAGTTCTTCACGTTCCAACCGTTCTCTTTGAAAAAAGCTTCAAAAGCCGCATCGTCAGCAGCAAACAAAGTCTTGCTTCCTGTTTGGTTCAAAACGCTTGCCATGTTCAAATCGTTGATGAGACGAAGCGTGTATTCATAGTTACCTTGTTCCTGCAACCAGCCATAAATGGAATTATTCAGCCACGTGGGTTGCCCGACCAGGTTTTCGTCCTGACACGATTGCATTCCAAACGCCGCCAACAAGGCAGCCGCCGCAAAGGTCTTTACTTTAAATCGATGACAAAGACTATTTTTCATTTTTGTTTTTATTGGTTAATTTCTATTTCCAAGCGTAAAGGTAGGCTGAAATAGCCATTAGCACTTTATTTTATGTCGCACGTTGTTTGCGGCATGAATCAAAAAGGCTGTCCCACGTATTTTTTTCCACCTTTTATATATATGCCTCTTCCCGGCTGCGCAATACGCCGCCCGGACAAGTCGTACGGTCCGGACACCCCGTCCCGGCTACCGGTTACGGCTTCACGGGATTCCACACCCGACACCGTCTGTGGCAAAAAGTACCAATAGTCGAATTGCATGAGTTCATTCCGCTTCCCAGTATCCGTGGCACGGAAACGGAAATATATGTCGTGCACCCCAGTGACCACCTCGTTCAGGTCGGCGGCCAGTTCCACCCAATCCTGCACACCGGACACGTCTACCGTGGCCACCACATTCGACTGGCTATCGATACACACCTGTATGAACCCGTCATTCTCCCGCTGCCGTACGCACAGCCGTACGCTCCGCGCCCCTTCCTCGCCGAAATCCACGGCTTTCACCTTCACATAATCTCCCATGTCGAGCGAATCCAAATAGACACCCCGGCTTTCATCCTGTGCCGTACGTACCCCTACCGACAAAGCTATCATCTCGGCCTCCTGCCGGGCGTAGGGCGACACATGGGCCACCGGCTCAGATACCCCTTTCTTGGTCATCGGGATATGGGGAATCGTACCATCCGCATTATACTCGAATTGCTCCACGCAGACCGAACGCCGGAAACCGCTTCCTCCCTTAAGTTTGCCATTATGATAGAAAATGTAGCTACGTCCCTTGAAATCCACCACGGATGGGTGGGTCGTAAAACTCCCGTCGGGAGAGTCCATGATGCGTCCTTGATATTTCCATGGGCCAGTAGGCGAATCGCTCATTGAATAAGACAAATGTTCGGGAATCCCCCCTGCGGCATAAACCAGATAGTATTTTTCTCCACGTTTATACGCCCAAGGCCCTTCCTCATACTTGTCAACGCCCACCAGACGGGTTTGCTCCTCACCGTTCTCGTCCTTGTATTTCTCTTCATATCCGCCCACCGTCTCTTCCGTCAAAGGAATTTCCATGATTTCACCATTATAGTCTACCATGCTCCGGGTCAGCTTCACATACCACAGCCCGTTATTTCCCCAATACAAGTAAGCCTGCCCGTCGTCATCAATAAAAACGGTCGGGTCGATGTCGCGTATGTCATGGTTGATAAGGGCGCGTTGCAACGGATCCCGCCAAGGCCCGCAAGGAGACTGCCCCACCAACACACCGATACCCCGCAATTGAATCGGGGCATACATGTACCATTTCCCGTCACGCGGAACCACATGGGGTGCCCACGCCCCGTTGTCACCGGCCCAACTGAAATCAGCCAACGACGCCACCGTGCCGCAGTCAGTCCAGTTCACCATGTCCGTGGTTGTGTACAGTTGCCAAATGGTTTTCTGGTAGCCTTCCCCCTCCTCGTTGTCCACACTGGTATAAAGATAGAGGGTATCCCCATAAACGCAGGCTGCCGGGTCGGCCGTGTAACGTGTCTGTATGATAGGATTCTGCGCCCCGGCCTCTCCGGCAGCCAACATGCAGGCGACAGCCCATGCAAAAAGATTCTTTTTCATTCTCTTTGGTTTTTAAATATATAAATGAACGATGACAAACTTAATCATTATTCCGGCAACGCTTTTCTTTCTATGTAACAGAAGATTTGCTCCATGTCCAATCCTACCACAAACGGATACTGCAAACCATTTAAAATAAAGGAAGCACACCGGTAAAAAAACGAAAGCACACCGCATTGATACATGACATAAAACATCTGCGACATCAAATAAAAACACAAAACGATGTCTTTCCTATATTTGCAGCATTTGCCGAAATTACCCCACATAGGTATTGAAGAGGGGAAAAACGCAAACACTTGAAGTCAACAAATAAAAAAGTATATAGTATAAACAATGAAACATGTATTATCTCTCTCTATCCTGATGATGGCCAATATGGTTGGCACAGCACAAACGGCACATTTCAACTATTTCTCATACAATGGGGACGACAGCCGTTTCAACAAGGAAATCAATCCGCACAACCAGTACTTCAATCCGATCTTGGCCGGGTTCTATCCCGACCCTTCCATCTGCCGCAAGGGGGACACCTATTATTTGGTCAACTCTTCTTTCTCGTTTTTCCCCGGCGTGCCCATCTTCACGAGCAAGGACCTCGTGAACTGGACACAACTGGGACATGTGCTCGACCGCAAGTCGCAGCTCCCGCTTGACCGCCAAAACGTGTCGGGAGGCATCTTCGCGCCGGCCATCACTTACAACGAAAAGAACAAGACCTTCTACATGATTACGACCAACGTGGGAGCCGGGAATTTCTTCGTAAAGACGAAAGACCCGGCCAAAGGGTGGAGCGAACCCATTTACCTGCCCAAAGTGGGAGGCATCGACCCCTCTTTCTTTTTCGACAAGGACGGACGCGGATATATCGTAAATAACGACGAACCGGTAGGCGGACATGTATACGAAGGCGAACGCAGCATCATGCTCCACTATTTCGACGTGGAAGGCGACAGCGTGGTGGGCGACCCAATCGAAATCGTACGTTCGGGCAGCCATGTGCAGGAGAATCCTATCTGGATAGAGGGCCCACACTTGTACCGCATCGGCAAATATTATTACCTGATGTGCGCCGAAGGAGGTACGGGCGCATGGCACTCCGAAGTCATCTTCCGTTCGAAGAAACCGGAAGGCCCTTGGGAAGAGTTCACCGATGGCAACCCCATCCTGACACAACGCACGGGATTGGACCCACAGCGGCCGGACATCGTGACCAGTGCCGGACACGCCGACCTCGTGTCCACGCCGGACGGTGACTGGTATGCCGTGTTCCTGGCTTGCCGCCCGTATGAGGAAGACTTCTACAATACGGGGCGGGACACTTACCTCTTGCCGGTAAATTGGGAGAACGGATGGCCGACCATCTTGGAAAAGGACAAGGCCATCCCCACGGTCAACGAAAAGGAAGGGTTGCAACCCAAGGAAAACCACCTGACGGGAAACTTCGGATATTGCGACCGCTTCGCCTCGGACACGTTGGACATCCGTTGGATGTTCTTGCGCAACCCGTCGGACTTTTACACCCTCGACGGAAAGGGATTGGCCCTCCATGCCAAACCAGTGAATATTTCGCAAAAGGAATCCCCCTCAGCCCTATTCGCACGGCAGCAGCACCACACGTTCACTGCCGAAACGGAGGTGACATTCACACCCCGTTCTGCCAAGGAATTGGCCGGTTTCACCCTGTTGCAAAACGAGGAATACAATTTCGTGTTCGGAAAGACGTTGGTAGGCGGCAAGCCTGCCCTCACGCTGACCCGGTCGGAAAAGGAAACGGTACGCATAAGCACAGTGTTCTTGGACGAAAAAGAAACCGCCGCTCCCGTCAAACTGAAAATCTGTGGCAAAGGCCGTTATTATGATTTTTACTATTCCACCGGCGGAGATTGGACGCTGATGGCCCGAGGCGTGGATGCCATCAACCTGAGCACGAACCGTTCCGGCGGCTTCATCGGTGCCTGCATCGGCCTGTACGCCACGTCGGATAATCCTTTGAAATAAAAAGAGAGTCCCGACAAGCCCTATAGCACAAAGCCCGGCGCAATGCCGGGCTTTGTTTGTTCTTCATTGCCATTCTGTCAAATCGTCAATCTCATCCTCGCAAGACTTGCTTATTTCCGGCCGTCATAAGACGTGTCCACAAATACGCGATTCTTGCGCGTCCCGGAAAAAGCATGATGACAGCCATTCCAAGGTTATGCCTTCCAAAAGTTTACCGGACGGTGAAATCCTGCGCTTGCATGCATAAAATATGCAGGCTTCAAGGCACTCAACCTTACAAAAAGACATCGCACTTTTGTATTGTCCAACTGTCCAAATAGCGTAAAAAGGAGCAATGGCAGCAGCCCGTTTTTCCGTTTTCAGCCATGCTTTTCGTCGCCGTACAGAGAGCAACGGGACGGGATGCGGAGAAAAAAAATGTTTTTTCAGCCGAACGGAAAATTTTTCTCCTGAGAAAAAAGTACTCCTTGGGTTAACGAAAGCGAAAAACAGCCGTGGAAACTAAAAAAATGTATCTGAAAAAGCTCCCCATTGCTCTTGTTTTGAACTTTAGATAAAGAATCAACCCCTGCAAGGACGGCCTCCTTACTTTCATCCTGTCAGAGAAAAGATTGGAACGAAAGCAAAATGACAAAAAGAATGATAGGATTCAGGGAAAGCATTGTGGTCGTTCTCTTGGTAAGAGAGCAACCACGGTACAAAGTTATACAAAATATTACACAATATACTAATTTACAGTTGTTTTTTTCAGAAACTTTTATTTCTCTTGTTTTGCAAAATAGCATTCGTACACCGTTTGCGAAACAAAAGCAAGCGGTTTCAGCCTTGTTTCATCCTGATTTATAACTATTTACTTTTCCATGATTGGATTCAGTTGCTCTCTTACCAAGAGATATATCGCAAAAAGCGCGAAAGCGCAAAGGGAAAACGGAACGGCAAACACGCGGCAGAAAAACGATGTGGACTGACAATCTGGGAAACCGATTATTTTTCAAACCTCAACTTAACAGCTTGTCTAACAAGGAAATGCAAAGACAAGTTGGAGTAATAAAAGTACCCTTTTGAGAAAGATGGACGAAACACCCCAATGGTATGTCCTGCGTGATTTGAGCCGTCCCAACGCCAAACTTTCCGCTTTTGAAAAACTGACGGGACGGGGTGTAAGATGTTTCACGCCGATGGTAAAGAAACCAATCGAAAGGAGGGGCAAACACGGTTGGAAAGATGTGCCTTACATGCGCGACTTGCTTTTCGCCCACAGCACACGCGACGTGCTCGACCCTTTCATGAGACCCGGGCTCAAACTGCAATACCGCTATATATACGGAGGATTTATGGAACCCATGACCGTACGCGAGGCCGACATGGAACGTTTTATCTTGGCCGTGACGTCTTCCGTCTCTTCCAAATACTACCGTCCCGAAGAAATCACTCCGGCCATGCGCAACCGCAGAATACGCATCATCGGCGGCCCGCTCCACGGCTATGAGGGCAGCCTCGTCACCGTACGCGGCACCACCGTGAAACGCCTGTTGGTGGAACTGCCGATGTTGTTGGCCGCCGCCGTGGAGGTGGAACCGGAATTCATACAACTCCTGTAAGCGAAAAAATTCCGCAATAAATTTTTTACGCCACACTTCATTTTTGTATCTTTGTCTTCACGAAGATAGGATGCGGTTCGGCATAGGCAAACCGGAAAACTTTGTTTTCGTTTGTCTCTGCGCTCACCTTTCGCTATCTTTGCTATTGTACATCATGACATGGAGGAACGGAGTATGACACAAGCCACCAAACTTTATCCCATCGGGATACAGACGTTCGAGAAAATAAGGAACGGGAACTATTTATATATAGACAAGACGGAAATCATCTACCGACTGACGCATGCCGCGTCCAATTACGTGTTCCTGAGCCGTCCCCGTCGTTTCGGCAAGTCGCTGTTGACAAGCACTTTGAAAGCCTATTTCGAAGGACGGAGGGACTTGTTCAAAGGTTTGGCCATGGAACGTTTGGAAACCGAATGGACGAAATACCCCGTGCTGCATTTCGACATGAGCTTGGGCAAGCACATGGAAAAGGAACAGTTGGAACGTTACCTATTGTCCCAACTGGAACAAATAGAAGAAGATTACGGCATACATTCGGACTCTCCCGATTCCAATATACGGCTGACAAAACTTATCCGTCACGTTTACGAGCAGACGGACCGCCAAGTGGTGGTGCTCATCGATGAATACGATGCGCCCTTGCTCGACGTAGTGCATGAAGAAAAGAACCTGCCCGTCCTGCGTAACATCATGCGTAACTTCTATAGTCCGCTCAAAGCCTGCTACCCTTACCTGCGTTTCGTTTTCCTCACCGGTATTACCAAATTTTCACAACTCAGTATCTTCAGCGAACTGAATAATATCCAAAACATCAGCATGTTGCCGGAATACGCCACCATCTGTGGCATCACGGAAGAGGAAATGGCCACCCAAATGGACGAAGACTTGGACATTTTAGCCAAACGGATGGGCATAAGCCGCGAGGAAGCCATACAGAAACTCAAGTACAATTACGACGGCTACCATTTCACCTGGCCTTCACCGGACATCTATAACCCATTCAGCCTGCTGAACGCCTTCGTCACTGGGCGGTTGGATTCTTATTGGTTCGGCAGCGGCACGCCCATGTATCTCATCGAAATGCTAAGGAAATATGGCGTGTTGCCCTCCAAGATTGGAGGCAATGAGGCCATGGCGGAAGAGTTCGATGCCCCCACGGAGCGTATGGCAAGCATCACTCCCCTGCTCTACCAAAGCGGATACGTCACCATCAAGAACGCGGATACGGACTTCGGTATCTACCGGCTCGACATTCCCAATAAGGAAGTGCGCATAGGATTGATGCGTAGTCTCCTTCCCTATTATGTCACACCCGACACGCTGACGGCCACGACCACAATCGTCAATTTGGCCCGCGCCTTGGTGAAAGGAGACATGGAAGGCATGTTGCAACTCCTCCAGACTTTCCTTTCCACCGTGCCTTATTGCGACCATACGGACTACGAAAGCCATTACCAACAGATGCTCTATATCATTTTCAGCCTCTTAGGCATGTATGTGGACGTGGAAGTCCGTACCCCGAAGGGACGGGTGGACATGGTGATGCGCACGGCTACTACACTCTACATCGTGGAGCTGAAATTGAACCAATCCGCCGAAGCCGCCATGCAGCAAATCGACCTGAAAAACTATCCCGAACGCTTTGCCTTGTGCGGCCTGCCCGTGGTGAAAGTCGGCATTAACTTTGACATGGAACGGCATACCCTGAAGGATTGGATGATCGGATAAGCCGCCGATGACACGTGCTTTCCGAATGGAAAGCAAGAACTTTCACCTTAACCTATTGAATGATAGACTATAGGAACATTTACGCAAGCTTCAGAAGTGAAAGACTTGTGAAGGCTTTTTTATGACAAGGTTCACCTTAATACGCTGATATACAAAAAGTATGAAGGATGCGAACCCTTTTCCCGACAAAACTCCTTGTAGAGGAGGAAAGAGGCATGTTTGTCCGAAACCAAAAGAATAAATGAAACATTGTAACCTTACTTTGCTTGTTCGCAAAGTAAGGTAATAAATCTATACTCATCAAATGAACAAGGATATAAAAATAGCCGTAGCCGGTACAGGCTATGTCGGCTTAAGTATTGCCACACTTTTAAGTCAGCATCACCAAGTAACCGCCGTAGATGTCATCCCCGAAAAAGTGGATTTAATCAACAGCCGGAAGTCACCCATTCAGGACGAATACATCGAGAAGTATCTGGCCGAAAAAGAGTTGAACCTGACTGCCACGCTCGACGGAGCCAAAGCCTACGCCGATGCGGACTTCGTGGTCATCGCCGCACCGACAAACTACGACCCGGTGAAGAACTACTTCGATACCAGTCACGTGGAAGAAGTCATCGAATTAGTGAAGAAAGTCAATCCCCATGCGATAATGGTCATCAAGAGCACCATTCCCGTGGGGTACACGGAAAGCGTACGCAAAAAGTTGGGTACGGAGAACGTCATCTTCTCGCCCGAATTCCTGCGCGAGAGTAAAGCCTTGTACGACAACCTCTACCCCAGTCGTATCATCGTAGGCCGTCCCGAAGGCGATGCCCGGTTGGACAAGGCCGCACACGACTTTGCTGCCCTCCTGCAGGAAGGAGCCATCAAAGAAAACATCGACACGCTGTTCATGGGTCTGACCGAAGCCGAGGCCGTGAAACTCTTTGCCAACACCTACCTGGCCTTGCGGGTATCCTACTTCAACGAGTTGGACACGTATGCCGAAATGAAAGGGTTGGACACGAAAGCCATCATCGAAGGGGTAAGCCTCGACCCGCGCATCGGAAGACATTACAACAACCCCTCTTTCGGTTACGGTGGCTACTGCCTGCCCAAAGACACCAAGCAACTGTTGGCCAACTATCAAGACGTTCCTGAAAACCTCATCGAGGCCATTGTGGAAAGCAACCGCACGCGCAAGGATTTCATTGCCGACCGCGTACTGCACACGGCCGGTTACTACGACTACTACAACCGTGGAGACTTCAATCCTGCCGAGGAGCGGAAGTGTGTCATCGGCGTGTATCGCCTGACGATGAAATCGAACTCGGACAACTTCCGCCAGTCGAGCATCCAGGGTGTGATGAAGCGCATCAAAGCCAAAGGCGCGGAGATCGTCATCTATGAACCCACGTTAGAAGATGGCAGCACGTTCTTCGGCAGCAAAGTGGTGAATGACTTGGATGCTTTCAAGAGCCAAAGCCATGCCATCATTGCCAATCGGTATGATGCTTGCCTGGATGATGTGGAGGAAAAGGTTTATACGAGGGATATTTTCAGGAGGGATTGAAGATGCGTATCAAGAATCCATTAAAAATAAAAATCTCCGTAAAAGAACATGCATCTCTGTTTTTGGGAAATAATATCTGGGTGACCGGAGGAAATACAACGATAATATGTAACAAAAATATTATGATAAATGATGATTGTTTATTGTCTTGGGATATATTATTGATGGATACAGATTTTCATAAAATATTAAATTCAGATAACACAATAATAAATAAAGAGAAACCCATACATATTGGCAAACATGTATGGATTGGATGCAGGACGACCATTTTGAAAGGAGTATCCATCGCCAACAACAATGTGATTGCCGCAAATTCAACGATAACGAAAAGCATTAGTACAGAAAACTGTATTATCGGGCGTAATACGGAAATGTTAAAAACAGGAATACAGTGGAAAAAATAAAACAAATAATCCCCTTTGCTTCTTGAAGGCAGCAAAATCAGAGAGATATTTCATGAGCATTAAAAAAAACTTTTTTTACAGTAGTTTCCTGACACTGGCAAACTACATTTTCCCATTATTAACCTTTCCCTACGTTTCCCGCATATTAGGTGCAGATTCTATTGGGAAGTATAATTTCATAGACAACATAATACAGATACTTATCATCATGTCAATGCTAGGTATAGGCACAGTTGGCGTGAGGGAAATAGCCCAAACAAAGACATCTCAAGAACGATTAAACAAATCTTTTACGGCCTTACTTGCTTTTAACGCCTTATCCACCTTTATTGCTATCATACTACTGTTAATATTGCTATACGTTGTCCCCAAATTCACGGACTACCGTGACCTGCTCATCGTAGGTGGGTTAAAGCTACTTTCAACATTTCTACTCATAGACTGGCTGTATCGCGGATTAGAAGATTTCAAGTTCATTACCCAACGCACATTAATAATCAGAATACTTTTTGTAATATCAGTATTTTTATTTGTTAAAAACAAAGAGGATTATACCCTGTATTACTTCCTAATAGTCTTTTCCATCACAATAAATGCCATTATCAACCTCCTTTACTCAAGACATCACATCCGATTAGATTTTGATTTTCAAGAGATGAAAAGGATTGCATCCCCCATACTTGTATTAGGTGCTTATTCTATCTTAGCGTGGTTGTACAATTCTTTCAGCACATCTTTTTTGGGATTTGTTTCTACAGACGAACAAGTTGGTTATTACTCCACTGCAACTAAATTATACACTATCTTCCTTTCTATTATAACTTCTTTCACCACGGTAATGTTACCCCGATTAAGTCAACTTGTTAGCCAAAATCATTTTAAGGAGTTTCAGCAACGAGTAAACAAGAGCCTTAATATCATTTTAACAGTATCCATCCCTTTAGCAATTTTTGCCATTTTTTTTGCCACTGATATTATTCGTGTCATTGCCGGTAAAGGGTATGAAGGAGCAATTGCGCCCATGATGATAACCATGCCCATTCTCATAATCGTCAGTATAGAACAAATTCTCATCATACAAATTCTCACACCTTTAAAAAAAGACAGAGAAGTGATGCTTTGCACTGCGTGGGGGGCTGTTTTAGGAATAATATTAAACATTCTTCTTGTACCGCATATGTTGTGCAAAGGAGCAGCCGTTTGTTGGTTGATATCAGAACTCATGGTTATGTCATCCGCTATTTATTTTATACATAATAAAACCTCTATAAGTTTACCTTTTAATTTGCTAAAACAAAGGTTTATACCTTTGTTTATTATCTCAATTTGCTCCTATTTCATGCATATTACATTTTCAGATATTCATGTATTAATTAGATTAATACTCTCCGCGCTCATCATGGTATTTACTACTTATTCAGTAGAAAAATTTCTTGTTAAAAATCCAATTGTCCACGAAATAGACAACTGGACTATCAATCTCATTAAAAACAAATGGAAAAAATGATTTTACTTTTCAGTGTATTTGTTCTCATCTATTTTCATCGCGTTTTAATCATGTTTTGCCTATCGCCTATCACGGCGTGGGCAACGAGGCACCATAACGTATTAGGTACCAAGCACAAATCTATTTACACAAAACTTGCCGATAAGTATTGTTGGTGGTTTGAGCGTTTGTTCCTTTATTGGTGCGGAAACATCCACTCACACCGAATACGCAAATTTTTCTATAAGAATGTACATCAGATACAAATTGAGAAAAAGGTCGTTATATATTCCGGAACTGAAATACGGAATCCATCCGGCCTATGCATTGGAAAAGGAAGCATCATCGGGGATAATGCGATTTTAGATGCAAGGGCTGGTATTAAAATCGGGAAAAATGTAAATCTCTCATCAAATGTCAGCATCTGGACGCTACAGCATGATTATCGTGATCCAGACTTCGCTTGTAATCCCAATCATTACGGTCCTGTGAGAATCGAGAATAGAGTATGGATTGGTCCCAACTCCATAATTCTTAGAAACGTAACTATTGGTGAGGGAGCTGTCGTAGCTGCCGGAAGTGTTGTAACTCACAATATCCCTCCATTTGAGCTATGGGGAGGAGTTCCAGCACGAAGTTTAGGCAAAAGACCCCAAAACATGCGTTACGAGTTCAAGGGAACATATTGCCATTTTCTCTGAAAAATAAAAACAACTAATTCATCCTGCTTAAAAATTAAACTATGAAAGTATCTGTAATCACGGTTTCTTTTAACGCGGTATCGTGTATAGAAAGAACTATTAAATCTGTCATCAGCCAACGGTATAACGATTTTGAGTATATAATAGTTGATGGTCAGAGTAACGATGGTACTATAGAAATCATACAAAAATATCATGCATATATTTCTAAATGGATTAGTGAACCGGATAGAGGCATTTATAATGCTATGAACAAGGCGGTGAGAATATGTTCGGGGGAATATTGTATTTTTATGAATGCGGGGGACATGTTTGTAAATCCTTTAGTCCTTAAACAGGTCTCTTTATTTTTGGATGACGGATTTGATGTGTTGACGGGATGTGAGATTTCTACGAAAAACGGAAAAATAGTGGATTATGTTAAACCTCCCCAAAAAGCTACATTGAAGCATTTCTTTGTGACTTCCATTAGCCATCAGGCTTCTTTTATCAAACGTAGCCTGCTTTTAGAGTATCCGTATGACGAGCACCTCAAATTGGTTAGTGACTGGAAGTTTTGGCTACAGACCTTGGTGCTGGATGGTAAGAGTTATCGTTCTATTGATGTGGATGTTTGTGTGTTCAATCACGATGGAATGACTTATGCCTTTTCAGATATAGGGAATATGGAAAGAAAAGAGGTTTTGATGTCGCTTCTTCCAAAAGATGTTTATGAAGAGTATGTAAAGCGGTATAGTGGATTTTGGTTTGCAAAGAAAAGGCGTTATTATGGAAAACTTCAAAGGATATTGCATATAGAAGAATTAAAGAACAAACTGAAGATAGCCAAGTCCTATGTGGATGTATTGGGATTTTACGGTTTTATTGTCGTTATATTAAAAATATTTAAATCTGGGGGGGGGTAAATTAGGCCAATCAGTTATTACACGTTATCTCCAAAAACATTATGGTCATATTGTCTGGAGAAACGAGATGGCCTCAGATGTTCCCCATGCTTTTATGAAAAAGTTTCCAATATGGGTATGTTGGTGGCAGGGTGAGAAGATGATGCCTTTGGTGCCAAAGTTGTGTTTGTCTTCCTTGCGGAGTAATCTAAGGGACGGTCAGGAACTTCATTTGATTACAAAAGAAAATTACACAGATTTTGTGGATATTCCCGAATATGTAATACGTAAAATGGAACAAGGTATGTTGTCCGTAACAGCTTTTTCTGATATTCTTAGATTTACCCTGTTGACACGATATGGAGGCTTATGGGTGGATGCCACCTGTTATGTGGCTGCGTTATTGCCGGATTTGAGCAATACTGATTTCTATACAAGCAAACAAGACAAGCCGAATGATTATCGTTACGTGTCCCGTTACCGTTGGGCGAGTTATTTAATTGGCGGCAAGCCTGGCCATAAGATATTCCTGAATATGCGTGATTTGTTTTTTGCATATATATGGCGTGAGAAAAGTCCGGTCTCTTATTTCTTACTGGATTATTTATTGGATTTGATTTGCCGTGAAAGTGATGAATGTAATCATGCCATTGAATCTTTTCCCTATACGGAGATGCATGTGTTGGAAAGCGTGGAGGATATGGATAAGCCTTTTAATGAAGTCAAACCTCTCGCAGAAGGGATATTCCATAAATTAAGTTGGAAAAGGTGTTTCAGGCCCTATACGGATGATATGTCACGTATGTCTTTGTTCGGATATATAATAGACAAATTGTAACACAAAAATATCCACAAACAGAATAAAGTTTATACAGGATAAGAAACAAGACTATTGGTTATCAGTACCCTAAAACCATATTCAATATAATGCCGAATAGAATAAACATCCTATTTATACATTAACAGATAAATAAACTGTTTAAGGGCAATTATAGATAAATTTAAAAGAAGTACGATGTTAGGAATTGCATTGCTGGCTGTTGCCATCATTTTGTTTTTTATAAAAAAATGGCAATATTTATCATATTTTTTGTACATAGGTTTTTTAACTGATGGATACAAAATTACAATAAACCCTATTCTTGGCGGACTAAAAAATATGGATTTAGCTATTGTTTATAGCCTTATAATAACCAGTGTCTTAATAATAACACATCATTACAGGCTCAGGCCATCAAAAATCAGCACAAGCTTTTGGTGGTTATGTATATTCATTATTTCTAGTTTCATCTTTTCTATGATATACTACAAAATATCATTTTTTGAGGTTTTGCAAGGAGGGCGGTTTATGTTGTTGGTACTCTGTTACCCTATCTTGGTAAATATGTCAATGGAAAATGTGACTAAATTACTATACTTATTAGCCTGGTTTACTGTATGGATGGCATTTTTAGATGTATTACAAATTGTTTTCCAACATCCAATGCTACCCGTATATGCACTTCATAAGGATAGTGCATTGGGAGTAATACGTTTTTTCAATTATCCTCCTTTTATTATATTCTATCTAATAGTTGCTATACTAGATCCTTCCTTTTACGGAAAAAAGACAAAACTGATTATAACCTTATTCGTGATTTGTATATTAGGAACATTGGCACGTTCACTCATCTTTATTACAGGAATTACTATTTTGTTGGCATTATATTTCATTGGAAAACAGAATTCAATCATTAAATACGGCCTCCTTATATGTCTCGTATCATTGCCCTTTCTTCCCATCTTGTCAGAGCGATTTGGAGGAGATACTTCATCTGACATCAGCAATGTATTAACTGGAAGAGTTGAATTACAATCCTATGAACAACAGAATGACGGAAATTTCACATACCGAATATCGTGGGTAATCGAGCGAGTACTATACCTTGTAAACAGACCTTTGGAAGAACAGTTCTTTGGCTTGGGGCTTTTATCTGATTCATCCCCTCTTTCTATACAAATGTATCAATTCATTGTAAATATCAAGTTTTATGGGTCGGGGATGATTCAGCAGCTAAGGTCTCCGGATATCGCTTATGGAACGATGTTAGCATATTATGGCTTTGGAGGAATAATCATATATCTTTGTTTTCTATGGCAACTCTTTAAGGAATTTTATAGGACTCGCCATAAATCTCCTTTTTATATAGCTGCGGCTGTATGGATATTGTTTGTCTTCATGATTTCCGTATTTAGCGATGATTTAAGTAGCCCTTCCACATTTGCCCTATGTTTTATTATGTTAGCATACAAGAATAAAATACCATCTCAAAAGATGTCAATTACCAAAGATTAAACTACAATGGAAAAGAAAAATTTATTTATCTCCCAAATGGCACATTGTTTAGGAGGTGGTTCTGTTATTTCTGATAGAAATTATGAACTTTTTTGCAGAATATTTCCTCTAAAAAACACAATAAGATACAGCATTGAAAAAAAAAGAAATATAAATCCTTGTTTTTTGATAGAACGTTGCTTCAAGCAATATGTTAATGGGATAAACACAAAGACCATTTCGGACATCTCCAACATAGCCAAAAATTGTGAATATATATGGATTGATAATTCAAGCTATGGTGCAATAGCTAAAACGTTAAAAGAGAATAATTATAAAGGTACAATCATAGTATTTTTTCATAACATTGAATATATATTCCAAAAACGTTCATTTTTCAAACGTATTTTGTATCCAATATTTAATCGCCCTATCAAAAATGCAGAAAAAGAAGCCGCACAATACGCTGATTTAATATTTATGCTTACGGAACGTGACAAAGAAGAAGTCAGAAAATGGGGATGCAATACCCCTATCGTATTACTACCATCCTCCTTAAAAGATACATACCGAAATTTTCCGGAAAAGAATGAAGGACCATCAAAGAAAGAAATCCTTTTTGTAGGATCTAATTTCTATGCAAACGCAAATGGTATCATTTGGTTTATAAATAATGTTTTACCACATGTAGATGTGCATTTGACGATAGTAGGAAGCCATATGGATGAGCTACCAATCAAGCCAAATGACAAAATAGAAATCCATGGTTTTGTAGATAATTTAGACATTTATTACGCACGAGCTGATTGTGTAATTGCCCCTATATTTGAAGGTAGTGGAATGAAGACAAAAACAACAGAAGCCCTAATGTGGGGAAAATTCATCATTGGCACGAAAGAAGCTTTTTGTGGTTTCGATATTACAGAAGAGATTGGAGTTTGCTGCGAGAGTAGCGAGGATTTTATTAAGGCAATCAAAGAAATAGAAAAACACTGTTCCAAATTCAATATAGCCTCCCGTAATCTTTTCTTGGAAAAATATTCAACCGAGAAATCCATGGAAATTGTTAAATATGCGATACAGACGCTGCATTAATTGTCATCCCACATAACACGGATTGATTTTCTTATTCACTTAATTTGAATGTATTATAAATGATGAACAAAGCAATCGTTATCGGCTGGATAAACAAAGGCAAACCTGCCGATTGTGGGGAGACAATGAAGAACCAACTGATGATACACAGGTTGGAAGAACTGGGAGTGAAGTGCAGATGCGTAGACTTCAAGAACTGGAGAAGGCATCCTTGGGTGTTTTTACAGTTGATTTGGAATTTGGTAATACATAAAAAAGACACCATCATATTCTCGACCAGTACGGTAAACGTATACCCGATGATGAAGTTGATGAAAAAAGTGAAATGGAAACAACCCACGATTCATTGGGTTATAGGCGGAACTCTCGGTGAAAAAGTCAAAAACGGCATATTTGATAAAGACATAATCGGTTATATGGACTGGACGATTGTTGAGAGTAATCTGATGGTACAGCAATTGACCGATTGTGGCGTAAAAAATGTTTTTCAACTTCCAAACTTTAAACCTATCACCTATTACCCCAACATAAAGGAACGTATAAATGAATGGAAAAAGGAAATAACACGCCCGTTACGTTTCGTATTTCTTAGTAGAATCATGAAAGAAAAAGGTTGCGATGACATTATTGAAGCTGTCCGGCGACTCAATGCTACGGGATTTAAAGACAAATACACCATTGACTTTTATGGAAAAATCGCTGAAACCTACAAGACTGACTTTTTTCAAAAACTAGACCCCTTACAAAACGTGAACTACCGAGGTTTCCTCAACCTACAAAACGAAAAAGGTTATGACAAGTTATCCCAATACGACCTGATGTTATTCCCAACCTATTGGAAAGGCGAAGGTTTCGCAGGGGTATTTATCGATGTATTTATAAGCGGTGTCCCTATGATTGTCACAGATTGGGCACACAACAAACAGTTTATGAGCGATGGAGAAACCGCTTTGTTCATTCCGGTACATAACGTTCCCGCATTATACGACAAAATGAAAAAGTGTATTGAGGGATGCTATGACATAGGAAAAATGGCTTTGAAATGCCAACAAAATGCGGAAACCTATGACGTAAATAAAGTAATAACGAAAGAACTGCTCAAAAAGCTCAATTTAGTATAAATGACGAGTGTCCCAAAACAATATATTATCCAAAAATCATAAAAACAAATATATATGATTAAGATTTCAAAAGCGGCTACAAATATTCAGCCGTCCTTGACTAGAAAATTATTCAATATGGCCAAGGAGTATGAAAATGTAATTGACTTCACTTTAGGAGACCCCGACATCCCTACTCCAACCCCAATCAAAGAAGCCGGGTGTAAAGCAATCATGGAGAACAAGACGCGTTACTCACAAAACGCCGGCCTGATTGACTTACGCCAAGCCATCGCAAATTACATATTTAAGAAAGAACAACTGACATATTCTCCTGAAAATGAAATATTGGTAAGTGTTGGTGCTATGGAAGGCCTATACCTCTCATTGTTAGCTACTATCGACTCTGGCGATGAAGTTATAATACCTGCCCCTTACTATGTGAATTATAAACAGATGGTTGAGATGTGTGGCGGTGTACCGATTATCGTGGAAGACTACGACCACATCAAAGAATTCAAATGTTCCGTGAATAAAATCAAGGAAGCGATAACCCCCAAAACGGTAGCAATCATACTCAATACGCCTTGCAACCCCACGGGCAAAGTATTCAGCCAAGAATTCATCTCCCAAATTGCAGAAGTTTCAAAAGAAAAAAATCTTATGGTGATTACCGATGAAGTATATAAAAGCTTGGTATATAATGGGAATATGCGTCCCAAAAGTATAGCATCGCTCCCTGATATGAAAGAACGGACAATTTTTATTAACAGTCTTTCTAAAGAGTTTTGTATGACAGGATGGCGTATAGGGTATGTGGCGGCCAACCGGGAAATAATCACCGCTATGACCAAATTACAAGAGAACGTAGCCGCCTGTGCTCCACTACCATCACAATACGCCGCAATAGAGGCATTGCGCACAGATGTCGACTACTCTATAGAAATGGCTACTGTCTTCAAGAACAGGAGAGACGTTTTGATGGAAACGTTGAGCCATACAAAGAAAATAAAACCTGCAACTGTCGATGCCACTTTTTACGCGATGATTAATATCAGCAAGACAGACATGAAATCAGAAGAATTCGCGTATGAATTACTCAAAAGAAAACAAGTGGCAGTGGTTCCGGGTATAGCATACGGAAAGATTTGTGATGACTTTATACGTATTGCATTTACATTAGATGAATCCAAAATACGTGAAGGCATGAATAGACTGGTTACGTTTGTTGAAGAATTAAATTAAACGAGACATGAAAAAGTGGTTCAAAACCTTATGTGAAGATGTGATAACGTTTATATCACCATACATAAAAAACGATGAAACTTGGATTAGGTTTACTTATTTCCTAAGCCATCACAGAAGTGTTAATCTCAAAGCTCCTAAAAGGTTCAACGACAAACTGCAATGGCTTTTGTTGAACTATCACGATTGGTCATACACCGATATGGTAGACAAATATAGAGTAAAACCGATCGTTGCAAAAATTATTGGGGAGAATCATATCATACCTACATACGGGGCGTGGGATAGTTTTGACAAGATTGATTTTGATTCTTTACCAGACCAGTTTGTACTCAAATGCAATCACGATTCGGGGGGCCTTGTGATATGTACAGACAAATCAAAATTAGACAAGAATGCCGCCAGAAAGAAAATCATGAAAAGCCTAAAGAAAAACTTCTATTATAGGACACGTGAATATGCTTACAAGAATGTCAAACCTGTTGTTCTTGCAGAGAAATACATGGTAGATGATACAGGATGGCAGTTAAAGGATTATAAAGTTTTCTGTTTCAATGGAGAACCAACTTACATAGAAGTGGACTATGACCGATTTGTGGGACATAAGCTCAATGTGTATGATTTGAATTGGAATTTTGTGGACTTCTACATGACTTCTAAAAATGACCCGAATGCAAACATTAAAAAGCCTGCAAAATTTGAAACCATGATAGAAATGGCTCGCAAATTGGCAAAGGGCACTCCCTTTGTTCGTGTCGACTTTTACATAAACCAGAATGATGAGATATTCTTTGGTGAAATGACATATACCCCTGGAACCGGACATATACACTTCACCCCAGACGATTGGGATTTTAAATTGGGGGAACTTCTTATTTTACCAGAAAAAAACGTATAAGTCAAAGGGTGTATTTCCAACAAAAACTCCTTATTAGGCATGTTTTGTCCACATACTTTATATGGATATACAACATTTTGCAGATACTACAATTAACACAAAGACTAATGAAGAAAATCCTCGCCGTCGCCTCCATCGGAGGCCATTGGGTACAACTCCTCCGCATCACCCGCCCTTTAGAAGAACATTATGAAGTGGTGTACATGTCGACCCACCCTAAATGCAAATCCATGGTCGGCACTTGCCGTTTCCATACCATGATGGATTTCAGCCGTTGGGATGCCTGGAAAATGTTGCCGGCTTCTTTTAATATTCTGGGGATTCTGCTCAAAGAACGACCGGCCGCCATCGTTACAACAGGTGCTGCTCCGGGACTGCTTACCATTATTTTAGGCAGAATGACCGGAATCAAGACCATCTGGGTAGACTCTGTGGCCAATGTACAAACCATGAGTGCTTGTGGAAAATTAGCACGCAAATTCGCAACCCACGTGTACACCCAGTGGCCGGGTCTCGCTACTGCACAGGTGCATTATGCCGGAAACATCTTTGGCGATTAAAGGCGAAACCGCCCGTTGCTCCCCCGTTCTTTGACTTATTGTTACTTTAATATTTCCCGATTATGATATTTTGCACTATCGGTACCCAGGCCCCATTCGACCGTTTCGTGAAAATCATTGATGAAGTGGCCGCGCATTTGGATGAGGAAATCATCGCGCAAGTGTACAAAAGTGAGTATGTGGCTCAAAACATCCGTACCGTAGAATTTCTACCGCCCGATGAGTTTAACAAGCTATTCAGCAAGGCACGCCTTATTGTGGCCCATGCCGGTATGGGTACTATTATTTCCGCCATGCGCCAACACAAGCCTATTATTATCTTTCCACGCATAGCCGCATGGGGTGAACACCGCAACGAGCATCAGTTGGCCACAGCTCAGAAGATGAAAGAACTCGGCTATGTGTACGTGGCAACCGATGTAAAAGAACTAAAAGAGTTGTTGACAACCCGAAATTTAAAACCCTTGCATGATTTGGGAGATATTGCAAGCAAAAGCCTAATAGATGAATTATGTAAGGTCATAGGATAGTATGATTCGCCCCCACAGTCATCTTCGCGATTATCAAAAGTACATCCAAACGCATGTAGTTGAAGCTTGGAAGTCGCACAAAAGCATCATGCTCCAGATGCCAACAGGTACGGGAAAAACCCACCTGTTGGCATCCATCATTTATGACAGTCTGAAGGAGAATGGGAAACGGTATGTCTGGATTGTGGCACACCGCCGCGAACTGGTGGAGCAGATTGAGGAAACCATGGAACGATACGGTATTCCAAGCATCCCGAAGGAGGACGGAAGGGTAAGAGCTATGTCCATCCAATGGTTATCGCGTCATCTCGCCGACCTTCACGAGACACCCAACCTTATCGTCATCGACGAGGCTCACCATGCACTGGCTAAGACGTATAAGGAATTGTGGCTGCGTCATCCCGAGGCAAAAAAATTGGGCTTGACGGCTACCCCCTGCCGACTGAACCGCAGGGGATTCACAGACTTGTTTGACGAGCTGATTACTTCGGACAGCATTACCGATTTTATCCGGCAAGGATGGCTGTCAACCTTCGACTACGTATCCATCCGCCCGGGCAGCAAATCCCAACGATTGATAGACAACTTGTCGAAACGTGGAGCGGACGGTGATTTCCAAACGAAAGAAATGAACGAGGTGCTGAACTGCAGACCCTGCATCGAACAGTTGTACGAAAGCGTACGGCAATATGCCGACGAGAAGAAAGGCATCGTGTATGCCATCAGCATCAGCCATGCACGGAATATTGCCGATTTCTACCGGATGCATGGAATAAACACCGTGGCGATTGACAGCAAGACTCCGGCACGTCTGCGCAAACAGTTTATCGAAGACTTTAAGCGGGGCAAGACGCAAGTGCTGGTGAATGTGGATGTGTTCAGCGAGGGCTTCGACTGCCCGGACGTGGAGTTCGTACAGATGGCCCGCCCTACCCTTTCGCTGGCCAAATACTTGCAGCAAGTGGGACGCGGGCTGCGGAAGGCAGCGGGTAAAGACACTTGCATGCTGATTGACAACGTGGGGCTGTACCGCCTGTTCGGACTGCCTACGGCCTACCGGGACTGGAAGGCCATGTTTGAAGGACGGTTGGCCGGAAAAGGCTATCGCACCACATGCAAGCCGGAATATATGGCTGCAAAGCAAGAAAAGGATCAAACGGCACGCCCCAATGGGCCGCTTGAAATGGTCATGTCGCATGAACTGTTATGGGATTACCTGAACAAAAGTAAGCCTCTCACGGACTATAATAGCACACCCCAGGAAAAACTAAAACCATTCAAAGACCGCCAAACCGGCCTTTGGGGACTAAAATGTGGGCAGACCATTACCGCAAAGGCACAATATCCCACTTTGTTCGACGTAAAAGGCAATCTTGCTGCCGTACGGTTCGAGGACTACCGCACAGGTATCGTAGACAAGGAGGGAAAAATACGGATGAAAACCGACAGGTACAAGCGTATGAAATTCTTGCCGGACGACATCGTGGCTGTAACAGATCGGAATGACAAGACGTTCTACATAGATTTAAGGTATAACCGACACTACATGGACAAGCCGGTTGTGATGAAATTCGGCCAAATAGAAATACTCCAAGCAGGCCGCATGTTCTACAGCCGCACGAAGCGTGTCTATGTGAACCGTTCGGGCATCGACCGGCATGATTTCTTTTCAAGAGGCTTTTATCTGCTCATTTACGACCCTTTTATCACTCCCGAATTTAAATATGTAGAAAGCATGGAAGACTCCTTGAACAAGGACTATGTTTGCATATTGGAAAATGACGAGGAAAGCTATTATCGTTTTTGCGGCGAACTGCCGGACGGAAGCATCGTGATTGTTGACGGAGAAGGAAGATACTATCATGCAGAAGCCGGTAAGGAAAAACGGTATATCGCCTGCCTGAACCCCGAAACACAAACGGAAAACTTCAAAGCGGCAGTATCAAGGCTAACATCCGAAGCAAAGGAACAGGCCACTCAAAAGCAAGCGGACAAACAGCGTACGCAAGAAAAGAAACAGAAAGAACGGTTGGCCACCTTACAAAACGCTGTGCCGTTCAAGTCCGGACTGAAATGGGGACTGAAGTCGGGCGGGCGTATCATCGTACCGCCCATCTACCGCCGCATCCAAAAGCCGATAGGCTACTATTGTGCAATGGAAGAAAACCCGAACCGGTGGGGTATCATCATGTTGGACGGGAAAGTCGTGGTAGAAGCCCGATATATGAACGTGGAAATAAAAGACAACGGGACGGCCTGCCTGACTATCATACCGGGAAAGACAAAGACCGTAAAGCTATAAATCGTTCGGCAGGAAAATATGCGCCAAACAAAAAATCATTCTCAGCCAAACGAAAAATCGCTTGGCTGAGAATGATTTTTTGTTTTTACCTTTGCATATTGATTATTATGCGTATCTTTGCCACTGCAAAGGGGTGCTTGCCCGATTGGGACGGCTGAGATTATACCCTGTGAACCTGATGCAGGTAATGCTGCCGAAGGGATTGTGCCTGACAAGAGACATACATCACAGCATATTCTTCTCTCCCCTTTTGTCGTAACCTTTATTTAAGAGAAAGGGATATATGCAGAACTTACAATTTATCACACATTACACGGAACAGTACGGTTACGCCGATGCCGCACGCCTGGCACTGGAAGGCGGTTGCCGTTGGATTCAACTCCGAATGAAGGACGCATCGCCCGAGGAATGGATGCGGACGGGCGCGGAAGTGGAAGCTCTGTGCCGCCGGTATAGTGCCACCTTCATCTTAGACGACCATGTGGAATGGGTAGACATCTTGCATGCCGACGGTGTCCATCTCGGGAAAAGCGACATGCCCATCGACGAAGCCCGCAGGCTTTTGGGGCAAGACCGCATCATCGGCGGAACGGCCAACACATTGGAAGACGTGATGTTGCATGCCACACGGGGAGCGGATTACATCGGTTGCGGCCCGTTCCGTTTTACCACGACGAAAGAAAAGCTCGCCCCGACCCTCGGCTTGGAAGGGTATCGCCGGATCTTGGACGGCATGAAAAAGAAAGGCATTTCGCTGCCACTGATTGCCATCGGCGGAATTACAAAAGAAGACATCCCAGCGTTGATGGAAACGGGAGTGGACGGCATCGCCCTGAGCGGCACGATCCTGAGAGCCGGAAGTCCCACAGAAGAAACCCGGAACATCCTGAAAATATTGAACGTACAACAATCATAAAACAACAAATATATGGATGATAAAATCAAAATCACTTATCCGAGTTCGGAGAAAGTTTATATGACGGGCAAACTGCATCCGGAAATCAAGGTAGGGATGCGCAAGGTATTGCTGACCCCGACCGTCACCGTGGAAGACGGGAAACGGACAGTCAAGGAAAACGCTCCGATATATGTATATGATACCAGTGGCCCATATAGCGACCCGAACGTGAAGATAGACCTCAAACAAGGGTTGCCCCGTATGCGGGAATCATGGATTTTACAACGGGGCGATGTGGAACAGCTTGACGGACTGACATCCGAATACGGACGGATGCGCCAGGAGGACAAAAGTTTGGACCACTTGCGTTTCTCGCACATCCAACGGCCTTATCGTGCCAAGGCCGGACGGCAGGTGTCCCAGATGTATTATGCCAAACAGGGCATCATCACACCGGAAATGGAATATGTAGCCATTCGGGAAAACATGAACTGCGAAGAACTGGGGATAGACACTTATATCACGCCCGAATTCGTACGCGACGAAATTGCAGCCGGACGCGCCGTATTGCCGGCCAATATCAACCATCCGGAAGCGGAACCGATGATTATCGGACGTAACTTCTTGGTGAAAATCAATACGAATATCGGCAATTCGGCCACGACCTCCGGCATTGAAGAGGAAGTGGACAAATGCCTGTGGAGCTGCAAATGGGGAGGCGACACGTTGATGGACCTCTCTACGGGCGACAATATCCATGAGACGCGCGAATGGATCGTACGCAACTGTCCTGTACCGGTCGGCACTGTACCGATGTATCAGGCGATGGAAAAAGTGAAGGGAAAGGCCGAGAACCTGACTTGGGAACTATTCCGCGACACACTTATCGAACAATGCGAACAAGGCGTGGACTACTTCACCATACATTGCGGCATCCGGCTGAAAAACGTGCACTATGCCCATGAACGACTGTGCGGTATGGTGAGCCGAGGCGGAAGCATCATTTCGCAATGGTGCTCTTATCACCAGAAAGAGAGTTTCCTATATGAACACTTCGACGACATCTGCGACATCCTGGCGCAATACGATGTGGCCGTATCGTTAGGCGACGGATTGCGCCCCGGAGCGATATTCGATGCCAACGACCGAGCACAGTTTGCTGAACTGGATACCATGGGCGAACTGGTACAACGGGCATGGGCGAAAAACGTACAGGCGTTTATCGAAGGACCGGGACACGTGCCGATGCATAAAATCCGCGAAAATATGGACCGGCAAATCGAAAAATGCCACGGGGCACCATTCTATACGCTCGGCCCGCTGGTGACCGATGTGGCTCCGGGCTACGACCATATCACCAGTGCCATAGGGGCGGCACAAATCGGATGGTACGGCACGGCTATGTTGTGCTACGTCACTCCGAAAGAACATCTCGGTCTGCCTAACAAAGAGGACGTGCGTACGGGTGTGGTCACCTATAAGATTGCCGCACACGCTGCCGATATCGCCAAAGGTCATCCGGGCGCTACGGTACGAGACAATGCCCTGAGTAAGGCCCGTTACGAATTCCGATGGAAAGACCAGTTCAACTTGGGACTCGACCCTGACCGGGCTTTGGAATACTACAAGGCCGGAAACCATTTCAACGGGAAATACTGCACGATGTGCGGTCCCAATTTCTGCGCCATGCGTATCAGCCAAAACCTGAAGAACTGTGAGTTCGATCCGGAAGAGGAAGCACGTTTGCATGAAGAATAACAAAATCTGAAAGGGAAAGAATAAAAAACGGGCCGTTTGTCAAGTGAAAACATTGGCAAACGGCCTTTTTTCGGACTTATGGATTCACTTTTGTAAAACGAATGGTTTTTAAATGAAAAATAAAAGAAATAAAGGCCGGGCATACGTATGGCTATTGTTTTTTTGTTAACTTTGCAATACAAATAGCGACATTGTACCAATGAAATTGATATTATTGACGCCTCCGGACTTTTTTGTGGAGGAAGATAAAATACTCACAGCCCTGTTTGAAGAAGGTTTGGACCTCCTTCATTTACGGAAACCGGACACGGAGCCGGTTTATTCGGAACGCCTGCTCACATTATTGCCGGAAAGTCATCATAATCAAATTGTCGTACACGACCATTTTTATCTGAAAGAAGAATTCAACTTACGAGGTATACACCTGAACGGAAGGAATCCGGAACCTCCGGTGGGCTACAAAGGACATATCAGTAAATCTTTCCATCATATAGACGAGTTGAAAGCGGAAAAGAAAAACTTCAATTATGTGTTTCTCAGCCCCATTTTCGACAGTATATCCAAATCCAATTACACATCGGCTTTCGACATGGAAGTGCTGAAACAGGCTTCCGCACACGGTATCATAGATAAGAGAGTGATGGCATTAGGGGGAATCACTACGGAAAACATGGCCGTAGCAAAAGAGCTCGGATTCGGGGGAGTTGTGGTATTGGGTGATTTGTGGAATCGTTTCAATATCCATTCTACACTGGATTACAAAGAATTAATCAACCATTTCCGCAAGCTGCGCAAGGCAGCCGACTGACAAGACAAGCTACTTAATTAATACGTTATAGAGAGATGAGTGCAAATAATTCATTTATGGTTTTTTCGGGAACCAAATCCAAGTATCTGGCGGAAAAGATCTGTTCCAGTTTAGGATGCCCGCTCGGTAAATTGGTGATTACCCACTTTGCCGACGGAGAGTTTTCCGTGTCATACGAAGAGTCTATCCGTGGACGCGACGTATTCCTGGTACAGTCCACGTTTCCAAACTCAGACAATTTAATGGAACTCCTGCTGATGATCGATGCGGCCAAACGCGCTTCGGCTAAAAGTATCATTGCCGTCATCCCCTACTTCGGTTGGGCACGGCAGGACCGTAAGGACAAACCCCGTGTGTCCATCGGTGCGAAGCTCGTGGCGGATATGCTGAGTGTGGCCGGGATAAACCGGTTGATTACGATGGACTTGCATGCCGATCAGGAACAGGGATTCTTCGATGTGCCGGTAGACCATCTGTATGCTTCCAGCGTATTGTTGCCTTACATCAAATCCTTAAACCTCAAGAATATCGTAATTGCGGCTCCTGATGTAGGCGGTTCGAAACGTGCAAGCACCTATTCCAAATACCTTGAATGCCCGTTGGTGCTGTGCAACAAAACAAGAAGCAAGCCCAATGAAGTGGCCGACATTCAAATCATCGGCGAAATAAAGGGAGCAGACGTCATTTTGGTAGACGACATGGTAGACACTGCCGGAACCATTACCAAGGCAGCTAATCTGATGAAAGAAAAGGGAGCTGCCTCCGTGCGTGCCGTGGCCACCCATTGTATCATGTCGGGACCGGCTTCGGAACGTGTACAAGACTCTGCCCTTGAGGAACTGGTCTTCACCGACAGTATCCCTTATTCCAGCCGATGTGCCAAAGTCAAGCAAATCAGCATTGCCGACATTCTGGCTGAAACCATCAGACGGGTGGAGAACAACGAATCCATCAGTTCGCAATATCTGATTTAATCCGTATTTTTATTAATAAATACAATATTTCACAAGAAGGCCGCCACAGATTTCAAAATCAGGAATTCCGTGCGGCCTTTTTCTAACACTCACAAACTTATGAAAACAAAAAATCTGTTTATATCAGGCCTCATAGGTCTTTTCGCCTCTTGCTCGTCACAGAACTGTAAAATAGAGGGAACAGTGGAAAATGCCAAGGACGGCGATACGCTGTATCTGGCACGAATGTCCGACGGTAACTTCACCCCAACCGATACGATTATATTGCATCAGGGAAAATTTACCCTCCAGGAAAAATGCGATTCTACCATCATTGCCAGTTTCTTCTTTTATGACCAAGAAAGCAATGAAGTCTACAGCAATATTTTCTTTATGGAAAAGGGAAACATTCAGTTGAATATCGGTCCGGAAGGAAGAGTGTCGGGAACAGAAAACAACGACATCTACCAAGAAATTACAGATTCCATTTATGCCCTTCACGAGCGGATGAGCAATATTTATGCACGACAGGCTCCGTCCGATACGGCTGAATACAGTCCGGATGAGAAAACGGAACAAGAACTCGTGGCTTTGGAACAGCAATCCAACCGGTTCGTGACTGAAAGTGTGAAGAAATACATAGATAAACCGGTCGGATATTTCCTCTTTCTTTCCTGTTATAATATGTTTACCCCGCAAGAGGTGCTCGAACTTTCACAGAAAGTATCATCACACTATAAAAACAGTAACGCGCTGAAATACATTAAAGAGGATGCCGAAAGAAGTAATATGACCTCAAACGGACAATCCTTTATAGACATCACCATACCGTCCATGGACGGAGGCGAACTCAAACTCTCCGACATCATCCGGGACAATAAGCTGACCTTGGTAGATTGTTGGGCCAGTTGGTGCGGCCCCTGTCGTGCAGAAATGCCGAACGTAGTGTCGCTGTATGAGAAATACCACAAGAAGGGACTCGAAATCGTGGGTATCTCATTCGATGAGGATGAAACCACATGGAAAAATGCAGTAAAGACAATGAACATGACTTGGCCCCAAGCTTCGGAACTCCGTTCCTGGGACAACATCATGACACAGAAGTATGGCGTAACGTCTATCCCCTACACGATTTTGATAGACAGTAACGGTACTATCATAGGTCAACAACTCAGAGGTGAAGAACTTGAGAACACAGTCAAACAGTATTTGGAATGATTAAATTCACATACATCTTTATAAAGAAGAACTCCGAATGCAACATCGCATTCGGAGTTCTTCTTTATAAAGATTCTCAATTCTTACAAATATCTATCAATTAAACCATTTCACATAGCAGAAGTCCTGACGGTGAGGCAGGTCCTTATTTTTCGGGAACATACGGTATGCCACCTTGAAACTTCCGGCATTATTGATGGAATGAACCACCTCGAAAGTAAACAGGTCACCCTCTCTCTTCACAACCTCCAACGGTTCTACCGAATAGATATGATCTTTACCATCTGCATCCGTGTGCAAAGTAACCAGTTCTACTCCAATAGCATCATCCAGTCCTTTTTCGTCTATCACGATACGAATCGTATAATCCTTCCCGCTTTCAATCGTTCCGTTTATTAATTCGTCACACTTGTCAGCCGATACGACTTCTATCTGATCCCACTTAGAGGCTACGGTTTCTTTCCATGCCGCAATTTCCTTTGCCTTGGCATAGTTGTCGGCAGCCAAAACCTTAAAGCGGGCAGCTTCTTTATTGTAGAACTTCGAATAATAGTCGTCCAACTGCCGCTTCATCGTATAATGGGGAGCAATGTGGGCTATTGAGTTCTTGATGGTCTTAACCCATCCGGCAGAATATCCCTTGCTGTTGCGCGCATAGTACAATGGCAGAATCTCGTTTTCCAACAAGCTATAGATAGTTGCCGCATCCAACTGATCCTGATAGGCTTGATTGTCATACGTACGTTTCTCTGTCAAAGCCCATCCGGCACCCTCACGATAGCCTTCGAGCCACCATCCGTCGAGCACAGACAAGTTCAGCACACCGTTCATCAAAGCTTTTTCGCCCGATGTTCCACTGGCCTCCAACGGACGCGTCGGGGTGTTCATCCAGATATCGACACCACTTACTAAACGACGCGCCAACTGCATGTCATAGTTCTCCAGGAATATGATTTTACCCAAGAATTCAGGCCGCTGCGAGATTTCATAAATCTTTTTAATCAATCCCTGTCCCGCTCCATCGGCAGGATGAGCCTTACCGGTATAGAGGAACTGAACGGGATAGTGCGGATTATTCACAATCTTGGCCAAGCGGTCGAGGTCGGTGAAAAGCAAATGCGCTCTCTTGTATGTGGCAAAACGACGTCCGAAACCTATCAGCAAGGCATTGGGATTGATTTTGTCCATCAAAGAAATCACACGTGAGGGATCTCCCTGATTCTTCAACCAGCTATCACGGAACTTTTCACGGATATAGTGGATCAGTTTCGTCTTCAACTCCATACGGGTTTTCCAAATCTCCTCATCCGAGACGTCAAAAATAGCTTCCCAAATGCTTTCGTTACTTTGGTCCTTCATGAAGTCTTTGTCGAAATGCTTCCGGTAAAGTCTTTGCCATGATGTCGAAGCCCACGTGGGGAAGTGCACACCGTTAGTTACGTAACCTACATGGCTTTCTTCCGGGAAATAGCCTTTCCATATATTAGCAAACATCTGTTGAGACACTTTTCCGTGAAGCCAACTTACGCCGTTCACTTCTTGGCATGTGTTACATGCAAAAGTCGACATACAGAAACGTTCCGAATGGTCATCGGGATTCTGACGTCCCATACCAATCAACTCATCCCACGAAATGCCCAAAACCGACGCATAACCGCTCATATACTTGCTGAACAATCCCTCGTCGAAATAGTCGTGACCGGCTGGAACTGGAGTATGCACCGTATAAAGAGAAGAGGCACGAACCAATTCCAATGCCTGATTGAAAGAAAGTCCTTCCTGTACATAATCCAATAAGCGTTGGATGTTACACAAAGCGGCATGGCCTTCGTTGCAGTGGTATATATCCTTATGAATACCCAGTTTCTTCAACGTAAGTACGCCACCGATACCCAATAGTATCTCCTGTTTCAGACGGTTCTCCCAATCGCCGCCGTAGAGGGCATGGGTTATAGGCCGGTCGAATTCAGAATTCATATTGTTATCGGTATCCAAAAGATACAATTTAATACGTCCTACATTCACTCTCCATACGGAAGCATATACCTTATAATTCAAATAAGGTACTTCTACAATCATTGGATTGCCATCGGCATCCAGTTGACGCTCAATCGGCAGGCTGCCGAAATTCTGTGCCTCGTAATTTGCAATCTGCTGCCCATCCATGGACAAAGTCTGCGTAAAATAACCATAACGATAAAGGAAACCGACCGCACACATGTCTACGTTGCTATCGGAAGCCTCTTTCAGATAGTCGCCGGCCAATACCCCCAAGCCACCGGAATATATCTTCAACACGTGGTTCAGACCGTACTCCATACAGAAATAGGCTACAGACGGACGTGTCTTGTCCGGCTCCACGTCCATGTATTCACGGAAAGCGGCATATACGTCGTTCATTTTACGTACCACAGAACTGTCTTTCGACAATTCTTCCATCTTCTCATAACTGAGACGTTCCAGTAGCAATACCGGGTTTTGTCCTACTTCGTCAAACAAGTCTTCATCCAAACTGCGGAACAGCACACGGGCGTCATGATTCCACGCCCACCACATATTACGAGCCAGTTCTTCCAGTTTATCCAACTCTTTTGGAATCCTCGACTTGACATCTACTTGTTTCCAATTTGCTCCATTAGAACAACTTGCTTTAATTTTCATAGACTCTCAAATTTAAATTATATATTACAACGTTCATGTTTATCTTCCCCTACGCTGCTTCGCCTTATGCAAGGCAAAATCATAAGCTTGATAATAATATTGGATAAAATGCTTCCACAAAGCATGTTCCGATATGTCGGCAGCTTTATGGCGTATATTTTCCACTTCATGAGGCGTAAAAGCGGAGTAAGCTGTTATGGCATCCTTAATGGCATCCGCCACTTCCGACGAATTGTAGTCCGTCCGTCGAACCACTTGTACCCCATCAGCCAACTCCCCTTCTTTTCCCAACAACTGGTTCACCCACAAGCCGAAACCGGACAAGTTCGTCGTGACACAAGGGACATGGAAAGCCACGCTTTCCAACGGAGTATATCCCCATGGTTCATAATAAGAGGCATAGACTGTAAGATCCATTCCAATCAACAGGTCATAATAATGCATATTGAAGATGCCATCGGCCCCATCCAAATAACAAGGAACGAATATCACCTTCACCTTGTCCTCCGGCTGATTCCACATGTTGTATCGTTTCATATAATCAATGACCTGATCATGAGACATCTCATGTAGCCAATGAGTCAGTAAAGGCCATTGCAACGGCGTGTCACAGGCTTTTCCGGAATCAAGCCTTTCCTTCAAATCCTCACGAGGGCAACACACCCACCCGGGAACCTGTACAAAAGCCAGTATTTTACGGGTTAAATCCTTATTCCGCAAAGAACGATTCATGGCCTCCATATACAGGTCTATGCCTTTATTACGGAACTCATACCGACCGCTAGTAGAAATAATCATCACATCATCGTCAAATTCCGTACCTAACAGTGCGCCTGCCACTTCACGTAACTTGCGACGAGCCTCCCTGCGCTTACGGGCAAATAGAGCTTTCGACGGGACAAAATCCTTTTCAAAACCATTCATCAAGACCACATCGGCCGGTTTGTCCAATAATTCCGCACACTCCCGATTCGTCACCTCGCTCACAGTGGTAAAACAGTCCACATGGTGAGCTGTTTCACGCTCAATGGAATGTTTAGACTGCACATTCAGTTCCTGTGCCATCTGATTTCCATTGTACGCGAACAAATATTCATAAAGCGGTTTATGGTTCCCTGCTATGGAACGTCCGATAGTCGTAGCGTGCGTCGTAAATATCGTAGCAACCTCTGGAACATGCTTCTGAATATACAAAGCACCCAAGCCTGTCATCCACTCGTGAGCCTGATAAACGACATGTTCGCATTGTCCCTTTAAAACATGGTTATAATAGCTTTCGACCACCAGTCCGGCTGCATAGGAAAACATCGAAGCTTCATCATAATCACCATAAGCATGAAGCGAATCTACTCCGTAGTCCTCCCATAAGCGGGTATATATATCGTTTTTCATAGCAAAATAAGGTTGGAAATCCACCAAAACCGCAACAGGACGCCCCGGAACATTCCATCTTCCAATACGTACATACAAATTTTCACTTGCAGCCGTATCTTTCCAAGATTTCAACAAACTTGCATCTTCTTCGAAAAGCGGATTTTCCTTTCCTCTCCACACATCCGGACCGATAAACATGATGTGATCCCTTAATTTATCTTGTAATGTCTTTGCCCGAGTGGATAATACCGTATAAATACCGCCTACCTTATTACAAACCTCCCAACTCGACTCAAAAATAAAATTAGGAACATACACTTCTCTACTCATTTCTAACCTTTTATAAAACAAAGGCAAAGGTACGAAATTTACAGTAATCCCAAAAGGAAATGGCCTGTTATTAAACACATTTCATTAAAAATATTTTATAATCATAGAGAGTTGTTTGCAAACACAAGGGATAGAAAGAGTATATTCAAAAAAAACATTAAACCGTTTGGCATACTGACGAACATGGCTTACCTTTAAATAAAAGTTACACGTATGATGAAAAAATATATCGTTACTTGTCTCATTGGTTTATGTACGGGTCTCACTACAGCCCGTTCACCATTTAAATGCACGCTTTACGACCGTGAAAACAAAATTTATCTTCATTTGGACTTGTATGAAGAAAGCATCAATGTACCGGGAATGGAAATGTTCGGTCCCATGAACGGATATATGAACGGAAACGTGTACGGTATATGGATGATTACTTCTTCCAAGATTGAAAATGAGAAAACCGCCACATTCAGACTGTCCAATGATTTGGGTTCGGAAACCCAAGAAGTCAAACTGACGGTAGAAAATGATTCCACATACTCGTTGGAACAACAAGGAGGAACGGTTATCAAAAAAGTCGTAAACAAAAAACTGGTCAAAATACCACGTAACTTGACATTCAAGCTCCAATAATGTACTTACAAAAAACAGGAAGAGTTTTATTTAATTTCTCTTCCTGTTTTGGTTGGCAAACCTGATTACTTCTTTTTAAACTGGAATCCCAATTGCATGCCATCGTATCCACTGGCAATATTACCTATCATGTTCAATGTACTATTACCGGTCATTGTCGTTATATTCTTCAAGAATTCAAGTAATTTATCCGCTTTGAAAGTGATTTGCATCTCATTGCCCTTCAAGGCAAGGTTTGCAGTGGCCGGACGGCTCAGCACTCCTTTGCGCTTCAATGTAATTTCATTTTCCTGCACGGTGTAAGTTCCTGTCGAATTTCGTGAACCAATCATCATGGTGTATGTACTATCCCCGTCAAATGAAATATCAACCTTGCCTTCCTCAAACCCTATTTTCGCGAGATACTTTTGCAAAGTTTTCTCCGCAGTATTTGCCATCAGGCTTCCACCGGCCTTATTTAAGAAATTCTGAGACTCGAAAACTACCGCCGGGCTTTCATACGTCCAGTCTCCTTTCAAACTCGAATTTTCCACTTTGGCTGTCCCTATCAGATTCTGGAATATAGATCCCAAGACATTACCTTTCTCTTCTGTTTCGGTTTGTTGGGTTTCAGTCCCCTTGTTAGCTCCCAACACATTCTTCAACAGGTTACCCAACTGCGCAGACGCAGTCGTGGTAAACAATAGGCTCCAACAAACTACAATCCATTTCACACTCATTTTTTTCATCTTACTTTATTTTATTGGTTTTCATTTAATAACCACCTTGACTGCCTTGCCCTCCGCACGCAGGACATATATGCCTGGAACAAGGTTGGACATCGCCTCCCGTGAACGGGCAAGCAACACTCCATGCAGGGAATAGACCTCTACGTTGGCATCTTCTTCCGTACCCACTTGCCGTACGGCATCTGCAGTCAACCGGACATACCCGTAATCGGAAAACTCCGAATCTTCGTATTCATCGTCCAATGCCGAAACGCCATAGGCATACGACTGGTGAGAGGTATCATCCAACAGAACCGTGCAACTGGTGCCACTTAGCGAATCGGCAATGAATACCGGATGCTCGGTCCACTGCCCATCACCGGAAATTCCGTACACTTTCACCGTATAAAACGTAGCGTTCTCCGAAGGACTCCAACTGAATTTAAAGCTATTTGAAGCCACCTCCACAGCCGTTTCCACGACCGGAGCCTCCAACCGCCCCTTAGGCATGTATTTCAATACGATATCCCCGTTCTCCAACTCCCGGATTTGGGTAATAGGTTTGTTCATCCGAGTTCCTGTGAAAACAAGCGATGCCGGTGTAGTCTCATTTGTCAGGGCAGTATTTCCCTCCGTTCCGGGATAAGGTTGTCCTCCCAATGCGTTCAGTAAATCAGCCGAACTTTCTGCATTGTACGGACCTACATAGCGGTTATTGGCCGGAATGAAACTCATACGTTGGTGTGTGGCATTCGTATTCAGCATATTGTTCTTCCATGCCGTCTCATCATAGTCGACATGCACCACCAACATTCCATGTCCCAACTTCATCAATCCATTGTCCCAACCCACGTGCTGACGGTTCTCCAATACGTAATACTCATCCGGATTTGCCTCATTGACGACTTTATAGCCTACCCCACCCGCTTCCAACGGACGTAATCTGACCGTAGTACTACGTTCCAACACCGTCAGCGGACGCCAACCCAACAAGTCGCGTTCGTACGCAGTCAACCCACAAGGCGTCTTTCCATTGTCGCAATAATTACCGGAATCCATCAACGACCAATATGACATGCCCAATGCGGTATAGTTCGTATCATATTCGTCCGGCAAGCCTAAAGCATGAGACACTTCATGGCACATTGTACCGATACCCGAAGGCTGATTGCCCGAACTGCCTTTTGAAAGTTCACTGCAACACGCTGTCACGGACACCGTAACCCCATTAATCGTCATCGGACGGATCATCTCTTTCGGCCAAATGGCATCCTCCGTCACTCCGGGATCCGATTCCGGTAAACCGGCATATATGAAAAAGGCCAAATCCACAGTGCCGTTTCCATCATTATCGAACCGCGTTTTAAAATCAGAAACCAAAGTCGTGGCCTGTTCCAGAGCCTCGCTGCAAAATTCTGAAAAACGGATATCTTTGGCACCCGATGGCGAATTTTCTCCATAATAAGCCATCGGCTTGTCCAATGTCACCGGGCCGATCACTTCAAACTCCGGAAGAAACAGACTGTCGCTCTGTTGGGCAAAGTAATCGCGTACAGCCCCTCTGCTGCCAGCCCCCGTGTACAAGATGCCGTCTCTCGTCCCGTTGCAATACTTATCATAATAATCGGCTATTCCCCTTGCCGTTTCCGTCACCGTGAGCTTTTCATCGCTGAAGTTTACCAGTATGACCGGTATCCGAGGACTTCCCAATGGCTTTATCGCCACCCTATCCTGGGAGCTTGCCCGCATAGCACGTACGCTCGCGGTTTTCTCTTTATCTTGCGGCCGCAATGAGGTTACACGGAAACATCCGCTTTCTTCCTTTTCTACCAAAAAGCCCTCCTCATTCACATAATAACTTCGATATTCGTCACCGCAAAAACGGATATTCTGAAACGTACCGTCACTCATTTGAGCACGGAATACATGAAAACGAGCGGGGACAGCATAAATTTGTGCAGACAGCGTCAAAAGCCCCAAAATATGCAGTAATCTCATAAAATCTTCATTTGTAGGGCAAAAGTACAAAACTTTTTTATAATTCTTTCATCATAGACTTTTTTTCTTTCACAGAAATTCACAAGCCCCACAAGAAAACTTCATTCATCGGACTCCACCGTTTCTGCATTGAGGAGTCCCTGTGCCTCGGCATTCAGATAAAAACGGCTCCGACTCAAACGCTCTTTCTCATCTTGCATAGCCTTAGCATAAAGTTCTCCGATGATGCCGTCCGCCAAACCTATGGTAGGTACATACACGTAGTCCGAATGAATGCAGTCGGCAATAATCAGGAATATTTCTGCCGCCGGAACGATTACATCAGCCCGGTCCGGTTTCAGCCCGAAACGATCCATACGCTCTTCTACCGACAGCGGTTGCAGGTCGTTATGCAAACTACGCAAGGACGTAATCGGCAATTTAAGTTCTTTCTTGCTTTTTTCTTCCGCCAGACGGAACAATTTATTGATGTTGCCCCCGCTACCTATAATATTAATAGGTCCGTAATTGGCATACATACCTGCCATATCCGCTTTAAGCCCGTCTACAATCCCATCTTTTACCGCACGGTTCAACAACCGGATCGTACCGATGTTATAGCTCATGGAACCCACCAACCGGCCTTGGTGTATCAAAGTGATTTCCGTACTTCCTCCCCCCACATCTACATACATAAAGGTTCCTTCCTTATTGGGAAGTTTCTCTATATGGTTTCCATACAGGATACCGGCTTCTTCTTTTCCTTCGATTAAATCAATGCGTATCCCCGTCTTCTTTTCTATCTTCTTGATCAAGGCCTTGCCGTTCTTAGCGTCGCGCATGGCGCTCGTAGCGCACGCCCGATAATCGACCACATCGTACATACGCATCATCTGCTTGAACCCCTTGATCATGTGCATCATCATCTCGGCACGCTCTTTCCCGATCTTACCCTTCGAGAACACATCCATTCCCAGACGCAAGGGATAACGGATGAACAACACTTTCCGGAACTTTGTTTCTCCCAATGGATTATGATCGATGTTCTTAATCAATAACCGGGCGGCATTCGTACCGATGTCGATAGCCGCAAAATTCATTCCTTCCATCATAGTCATTCGTTACTTTTATCATTTTGCTTTTCCGCCACTTGCTTGGCGTAATAATCATATAACCGTTCCTGTGAGCGGAATGCTTCCGCACCCTCTGTTCCCTCGTAAAACATATTATGCCCCGTCCCGTCTACGATACGCCCTTTCCGGTTGTCCATCATGCCCCATTCCACAATCCGCTTCAATTCGGCACGAACGGCCGGATTGTAAACCGGAGCCATCACTTCTATCCGATGGTCCAGATTACGGGGCATCCAGTCGGCACTCCCTATAAAATACCGTTCGTCCCCTCCGTTGCAGAAAATGAGAATCCGGCTATGTTCCAGATAACGGTCGATGATTCCGTGAATACGGATATGGTCGCTTTTCCCTTGTATTCCTGTCACTAACGCACAATTTCCTCTCACGAGTAAATCGACCTCCACTCCGGCTGCAGACGCATCATAAAGTTTCCTCACGACATCTTCATCCGTGATATGGTTGATTTTAACCTTTATATAAGCTTCCTTTCCTTGCTTTTTATTTTTGATTTCCGTCTGTATCATAGCCAGAATATTCTTTTTCATGATATTCGGCGAAACCAGCAATTCTTTGAACTTCACAGGAAGGAAAGATTTTTCTATGAAACGGAACACATTCGCCACATCCTTTACAATAGCTGGGGCGGCCGTCATCAACATGCAATCCGTATAGATTCGGGCGTTTCCTTCGTGAAAGTTCCCGGTTCCGATGCAGGCAATGTCGCGTCCGCCACTCATCTCCACCCATAACAGTTTGGAATGTACCTTCAGCCCCTCCACACCGAAAATGACGTTGATGCCTGCATCTTTCATACGCTTGCTCCATTTTATATTGCTGGATTCGTCGAAACGCGCCAACAGCTCGATTACCACCGTCACTTTCTTCCCGTTTTTAGCCGCAGCAATCAGAGCTTCCACTACCTTGCTGTCTTTAGCCAAACGGTAAAGAGTAGTCTTGATAGATTTGACACGTGGGGAAATTGCGGCCTCGCACAGCAACTGAATATAATGGTCGAAAGAATGATAAGGCACATGCAGGAAACGGTCTTCTTCACGAATCAAGTCCAACATGCTTCGCGCACCGGCAAACTCCGGTAAAAGCAACGGTTTCCATGCCGGATATTTCAAATCGCCACGGCCGCAATCCGGAAACTTCATCAGGTCTTTATGGTTCTGGTAACATCCGCCGGACAAGGTCGTATCGAATTTGTCGAGCGACAGGTTCAGCATAATCTTGCGGTATAAATCCTTCGGCATGGAAGCATCGAAAACAATCCTCAGGGGCTGACCGTTCTTACGGCTTTTCACCGCACGCTGCACCCGCTGCAATGTCCCGGCATCCGACTCATTATCCAATTCCATCTCCGCATCCTTCGTGAACTTGAAAGAATAAGCTTCGAAATGATCATAGTCCACGCTGACAAATATCATAGGCAGGCAATACCTTATCACATCGTCAATATACATGATATAATGCGTATCGTCTTCCACCGGAAGTTCGAGAAAACGACCGAACTTCTCCACCGGAACCCTGATAAGCGCATATTCTTTCTTAGGCTTTTTAGCTTCGTCATACCAACGGGTCAGTTTCACGGCCAAATAAATCGTATCGTCGGATTCATTAGCCAACCGCTCCGCTTGCGACAGCCATATCGGATTGGTAAATCCGGCCAGACTGTTCCGGAAATACTGGCGGATAAAAGACTGTTGCGCCTCGTTCAACTGTTTTTCATTGACAAGACGAATTTTCTCTTTTTCCAACTCTTTTGTCAACTGCCCGACAACGTGTCCAAACTCTTTATTATACCGGTTATTCAACTTGTTGATGACCTTGATGGTATGACGGGCTTCTTCTATCTGGGACTTCATTTGCTTTACGTCGCTCTCGGCAATACGCGTCAGCGTAGCCATCCGGACACGGAAAAACTCATCCAGATTATTGCTATATATCCCCATAAAACCCAAGCGTTCCAATAAGGGAACCGATGTGTTCTGGGCTTCTTGAAGGATTCTGTAGTTAAAATACATCCAACTTACGTCACGCGGAATGACGTCTATCGACTTTTTGGGTTCCATACGCGATTCATTAAAATGCGATACGACAAATATAGAATAAATATGATAAATAATAAAAGCTTCTAACCGGAATTTTATAAATAAAAATCCGGTTAGAAAACTTTTCAAGGCAGGTTATTGCTGGAAACGCTTGAATGCACGCAAATAATGCCTCAAGTCACTGAGCAACTCTTGCGTCTCCTGCAACAGGTTCAGATAAACCAAAGATACTTTCAAGCCTTGCGACAAATCCATCTGTATGCGGTCTTCCTGCGCCCGGCGCATCTCGGAAAGCTGCTGCTTGTAAGCCTCTTCTTCGGCCAGCAACGCGTCGATATGCTCATAGTCCCGGTCTTCCACGATACGTTCGCTCCGCATCAGGTAATCCACTATCTTTTTCTTGACCGGCAGAATCTCCTCTATGCACTCTCTCGAAAGCGGATTGAAATTATTGTCCACATGCTCCTTGCAAGGATCGGACATACGTTTCAGGCAATAAAGCATTTGCTCTCCGCTGTTGGAAGCCAAATGGAACCATGTGTTCTTTTCCAAGGAAATCCGCTTGTCGATACGGCGCATGCCCACCAATTCCCTTTGGCGTAGTTTTTTACGGCGCGATTTCTCTGCGTCTATACGTTTCACGGCACGGCGCAACGTCTTCAAGTCTTCGTCTACGAACCCGTTGACCACATCCTCATACGTTTTCCAAACGAAATCCAGCATCTCCTGTTGGGTGGCACAAACATGCTTTTTCAACAAACCCCAACATTCCGCCTTGTCTTTTGCATTCATAATACCTTTAAAGAGTTGTTCCTCGTAATCGGTCTCATCCTTCCGTTTGGTTGAGAAGTTACTCTTAATCAGGATGAATACGGCCACAAAGACAAACAAGGCCATCACCACCGCACCGCCGTAATACATGGCAATCGTGACCAACGCACAGGCTGAGAAAGCAATACCGGCCGTAAGGAACCATCCGCCGATGACGTTCAGCACGCCCGTGATGCGGAACACCGCGCTTTCGCGCGACCATGCACGGTCGGCCAAAGAAGACCCCATGGCCACGATGAAAGTCACGTAGGTGGTAGAAAGAGGTAATTTCAACGATGTCCCCAACGCTATCAGCAGACCGGAAAGCACGAGGTTGATAGAAGCACGCACCAAGTCGAATGCCGCTCCCTGAGCCAAAATAGCCTCATCTTTGTTAAAACGGGCGTCAATCCATCTCACCAAAGGTTTTGGGGTATATTTGGAAAAGAACTCGTTCACGTTGTTCGCCCCTCTCACGATGCTGCGCGCCACGCGTGAAGAACCGAACATCTCTTCGCCTTCGTCCTGACGCGACAAATCCACGGAAGTCTTCACCACATTCTGTGCTTTTTTCGACGTGGCCAAGGCATAGACCATCACCACACCGGAAAGGAACAGGAAAATAAACGGTGTCTTGGCATTTTCATTCAGCGAACTCATCATAAAAGTATCGGCCTGCCCGGCACCGTTTGCGGCAAAATCCTGATAAGCCGAATAAGCAGCCAACGGCACACCGACGAAATTCACCAGGTCGTTTCCGGCAAAAGCCAAAGCCAAGGCAAAAGTACCCATAAAAATAACAATCTTGAACACATTGATTTTGCACCAGTGGAACACCTGCATCAAGACGGTGCTTACCACGAAACACCCGCCCACCAGATACATCGTATTTTCTTTTATCCATGCGTTATATTCCGGAGTCATGAACGAACTGTCCTTCAATCCTTTCAGCAAAGCAAAATAAAGGATACACGTGGTGGCAATCCCCCCGAAAAGCCCTATTTTCCATTTCAACTTGGAAGTATAGTTAAACGTAAAAATCAAACGGGACAACCATTGTACCACCGTTCCGAAGATAAAAGCCACTGCCACGGAAAGGAATATACCCAAAATCACAGAAAGGGCCTTGTCCGTATTCAACAGATCGGCAAAGCCCAAAAGCCCGGTCTCGTCCGTGGCTATTTTCAACAACGAAAGGATGAACGTACCGCCCAACAATTCAAAAACCATAGAGACGGTGGTAGACGTAGGCATCCCCAACGTGTTGAAGACATCCAGCAATACCACATCCGTCACCATGACTGCCAGGAAAATACAAAGCAAGTCGTTGAAACTGAACATCTGCGGTTGGAAAATTCCATGCCGCGCAATGTCCATCATACCGTTACTCATCGTAGCTCCCACAAACACCCCGATCGACGCGATAATCAAGATGGTGCGAAAGCGTGCGACCTTAGCTCCGATAGCCGAGTTCAAAAAGTTCACGGCATCATTACTCACACCGACCACCAAGTCGAAAACGGCCAGCATGAACAGGAACACGATAAAACTAAAATAAACAATTTCCATAAGTTAAAAATATGTGTTGATAATTCTTTGGGTGCAAAATTACAGACGCGAGATGTAAGGTGTGTGTCATTCATGTTAAGATTATGTTACAATCCGACAGGAGTCACTTTGCATTTCTTTATAACACTGAAAAAGAGGAACTTGAATCTCTCGAAAAAATCTCCGCACAAACGAAAATCAATCTCAGCCGAATGAAAAATCGTTTGGCTGAGATTGATTTTTCGTTTGGCGCACAAAATCCGGCAGGTTTCAGGAAGGGGACGAAAAAAGCTGTTGTCCCGGAATATTATAAGTATTTTTGAGTTAACTTTGCAGCCGGAAAATAAAACGTACGATGAAAAAGGTATTTCTTTTTATAGCCGGTGCCTGGATGGCATGGGCAAGCCATGCCGAGGGAAATAAAGGCAAATGGTGGCAGGATATCAAGCAAAACACGACATTCGGCGGCTACGTCATCGGTAAGGCTGCATTCAACGACCAAGATTTGGATAATAAAAACGAATCGCATTCCACCTTCGACATCCGCCTCATCCGGGCATACGTCAACGGCAAAGTATGGGATTTCAGATACGGGCTTCAAATGGAAATGAACGGCGTATCCGGAAGCAGTGCGGAGAAAGGGCCTCGCGTATTGGACGCTTGGGCGGAATGGGAAAAATACTCTTTCGTCAAAGTGAAGTTCGGACAGTTCAAGCGCGGCTTCACCTTCGAGAATCCCATGAATCCTTGGGATATAGGTTTCGGGGCATACTCCCAGGCTACGACGATGCTGGCAGGCATGAACGACCGCGTAGGGGAACATTCCTGCAACGGACGCGACTTGGGACTTCAAGTGCAAGGCGATTTGTTCAAATCTCCCGACGACGGTCACAACTGGCTGCATTACCAATTAGGAGTGTACAATGGGCAAGGGGTGAACCACGCTGACCGTAATGACAACAAAGACCTCATCGGCGGACTTTGGCTCTCGCCCGTAAAGGACTTGTGCATCGGTACTTTCGGATGGGCCGGGGAATACAGCAAGGATGCCAACGGCAAGAAAATCACCGTAGACCGTAACCGTATGGCTTTCGGTGTGAAATACGAATCGCGCTGGACCGTGCGCGGAGAATACGTAACCAGCCAGGGACACAAGATTTCGGACTACCGTGTGGCTGACGACGGGACAACGAGCGTCAGCGGAAAGGACAAGGCGGACGGCTGGTATGCCACAGTGGGAGCCCCCGTCACCTCAAGATGCAAAATATACGGCAAATGGGATGTCTATCGCGACCGGAAAGACAATGCAAGCCGGAAAAGCATCTACAACGTGGCCGTAAACTACTATTTCTATAAAAACCTGAAGATACAGGCCCTTTACGGTTTCGTGGAAGACAAAACATACGCCGGAGACCAACATTATAACACCGGAGAAATCCAGTTGTACTGGCGTTTCTGACCACTGCAAACGGAAGCAAAACAGAAATAAAACGGCTTTCCTAATGGTTATATGCCGGGAATCTCCTATTTTTGCAACTAAATCGACCCATAATATGAAAAGAAGTTTTTATTTTATCCCCGTATGGGCTGTCATGGCTTTCGCATTTCTTTCGTGCGGCGAAGACCGTACGTATGAGTTTCTGGCCAAGACGGAAGTGGATAATTGGATTGAAGCGCAAATGCGGGAGATATACCTTTACTACCGGGAAATCCCCCAACTGGAAACGGAAGATTACTTCTCTCCCGCCGAAGAGTTTTTCCCGAAGCTTCTGGCTTCGCAGGACAAATATTCTTATATAGAAGTACCCACGGAAACGGATGCTGGCGCGGAGGTAAAGTTCCGCAACGCCATTCAAACCGTAACTTACGGTTTCGATTTCGTATTGACCGACGACCCGACGGGAAGTTCCAGACAAGTGGCACGCGTGTTGCAAGTGTTACCCCAATCCCCGGCTACCGCAATCGGACTGCAACGGGGCGACTTTATCACAGAAGTCAACGGAAACAATGTCAGCAGTAAAAATACCGGCCTTCTGGAAAACGGGAATGGAACTGTACTCACGGTTTCCACCCTTTCGGCCGACGAAGAGGCCGGCGACTTGGTTTGGGACGATGAAGCGACAGAACTTACACTTCCGGCTGCCGTCCACATGGAGAACAATCCCCTCTTCCTTTACAAGGTCATCGAGCAGGACGGAAGGAAAACCGGTTATTTGGTATATAATGAATTCAAGGCAGGCATAAACGACGGCGACGCATCCTATCTGGAACAAATGCTGCAAATATTCCAATGGTTCAAACAACAAGGAGTGACAGATTTTATCCTAGACCTGCGGTACAACCAAGGCGGACAGGTGACTTGCGCACAACTTTTGGCCTCCTTGTTGGCTCCTGCCGGCAGTCTGGGACAGGAGTTCGCCCGTTTTGAATTCAACGACAAACGGCAAGACTCGAACTACAGCCTGAACTTTCTCACGGAATACGCGAATTATAATCTGAACCTGGACCGGCTTTTCATCATTTCGGGATTGTACACCGCTTCGGCATCGGAAATGATGGTGAACTGCCTGCGCCCTTACATGACAGTCAACCTTTTGGGCACAAAAACCTTGGGTAAAAATGTGGCGATGACGCGTATCGACAGTCCATACGGCTTCGTCATGTATCCGGTAACCTCCACCGTGCTCAACAAAGAAGGACAGTCGGACTACGCCAACGGCTTCACTCCTGAGTATATCATATCCGAACTCAACTACTATCCATGGTATGAACTGGGTGATCCGAACGAGCTTCTCCTGAAAAATGCACTGCAATGGATGGCCGGCGGCGTACCGTCGGATGCGGAAAACGTCAGCAAACCCGAAGAACCGGAAACTCCGGAGAGTCCGGCTTCCCTCCGCCTGCCCCGCAAACCGGCATCCGGTTATTCTTCCATCCTCGGCAAAAAAGCCCCGGCGGCAATCTTGCCCGAATAAAATCCTGTATATCAAAAAGACAAACAGATGATGAATATTTTAGTTTCGGAAGATATCCGGACGGTATGTCCGGAGTTTGTAGGTGCAGCCTTGGAAGCACATATCACCAATACGCCCTACTCCGCTCCGCTATGGGAGGAAATCAAGGCGTTCCAAACCGATTATTGCAGGAAATACACCACGGAGTCCATCAAGGAAATGCCTCCTATACAAGCCACCCGAGCCGTTTATAAACGTTGTGGAAAAGACCCAAGCCGTTACCGCCCTTCGTCGGAAGCCTTGGTACGCCGCATGCTGCGGGGATTGGACTTATACCAAATAGATACGGCTGTGGATTTAATCAATCTGGCTTCCATTGCCTACGGTTACTCCATCGGCGGATTCGATGCCGGGAAAATAGTCGGCGACACGCTTGTTTTGGGCATCGGGCGCGAAGGGGAAGCTTACGAAGGCATCGGGAGAGGCCCGTTGAACATCGCCGGACTGCCGGTTTACCGCGACAACCAGGGCGGAATCGGTACCCCCACGAGCGACCATGAACGCACGAAACTCACCCTGTCCACCACCCACCTGTTGGCATTGGTCAACGGATACGACGGCAACCGCGAACAAGTGCTGGCCTGTGCAGAGTACATGCAGGAGTTGTTAAAGAAATATGCCGGTTCAGACGGGGGAAACATCACACTTTATTAAGTTTCTGGAAAAAGGAGAAAACGGAACGGATGGTCAGTAATACGTAATGGTTTGCTTTTCTTTGAAAAAGAGCACACCGTTGACAAACACCACGCGTTCCGTCCAGTTGCCGCAACTGTCGGTTTTCACTTCCTTGATTTCCGCGTCCTTGTATTCCCAACTTTTACCACCGTAACCGAACCTGAAACTCATGGCCGAAGGAAGCGATCCGTCTTGCCTGTAACGATAGGTTATGTCATACCTTTCGCCATCCCCGAAATCCACGAAAGGAGGTGCGTTCCGGCTATGAGTAATATTGAAGGGAACGCCGTTCATGTTCAAGGCATAATCACACTCTATAAGGCCGTGTCCGCTTTCTCCGTCCTCATAGCTTCCCCGGTAAGTGATGCCGAAATTCCCCTCCTTACGTGTGTAGGCAGCACGGAAAGGCTGTCCATTCCGTTCACCTTCCGCCAAGACATCGCTACCGTCCGAGGCAAATATGTATTTCTCTATGAGTTTCATGTTCCCGTCGTAATTCTCATAAACAGCCAGATTGCCGTCCGGCGAGAAAGACAATGACTTGAACATATTGCGCAACGGATGGGAACCATTTGTGTCTTTGTCCATGGTTTTCAGGAAATCGTCCCTATATGCACGCACATATCCCACTTCCTTGACATTCCCCCGGAGTTGAAAAAGATTCCGCTCGGCCACAGGCACATCCTCACGGTGCAGACTTTGCTGCACCTCAAGCAGGCGGTCGTAAGCACGCAGTACGCCTCCTTCGGCCACCACAAACTCGTACGGCTCCCTCAACGGACGGCTTCCTTCCACCTGTAAAGCCAGAGATTCATTGCTGACGTATGGATAAAGGCTGTGCGTGAACGTGACACCATTGTTACGGGGTACGCCGACATACACATAACTCGCCTGACTGCCTTGGCCGCCTTGGCTGTCCGGCTCGACAAAATCAGTAAGTTGCAATACCACATATCCCTCCTTTTCGGACAACGTGGCCGTGGAATAAGACACGGGAGCCGGTGCCTTGCCGATATAATCGCCCAACATGGCACGTGAAAATTCCCCATGAGCCGTTTTCCGTAGATACTTTGCAGGCACGCACCCCGAGACAACCGGGGTCTTAAACTCCATCCATCCGTCACCTGCCTCCCATGCCGTGAAACTATTCATGGTACCAACCTTCCCGACCACCTCACCCGCAGCCGGATATTGGTACACATCGACATTCTCTTTCGTAACCACATAATAATCTTGCGCCCGAAGCGGGACGACACCAACAAGAAGCATCCCCAAAAATATTTTCGTCTTCATATCTCACATCAGCTCCACATAAATTTGTTTATCCGAATAAAGGAAACATTGTGGCAAACGTGCCAACCCCATCGCGCCGACAAGGATTCAAACCATTACGGCCACGCTCCCAAAGGTTAAAGTTACAGAGATTTATCATACGGCAGACTGCTTTTCGGGAAAAAAATGCGCTTCCAATGGAAAATATTCGGTTAGAACCGAAGAAACTAACCGAATATTTTCGCTTGGTTACACCAACACACATTAAAGTCCCCACTTATAAATCTACCGTACCAACGAATAGCCTTTCATGCTCACCGAATAAGAGGGGAAGAAAGTGATACCGATGTTCACGTTCATGTCCGTGGCAAAACCGCCTTTCGTACCGGGTTTCATGGGCGGCATTCTACGCACAAACGCAAGGGCGGCCTCATCCAGATGTTGGAGGACACGCTTCTTCAAACTTACATTCGTCACCTGTCCCGAAGACGAAATCCTCGCCGTCACGATGATTTCACCATAGCCCGCCGTGGCAATGGCCGGTCGGCGGGGGCGCGGATTCCGTTGAAGATAACGCTTGCCCTCGTCGGTCAACATCGGTGGTTCCACCACATTCGACAACCGCTCCCGCTCGTCATATTCGGCTTTGACCGTGTGATACAAATCTTTGGCAGGCTCGTACCCCTTGACCACAAGGCGATCCAAGATAATGAGGGCATCGGTGATGCTTGCACGTCCGCTTTCCCCATTCTTATAATAATAGGTGTTGTATTTGCTGCTCCTCTGCATCTTCTTCACATCGTCTTCCCCCGTACCCCGCCCGTAATAATACAGTTCGGCAAGCGTCAAAAGTTCGGATTCGGTATACTTGGCCTCATCCTTCGTAAGGTAATCGAAAGCCTTGCCGTAATCCACCGGCACCACTTTACCTTCGGCGTATATCATGCCCAATGTACCTGCCATAGCATCCACACCGTTATTGTAAATCAAGTCCATCCCGTACACCGACATTTCATATTGTCCCGATTTCCAATGATAAACCGTTGTCAGCCATAGAGCATACATGCAATCGGAATCCATTTGGAAGGCTTTCTTGTATTCGGCCATCGCTTCTTCTCCCTTTCCTTCCCTTTGGTACATTTCGCCGCGATAGCAGTGTGCCAACGGACACTTGGCCTGTATGCCCTTGGCGAACATGTTCATGGCTATCCGGCGGTCGGCTTTCACGCCGCGCCCGTGGGCGTACAAGTCGCCAAGCACGGCCATGGCCAAGCCTTCGCCTTGCTTGGCAGCCCGCTGGAGTTTGGGTACAGCGTCCTCATAGTTCTTCAAAAGGCAATCTGCGAGTCCCATATTCAAGTCGAAGTTTTTCGTGTCATATCCTATCAATTCGGAATAAGCTTCCGGATAGACGAACGACATGGGGAGGTTCTCTCCTTCTTCCTGTGCCACGCTCTTTCCCACGAACAGCATGCACATCAAAAGCGTCAGGCACAGCCTTGTCCTTATTCTCAAAGTTTTCATGGTCATTTCCTAATTATAATGTGAATACCTTCATTGTCCGAACTCAATTCATAGGTGTAACCATCCCGGGTTACCTTATTTTTCCCTTCCGCACCGAAAACTTTTTTGACGGCCTCGAACAGCAAGGGCTGCTTGTTTTTCTTCCCATAGTCGCTGATGGCTACCGTACACACAAAGCTCGTGGGACGCCGTTTCTTGTCTATCACCTTCACATATCCCCACCATCCGTCAGAGACGGAATCGAAGAAATCGCCCTTCATCTCCAGTCGTAAACTTGCCGCAGCAAGCCACGAAGGATCATAAAACAGCCGGGTCGTGCCGGATTCGCTACGGCTGACCCTATCTTCGTCCAGCCCGGCCTTCGTCATAATGTCGCCCACCGTCATGCCGAGCGTGTAACCGTTCATGCCGCCGTCCTTCACCGCATCTTTGAGTTTGCCCGCGATGTAGGACGCGTCGAAGAAATCGCTCTCCACATGGTCTACCCCCGGAATGCCGTAATAAACCTCTATCACGGAAGGGTCTACTCCGTCGAATTGCGGGTTCGCCTTGTACTTGCCGTCCGTGTCTATAAACCCGAATTTGTCGCCCACCCGCACAATGGCTATCCCACCGGCAAAGGGACTGGCATAGTCGAACTGCGGATTGATGACAAAGTGCCCGGTCCTGTCCACGTAACCGACTTTCTCTCCGTCCAATGATGCCGGAGCCAGTTTCCCGTCAAAGAAAAGGGTGAGGTTTTTAAATTGGGGATTCACTATGACTTTACCATCCTGGTCGCAACGCCCGTAGAGGTCCGTCCCGGAAAAGCTGCACGTCAGTTCATCCCCGTCCGGCATCAGGCTGCCGAATTGCGGCGTGATGAGATAATGTCCGTCCCGGTCTATCACTCCGTCCACCCATCCGTTGTCCCCATTGATGGAGACCACGGCCTTGCCATTCTTCTCGAAGTGCCTTGCGTATGCAAACTGGTAAGGAATTACCAACGCACCGCTTTTGTCGATGTATCCGTGTTCCATCCTATTTTTCTCTTCGTTCGTCCGCGCCACGGCCGCCCTGCCCTCCGAGAACGCGCCCACACTCTCAAACTGCGGCTTTATGGCCCATTTTCCTTTGCCGTCGAGATAACCGTAAAGCGTACGCCCCGTCTTCTCGTCTTTCACCAAAGCCATGGCCAAACCTTCCGTATAGGAATACACGCGCAACGCTTCTCTTACTTCGGAAAGCTTGTTTCCCTTCGTGTCTATCAATACAGGAGCCGTGTTCTCGGCTACGACCCACGCTTTCCCGCCAGAAAAACGGGTAGCCCCTTTGTACCACGCATCATTCATGATTTTACCGTCAGTATCCGTAAAACCATATTCCCCGTTTTCACGTTGAACGACTGCCCAACCTTCGTGGAACGCATCCGCACTCTCAAACTGCGGGTTGATGAGCCACTTCCCTTCACTGTCCACGTACCCCCACTTCTCACCCGACTTCACCGGAATGCAGCCCATCGCCTTTTTATCGCCTCCTCCGCACGCCGCACTGAGTAGCACGACCATACAGGCCGTCAAGTACGCCCCAAGCCCAATTCTTTGTCTTTTTGTTTTCATACCACTTAGATTTCCGTTCTCCCCAAACGGATATATTCTTTCTCTTTTAGAAGGTTGAACATGAAAAAGGCGTAGGGAGGTACTTTCGCCTATCCCATGGTCTCAGGCTCTCGCATTGCCCCCATCCCTCAGGATAGGCAACGCAGCCAGCCCACGCCATGACATATCATATAAACCGGGAGAATTTTCCCCGAGTGAATACAATACAACCAACGTGGACGTTTCCCGTTGCCTAATCTTTCAGGATGGATTCAAATTTGCGAGATTTGAGACCTAAAGATTACGTCCGTAAACGCCCTTTTCCCATAAAATGCCCGCCAGTCCCTCATGGACAGGCTGAGTCAAAAACAAAATTAATACTTTTTCGGATATATTCAAAGAAAATAAATAACTTTCTCACCGTTTCTTTTATTATATCCCTACCTTTGCATATAAATTAAACATGATCGTAAAATGAGAATAGCCACATTCTTCCTGTTCCTCGGATTGTTCTTGCAAGTACAAGCACAAATGAAACAACCCGACCCCACGGTATTCATATTCGTAGGAGACTCTATTTTCCCGATGAACGTCATAACCAGCCAGACCGAACTTAAGAAAGGTTGGGATATACAAGGCATCAATGTAGGGCGAAAAATAAAAAGATACTTCTCGGGGGCACAGGCAAGGCAAACCACCGGTCGCCAACCTAAATTTGCCATTTACCCCAAAACGCAGGATTTGAACGACTACGCTTTGATTCGACTGAAAGAAAGACGAGGCTTCCGCTATTTGCCTGCCTCTGAATTTAAAGACTGCGACTATACCCGTGTGGAATTAGGGCTTTTCAACATTGAGAACCTTCCGGGATTAGGCTTTGCCGTGACACCGCTCACACCGCTCTTCCCCGGAGAATACATATTGGTGGATCTTTCTCAAAAGCCCGTCAACCAATACGGAGATGTCAAAGCATACGATTTCACGGTGGAGGAATAACCGTTCCCATCTGCAAAATTATCAGTCTGCTTGGAATGTCTCCCGATAAAAAGCAATGCTGTCAACGTATCCCGTTCCAACTATTTCCTATCTCTAAACGAAAAAAACTGTGATTTTATTTGCCAGTTCAGGGATTCTACATATATTTGCAAGCGAAAACAAGAATTTAAAAGACTAAAGCAATAATGTTCTCAAATAAAAATACATATTGGTGGTGGCGCAACTCAAGACCGGAAAAGTCGTGAGGAGCAAGCCTTATATGTATTATCTACATTTACCCTAAAAGAAACATGGAGGCCTGTCGTACTTACGGCAGGTCTCTTTTTTATACCCTTTTTCCCAAGAACAAACAAACGAACCAAAATACAAATGAAGATGAAAACTTATCATGTAAATGAAGAAGGCTATTACGGTAATTTCGGCGGTGCATACGTCCCCGAGATTCTGTATAAAACCGTAGAAGATTTGCGTAAGGCATATCTTCCCATCCTTGAGAGCGAAGCATTCCGCAAAGAGTACCATGCGCTGCTGAAAGATTATGTAGGCCGCCCCTCGCCTCTCTACCATGCACGGAGATTGAGCGAAAAATACGGTTGTAAACTCTACTTGAAACGGGAAGACCTCAACCACACCGGTGCTCACAAAATCAATAATGCCATCGGACAAATCCTTTTGGCACGGAAAATGGGCAAAACGCGCATCATTGCCGAGACCGGTGCCGGCCAACACGGTGTGGCCACTGCTACGGTCTGTGCCCTGATGAACATGCCCTGCCGAGTCTACATGGGAGCGACGGACGTGGCAAGGCAACACGTCAACGTAGAACGCATGAAAATGTTGGGTGCCGAGGTTTATCCGGTAGAAAGTGGAAACAAGACATTGAAAGATGCCACGAATGAGGCCATCCGCGACTGGTGCTGTCATCCGCAAGACACCTTCTACATCATCGGTTCCACCGTAGGCCCACACCCCTATCCCGACATGGTGGCCCGCTTGCAAAGCGTCATCAGCCGTGAAATCAAGGAACAGCTCTTGGAAAAAGAAGGACGCGATTATCCGGACTACCTGATGGCTTGTGTCGGCGGGGGGTCGAACGCTGCCGGTACCATCTACCACTACATCGACGACGAACGGGTCAAAATATACCTCGGCGAGGCCGGAGGCCACGGTATCGACAGCGGAGAGACCGCAGCCACGATACATTGCGGTTCATTAGGCATCATCCATGGAAGCCGCACGCTGGTCATGCAGGACGAAGACGGGCAAATCATCGAACCCTATTCCATCTCTGCCGGTTTGGATTATCCGGGTATCGGCCCGTTACATGCCAACTTGGCACAAGAGCACCGGGCCACAGTCATGGCTGTCAACGACGAAGAAGCTTTACGGGCCGCATACGAACTCACCCGCCTAGAGGGTATTATTCCGGCCTTGGAATCGGCACACGCACTCGGCATGCTCCCACGAATGAAATTCAGGAAAGAGGATGTGGTCGTGCTGACGGTCAGCGGACGGGGTGACAAAGACTTAGACACCTATCTGGCCCACCGCTACGACGAGAATTTAGAATAATAAGGCATCTCATACAAATCCATAAGAAACCCTATGAATACATTTCATTACAGCACGGCTTGCCGACAAATCCTCGGCGACCTCTATACACCGGTCAGCACCTATTTGAAAGTGCGCGACCTTTATCCACAAAGCGCCCTGATGGAGAGTTCCGATTACCATAGTCATGACAACAGCCGTTCGTTCATCGCCCTGAACCCGATAGCCAGCATCGACATCAGCCATGGCACCGTGACCGCCCAATATCCGGACGGCACGCAAGAATCCCGAGAAATCAATGAAAACTATCCGGCCGAACAAGCCTTCAACGACTTTTTATCACGCTTCACCGTGACAGGCGACAAACAGGAGTTTTGCGGCCTCTATGGTTACACGTCCTTCAATGCGGTCCGATATTTCGAACACATAGAAATAAAAGATTGCATGCAGGAAAAGAACGACGCGCCGGACATCCTTTACATCTTATATAAGTATGTCATTGCTTTCGACCACTTCAACAACACCATGACGTTAATCGAACTGGTGGAAAATCATGAACCGAATACTCTCGACGAACTGGAACGCGTCATCCAAAACCACAACTTCGCCACCTACGATTTCCGTCCTGTTGGTGAAACCTTCAGCACGCTCACGGACGATGAACATAAAGCCAACATCCGCCAAGGCATTGCCCACTGCTTACGGGGCGACGTGTTCCAAATCGTATTGAGCCGCCGTTTCGTACAACGGTATGAAGGAGACGACTTCAAGCTCTACCGCGCCCTGCGCAGCATCAATCCTAGCCCCTACCTGTTTTATTTCGACTTCGGGGGATTCCGCATTTTCGGTTCCTCACCCGAAACACATTGCCGCATAGAAGGACGCCACGCTTATATCGACCCGATTGCAGGCACGACAAAACGTACCGGCAACGCCGATACGGACGCACAAAATGCAAACTACCTGAAAAACGATCCGAAAGAAAACGCCGAACACGTCATGTTGGTAGACCTGGCGCGGAACGACCTGAGCCGGAACTGCCACAACGTGAAAGTGGACTTCTACAAAGACATGCAATATTACAGCCATGTCATCCATTTGGTGAGCCGTGTAAGCGGTACGCTGGATGACGAAGCCGACCCTGTCAAGACGTTCATCGACACCTTCCCGGCCGGTACGCTCTCCGGCGCACCCAAGGTCCGCGCCATGCAACTTATCAGCGAACTGGAGCCGCACAACCGAGGAGCATACGGCGGTTGCATAGGGTTCATCGGATTGAACGGTTCCCTGAACCAGGCCATCACCATCCGTACGTTTGTAAGCCGTAACAACGAGTTATGGTTTCAGGCAGGAGGCGGCATTGTGGCCAAGAGCGACGAAGATTACGAGTTACAAGAAGTCAATAACAAACTGGGAGCCTTGCGCCATGCCATCCAAATGGCAGAACGCTTGTGAAGCTTTCCGTATACATTCAGAATTATGAAAGCAGTCATCATTGATAATTACGATTCTTTTACCTACAATTTATATCATCTGATACGTGAAACCGGCACGGATACTACGGTGCTGCGCAATGACGCATTCAACTTGAAAGATATTGAGGCATACGACAAAATCATTTTAAGTCCGGGCCCCGGCATTCCGGAAGAAGCCGGACTGCTATTAGACGTCATCCATACTTATGCCGGACGAAAGCCGATACTTGGCGTATGTCTCGGGCATCAAGCCATCGGCCAAGCTTTTGGCGCACAGCTCGTCAACCTGTCCGATGTGTTCCACGGCGTACAGACTCCTTGTTTCCAAACGGAAAAAGACTATATTTTTCAAGGCATCCCCAAGCAATTCCCCGTGGGACGTTACCATTCGTGGGTAGTGTCGGACGACGGTCTGCCTTCCTGCCTTGAAGTGACGGCGGTCAGCCCAGAAGGACAAATCATGGCACTGCGCCACCGCGAATACGATATCCACGGCATACAGTTCCATCCGGAATCCGTACTCACCCCGAATGGACGAGCCATCGTGGAAAACTTCCTCGGGCACACCTTGTGTCCATAAATGATGTTTTACGACATGTTTCCATTTATTTCATGTGCCAAATATTTGTAGTTTACTTATTACTACATATATTTGGCACAAGTATACATATGTACGACTGACTAATATAGAATAAAACAAAAAACAAACGACATTGAATCCCAAGAATGTTACTCACAATGAACTTAAAGCATTATTTCATAGCAATAACACTTTGCATCCTGTACATATTAAACTTGATGGGGTGCAAGAACCAGCAAGACGCGAACGAAAAGGACTTACTTACCATCCACATCGAGGATTACGAGAATAAAGTCATTCCGCGTCCTGCCGTCGTATCAAGTATCGACACCATTGCTTTAAACACCTGCGGTAATTTCATGGGAGACATCAAAACCGTATGCATTTCAGACTCCATGGTGTATGTGTTGGACAGAGCCAATGCCGTATGGGCTTTCAAATTCCCTTCGGGCGATTTCGTCAAACGCATCCGGAACGTGGGACATGGAAACGGAGAATACGTTTCTGCCTGGGCCATGACTTTGGGAGATAGCCTTTTGTTCTTAATGGACTTTGACACAAAAAGCATATTGGCCTATGATGCAGTCCTCAATTACAAGTCGTCATTCCGCTATGGATTCCCTGCCATGGATTTCATAAAAGTCAAAGACGGCTTCCTTTTCCTGAACTTGTTAGCGACTGAGAAGTTGCATCGCATTGTGCATACCAACAATCTGGGGGAAGTACAACAAAGCTATTTGCCATTCAAAATGAGTTTGGACATGATTTACAATGAAACCTCTTTTGTCCGGGATAAAAACGGGAAGGTTTACATCTTCCCTCCGTTTTCCAATGAAATATACCGTTGGACTTCCGGAGGACCAAAACCGGCATTCCGAACAGATTTCGGTAGAAATACCGCCAAAGACAATGTGAAATCAAGTTATGACATCACGGAATCCGAAAGAGCCTTCAACACCGGCTTCTTCATTGTAGACCACCATATAATAAATAACTTTTACCACTCAGGGAAAACTTATTACTCATTCTACAACATGAAAAATGGAAGACAACACCAAGGGTATGCAGACACGACAGAGGTCATACCGTTTGCACCCCGATGGCAATCCTCCAATGGTCTGATAGGCTACATACTTACCAATGACTATGACAAGTGGAAGCCTCAAAAGGACTCTTGTGATGCCGCATTGTTCGTTTTCCATTTGAAGTAACACGATTGAGCCAAAGATGGTTTGCAAAGTGTCTTCCAGCAAGACAAAACAGACAAACAATATTTGAAACATGTTTCCACATTTTCTTGCGAAACTATATACTTTATTGTACCAAGCATTGTGTATAACATCTGCTTGCTCGAAAGTATATAGTTGCGAAACTTTTTGGGCAAGCTACAACCTTATGCAGACAGACTACAAGTATATTTCATTTTCCGCCCACTTTCAGAATCCATCGGTTCGTTCCGCCTCACCCTGAAAAGCATGATGCTTTCTTACCCCATTTATATGGACACCACAGGCGTTTTCCGCCGGACCAACCCTCAACTACCCTCCAATCCCATGTTGCACACTTTCCTTTTGGACGAAAACAACGAGGTGTTGGCAGTAGGAAACCCTTTAGAAAATGAGAAAATAGACCGGATGTTCTGGAGAACCGTGAAGGAAAAGTTAGGAACTAGACAAAAAGAAAAAGCCAATGATTAATGCTCCACACGCATAAAATTCAGCTTTTCATCCGAAAAAACTGTGATTTTGTTTGCATACAAAGAAATTCTCTGTATATTTGCAACCATAAAACAAAACAAGAAACGAACCGAACGATGTTCTTAAATAAAAATACATATTGGTGGTGGCGTAACTCAAGACCTGAAAAGTCGTGAGGAGATAGCCTTATATGTATCATCAACCACATACCAATGTGAAGACATGGAGGCCTGTCGTACTTACGGCAGGCCTCCTTTTTTATACCCATTCCCTTGCAAACCACATACCAATAAAACTTAAATACATCACAAGCATGAAACAAATACTCACAAAAATTACAAACGGTGAGGTTCTGACCCGGGAACAGACCTGCCAGATCGTCCGTCATATTGCAGACGGGGAATACAACGACGTGCAAATCAGTGCCTTGCTCACCGGACTGATTATGCGGGGCATCAAGGTGGACGAAGTGCTCGGCCTGCGCGACGGGCTTATAGAAACCGGCCAGCCCGTGGATTTCTCCCCTTATCGGGTCATTGACATCGTGGGGACAGGCGGTGACAATAAAAACACGTTCAACATCTCCACCTGCGCCTGTTTCGTAGTGGCAGGAGCCGGTTACAAAGTAGCCAAACACGGTAATTACGCCGCCACCTCGACTTCGGGAGCAAGCAATGTCATAGAGCATCATGGCGTGCGGTTCACGGCCGACAGCAACCTGTTGCGCCGCAGCATGGAGGCTTGTAACTTTGCCTACCTGCATGCCCCGCTGTTCGCTCACGGGATGAAAGCCGTGGCCCCCGTACGCAAAATGCTTCAGATACCAACCTGTTTCAACCTTCTCGGTCCGCTGGTCAATCCTTGCCGCCCGGCCTATCAACTATTAGGTGTAGCTAACCTGAACCAAATGCGGCTGTACAGCAGCGTGTATGAGAAGTTGGGTATCGGTTACGGTATCGTGAACAGCATAGACGGATATGACGAAATCTCGCTGACGGGTAATTTCAAAGTCAAGACCAACACCATGGAGAAAATCTTCCGGCCTGCCGACCTCGGCCTGCCGACCATCCGCCCGGAAGAACTCTACGGCGGTGCAACCCCGGACGAGGCTGCGGAAATTTTCGACAGCGTACTCGAAAACCGCAGCACGGAAAGCCGGAAAAACGTGGTATTGGCCAATGCGGCCTTTGCCATCAAAGTCATCGAACGGGACAAGGACATCGCCGAATGCCTCGCCATCGCCCGCGAATCGCTGGAAAGCGGACGTGCCCTGACTTGCCTGAAAACATACGTAGAACTTAACAGTAAAAACTTATGAAAGACATATTAGAAGAAATATTGGCATACAAACGCAAGGAAGTGGAACGGGAGAAAGCTGAGTTGCCTCCCGAACAGCTCTTCGCACTCGTAGAAGGCAGATGGAGAAACGCCCATGACGGGACTGCCCGCCACGGCAAAGTCCCGGCATACATGACCGACGCACGGAAGCACCGCTCCATGCGCGAGAGTCTGGCAGCCTCGCGTTCCGGCATCATCGCGGAATTCAAACGGAAATCCCCTTCCAAAGGGTGGATTAAAGAAGAAGGACGGGCGGACGTCATTCCGGCCGCCTATGCCGCAGCCGGAGCCGCAGCCCTCTCCATACTGACCGACGGAAAGTATTTCGGCGGCTGTTTGGACTACATACGGCAAGCACGTCCGATGACGGACACCCCCATCCTGCGCAAAGAGTTCATCATTGATGAATACCAACTCTACCAGGCTTGCCAAGCCGGAGCGGATACCGTGCTACTGATTGCCGCTGCCCTGACGCGCCCCGATTATGAACACTTGACCCGGAAAGCCCATGAATTAGGACTGGAAGTGCTGTTGGAGATACACACGGAAAAGGAATTGGACTACCTTGCCGAACGTCCGGACATGTTGGGCGTGAACAACCGCCACCTCGGGACGTTCCACACAGACGTGGAAAATTCCTTCCGTATCGCCTCTCTTTTGCCGGACGACCTCCTTTGGGTGTCGGAAAGCGGAATTTCAGAACCGGACACAGTCCGTCGGTTACGGGATGCCGGTTTTCGCGGTTTCCTGATGGGTGAAACCTTTATGCGGCAACCTGACCCCGGGGCAGCCTTGAAAACATTCATTCAAAGCGTAGAACGATGAAACCACTCCTAATTAAAGTATGCGGCATGCGCGACGCGGACAACGTCCGCCAAGTGGAAGCCCTCACGCCGGACATGATGGGGTTCATCTGCTGGGAGGGCTCCCGCCGCCACGTAAGCCGCCTCCCCGACTATCTGCCGGAGACTTGCCGTCGCGTAGGCGTTTTCGTCAACCCGGAAATCGGGTATGTACAGGAACGGCTCAAAACCTTCCGCCTCGACCTCGTGCAACTACACGGGCATGAGACACCGGAGTTCTGCCGAAGCATAAAAGAAGAGGGGCTGAAATCCGGCCGTGCCCTGCAAATCATCAAAGCCTTCGGCGTGGCTCCCGACGAACCGTTCCCGCATACCGAAGATTACGAAGCGGATTGCGACTTTTTCCTATTCGACACACGTTGCCCCACGGCTGGCGGCAGTGGCCGGACGTTCGATTGGGATGTCCTGCAAAACTACCACGGACATACGCCCTTCTTCCTGAGCGGAGGCATCGGCCCGGACAATGCGGACCGTCTTCGCAGCTTTTCACACCCCGCATGGGCGGGCGTGGACTTAAACTCGCGTTTTGAGACGACACCGGCCCTGAAAGACGTAGGCCTCCTCGCCGATTTCATCAAAGATTTACGTGAATAAAATATATCAGAGAACTAAAATACAATATATTATGAACAGAATCAACAAACTATTCAACGAGAAGAAACAGAATATCCTTTCTTTGTATTTCTGTGCCGGACACCCGACGGCCGGAAGTACGGCTGACATCATCCGCACATTGGCCGCACGAGGCATAGACATGCTGGAAATCGGCATCCCCTTCAGCGACCCGATGGCCGACGGACCCGTCATCCAAGACGCTGCCACGAAAGCCCTGCAAAACGGCATGAGCCTGCACCGCCTCTTCGAGGAGCTGAAAGACATCCGGCAAGACGTGGAAATCCCCTTGATACTGATGGGATACCTCAACCCCATCTTCCATTATGGTTTCGAAGCCTTTTGCCAAAGCTGTGCGGACTGCGGGATAGACGGGGTCATCATCCCCGACCTCCCCTTCCGGGACTATATGGAAACATTCAAACCCATAGCCGACCGCCACGGGCTGAAAATCATCATGCTCATCACGCCGGAAACGAGCGAAGAGCGTATCCGTCTCATCGACCGGCACACGGACGGTTTTATCTACATGGTATCGTCGGCTGCCACTACCGGTGTACAAAAAGAGTTCGACCGCACCAAACAGGCCTACTTCGACCGTGTAAACCAAATGGGACTGACCCATCCGCGTATGATCGGCTTCGGCATCAGCAACCGGCAGACCTTGGAATCTGCCCAAAAGCATGCCGCCGGTGCCATTATCGGCAGCCGGTTCGTCGCCCTGCTCGACCAATACGGCTCGGCTACGGAAGCCCTGGACCATTTACGAGAAGAACTGAAAAAATAAAGACAATATAGCTTCGTCTCCATTTAGTCGGCTATATTTTCATAACTTCCTGTTAGACAAACTTATATACCATTCAGCAATGTAAGAAATCAATCTCAGGCGAACGAAAAATCAGTTGCCTGAGATTGATTTTTCGTTCGCCTGAGATTGATTTCTTATTTGGCGCAGATTGATTTTACCGGCTCCTCCGGCACTTTTTCATGGTAAATAATCCTGATTTTCCATCTACTTGCACTTTATATGGCCAAAAAGTGATACCTTTGCAGCATGGAATGGATTGACAGTTTGTTTTTCGAGCATAGCGCCATACAGGCCATCGTGGTATTGTCATTGGTTACTGCCGCCGGGTTGTGGTTGGGCAAGATGCACGTGTGGGGAATATCCTTGGGAGTCACTTTTGTATTCTTCGTCGGCATTCTGGCCGGGCACCTCGGCATTTCATTGGATGCCGACATGCTCAACTATGCCGAAAGTTTCGGACTCGTGCTTTTCGTCTATGCCTTAGGATTGCAGGTAGGCCCCGGTTTTTTCAGTTCCCTGCGGCACGGAGGAGTCAAACTGAATTTGTTGAGCCTCGGAGTAATCTTCATCGGAACGGCCATGACCGTACTTCTAAGCTATGGCCTGTCTATTCCCTTGCCGGACATGGTGGGCGTCCTGTGCGGAGCCACCACGAATACACCGGCACTCGGGGCGGCCCAACAGACCTTGAAGCAGATGGGAGAGCCATCCAGTAGCGCAGCCTTAGGGGCGGCCGTGGCTTATCCGCTCGGTGTCGTGGGAGTCATCCTTGCCATTCTGGTCATCCGGAAAATACTTGCCCGCCCGGCGGATATGGAAGAAAAAGAGACGGAAGACCACAACCATCCGTACATCGCCGCATTCCAGTTGCATAATCCGGGCGTTTACCATAAGACCATCAAGGAACTGGCTTTATACAGCCATACGAAATTCGTCATCTCCCGCCTGTGGAGAGACGGAAAGGTAACTATCCCGACCGGCAGCACGGAGTTGTTGGAAAACGACCGGATTCTGGTGGTAACTACGGAAAAAGATATGCCTACCCTGACCCTGTTGTTCGGTGAACAGGAAAACCGGGATTGGAATCAGGAAGATATAGACTGGAACAGCATAGACCGTAACTTAGTGTCGGAGCACATCGTAGTGACCCAAGCCGAAATCAACGGCAAGCGTTTGGGTTCGTTGCACCTGCGCAACACTTACGACATCAACATCAGCCGCGTGTTGCGTAGCGGCGTACAAATTCTGGCCACTCCCGACCTCATCCTGCAATTAGGCGACCGGCTGACGGTGGTGGGCGAAAAAACGGCCATCAAGCGCGTGGCCGGCATATTGGGCAACTCTGTCTCCACGTTGCGCGAACCCAACCTGGCTGCCATTTTCATCGGCATCGTACTGGGATTGATATTGGGTTCCGTGCCGCTCAGCATGCCGGGCATCAGCAGTCCGGTAAAGATGGGACTGGCAGGCGGCCCTATTATCGTAGGAATATTGGTGGGATGTTTCGGGCCGCGCCTGCACATGCGCACTTATACGACCCGCAGCGCCAACCTGATGTTGCGCGGTATCGGGTTGTCCCTTTATTTAGCCGGTATCGGCATCGATGCGGGTGCCCATTTCTTCGAGACCGTCGTCCGGCCGGAAGGGGCGATATGGATTGGTTCTGGATTTCTTATCACCGTGGTACCGGTGCTGCTGATGGCCGTGATAGCCATGCGGATGTGCGGGATGAATTTCGGTTCCACTTGCGGCATGTTGTGCGGCAGCATGGCCAACCCCATGGCTTTGAATTACGTGAACGACAGTTTTCCCGGCAACGACGCTTCCGTCAGTTACGCCACGGTCTATCCGTTGGGTATGTTCATGCGTGTGGTAATCAGTCAGGTGGTGCTGATGTTGTTCTTATAAAAAACGGCTCACAAGCCGTTTTTGCGAAGCAGTGCCTCGATTTCATGAGCCGACACCGATTCGCGTTCCGCCTTGTCGTAAATATAAAGCAAGTTGATTTCCGTTTCTTCAACAGCCACTACCACCGTGAAAGTGATGACCCTTGCCCCGCCGCTCTTTCCCTTTCCTTTAGAAGCGATACGCATGCGGATTTTGCGCAAACCTCCTCCCAAGTCGGTACCGGCGGTAGGATTAGCCAGAATTTCATCACGCAAGGCCTTGATGTCGGATTTCAATGAAGGATAACGTTTGGCCAACTGCTTCACTTCTTTCTCGAAAGTACGGTCTAATACGATTTTATAATTCATTGATCAACTCCTCCAATGTCTTTGCCTTATTTCCACTATGCTTCCTCTCGACCATTTCTTTCAGCCCCGCATCAATCCCTTTCAGGATTTCCTCTTTGCCGATATACTCTGTTTCTTCCGTCTCTTTCTGTTTGGCGAGGCGCGTAACGGCTTTCACGGCCTTCCGCATCAACGATTCGTCCTCTGCAATAATACTGAGCTGGCGAAAAAGTTCCGCATTCAATTCCATTGTAGTCATAAACTGTTCCTCCTTGTTTTGTATATTGCAAACTTACAAAAAAAGCCTGATTCTTATGTCTTTCGGACAGAAAAATCATTTTGTCTTTATAAATAAAAAACATCCTTCCTTCGAAAAGCCGCAAAATCATGCGTTTTTTGAAAGAAGGATGCCACTCCTACATATTCTTTCCTCAGCAAGGCAAAACCATAGTAAAGACACTACCCTTTCCCAATTCGCTGTCTACCGTAAGTGTTCCTCCGTGGGCTTCTACAAAGTCCCGGGAAATGGACAAACCCAATCCGGTTCCCTGCACTTTCGTACCCGGCACACGGAAATAATGCTCGAAAATACTTTCGTGGTAACGCGGGTCTATGCCCTTTCCGAAATCTTGTACAAACATGGCAATATGGTTGTCGTCCTGTTGGCGTGCCCCGATGACCACACGACCGGCCTCGGACGAATAACGGACGGCATTGCTCAACAGGTTGGTCAACACCCAGGCTATTTTCTCGCTGTCGACAAAGAGCTTCCCGATTTTCTCCGGATAGTCCACTTCCACTTGTATTCCGAATTTCTCAGCCTGTACGCGATTGGCCTTGATAGCATAGTCAATCAATTCGATGGGCTTGGTAATCTTCGGTTTCAGTTGCAGTTTTCCACTCTCTACCTGCGTCATATTGAGCAACTCGCCCGTGATACTGAGCAGCCGCTCACTGTTCTCTTTAATGCTTCTCGAAAGTTCCTCCTGTTCGGGGTTCAGTCCTCCCACACGCTTGTCTTCCAGAAGTTGCAGACTCATCATAATGGCTGAAATCGGGGTTTTCAGCTCATGCGATACGGTGGATATGAAAGTCGTTTTGGCTGTGTCCAGCTCTTGAAATTCCGTCACGTTTTTCAACATGATTACATCACCCCTCTTCTCCATCGTCACTCCGTCGTTGCCGCGCATCGTAATCTCCATATATTTCACCTGGAAATAGCTCTCCTTGTTATCGGCGTAAATCTTCAACGACTCGCGTTTGGACTTCGGTGCCTCCTGTTCCTTCTTTTTATCTTCCCACATTCCGCAAATCAGACGACGCAACAGGTCGTTGCGCATGGCTATTTCCTGAGCCGACTTCCGGATGACGTCCTCACGCTTCAAATTCAGTATGTTCAACGCTTCATTGTTGATAAAGAGTATGATTTGCTCATTGTCCAGACCGACGATGGGTTCATTGATGGAATTGATGATGGTTTCCAGATAACGTTTGGAAGCCATGAGGTCCGAAATCGTACTGTTGTGATAATCTTTCAGCCGTTTGGCCATCCTATTGAAATTCTTCGACACCTCTTCCAGTTCCTTGTCGCCTCTCAGGTCCAACTTGGCATCATAATTATGATTGGCTATCTCAAGGATACCTTTCACTAAACTTTTAAAGGGAGAATTGATGGAGTTGGGAATTTTAAACAGAATCCACAAACCGATGCAAATGCAAATGCCACCGATAATCATAATCCATGTCAATGCACGGTTCATTCCCGGCTCGGCTGCCGGGCTGTCCGGTTCGGTTGCTGTCAGTATTTGCAGATTCGTCACCGACAAAGACACCAACAAAACAATCATGGCCACCAATACACCGATCGACACGGTGAGTTTGGTCTTAATGTTCATATCGAATTTCATATCTTTAAATGAGATTTATTATGCTACAATAATTAAGTCAATCCGCATCTCGGACAACTGTTGCAAGAAACGCTTGTACCGTCCGATTTTAAAAAACATTTCCGGCATCTCAAACGCAGGACGCCCCATACATACGGTTGTCACCTGATTCTCTTTGCAAAACTGCACGATAGCGTCGGTCACATTCGGTGAGGACATCTGTTCTACCTTTCCGCCCAACTCGGTCACCAACTGGAAATAATTCAGCAAATAACGTTGGGAAGAAAGCTTGATACGGTCCGGGCTTTCCTTGGGAGTCTGCACGTGCAAAGCGATAAAGGAAGTACTGTAACGCGTGGACAGCCGGTATGCTTTCCGTATGATATGCCTCGGCGTATGCTCATTGCTGCTCACGCAAGCCAGGATTTTCTCACGCCGCGTCTGGGCCGGTGCCAAAGGCGTCACCTCGCTTTCGACCTTGCGTTCCACCCTGAAAGCCACTTCTTTCAAAGCCAACTCACGCAACTGGAGAATATTCTCTGTCTTAAAGAAATTATTGAGGGCGGTCTGTATTTTCTCCTTTTTATAAATATTCCCGGCTTTCAGGCGCGTTATCAAGTCTTCGGCCGTCAGGTCGATGTTCACCACCTCATCGGCCTCCTGCAAAACTTTGTCGGGCACCCTCTCCGCCACATTGATTCCCGTAATGCTCTTCACGTCCTCGCTCAAACTTTCGATATGCTGGATGTTCAAAGCCGAAACCACATTGATGCCGGCATCCAAGAGTTCCATCACGTCTTCCCAACGCTTCGTATTGCGAGAACCCTCCACATTCGTATGCGCCAACTCATCGACGATGACCAACTCGGGATGGACTTGCAGAATGGTCTCCAAATCCATCTCCTCGATTTCCTTTCCTTTATAAAAGACTTTCTTGCGGGGAATCACGGGCAAACCTTCGAGCATGGCCACCGTTCCGGGACGACCGTGAGTCTCCACATAACCGATTTGCACATCTATTCCGTTCTTCAACAAGTCATGTGCCTCCGACAACATCCTGTAAGTTTTGCCTACACCGGCTATCATTCCGATGTAAATCTTGAACTTACCCCGTCGGGAACGACGAATCAATTCCAGAAAGCGCTGCGCGTTACCGTTTTCGTTTTCTTCCATATACTTTTATTATTTAAGCTTCAACTGTTTACTCTCTTGTGAAAGTAAAATGGCCGTATTCACCAAAGCCAGATGGGAATAAGCCTGCGGGAAGTTTCCTAACAGTTCTTTCGTATCAAAGTTAATATCTTCACTGAACAATCCCAAATGATTACCATAGGTTAACACTTCTTCGAACAAACACCGGGCTTCCTCACGCTGCCCGATGACATACAAAGCCCGAATCAACCAGAAAGTGCAAATCGTAAAGGCCGAAGACGGCAAACCGAAATCGTCTTTACTGTTATAACGATACATCAATCCCTTGTGCATCAATGCCTCTTTCACGGCCCGTACCGTCTTATGGTAACGTACATCGTCCGCACTGATGAAACCGTATGGTTCCATCAACAACAAGGAAGAATCCAATGCCTGGTTTTCATAACATTGGGAGAAGCTTTGCAGTTCCTCTTTCCACCCGTGTGTGAAGACTTCCTCCTTGATCAGCGCAGCTTCGGCATTCCACTGCTCTCCATAACCATGTTTGTTCAGCAATACGGCAATTTTGGCCGCGCGATCCAATGCCACCCAACACATGACTTTGGACGACACGAACTGCTGCGCTTCGCCCCGGATTTCCCAAATACCTTTATCCGGCTTACGCCAATTCTCACAAACCGTCAAGGCGATACACTTCACCATCTCCCACATGTCTTCCACCTCGTCCAAGGTTCCGGGCATCAGACAATAGTACTGGTAAATCAGGTCCATCAGATAACCGAAAGAGTCATTCTGTCGCTGATGATAAGCATCGTTGCCTATGCGCACCGGTTTCGAATCTTTGTAACCGGCCAAATGGTCGAGTGTCAGCTCCGTCAGTTCCCTCTCGCCACGAATGCCATACATGATTTGGTAGTTGTGCGTCGTGATAAAAGTAGACTGGATGAACTTCATGAAACGACGGGCTGAATTGACATGGCCGATATTGAACAAGGTCTCGATGGCCATGGAAGCATCACGCAGCCAACAGAAACGGTAATCCCAATTTCTCACCTCCCCTACAGTCTCCGGCAGACTGGTGGTCACGGCCGCCATCACCGCGCCATTGCGGTAGGTCATGAGCTTCAATACAAGCATGCTCCGTTCGATTACCTCGTTATACCTTGTGTAACGTTTGGCATGGTCTGTCCAATTCAGCCAATACACCAAAGTGCGGCAATATTCCAGTTTCTCCCGTTCGATATCCACCGGAATGACCTTCTCATTGAAAGAAAACAGAAAAAACTCATCCTTTTCTAAGGTGATTTCATCATGGTTCACGACTTTCTTCAAGTCCAACGACGAATACAAATATTGCCGGTCCTTATTCTCCACCGACGAATAAGTTTCAACGTATTGAGAGGTCACATTATAAATAGTCTTTCCCCTCGCATAGTTGGGAGCCGGACGATAATCCACCTTCATACGGGGACGGCCTTTCGCCCAACGGATGTACCTGTAAATCTCTGCCGGACGATAGAAATCCTTTCCATCGGAGGTAGGATAGCAAGGCATGAAATCCACCACGTCGAAGGCTCCTTCTTCCGACTCGAAATGTGTAGACAGGATGTTGGTATGAGGCACGTACGATTGTGTAACCTTATAGTCCGAAGTCACCTTAAAGCCAAAATGACCCCCTTTTTGCCTGTCCAATATGGCCGCAAATACGGAAGGAGAATCAAATTCCGGAAAACACAGCCATTCAATAGCCCCTTTTTCCGATATGAGGGCGGCGGTCGAGCAATTCCCGATTACGCCGTAGTTCAAATTTTGCATGATATGTCTATTTTCGTTTAATCAGTTTTTTCATCCAATGTAAAATCACACCTAAATCCTGACGGCCTTGTTTCCCGTTCGAGGAGATACGAAGAGGAGCCCCCGTGGCCAAAGCCTGCAACATCGGCAAAGCATCCGTTTGAGATTTCAGGTTATAACGGGCATCTTCCGACACTGTTCCGATTTTCACCGTAACGGCACTCTCCGGCAAGGCACGAAACATGTCATTGTCTGTCGTGTCGTCTCCCATAGCCAATATGAAATCATAATGCGCCTTACGCAACAATCGTTTTACTTCGGAACCTTTCGTACAGTTAGACTGTTTGATTTCTACCACCTTGTTTCCCTGCAAGATTTGCAGACGATGTTGCAAACAAATGGAAACCAATGCCCGAACCAACTGGCGTGCCCTCAGTTCTCCCAACCAGGAATCTACCGCCCGGTAATGCCAAGCCAAAGCCGTCTCCTTTATCTCCAAACGCGATTTCGGGGTTTTATGCACAAACATGTTCAGAATAGACAGGATACTTTGGCTCCATTCCGGTTTGTAACTGGTCTGATGCCATTCTCCGTTCTCTTTATAATAGGCCCCGTGTTCCGCAGCAAAAGAAATCGGCAGACCGCCTAACCACTTCTCTAATGTCTGATGGTCGCGACCGCTGTTGATAACCACATGATTGGCCGGATCGGAGGTCAAATCCTTAAGTACTTGTATTACCTCAGGGGTCGGCACGGCATCTTCCGGACGCTTTTGGAATCCCACCAACGTCCCGTCATAATCCAACAAAATGAGACGGCTCCGAGCCTGAGTATACAAAGCCTTTATTTGTTTCAGCAAATTCGTGGAAAGCAACTTCCCCGACAGGTATTGGTTTTTGTCTACCACGTTTTTCCATTCTTCCATGAAGTCGGCCGCCCATTTGTTGACGGTCTGGACGGAAAGTATGGCCTGCATCTTGCTGATACGTTTTGCTTGCTCCTCGTATGGCATTTGCAACGCCGTATAAATGGCATCCGCAATCTGGTCCGTATCATTGGGGTTAATCTGAATGGCATCGGCTAATTCCACGGCAGCACCCGCCATCTCACTCAATACCAATACCCCCGGATTGTTGACTTTCGTGGCGACATATTCTTTAGCCACAAGGTTCATACCGTCTCGTAACGGAGTAACCAAGGCCACGTCTGCCACGAAATACATGGCCGTAAGTTCTTCAAATGAAAAACCATGATAGAAATAACAGACCGGTGTCCAGTTGATGTCGGAGTAACGTCCGTTAATCCGTCCTATGGTCTCGTCTATCTTCGTTTTCAGCCCTGCATAGCTTTCCACATGGTCGCGAGAAGGCACAATGACCATAGCCAGCGTCACCTTTCCTTGGTATTCCGGATGACGTTCGAGAAAAGTCTCAAACCCTTGCAAACGATGCAGGATGCCTTTGCTATAATCCAAACGGTCTACGGACAGCAACAACTTGTGGTTGCGGAAAAGAATACGTTTTTTCTCTATCTCGCTCCACACTTTCGGCGTGGCAGACGAATGATTGTATAATTCATAGTTTATGCCCATCGGCAGTGCGTTTACACGCACGATACGGCTGTCCGTCTGGGCTTCGTCCAAATCGAACTTAATATGTAATACACGCTCTACAGCATTGATAAAATAGCGCATATAGTCGTGTGTATGGAAACCTATAAAATCCGCTCCCATCAGACCGTTCAACAATTCCGCCCGCTCGGGCAATATACGGAATAATTCGTATGAGGGAAACGGAATGTGATGGAAATATCCGATGTGAAGATTGGGCATCCGCTTCCGTAACATGCCTGGAAGAAGCATAAGCTGATAATCCTGTATCCAAACCCAATCGCCGGAACCCACTTGCTTGCAAATCTCTTCGCAAAACAGAGCATTCACTTTCTGGTAAGACTCCCAATACTCTTTCCGTACCGTAGTATGGGAAAAGAAATAATGGCACAAAGGCCAAATGGTACTATTGCTGTATCCTTCGTAGTAATCGTGATACTGTTCTTCCGACAAAAATATCGGATGAAAATCCATCGTCTCCAGATGCTGTCGGATTTCTATCTGCTGACGGGCATTATCGACACAAACTCCCGGCCAGCCGATCCAATGTTTCTCCATGGAAATCTGCAAGGAGTCGAGCCCCGTTGCCAAACCTCCTTCACTACGTACGAAAGTATAGCTGTCTTGCCGAGGCACAGCCTTTACAGGCAATCTGTTTGCAACGATATATAATTTCATCTTCAAATAAATTCCTAAATACGACTATTCACCATAAAACCTGGCAATAACGCGTCAGGTAATATCCAAACAAAGAAAAAGGTCAATATCCATACTTGCCTTTATATATAAGAGAGAAAACTCAGGGCTCCGTGAGGAACCCTGAGAAAACTACGAATAGAATCAGAAGCCCAAGCTAAAACCAGCCAAAAGGTAGGTTCTGTCATGGACCGGGGCAACAAGAGCCTGTACGAAGACAGGTATTGCAAATTTATCCGTTACTTGGATATCTTTACTTGCTTTGATGGAAACATCCGTCACACCGGCTTTGTCGTTGTACATACCCTTCCAAGGAGTGAATCCTAAGGCCGGGGTTAATGTAATGTCGGCCGGTAATGAAACCGGATAAGAGAGGTTGACATAAGTAGAGAACTTGTTGTTGTCCGTAGGATCTTCACCCAACACGAACTTATCTCCGCCGGCAAACATCGTACTCCATGAAATGTTCAATGCAAATTTATCGAAAGTCTCACCGAAGTTATAAGCTAAAGTTCCTTCAAAATAATGAGCATCCTCATAGTAACCATAAGGCATGTCGGTTCCGCTCCACCAGTAATCCGATACGGTTACGGAGAAACCTTTGATGGCGTATGACAAGTTGATGTCGAATTCCTTTGCGCCGCCACCGTTGTCATTCACGCCCCATTTAGAAAGCGTCTGGCTTCCCCATGCGTTAAGACTCAAGCCTTTGTAGCTTAACGTCAAAGAGGGCTGGATAGAGAATCCCGAGTTTTGATCCAAACCACGCCAGATATAATCGCTTACGAAATCAGCTTTTCCGCTGACAACGAAATCACCTGCGTTTGCCATGCCGGGCACTAACAGTGCCGCACCTAAAACCAATCCTACTTTTTTTAAACTTTTCATATTCATAAATCAATTAAAGTGTTGTGTTGTGTCGTTTTACTTTTCACTTGTTTCTTTAAAGAATGCCATCACCCATGAAGCACGGGAATATCTCCAAAACCTCCAGACTCTGTCGCCATGGCAAAGGTAGTACGAGAGAAGCAGTTTATTCCTTCCGCCGACAAAGCTACCCGAATGTATTCTTCCATATCCGAACTTCATCAATGACGGCATTTCTTGTCTACTGTTATTATTTATTTGCTTCGTCTAAAGCCACATTCAGTTTCAGTACATTTACCTTTGCTGTTCCGAACATACCTAACAGAGGCTTCTCCACAGCTTGGTCTACTATAGCTTTCACTTCGTCTTCACTCATGCCACGAGCTTCAGCAACACGTTTTACCTGTACGTATGCACAAGCCGGAGTGATATTGGGATCCAAACCGGAACCGCTGGCCGTTACCATTTCAGCCGGCACTTCGTCACGGCTCAAATAAGGATGGTGTACAAGGAAGGAATCCACACGAGCCTCCACCTCTGCCAAATATTCCTCATTGGTAGGACCTTTGTTGGAACCGGCAGAACTTGTAGCATCGTAACCGTCACCAGCACTTGAAGGACGTCCCCAGAAGTAAACGTCTGACGTAAACATCTGTCCTACATTCGCAGCACCTACGACTTTACCGTTCAAGGTTACAGTCTCTGCATTGCCATTCTCGCCGCGGCCTGCAAACTGTGCGAATATCCACAATACCAGTATGTAAAATACCGAAAAGAAGATGCAGAACGCTATCGTTATACGAAATGATTTTATAAAGTTCTTCATTGTTTTGTCTGTTTATTGATTAAAAGAATAATCCTACGAATAAATCTATCAACTTAATGCCGACAAACGGAGCGATAAGACCGCCTACACCGTAAATCAACAAGTTGCGACGCAACAGCGCACTGGCACCTATAGGTTTGTAAGTCACACCACGCAAAGCCAACGGAATCAGGATAGGAATGATGATGGCGTTGAAGATGATAGCCGAAAGGATAGCACTTTCAGGACTGTGCAAGCCCATGATGTTCAACGGAGCCAATTGAGGAATCGTCAACATGAACAATGCCGGAATGATGGCAAAGTACTTGGCCACGTCGTTGGCAATAGAGAATGTCGTCAACGTACCACGAGTCATCAACAACTGCTTACCGATTTCCACGATTTCAATCAATTTGGTCGGGTCGTTGTCCAAGTCGACCATGTTGCCGGCCTCCTTGGCAGCCTGAGTACCGCTGTTCATAGCCACACCCACGTTGGCTTGTGCCAATGCCGGAGCATCGTTCGTACCGTCACCCATCATAGCCACCAACTTACCGGCAGCCTGTTCTTTCTTGATGTAATTCATCTTGTCTTCCGGTTTGGCTTCAGCAATAAAGTCGTCCACACCGGCCTTCTCGGCAATGTACTTAGCAGTCAACGGGTTGTCACCGGTTACCATTACCGTCTTCACACCCATCTTACGCAAACGCTCGAAACGTTCTTCGATACCCGGTTTGATAACGTCTTGCAATTCGATGACACCGGCAACCTTCTTGTCGATACAAACCACCAACGGAGTACCACCGTTTGCCGAAATGGCTTGGATAATATCCTCCGTATCCTTCGGGAACTTGTTACCGGCCTCCATGGCAATACGACGGATAGCGTCGAAAGCACCCTTGCGGATTTCAGTACCGTCTTTCAAGTTGATACCGGAGCACTTCGTCTCAGCCGTAAACTTAATCATGTGTGCACCTTCGGTGTTCAGGGTACGCATACGTACGCCCATTTCACGTCCCAATTCAATGATTGACTTGCCTTCCGGCGTATCATCCGATACGGAAGACATCAAACAAGCTTCGATGAACGCATGCTTATCCATGCCGGCAACCGGATAGAATTCCGTAGCCTTACGGTTACCGATTGTAATCGTACCGGTCTTGTCCAGCAACAAAGTGTCGATGTCACCGGCCGTCTCCACAGCCTTACCGGATTTGGTAATCACGTTGGCACGCAAAGCACGGTCCATTCCGGCAATACCGATAGCAGAAAGCAGACCGCCGATGGTCGTAGGAATCAGGCAAACGAACAAAGAACAGAAAGCTGCAATGGTAATCACCGTATTGGAATAGTCGGCAAACGGTTTCAAGGTAATGCAGACAATCAAGAATACCAGAGTGAACACGGCCAACAATATCGTCAGGGCGATTTCATTCGGAGTCTTCTGGCGGCTTGCACCTTCTACCAAAGCAATCATCTTGTCCAAGAAGCTCTCGCCCGGCTGACTGGTCACAACGACTTTGATATGGTCGGAAAGTACTTTCGTACCACCGGTAACGGAACTCTTGTCGCCGCCTGCCTCACGGATTACCGGAGCAGATTCACCGGTAATGGCACTCTCGTCGATAGAAGCCAAACCTTCGATGATTTCACCGTCGGCCGGAATCACGTCGCCTGCCTCGCATTCAAACACATCACCTTTCTTCAACTGTGAACTGCTCACGGTCTTGATCTGTCCGTTCACGTTCAACTTGGCCGGAGTCTCTTCACGAGTCTTGCGCAAACTGTCGGCCTGAGCCTTACCGCGAGCTTCGGCAATCGCCTCTGCGAAATTGGCAAACAGCAAAGTCACCAACAGGATGATGAAGACCAAAAGGTTGTATGCAAAGGAACCCTGTGAATCGTTCGTAGCCGAGAAGAGGGTCACGATAAACATGATCAGAGTAGAAATCTCTACGGTGAACATGACCGGGTTCTTCACCATTATCTTGGGATTCAGCTTGACAAAAGACTGTTTCAAGCTTTCCATTACCTGATCCCTTTGGAAGAGGGAAGTATTATTGTTAGTTTTCATACTTTATCTTATCCTTAAATAATCTTTTATAAACTGAAATGTTCTGCAATCGTACTCAATGCGTGAACCGGGAAGAATGACAAGGCTGCCACGATGAAGATTACAGCGAAAGTCATCACGCTGAATGTAACGGTATCAGTCTTCAACGTACCTGCGCTTTCGGGAATATATTTCTTGCTTGCCAACAGACCGGCAATGGCCACCTGTCCTACGATAGGAATGAAACGGCTCAATATCAAAACGATACCGCACGCATAGTTCCAGAACCAAGTGTTATCGCCCAATCCTTCAAAACCGGAACCGTTGTTTGCTGCCACTGAGGTGAACTCATACAACATCTCGCTCAAGCCGTGGAAGCCCGGGTTGTTCAACCATCCTCCTTCATTCTCCACGAAAGCTGGAGCATGTACATACAAGTAGGCTGCCAACGCCGTACCCACAAGGATAACGAAAGGATGAAGCAATGCCACAATAGAAGCCACCTTCATTTCACGTGCCTCGACCTTGTGACAAAGGAATTCCGGTGTACGGCCGACCATCAGACCGCTGATAAACACTGCGATGATAATAAAGGTGAAGTAGTTCATCCATCCTACACCGACACCGCCGAACCATGTATTGATCTGCATGTTCAACATCTCCATCAAACCGGAAATCGGCATGGTTGAATCGTGCATACCGTTTACAGAACCGTTAGAAGTTACCGTGGTAACGATGCTCCACAAAGCCGTGGCACCTGCGCCCAGACGCACTTCCTTGCCTTCCATGGCACCATTGTCCTGAGCGATACCCATGGCGTCGATACGCGGGTTACCGTTCATCTCCTGATATACGTTGATACATACGCCCACCAAGAAAGCGAACAACATTACGCCATAAATGGAATAACCCAGTTTTTTACGCTTGATATAGAAACCGAATGCGAAAGCCATAGCCATCGGAAGAATCAGGATGGACCAGCATTCCGTCATGTTGGACAAATAAGTCGGGTTTTCCAACGGATGAGAAGAGTTACAGCCGAAGTAACCACCACCGTTCGTACCTAACTGTTTGATAGGAACGATAGCAGCCGTAGGACCTTGTGAGACATTCTGCGTTGCACCTTCCATTGTGGTAATTTCCATCTTTCCGTCGAAGCCCATCGGAGTTCCCTGAGTAATCAAGATAAAGCCTACGATTAAGGAAAGAGGGAACAGAATACGGGTACAGCTCAATACCAAGTATTTCCAGAAGTTACCGATAGTCTTCGTAGTCTTTTCTCCCAACGCCTTCATGATACCGGCCATAGCAGCCATACCGGTTCCTGCTGTTACGAACTGGAACAACATGATGACGAACAACTGAGTCAAATAAGTCAATCCTGTCTCACCGCTATAGTGCTGCTCGTTACAGTTCACCATGAATGAAATACAAGTATTGAATGCCTGATGGGCTGTCTGTCCGGCGTTTCCATCCGGGTTTAACGGAAGATAACCTTGAAGCACCAACAAAAGCATACCCCAAATGAACCAAAAGAGGTTCACGATTAATAATGCACGCAAGAATTGTTTCCAATTCATCTCCTCTTCGGGGTTGATACCGGAGAAACGATAAATAGCCGTTTCTATCGGTTTCATAAAATCCAAGCACGTCTTTTTACCTTTATATACGTTAGCGATATACTTTCCGAGCGGATAGCTCAATACCACCAACAGTACAATCTGTGCAACTACACCTAAAATTTCTGTATTCATAATACTGCTAAATCAAAAAAATGTTTTTTAGAACTTTTCCGGCTTGACGAGCACATACATCAAATAGCCGAACATCACTACACTGACAACAAATAACGCTGTGTACATAATACCTACTTTTTAAAAATTAAATCTTCTCAAACCAATCCACACATTTCCAGAACAACCAGAAACACAAAAAGCCGCTCACCAAGCAGGCCAAAAAACCAAATGAAAATAATTCCATAATACTTTTGTTTTTTAATTAATACTATAACTTATCGCCATACCATTAGACCAAAAGTATGCCAAAAAACATAGTTTATCCCCTACTATACTGTTTTACAAACACATAACGTCTTATCATGATTCTCTATACAGAGAAGACCTTCTTCCATTTTGAAAAAACACCTCTCCGATTTGAAAAAGGATAAACTCTCTTTATATTCATATACCTTATTATATATAAGCCTCTCCCCACCTTCCACTTCCTCTCCCTACCGCTACTTATTCCGACCCACAGTGTCCCGCTCCGCTTTTCTTCCCCATCTTTATGTTCCGGCACGGTGGTATCATATATGTATATGAAATAACAGTTATCAAACGAAAGAGCATGAAAAGATAAAAAAGAACTGATTTACAAAAGGTTGAACACATTCCGCAAAAAGTTTCACCCTTTCATTTTGGAAAAATCCCTTCCAATTTGAGAAAGAAAAAGAAGAATAAAACCAAAACAAGAAATTAATAAATAGAAAAATATGAAAATTTATAGTTTTGAAACTATCACATCCATTGAAGATGTCCGGCAAATACCGTCGTACGTCCCTTTAGGAGAGCAGTCTATTCTCATCCCTCCGTCCTTTCCGTGGATTAAAGACAAACTCCAGGACATCGCCATTTCGCTATACAATTTCGACTGGGAAAAGCTCCCGACCCTGATTGACGCGCTGAAAACAAAAACCTTCGAGTTCACATCTCAACTTACAGGTGCCACGGAGAACAGCCCTGCCACAATCTCGATTATAGAGAACCTCTTCCAATCCCTCCATTCATTCGTCAACCGTCCGTTAAACCAAATCAAAGACAAAGAGCTTCTCTCTTTCACCGAACGCCTTTCAGGTCTCATCATCTATTCTTACTTTAAAACCCTGAAAGTGAATGTATCCCTCTTAGACCCTTCGCTTTTCGTATGTATCGGCAGCAATTCAAAGATAGACACTGAAAAAAGCGCCGAATGCCTCCGGAGACTCATACAGGACCAAGATGCAATCGTCAGCATTCTCCCCGCCCGCATCTGCAAGAACGGCCTCGAAGAGACGATACTGATGCCCGCAAAGCTCCATACGCTTTATGCGACCCACATGGCAACCTTGTTCCATGCCGAGGAACTTACATTTTATACCACGAAACAAATGTCTTCGGCTTCACCCGACGAAGACGTATGCAGTCAGTTCAAAGACTATACCATCACATATAACGAAGCCAAAAGCATCATCAATGCCGGCTTCAACCTGGTTCCGAAAGCCAGTCTGGATTTAGCCGGACAACACGGAATCAACCTACGTATATCCAATTATTATAATCCCAATAAACAAACAATCACTATTACAAAAACATCAACCATGAACCAGATTAAAGCAGTTGTTACACGGAAAAATGCAGATTATTTACAGATCCATTCATCAGGAAACCTCATGCCGTTTCAGTTCCTGACCAAAGTGATGGCCGTCTGTGGGGACTTCAAGACTCCCATACACCTCATTTCCTCTTCCAGTGTCAATATCTCCATGGCCGTGGAACTGAGTTCCGAGACTTTCCACCAAATGGAAAACCAACTGTCCCAATTCGCTTCCGTCAGTGTGGAAAAAGACATTTCCGTCATCCATATCATCGGCCAGTTCGACCAAGAAAAGGAAAACATGGAAGTCAAAGTCATCGATCTGCTTAAAGACATCCCCATCCTGATGATTTCATACGGAAGCGACAACAACAGCGTGTCTGTTGTCGTGAGCAAAGACATGGGCGAAAAAGCACAGGCCATCTTGATGGACAATTTCGCCGGACAAGATTTCATGAAAAGAAACGTCGCTCCGCGCTTCCGCGAGGCTTATAGTGCCATGAGCATCTGACCCATCTCAATATAATCTGTAGAACTAAGCCCGAAGACGGCTGCCAGACCCAAGGAATGATAAAAAGTTCTTATAGTTTGGCACCGTCTTTTGATTCGTAAATCACCTTGCGCAGAACTGAAAATCATTCTCAGGAGAACGAAAAATCAATCTCTTGAGAATGATTTTCAGTTCTGCGGTGATTGATTTTACAAGATTTCCATCCTAAATCTTACATTCGCAGAGAAGTATTTAATTCGCTGATATAAAACATTTTAAACTCTATATCGCATGTCATAAAAACGAATATTCCGACAGGTACGAAGTGCCGTTACGTCAACAACAAAGAAATAAGACAAAAAAAGAGGCGTGAAGCCTCTTAGATATTAATACCGTACTCTTCTATCTTTCGATAGAGGGTGGTCAATCCTATTTTCAGGAGCCGGGCCGCCTCGGCCTTATTCCCTTTCGTGTACTGTAATACACGTTGGATATGACGATGCTCTGCCTCCGCCAGTTCAAAATCGTCACCGTCGGCAGCCGAGCCGGATAAAGTGGACGACCTGAAATCAAGAGGCATGTCATCCAACGTGATGTAGTCGTCGCAGATAATCAACGCACGCTCTATCACGTTACGCAACTCACGTACGTTTCCCGGCCAGGCATACGACTGCATCCAGGCTTGACAGTCCGCCGCAAATCCCTTGACCTGTTTTCCCATTTTGGCGGCAAAAAACTTCAGGAAGGCTGCGGCCAGTTCCGGTATATCCTCCCTGCGCTCGCGCAAGGGCGGCAGATGAAGATGGAAAACGGACAAGCGGAAATACAAATCTTCCCGGAAATTGCTGTTCGCTATCTCTTCTTTCAGGTTGCGGTTGGTGGCCGACACGATACGCACGTCTATTTTCGTGGGTTTCGTATCCCCCACCTTTATATATTCCCCTGTTTCGAGCACGCGCAAGAGTTTGGCCTGCAAGCCGTACGCCATCTCCCCTATCTCGTCCAGAAATATCGTGCCGTGGTTGGCCTCTTCAAACAGTCCTTTCTTGTCCTTCAAAGCCCCGGTGAAAGCCCCGGCCTTGTGGCCGAATATCTCGCTTTCCAACAATTCTTTGCTAAAAGCGGAACAGTTGATGGCCACAAACGGCTGCTTGGCACGCGCGCTCCCGTTATGAATGGCCTGTGCGAATACCTCTTTTCCCGTCCCCGTCTCGCCCGTAAGCAGCACCGGCACGTCTGTCACGGCCACTTTACGAGCCAACTGTATCACTTGCTGCAAACCTCGCGAATGTCCCAAGACGGTGTCGAAGGCCGATTCACGAACCGGCACGACGGTGCTTCCCGAAGGCTGCACCGGCCGGCTGTTGATTTTCTCCATGGCACGGCTGATTATCGGTATGATCTTATTGTTGTCATCCCCTTTGGTAATGTAGTCGAATGCGCCGTTTTTGATAGCCTGTACCCCGTCCGGGATATTTCCGTGAGCCGTCAGGAGGATGACCTCTGTTTCGGGTTGCAGTTCTTTTATCTCCTTTACCATCTCCACCCCGTTGCCATCGGGCAGAAACACATCGCACAATACCAGTTGCGGCGTTTTGGCCGTGAGCAGCTTCAGGCCCGAGGCACGGTCGGCCGCCTGAAACACTTCATAACCTTCCAGTTCCATCATGCGTGCCAGCAATTTCCGTATGATGGGTTCGTCATCTATAATCAGTATCGTATTCATCATCTCGCAAGGACATAAATAAAATTAAACAGGGGGTATTCATCTTCGCTTTATGGAAACAAAAGTACAAAAAAATATCGGTTAAATCACCATTCGATAGGAAATTAGCGTCGTTCACGGCCCGCCCGGACACCACAGGAAGAAGGTCGGCGGTAAAATCGTCTTTTTTAGGTATTGCACCGACTGATAATCCATTCTAATTTTGTACGACAAACAGACATGCCTATGCAAACGGTAAAAGACCATATCAAAAGCGACATTCTGCAATCGGCGGCCACCTTGTTTCTGGAAAAAGGTTACCTGAAGGTGCCGATGCGGGAAATCGCGCACAAATCGGGGGTAGGATTGAGCAATATATACAATTACTTTTCTTGCAAGGACGACATCTTTGTCCAAATCGTGACTCCGGCCGTGCGCACTTTCGAGAATATGCTGGACGAGCATCACGGGCGGCGCGGAACCGACATCATGGCCATGTGCGACAGGGATTACTTCAAATATATGGTGGACGAATACACTTCGTTCATCCATCGGCATCGCGACTTACTGCTGCTGTTGCTTTTCCGCTCGCAAGGCTCTTCCTTGGAGAACTACAAAGAAGAGTTTGCACGGAAGTCGACGGCACTGGTCAAAGAATATTTCACACTCATGAAACATAAGCATCCGCAACTGGAGACCGACATTTCGGACTTTTCCATACGTATGCATACGGTGTGGATGTTTGCCTTGTTTGAAGAACTTCTCATGCGGCGGGTCAAACCGGATGAGATAGAAAAGGTCGTCACCGAATATATGACCATCGAGGTGGCCGGATGGAGGGAACTTATGAAAATATAAGTTCCCTCTTTTTTTGAACAAATCGGAATAGCGTTCGTTTTTGAACTGCTTCCCGCGAAAGTCTGACTGTTAATAAAAATAAGATTATGAAACAAAAGTATGAATTTAAAAATGTAGTGGCCGAAACGCTGCTGATTCCGCTCTACATGCGGGCCAAGGAAAGCCGGAGAAAAGGAGATGCCATATTGAAAGACACGATGGCAGAACAACTGGTGGACAGCATCGAATATGACTATTCCCAATTCGACGGAGCCAAAATGAGTGAAGTAGGATGTGTCGTACGCGGCAAGTATTTCGACGATGCCATCCGGCGCTTCATCCTAAGCCATCCCCACCCTGTCGTGGTCAACGTCGGGTGTGGTCTGGATACCCGCTACCAACGCATCGGCAACGACCAAGCGGCCGTCTTCTACGAACTGGACTTGCCGGAAGTCATCGACTTACGCCGAAAACTGATTCCGGAAACCGGCGAAGACCATTACATCGCTGCGTCGCTCCTTGAAACCGGATGGATGGACGCACTGAAAAAACAACACCCCGAGGGGCAGTTCATCTTCGTGGTGGAAGGCGTGCTGATGTATTTCTACGAGGAACAGGTAAAAACGGTTTTGAAGCATATCGCCGAACGCTTCAGCGGCGGCGAATTATGGTTTGACGTTTGTGGTAAGATGATGGTAAAATCCGGAGCAAAACCGGACTCCTTGCGGAAATCGGCAGCCGAAATCCGTTCCGGCATCAGCGACGGGCACGAAGTAGAAATCTGGGTGCCCGCACTGGAACTGATAGAACAAGCTTGCTATCAGAAATTTTTCACCGAACGCTGGGGAACCGTCATGCGTCTTTTCGCCCGTTTTCCGCGTTTCAGTTGCAAATTCAGTTCCTTATTGGGATACAGAATAAAGTAAGCTTTTACACATCAACGTATTACGTATTATAATCAATCCATCATACAATGAAAAAGAATTTTATCAACCGCATCCTGCAAAACACCCGTAAGCCTCAAGGCTTCTGGGGACGGATGATTCTAAGGAGCATGAACACAGGCCATGCTCCGTTGGCGGCATGGGCGTTTACACATTTGGACTGGTGCCCCGATTGGAAAGTGCTCGACATCGGCTGCGGAGGAGGAGCCAACATCGCCCACATGCTGAAAAGATGCCCGCAAGGACAAGTTTACGGTGTGGATATCTCTCCGGAAAGCGTGGCTTTCGCCCGGCAAAAAAACAAGGCTTTTCTGGATGAACGTTGTTTCATCCTCCAAGGTACGGCCTCGGACCTGCCTTTTGAAAGAGACACATTCTATGTCGCCACGGCCTTTGAAACCCTATATTTTTGGGAAGATCCGGACAAGGCTTTTTGCGAAATACTTCGCATTCTGAAACCGGGAGGCATTTTTCTGATTGCCTGCGAAGCCAGCAACCCTCACAACACGACTTGGACCGACCGCATCGAAGGGATGTCCGTATATACCGCCGAAGAGATTAAACACAAGCTCGAAAATTGTAGGTTTGTCCACGTCCGCACAGACAAGATGAAAAAAGAAAGTATCTGTGTCACGGCACAAAAAACAAAAGAACCGACTCAATACTCAAACCAATGAATACATTACGAAAACTCCAACATTATATGGGAAACCGGAAAGCTTTGCTGCCGCTTTCCATGTGTATCTCGGCAGTAAGCGAAGTGACGGGTATGCTCACTTATGTCTTTATCTGGCTGATCGTGAAAGGATTTTTTGACACACACGGCAACGGGATTCCCGCCGAAACCATACCATACGCCGGGTGGGCGGCAGGTCTGGCTGTCGGAAGTGTCGTCTTATACTACTTGGCATTGATGTGCTCCCATCTGGCGGCGTTCCGGGTGGAATCCAACTTGCGGAAAGAAGCCATGAGACAAATCGTCCGCATGCCCCTCGGATTCTTCGACCTCAATACCAGCGGCAAGATTCGTAAGGTCATCGACGATAATGCCGGTATCACCCACTCGTTTCTGGCCCACCAGATGCCCGACCTGGCCGGTTCCGTCCTGGTACCGCTGACGGCCGTCATCCTGATTTTCACGTTCGATTGGAAACTGGGGCTCGTCTGTATCATTCCGGTAGCCGTAGCCATGTTCCTGATGGGACACCTCATGAACACGCAAGGACAGGCCTTCATGCGTGCCTACATGACTTCACTGGAAGAAATGAATACGGAAGCCGTAGAATATGTCAGGGGCATACCGGTCATCAAGGTATTCCAACAGACCATCTACTCTTTCAAGAACTTCCATAAAAGTATCATGGCCTACAATCAAATGGCTTCTTCCTATACCGGACTGTGGGAAAAACCGATGTCGTGCTATACGATTATCATCAACAGTTTCGTCTTTTTCCTCGCTCCCACCGCCATTCTCATCGTAAGCCACGATGGCGACTATGCTTCTGCCCTGCTCAACTTCTTCCTGTTCGTACTCATTACTCCGCTTTTCTCGCAAAGCATCATGAAAAGCATGCATCTCAGCGAAGCTTTAGGACAGGCCGGAGAAGCAATCGGACGTTTGGAACGACTGCTCGAATACAAGCCGTTGTCCCAGCCGGAAAAACCGGAGAAGCCGACGGCTTTTGATGTTTGCTACGACCACGTGAGTTTCAGTTATCCCGATGCCACGCAGAAAGCCGTAGACGGAATAAGCTTTTCCATCCCCCAAGGAAAGAAAGTGGCCCTTGTCGGCGCTTCGGGAGGCGGTAAAACAACGATTGCCAGACTGCTGCCCCGTTTTTGGGATGCCGACGAAGGAGAAATCCGAATTAGCCACGTCAATATCAAGCATATCGCACCGGAGGACCTCATGCAGCACGTGTCATTCGTCTTTCAGAACCCTCATTTTCTGAAAACGACGCTGCGCGAGAATCTGAAATACGGAAACCCGGAAGCCAGAGAGGAGGAAATCAATCGGGCACTCGACCTTGCGCAATGCAGGGAAATCATAGACCGTCTGCCGGAGGGACTGAATACGAAAATCGGGACGGAAGGAACGTATCTGTCCGGAGGGGAACGGCAAAGAATCGCCCTGGCACGGGCCATCCTGAAAAATGCCCCCATCATCGTACTCGACGAAGCCACGGCATATGCCGATCCGGAAAACGAGCACCTCATCCAACAAGCGCTGAGGGAGCTGACTGCCGGGAAAACCGTGCTGACCATCGCCCATCGGCTATCGAGCATTACCGATGCCGACCGTATTCTGGTAATTGACAAAGGACGAATCGTCGAGCAAGGTACACACGAGGAACTATTAAAACAAAACGGCATATACAAAACCATGTGGAATGAATATCAGCAATCTGTCAGTTGGACCATCGGAAAGGAGGTTCACCATGCTTAGTCAAATAAGAAACCGTTTCGCCCTTTCGGAAAAAGGTGCCAAGGATTTTTGTAAGGGAGTGTTCTGGACCGTATGGCTGGATGTCGCACTGATGTTGCCCGCCGTATATGTGTTCCTATACCTGCAAGACTGGATTCGTCCCGTCTTCAACCCCGAGACCACAATAGCACATGGGATATGTTACTACGGACTACTCGGAATCGCATTCATGGCTGTCATGTATGTGATTGCCGTCTTCCAGTACCGAAGTACCTACACTTGCGTTTATGACGAAAGTGCCAACCGGCGTATCTCGCTGGCCGAAAAGCTACGGAAACTCCCGCTCGCGTTCTTCGGAGAAAAGAACCTGTCCGACTTGACTGCCACCATCATGGACGATTGTACGGAACTGGAACACACTTTTTCGCATGCCGTACCGCAGCTCATTGCGTCTCTGCTCAGCATCCTGTTGATTACGATAGGCATGGCATTCTACGACTGGGCACTTACACTCGCTTTGTTTTGGGTGGTCCCCATTTCCTTGGCCGTCATCGTCCTCTCCAAAAGAAAACTGCACAAGCAGAACCGAACGAACTACCTGAACAAAAGGGAAGTGACCGAACAAATACAGGAAGGACTGGACACGATTCAGGAAATCAAGTCCTATCACCAGGAAGCGGCTTACTTGAACGGATTGGACGAGAAAATCGATAAATACGAGCACCAACTGACACGAAGCGAATTGCTGATGGGTATTGCCGTCAACGGCTCTCAAAGCATCTTGAAGCTCGGATTGGCAAGTGTCATCATTGTCGGAGCCTCTTTGGTAGCCTCCGGTCAAACGGAGCTTTTCACGTATTTGATATTCATGGTTATCGGCTCACGTATTTACGCTCCTATCAATGAAGTGCTGAACAATCTGGCGGCGTTATTCTACCTTGACGTCCGTATAGACAGGATGAAAGAAATGGAAGCCATGCCGGTCCAACACGGAGAGAAATCGTTCAATCCCAACGGATATGACATCCGGTTCGACCACGTAAGTTTCTCTTATGAAAAGGGAAAGCAAGTCTTGGACAACGTATCTTTTACTGCCCGACAAGGAGAAATCACGGCCTTAGTCGGTCCCTCGGGAAGCGGAAAGAGTACGGCAGCCAAATTAGCGGCTCGTTTTTGGGATGCCACGTCCGGACATATCACACTCGGCGGAACAGACATCAGTGGGATTGAACCGGAAAGTCTGCTAAAATGCTTCTCCATCGTTTTTCAGGACGTAACCCTATTTAATACATCCGTCATGGAGAATATCAGAATCGGAAAACGGGAAGCGACTGACGAAGAAGTGAGGCGCGTGGCACGTCTGGCCCGATGTGACGAGTTTGTCCTTAAAATGCCTCAAGGATACCAAACCGTTATCGGGGAAAACGGAGAAACCTTATCGGGCGGAGAACGTCAGCGCATATCCATCGCACGGGCGTTATTGAAAGACGCTCCCATCGTGTTGCTGGACGAAGCCACAGCCTCGCTCGACGTAGAGAACGAGACAAAAATCCAGGCTGGTATCTCGGAACTAATCAAACATAAAACGGTACTGATTATCGCACACCGCATGCGTACTATCGCACACGCAGATAAAATAGTAGTGCTGAAAGACGGGCATGTCGCAGAAACCGGAAATCCGGAGGAACTGAAAAAACAAAACGGACTGTTCTGTCAAATGATGAAAAGACAAGTGGTACGTGCCTAAAAACAAGTGAAGATACGTCTCCCTTTCCATACGGGGGATGTATCTTCACTTTTATTTCAAACCGGGTAACAGCTATTGCATCCTCATTTTACAACTTCCGAAACGCATAAGTCAGGACGAAATCGGCCGTAGTTTCATAATGCACCGGAAAGGTTCCCGTCTTCCCGTCCGACAAATGATAATATAAAGAAAAATCCCCTTTCGCTTCCGTATGGTCGGGCATCGCGGGGCAACTTAAATTTTGTACCGTCAGATTCTTCCTGAAATCAATACCCTCTTCATCCAAAATCTTAAAAACAGCCTCTTTGGCCGACCAATGCAAAAGAATCTCGTATGTTGTTTCTGCCGCTTCTTCCGGACCGATCAAACGTTCTTTCAGCTTTACAATTCTTTCTGAAAAGACTTCTATGTCAAGTCCGGCTTCATATTCTTCCGAAAACAACACCGCTGCATATCCGAACGTATGAGAAATGGAAAGCTGAAGTCTTCTGTCACGGAGAAAAGGACGGCCGGACGGCAAATATTCCACCTGTAGTTCTTCCCCTGTCAGAGTGAAGATAAGCAAACGCACCGCCACATACTCCAAGCGCCTCCGCTCAGCCGCAAAATGGAAGGCATGCTCCCGATAACATGCGCTGTGAGGCAACATGTCACACAACTCATCAAAGGTCTCGGTAATTTTCCATATACCTCCCCAGCCCTTCTCACAATTTATTTTCCGAAACAGCGGCATATTTTCTCTCTATGATTTACACCTCATCGGACGTTTCCGGACTCTCCACCGTCACCTTTATCTTCAGAATCCTCCGGTCATCCATTTCCAACACTTCAAAACAATAGTTTTTATATTTGATCACCTCATGACGCTCCGGAAACTCACCTTTAATTTCCAACAGAAGTCCGGCTAAAGTATCGGCCTCGCCTTCTACCTCCTCGAAGAAATCATCATCCAGTTTCATGATTCTAAAGAAATCCGTAAGCAGGACTTTTGCCTCGAAAACATACGTATTCGCATTCAACCGCACGTACTGACGTTCATCTTCATCGTACTCGTCATTTATTTCGCCTACAATTTCTTCGATAATATCCTCCATCGTCACGATACCCGACGTACCTCCGAACTCATCCACCACAATGGCTATATGCACTTTATTCTTCTGAAAGTCTCCTAACAAATCATCAATCATCTTTGTTTCCGGAACGAAATAAGGCGGCCTGATTAAAGACTGCCAGCGGAAATTTGCAGGTTTGTTCAGATGAGGCAACAAATCCTTAATGTAAAGCACACCTTTTATATTGTCGCGCGAATCTGCATATACCGGAATACGGGAATAGTTACTTTCTACGATACATTGAAGCACCTCCGGATAAGGCGTTTTCATATCCAAGTCTACAATATCCATACGAGGAGTCATTATTTCTTTGGCCATCTCGCCTCCAAAACGGATAATCCCCTCCAGCATATTCTGTTCTTCTGCAATATACTTTTTATCTGTTAACTCCAAGGCTTGTTCCAACTCGTCGACCGATATGGCCCGTTTTTCTTTATGCACCACTTTCGTAGCCAATTTTCTCGACCGTACCAGCAATGACGAAAGAGGCCAAAATAACTTTTCAATCCACACAAAAGAAGGAGCCACCATACGACAGAAGCTCAAGGTGTGTTGGGATGAGTAGATTTTCGGCATAATCTCCCCAAACAATAAAAGCAAGAAGGTAAGCAAGACGGTCATGAAAAGGAATTCCAACAAACGACTATCACCGAAAATCAAAGTTTTACTGAAAAAGAAATTCAGCAACATGATGATAGCCACATTCACGAAATTGTTGGATATCAAAATCGTAGCCAGCAAACGCTCCGAATCTTTCTTTAACTCGAGAATTTTGCCGTCTGCTGCGTGCCTGTTCTCTTCTATCTTACCCACATCCGTAGGGGAAAGAGAAAAAAATGCAATCTCTGAAGCTGAAACAAAGCCGGAACAACCCAACAATAACACAGACAAAACAAGAGCAATCGTAGCTCCCAAATCCGGAGGATAAACCTCTATATGGTTAAATAACGCTATAAACTGGGATAAATATGTATCAGGGTCCAAAATTCACAAATTTAGTTACACATTAAAAGGGTAAGTCTTCTTTTCCGCCCTGCACCTGTGCGGAAGCGGACTGTGAAGAAGAGACAGAAGGGCCTGAAACCTGGCCAGCCTGATTACGGGGAGACAGCATCTCCATATTGTCTGCGAATATCTCCGTGATGTATCGTTTCACTCCATTCTGGTCATCGTACGAACGAGAACGAATTTTTCCTTCGATAAACAGCTTGTCACCTTTGTGAACGTATTTCTCTACTGTCTCAGCCAGGCCTCTCCACAATACTATATTATGCCATTCCGTACGTTCCGGCACGTCCGTACCATTCTGTAGACGATACCCCCTTTCCGTTGTGGCTAAAGTCAACGAAGCCACAGCCACTCCGTTATCCAAATAACGGACATCGGGCTCTTTCCCGACATTTCCGATCAACATCACTTTATTTAAAGACATACGCTTTTCATTTTAAAATTTCTCCAAAATTAATAAATAAACCATATTCCACCAACTATAACGTCACTTTTTCTGCAATCCTTTCATTTTCCTACCATAAACCAAACTTCTCAAACAGCATTACAACCAAGCGAGGGAATGCATAGTTTGACAGTTCTTCTTTTTTTACCCAACAAACACTACGTCCGAAATCATCGGGTCTATCTGCCAGTTCCACCTTATAAAAATCACAAATCAACGTTCGGTGGGTCAGTTGGTGGCGAACACCTCCGCACAAATAAGTCATCACAGCCTTATCAGACCGGATAAATGAAGGAACTTTTTCATCGTTCAGCAAGTTTTCCGGAGCACATGCCGCAGGGGTTTCTATCAAGAACGGTTCATACAAACCTTTCCATATATCGTTGCTTTCCCGCCGGAACACTGCAACCTCTCCCCCCACCTCTATATACATATAATGTAAATAGCGTTCGGTCACGGTCAGAGCACGGGATTTTACCGGAAGTTCCTGTATTCTCCTGTCCCGGAAAGCGGCACAGCCGTCAACCAAAGGACAGTCTTCGCACTTAGGGCTCTTAGGCACACACTGCATGGCACCGAAATCCATCACAGCCTGGTTATAGTCCGCCGCCTCTTTACCCTCGGGCAACAGCTCCTGCGCCATGGCTGCAAAATATTTTTTCCCATGCCCAGTATCTATCGGTTCCTCAATCCCATAATAACGGGAAAGTACGCGATATACATTCCCGTCCACCACAGCATGCGGCAACCCGAATGCAAAAGAAGCTATGGCGGCTGCCGTATAATCCCCCACGCCCTTCAGTTGACGGATATTTTCATAACGTTCAGGGAATCCTCCCCACTCCACAATCTGACGAGCCGCCGCATGCAAATTCCTCGCACGAGAATAGTATCCCAAACCCTGCCAGCACTTCAACACCTCATCTTCTGAAGCTGCCGCCAAAGCATCCACATCAGGAAAGCGGTTCATAAAACGCAGGAAATAATCATATCCTTGAACGACCCGCGTCTGCTGAAGGATAATCTCCGAAATCCAAATTATATATGGATCGTGAGTGTCTCTCCACGGCAAAATCCTTCTGTTTTCATGATACCATGCCAACAACTTATGAGCAAAATTATAATCTTTCATTCTTGCAAAAACAGATAAACGGTACAAAATTAGCTGTTTTGGAATGGCAAAAAGCAAAAAAACGAGTTTTTTTTCAATGATATTCTTTCTTTCCTTGCTAAAAAGCTATATATTTGCATTCCAAAAAATTAGGAATTAGGCATTTACAAACAATTATTTTTACAGAAAGATGACAAAAGCAGAAATTGTAAACGAGATTTCCAAAAAAACGGGTATCGACAAGGCAACCGTGCTGACTGCCGTAGAGGCATTTATGGAATCAGTAAAGGAATCTTTGATTCAAAAAGAGGATAACGTATATCTTCGCGGCTTCGGTAGTTTCATTCTTAAAAAAAGAGCTAAAAAGACGGCTCGTAATATTTCCAAGAATACGACTATAATCATAGACGAGCACAACATTCCGGCCTTTAAGCCGGCTAAGGTCTTTGTTGATGCAATCAAGAAGTAAGAATCATTCGAACAGAAAAAGATAGTAAACAGATTTATTAACTTATAAAACATTAGAGCTATGCCTAGCGGAAAGAAGAAAAAAAGACACAAGATGGCTACACACAAACGTAAAAAAAGATTAAGAAAGAACAGACATAAGAGCAAGTAGCCAACGCTTGTCTGTAAGTAAAGAATAGAGAACAAACTTGGACGGGCTCTTTACAGATTCCGACAAGTTTGTTCTTTGTGTAAACAAGGCTGTATAGAATCAAATAGTAAAATTAAAAGAATGACAAGCGAAGTTATAGTAGATGTTCAGCCCAAGGAGATTTCCATTGCATTGTTAGAGGACAAGAGGCTGGTGGAATTTCAGAAAGAAGGCCGGTCGGCCTCTTTCGTGGTGGGCAACATATATCTGGCAAAAGTGAGGAAACTTATGCCGGGGCTGAACGCATGCTTTGTGAACGTAGGCTATGAACGCGATGCTTTCTTACATTACCTTGATCTTGGCCCTAAATTCAACTCTTACACCAAATACCTCAAACAAGTAACCAGCGACAAAAAGAAATTGTACCCATTCTCGAAGGCTTCCATCCTGCCCGACCTTGAGAAAGACGGAAGCGTACAAACCACGCTCCAGCAAGGACAAGAGATTCTGGTACAAATTGTAAAAGAACCCATTTCGACCAAAGGGCCGCGCCTGACTTGTGAGCTATCGTTCCCCGGACGTTTTCTGGTACTGATGCCTTTCCAAGACAAGGTGTCCGTATCTTCCAAAATAAAATCAGCCGAGGAGCGTGCACGTTTAAAACAGCTCATTCAAAGCATCAAGCCCAAAAACTTCGGTGTTATCGTCAGAACGGTAGCCGAAGGGAAACGCGTGGCCGAACTCGACTCGGAACTCAAGGTATTAGTCAAAAGATGCGAGGATGCCTTTATTAAAGCGCAAAAAGCAAGCAAGCTTCCCGAACTGGTATTTGAAGAAACCAGCCGCACGGTAGCCATGCTGCGGGATTTGTTCAATCCTTCGTATGAAAACATCTATATCAACGATACGGATATTTTCAGTGAAGTAAAAGACTACGTGACGCTGATAGCCCCGGAAAGTGCGGGCATCGTGAAACAGTACACAGGCAAACTGCCCATCTTCGACAACTTTGACGTGACCAAACAAATCAAATCGTCGTTTGGAAAAACCGTATCTTATAAGCATGGAGCTTATCTGATCATCGAACATACGGAAGCATTGCATGTCGTGGACGTGAACAGCGGCAACCGCTCCAAGTCGAAAGACGGACAGGAAGCCAATGCGTTGGATGTCAACCTGGGGGCGGCAGACGAACTGGCACGCCAATTAAGACTGCGCGACATGGGAGGTATTATCGTGGTAGACTTCATCGATATGAACCTGGCGGAAGACCGGCAAAAATTGTACGAACGCATGTGTGAAAACATGAAGAAAGACCGTGCCCGCCATAATATCCTGCCATTAAGCAAATTCGGCTTGATGCAGATTACACGCCAGCGCGTGCGTCCGGTCATGGATGTAAATGTGGATGAAGTATGTCCTACTTGTTTCGGTAAGGGTACCGTGAAATCAAGCTTTCTGTTTACAGATGTTTTGGAAAGCAAGATCAGCACGATGGCCAATAAATTAGGGATTAAGAATTTCACGCTTCATGTCCACCCGTATGTGGCAGCCTACATCAACCAGGGCATCGTTTCCCTGAAACGCAAGTGGCAAGTCAAATACGGATTCGGACTCAAAGTAATCCCCAGTCAGAAACTGGGTTTCCTGCAATATGAGTTCTACGACAAGAACGGGCAGGAAATAGATATGAAAGAAGAAATTGAAATCAAACATTAACGAGAAAAGGTTGCCTGCACGGAATTGTCCGGAGGCAACCTTTTCTGTTTCTATTTACTTATTTCTTTTCATTTCCCGTATTTTCCAAAATAGCTTTCTTTACTTCTTCAGCTATCACGGCGGCACCTTTGTCATTGGGGTGGATGCCATCCGAAATCAACCATTCGGGATGGCCGTCGAACACGGAGTGGAGATCGATGACTTTCAGCTTGTTCTTCCGGGCCAACCTCCGGATCATAGGGATGACACCATTGACAATCACACTGTCCGAGATGTCAAAAGCCGAACTCATCGCCTTTACCGGATAAGCCAGATAAATATCCGGACGGGCAGGCAAAGCCTTTAATTCGTCTATCATCTGCTGTGCATCCGTCATGAATTCATCCTTGTATTTCCAGTTTTGCGGCTTGCTGTCGTTCGTACCCAATTTAATGACCACGACATCCGGATTAAATTCCTTACACCACCGGTACACGTCATTCTTCATATAAGGGCAATCGCCTTTCTGCAACATCGTATGGCCGCTCACCCCGAAATTCTTGACCCGATATTTGTTTCCCAATTTCCGGCCCAAGACAGCCGGATAACCATACTCTTCACTCAAAGAAATGCCATAGCCATCCGTAATACTGTTTCCCACACATGCCACCCTGAGCGCATCCCCGTCCGGGGCATCCAATCCCTCCAACCAAGCTTTCAAGTCTGCCAACATCTGTTCGTGGCATGCAAAAGAAGAGTTATAGCCCCAACCATGTCCGCCCGTGGGATAAATATGCATCGCGGCAGGCACTTCCGCCTGTGACAAAGCCGTATAATATTTAATGGAATTGGAGACTGGCACTACCGTATCATCCCCGCTCAACAACAGCAATGCCGGAGGTACCATGTGACGACGGATATGCCGTTCATTGGAGTATCGCAACTGCTCCTCGTGCGAAGGGTCTTTCCCGATAAAAGAATAAACGGAACCATTATGGGTCTGGTTCAGCTCCATTGAAATAACAGGATAAAACAATATCTGGAAATCGGGACGGCAATCGAAGGGTGCCTTGACCGCTACCGTAGAAGCCAGATGCCCACCTGCCGAAGACCCCATAATTCCCACGTCGTAAGGATTAATCCGCCATGCCGCCGCATGCCGCCGTATCACGCGTATAGCCTCTTGCGCGTCGCTGACCGGAACTTCCGGATGCCCGAAAGGCAAACGATACTTCAACACGGCGTATGCGATACCCATCTCATTGAAATAAGGCGCCCAATCGTAGCCTTCATGCCCAAGGGCTATAAACGAATAACCTCCTCCGGGACAAGCCAGAATGATACGCCCCGTAGCTTTGGCCGAATCCGGAAGGAACACACGAATCTCTGGCGTATAAATACCATCCTGTTGTCGCTCCGGCCCGCCATCCCTGCCGTTCGTATTCGGCAAGCCCTGCTCCCAAAGCTTCACGTCAAACCAAGACTGTGCATGCAAAGCCGTCCGCCCCCAAGCCACAATCCCCAAGAAACAAAAAATTCCAAACCACTTTTTCATGTTTACATTCTATAATAAGGAATAAAAATCAGGGCAAAAATAATAATAATATTCATACGAAGCGGAAAACGCTTGCATTTCCTCCGTAAAATATGTAATTTTGCGAAATAACATCCATGCACCATGAGAAATTTCATTTCATTTCTTACTATCATATTATGTTGCCTGACGGTAACCCCCATGCACGGCCGTAAAAAAGATAAGCAAGCAGACAAGGAGGAAGTGGTCTTGGCCATGGTTGAGCCCGACATGATGGCCACTCCGAGCCATTCGCATCCCATCGTTGCTCCGGTGGAGGAAGCTTACCGCCACCGCATCAATAAGAATGAACATCGTTACGGCATAGACGTATCACGCTATCAGGGAGACATAGACTGGCAAACGGTGAAAACCGACAAAAATGTAAGTTACGTCTACCTGAAAGCTACAGAAGGCGCCTCTCTGGTCGATGTGACTTATCGTTACAACCTGACCGAGGCTCGTAAAGCCGGCCTGAAAGTCGGTTGCTATCATTTCTTCAGTCCCACAGTGGATCCGGAAACCCAGTTCAAGAACTTCACAAGCACGGTGAACCTGGACGAACAAGACTTGATTCCTATCATCGACGTTGAAATCATAGGGAAAGGCAGCGCGCAACGCTTTTGCGAAAGGCTTACCCATTTTCTCCACATGGTAGAAGAACATTATGGCATCCGTCCCATCATCTACACGTCGAGTAATTTCTACAATAAATATTTGGCCGGAAAATACACGGACTACAAATACATGATAGCCCGGTACGCAGAAGATATTCCGGAACTGACGGACGACATCCGGTTCGTCATGTGGCAGTTTACCGCCAACGGACGCATCGAGGGCATCAACGGCCCCGTAGACCGCAGCCGTTTTATGGACGAATACCATTTGGGGGACATCTTGATACCTAAACAAAATTATCAAATTGCAACCCCAAGCACGTCACAAGCATCAAATAGGTAGCAAAAAGAAAAATCCGCAGCAAAGGAAAAAATTAAAAACAGGACAACCATACCCAATCAACGCCCCGAAAAATAAAAATTCGGGGCGTTTTTGCGTACAAACACGGGCTTCTTGTTCCGTCAATCCAAGCCAAATGAAAAATCGTTTGGCTGAAAGCGAAAAATCGCTCTCCGCAGAACGGACGGGCCATCCGAAGAAAAGCGATTTAAAATGACATGAAAACGGAAAAAACATGCTTGAAAACATATCCTGCACATTTATTTGGAGACTTTTACCTTACATGGACGAACCGGCAATTTGACGGGAAAAACATATCGGTACAAGACACGCCGGGAAACGCCGACAGCATCTCCCCCGCATGCCACAGGAATAAAAGAAAGCAAAAGCAACGAAACGCTGACTTTCAGAAAAAAGGAAAGCGCACGAGAATGCGTTATTTCCCACCTGTAAGGGATGCGGCAGGAAATAACGCATTCTCGTGCGTCGCTATCTTTCACTTTGTCATTTTGACATTCTACCTGTCTACAAGTATTTTCTTCTTGCCCACAATATAAATTCCACGTGGAAGCCCATCTACGCAATGCTCCACCTTCACGTCTTTCCGAACAAGCCGCCCGAAAAAGGTCATACACATTTTGCTGTTTCCCCAAACGACAAAGTAAATAGTTTAACTGTAGACAATGGGACTACATGACCAGAAGTGTATCCCCCAATAAAAACGGGACTGCTTTTTTGCAGTCCCGTTTTTATTGGGGGTAGAATATACGTTTTCCGTTTTATCAAAAGGTCGTACGTAAAGTAACGTTGATATTACGTCCCATAGCATTGATTCCCGAACCGAAAGTGCGATATTCCGTATCCAGCAGATTGTCGATACCGGCCTGTACCGTCAGGTTCGGATTGAACGCATAAGAAGCTTTGAGATTCAGGGTGAACCATGCCGGAAGCCCTCTGCCCTCTTCTCCCTTCACTGTGGCGTAGCCGATATTGTCTTCCCCGTTCAGATTATAACGGTCTAGTTTCTTTCGTCCGTTAAACAAGGAATAAAACTCCACAATGGCCTTGTCGTCTTTGCTCTGAAAGGTCATGCCCACCCTTCCGAAAAGCGGAGATATATGGTCGAGGGGCATACGTTCATCCTCCCCGTCGATAATATCACCGTAAGTATAAGTAAGCGAAGCGTCTGCCATAAACATCTTGAGGAAACGGGCTTTCAGACGTGTGGTGGAACCTACAACATAGGCCCTTCTGCTGTTATGGTTGGCATATATCTCGCTGAGTTCGCCATCATATTCTATTTCGGTATTTCCGTTCAGCGTATACGGCTTTAGCGTAATGGCATCGAAAAGATAGGTTCCGAACACGGAAGTTTCCCAAAGGAAACGGTCGTTTTTGAACCGAGTCACATTGAAGTCGGCGTTGATAGTCTTTTCGGGGCGCACATCCGGGTTGGGCACAACCACCATACCCGGCTGCGAGTCGAATACCTTTCCCACATCGTCTATATTGGGCACACGATAACCAGTGGAAAGTGCCAAAGCTATTTTCCAGTCCTTGGTCGGATTGTAGTTCAGTCCCAAACTGAAACTGTAAGTCATATTGTTCTGTTTCACTTCTTTCACGTCCTGACTCAGGAATGGGAAAAATTCGGCGGTCTCAAACGAGGAATACAACGTGGAGAATCCCAGGCGGATACCGTCACTTAGGGTCAGACGCGGAGTGATTTCCCATTGGTGGGACGCGTAGGCCTCTATATTGTGCATATAGTTTTTTCCGTCGGGGTAACGCGTATCCAATGCAGCACGCTCACCGGTGTCCACGTCCGTTTTGTGAGCCGTAGAGGAAAGGAAGTTCAATGCACCGTCTATTCCGGCATGGATACGATGATTGTCCACCTGCTTCATCCAATCGGAAGACAATGACACCACATCCACATTCTCGTTACGGCTACCCAGCCAAACCTCGCCGAACTTACGGTTATGACGGCTTTCCTTGATTTTCTGATAGGCCACCGTAAAATCGACTTTGTCTGCCGACAACCAGTCGGCTATCTCCATCGTGTAGGCTGTCATCAAACGGAACTGAGGGCCATAATACCATTCGGCAAATTTAGGTTTGTCTTTTTTCATATCCGTCAACCGGTCGTAACGGGGAATGTCCGTCGTATTCGAGAATTGGAAGTTCAACAAATGGCGGAATCTATCGTCCGGTTTGAACAGGAACTTCTGCATCAAGTCGTACTGCATATATCCAGACCCGGGTTGATGCCAGTCTTTGGAATTACCGATTAACAGGTCTTCACCATTTTCACGTATCACTTCATAAGGACGGCTAATGTATTCATCATCCTTTAGAAAGGGGTTCTTGCGTCGTCCACTCCGCAAATCACCGAAGTTGCTATAGGATAAAGAAGTCAATGAAGCAAAACGTTCGCCGCCGATATTGAAATCCACATGACCGGTGGTTTCTTGATTCGCACTACCGTAGCGCATAAAGGCATTACCGGAAAACCAAGTTTTCCCCCCATCGCCCAAAACCGGATTTTTAGAACGAAAAGCCACAACTCCCCCCAAGGCATCCGAACCGTAGCTGACCGAAGAAGGACCGTAAAGCACTTCCACACGTTCCAGTATGGAAGGGTCCACGGTTATGATATTCTGTAAATGTCCGGCACGATAAATGAGATTGTTCATCTTCACGTTGTCCATGACAAGCAGCACCCGCGAACTTTCAAAACCGCGTATCATCGGGCTTCCACCACCCTGTTGGCTTTTCTGCACTGTCAGCAAACCGTCTGTGGTCAGTAAATCGGCGGCAGTCTGTGCATTGGCTCGTTCTATCTGGTCACGGGATAAAATGTAAACCTGTTGTGGCACATTCATTTTCACATCCTGCTGACGATTGGCCGCCACTGTAATCTCTTCCATCAACCGAAGGGTTGAATCGGCGGGTTCCGCACCATGTAAATAGATGACGGGGCATAAAAGTAATCCTGTAAAAATCTTGTTCATCATATAGTTATTCTGTTATGTAAATTGTCGTTACGTCTTTTAACTCAAGACGTAACGACAAACTCTGTTTACTTTATTATATCATCCTTAAAAATCCAATATTCTTACAGCCGTGGCATCTCCGTAGTTAATCACCATTTGGTAGGTGCCCGACTTCAAATCGCTCAAATCCAATACCATCGGCGCTACGTAACGAACAGCTTTCATCAATTTGGTTCCTTTCTTGTTATAGATAGCAATCTTGGCTGGTGTCTGGTCGGGAAGTGTCAGACGTATGCCACGCTTGTCCGGAGTGAAGGTAAAACGCATCCCCTCCAATGCTTTGGCATGATTGATGGGCAATACCGACAGGTTCTCCGGTTGGAAGTCCACACTGACTTTCAATGTGTTTCCTTTCACGTTAACCGGCTTTATATATACATCCTGACGGGTGCCCGGCTCTACCTTGGAAAGGTCCAGCGTAAGATTCAACGGACGAATCGAAGATTCGAAATCGAGCGAAACGTTGTCCATCGTAAAGGTTACCTCTACCGGATCCATACCCAAGGCATTGTTGATGCCCATAATGTAACCTTTCAGTCCTTTCACCTCCGGAGTCTCCAGATTCTTCCATACCGAACCGGACGGGTTTTCCGCACGCACCTGAGTGTCGTAGCTACGGATGTAATAAGCTCCCCTGCCGGACGTCTTGTTATTCAGATAATAGCCCTTGGCGTTCAAGTCGCTGATTTTGTCTATATCCAAATCGGACGGAAAGGTAATGAAATTCCATTCCTTGGGTACGAAAATATATTTCAATATCAGCTTTTTTACCTGAACAATACCGTTTTTTACTACCACCTGCCCCATTTGGCCGGCATCACCATAGACAATCAGTTCTTCCAATACCTGACCGCCTTCCAACTCTACCCGCGCATCCTTCTGCACCACAAAGCCCTTGGAAAAGCGGAATGTACAAGTAGTAGTTGTGGTAGGTTCCCATTCCCGGTCGCCGGGCTGGAACGCCTCGACTACAATCTCGGCATGTTCGGGAAGCGTATGCAGGTTCAGTATGTTTCCGTCTTCTATCGTGGCAAACTCCTGTCCCTTCAAAATACGATATACCGGTGCCAATCCCGAAGAGGCCGTAGCTTTCATCGGCAGCTTAAACGGCTTGTTGTGGGTTAACGGAAATTCTTTCTGCCAGTTTAAAGTCTGTTCCTTACGTGCCACCGCCGTGCGGTATAGTCTCGGCGCTCCGATTGAACCATGGTCGTTTCCGGCTCCATCGCCACCGTATAACACGTCAATATGCAAAACGGAAACGCCGTCCAAAGGATAATCCCATGTAGTCTTCTTGCTGTTATTGACAGGGCCTGTTGTCGTAAGCTGCCGGTTATCCATCTTCAACGCAAACTCCATGACATAAGGCTGGCCTGACTGTTTGCCGACATCCGTGATAAAGCGGTCATAAATGCCCGCAGGCAAGGTAGTCTGCACCGAACCTACTGCATGAATACCAAATCCTTTTTTATATTTTTGCGTGGTGATTTGGAGCATAGAACCATTGACAGCCTTGTCTATTTGTGCATTTCCCTGCGTACGATAAGGCAAATCCGAAAGATAATCAAACATATCCAATCCCTCGTAATAAGAACTATACATCGTCTCACCTCCTTCGTAACCGTAGGTAATGCGGAACACACGATTCATCTCTAAGTCAGGAACGGCAACAGCCAGAACCTTACCGGTTGTTCCGGACACAAACGGTGTGTTATTCCATATCGTCAACAAATCAAGTTGTTGCAATTCATTCAACAGATATACATCGTCATAGATATTCAGCGTCAGTTGTGAAAGCCGATTTGCCTGAGGATTGACATATAAATATACCGTTCCCGGATTGCTTCCGGACTCCGGTAATACAGAAGAGATAAAGATATTCTCTCCCGTGCGAACCGCATAAGACAACTGACTTACAGCACAAGCATATTGTTCGTTGCCGTATTGTGTGGCCTCGACAACCACTTCCGTAGATTGTCCATCTTTAAAGGTCAATACGTTGCCTTTCAAGTCGGCGGCATCGCGGCCTTTGATGATGCGGTAATATATCTTGCCTCCTGACGTGGCAGTAGCTTTCAAATCCACTTGCCGAGGATACATGATGGTTTCTCCCGTATTCGTAAACGTAACCTGTTGCTCCTGCTTGTCCGACTGGGTACGTTCCATATACAGTCTGGCCAAGTTATAGTTTCCGATAGCATTTGAATTATTCGTAAAGTCCAACCTGATTTTTGTCAATGGCAAGTGTGGAATAAAAGCTGGGTAGTCAGCCGTAGAAATGGACTTTATTGCATTTGAATTAACGGTGAAGTCCAATTTTTTTCCGTCATTACAATAGAACATGAATTTAAGATTCCCGCTGCCATTCTGTGTTCCCAATACCATATCAAACTTACGAAAATTCATTTCTTCCGGGAGGTCATAGATGATTTGACCACCCTTGCTGGAAACTCCTTTATAGTAAGTCTTATCGTTTGTCTGCAAATTCTGGTCCGTACCGAAGCAACGGTCCACACCGGGCAATGTTCCAGCTACGGCTGTGGTAGCCTCCGTCCATTGATAGTCTCCCAACCACATGAAAGCTTCCGTATTGGCTTGGTTCACGCACTCGGTAAGCAACCGGGTGTCGTCGTCCAACACCACTTCCATGCGATAGGCATAGTCTCCGGTTTGCATCTCCACATCCGCCGTCAGGAAAGAACCTTCTATCAATTCATAATCCGAAGCTGTCGTAGCAAAACCGTCGGACATCCGATAAGCATAAGAAGTGACCGATTTGATTTGCTTTCCTGCCAACTCCACCTTAGCTTTTAACTGACCGGCACTGCCGTTGGAATATAATCCCAAAAGTTCTATGGATTGAGCGTGGAGGCTTACCGATGCCCATACGAGCATCAGTAAACATCCTATTTTACCTATTAATTTATTCTTTATCATTTCAATATAATTTTAGTCACATAATCTTTTCCGTTCTCACTGATTTTCACAACATGTATTCCCGGTTTCAAAGATACCGAATAGTTGTGTTGAGCCGTTTTATCGCGTGCTACAAGCTGACCTTGCACATTGAAGATTTGAATGTCGGCATTGCCACGCAGATTCTCTATCATGCAGGTAGTTCCTGAAACGTACACCTTATAACCGGCTGTTTCTACTCTGTCTTCAACACCAACCGAAGTGTCATGACGTTTCACCTTCAATACGAAACGGTCTTTCACATCTCCGGTTTGCGTGATATCAAACTCATAGGCGTTTTCCTGATCCAACTTCCATTCCGCCCCCGTATGTTTGTCCCAAAGGATAACCTCATCATCTCCTGTAAAACCGGTTATCCGGCTCAAACGAAGAGACAACTTGCCAGGCGTTCCTATTCTCAAACCCAGTTTGACTTCTTCGGTATCCATCGGCAGTGTGTTCACAGAAGCCGCCGATTCTCCGGCTGCAGAGAACAATTGATTGGCTGTGGCTGACAAACTCCAGAATTTCGGAGCATCTTCATTCACCACAAAATCTGCCGAAGCACCTTCTTCCCAAATAATGTCCGTACGATCTTGCTCTTTATCCTCTGCGTAAAGTTTCAAGCGCACTGAAGTATATTCGTTTGCAGTATAGTAATCGAATGTACGACGGTTAAGCGTCACCTCTTTGGCCACAGGAGTCACGGTAAGTTCAGCCTCAGGTGCCAGTGTCTGGACAAAATAAGACTGGAACGGTATGATCTTCTGTTCCTCATCATAGTTCGTCATATCGAATGTAATGTAGTTGTCCAACTCCTTATTATACTGATAAACGAATTTAGTCACCTTGTGCTCGTCAAAGATCACATTCTGGTGTTTCGTGATGTTGATGTCTGCCAAATACGGATTACCGATCAGGTTCCATCCCTCTTGAGCCTTACCGTAAGGAGATTCAAAATGCTCCAAGTGGCCGATAGTTACCGAACTGTTCGACAGTAAGGTTCCGTTTCCGATATTCATCGCATTATCTACGTCAGTAATCGTCGTCAACTGAACTTCTTCTTCCAGATAGCCTTGCAGCAGTTCGGCTTCCACTTCCAAGTCTGCCGTAGGTGCAGTAGCCACAAAAGTATAGTCGTCCGTGCCGTTTTTCAATTTCAGTTCGACCTTGGGCTCAAGATAAACCTTGAACTCCAACGGAGCTGATTCCGCACCGACCGCCTGGACGGTTATCGGATTCAAAGCCATTTTATCCAACTTCGATTGGTCTATCATGATCGTAAAGCGATTATCGCCATTACGCATGTCTACACTGTCTTTATCCAAAGAGGCGTAGGCCGTTTCTTTCACTTCCAGCATTACCACATCATCGGCATTTCCGCTCAATACTTTCACTTGCAGAGGCAATCCCTTGGCGGTTTCCTCCAGCATGATATTGCTGTTTCCGGACATTCCGTCGGCCAAAGCCAGCTCCACCTTCACCGGACGTTTGCCGGATTCAGGAGAGACAAAGAACATCACTTCGGAAGCACGGTTCAACAACGCTCCCTCGATAGAAAACTCTGCTTTGCCGTTTTCAACAGTCTGTGCTTCCACAAAATGTTCAAACGGACTTTCCGAACCCAAAGCACGAATGGCCATCACCAAATGGTCCTGCTCCATAATACCGGCATGACGGTAACGTAAAGTAATCCGATCGGTTGCTGTCAACTGTGGATCGTTTGCATAAACCAATGTGTAGTGTGTTTTGCTCAAAGGCAAATCGGATTGTCTTCCGGCTGCTACATAGTTGTAAGAGGTACCGTCGAATGTATTCCATTCTCCCAGTACATTCTTTCCTTCCGGATAAATCAACTGTACAGCCGAAGTTTCGGACATTTGGTTCAGATGCAGGCGACTTTCCGGATTAAACGGCACAGTAGAACGATAGTTTTGTGTCAAAGTACCGTAGTGCTTCAGCGACATGTCCTGTACGCTTTCACGCAAATCCCCGTTTTCATCTCTTACATCCATCGTCAAATAAGCCACTAATGCCGAATCATTCAGCAACACTCTTTCCTGCATATATCTCAAGACTTCTTCCTGGGTCAGTGAGCGGTTCCATACGGCAACCTGATCGAATGCTCCCGTAAACCAAGTGTTACCCATTTGATTCTGTCCCAACATCAACATGGAATGTATGCGTCCTTTGTTTATATTACGTTTTATAGAATATTTCATTCCGTTCAGGTAATAATCCATACCATCGGGGCGGGCCACCAATGCCAGATGAATCCATTGTCCAACCTGATCTTTCGCCACGTTGAGTGAAGTAGATTGGTTCCAACTCCAGGATTCTTCATTCCAATGACAGCGTACATTACCGTTTTGCAAGTGTAGTCCTGTTGCTACAGAGGGATTTGAAGAGCGGAAAAATAAGAGCGGTTTGGTTCCGGACAATATGTCTACATCACCCAAATACACCCACCCCATTATGGTCACGGTATTGGATTCATGCAAAGCAACATAGTTATCTGCCGAACCCACCAAAATTCCACCTTTCTCTACCCACGTCGAGTTACCCAACCCTTTCGGGGTAATCCGGTTGACAACCTCAATCGGCATCGGAATCATCTTTTCATCGGTCTTGCCTTTCAGGGTCACCAGATTCCGTTCATTGAAGGCTCCCAAATTCTGCCCTATTTTAAGATCGGAGGAAGCTTCACCCTTCGTAAAATAGAATCCGGTTTGAGGTTGCAACACGTCATTGTCCGACACGATATCATACACACCGTTCGGTTCTGCCAAGCCTTCCACAATAGAAGCGTGGGCTTTGACAGTATGCTGATCCTCGGAATATACGGTAAGCTCTCCTCTATTTGAAACTCCCTCAACGGTCATTTCGATAGCCGGCTTCAAAGACACTACCAACATTTTTTTGCCTTGCAGTTCCTGCATCGGCAAATCAGTCGCTTGCAAAGTCTGCGTATCTGCATTATAGGTCAAATCTCCCACCAAATTCCAATAATTCCTACGTCCGTCTTCCGAATAATACAGACGATAACGCTTGTTCTGATTAAAAGGTTTGCCTTCGACAGCATAGAAATCTAACGTCAAAGTGTCTGCTTCGGCAACGGTAAAGTTTCGGAAGATATATCCAGTCGGTTCTACCTCATAATATTTGGTATCCAAATTGGATTTGTCTTCCAACCAATGTTCCGCTTTATAAGCATATACACCGATCTGATAATCCGATGTTGTATTTTTAACGGCTATCTTTAACAGATTGACTCCCCGGTCTTCAAAGAGTTTCTCACCATCGGTCAATACACCGTAAGCAGCTCGTTGTGCACTGATGGGGAGCGACATTTTTTCATGAGTAACCTCCGCACGCGTCATCACACGTGGCTGATATCCGGCAAATGTTTCCAAGTCTCCGGACAGATTATCCCCATTGAAAGCATAGTAAGCCACAAGTCCGTTACGATTGTCTACATTCACGGAATACATTTCACGACGGATTTCCTCTTCATTCAATTCGTAGTTCCATATCTTTAATTCATCTACGGCTGCCTCTATCGGCGCATACTCAAAAGCATCTGCAAACAGCGACAGGTAAGTGGAATTATTCAGCGTATGTTCCCTGCGATAACGCTCTCCCTCACCAGTTAACATACCGTTTACATACAGACGTATCGAACCGTCACGTTTCTCGGTTATCGCCACATGAGCCCACTCACCCATGTTCAATTTACCCCCTTCGATGGTTTTCTGTTCATCGGAAGCCGGTTCATACGTCGGCTTGTTAAACTGGTTGCTTGGAGAATATCTGAATTTCAAAGTTCCGTTTTCTACGAAAAGCAACCAACCTTTTGCACCTTTATCATATTCTTTCTGACGGTTGGCCAACAAAACTCCATCATTCATCGGTTTCACCCAAAGGTCTACAGTAAAGTCATTGAAGAAATAATCTACATATCCTAAATCTATTCTGCCCTTTCCGTTTGAATACAACGCATTTCCAGCTTTCTTTTCCAATTTTACATCCGGTGTTTCCTTCACGATGTATTCGGCCGAAAGGGTAGACACATCGGGAGATTCTCTAAGTGTGAGTTTCAACTGTACTTTATCTCCGGGGCGCAAGGCCTGAGTAAGATACTGATAGGGATTATCTACCTTCATTCCATTTACCGTCCATTCATAATAGTAATACAACGGAATAGTCCATTTCGTATCAATACCGATAGTACGACGGCCATCCACATGGGTGATTTCTTTTAAGGCAAATCCGTTTTTAAAGAAACGGTCGGAAGGATGCTCCAAATCGGCTACCCATACGCCGCGACCATAATCAGCCAGTACCATCTCTTGTGTGGTATAATTCATGACAATATCACTGAATTTTCCACTATTATATCCCTTGGTCCAAAAACGCCAGGTATTTGAACCGTTTTCCAGAATATAGATTCCGGCACTACCACGATTCACAAAATAAAGATCGCCACTACCTTCGTGGAAAAACAAGTGGTCGCAAGCTATATTAGGAAGCCCCTCTCCTACTTTTTCCCAACGACTTTCGTTGACATACAATCGCATGACCTGTCCTGTCTGTCCCAAATACAGGATGTCGCTGTTATCGGGATCTGCCGCTAATCTGGTATTGCTAAATTTGGCCGGCTCACCGTTGTACAGGATGTCCTGAAAAGAGTTTCCACTGTCTATGGATTTCTTTAAGATATTATCAGTAGTACGTACAAAAATAGTAGTATATCCTTTATCGCGTGCAAATGTGACATCCGCGACATCCGCCCCGACATTATCAAACAGATTAGTCAGGCTCCGACCTATATCATCAATGCGGTAGAAAGTGTTTCCTTTTCCCGTTCCCGTACGTCTCATATACCAGGAACCGGTATGTACATCGGCATAATTGGTGGTCGTGCTCCACGAGTCCAACGGCATATTCTCAATACCGCCTCCGCCACCTCCGGAGAAGTAGCATGTGCTGGTATAAGGATTGGCGCTGGATTCGGAACCTTCATAACCACGCCAATTTCCCCATCGACCGTAGCGGTAGGTCTGCACATCAATATCCTGCGTGTTACCCACCATCAACTGATCACCGAATTCATTGACACGGATATTGTAATACAACATCTGTCCCATATTTCCTCCAATATTAGTCCATTGGTTATTATTCACATCCAAATCTTTCATCAACATACCGCCATCCGAACCTCTGAACACCCGACCACTCTTGTGAGAAAGAATGAAATGATTGTCCGCATTATGACGAGAATTGGTTACCGCATAATATTTGCCGTCCTCCTGTAACGACGTCAAACGGATTGACCATGCAAACTGATCGAAATTTTTTCCTCCGTCAGAACTAATGGCAGAACTCATCGTACATCCGTACACCCAATTCGGATCACGAAGGTTTACACCGAAACCTCCCAACCAATTCCAAGGAGCCTCATTGCCAAAAACAGTACCTCCACCGATTCCAGCACTGGGCTCTTGAAGCGTTATCCAAGTCTTTCCCTTGTCTTCGGTATAATAGAGTGCCGTAGCATTTCCGTTACGAACTGCTGCCGCAAACCACATTTGGTTCGGATTTATGGTACTGATGACCATATTACCCGGCGAAGTGGCTCTTAAAGGGAATATCGTCTTGTTATCCGGGTCGGAAGGATCATTACGCAGTGCCGTCCGGTTTTCATTATATACATCAAAACTCATCTTCTTGATGTTATATTTTCTCTTTCCATTTTCCACCGTGCTTTTCGCTCCATCGTCAAAATAGAAGATAGACCGAGACCCTGGTATGTAAATCATATCCCGATTGGAGGGATCAAACTCCACTGACTGGAACCACACGCCTTTTCCCACACCATTGGGATGGACGTCTTTTAGTTCATCCGGTACAATGACCTCTGTCCAGGTTTTACAGGTGTCTTCACTAATCCAAAGTTTACTGGCCCAATGCTCAATCCCCCCTTGCTGCTGTGCGCCGATGAATTTCAGATTTCCGGCTTTGTCGCGGAAAGCATAACCTCGCTTATACCCTTTGTGAGTAGCCCCTTCTATACGACGCCAGCTATCTCCGCCGTCCGTTGTTTCATACACCGTACTGTTATCACCAAAAGCAAACAAGTGATTCCAATCATCCGGGTCTACAGGGATCGAGGAGTGGCGAACCGTACTGCGGTGAGCTCTCACCGGAATATTATCCGTGATGCATGTCCAGGTAAGCCCTCCGTTATCAGTCTTGAAAATGCCTGCTCCGTCGGGAATTACATACAATTTGTCATGGTCTTCAGGATGTACCACACCCCAATGCATACGTCCAGACGATGGTTTATGTTCCACCGTACGGAAATAGGCTGTATTACGAATACCTTTTTTACGGTCTTCTGGAGTGTACACGATTTTGGGCCAGGTATGGTTCAGTACATCGGTTGGAACAGTACGGGCTATACTGGCTTGCATCACCTCGTTATAGGTTGTATCCACGAACTGGTAGAGCGTATCTCCGCCCGGCATGATACCGTAAGTGGGTAGCCATTGCTTGGCATACCATCCGTAACCGAATTTGTTCTTGGCAGCCTTACGGTCTTTTAAGGCCGTCTTCATGATGGTTACAATCTCTTGAGGGCTCCATCCGTCATGTGCCAACTTCATATACACTTGATCATCCAGCAAGTCTTCCATCTTCACGTATTCAAATGCGGAATCCGGAAGCAAAGCTGCTTCTTTTACCATTTTATTGCGTCGTTTCAGGTCCCTGTCGGAATCCGAAGCATACTCATTTCTTGCATAACTATGCAAAACAAAACAGCAAAATAAAAGTTGAGTGGTTAAAAAAAGTTTCTTTATCATCTAACTTCTGTTTTAAATTTAATACTGTATCCCAAAAACAACCTAATCTTAAAAAGTATATTGGAATTTATTTGTGCTTTTCCGCTATCCTTTCTAATCAACTGAAAACATCATCGCCATGCGTCCCAAAAATCATCCAGATTATGTCCCGAGTTATATCCCGGATTTGGAGGTTCCGGATTCATATCACTTCCGGCAATCATCATCTCTGTTTCGAATGACATGACCCGGACTTCAGGACTCACATAATTTTTACGCCCATAGTTAAGTGTTGTTCTCATCTCGGTTTCCGCTAATAGCATCATTTGATTCATTTTCTTTTAATTTTTAATTGATAGAATTAGTGCAAGCCAAGTCTATTCGGACTCCTCCGATAAATTGGAACACAAAGGTAATGGCAGTTATGTGGTTTTACAAGAGGGATTTAGTTAAAGAAAAAAGATAAACAATAAAAATAGAAGCTTATATAAAAGGAATATTTGCGGTCAAAAATCCCCAAAAAGCCAAACAGTTATAACCAAGAATAAATACAAAGGCACTTATATGCACACTTCGTAATACAAAAGCCATTCAAACAACAAGATTATAACTACTACAAATCAGTCTTTGTTGTTAAAAATCATATATTCCATAAAAATAAGAAAAGGACATCAAGCCATTCTACCATTACAAAACCACTGCCCGTATGGCCAATACAACATAAGTGAGATAAAGTACACTCTGAAAAATATCCAAATCCGCTACGGCATACCCCGTGGAAGTATATTGAGTAGAAATAAAATTCCTATCCGGCGACATCCTGCGCAAAATATAAGCGCATGCCATGTAAGTGGAAAGACCTACCAACAGCCCCCAAAGCATCCCGAACAGAATATCTCCCGGATAATGTACCCCCAAATAAATGCGGGAATAAGAACAGAGCGCAGCCCACAAAACCAAAGAAAAGGTCATCCAAACATTACGAACCAACAAAGCTAAAAAGATACATACAGCAAAAGTGTTGGCGGCATGACTGGATATAAAACCATAGCGTCCGCCACGATAGCCATCCACCACGTCTACCAAATACATCAGCAAGGGGTCCTGAGCCGGCCGGAAACGGGCAAAGTAAGGTTTACAGAAAGAAGAAGAAAACTGGTCGGCCAACAAGATGGACAAGGCAAGAAACAACACAATAAGCCCCACCTCACGCATGGAATTGTTCTTGACCAACACATAAAATAGCACGACGGCCACAGGTATCCAAGCCACCGTACTGGTAATCCCGTTCATCAAATGGTCGAAAAACAACGAATTGCTGCCATTCAACAGCAGCAACAACCGTTGGTCCAAACCGATCCAGTCTTCTAACGCCATATCAAATCACCTCCATTGCTTCTGTCGGCATCCAACCCACCTTGCCGTCTGCCAACCGTATTTCTTTCCATTCCTTCATGGAATCGTCTATGATTTCCACACGTGTGCCTTCATGCAGTACAAAGAGGTCCGTACCCGATTCGTTCGGAGTGCTCTTCACGACTACCGAACTGCTCATCACCACAGCCCCGCTGCGGGCATTCAATTCCTGATGCTGCGTCCAAGCAAACACATTGGCCATCACGACAACCGCCAACATGACCAAAGCGCCAAAGAAACCCAATTTCTTCCACACGACCTTATTGCCTAAGAAAAACACCAGAATCAGCACGCAGGCCAGCACAAAAGCCACAATCCCCGTACGCGCCCAACCGTCCATACTCATCATGTCAATGATGTTCTTATACCATGTCACAAAGAACATCTCGCTTTCGGGTGTGATTTTATCTATCGTTTTTGAACGGGCCAACTCCAAATTGAAACGGACATCCGAACTCCCGGGGTCCAACAAGGCGGCACGTTCGTAATTCAAAATGGCAAGAGCCAGACGGTCTGTCTTATAATAACAGTTTCCTAAATTATAATATATGTCCGCATGCTCCCCTTCTTTCAGCAAAGCCGTATATATAGGTATGGCTTCTTCATACTTTTCCGCAGCGTACGCACTATCAGCCTGCACTTTGTCTTGGGCGTGAAGCGAAAACATGCACATCACACCTATACATATCAAAATCAACTTTCTCATCAGCTTCATCCTTTACTTACCGTTTAATAGAACTTTCCATCTTATCAATGACTTCCGTAGCCGCTGCATATATCTTGTCCATCGTTTGCGACGGGTCGCCCGGCGCATAACGGGCAAATTCACAATCGTTCATCGTCTCTACCAACTGCTGCACGACGGAGACGTCCGTTCCCTTGGCCTGCAACTTTTCACTGACATTCTCTTTGTTCAGTTCTGTAGCCGGAAGATTCAACTTGTCTCCCACATAGCCCCACAAGGCCTTTAAGACCTCATCATAAAACTCGGCCGGCTTGTCGGCTTTCAACAATGCAGCCGCCTGTTTCAGACGCTTGGCTGCCGCCTTATTCGCTTTCTTGTTACGCATTTTAGCCACATTGGCATTTTCCATAGCTTGTTTGCGGAAGACCACCACAAGAACAATGAATGCCAACAAGGGAATGACATAACTCCACCAATAGGCTGCTGTCCCGAAATAGGACTCACCCTTTTGCTGCAAACGCACCTCCCCCTGATGGATGTACCGGATATCTGAAGCCAACAACTCCACGTCCTCTTTATTCGTATAGTTCCCGCCGCCGCTTCCGCCTTTGCCTTTCGCCACGTTGAGGTCAAATCCTTCCGTTTTCACGGTCTTGTAAGCTTTCGCGTCGGTATCAAAATAACAGAATTCCACAGGCGGGACCGTATATTCCCCCGGATGGCGGGGCACAGCCAAATAATCAAATATTTTATTACCGGAAACCCCTCCGCGACCTACTTTGGTCTGGTCCGTAATCTTGGCATCGTACGTCTCGAAATCTTTCGGGAAATTCACCACCGGAGCTTTCATCAGCTTCATGTTGCCGCTTCCGGAAACCGTAATCCTCAACGTCAACGCGTCATTCGTCTTCACTTCGCTCGGAGTAAGGGAAGCACTGATATTGAATTTGCCCACCGCTCCGGAGAAATTAGCAGGCCGTGGCGAAGGCAAAGGATCTACCTGCAAGGTCAGAGAAGGAGCCACAATGGTTTTCTTCACCTCGACCATGGTACTCCCCCCGTTGAAAAACGCATCAATCGGGTCGATATTACGATTTTGCTGCACCACAATCCCCTCGAACTTGATGGAAGGAATCGTCATCTTTCCGCTACGTTGGGGAAAGAGCACATATTGCCGCCATACCACCGTACCGTACCTGCGCCCATTGTGCTCTTCCATTTTCAGGCTCTTCTGTTGGGGCAGCTCTATTTCCTGTGTATGAAAACCCTCCAAATCCGGCATGCCACCGGCCAACTGCGACAGGTTGACCAAAGAGTAGACCTTATAAGTCAGCACTACCGCCTCTTGTTCATACAAGCGTTGCTTGTCGGCCGTAACCGTAATGAAAAGGTCTTTTCCGGTAATCTTAGCCCCGGCATCTTGCATCTGCATCCGTTCGTGCTGTCCGCCCCCTTGCTGGCGAGACTGTGCCCCCCCGCCACTGCCGGGGACAACCTCTATGTTCACGGTATTGGAACGGTATTGCTTTCCGTTCACAGTAGCCGTAGCGGCCGGAATGGTATAAGTACCGGTCTTCAATGCACTTAATATATAAGTATAGGTTACCGAACTGCTCTGCGAAGTCTTTCCATTAATCATTTGAAAACTGGACTGTGAGGAGCGGCTCGGCCCCATGTCTACACTAAACCCTTTCAGGGTAGGCAAATGGAAATTACTGACATCCTGTGTGTTCACGGTGAAACTCAACCTAAACTGCTCACCTTCCTCCACCACATCCGGTGCCGCGGCCTTTATCTGTACGGCTGCCCGTATCCCGACTGTCAGACAACATAACCAAAGTAATGCGATATATTTCTTCATTCCTATTTCCTTTATTGTTTAGTCGTTACCATTGTTTCTCCAATTTTCTCTGTCGCGGTTTGGCCATGGCCTTCCTGATGCGCTCCTGTGTATCTTTCTCATCTTGCATGGCTGCGTTCAACAGTTGTTCGGCATTCTCTTTCGACATGTTCTCTTCATTCTGCTGTGACTGCTTTTGCTGTTGCTTCTGTTGGTCTTCTTTTTTGTCTTTATTCTCCTGTTTGTCCTTTTTACTGCTATTCTTGTCTTCTTCTTTGTTCTTGTCCTTTCCGTCCTTATTCTCTTTATTGTCGTTTTGCTGGTCCTGCTGTGGATTGTTTTTCAACTGGTGTTGGCATAAGACCAAATTATAGCGGCTTTCGTTGTCCGCAGGATTCCGCCGCAAGGCGTTCTTATAACACTCTATGGCGGGTCCGAACTGCTTTTGGCTTTGCAGAATCACTCCCATATTATGATATATGGAAGCCAACCGTCCCTTGTTTGTCTCCACTTTCACGGCCTGTTCGTATGCCTGCATGGCTTCCTTGGGCTTTTGCTGTCTCAACAACGCATTTCCCAAATTGAAATGTGCCTGAGGGAAACGACTGTTGGCTTCAATGGCTTTACGGTAATCCACCTCGGCTTTTGTGTACATACTGTCGCGATACAACCGGTTTCCACTCCTCAAATAGTCACGGTCTGTTTTCTTCTGCGCCCATAAAAGAGATACCGTCAGACACAAGCACAAAGCCAATCCATATTTATATATCCCACGTAACATGTCTTTCTTCCTTATTTACGAAACAACTTTATATTCTTAAACAACGGATTCTTACGTTCCACAATCAACACATCCAACACGAGCGCAAGCAAAACCAACAAAGCTACGGCTTGGAACTGCTCATCGTATTCCGAATAGACCGCACTTTCCATCTCCTTCTTAGCCAACTTATCCACATAGCCCGATAATTGTTCCTGTGCGGATGAACTGTTATCCACATAAATATAGGCTCCTTGACCGGCAGCCGCAATTTCCCGGCACATCGACTCGTTCAACTTGGAAACCACTACATTCCCCGAATTGTCTGTGATATACTGCGAACTTCCGGGCATGGGTATGGGTGCGCCTTGCGGAGAACCGACTCCCAAGACATAGACTTTTATTCCCCTTTCCGCTGCCGCTTTGGCCATCTCCACAGCTCCTCCCTCATTGTCCTCTCCATCGGTAATCACAAAAATAGCCTTGCTCACGTCCTGATTGGGCGTAAAACTTTTCATGGCCAAATCAATAGCCTGCTTGATATCCGTTCCTTGCGTGGTAATCATGGATGGATTTATCGTTTCCAAAAACATCTTGGCCGACACGTAATCACTTGTTATAGGCAACTGGGTATAGGCCTCTCCGGCATACACGATCAATCCGATCTTATCATCCGTCATTTTATCCACAATATTGCTTACCAGCATTTTGGATTTTTCCAAACGGCTCGGCGTTACATCTTCAGCCATCATCGAATTGGATATGTCCATGGCTATAATGGCCTCTATTCCCTGACGCTTACGGGTATCCATTTTTGTCCCGAACTGCGGACGGGCCAAAGTGAATATCAACAATGCCAAAGCCGCAAGCATCAACCACGTCTTCACCTCACGCCGGGCTGCCGAAACATCCGGCATCAAGCCTTTCAGGAGTTCGATGTCGCCATAACGAAGCAGACGCTTCCTGCGGTAATAGTTTGTGGCATAGTGCAGACCTGCCAATAAGGGTATCAGCAGAAGCAAGTACAAATATAATGGTTCTTCAAAACGAAACATAATCAGAATGAATTAAGGTATTTTCTTCAATATGGTCATACGTAACAGGATTTCAAGTAGCAACGCAACAGCAGCCAACCAGGCAAACAAGGCGTATGCTTCATAACGCTTGCTGTATTGCTTGACATTCAGCTTCGTTTTCTCTAACTTGTCAATATCCTTATACACATCCTCCAACTTCTTATTGTCCGTAGCCCGATAAAATTCACCGTCTGTCTTCCCGGCTATGGCTGCCAACGTCTTGGTATCGATTTCTACCGGCACATTCAGATATTGCACACCGCCTGCTACCGGCATGGGATAAGGTGCCAAACCATTGGTACCCACACCAATCGTGTACACTCGTATTCCGAAACTCTTGGCAATCTCTGCCGCAGTCAAGGGCGAAATATCTCCGGCATTATTCGTTCCGTCCGTCAACAAGATAATCACCTTGCTTTTGGCCTTGCTGTCTTTCAAGCGGGAAACGGCATTGGCGATTCCCATTCCTACGGCTGTTCCGTCCTGAATCATCCCCCGCTGAGCCATATCGGTCTTGATTCCATGGAAGAGGTTCAGCAATACGGCATGATCCGTGGTCATCGGACATTGGGTAAATGCCTCGGCCGCAAAAATAGTCAGACCGATATTGTCGTTCGGCCTGCCCGCTATAAATTCGGAAGCCACCTGTTTGGCTGCTTCCAAACGGTTCGGCTTCAGGTCCTCGGCCAGCATACTGGTAGAAACGTCAACTGCCAACATAATGTCTATGCCCTCAACCTGAGTGTTTTTCCAACTGTTACTGGTTTGGGGGCGAGCCAATATGATAATGACCATCACAAACGTAAACAAACGCAGTATGAAAGGTACATGAATCAGATGGTTCTTATAACTCTTGGGCGCATAACGGTATGCCGTCGTATCCGACACCAACAACGTAGGTTCTTTTTTCTTGTTCTTCAGCACATACCATAAAATATAAGGTATGAGCAGAAGCAAGAGAAAAAAATATTCAATATTCGCAAACGTCATAATCACTTATAAATTTTAAACGACCAAGTCATACACCATCCAAAGAATCCAGCCCAACAAGGCCAACGCGGCCAACGTAAGCAATACCAACGCCAAACGCATACTCATCAATGTCCGGCGACTGCGTTTCTGTTCAATCGTTACTTCGTCCGGCTCCGGCACGGCATTTTCATCCGCTTCCACCTTTGTCTGGTTGATAAACTCAATGGCATTCACTAGATTTGCATCATTCTCATTAATCAATGTATTGTATTTGGCAAATTTGACCAAATCGGCAGTCTGGAACAGCATGCGCAATTCGTCCAGACTTTCAGAAGTCTGCTCTTTCAACAAGCGGTCGATAATCTCGGTCGAGGTCATCTCCATGGCATTGAAACCATAACGCTTCTCGATATAGGTACGCAGAATAGCGGTCAGCCGAGTATAATATTCCTTAGAATCTTCTTTCGCCCAAACTTTCTCTGCCTTGATTTGGTCAATTTCCTCCATGGCCTTCGTATGCGGCAAAACCTTAGGAGCTAACTTGATAATCTTGATGATAGGCTTATTATCCCGATAACGTATATAAAAATAAGCCAAGCCGAGAACCCATACAAGCAAAAGTACGGACAAAGCGAATATCAAAGACCAATCCGTCCACGAGAAAGGAACGGCCATAATTTCTTTAGGCCCATAGAATCGGTCAACATGAACCGTATCGACAGGAATCGACAACACCCTCAAAGCCAAATTCTTCGACTGATATTCCTTCCCATCAACTTTCACTACAAGGGGAGGCAAATAATACAAAGCCGAATCAAAAGAGGTTACGATATAGCTTTGGGAAACCAAACGACGAGCTCCTTCATTCAATTGCTGCGTGTCCGCCTTGGCAACTTCTACCACCTCTACCCCGGGAGTCAGCATATCTCCGGCTTTCACCTGTGGCATTACCAGCTTGGATTTAGTATCCGTACTGACATCCAAAGTTATACGGGTCTGTTCCCCTACCCAAAGTTCCAATGAATCTATCCTGACATCCACCGTCACCTGTGCTTCAACAACGCTTGCCATCAAAAGAAACGGCAGAAGCAACCACAGTCGAACGGCTCTTTTATTTTTATTATGGTAACTTTTCATCTTCAATTTCGTTTGGCAAATAAAGTCATCAACGAAGACACATAATCTTGATCCGTACGAATAGAAACCGAATCCACATTACTCTTCGTAAACGTATCCTGCAACAAATTCTGCCTATTCTTCCACCAGTCATGATGAGCCTTCCGCACTTTGCGGCTGGACGTATCAATATATTGTTCATGTCCGGTTTCCGCATCGCACACCTTCATCAATCCGACATCCGGTAAGTCTGCCATCCGGCGGTCAAAAACCTGAATAGCCACCACATCATGCTTTCGGTTGGCTACGGTCAAAGCCGTACGATAGTCTTTTCTATCTATGAAATCACTCAATAAGAATGCCGTACAACGCCGCTTAATGGCCTGAGTAAGGTACTCTATCGCCTGACCGATATCCGTAGACTTGCTTTGAGGAGTAAAATCCAACAGTTCACGTATGATACGCAAAATATGCTTGCGTCCCTTTTTCGGAGGAATGAACTTTTCAATCCTGTCCGAAAAGAAAATCACTCCGATCTTATCGTTGTTTTGTATGGCAGAAAAAGCCAAAGTCGCAGCAATCTCCGCCACCATTTCCCGCTTGGTCTGAGAAACTGTTCCGAAACTCAAACTGCCCGAAACATCGATCACAAGCATGACCGTCAGCTCACGTTCCTCCTCGAACACTTTGACGAAAGGCCGGTTAAAACGTGCCGTCACATTCCAATCTATGTCGCGAATATCGTCTCCGTACTGGTATTCCCTCACTTCAGAGAAAGCCATACCACGCCCTTTGAAGGCCGAGTGATATTCGCCGGCAAAAATATTGTTCGACAGCCCTCTCGTTTTAATTTCGATTTGACGGACTCGCTTTAAAATCTCACTTGTATCCATTCACAACGATGATTAGGGTACCTCTACCTTATTCAATATCTGACTGATGATTTCTTCACTGCTGACATTATTGGCTTCCGCCTCGTATGAAAGCCCGATACGGTGGCGCAAAACATCATGGGCTATAGCCCGTACATCTTCCGGTATCACATATCCCCGACGTTTAATAAAAGCGTAGGCACGAGCCGCCAAAGCCAGATTAATAGAAGCACGCGGAGAACCGCCGAATTCTATATAATTTTTCAAGTCCTTCAAACCGTATTGCTCTGGATAGCGCGTAGCGAAAACGATGTCGGCAATATACTGCTCTATCTTCTCGTCCAAATACACTTCCCTGACTACATTACGTGCTTCGATGATTTCATCAGTGGACAAAATAGGACGCACGACAGTCTTTTCCCCTTTGATTTGCTGACGGATAATTTTCTTTTCCTCTTCCAACTTTGGATAATCAATTATCACTTTCAACATAAAACGGTCCACTTGGGCTTCCGGTAAAGGATAAGTTCCTTCCTGCTCTATCGGGTTCTGAGTGGCCAATACCAAAAAAGGTTCCGGTAATTTATATGTTTCTTTACTGATGGTGACCTGACGTTCCTGCATCGCTTCCAACAAAGCACTCTGCACCTTGGCCGGAGCACGGTTGATTTCGTCCGCCAACACGAAATTGGCAAAAATAGGACCACGCTGAGCGATAAACGTCTCATCTTTTTGGCTGTACATCATCGTACCTATCACATCGGCAGGAAGCAAGTCCGGAGTAAACTGTACTCGACTGAATTTTCCATCTATCAACGATGCCAAAGTCTTTATGGCCAACGTCTTCGCTAAACCGGGTACTCCTTCCAACAATACATGTCCGTCACTCAACAATCCTATTAACAGTGATTCTACCAAATGCTTCTGCCCCACAATCACCTGGTCCATACCGGTTATTAAATTCGTTACAAAAGCACTTTGTTTCTCAATTCGCTCATTCAACTCGCGAATATCTATCGCTTCAGCCATATCTGTTTTATTTGTTTATAAATTATACTCTCGTTTTTCGTGACCCAAAATTAAGCTTTTTAGTACGCACTGACAATATTATATTATTAAAAAAAGTTTCCCAAATATCTATTTAAGAAACTTTTTATGGCAGTTAACGGCGTTTTAATCTTAACTTGGGTATTTTCAACAACATACCTTCAGGCACGAGGTCAGGATTAGCGATTTTATTATACACCACCAGGTAAACTGTAAAATCTTTCGAGCCGTAATATCTCAATGCCAAACCGCGCAAAGTCTCCCCGCTCCTCATACGATGTTCTTCTTGTGTACCTACTATTTCGTATGCCCCGTTTTTCACCTGCGGGTATTCTACAAATACTTTTTGTGTATCCTCCGGTTGCGCTTTCACCTTGTTTGTTTTTTCCGGCATATCTTCCGGCACTTGTACTTTCCGTATGGAACCGGAATCCACCTTCAGAGAATCTTGTTCTTTCGAAATCTGAACCGTATCCTTTTTTAAAGGAACAGGATGCACTACCACCGGCTGCTTTACGACTTTTGGCTGATTCCCATAAAAAAGATGATGATAGCCGATATAATAACTGATAGCCATCAATAACAATACCAGTAAAACTACAAAAAACATCATCCAAGGCGTCAAATAGACTCGTCTACGGCCATGATGTTCGGGTGCCATTTGAACAATATGCTGATTTTCCACTGTTTGATGTTCGACTTTCTGCACCTCTATTTGTTGAGTTGCCACATGCACCTTTTCCACATGATGAACATCAACATTGCTATTATTCTTGTGCGACTCTTCTTTTTTTCCTTCCGGTAACACTTCCTCCTGAACGGCAGAAATAGATTCTGCCTTTATCTCGTTCTCAGCATTTTGTTGCAAAGAAGAAACTCTTTCATCCTCCGTTTCGTCACCAACCGATGTATCTGATTTCTCATCTACATTCTCGGAGATAGCCTCGGCCTTATTTTCAACCTCTTCCACTACATCGGAATATTCCTCTATAGAATTCACGGTAGTTTCAGTATCAGTATTTTCATTTTCACCATCTTGAATCTCTACCGCTCCGGTTTCGTCTATAGCCGCTGTTTCTATTGAGACTTCATCTATACCATGATGCCCTTTCGCCTGCATATCCTTCTCTTCCCCCGAAAGGACTTCTTCTGATTCGGATAATACCATTTCATCTGCTTCATCTGTCTCTTCATTTACATCAGACATATTTTCCGCCTCATGATCTTCAGATAAATCCGGAATGTCCATCCGCTCCATATCGGCAATATCCGTACCCTCATACAAAACCACCGTCTCAAACTGTGCAAAAGGCTTATTGACAGCGTCTCGCAGAACGGGATCCGGCGTGAAATTAATCTTCGTATATTCTTTGATTACAATTCTCTCGCCGGTGTTCACATCCACACTCTCCCGACTATCCACTGTCACTAATTTAAAGGTTCCAAGCCCTTTTACTTTAACGATCTTATCCGTTTGCAGATATTCTCCTATAATTTCAAAAACCGAACGCACAAAAACATCGGCATCTTTTTTAGGCAGACCTCTCCGCAACACCAACCCGTCAGCTAAATCCTGTATCAAAACCTTTTTATCCATTACGACCGACGTTTATTGCATCTTCTCTTTAAAAGAAGCGCTGGGTTTGAAATTAATGACTAATTTGGGAGGCACCAACATGCGTTGCTGGGTAGCGGGATTCACGACTACCCGTTCTTGTTTTTTCCTCACCTCAAACGAACCTATATTCTGAATGGCTATGACGTTTTCATCCTCCAATTCGTCCGTCATTTCAGCTACCAAGGCAACCATCAATGAAGACGCATCCTTCACCGTATAACCTAAACGACGGGACAATTCCGCTATAAACTCCTTGTTATTCATACGTATACAACTCTTTAAAACATTCGAGTACCATACAAATCAAAGTCATCGGCATCTGTAATCTTCACCTCATAGAACGTTCCGAGAGATAAAGTCCCTTCGCTCACAGGAATCAGAACTTCCGGATCCACTTCAGGCGAATCAAACTCCGTACGTCCTATATAATATTCTCCTTCGCTACGGTCTATAATCACCTTGAAAATCTTTCCTATTTTCTGAGCTGCCAAATCCGCTGAAATCTTCTGCTGCAAAGCCATCAATTTATCCAATCTGGCTTGCTTGGTCTCAAAAGGAATCTCATCCTCATAATGCTCAGCCGAATAAGTTCCTTCTTCCTCCGAATAAGCAAAAGCTCCCATACGGTCGAATTTAACCTTACGAACAAAATCCAACAACTCATTGAAATCTTCTTCCGTCTCTCCAGGGTGCCCTACCATCAAAGTCGTACGCAAATGAATTCCCGGCACTTCTTCCCTGAAACGTTCTATCAGAGCATAAGTTTCCTGGCGAGTCACATGGCGATGCATCCTCTGTAACATATTGTCACTAATATGCTGTAAAGCAATGTCCATGTATTTGCAAACATTCTTTTTCTCACGCATCACCCGGAATAAATCTACCGGAAAATTCGCGGGATAAGCATAATGGAGCCTAATCCAGTCCACACCGGGTATGTCAGCCATCCGTTCAATAAGTTCCGGCAGCATCTGACGATGGTAAAGGTCCAGACCGTAGTAGGTCAACTCCTGGGCAATGACCTGAAATTCCTTCACCCCGCGTGACACCAACATTCGTACTTCATCCAAAATATCCTCTATCGGACGCGACACATGCTTCCCCGTGATAATAGGTATGGCACAATAGGAGCACCGACGGTCGCACCCTTCGGAGATTTTCAGATAAGCATAATGGGAAGGGGTCGTCAACTCACGTTCCAAACTCAACTCCTGATAATATGCCTTTCCTAAATCGGTCAACAATTCATTCCAATCGAACTTACCATAAAACTTATCGACCTGTGGAATTTCTTCACCCAATTCTTTCAGATAGCGTTCCGAGAGGCAACCCATGACAAACAGTTTCTTCAAACGCCCCTCTTCCTTAGCCTGGCAAAATTCCAATATCATATTGATGCTTTCCTCTTTGGCATCTCCGATAAACCCGCAAGTATTAATCACAGCGATTTCCCCTTGGGGACGGTCTGTATCATGCGTCACTTTGTACCCATTGGCTTCCAACTGACGCATCAATTTTTCCGAATCGACCAGATTCTTTGAACATCCCAACGTTATGACATCAATCGTATTCTTTCGCAAAACAATATACTTTTTTAATGAACGAATCAAATCCCCTCCCTACTCATTTCCAAAAAGAGACTTTACAAACTCTTTCCGATTAAAAGGCTGTAAATCCTCAACGCCTTCTCCTAAACCGATATAGCGTACCGGAATCTTAAACTGGTCGGAAATTCCGATAACGACACCGCCTTTTGCCGTTCCGTCAAGTTTTGTAATAGCCATACTGGTCACTTCCGTAGCTAACGTGAATTGCTTGGCTTGTTCAAAAGCGTTCTGTCCCGTACTCCCGTCAAGCACCAACATGACATCATGAGGGGCATCCGGCACCACTTTCTGCATGACACGTTTTATTTTGGATAATTCGTCCATCAATCCCTTTTTGTTATGCAAACGTCCGGCCGTATCGATTAAAACGACATCCGCACCATTCGCCATCGCAGAACTCAACGTATCGAAGGCTACAGATGCCGGGTCGCTCCCCATTTGCTGTTTCACAATAGGAACACCGACCCGCTCAGACCATATTTCCAACTGTTCCACTGCTGCCGCACGGAATGTATCCGATGCCCCGAGATACACTTTCTTCCCCGCTTTCTTAAACTGGTAGGCCAACTTGCCTATGGTAGTGGTCTTCCCGACCCCGTTCACACCCACAACCATAATCACATACGGTTTTTTCCCCTCGGGTAAAACGAAACCTTCGGTATCTGCCGTATTATTTTCGGTGAGCAGAGATGCGATCTCATCCCTTAATATATCATTCAGTTCATTTACCGTTACATATTTATCCCGAGCCACACGTTTTTCAATCCGGTCGATAATGTTCAGCGTTGTGTCTACTCCCACATCCGACGTTACCAAGACCTCCTCCAGACGATCCAGTACATCATCGTCCACTTTAGACTTACCGGCCACAGCCCGGGTCAGTTTCCCGAAAAAACTCTCTTTCGTCTTTTCCAGTCCTTTATCAAGTGTCTCTTTTTTTTCTTTTGAAAAAAAGCTGAAAATTCCCATACGTCTTTTATTTAATGTACATTATAAGCACAAAGATAGTGAAAGGTGAGCGCAGAGACAAACGAAAAACAAAGTTTTTCAAGCTTACCCATGCCAAACCGCATCCTATATTCGTAAAAACAAAGATAGCACAAGTTTTTTAAATGTCGGCTATACCTACAAAAAATCCCCTCCACGATTTGTGGAAGGGACTATTTTGAACCGTATTAAAATACGAATTAGTTCTTGAAGAAATCCTTCACGGCTTCGTTCGGAACCATTTGCTCATCAAAAATATAAGCACCGGTCTTAGGGCTCTTCACCATTTTGATTACCTTAGTGTAGGAACGTCCATCCATTTTACCGGTATGGAGGGTTGCCACTGTCTTTTTTGCCATAGTATCCTAATATTATTTTATTTCTTTATGAACTGTCATTCTCCGCAAAATAGGATTGTATTTCTTCAATTCCAATCTTTCAGGAGTATTCTTACGATTCTTCGTCGTCACATAACGAGATGTTCCGGGAAGACCACTCTCTTTCATTTCAGTGCACTCCAAAATAACCTGCACTCTGTTACCTTTAGCCTTCTTTGCCATAAGTCTTACTCTCCTCTAATTAAGCAATTACTTTAATGGTTTTCCAATCACAATAGCCTTTTGCTACCGCACTGGCCAGCGCAGCATCGAGGCCCACTTTATTAATATATCGCAGACCAGCAGCACTAATGTTCAGGCAAATCCAACAATCCTGTTCTACATAGTAGAATTTCTTCGTAAACAAGTTCACATTAAACCGTCTCTTGGTACGACGCTTAGAATGAGAAACATTGTTGCCAACCATGGCTTTCTTCCCGGTAATTTGACAAATCTTAGACATTTCTATCTTCCTTTTTGTTTATTTCTATTAGCTTCTTTCAAACAGAGTGCAAAATTAGTACTTAAAAACCGAATATACAAGTATTTTCGCAAAAAAATCACTCTTCTTCCTGCGGATGACGCTTTTTCAGCAAGTCGAGCAGAAGTTGAAGGGCAACCAGTGTCGCTTTGGCCAAATTCATATCCCGCCCGTCGTCACCTTCAAGTTTTTCCACCGTCACTTCATTCTTGTCGCCTACGGCAATCCAAATCGTACCGACCGGTGCTTCTTCTCCGCCGCCGGGACCAGCATAACCGGTAATGGCTATTGCGTATGTGGTTTCCATGGCTTCCAATGCCCCTTCGAACATGGCACGCACCACTTCCTCGCTTACAGCCCCTTTTTCTTCCAACAACTCTTGCGAAACACCGAGAAAACGAGTTTTTATCTCATTGGTGTAACAAACAATACCTCCTTTGAAATAGGTAGAGCTTCCCGGCACACTGGTTATGGCTGCCGATATCTGCCCCGAAGTACAACTTTCTGCCGTGCACACCGTCTCCCCTGCTTTCCATAGCAGCGGACTGATTTCACGACTTATGATTTTAGATTCTACATTCATCATATATCTTAATTATTTTAATGTTACTCTTGAATAAGCAGGCATATCTATCGTACAAAAATCCTTATCCTGATACTTGAAATATCCGGTAATGGCTATCATGGCTGCATTGTCGGTCGTATAACTGAATTTCGGAATAAAGATTTTCCATCCGTATTTATCCGCATGCTCCCGGAAAGCATTGCGCAGCCCGTTGTTGGCCGACACGCCGCCAGCCACGGCTACCTGCCTGATACCGGTGTCTTTTGCCACCTGACGCAACTTCTTCATCAGGATATCTACTATCGTATGCTCCAAAGAGGCGGCCAAGTCTTCTTTGTGATGTTCGATAAAATCCGGATCTTCCTTCATCCAATCCCGTAAAGAATAAAGGAATGAGGTCTTCAAGCCGCTAAAACTATAATCATATCCTCCGATGTGAGGTTTGGCAAAAGAATACGCCTGCGGGTTTCCCTGACGCGCCAACCTGTCTATTATCGGTCCTCCGGGATAGCCCAGCCCCATCACTTTGGAACACTTGTCGATGGCTTCGCCTGCCGCATCGTCTATCGTCTGCCCCAACACTTCCATGTCATTATAGGCTTTCACCAGAATGATTTGGGAATTTCCGCCACTTACCAACAAGCACAAGAACGGAAATTCCGGTTGGTCATGGTCGCCCTCATCTTCTTTAATAAAATGCGCCAATACATGTCCTTGCAAATGATTGACCTCTATCATGGGAATACCGAGTGCGCGTGCAAATCCTTTGGCAAAAGACACCCCCACCAACAAAGAGCCCATCAATCCGGGGCCTCGCGTGAAAGCCACAGCCGAAAGCTCCTCCTTGGTCACTCCGGCGCGTTTCAGCGCTTGGTCCACCACAGGGACTACATTTTGCTGATGGGCACGGGAAGCCAGTTCCGGCACCACCCCGCCGTACGCCTCATGCACGGCTTGGCTGGCTGTCACGTTACTCAACAATACCCCGTTGCGAATCACCGCTGCCGACGTATCATCACAACTCGACTCTATACCTAATATAACGATATCTTTCTTCTCCATTTCCTCACGTCCTATAAATTATGGTGTCTCAATAAGTAAGAATCTCCAAACCGTTTTCCGTCATCAGGAAAGTATGTTCCCATTGCGCACTGGGCAGTTCGTCTTCCGTCACGACAGTCCATCCGTCTTCCTCATCCACAAACACCCTCCAATCACCCATGTTCACCATAGGTTCTATCGTAAACACCATGCCGGGCACCAAGAGCATCCCTGTCCCCTTCCGGCCGAAATGCTCCACATCCGGCTCTTCATGGAACTCCAGTCCCACCCCATGGCCACACAAATCGCGCACGATGCTGAAACCGTTCTTCCTGGCATGCTTTTCGATGGCATTTCCTATATCCCCCACAAAGCCGAACGGACGGGCAGCTTTCATGCCAATCTCCAAGCACTCTCGCGCGACGTCTACCAATTTCTGCTTCTCGGGTGTGGTCTGCCCGATGACAAACATACGTGAAGCATCGCTGTAATACCCGTCCAATATGGTGGAAACGTCCACATTGATAATATCTCCTTCCTCCAATACATCGAATTCATTAGGAATGCCGTGACAGACCACCTCGTTAATAGAAGTACATACACTCTTCGGAAAGCCCTCATAATTCAACGTAGCAGGAATGGCCCCGTGGCTTACCGTATAATCATATACCATCTCGTCTATCTCAAGTGTAGTCATTCCGGCATGTATCTCTTGGGCCACAAGGTCCAACACCCCGGTATTTACCACACCGCTCCTACGAATCCCCTCTATTTGTTCAGGAGTCTTAATCAATTTACGCGAAGGCACCAAAAAGCCTTCTTCCTGAAAAGCCAAAATCTTACGGTCCAAATCCGTCAGTTCGGCTCCTTCAGGGACAATCCAATTCCGTCTTATCTTTCTTCGCATTCTTTCTTTCACAGATTTATCATACAAAAGTACGATAAAAAAATCACTTTCCGACTGTAAAACCTTATAAATATCCCTATACCTTTATATTATTTAGACCAAACCGCCGAAAGCCATCAACACTCCCACACTTGACATGCCAAGTCCCGAATGGTACCTGTCGATATTCCAAGTGTCAATATGACAATCCCACCTCCTCGTGACTCGCTTATTCGTGCCCTTCCCCCGCCGCCGTCGCAAATACGCGATTCTCGCGCATCGGGAAAAGTACAGAATGCCAACCCGCCCCGCATTCCTGCTTTCATAATGCCGTATAAAAGTCCACGCCCGGCGCAGGACGACACGGAACGCGTAAGCGTGCAGGGCGTTCCGCCTCGCAAGAAGGCATTCCGGTTCAGCGTCCCTTTCCGCCCCAAATAGCGTAAAAACGGGGCATTTGCCGACCGCCGTGCCACCGTCTGCGTAGAACTTTCCGACAACATGCAGACGCCTCTCCCACGACATGCGGAGAAAAAAAATGTTTTTTCAGCCGAACGAAAAATCGTTCGGCTGAAAGTGTTTCCTAATTTTGCTTTAGATGCGTGAAAAACAAGCCCCGAAACATAAAAAATGTATCCAAAACCACCGTCAAGCCCCCTTAACAAAGACTTTTCGTAAAAGGCAGTCGTAACAGAAACATCCTTTTTGCTTTCTTTTTAATACTTCAAAACGGGCTTTAAACAACATTTTGTCCAAACAAAACATCCGTGCGCCCCCTTGACGGGAACCGCACGGATGTATATGTTTTTCGGGAGTCGGCCACAAGTACGACCGCCAAGCCTTATGGCTTCCTATCGCCTTTTGCCCGTCAACGTTTCCAACTGGTCTCTTCCACACTGAGCGAAACAGACACGGCATCGGAGACCTTGAAATGCACCATTCCTCCAAACCGACTGCTGAAATTGTTCATCCACGGCATCGGAGGAATCCACGGCTGACGACCTTGCATCGGGAAAAAAGCTTTGCTGCCGTATGCGTACAAACTCACCCTGTCGGTCAACTGATAACCGGCCAGCAAATTGATTCCGAAACGGTTCTCATTCAAGCCGTTCCAAGACAAGCGGTCGTAAAAGCCTCCCACAGACAGCACCAACCGGTCGGTGAGGCTACGCACGTACATGGCAGAGATTCCGGTCCCGAATCCCACCCCGGGAAAACGGTTCTTGCCGAACGAGGCCGACACGCTCATGTCCAGACAGGCATTGAAACCTTCATGCAGTTCCCATAAGCCCCAATATCCACCATAATAACTTGCCGGGAAATAAGCTACGGTACCGTTCCGGTGCAATGGAGGAAGCGAGGGGCGAAAAGTCCATTGTGCTGTATCGGTCACCAACGTGTCCGTCAAAGCCAACCGCGCGCCGACCTTCTCCGGCGTCACTTCCGATGCCGACGGCTGTATCTTCAGGCTCTCCTTTCCGGCATCCACACCCGTCACCGAATCCGAGCGCAAGACCTCCTGCGCCTGTCCTGCAACCGCGCAGGTCGCAAACAAAATGAGCAATAAAGCCCGACAAAGACCTTTCTGTTTCATTCTGACCTCCTTTTTTAACGTACACGCAAACGGTCATTTACTTGAATGGCATAATCTGCCGGCAAATTATTCATATCATACAGACTCTCCAAACGTATCCCGTAGCGTTGCGCAATATTATACATCGACTCACCGGCCTTCACCACGTGAGGCACATCCTTGTATTTCTTGGCGGCCTTTTTCCGCTTCCGTTCCAGATACAATACATCGCCGGCCTGGATTCGATACCCTTTCGGCAATTCATTGAACTTCCGGATGTCGCGTGCCGACACGCCGGTTTCTTCCGCCAACAAATCAAACGTATCCCCGGCGCGTGCAATAATATAATAATTCTCATTATTGCGGTACACCAGATGGGACGGCAACGACTCACTGTTCAGTTGACGGTCTATGCTGCTATAATCAAAATGCAACTTCGATGATTTGTACTTGTCGTATTGGTCTAAGTCGTACCGTTCTATCAAATCTATCAGCAAGGAAGCGTAACGCGGATTCGTGGCATAGCCACAACGTTTCAAACCACGCGCCCAACCTTTATAATCTTTCGGAGAAAGGTCGAACAACGAAGAATAACGTGCTTGTTGCAGAAAACGTGAATGGTCTTCGTACGACTCTTCCACGCTCCTGTATTTACGGAACTTTTCATTACGTTCGTCATCGTCCTGTAAGACGTAGGGGCCCTTCCAGGCCCGCCCGCATTTGATGCCGAAATGATTGTTGGCTTTCCGGGCCAATGTACTTGTCCCGGCTCCGCTTTCCAATAATCCTTGTGCCAATGTGATGCTGGCCGGAATCTTATAACGTAACATCTGGTCTATAGCCATTCCCTTGTATCGTTCTATATAATTAAGGTATTGCTGGCTGACACCCTGTGCCTGCAGCAAAAAGCTTGTCACGCCGAACAACACGGATAGAAAAACGGTTTTCAATCGCATATCTCAAATATCATGAAGGATTTCTCACACACAAAGTTACCTCTTTTTTCTTCGTTGTGAATAAAAAAACATATATTTGTGCATTATTAACCAAAAGGAAACAGTCCTATGAAAGAGAAGGAAATTATCAGCAAAGTCAGAATATACGACTATAAAGAATTATCGGAAGCAGACCGCGAATTGATAGACAAGGCCAAGGAGGCCACACAGACGAGCTATGCACCTTTCTCTAAATTCTGCGTGGGCGCAGCCGCCCGGCTGTCCGACGGAAGGATTGTAACGGGAAGCAACCAGGAAAACGCCGCCTTCCCGTCAAGCCTGTGCGCGGAACGCACGGCACTCTTCTATGCCAACGCACGCTACCCGGAGAAAAGCGTGGAAGAACTGGCCATTGCGGCTTACGCCCACGGAGCTTTCCTGAAAGCTCCCATCCCTCCTTGCGGAGCTTGCCGGCAAGTCATTCTCGGAGTAGAAGAACGGTACGGACATCCCGTACGCATCCTGCTGTTCGGCGAAGAGGGTACCTACGTGGTCGATTCGGTCAAAGCCCTGCTCCCCTTGCAGTTTACCGGAGAAACCATGAACGAATAAAATATTTTTCGTACCTTTGCCGAAAATATTCAATTCAAGGTATAATTTAAAGTATGATTAGCGTATCGAATCTTGCCATCCAGTTCGGGAAAAGAGTCCTGTACAAGGATGTAAACATGAAGTTCACCAATGGAAATATTTACGGTGTCATCGGGGCCAACGGAGCCGGGAAGTCCACGTTGCTGAAAGCCATATCGGGCGAATTGGAACCGACCAAAGGCAGTGTGGAACTGGGACCGGGCGAAAGGCTCTCCGTACTGAGTCAGGACCACTTCCAATATGACGACTGTACCGTGCTGAACACCGTACTGATGGGACACACCGTATTGTGGGACATCATGCAGCAACGCGATGCGCTTTATGCCAAAGCCGACTTTTCGGACGAAGACGGTATCAAAGTGGCCGAACTGGAAGAAAAGTTCGCGGAAATGGGCGGATACAATGCCGAAAGCGATGCCGCAGCCTTGTTGAGCGGCCTGGGTATCAAAGAGGAGAAGCATTACGCACTGATGGGCGAGCTGAGCGGTAAGGAAAAGGTACGTATCATGTTGGCAAAAGCCCTCTTCGGCGAACCGGACAACCTGCTGTTGGACGAGCCGACCAACGACCTCGACCTCGACACGGTGCAATGGCTCGAATCATACCTTTCCGATTTCGAGCACACGGTATTGGTAGTAAGCCACGACCGTCACTTCTTGGATGCCGTCTGTACCCATACGGTGGATATTGATTTCGGCAAAGTGACGATGTTCGCCGGTAATTACAGTTTCTGGTATGAATCCAGCCAGTTGGCCCTGAGACAAGCTCAAAACCAAAAGGCCAAGGCCGAAGAAAAGAAGCGGGAATTGGAAGAATTCATCCGGCGCTTCTCTGCCAACGTAGCCAAAAGCAAGCAGACCACCAGCCGAAAAAAGATGTTGGAAAAATTAAATGTAGAGGAAATACGCCCCTCTACCCGCAAATACCCGGGCATCATTTTTCAGATGGAGCGCGAGCCGGGCAACCAAATCCTCGAGGTGAAAGGATTACGTGCCACAACGGACGACGGGACCGTGCTTTTCAACGACGTGAACTTTACCGTAGAAAAAGGAGATAAAATCGTTTTCCTGAGCCGCGACCCGCGTGCCATGACGGCTTTTTTTGAAATCATCAACGGTAACCGTAAAGCACAAGGAGGCGACTACAAATGGGGAGTGACCATTACTACGGCATATTTGCCTCTCGACAACACCCGTTTCTTCGAAAGCGATTTGAATCTTGTGGATTGGTTGAGCCAGTTCGGTGAAGGTAACGAAGTTTACTTCAAGAGCTTCCTCGGAAGAATGCTGTTCTCGGGAGAAGAGGTAATGAAGAAAGTCAACGTGCTTTCGGGAGGAGAGAAGATGCGTTGTATGATAGCCCGCATGCAGTTGAAAAACGCCAACTGTCTCGTTTTGGACACCCCGACAAATCATCTGGATTTGGAAAGCATCCAGGCTTTCAACAACAACCTGAAGCTGTTCAAAGGCAACATCTTGTTCTCCAGCCATGACCACGAGTTCATCGAAACCGTAGCCAACCGTATCATCGAACTCACTCCCAACGGCATTATCGACAAGATGATGGAATACGACGAGTACATTGCCAGCGACCACATCAAGGAACTTAAAACAAGAATGTACGGGGATTAAAAAATATTTTTGAGGAACAAAAGCCGAATGGCAAACTATTTGTAGGGTATTTAGCGACTAAATACCCTTTTAAAATATTGCATCATGGAAAAAAATAAAGATATGAACGAAGAAGAGTTGAAAGCCCAACAAGAAGAAACCTTGGATAATGTAGCGACCTCACAACAAGACGAAGGCGACAAAGCTGAAGAACAACCGGCAAAGGAAATGTCCGTGGAAGACAAATTGGCTGCAGCAGAAACCAAAGTGGCAGAACTGCAAGACAAATACCTGCGTCAGGTTGCCGAATTTGACAATTACCGCAAACGTACCATCAAAGAAAAGGCTGAATTGATTTTGAACGGGGCGGAAAAAACCATCACAGCCATACTTCCCATATTGGACGACATGGAACGTGCATTGAAGAATATGGACAAGATGGAAGACGTGGCTGCCGTAAAAGAAGGCGTGGACTTGATATTCCAGAAATTCGTGAAAATCTTGGGCGAACAGGGGGTCAAGAAAATAGAGACCGAAAATGCCGATTTCAATACGGATTTGCATGAGGCTATTGCCCAAGTGCCGGCTCCTTCGGACGAAATGAAAGGTAAAATTATCGACTGCGTCAAAACAGGCTATACTTTAAATGAAAAGGTGATTCGCCACTCTCAAGTGGCCGTAGGACTTTAAACCGCAATGAAATATGGCGAAACGTGACTATTATGAAGTGTTAAGCGTTTCAAAAAACGCCTCGGACGACGAGATAAAAAAGGCTTATAAGAAAATGGCTATCAAATATCATCCCGACCGCAATCCGGATGACAAGGAAGCCGAAGCCAAATTCAAGGAAGCAGCAGAAGCATACGACGTGCTCCGCGACCCGCAAAAACGTGCCCGCTACGACCAGTTCGGACCGGAAGGCGTAAATGGTGCAGGCGGATTCGGAGGCGGCGGCATGAACATGGATGATATCTTCTCCATGTTTGGCGACATTTTCGGAGGCCATGGCGGATTTGGTGGCTTTGGTGGAGGCGGCAGAGCCCGGAAACCCCAATACAGGGGGGGGGATCTTCGCCTTAAAGTGAGAATGACGCTTCAGGAAATAGCCACAGGAGTAACCAAGAAATTCAAGGTCAAAAAGAAAGTGGCCTGCCCGCATTGCCACGGGAGCGGAGCTGAAGGCAGCGGTGCTACCGAGACATGCCCGACATGCCACGGTAACGGCTTCGTCGTAAAAACCCAACAGAGTATTTTCGGCATGATGCAAACACAAGCCGTTTGCCCCACGTGTGGCGGAGAAGGAACCATCATAAAGAACAAGTGCAAAGAATGCGGAGGGGAAGGTGTCGTCAACGGCGAAGAAGTCATTGAAGTGAAAATTCCCGCCGGCGTAGGAGACGGCATGGTCGTCACCGTCACGGGAAAAGGCCATGCTGCCCGACGTAACGGAGTCCCGGGAGACATTCAAGTTTATATCGAAGAAGAACCGCACAAGGAACTCTTACGGGAAGACAATAATCTGATATACAATTTACTTTTGGATGTCCCCACTGCGGCATTGGGCGGCGATGCGGAAATCCCGACCATCGACGGAAAAGTAAAAATCAAAATAGAACCGGGCACACAACCGGGCAAGGTGGTACGCTTGAGAGGCAAGGGGCTGCCTGCCGTACAAGGTTACGGATACGGCACAGGAGACCTTATCGTAAATATCAGTGTGTATATTCCGGAAGCTTTGAGCAAAGACGAAAAGAAGACGTTGGAAGAGATGAAGAAGAGTGACAACTTCGCTCCGAATCCTTCCATTAAGGAAAAGATATTCAGAAAGTTCAAAAGCTATTTTGAATAAAAGCCATAAATAAGGAGATGACGTATAAAGAAGCCACAACATACTTGTTCGACAGTGTGCCCATGTTCCAAAATGTAGGAGGAACAGCTTACAAAGAAGGACTAAGCAACACTTTGCTGTTGGATGAACATTTTGGTCATCCTCACCGCAAATTCAAAACCATCCACGTGGGGGGCACTAACGGCAAGGGCTCGTGCAGCCATACATTGGCAGCCATACTTCAAACCGCAGGTTACAAAGTGGGCCTTTATACGTCACCTCACCTGACCGATTTCAGGGAGCGCATACGGGTAAACGGAAAAATGATACCGGAATGCGAAGTGGTTTCTTTTGTCGAAGACGAACGCTCTTTCTTCGAGCCTCTGCACCCTTCTTTCTTTGAATTGACCACGGCTTTGGCTTTCAAATATTTTGCGAAGGCCGAAGTGGATGTGGCCGTTATCGAAGTAGGCATGGGAGGACGCTTGGACTGCACCAACATCATTACTCCGGATTTGTCCGTCATTACCAATATCAGCTTAGACCATGTGCAATTTCTGGGAAACACCCTTACGAAAATTGCCGGAGAGAAAGCAGGAATCATCAAGCCCGGAGTTCCAGTGGTCATCGGCGAGACTACCGAAGAAACGAAAAAGGTCTTCAAGGATAAATCACTGGAGATGAATGCTCCAATAAGATTTGCAGAAGAAGAGCATGAAGTCATCTCATCCCGTTCGGAAGGCAATACGCGTGTGTACGAGACCCTTCATTACGGAAGTTTTATAGGCGAACTGGGGGGGCTCTGCCAGGAAAAGAATACGGCAACCATACTCACGGCTATCGACGAACTTCGAAAAGCCGGTTATACTATCGCACAAGAGCATATCCGAATCGGCTTTGGACAAGTTTGCAAACTCACCGGCCTACGAGGCCGTTGGCAACAAGTCGGAATGTCCCCCACCATAATCTGCGACACAGGACATAACACAGGAGGGATAAGTTATATTGCCGACCAACTGAGAGGTATCCAGGCCGATAAGCTCCACATTGTAATAGGTATGGTAAATGACAAAGACATTCATTCCGTTCTACGACAGCTTCCCCAATGCGCTACCTATTATTTCACGAAAGCAAACGTTAAACGGGCACTTGACGAACACACTCTTCAAACACTTGCTAAAGAAGCCGGATTAAGAGGAACTTCCTGGCCCGACGTAAGGTCTGCCTTTCAGGCGGCACGGCAATCTTCTACGAAAAAGGATCTGATTTTCGTAGGAGGTAGCACGTTCATTGTGGCCGACTTTTTAGCCTTTTATCACCCGGAACAAGCATAATCTGCAAATCTTCTCATTTCTGCATCATCTTTTTCCCCGAAATCTTTTGCAATAAGAAAGTTTTTTTCTTATTTTGCATAACGATAATTTAACTTTAAATCATAAGTCGGATGAGTTTAAAAAATATTAGTGGTCTTAAAAGAGAAGATTTTCAAGCAGAAGTTCAGGGCAAACAAACAGATTTGTTTATTCTGAGAAACAATAAGGGTTGTGAAGTTGCCATTACAAATTACGGAGGAGCACTGGTTGCCATTATGGTTCCTGACCGTGACGGAAAAATGGCAAATGTCATTCAAGGACATGACAACATTCAGGAGGTCATCAGTAGTCCGGAGCCATTCCTCAGTACTCTGATAGGCCGTTACGGTAATCGTATCTGTAAAGGTAAATTTACGTTAGAAGGAAAAGAGTATTCATTGACGATCAACAATGGTCCGAATAGTCTCCACGGTGGTCCCACCGGATGTCATGCCCGTGTATGGGACGCAGAGCAAACGGACGAACGGACATTGCGCCTGCATTACGTCTTCGCAGACGGCGAAGAAGGTTTTCCCGGGAAATTGGACATGAATGTCGTTTATTCGTTTACCGACGACAATGAATTGGTAATCGAATACAAGGGAACCACCGACAAAACAACTATCGTCAATATGACCAATCACGGTTTCTTCAGTCTGGCCGGTATTGCCAACCCTACTCCTACTATTGAAAAACTGCAATGTCAGATTAATGCCGATTACTTCATTCCTATTGATAACACCTCTATTCCTACAGGAGAAATCAAACCTGTAAAAGGTACTCCTTTTGATTTCACAACCTCGCATGAAATCGGCGAACGCATAGATGCCGATGACGAACAGACGCGGAATGGAGCCGGCTACGACCATTGCTTCGTACTCAATAAGAGAGAAGTAGGCGAACTGAGTTTTGCAGCTAAAATATACGAACCTGTTTCCGGTCGTACAATGGAAGTTTATACCACCGAACCTGGAGTTCAAGTATATACGGATAATTGGGCCGACGGATACAAGGGACAGTTAGGCGCAACATTCCCGCGTCGAAGCGCAATTTGTTTTGAAGCCCAGCATTTCCCCGATTCCCCCAATCGCCCTTACTTTCCGTCTGTAGTTCTGAAACCGGGCGAAACTTATACCCAAACAACAATCTATAAATTCGGAATTGAAAAATAAGTGAAACAATAATAGACAAACAAATCTTAAAAAAACAAATTATCAAATGACTCAAAAAACACAACCGAACTACACGTTCGCTCTCACGGTGGTCATTATCGTTTGCTTCCTTATCGGTTTCGTAACGACAATGAACAATTCTATGATTGGATTCTGCAAGACGGTATTCAACCTGACAGAAGCACAGGGACAACTTGTTAACTCCGCTTTTTATGGAGCTTATGCCTTGTCTATTCCCTTTGCTCTTATGATGAACAAGATTGGTTATAAGATGACATTGGTTCTCGGCTTGGCCGTTGTCGGATTGGGTTTCGTAATCAATTACTTTGGTATATCAACGAATTTGGATGCCGCCCAGACGACCATCTATAATATCTTCTTAGCCAGTATGTGTTGTGTGGCATTGGGTATCGTCATGTTGCAACTCGTAGCGAATCCGTACGTAATGGTATTAGGTACACCAGAGAAAGGTGCATTCCGTATGACGTTAAGCCAAGCCTTAAATTCTGTAGCCACGACATTGGCTCCGATGTTTATTACCTATTTTATTATTGCAGGTAAATCGGAAGATCAATTAAGCGGAAATGATGTGACCGTTCCTTTCTTGGGATTGGGCATTTTTACTTTCCTGCTTTGCATCATTCTTTACTTCTTGAAACTTCCGGAAATCAAAGAAGAAGAGCAAGCTGCCGACAATGGTGACACACGAGAATACAAATCGAGCGTGTTCAAATACCCCCACGTATGGTTCGGTGCTTTTGCCATCTTTATGTATATGGGATTGGAAATCGGTATCCCGTCCATGTTGTCTGCTTATTTCGACAGCAAGCCTGATTTGGGCGGTAAAGCCGAAGACTTCCTGCCGTTGTATTGGGGCGGTATGATGGTTGGACGTTTCATCGGTGCCGGTGTGTTAAGCAAATACCAACCACGCCATTTGTTGACGGTTTGCCTTCTCGGAGGTGCGGCATGCGTCGGCATTTCATTCGTTCTGCCGGGGATGGCAGCCGTATACGCCATGTTGGCAGCCGGCTTGTTCCACTCCGTGATGTGGCCGCTTATCTTCAACCTCGGTTTACAGGAATTGGGTCCGCATACAAAAGCTGCCAGTGGTATCATTAACATGGGTGTAATCGGTGCAGCCACACTGCCTTTGTTGATGGGTGTCGTAGTAGACCATACAGGTGTAGGCATGGCTATCTGCATGATGTTCATCTACTACCTGTATGTCATTTGGTTCTGCTGGAAAGGTTCTAAAGTAGGACTTAAAGGATAAGAAAAATCTCTTTTTATTAACCTCATAAAATAAATGGATTATGAAATTGACAATAGATGATGTAAGAAGCCGTTTCATTGAACACTTTGATGGAACAACCGGTTCTGTATATGCTTCTCCGGGTCGTATCAACCTCATCGGTGAACACACTGATTATAATGACGGATTTGTATTCCCCGGTGCTGTTCAACAAGGCATGATTGCTGAAATAAAAGTAAATGGAACAAGAAACGTACGTGCCTACTCTATCGATTTGAAAGATTACGTAGAGTTTTCTTTAGACGATGAAAAAGGACCGAAAGCAAGTTGGGCCCGCTACATTTTCGGCGTATGTCGGGAAATGATGGCATTGGGTATTCCCGTAGAAGGCTTTAATACAGCATTTGCAGGCGATGTTCCTCTCGGAGCAGGAATGTCTTCTTCTGCAGCACTGGAAAGCGTATATGCTTTTGCACTCAACGATATGTTCGGCGAAAACAAAATAGACAAAATGACATTGGCTAAAGTCGGACAAGCTACAGAACATAAATATTTGGGATGCAATTGCGGTATTATGGACCAATTCGCTTCTGTTCATGGTAAAGCAGGCAGCCTGATGCGTTTGGATTGCCGCAGCGGTGAATTCGAATACTTCCCGTTCGATCCGAAGGGCTATAAATTGGTATTAGTAAACTCTTGTGTAAAGCACGAACTTGTAGGTTCTCCCTACAATGACCGCCGCAGAAGTTGCGAAAACGTAGCCGCAGTCATCAACAAGCACCATCCTGAAGTGAAGAGCTTACGCGATGCAGACTATGCGATGTTGGATGAAGTGAAGAACGAAGTATCGGCAGAGGATTTCATGCGAGCTAAATATGTCATTGGCGAAAAAGAACGTGTCTTGGCTGTCTGTGATGCCTTAGAGAAAGGCGACTATGAAACCGTAGGACAGAAAATGTACGAAACCCATTACGGTCTGAGCAAAGAATACGAAGTTTCTTGCCCTGAATTGGACTTCCTGAATGATATAGCAAAAGAAGAAGGCGTAACCGGTTCTCGTATTATGGGAGGAGGTTTCGGAGGTTGCACCATCAATCTTGTAAGTGATGAACTTTATGACAACTTCGTAAAAGTAGTCAAATCGAAGTTCAAAGAAAAATTCGGTAAAGAACCGGTCATTATTGATGTAGTCATAGAAGACGGTTCCAGAAAACTCTGCTAAAAACAAAATCTTAGCATCTTATTTATGTAGAAAAAGGGAATCATTACAATGTAGTGATTCCCTTTTTATTAACGTAACCCACAACTGAATAAAACGATGTCCTATCCAGCATAGTTTTCTATGACTGCACGTTTTTTAATAAACTATAACATAGAAAAAGAATAAAAAGAAGTGTAAGGCATACACCTTATGCCTAAAAACATATATATTTGCAATAGAAATACGAGATAAAGTCGTAACTTTACATTCAATTTAAATCTTTTAATTCATTCACCATGAAAAAAGAAAGAAATGCAATCTTAGGTGTAGGACTTATCACAGTTCTTTTGGCTTCATGCAGCCAACAACCTCAAAGTAATTTAACCGTTTCAGGACTTGATCCGCAGAACTTCGTAGCTGATGTAAAAGGCAAACCGACAAGCTTGTACACTCTTAAAAATTCCAATGGAATGGAAGTTTGTGTCACAAACTTTGGCGGACGAATCGTATCTATTATGGTACCAGACAAAAATGATTCCTTACGCGATGTCGTGTTAGGTTTCGACAGTATAGCCGATTACATTAACAAACCCAGTGATTTCGGAGCCGCAATAGGTCGCTATGCCAACCGAATAAATAAAGGCAGAATTGTTATTGACGGGGATTCTGTTCAATTGCCCACCAATAATTTTGGCCATTGTCTGCATGGAGGGCCTCAAGGATGGCAATATCAAGTGTATGAGGGAAAACAGTTGAACGATACGACACTGACTATGACGATGTATTCTCCTGACGGAGACCAAAACTTCCCAGGAGCTGTAACTGCAACGGTGACCTATACCCTAAGCGGTGATAATGCCTTGGACATAAAGTACGATGCAACCACAGATAAGAAGACCGTCATCAATATGACCAACCATTCTTATTTCAACTTATCAGGCAATCCGTCCCAACCAGCTACCGATCATATTTTATATATCAATGCGGACAACTATACTCCTGTAGACAGTACATATATGACTACGGGCGAAATCGTTACGGTAAAAGAAACTCCAATGGATTTTACTACTCCGAAAGCCGTAGGACAGGATATAGACAAATTTGATTTTATCCAACTGAAAAACGGCAACGGTTATGACCATAATTGGGTATTGAACACCCAAGGAGATATCAACCAATTGGCAGCTAAGCTTACTTCGCCTACAAGTGGAATCTCATTGGAAGTTTATACGAATGAACCCGGCATTCAAGTCTACAGCGGAAACTTCTTGGATGGCACATTAAGTGGAAAGAAAGGAATCGTATACAACCAGCGTGCTTCCGTTTGTCTCGAAACCCAGCACTACCCCGATAGTCCGAATAAACCGGAATGGCCTTCGGTAATACTGGAGCCGGGACAGACTTATCACAGCGAATGTATTTTCAAATTCACAGTGGAGAAATAATTATCATTAACTAATATCATCAAACAAAAACAAAGACATGAATTGGAATTCAAGTGAATTTATATGGCTCGATTGGTTAGTTCTCGCCACCGGAGTCATAGCGATTGTATGGGCAGTATACCGTTCCATTAAAAAAGACAAAGAGAAAATGCAAGGAGCCGATAGCCAAGACTATCTTTTCGGAAAGGGAGAACCTTGGTACATTATTGGTGCGGCTATTTTTGCAGCGAACATCGGTTCCGAGCATCTTGTTGGTTTGGCTGGCACAGGAGCTAAAGACGGTGTAGGCATGGCTCATTGGGAGATGCAGGGTTGGATGATTCTGATATTGGGATGGTTGTTTGTCCCTTTCTACCAACTGTTGAACAATAAAATGGGAAAAATCATTACCATGCCAGATTTTCTGAAGTTCCGCTACACTCAGCGTACTGGTTCATGGTTGTCCATCATTACATTGATTGCTTACGTACTGACTAAAGTTTCCGTTACAGCTTTTACCGGTGGTATTTTTTTCGAATATCTCCTTGGACTTCCGTTCTGGTATGGTGCCATTGGCCTTATTGTCATTACGGCAATATTCACGGTATTCGGCGGTATGAAAGGAGTGATGACTTTGTCTGCTATCCAAACTCCTATTCTTATCATAGGCTCATTCCTTGTGTTATTCCTTGGTTTGAACATGTTAGGTGATGGCAGTATCACTGAAGGTTGGTCACAAATGATGACAGTCTGCAATGCCGCCCACGATGGTTTCGGAACGACTCACATGTTCCACACAGATCCCGCCGATCCCATGTATCCGCAATTCCCTGGTTATGTGGTCTTCCTAGGTGCATCAATCATCGGTTTCTGGTATTGGTGTACAGACCAACATATTGTACAACGCGTACTCGGACAAACCAAAGGTGAAGATAACGGTAAAGTTATGGCACGCGCGCGCCGTGGTACAATCGCAGCCGGTTATTTCAAACTTCTTCCGGTTTTCATGTTCCTCATTCCCGGTATGGTAGCTTTTGCACTTTCTCAAAAAGCCGGTAGTGGTATTGTCATGGATATCACTAATACCCATGACACCGACGGAGCTTTTGCCATGATGGTAAAGAACATTCTCCCGGCTGGTATTAAAGGTATTGTGACTATCGGTTTTATCTGTGCACTCGTAGCTTCTTTAGCTGCATTCTTCAACAGCTGTGCCACCTTGTTTACAGAGGATTTCTATAAGCCCATGAAAAAGGGCATGAGTGAAAGCCACTACGTATTGATAGGGCGTATAGCTACTGTAGTAGTCGTACTTCTCGGATTGGCATGGATGCCCATCATGATGAACATGGGTAACTTATACTCATACCTTCAAGATATCCAATCCTTGATCGCTCCAGCCATGGTAGCCGTCTTCACTCTTGGTATATTCTCCAAGAGAATCACCCCGAAGGCTGGTGAATGGGGACTGATTGGCGGTTTTTTAATCGGGATGGTACGTTTGCTCACCAACGTCATTACCGACTCCGGTAAGGCGGTTATGGATGGTGCATTTTGGGAATACACCAGTTGGTTCTGGCAAACCAATTGGCTCATCTTCGAGGTTTGGTTGCTCGTATTCATCATCATCCTGATGTACATTGTATCAATGTTCACAGCGAAACCATCTGCTGAACAGATTGCTGCTATCACCTTTACAGGCGATTACAAGAAGACCATCCGTGAAAGTTGGAACGTATGGGATGTTATAGCTTCTTTGGGGGTCATCGTTCTCTGTGCTTTATTCTATGCTTATTTCTGGTAATACAAACATAGATAATGACCACCTATTATAATATAAACCCTCAATTCTACGTTTCCGTAGATTGCATCATATTCGGCTTTGACAAGGGCAGTTTAAAACTGCTCTTGCTCAAGCGGAATTTCGAACCGGCAAAGGGAAGTTGGTCCTTAATGGGTGGATTCGTACAAGACGGTGAAAGCGTAGACGATGCAGCCAAAAGAGTTTTGGCGGAACTGACCGGCCTCGAAAACGTATATATGGAACAGGTCGGAACTTTCGGAGAAGTAGACCGTGACCCGGGGGAGAGAGTAATATCCGTGGCATATTATGCATTAATCAACATCAATGAATATGACCGGAATCTGGTACAGCAACATAATGCGCATTGGGCAGAAATCAACGAAATTCCACCACTTGTTTTCGACCATCCCCAAATGGTAAAACAAGCCCGAATTATGCTGCAAAAGAAAGCCTCTTCCGAACCCATCGGTTTCAACCTTTTGCCAAGCCTGTTCACTCTGTTCCAACTACAAAGCTTGTACGAAGCCATTTACGGAGAACCTTTAGATAAACGGAATTTCCGCAAACGGGTTGCAGACTTGAACTATATCGAAAAAACAGATAAGATTGATAAAACAGGGTCAAAACGGGGAGCCGCTTTATATAAGTTCAACGAGAACGCTTACCGTAAAGCCCCTAAATTTAAATTATGAACTATGTTAGAAGAACTCAAAGAAAAGGTATATCAAGCCAATCTTGATTTAGTGAAACAAGGTTTGGTTATCTTCACATGGGGTAATGTATCAGGCATAGACCGTGAAAAGGGACTCGTAGTCATCAAACCGAGCGGCGTGGACTATGATACGATGAAAGCCTCGGATATGGTTGTGGTAGATTTGGAAAGCGGTAAAGTGGTAGAAGGAGAATTGAATCCTTCATCCGACACACCGACACATCTTGTCCTCTACAAAGCTTTCCCGAACATTCAAGGAGTAGTCCACACCCACTCCACTTATGCTACCGCATGGGCTCAGGCCGGCAAAGACATCCCCAATATCGGGACGACACACGCCGATTATTTCCACGAAGCTATCCCCTGCACCTCCGACATGACAAAGGCAGAAGTAGAAGGACAATATGAGTTGGAAACCGGCAATGTTATCGTTAAACGGTTTGAAGGGATTAACCCTGACCACACACCGGGAGTATTGGTAAAGAATCACGGTCCGTTCAGTTGGGGTACGAGTCCGGCCAATGCCGTTTACAATGCCAAAGTGATGGAGCAGTGTGCCAAAATGGCTTTCGTGTCCTTTATGGTAAACCCCGAAACCACAATGAATCCGCTGCTCATCGAGAAGCATTATAACCGTAAACACGGACCGAACGCTTACTACGGACAGAAAAAGAAATAAACAAAGTATATTAACTAACAAATCTTTAACAATTTAAAATTTTTATCATGAACGCATTTGATCAATATGAAGTATGGTTTGTTACGGGAGCACAGCTTCTGTACGGTGGTGACGCAGTAGTAGCAGTCGACGGTCACTCCACTCAAATGGTTAACGGTTTGAATGCCTCCGGCAAACTCCCCGTTAAAGTAGTATATAAAGGAACGGCCAATTCGTCCAAAGAAGTGGAAGCCGTATTTAAAGCGGCCAACAATGACGAAAAGTGCATTGGCGTAATCACGTGGATGCACACGTTCTCACCGGCTAAAATGTGGATACACGGTTTGCAACAACTGAAAAAGCCGTTGCTTCACCTCCACACTCAGTTCAACAAAGAGATACCTTGGGATACCATGGATATGGACTTTATGAACTTGAACCAATCTGCTCACGGCGACCGCGAATTCGGACACATCTGTACCCGTATGCGTATCCGCCGTAAAGTAGTTGTAGGTTATTGGCAAGATGAGGATACTCAGCACAAGATTGCCGTATGGATGCGTGTTTGTGCCGCATGGGCTGATGCACAAGACATGTTGATTATCCGTTTCGGCGATCAGATGAACAATGTAGCCGTAACAGATGGGGATAAAGTCGAAGCAGAACAGCGCATGGGTTATCATGTAGACTACTGTCCGGTTAGCGAACTGATGCAATATCATACGGAAGTAAAAGATGCCGATGTAGAAGCTTTAGTGAAAACCTATTTTAATGAATATGACCACGATGCCGCATTGGAAGACAAGACCACAGAAGCTTATCAAAAGGTGTGGAACTCAGCTAAGGCTGAACTCTCCCTGCGAGCCATCTTGAAAGCCAAAGGAGCCAAAGGCTTTACAACAAACTTCGATGACTTGGGACAAACAGACGGCAGTCATTTCGACCAGATTCCCGGCTTGGCTTCACAACGTTTGATGGCCGATGGTTATGGTTTCGGAGCCGAAGGCGACTGGAAATCTGCCGCTCTCTACCGTACGGTATGGGTAATGAACCAAGGTTTGCCTACAGGTTGCTCATTCTTGGAGGACTACACATTGAATTTCAATGGAGAGAACAGTTCTATCCTGCAAGCTCACATGTTGGAGGTTTGTCCGCTCATTGCAGCTCAAAAGCCTCGTTTGGAAGTACACTTCCTCGGCATTGGTATTCGCAAGAGCCAGACAGCCCGCTTGGTCTTCACGTCTAAAGTAGGTACAGGATGTACTGCCACCGTAGTGGATTTGGGCAACCGTTTCCGCCTCATTGTAAACGATGTAGAATGTATCGAACCGAAACCTCTGCCCAAGCTCCCTGTAGCTTCCGCATTGTGGAAACCCATGCCGAACTTCGAAATCGGCGCAGGTGCCTGGATTTTGGCCGGTGGTACACACCATTCTTGCTTCTCATACGACTTGACAGCCGAATATTGGGAAGACTACGCCGAAATCTCCGGTATCGAAATGGTACACATCAACAAAGACACCACCATCAGCGAGTTCAAGAAGGAACTCCGTATGAACGAAGTGTATTATATGCTGAACAAAGCACTTTGCTAATAGCATACCAGCAAAGGATTTAAAATTAAAAGTGCTCGGCGAGCAATCGTTTGCAGCACTTTTAATTTATTCATTTATTATTGTTATACTTTAATTTATAGGGTTAAATATGAAAACAGATGCTAAGTCAACCATCGAAACCGGAAAAGCTATCCTGGGTATAGAATTCGGTTCTACACGAATCAAGGCGGTCCTGATCGACCCTGAGAACCACCCTATCGCCCAAGGAAGTCATACTTGGGAAAACCAGTTGGTAGATGGCCTTTGGACATACAGTATAGAAGAAATATGGTATGGACTGCAAGATTGTTATGCCGATCTCCGTGCCAATGTAAAAAAGCAATATGACACAGAGATAGAGACCTTGGCAGCCATTGGCGTCAGCGCTATGATGCACGGCTACATGGCATTTGATAAGAATGAAGAGATTCTGGTTCCTTTCCGTACATGGAGAAACACCAACACCGGGCAAGCCGCTGCAGCTCTATCCGAGCTTTTTGTCTACAACATCCCTCTCAGATGGAGCATCTCTCATTTATATCAGGCCATACTGAACAACGAAAAACATGTCAACGAGATAGATTTCCTGACTACACTTGCAGGTTACGTACACTGGCAACTTACGGGTGAAAAGGTATTGGGTATTGGCGATGCATCCGGCATGCTTCCCATCGACCCGGCCACCAAGAACTATTCGGCTGAAATGGTAGCTAAATTCGACAAACTGGTTGCCCCCAAAGGATATTCATGGAAACTGGAAGACATTCTCCCCAAAGTATTGAATGCCGGAGAAAATGCAGGTTGCCTTACTCCTGAAGGGGTCAAAAGACTGGACGTATCCGGCAATTTGAAAGCAGGCATACCGCTTTGTCCCCCAGAGGGTGACGCGGGAACCGGTATGGTGGCCACTAATGCCGTCAAACAACGTACCGGAAATGTTTCGGCCGGAACTTCTTCGTTCTCCATGATCGTATTGGAAAAGGAACTGTCCAAACCTTACGAGATGATAGACATGGTCACCACGCCGGACGGAAGCCTCGTCGCCATGGTACACTGTAACAACTGTACTTCCGACCTCAACGCATGGGTCAACCTTTTCAAGGAGTTCCAAGAACTTCAGGGCCAGCCCGTCGATATGGACGACATATACGGCAAGCTTTACAACCACGCACTTACAGGTCATGCGGATTGCGGAGGACTCGTATCATACAATTATTTCTCCGGAGAACCCGTCACTGGACTTGCCGAAGGCAGACCTTTGTTCGTGCGTTCAGCCAATGACAAATTCAATCTGGCCAACTTCATGAGAGCCCATTTGTATGCTTCTGTCGGTGTTCTTAAAATAGGAAATGATATCCTCTTCAACGAGGAAAAAATCAGAGTGGACCGGATTACCGGCCACGGGGGCTTGTTCCGTACCAAGGGAGTAGGCCAACGGGTTTTGGCAGCAGCCATAAATTCTCCGATATCTGTCATGGAAACAGCCGGAGAAGGCGGTGCATGGGGTATCGCCCTATTGGGTTCCTACCTTGTAAACAACGAAAAGAAACAATCACTGGCAGACTTCTTGGATGAACATGTCTTTGCCGGTGATGCAGGCGTAGAGGTTTCACCCACAGCAGAGGACGTGGAAGGCTTCAACAAATATATTGAAAACTATAAGGCCGGACTGCCCATTGAAGAAGCAGCCGTTCGGTTCAAAAGATAAATATTCGGAAGAAAACCATTATCTTTGTCCTTATAAAATACAAAAGACAGGCTTTAAAACTGTTTAAGTATGGATTCAATTTAAAATTTAATGAATATGAATAGTAAACAAGTAATGAACCACGCAGCCGACAACATCCGTATCTTGGCTGCGTCCATGGTTGAAAAAGCCAAATCCGGCCATCCGGGCGGTGCAATGGGTGGTGCCGATTTCATCAATGTATTGTACTCTGAATTTTTGCAGTACGACCCGGCTAATCCGAAATGGGAAGGACGCGACCGTTTTTTCCTCGACCCCGGCCACATGGCTCCCATGCTCTATTCCCAGTTGGCGCTTATCGGTAAGTTCACATTGGATGAACTGAAACAGTTGCGCCAGTGGGGCTCCCCCACCCCGGGCCATCCCGAAGTAGACGTAATGCGTGGCATCGAAAACACTTCCGGCCCGTTGGGACAGGGACACGTGTTTGCCGTAGGTGCCGCCATCGCTGCCAAGTTCTTGGCCGCACGTACCGGTAATCCGACTTTTGCCAAAGAGACTATCTACGCATATATTTCCGACGGAGGCATTCAGGAAGAAATCTCCCAAGGTGCCGGCCGTATTGCCGGCTGCCTCGGTTTGGACAACCTGGTCATGTTCTACGACTCCAACGACATCCAGCTTTCTACCGAAACCAAGGATGTAACGACCGAAGACACGGCCATGAAATACCGTGCATGGAACTGGAACGTCATTGAAATCAACGGTAACGACTGCGAACAGATTCGCGAAGCACTGAATGCAGCCAAGGCAGAGAACCAACGTCCTACGTTGATTATCGGCAAGTGCATCATGGGTAAGGGTGCCCGCAAGGACGACAATTCCTCTTACGAACATAACTGCAAGACGCACGGTGCCCCTCTCGGTGGAGATGCCTATAAGAACACCATGGTGAACCTCGGTGCAGACCCGGAAAATCCGTTCGTGATTTTCGACGACGTGAAGGAACTTTACGCCAAACGTGCCGAAGAACTGAAAGGTATCGTAGCCGCCCGCGTGGAAGAAGAAAAAGCATGGGCTTCCGCCCATCCCGAAAAGGCCGCACAACAGGCAGAATGGTTCAGCGGTGCAGCCCCCAAGGTAGACTGGACGGCCATCAAACAGAAAACAGGCGACGCCACCCGTAACGCCTCTGCTGCCGTACTGAGCGCATTGGCAGAACAAGTGCCCAACATGATTTGCGCTTCGGCCGACCTTTCCAATTCCGATAAGACCGACGGTTTCCTGAAGAAGACCCACGCTTTCACCTCCGGTGATTTCAGCGGCGCGTTCTTCCAAGCCGGTGTAGCGGAGTTGACTATGGCTTGCTGCTGCATCGGTATGATGCTCCACGGCGGTGTCATCGCTGCGTGCGGTACGTTCTTCGTATTCTCCGACTACATGAAACCGGCCGTACGTATGGCAGCCTTGATGCAGGTACCAGTGAAGTTCATTTGGACACACGACGCATTCCGTGTAGGCGAAGACGGCCCGACCCACGAACCGGTTGAACAGGAGGCCCAAATCCGCTTGATGGAGAAATTGAAAAACCATCACGGCCAGAATTCCCTCCTCGTACTCCGTCCTGCTGATGCAGAAGAGACCACGGTGTGCTGGAAGCTCGCCATGGAGAATACCGACACGCCGTCTGCCCTTATCCTTTCCCGCCAAAACATCGAAATGTTGCCGGAAGGAAATGACTACGGCCAGGCAGCCAAAGGTGCTTATATCGTAGCCGGTTCCGATGAGAATCCTGATGTTATCCTCGTCGCTTCAGGTTCCGAAGTATCCACACTCGTGGCCGGTGCCGCCCTGCTGCGTGCCGACGGCATGAAAGTACGCATCGTGAGCTGCCCGTCAGAAGGCTTGTTCCGCAGTCAGTGCCCGTGCTATCAGGAAGAGATTCTGCCTGCCGGCGCCAAGATATTCGGCCTCACCGCCGGTCTGCCCGTCAACCTCCAAGGTCTGGTAGGTGCCAACGGCAAGGTGTTCGGCCTGGAAAGCTTCGGTTTCTCGGCTCCCTACAAGGTGCTTGATGAAAAACTCGGCTTCACGGCGCAGAACGTGTACAACCAAGTCAAAGAAATGCTCTGATGATGGAAGTGAAGACTGTCGGTCTAGCCTCAGACCACGCAGGATACGCACTCAAGCAGTTCGTGAAGGAATACCTCGCCGAAAAAGGTTATGCCTATAAGGATTTCGGCACGGATTCCGAAGCCAGTTGCGACTATGCCGACTATGCCCATCTTTTGGCCCAAGCCGTAGAAGACGGGGAATGCTATCCGGGCATAGCCATCTGCGGCAGCGGCGAAGGCATCAGCATGACGCTGAACAAGCACCAAGGCATACGCGCAGGCTTGAGCTGGATTCCGGAAATCGCCCATTTGTGCCGTCAGCACAACGATGCCAATGTGCTGGTCATGCCGGGACGTTTCATCGACACGGACATGGCGCGTAAGATCATGGACGAATTCTTCGCCACGGATTTTGAGGGCGGTCGCCATCAAAGACGGATAGACAAGATGCCGGTGAAATAATCCGCATCTTTCCCTTTTTACATCATACAGCCGTAATTCCTTATAAAGGATTGCGGCTGTATTTCTAATATGGAAGATATACTCGGAAAAATCCCTTTCCTATCCTTCTTAATCACGGGAAAATCATTACATTTGCACATAAGCTTGAACCAACGGCTTTGCAAGACGAAACTCAAAAGAAAAACATCATGAAAAGAATGCTACTTTGGCTGAATGTCATTTTCATCCTTTGCTCATCTTCTCCGGCGCAAAACTCAACCGATGTACCGGGCATAGACACTCTCGCCTCCCGTGTAAAACTTTTCGGAGAAACCCTACCACAAGAGAAAGTATACCTACATATAGACAATACTTGCTATTTCGTGGGCGACACCATTTGGTACAAAGGCTACGTGACCCGCAGCGACAAAGGAACCCTCACGGACTTGAGCCGTATCCTATACGTGGAATTGCTCACGCCGGACGGTTATCTGGTGGAACGCCAGCAACTGGAAATGCCGGACGGCACAGCACACGGTGCTTTTCTCCTCACCGACTCCCTGTACGCCGGATATTACGAACTGCGCGCCTATACGCGTTGGATGCTGAACTTCGGCCGTTACGAGCATCCTCACTCTCCTTATACCGAAGAGATGTTTTATAATAAACAGATGGCCAAGGATTACTTTCGCGACTACGACAAACTTTACTCACGCGTGTTTCCCGTATTCGACCGTCCGTCCTCTCCCGGCATTTACCCAAAAGACATGACGCTCCGCCCCCTGCGGCGATACTTCCGTGCGCAGAAAGGGAAACCGGACATGGACTTGAAATTCTATCCGGAAGGGGGCGCACTCGTGGCCGGACTACCCGGACACGTGGCCTTCGAACTGAACGACGAAAACGGACAGCATGTCGCAGCAGAAGTTACGATATACAATCGCCATAAGCAAATTATTGCACGTACTCATACCGTCCATCGCGGACGCGGCACATTCGTCATCCCCCAAGTCTCAGCCGAAGAAAAATACAAAGCCGTATTCCGATACGGGAAATATGAATATGAAGTGGAATTACCTGAGGTGGAAGATGCGGGATGTACGCTTCGCGTTACGCAAAACGACAGCCTGATCCATGCCCGGATAGAAAGTCACGGACTGCCTGACGAGGAGGTCGGCCTGCAAATCCTACACGGTGGAGCCGTACAGGCTTTCACGACCTTAAAGCCAGACAGCCAAGGAAAAGCCTCAGCCGATATTCCAACCGACAGTCTGGCTGAAGGGGTGAACCAAATGACCCTCTTCGACGGACGTGGACACATCTTGGCCGAGCGCCTTTTCTTCGTCAACCACCATGATCTTTCCCGTACACTACTGACCGTAAACAACGTAAAAAAAGAATATGCACCATTCGAGCCTATAGAAATACAACTGAAACTCCATACCTCCCTACCGGACTCTACCCGACTGTCCATTTCCGTACGTGACCACAGTACAGATGAATCGACCTATGACAACGGCACAATACTTACCGAAATGCTACTTTGCAGTGACCTGAAAGGCTTCGTGGAAGACCCGGGATATTATTTCGAGGCCGACGACAGTATCCACCGCCGCGACCTCGACCTGCTCATGCTCGTACAGGGATGGCGGCGTTACGAATGGCGCGAGATGGCAGGTGTGGAACCATTCCGCTTGAGTTTCCTCCCCGAACGGATGCAAACCCTGACTGGCAGCGTACATCCCACTTACTCGCTCCTGCCTGAAGCCGACTACGGCGATACTATCTACATCCCAGGGATGGGAAAAGAGCTTCCCCTCTACACCACAGCCGGCACGCCGTTTTCGCTGGACGACCTTTACGGCACGACTTACAGCGGCAAGATGAAAAAGGAAGTGACCGTGACGGCTACTTTTGCCCAAGGCACTGACATCGTGGAGGCCTCACAGGACACCAAAGAAGGGCGTTTCACCATGCTCTCCCCCATTCTGCACGGTGATTGCAGCCTCTTCCTGACAGCTACAGACTCTGCCAAATTCAACAAACGGAAGGAGAAACGGAATTACAAGGAGTTTCACGACGAAGAAGCCTACCCGGACTATTATGTGAAGCAAGACCGCTTCTACCCCGTCTTCCCCAAGCCATACAGCTATTATCATGACGCCGTATTCGAGAACATGGAAGACAACTCACTCTTGCCGGACAGCCTGGTCTCGGGCACGCACCTCATGTCTGCCGTGACCGTACGCAACAAGCGCGGCGGCCTGCGCAAGCTCAACCTGAAGAAACCCACGCTCGTGGTGGATGCCTACGAGGCGTTCAATCTGGCCGCCGACTACGGTCTGAACTGCGGCATGTATGACTGGCGTACCTTCACCAAACAAGTCTGCACAGCCTACATCGGCGACATGAACCAGTCCCGTCATTACTTCATACAGGAACATTACGACAGCCTGCCGCTCAATCACAAGGACAAAACGTTACCCGTGGGAGTAGCCATCACCAACCAGACGGAAGCCGTACGCCGCAAATACCACAAGCTCTACAACCTGGACAAACTCTACATCTACACCGATTATTCCCCACGCGAGGAAAACAGTTGGAAGTACAGCGGCACAGACCAACCCGACGTGGTGGTGGACTACCGCCTCTTCCCGGGCGAAGCACGACAATACACCTTCCGTGACCGCCGTTATCTCATGACGGGCTACTCCGTATGCAAGGACTTCTACCATCCGGACTATAGTCGGCGTCCCCTGCCTGGCACCGCAGACTATCGCCGTACACTGTATTGGAATCCCGACGTGAAGTTCGACGCACAAGGAGAGGCACAACTACGTTTTTACAATAACGGGAAAAGGACGGCCCTATCCATAGATGCCGAAGGGATAACCCAGACAGGCCAACCAGCGACATCAACCCTCTCCCCTTCAACCAAATAGACCATTTCTACTCCTTATAAGGACACCGTTACCCTAAGATTAAGTCATATCTTTGCAAAATATTCATATTTTTTACACAGATAAAAATACAACAATGGGAAAAGAATCAGCAGAAAGAATTCAAACCTCCATTCTTAGCAAAGCAGAGAAAAAAGCACTTGTGTGGTTAGCTCAGAGACAACCCGAATGGATGACCTCGGACACATTGACTTATATCGGCGTATTGGGTACAGTGGTTTATGCCATAGGAGGCTGGTTGTCGAATACAGATATAAGATATTTGTGGCTTTCGTCGTTCGGACTGGTACTTCATTGGTACGGCGACAGCCTGGACGGCACACTGGCACGCTTCCGTAATACCCAACGGCCGATATACGGCTTTTTCATCGACCATACGCTCGACGCTGTCACCACCTGCCTCATCTTCCTCGGCGCCGGTCTCTCTCCTATGTTTCGTATGGATGTGGCGTTAGCAGCATTAGCCGGTTATTTGAGCCTCTCCATATACACTTACGTCTGCACCATCGTCAAAGAAGAATTCTGTCTGACGTACGGCAAACTCGGTCCTACCGAATTCCGTTTACTGCTCATACTTTTAAACATACTCTACATGTACACATCATGGTCCGAATGGCGTATCAACTGGTATGGTCTTGAATGGGGCATTTTCGATATCTTAGGAATCATCATTACCATTATCCTTTTCAGTATCTACATTGCCCAATTCATCAAAGACCGTGCTGCATTTGCCAAGCAAGACCCTCTCAAACCCCACAACAAACGATAATAGAGAAACTGAAATATAGCAGCCGCAGGCTGTACCTTAAAACGGCAAGCCATTGCACCTACAAAGGCTTGCCGTTTTTCTACCTCTTCCGCGCTCGCTCAAAACGAGAGACTCATCGTACAACGTATGCCTCTCTTTTGTATTCCCGAATGATCGCGATAGTTCAAACGCCATACATAATCAAGGCGCATGAACTTGAAAATGTTTTCGATACCGACACTGGCTTCCATGTAAGGCGCACGCCCCATCACGCCGGAACCAACCGGAAAAGCATACAACCCCTCTCCCGTTTTCATCGGATTGTTCTTGTCCGTCAAATGCCCCCACAAACCCCTGAAGCAAAGCACTTCCCTCCATTTTAATTTTTTGATGAGAGGAAGGCGGTTCAATATCAACCCGTTCATATAATACGTCACATCCCACGAGATGTATTCATCATTGATGAACTCTATGGCATTCATGTTCGTATAAGCTTCCGGCTGAATCGTATAAGTCAGATTGGCATTCGGCAAAATCAACAAGGGATAAGGCACTTTGTTCCACACCTTTCCCGCCTTACCTATCACATCTACAAAACCGAAAGCCGAAAACCACAAACGTTTCTGTATGCCTAACTCCGTACGATGGTAATCATATAAAGAACCTAAAAAACCCTTTTTCGACATGGTATGTTCCAGATTAAAAATCAAGGCATCATACGTAATCGGTATTCGTTCATCATGAGTTTGATAAAACTTCTCATTCTTACCATAACGGAATTTCAGTTCCAGTTCCGTCATGTCATACTTTCTCACAGGTGTCACGGCTCCGTTGGCACCTATACGGTCGAACCGGGCATAGTCCGTAGCATATTCGCGGAAGTTACGAATGACAGCGTTATACGATATACCGTTATAATGCTCGCGGCTGTACGTCAATTCGGCATTACGCAAATACGTTGCCCGCGTGTCTTTCTTCCGCTTGATAGCCAAAAGCACATTATCCTTACTGGTATACATGTACTGCTGCCCCAGTTTGTTGATGTCATACATGTATTCGAAACGAAGCGAGTGCATGGGAAATTCTTTTCGGTACGTCTTGCGGTCGTTGAACGAATATTCCACCAAAGCATCATACTTCATCTTATTATCCCTCGTTCCGTATGCCGCATACCCCTCTACGAACCAATTCCTACTCAACTGAGGGGTCGTAACCCCTCCCACACGGAAACGGGCTCCTTCGATGGCATTACCATTGATCGTGGAATTCATCGGACCAAACTCAAACTTGTTCTTGTCCGGCACCTTACTTGTAGGAATATACCCCGACACCAAAACAGAAACCACTTTCTCCGTCACGGCAAAAATAGGCACAGAGCGTAATTTTGCCATCAGTTTCTCCATAGAGTTCGGATTCCTTTGGACAGCCTCTTGCGGACGAACTTCTTCCCAAAAATCCTCCGTACGGCTGTAAGCCTCTTTTTGTGTAATAACCGGTGCGCTCTCCTTGAATATTTGCTCTTGCCTGCCTTCCGGTACCTCAAACGACTGATGGGTATATACATTCAAACGCCTCGCATAAAAACCTTTCGACTTCTCGCTCAACTTAAAATCCACGCTGATGTCGTCTTTCGTAATCACACGGGTACTGTCCGGTCCGCGTTCAAAGTCTTGTTCGATAGTCATTCTGGAAATAAAATTCAGATTGATATCCTGTGCCACGTTGAGTATGGCTTTACGGACAAAATAAGCAGAGTCCAACGTAACATACAAGTGCCCAGTAAAACCAAACGACTCGGACGCGAAAGGAACGAAAGCCAAGTCCGCACACCTGTCACCCTCCACATCCAATGTATCGAGCAAGTAATATTTATAAAAGGTCGGCCCAATAGAAGAAAGAGGACTCACAAAACGTTGCAAAAACAAAGGTATATTGTTTTGATAAATATCGACTTCACGAAAGACTTCATTCAGAAACTGCTGTACCCCGTCACGCGAAAAGACCTCATCCACTCCGGACGATTTGTTTCCTTTCACCACTGTCTTCTCCGACCTCGGGTCGCGACGGTAATACACGGTCTGCGCTTTTTCCTTTACCGAAATCGGAAGAATCGTCGTACCGACATCCAACGTATCTACAAATTCTGACAGGAAATCGAACTTCCCTGTTTTTCCGTCCTTCTTCGGTTTCGGCTTATAATCGTTTTTCGCTATCACAATCTTTTCATACTGATCGTAACGGAAGTAATCGCGGTTGCGTGGGTCGTTGTCGTCTCTTCGAGCAATAACCTGCCTTACGAAAGCCACCGCCGGGTTTTCTTTCCTTCTATACTTCTCCCTTTTCGGCTTTACCGTCACTTCGTGCAAGGCTATCTCACTTTCCCGCATTCGGATCTTTAAATTATTGGTTCTTCCCGGTAACACCTTCAGGTGTTGGGTGTCGTATCCCATATAAACGACTTCCAGCACTTTTCCCGGCGTACGGGTGGAAAGAGAAAAGTGCCCGTCGATATCGGTCGTAGTACCGATATTCGTTCCTTTAAACACAATCGTGACAGAAGGCAGGGCTTCTCCCGTAACCGAATCGGTAACAATGCCTTTTACTATCGTATGCTGACCACAAGCCATACCCACCCCAAACGTCAGGCACAGCCACATGAAAATAATTCTTTTTCCCATAAACCTAATACCTTATCTTAAACCTTATCTCTTTGCCCGACTATACCTGTCCCGTCATCCGGTATGCTCCTCATTCCCGTCCGGCACGGACACTCCGGTACCCACCTTCATCAACAACAGCCCGACAGAAGCCCAGAACAATTCCCGCACCCGGCTGATAATACTTACAAACATACCGATGCCTTCCCCCATTCCCATTTGAGCCACAGACAGGGCAAAGCCCCCCTCGCGCCCTCCCAACTGCAACGGAAGGAATCCCAGTATATTGGCGAAGAGCGAAGTAAAAGCTAAAATCAGAAAGGAATGGAAAAACGTCAACGTATATCCGCTCACTCCTCCTCCGCCGTCTATACCAAACAAGACCAACATGAAAAAAATCTCAAAACTCTGGCAGAAGCGCCCGATATATTCCAAAGCGAAACTTCCAAAGAAAGAACGCTTGTTCTGATTCTGTAATTCAGCGATTTGCCGGTCTATCTTTTGCAAATCCTCCAAATGGCGCTCCATAAAACGTCCTCCCCAACCACGTAAACCGGGTATCTTACTCAACAAACGAACCAATTTAACCGTCATTCCGTTTTTGTATCCTTTAATGAAAAGATAGATGCCTCCCCAACAGAAAGCAGCAATGAATCCCAATACAATCCCCATTCCGCTATTTATCGGCACATCCCCCATCAAAGCCATGACACAATAGACCACGACACCCGTCACCCAAAACCAGAAATGGGCAAAAATGTGCATCATGGCAAAAAGTATCACGGTGGAAGTAGCCCGTTGCACACCGATGTATTTTGAAAGCTCCATAATACGGTAAGCCTCTCCGCCCAGCAGTCCTACCGGAGTGGCATAGTTCAACGCAAAACCGGAAACCGTCAATTTCAACAACTGCATGAAGCCCACCGTACAAGGCCCTCCTCCCTGGATAATAACCCTCCACGCCCATGCGTTCATGAGATAAAGCACACACCACAGCCCCAATATGGCCGCCAGCCAATAACCGGCCTTCGTAATGTATTCCCACAATTCGGTAAGGCTTACGTCGAAAGAGAAAAACATTACGACGACGGCTATCATGCCTATTCCGAAAAACAAATTGTTCAATCGTTTTCTCATACCTGTCAGTTCTTCGTCTTAGGGATGATTATCGTTCTGTTCCCTATATCTCGCCTGCCACTCCTTATAGTAATCGGGCGAGTCCACCATAAGCATACCTTCCGTATCGATGAACAACTGCACCGTACTTCCTTCCGCGCACAAGATTCCATCCGCCTCACGGTAAACTTTATATTCGAAATCCAACCGTGCACCGGGACGGTATACATAACGTGTATGCACCACCGCCACATCGTCCAGCACCAATGGAGCATAGAACCTCAGGTGCAGGTCGTAAATCGGAGCGTAGATACCGGACCGCTGCATGTCGGCATACCCTATGCCCGGATAATGCCGGCCGAAAGACTCCCGTCCATCCTCAAAGTAAGTGACGTAAGCCCCATGCCAGACCCTCCGCATCGAATCAATCTCATTGAACTTCACCCTTACGCGGCAAACATCTTCAAGTCCGTCCATCAGCATAAGAAATATAGAAACCTATTACGTATAAAGACCTCCGTTAACGGCTATCACTTCGCCGGTAATATAACCGGCATCCCGGGAAACCAGAAAACCGACAAGGCCCGCCACTTCTTCCGGCATCCCGAAACGGCCCACCGGAATGGTTTTCTTTAGAGCGGCCTCATCCAGCCCCTCCACCATGTCCGTCCGGATAAAACCGGGTGCTACGGCATTCACCGTCACGTTTTTCCGCGCCACCTCCTGAGCCAAAGCCTTTGTAGCCGCAATGATTCCTCCCTTTGCCGCAGAATAGTTCGCCTGCCCCGGCATACCTCTCAATCCGCTCACGCTCGCCATGTTGACGATACGCCCGAACTTATGTACCAACATAGGTTGCAGCAAAGGTTGCGTCACATTGTAAAATCCGCCCAAGCCGGTACCCAACACGCTATCCCAATCTTCCCCAGGCATGAACACCATCAGGTTGTCGCGACGCACACCCGCATTGTTCACCAGCACTTCTATGTATTCTTCCGGATGCTTCTCCATCCAAGCCTCAAGCACGGCAGAGACCTGCACACGGTTTCCTACATCGAATTTCAGGACTTCACCGTCCTGCCCTTCTTGACGTACCAACTCCAACGTGTGCTCTGCCTCATCGATCCGGTCCACACAGTTGACCAACACGTGGTAGCCCATACGGGCCAGTCTCACACAGACAGCCCGCCCTATTCCGCGGCTGCCCCCTGTCACTAAAGCATATTTCATATTTCCACTCCTTTCTTATTCATTAAGATATTCCATATCTGCTCACGTCCCAAAACTTCCGCACAAGTGAACAGCGCGGTCATCGTCACACCGTACACCCCGTGCAACATCAGGTTTTGTCCGGTGAGGAACAGGTTCGGCACTGGTGTGCGGACGGACAGCAAGGCCGCTAACGGATTCCTGTAATCCTTGCGTAAACCGTAGGCCGTCCCCTCCGGGGCACCGATATAGTCACGGTAAGTAAGTGGGGTACTGGCATAGCATTCAGCCACCCAACCACGTAGCCCGGGCACCACCCGTTCCGCCAACCGGATACACTCGTCAGCCATACACCTTTTCATGGCCTCATAATCCTCGCCACGCCCTCCGACTTTCGTATTACTCCAAGGCATACATCTCTCCCATGGCATAGGAGTCAACAAATCCACTTGGGAAGTAAAACGGCTCCCGTCTTCGGGAACACGACAAGCCACCATCACTCCGGACACCGGCTCCTCTTCTTCGTAGAAAGTCCAAACACCAGGATGTGCATAAACATACCGGTTATAATTGAAATACTCCAATGCCCGAGGTTTCATCCGGAGCGACACGGTGAACATGCCGAATGTGTTCGGCAACCCGGCCATACGATGACGGTAAGCATTCTTCATCCTCTCGCTCTGCTTTACCAACTTGCATGTCTGCCCCGGATGTACGTCACTGATAAAAACCGCTCCTTCGTACACTTCACCGTCCCGGCAGACCGCCGCAGACAACCTTCCGCACTTTTCTACCAATTCGACCACCTCAGCCCCGCAAACCACCCGGCCACCTTGCTGCCCGATTCCCCTCACCAAGCGGTCTGTTATCAATGCTCCGTCACCCTTCAACCGCCAACTGCTTTCAATAAAACTGCTTTGGCCATGAAGGAAAGTGAAAAGCGGAAGCGAATCGCGCCGAAGCTCCATCTTCAAGGAAGTCCCACTAAGCACGTCCACCAGCAACGGATTGCGGAAAGTCTCATTCAAATATTGCCAAGCACTCGTTTCAACGAGACGTGAAGGCCATACGGTCTTTCCGGCACGTGGATTCAGCAAATCCAGTTCCTGTTCCGACGTACGCCTCAATAAGGCAGCATACCGTCCCAAAGCCGGACGTTCGGAAGGAAATTCAGCAGCCAACGTAGCGGTAAAATCTTCATACCCTTGCGCAAATGCAAAGGTACGCTGCCCTATCGTCACCTTGTCAAACTCATGGTCAAGGCGTTGCCAAGGCAGTTGCATCAATCCCAAGTAAGTGAAAACGGTATGCAGCGGCTGTCCTTCGTCCAGTCCTCCCACATAATGGAAACCTGTATCGTAAGCCAATCCCCGTCTCCGGTAAGACTGGAGGCATCCACCGGGCTGCCGGCCTTGTTCGAGGACGAGCACCCTCAAACCGGCACGCGAAAGGATATATGCACACTCCAATCCTCCCAATCCACTACCTATGACCACCACATCGTACTTCATTGCCCATTCAAACGACCGTCATCAATCCCTTATATTCCATATACACCTGTTCCCCGTCGGCTACCCGTGCCCTGACCTCCAACCCGTCTTCCACAGGAGAGAGCCTCACCGCCACGTCCAGTTCCGTACAAGTGCAGGGTGAAACCACAGCCGTCAAACGGCATAGCTTAATCGTGCGGATGTGCAATGCCTTGCCTGACACTTCCATCGTACACTCCTTCACCATTTGGATATTGAATGCCCCGGGACACACCGGATGTCCCGGAAAATGTCCGCGATAAACTTCGCAATCCGACAGGAACACAATACGGAACACCGTACAGCCGTCCGAAACGCGCCGGGTCAACACCTTATAATAATGATCCTTCAGCCACATATATCTTCATTTGCGTACAAGCCAGCGTTTCTTCCCCTACGCAGGTCTCACCCGTCAATAAGGACACGCCACCCACTTCCGGCCCGAAGGTCACCGTGGTCTGTAGTTCTTCTCCCACCCGGGGGCAACGAAAACAACGAAACTTCTTCACTTCGCCGATATAACCTACCGGCGGTTCCGAAGCACCTGCCTCCATGGCCTTGTAACCGGCAAAGGCGGAAGCCGACTGGGCGATATGCTCGATAAGCCCCGGCTCAGCCAACAGTCCGTCGTCACCCACAAAACTATTGTCGCGGCGCACCGTGAGCTGCGTCCGGGCCATATCGCCCTCCACACCGACCAATGCGTCTACGAGCAAAATCGGTTCACGTTGGGGAATCAGGCTTTTAATGTCATAATTTGTCATTCCTGCTTCGCGTGCGATTCGATGTAATCGTAAAGGTTGTTGAACGTCTTGATTTCCCGCAAGTCCGCCACGGGAATTTTTACCTTGTAAGTCTGTTGGATGATGGCGACAAGGTCCACCAGGCTGAGGCTGTCCAAGGAAAGCGTGTCCCTTACATTCGCGTCGGGGACAAACTCTTCTGCGTCTACTTCAAACTCTTCTGCCAATAAGGCATTTACTTTCTCTACGATGTCTTCACGTGTCATAACTGTTTGTTTTTATCGTGTTTATTATATGTTTTTTACAATAAGGGTGGAGTTCGTCCCACCGAAACCGAAAGAATTGGAAAGGAACATGTCGAAATGCGCCTCCCGTGTCTGCGGTATGATGTTCAGGCAGGCCGTATCTTCATCGGGATGCTCGAAGTTGATGTTGCCGGCAATGAAGCCGTTTTTCATCATCAGCGTCGAATAAATCAACTCGCTTGCACCGGCCATCCACATTTCGTGCCCGGTCTGACTCTTGGTAGAAGTGACTGGAACCTTGTAGTCCCCGAACACCTGTGCTATCGCCTGCGCCTCGCGGCTGTCGCCGATGCGGGTGGATGTGGCATGGGCGTTGATGTAGCCGATTTGCGACGGTGTCACACCGGCATGTTGCAGACAAAGCTCCAACGACCGCGCCGGCCCTGCCACGTTGGGCGTGGAGATGTGGTCGCCGTTTCCAGAAAAGCCCCATCCCACAATCTCACACAAGATGGGGGCACCGCGCTTCAAAGCATGTTCGTAACCCTCGACCACCACCGTGGCCGCGCCTCCTCCGGGTACCAGTCCGTCGCGGTCGCGGTCGAACGGACGGCTGGCCTTCTCCGGCTCATCCTCACGCACGGAGAACGACTGAATCCCGTCGAAAGATGCCACACCGTAGAGGTTTGCCTCTTGCGCACCGCCACACACGACACAATCCTGCATCCCGTTACGGACCAAAAGGTAAGCCAACCCCACAGCATGGGAACCCGAAGCACATGCAGCCGAGGCCGTCAGGTTGATGCCGCGCAAATGGAACAAGCAGGCCAAATTCATTGTCACGGTGGAGTTCATCGACTGGAAGATGGCTCCACTACCGCAAGCCGCTGTGTCTTTAAACTCACGGAACTTGTCAAGCGCACGCATGGTCGCTTCGGCCACGGAGTCGTTTCCATAAATGACCCCGACTTCGTGCCGGTCGATATAATCTTGCTCCAAACGGGCATGCTCAAGGGCCGCACGCGTAGCCATATAGGCATACTGGGCTTCCTCCGGCATGAACTGACGCAGATTCCGTGACACAAAGGGTTTCAAGTCAGGCTGTCCTACGGCAGCACACAAAGCGGAACGAAAACCCGCATCCTTGCGCTCCCGGCTGAATACGATACCGCTTTTCCCGGCATAGAGCGCATCGCGTACCTCGTCCAATGTCTTCCCGAGGCACGACCATATCCCCATTCCCGTTATTACAACTCTATTTTCCATAATCCTGTTTCTATAAAATCTTTTTGTAACATCTCCTACGCTTGGTGAAAGTGGGATGCAAGGGCTTCCATTGGCTCAGCTCCTTCACGTTGTCTTCCAACTGCGGCCCGGTCTCAGCATATCGGAACCCCAACCGGTTATACACGGGAATCAGGTCGTTGAAGAATAAGGCATTGACTCCCAAACCTTGGTAATCCGGACGAACGGCCACCAGAAACATCTCGGCTTTCTCTTCCCTTCTCCATTTCAACGCACGAAGCAAATAAAACCACCCCAACGGCCACAGGCGCCCTTTCGACTTACGCAAGGCCTGCGACAGGCTGGGCATCGTAATGGCCACGCCCACCAATTCACCTTTTTCATTCTCCACCACCGACAGCATCCGTAAATCCAACAAGGGCAAATAACGTTTAAGATAGGTATCTATCTGCCTGTCCGATAACTCCGTATATCCGAAAAGCGGAGAGTAGGACACATTCAGCAAGTCAAACACCTTCCTGCCATATCCCCGACGAGAAATATCGGCCCTCGTCAATTTCCTGCTTCGCAGTCCAAACATTTCCTTGGAAAGTTCCGCAACCCTGGCATATTTGTCAGGCACATCCTTCGGCACCTCAATACTCACCTGTACCCAATCCACCTCCTTCTCGTACCCTAATGCCTCCAAATGTTCCGGATAGTAAGGGGGATTATATATCGTTACCATTGACCCTATCCGGTCAAAGTCCTCCACGAGCATACCTTCCTTGTCGAAATCAAAAATCCCCATAGGACCTTGAATGCAATCCATCCCTCGCTCGCGCCCCCAACGCTCCACGGCCTTCAACAAAGCCGCAGACACGTCCTTGTCGTCAATGAACTCGACGAAACCGAAACGGACGTTCTTCGTGTGCCATTTCTTATTCGCACGATGGTTGATAATGCCGACGATACGCCCCACCGCATTTCCGTGCTCGTCGTAAGCGATGAAAGGCTGGATGTCCGAAAAGTCCAACCCGGCATTTTTACGGGGGGCGAACGTCTCACGGATATCCGTCTCCATATCAGGAACATAATAAGGACTTCCGGCATACAATCTTTCCGTAAGTCCCACGAAATCATCCATTTCGCGTTCCGTATTCACTTCTTTTACATTTACTTTCCTCATGACAGGGCACGAATTTATGAATATTTTTCCTTTCAACAAGACCGGCCAAATTCAAAACCACCTTATAGAACAAAAGTAGAGATTTTAAGAACACTGATACGACAAAAGACATCCGAAAAACCCACGTTACAACAGAAAGTTTTAGGTCCGGCAGGAGAAATAAAACATGCCAAAATGGCAGTCCGAATCCTCACGAGAATCGCTCATTTCAAACCGTATCCGACAGAGATAGAAAATAATCCATTCACAGAAGACCACCCAAAAACAAAGTGCAAGACGCTCCCATCCTTTTGCTGACACAATGAAAGCCTGCCGTGCCCTACCTGCCTATGACAAACCTTTCTTCGTTATCTTTTCGACCTTTCTCTTATCATTGCGTTCGTCAAATCTTGTACACGAAAGTGGTTCTAAAAAACGAAAAAACTGCTTTTTCCTGTACGTATTTTTCTAAGAAAAGCCGATTTTCCGAGTAACATGAGGAACTTCTCGTTTTTTTATGCGGAGAAAAATAAATCATTTGGCTGCAAACCATTTTTCGTTCGGCTGAGATTAAATCTTCATTTTACCCTGTTTTCTCCTCTTTATTTATACAAATATACATTTGTTTGCATTTATACACTCTTTTCTGCTACTGTCATTCGATTGAATACTTCACTGAGAAAATGTTTTTCTGCCATTTTGGCAGTCTTTCCGCTGATGAATTCCACGGAAAACACTACTTTTGTACTGTGAAAGAAAACATCCTGAAAAAAACACATACACGCATAATTCCATAACGACCATGCAAGAAGAAATCAACGAATTCGTAGAGGCACTTTACCGCTTCGTAGCAAATGAAATCAAACGGGTCACAGACCCCATATACTGCCAGGAGGGCATCAAAATCGTGGATGCCCGAAACCATATCTTCCGCCTCACCGATACGTCACGTACCGACGAGGCGGAAGACACATACGCCTTGCCCGACCTTTGCATCATAGACGAGGACATGCAGACCGTCCCCAACCGCCAACGCATGTACCGCATTGCACGGAACTATTGGAACGGCTGACCAAACGTAGTTTCCCTTCCTTCTATCTTTCAGACAAGCGCCATCAAAGCCTCATCGTCCAATACGCCGAGTTGGTGCACGCGGATAACTTCTTCCGTCCGTGCGGCATCATCCGTGCGGAAAACCAAGATACCCTTTCCGCCCAAGAGGAAAGAATAAAGATAGGATATGCCTATCCCCTCACCCGTAATCACACGTACGGCATCGGCCGCACGCCCGGGACGGTTGTCCAACGTGATGGCAAACACTTCCGACATGCTGGCCGAAATGCCTGCCGCCCGCAACACTTCGCATGCCCGCGTGGGTTCGGAACAGATAATACGGTAGATGCCATATTCCACGGTGTCGGATATGGTGGAAGCAATCAACTGGACACCGGCTTCTTTGAACAAGTCCAACACGCGCAACAATGTACCCGACTTGTTCTCTACAAAAATAGATATTTGATGTACTGTCATATTTTTCATTTTTATATCAACGTTCTACGTAAATCCCTTACCCTTACGGCCTTGCCGTCTTGTTTGGGCAAAGTCCCCTTGGGTACCAGTCTCACCACGGGCGTCAGAAGGATTTCATCTTTCAGTTGGCGTGTGATTTCACGGGTCAGCGCCTGCAAGCGCGGATAGTCGTCGCTGAATTCCTTCAACTCCACTTCCACCGTCATCAAGTCGTTGGCCTCTTCGTTGGTCAGGGTTATCAAATAGTCCGTCCCGAGTTCTTCAAACTGCATCAATACCGTTTCAATTTGAATAGGGAATATGTTGACCCCTTTCAGAATCATCATGTCGTCGCTCCGTCCCTTCATGCGGTCGAGCCGCTTATGGTGACGTCCGCACGGACAGTCGCCCGGTAAAATACGGGTCAAATCGCGGGTGCGGTAGCGCAACAACGGCATAGCTTCGCGGTTGATGGTGGTCAGCACCAGTTCGCCCACCTCGCCGTCGGGCACGGGTTCCAACGTCTGCGGATCCACAATCTCCACGATATAATAATCTTCCCAAATGTGCATCCCGTTCTGTTCCGTACACTCGAAGGCCACCCCCGGCCCACACATCTCGGACATGCCGAATGAGTTATAAGCTTTCACGCCCAACATCTTCTCGATTTTGCGCCTTTGTTCCTCCGAATGCGGTTCCGCCCCGATGACCAAAGTACGGAGCTTCGTGTCGCGCACAGGGTCTATCCCCATTTCCTCCATCACCTCATGGATACGGCTGGCGTAACTGGGGATGGCATGCAAGGCCGTCGTGCCGAAATCCGTAATGAACTTAATCTGCCGCTTGGTGTTGCCCGCAGCCGCCGGCACCGTCAGCATGCCGAGACGTTCGGCTCCGTATTGGAAGCCCAGTCCGCCCGTAAACATGCCGTACCCCGACGAGTTCTGAAAGACATCGCCCCGCCTCAGGCCGACCATGTACAAGCAACGCGCCACGGCATTGGCCCACTCGTCCAAATCCTTCTGCGTGTGCAGGATGACCGTAGGGGTGCCCGTCGTGCCACTGGAGGAATGCAGGCGCACCACTTCGCTCATCGGCACCGCGGCAAGCCCGAACGGGTAATTGTCGCGCAAATCCTGTTTCGTAGTAAAAGGAATCTTACGCAAGTCGTCCAACGAACGTATGTCTTCAGGAGACAAATGAGCCTCGGCAAACCGTTTCTGATAAAAAGGAGATTTCATACAACGACGGACCGTACGGAGCAAACGCTCGAATTGCAACGCCTCGATTTCCGTCCGCGTCAAAGTTTCTAATTCTTCATGCAAATACATTTCCATTTGTGTTTTAATCATGACGGGGACAAAGTTATAAAAAACTATCGCAAAAAGAGGGCATTTCCTTTTATTTTTTCACGGCATCCTCCATATCTTCCTCCCGGAAGGACATAAAAAAAGGGCTCCGCTGAGCCCAACCTTTGTTAACCTTAAATCTAATACTATGAAAAACACAGTACAAAGGTACAACCTTTTGGCGATTCTGCAAATTTCTTGCTCTAAAAAACATGTTATATAACATATTTTATCTTTTCAAGAAACATTTTCAATCTTCATGGGAATCGAAAGCAAAGTTTTTTGTACCTTTGACCGGAAAGAAAAACCAATCAAACAAAACCTGAATGAAAAAGCAATATTTAAAAACCGTGATTCTGGCCGCCGCATTAGCAGGGCCGCTCAACGCCATGGGACAAGTCGCCACTCCGACGCATACCATCCAACAGACATTTACCATCCCCAGTCCCGACTACAAACTCAGTCCTTACACCGGCATGACGCGTCAAAGCTGGATTGACGCAGCCGAATACTTGTTAAGCGGGGCCTTCACTTACATCCGCACATTGGACGACCCGATGTATTTCCCCAAACAGCTCGACAAGGCTTATCCTAACAATGAAGGACAAGTGCCCACGGCCAAACTAGAAGGATTCTGCCGCACGCTGTTCGTAGCCGCTCCCCTGCTCCGGGAAAAGCCGGAACTCACTTTAAACGGGATAAAAGTGGCGGACTACTACCGCCACCAACTTCTGAACCTCATCCGGCCGGACAGTCCGAGCTTCATCCCTCACCGCAAGGGGGGGCCGAGCCAGATACTGGTGGAATTCGGCGCCCTGGCCATATCATTGTCTGTGGCCAAGGACATCCTTTGGGAACCGCTCACACAAGAGCAGAAAGACCAACTGGCCGCCACGATGCTAAGTTACGGCAACGGTCCGACCATAGGGTCGAACTGGATGTTCTTCAACGTTTTCGTCATCAGCTTCTTCAAGGAACAAGGTTATGCCGTCAACGACCAACGCATGAAAGAAAACCTGGAAAAGATTCTCAAGCTCTATCGCGGAGAAGGCTGGTATAACGACGCGCCGGCATACGACTATTACAGCATGTGGGCATTCCAGATGTACGGCCCCATTTGGGCGCAAATGTACGGGCACTTCTATCCGGAATATGCCGCGCAGTTCATGAAAAACCAGCATGACTTGGCGGACAATTATCCTTATATGTTCAGTGCGGAAGGCAAAATGAACATGTGGGGACGGAGCATCCCTTACCGCTTCGGTGCCGTCGTGCCGCTCGCGTTGTTAGGATATGAAAAAGCCCCGGACATCAATTACGGATGGATGCGCCGCATCGCTTCCGCCACCCTGCTGCAATTTTTGCAGAACCCCGATTTTCTGGAAGACAATGTGCCGACGCTGGGATTCTACGGAACCTTCGCACCGGCTGTGCAGATTTACAGTTGCCGAGGCAGTGTATACTGGTGTGGAAAGGCGTTCCTGAGCCTGCTCCTCCCTGCCGACAATCCGTTCTGGACCGCTGTGGAGAATAACGGGCCGTGGGAAAAGGAATTCAAAAAAGACCATGTGTACAACAAATTCCAGCCCGCAACGAATCTGCTCATCACCGACTATCCGAATTGCGGAGGGGCGGAAATGCGTTCGTGGTGCCATGAAACGGTAGCCAACGACTGGCAAAAGTTCCGCAGTTCCGAAAACTATAACAAGTTGGCCTACCACACGGAATTCCCTTGGATGGCCGACGGGACGAACGGAGAAGTTTCCATGAACTACGCCACCCTGAACGGCAAGAACCAATGGGAGGTGCTCCGCCTCTACACGTTCCAAAGTTTTGAAAACGGCATCTACCGACGCGATGCCGAATTGGAAACCAACCGTGACATCCGGTACAAACTGGCGGACATCCCCCTGCCCAACGGTGTCTTGCGGGTAGACAAGGTCGTCACTCCGGCAGCCACCAAAGTCCGTTTGGGACATTACACCTTACCGGAAATCAACGGCAATCCCGTCGAGGAAGAGAAGTCTTCCAAAGTAAAAGATGCCGTAATACTGCACAACGGGGCATACCGTCTGGCTTTGGTTCCGCTCCAAGGATGGGAAACGGTTACAGCCAGCTATCCGGAAGGGCTGCATCCGGTGAGCCACAAATGCGGACTCATCATGGCTGAAAGCAATGTGGAAAAGGAAAAGATATTCGTCACCTTGATGCTTTGGAAGAAAGGTAAAAAAGGCTTCACGAAGAAAGAACTGTCCCCCGTAAAGGACGTAAAAGTATCTGAAGACCTGAATGCCGTAGACATCACGTTTGCAGACAAAAGCGTAAAACGGGTCTCTTTCTAAGACACTCTAAAGACAAGGGCAAAAGCACATCCCGGTCGACTCCAAACCAGTTTCGACCGGGATTTTTTTATCCGGAAGACTCAGGCTTTTCCTAATATCTTCGCCACCAACCACTCCGGTGCAATCCGCATCCAAGGAGCAAGAAACGCCCAACGCCGGGTAATCACGGCTTTCTTTTTCCGTGCGCTTATGGCCCTGTAGATAGCCCTAACCGCCTTTTCCGGTTCATCCACCCAAAACAATTTTTCGGGATGGGAAAGCAAGGGAGTACGAACGAATCCGGGACGAACATCCGTCACGCAAACCCTCTTACGGGAAATGCGTGCACGTTGCCGCAACGCTTCCAAATAGTGGATCTGGTAGGCCTTGGAAGCGGAATAAGCAGGAGCCGGAGCCAAACCACGGATGCCGGCTACCGACGAAATGGCAGCCAAGTGTCCATATCCTTGTTGCATAAAAAACGAGAAAGCCCAGTCCGTCACTGCCGTCCAACCACGCACGTTGGTATCGACTGTGGGTAACTCCAGTCCGTAATCCAAATCCGGATTCATTCGTCCCACTCCGGAACACAAGACTAGTAAATCCAAACCTCCCATCTCACCGGCCAAAGCAGACAAATGCACTGCTATTTGGCTGATATCCGTCACATCCGCCTTTAAACAATGTACTTCGGAATGACCTTTGGCCACTTCTGCCAGCTTATCTCCACGCCGACCGACGATACCTACCACATGTCCGTCACGAATATAGCGTTCAGCCAACATACGCCCCAAACCGGAAGTTGCCCCTACCACTATAATCTTATTCTGTTGCTTCATACGCCTCCTATTTTTATTTCTCTACAAAGGTAAAGGAAAAACAAGCTGAAACCATCCGACTGTTTGTATGGAAACAGGGGCAAGGCAAAAGATTAACAGTTTTTATTGGAAAAAACTGCTTAGGTTTGAAATAAAGGCGTAACTTTGGTTATATAATCATTTATAAAATCAAAGCAATATGAAAAAGCGTAGTTTATGTTTTAAATACGGCAGCTTTAGTGCTGCTCTTTTAGCTCTTGCCTTGGGAATGGCTTCCTGCCATCTGGAGAAAAAAAATGGAACAGACCAAAGTCGTGCCATAAAAACGGAAGATATCACATGGGAGGAAAAGCCTTCATCTGAAGGATGTAAGTTGGCTGCCGCTTATCCGACGGATAACTCCAGTGTCGTGACACAGAACATACGGGAATGGATGAATGAACAGCTCGGTGGCACCTACACCGGAAGTTTGGATGACGGTAAGAAACTACTGGAATACTATGGTACAGAACGTGCGGAACAGGTGAAACGTGACATTGCTGAAATAGGAGAAAACACGGCCATGGATGTATCTGCCTATTACGTACAATTCAAAAAGGCGTTTGAAACAGAAAAGTTCATCACATATACCTCTGAAATATATGAATATTCCGGTGGAGCACACGGCGGTGAAAGTCTGAGCGGCGGTGTATTCCGTAAATCGGACGGTCGTAAATTCGGTTGGGACATGTTCACGGCAAACGGCAAAGAAAAGTTACGCGGCATGATAAAGAATGGATTGAAAAGTAAATTCTTCAAAGTAAACAGCGATGAAGAACTTTATGAAAGGCTATTGGATGAGAATGCACGTTATACTTTTCCGCTTCCGGAGACTGCTCCGGTATGCAGACCCAACGGAGTAGAATTCATCTATCAGCAGTACGAGATTGCTCCATACGCAGCCGGCATTCCCACATGTACTCTCCCGTATGACTCTTTAGAGAACCTCTTCACGGTGACGATGAAGCCTCTGATAGAAAGTACCACGGACTCTTTGGCCCTCACTTACAACCCGATAGTCAAACGATAACTCTATACGTTTGGTACAAACTATGACGAAAATCCCTACGTCCTCTCCGGACGCAGGGATTTTCGTTCTATCCATTCCTATCGGTAATGGAAATAATCCACATCCACAAAACCGCTCTCGCTATTATCGTTAAAACAATACATGCCGATACGGTCACCCTTATAATTTCCCCAAGCCATTTGATAGGGCGTTCCGAAAGGCAAGAAATTATCCCCGTCCAAACTATAAGCATATCGGGATTTACCGTCCAAACCCCACTGGCTACTGAACCAGATATGTTTTGACGGGACTTGCATGCCTTTCGTTATCTTGCCGTTTTCACGAAATTCCAAATAGCAAATGCCTCCTTCTTTCGTCACACCGATAGCGGAATGCGGTGAAGAAAAATGGCAAAGACCGGCTTTCTGTCCGTTTTCCATACCGGAAATATCCATTTTCACCACGACCACATTATCCTGCTTTCTGAAAGTCCTTTGTGTAAGCGTATTACCGGCTTTCAATAATTGATTGGGTTCCAACGGACGATAAGCTTTCAGACGCAACCATCCCGGACGTTCAGTCAAGGAAAAGAACCCCTTCCTCGGTTGGTGGTTCCACTGCCATTGCGGAGGCAACCGGCTCTCGTCGAAATCATCACTACGCTGAATGTCTAATTTCTCATCCGCTTGAAAAGGCATCGCTCCGGTCCATTTCATCGTACCTATATTTGAATCCAAAACCTCTCCCAATATAGGCCAATCGTCAATCCAAGTGACAGGCAAAAGGCTGACAATACGACCACTCCAATCACCCGTGCCATGATGCGTCAGAAAGTACCAGTTATTGTCCCTCCCCTGGACTATGCCACCTTGGTTGGGTTCCATCGCTTCCACGGAAGGCAACGCCAATTGCCTTTCTTCTTTATAAGGTCCCGTCACTTTTTTCGATCGTTTGGCCAAGACATAACGCCCGACACCCGGCTTATGTTCACTGAAAACCAGATAATACCATCCGTTTACCTTTATCAATTTGCTAGCCTCTCGGCCGCTTCCTTCATTGATAAGCACAGCCGATTTCCGGTCTATGCTTTTTCCGTCTTCCGACATCTTAAAAAGATAGGTCTTATAACCGTCTGCAAAATGAGTCCCCGCAAAGTAAGCCTTTCCCTTATCGTCCCAAATTGCGGTACAATCATCCCAACCGGGTTCGGACAAAAGAGAAGTCAAGGGCTCCCACGGCCCCTCGGGACGTACGGCAGAGGTCATGAAATATCCTTCATCCGGTGTCCCGAAAAAGAGGTAAAAACGACCGTCATGGTAACGCAACGTCCCGGCCCATATCCCACGGTTATAACGGTTCATGCGTGTCCAATCCAGCTCTTCACCGATTTGGGTCAAATCTTCGACAGCATTCCCACAGATTTCCCAGTTCACCAGATCCTTAGAATGTAAAATCGTCATTCCCGGAGAAAACTGGAACGTAGAAGATATGGCATAATAATCATCCCCGACCCTGATACAATCTATATCACTATAGTCTGACGGGATGACCGGATTCATATACGTCCCATCACCTTGGTCTCCCCAACTTTCCCACTTGCCCCACTCTCTTTGCTGCTGTCCTTTCAGACCAGTACAAAGACAAAGGCTAAAAACGATTGACCATAAATATCTCATTCCTATTCTCGTTTAATAAATATTCCATTCCCAAACTCCTGCAACACCCTCTGAAATCCTGACTCTCAGGAAACGATATTTCCCCTTCGGTTCATCGACATGCGGAGATTGCATCCGCAAGTCGTCATGTCCTCCGCATTTCCTCCATGTAGTCCCGTCCACCGAACCTTCAAGTTGATAAGCATGTCCGGCTGTAGGACGTACAAAATAAATTTCACTGCACCGTATTTTCCGGCTTCTTCCCAAATCTGCAACAAGCCATTTGTCCTTATCTCCTTCCGCAGCCATCCATCGGGAACCGTTCGCCCCATCCACGGCAAAGGCCGGAACAAAATACTCCGTACGACGACACAAATCGTCTTTCATGGGTTCGATAAACAAGGGGGCCGCCGTACTGGATGCATAAACCGTATCAGCCTTAATTTCTTTCCTTCCCTTCACCTTCCGCAAAGGCCCCACTCCATCCAAACTCAATTTCACCGGACGAATCGTACCGTCTTCATTGAACTCCAAGCGATTTACATAGGTTTGCCGGTTGGTACTGCGGCGGCCGAACTCCAAGTAAGCAAAATAATAATGGTCTTCATCTGTATTGAAGACACAACCATGTCCCGGCCCGAAGACACCTTGTTCGTAATCTGTAGTCGACACAATATCCTGCTCCGGGTATTCGTAAGGCCCGAGAGGAGAAACCTTGCTCATCACATAAGCATATTGATACCTCTCATCTCCCCCTATGGTGTACAAATAATAATAGATACCTTTCCGTTTGAAGAATATAGGGCCTTCCGAATATTCTTTGCGAGGAGTAGAAATCACATGGACAACGGAGTCCACCGTAATCATATCTTTTGCCAGTTTGGCCACATGCCGACGTCCCCAAAACACATAGGCTTGCCCGTCGTCATCTATAAAGACTTCTGCATCGATACCGCCCGGATCTTCTGTCTGCAACAGGGTAGAAGCCGTATAAGGTTTGTAAAACCGGTCTTCCCCGCGAGCCAATTTAAACGGCCCCTCCGGATGGTCGGCGACAGCCGGATACATATAACCGTTAATCGTAGGGTAAATGTAATACTTTCCATTAGCTTGGACTACTTTACTGGGAGCCCAGTATTTCTCAGTTGCTGCCGACGGGAAATATGTCCCGTCGAAACTCCAATGCACGAAATCCTTGGACTTCCATACCACCGGAGGCCCGGACGTTTCCAACCCTCTTCCATATCCGTCCGTCGTGGCATAACAATAAAACATACCATCGATTTCCTGTATGCTGGCATCTGCAATCATATCCGGAACCAAAGCATTTCCAAACGGATTCACAACCTGGGCTTCCATAATGGCAACTACAGAAAAGGCTTGTCCTAAAGCCATTATTCTTTTCCACTTCATTTTCATGATACTATCAATAATATATATGCCGCAAAGATATGAAACAGCATTTATTTCTCTATTGGACTTTATAGCCTTTGACAAGAACTATATCTACCAATTCACATGAAGCGCATGTTCCATAAAGCACAACCATCCTTTGTTTCCCTTCGCACCATAAACAACCGTTATGGTAAGTCGACTGCAAAAACCACAGTCACGGAAACAAAGGATGGATTCAATCCGTCAAAGTACGAAAACCTGTTAATTCTTGAAACTGTGTATTGGAGCCGGAATACGACCTATCCGGTTCACGAAATCACCGCAACCGAAAGAGTTGACCGGCATCACGGGAGCATAGCCCAAAAGTCCTCCGAACTCTACCGTATCCCCTACCGTTTTGCCCACTACGGGAATGATGCGCACGGCCGTCGTTTTCTGGTTCACCATGCCTATTGCGGCTTCGTCTGCAATGATACCCGAAATCGTCGTGGCGGGCGTATCGCCCGGAATGGCAATCATATCCAACCCGACCGAGCAAACACAAGTCATGGCCTCCAACTTTTCCAAAGTCAACGCGCCACACTCCACGGCATCAATCATACCTTGGTCTTCACTCACCGGAATAAAGGCTCCGCTCAGCCCTCCCACGTATGATGAAGCCATCACGCCTCCCTTCTTCACCTGGTCGTTCAGCAAAGCCAATGCTGCCGTGGTTCCCGGAGCACCGGCGCGTTCCAAGCCGATTTCTTCCAATATTTCGGCCACGCTGTCCCCCACGGCCGGAGTCGGGGCCAACGACAAGTCGATGATGCCGAAGGGCACTCCCAAACGCCGCGAAGCTTCTTGCGCCACTAATTGCCCCACACGGGTGATTTTAAAAGCCGTACGTTTGATTGTCTCACAGAGCACCTCGAAGCTGGCTCCCCTGATTTGGCTCAACGCATGTTTCACCACGCCCGGACCGCTCACCCCCACATTGATGATGGCATCCGCCTCGGACACGCCGTGGAAAGCACCGGCCATGAACGGATTATCATCCGGAGCATTGCACAAGACCACCAGTTTAGCACAGCCCAAAGAATCCTTGTCTTTCGTACGCTCGGCCGTCTGCAAGATAATCTCGCCCATCAGTCTCACGGCATCCATATTGATACCGGTTTTCGTTGACCCTACATTCACAGAACTGCAAATGCGTTCCGTTTCTGCCAAAGCCTGAGGTATGGAACGGATGAGCAGTTCGTCGCTATGGGTCATCCCCTTGGACACGACAGCCGAATAGCCGCCCAAGAAATTAATACCTACTTCTTTCGCTGCCCGATCTAAGGCATGAGCCACCTTTACATAATCTTCCGGCGTGCGGCAAGCAGATCCTCCCACCAACGAAACAGGCGTAACGGAAACGCGTTTGTTCACTATGGGGATTCCATATTCCTTAGAAATATCCTCTCCGGTTTTCACCAAGTCTTTCGCCAGACGTGTGATTTTATCATAAATCTTCCGGCAAAGCGCGTCCACATCCGAATCCACGCAATCCAACAAGTTGATACCCATCGTAATGGTACGCACATCAAGATTCTCCTGCTCGATCATCTTGTTGGTCTCCAACACCTCATATATATTAATCATATCTTAGCCACAGGATTAAATACGATGCATTTTATCAAAAATCTCTTCGCGTTGGCATTTCACCTGAACACCCATCGACAAACCTATCTCGGCCAACTCGTTCGCCAACACTTCAAAAGGCTTTTCCACCTTAGACAAGTCTGCTATCATCATCATATTAAAATACTCTTGCACAATGGTTTGGGATATATCCAAAATGTTTGCCTTGTTCTCCGCCAAGTACGTACAAACCTTCGCAATGATGCCTACCGCATCCTTTCCTACTACTGTAATAATCGTCTTACTCATAATCTTTAATTCGGGATAATTGCTCCGTAAAAGAAACAGTCTGTTATTCAAAGACGCAAATATAAGAAAATTTGCTGAATAACAGACTGTATTTCTATCAATAATCTATGCTATACCACTTATCCGTAGATAATCTTACCGTTTTCGTCACGGTTTTCATCAATAAACGATTTCTCGTATTGCGTCATACCTCGCAAAGACATACCCATGCTGGAGAAGCCTCCGTCGTGATAGAGATTCTGCATCGTAACCTTCTTCGTCAAATCGGAGAACATCACCACACAATAGTCCGCGCATTCATCCGCACTGGCATTACCCAAAGGAGACATACGATCGCTGAAATCATACAAACCATCGAACCCCTTGATACCGCCGCCAGCGGTAGTAAAGGTCGGAGACTGGGAAATCGTATTGACACGGACTCCTTTCTCGCGCCCATAAATATAACCGAAACTACGGGCTATGGATTCCAACAACGACTTTGCATCCGCCATATCGTTATAGCCGAAGAAAGTACGTTGTGCCGCCACATAACTCAACGCCAAAATAGAACCGTTTTCATTGATGGCATCCAGTTTTTTGGCCGTCTGAATCATTTTATGAAATGAGATGGCGGAAATATCCAACGTCTTATTCAAGAAACCGTAATCCAAATCGTCATACGTACGCTTCTTGCGCATGTTCACACTCATGGCCACGGAATGAAGCACGAAGTCGATTTTGCCTCCCATAACCTCTTGTGCCTGCACAAAGAGCTTCTCCAAATCGTCCACTGAAGTTGCATCGGCAGGAATTATTGTTGCATTGGTCTTTTTCGCCAATTCGTCAATCGTACCCATACGGCAGGCCACCGGGGTATTGGTCAACACAATTTGCGCCCCTTCTTCCGAAGCACGTTCTGCAACTTTCCAAGCAATAGAAGCGTCATTCAGCGCACCGAAAATAATACCGCGTTTACCTTTTAACAAGTTATAAGCCATAAATAGTAATCTAATAAAAATTATATTCTTCGTTATCGGGAACAAAGATACAACTAATTTTGCACTTAAACCGCATATTTGTGCAAAACATTGAAAATCCCCACCGGAAATCCGGCGGGGATTGGCTTATTCTTCAGAGTCCTGTTCAAATATATTGTAAAGCGGCACGCGCCAGAAACCGGCATCGCGGTACCATTTCAAAGAAGTGAAAAACCGCATCATCAACATATCGTAACCTGATTGCACAAGTTGAAGTGCTTCTGGCGGCACATAAGTACTCAAACCACTAAACGCACCATCTTTAATCGGGATTTCCGGCATCGCGGTATAATCGTTTACCGAACTGTAATCACTATGTTCCTTATAAACCACCGCCTCGTCTAGAATACTCCTGATTTTCGGGACGTAAGGACTCGAAAGTCCGATGCTGTCCACCCATTCCCCATAATCATATAACTCGAAGCCCATCTCGAACATCTGTAAATCGTCACGGTCCACCTTCATCAAATGATTCTGTACCGCCTCATCCTGAAACAAAGAATCCATATACAAAGCCAAGGCATTCATCTGCGAAAGATCGGAAACACTGATGGAAACGAAATCATCCCACTCCACATCGTTATTCTGGAAATGTTTCATATAAGCCTGGGCTGCACGTGCCAGTCCGGCCGCATCCATCTTCAGCAGATGAGGTAAAGCCTTGTCGTAAGGGAATCCCTCTGCCGGAATGGAGTTGGGAGCTGCAAGGAAATAATGCGCCCGGTCTTTCAGCTCATACACCGTCTCCATATTGGCCATCAAACAAGCGTCGAACATAATCACATCCATATACGGACATCCCTCAAGAGCCTCACGTATATCCGTAATATTCATGCTGTAGTCACTTTCCTCATCCCCGAAAGCACGCTTCCTTACCGTATTTGGCGTATAAAGGCTGCCGTTGGCATGAGAAGAAAATGCAACTCCTTTTCGCTCGGCCGGATACAGCGTAAAGACATCATTGATGACTTCCTTCATCACTTCCGGGTCCACCGAATACTGGTCCGGATAAGTCTTCACAGTTGTCTGCTGCACTTTCCCGCTGTTATCTTTCCCAATCAGATATAATGTCGGCACCGAACTGATATCGGCATACACCAACACGTTGGCATTGATATCGGATTTACCGTATCCGATTTTCATGTCACTGATGTTGGCATTCAAATACTGTTTCAAATCGTTCTGCCCTACCATATATAAAAGGTAAGTGGCTTCCTTGGGCTGGTCTACGTCAGGCCCTCCCTTGTCCGTATCGTCCTCGCAGGCTGCGAACACGCAACCCATCATTAACGCTCCGATACAGCCTTTTATCCTAAACTCCATATTTATACGTTTTTTTATCAATTTCACAAAGGTACTAAAAATGAAATACAATCCAAATCTTTTATCAAAAAAAAGCGACACGGCAATCTGACGAAAAAACAAGAGGAAGATTGATTCAACGCTTTCTTCACTCCGCAGAAACAAATGGCCAACCCTCTTCATCCCATGTCATTTCCCGAAAAAATAATTTACTGGCTCCATCTTCCGAACGGCTGTAGCCATGGGCCATGAAATAATCTTTTCCATCGAAATGATAAGCCGCACTATGCCCGATGGCCACAAACTCATCATTGCTGTCTACAACCAGACTACCTCCGCCTCGCGTCAGTTCCCGTCCGTCTTTATCCACATAAGGACCGGTCACCCGAGTGGAACGGCCTACCACTACCTTATAATCACTCTTCAACCCACGACAGCAAAAATCGTAGGACACAAACAAATAATAATAATCGCCATGCTTGAAGATAAACGGAGCCTCGACGGAATTTACGGAACGCGAAGGTACGTCGGAAGCCCCCTCGAACTGGCGTGTACATATTGTGTACAATTTTTCCGGTTTCAAAGTAGAAGTCAAATCCTCGGTCAACCGTACCAACTGGATACCTCCCCAAAAGGAGCCGAACGTCATCCAAGGGTTCCCTTCCTCGTCTATGACAATGTTCGGGTCAATGGCATTAAAGTTGTCACGGGCATGCGACACGATAACCGCCCCGGTATCCGTCCACGGCTCATCCGAGTCTGGATTCAAAGTCCTGCGATAGGCGTGGCCGATGGCAGAAGTGTTCTTTCCGAAAGCGGAACAGGAATAAAAGAGATGGTAATTTCCCTTATAATAAATGATATCCGGTGCCCACGTATGACCTTCATATCCCTTGATACTATCCACAGCCCACTGAGGAGGAGCCGAAAAAACACCGTGCCGGATAGTCCATTCGGATAAGTCTTTCGACGAGAAAGACGAAACGTTGTGTCCAGTGGAATAAAGATAATATGTATCCCCTTCTTTTGCCATGACAGGGTCATGTACCAACGGTTCGCGCACTATACGCCCTTTACGGACTCCCTCTCCTTGTTGGGCATAACCGCTCATCAGTGCAGAAAGCCCCAACATACCTATAAACAATGTTCTTTTCATGAAATAAGATTAATGATTTCGATAACTATTTTAATATCCGCTCAAAAGTTGGAAGACGGCTTGTGTATAATCCGCCACTTTCTGTGCCTTATGAATTTTCTTGCGGCATTTCCGGTCACCTTCGGGATATATATATTCCCAAAAAGCTTTCATCTTCGTCAGCAGTTGCTTCTCGCCCCCTTCGAGTGTCTGGACATAATGGTCCAACAAATCCGCATGCAACGCCCGCAAGGAGGACATCCTTCGCTCCATGCTCCACGCCGCGCCCTCATGGTATTCGATAGCTACCCAAGGGGCTGCCAACAATCCGCGTCCCATCATGACGCCTTCCAAAAAGGGCATTCCCTGCTGTAATTCACTAAGAGACTCTACCGTCGTGACATCGCCGTTATAAACTACCGGATGGCGACATTCACGGGCAAAACGAAGAAAAGCCTCACGGTCGCATTCCCCCTTATACTGCTGCCGCCCTGTTCTTGCATGCACCACCACCCGTGACAAACGAGTCTCATTCAACACAGAAAGAAGCTCCATGCACTCTGCCGCATTCTCATATCCCAAACGCATTTTTACGGAAAAAGAGATGTCCGGATAACGTTCCACTACCTGTAGCAATCCTCTCACCCGTTCAGGTTCAGGCAGGAGACCGCATCCCTTTCCCTTTTTCACCAACATGGGAAAAGCGCAGCCCATGTTTAAATCCACCTCCTGATATCCATAGGGAACTACCTGAGCCAGAATCTGTTCTGCCTCTTCGGCCGAAGCCGCTATGATTTGAGGAACAAGATGCCCTACTTTGTTTGCATCCGGATGCAAATCACGTACATCCTTTCTTCTCAGACCACCGTGCTCCCAACGGATGAAAGGTGTGTAGTACACATCCACTCCACCGAAGTGTTTCTCAAAAGCATTGCGGTAAGGAGCCTCCGTAAGCCCCTGCAAAGGAGCCATATATATCTTTAGTCTTTCCATATCTATTTTTCCGGTTTCTTTATATCCCGTATAATACGTTCCATTTCATCGAATTCCGCTCCCTTGTTCTGATTCAGGTAAACTTGATACAGCAAAGGCGCCCAACGGGAAGCCTTATCCGGAGACAACCGACGCACCTGTTCCAAAGGCTCCTCTGCCAATGCGTAATACGTCATCATTTCCGTTCTATATTTCCGATATGCAGCACTTTTCAGCTCTGATTTTTTCATCGCATCGGAAGACGCTTTGGCCATATTGCAATAAGCCAGCCCCTTAAAATAATTAGCCTCAATATTCATGCTGTCCAAAGTCAGAACCACATCACAATTCGCTATACAATTCTTATAGTCATCTTTACGCATGTACACCAATGCCTTTGCATACCAGAACAAAGCATTCTTCGGGTCGTATTGTATCATCCGGTCTGCAAACAACAACGCGTCGTCGTATTTCCCTTTACGATTCAGAAACTCCTGCAAGCTGGTAAAAAAATAGGTATGGTCAGGGAAGTTCACAATACCCCTTTTCAATTCCTTCACCCAAGCTGCAGTATCATTCAAAGCCAAGTGCGACCTACAAAGATACTCCTGCACATACTGTTGGTTCTTGGGGTATCGCAAAGCCGTCGGAGCATAACGTATCACGCCCTCGTAAGCCCCGATATGGTATCCTGTGGCTATAATCCAATAGGCCACACGGGAATACATCGTATCCGTCTGATTCAAGAAGTCGTTCTTCAATGCCGGATATTCGGCCGAAGACAAATATAAATCCAAGAATCGGAATGCTTCCGTATAATTCTTCTTTCTCAAATAGAAGCGTCCGCCATTCAATAAATTGGCACGATGTTCCAGCAATCTCTTACGAGCCGACGAACGGAACTTAAAACGCCCTTTGTAGTCTGAAGCCAACTCCACGGAATCACATTTCTCAAAATATTTATAGGCATTGTAGATACTATTATAATAAAGCACCGTATCGTATGCACGTTTCAAATAGATTTTTTCGTTTTCAATGTCATTCAACCTGCACTGCACCAATGCCGCCGTATAATACAGTTCTGCACGTTTCACTACTTTTTTCTCGCCGGACAGCGCATCCATCAGGCTCTTCTCTGCGGCATCCAACCGCTCCCTTACCTTCTTGGCTTCATCCCCGTTCTCCTCATATCTGGCGTTCTTTATGGTTTTACGCGCTTCACGAACCACATTGGCACCGTCCAGTGTCTGACAACAAACCCCGAACATACAAACCATTGCCCAAAAACTCAATCTACTCATCCTATATAAAACAAAAGGGTGATGCCCACACTTTCATTGAACACCACCCCAATTCTTTTTTACTTTATCATTATCTCCTACCGCTTACTTGAGATAAGTATCCATCTCTGCTTCTTTAGCCTTTTCTCCGGTTATATAATACACCGTCTTCAGACGAGAAGCCCATCTCTGCGGATTGTCAGGCTCAAGTTCCTTGACTTTCAGGAAGAACGGTTCGGCCTTCTTATACCAAGACTTCACTTTTTCAATCTCCTTGTCATATTCGGCTTTCTTCATGTTCTTCGTCTTACCGATTGCTTCGTTGATGCCATATCCTGTATTACAGCAGCATACACCGGCATTGTAATAAGCATCCGTAAAAGTAGGATCTATTTCCGCACTCTTCTCAAAGAACGGCAGAGCTTCCTCAAATTTCTCCTGACCGAACAATACTACACCTTTTGAATAATTGGCAATCTTATTATTCGGGTCGGCCGCCAAAAGACTGTTGGCAAACTCCAACGAAGCCGCATCGTTCTTCTTTTCGGTGTAATAAGCCAGCAAATTCTGGGCTATCACCTCATCTGCCACTGCATACTTCTTCGAAGCATCAACCCATTGAGCCGTATCTCCCTTTTCCAAGAGTGTCATCAAATGCAATTGTTTTACCGTCTTGGCTTCTTTATCATACTTCAATGCCTCTTCCAAATGAGTAGCGACCTTATCAAAATCTTTACCCTGGTAAGCTGCCAGACAAGCATAATAAGCTACCTGATTTTTGTCAAATACACTATCGTTCAACACCTTCGGCTCATCAGCCACCAGTTTATGATTCTGCGGATAAGTCAACCACGCATCGTATGCTTTATAAGCTCCCGCAAAATTCTGATTTTGGAAATCAAACTGACCGACGTACATCAAGAAAGTGCGGAACTTCATCAAGTTGCCTTTGTTCTTTTCCGCATATTCCTTTTTCTCGTCATACTCGTTGCATTTTTCGTATGCGTCCAGACAAGCATACAGGTTTTTAGCAAACTTTGCCGTATCCAAAGGCTGGTGAGCAGCCGCTTTGTTCAGTTCGTCTGCAAAAAGCCTTTGGTACAAATCTCCCTGAACATCCCAAGCCAAAGCCATGTCTTTGGTTTCTCCGCTGTTCAAAGCTTCCGTCAACAACGTCTGGGCTTCCTCTATTTGATTGTTGTTAATCAATCCCTGAGCTTTTTTCACCAGTCTGTTCTGCGCGAAAGCACCGGTTGAAGCAACCAGCAATGCAATTGATAATACGTATTTATTCATAACTTTATAAATTAAAAGTTTTAAACTCATTCATTCGTTTCAGTCTCTTCGTCACGGGACTCTGAAACCGATACATCAGAACTGCCTTCCGACTCATCCATCACCGGAGCCACACCGTCACTCAACATTTCCGTCTCTTCTTCTTCGTCCTCCGTCTGTACCTTGCATACGCTACTGATTTGGTCATTACGCTTCTCAAGATTAATCAAACGGACACCTTGTGTGGCACGTCCCATAATACGGACATCAGCCACTTTCAGACGTATCGTTATACCGCTCTTGTTAATAATCATCAGGTCGTTCTCGTCCGTCACGACTTTGATAGCCACCAACTTACCGGTTTTCTCCGTGATGTTCAGTGTCTTCACACCCTTCGCGCCCCGGTTCGTCACACGATAATCCTCTATGTCCGAACGTTTGCCATAGCCTTGCTCGCTGACCACCATGATGGTTTCCGTCTGCGGGTCGTTCACACATACCATGCCTACCACTTCGTCGCTACCGTCCTCGTCGATGGTCATACCTCTCACACCAGTAGCCGTACGTCCCATGGCACGCACTTTGCTTTCATGGAAACGAATGGCACGACCGTTTCTGTTAGCGATGATGATTTCATTCTCGCCATTTGTCAGACGCACGCCGATGACACGGTCGTCTTCACGAATCGTAATGGCATTGACCCCATTGGTACGCGGACGGGAATACTCCTGCAAGCAAGTTTTCTTGATGATACCGTTCTTCGTGCAGAACACCACATAATGCGAACGGCAGAATTCCGCATCGTTCAGGTTCTTGATACGCAAGCAAACATTGATAGCGTCATCCGGGTCGATATTCAACATATTCTGAATGGCACGTCCCTTAGAGTTCTTGGCACCTTCCGGTATCTCATATACTTTCATCCAGAAACAGCGACCCTTCTGCGTGAAGAAGAGCATCGTGTTGTGCATCGTAGCCGGATAGATGTATTCCACAAAGTCCGTATCGCGCGTGCTCGTTCCCTTGCTGCCCACGCCACCACGAGCCTGTGCCCGGAACTCGGCCAAAGGCGTACGCTTGATATATCCCATGTGACTGATGGTGATAACCATCTCGTCGTCAGCATAAAAATCTTCAGGATTGAATTCTTCGCTCGAATATACGATTTCCGAACGCCGTTCGTCGCCGAACTGCTCTTTAACCTCGATCAATTCGTCCTTGATTACTTTCATGCAAAGGTCTTCATCACTCAGTATCTGTTTGAAATATTCGATTTGTTTCAACAGTTCATCGTATTCGTTACGCAACTGCTCCTGCATCAGGTTCGTCAACTGACGCAGACGCATCTCTACGATGGCTTTGGCCTGTACCTCGTCCAGTTCGAAACGGTTCATCAAACCTTCGATGGCGGCCTGCGGATTCTGGGCACTGCGAATAATATGCACGACTTCGTCGATGTTATCACTCGCAATAATCAAACCTTGCAAAATATGGGCACGCTCTTCCGCCTTGCGCAAATCATACTGCGTCCGACGGATGACCACATCGTGACGATGGTTCACAAAGTTAGAGATGCAATCCTTCAGAGACAACAACTTGGGACGCCCTTTCACCAACGCTATGCAATTCACGCTGAAGCTGGTCTGCAACGGAGTCATCTTGAACAATTTGTTCAATACGACATTTGCGTTGGCGTCGCGTTTCACATCCACCACGATACGCATGCCTTCACGGTCGGATTCGTCATTGGCATTGCTGATGCCTTCAATCTTCTTGTCGTTTACCAAATCGGCAATCTGTTTAATCAGCTCCGCTTTGTTCACCCCGTAAGGAATCTCCGTAATGACAATCTTATCATGATTCTCTCCCGGCTCTATCTCAGCGCGGGCACGCATAATCACACGTCCGCGCCCCGTCTCGTAGGCATCGCGCACGCCCTGCATACCGTAAATAAAGCCACCGGTAGGAAAATCAGGAGCCTTGATATACTCCATCAGTCCGTCGATGTCAATATCCCGATTGTCTATATAAGCCACACAAGCATCAATGACTTCCCCTAAATTATGCGTGGGGATGTTAGTGGCCATTCCCACTGCGATACCACTGGCACCGTTTACCAGCAAGTTCGGTATTTTTGTCGGCATAACCGTAGGCTCCCTCAACGTATCGTCGAAGTTGTTCATCATGTCTACGGTTTCCTTTTCCAAGTCATCCATCATAGCTTCGCCCATCAACTGCAGGCGAGCCTCCGTATAACGCATGGCAGCAGCACTATCCCCATCGACGGAACCGAAGTTTCCCTGACCGTCCACCAACGTATAACGCATGCTCCATTCTTGTGCCATACGCACTAATGCACCATAAACGGAAGAATCTCCATGCGGATGATACTTACCCAACACTTCTCCTACGATACGGGCACATTTTTTATATGGTTTGTCGTGCGTATTACCCAGTTCCCTCATTCCATAGAGAATGCGACGATGCACAGGTTTAAATCCATCGCGCACATCAGGCAAAGCACGGGATACAATTACGGACATTGAATAGTCGATATACGATTTACGCATCTCGGTTTCAATGTTCACCTTTATTATTCTGTCTTGGTCTAACATTATTTATATCTGTTACTATTATAAATACCACTTGCCAAAAAGCACGTAAAATTACTACTTTTTGAGAGAATACGAAAGAAAACAGCCAAAAATTAATGGTTTACGAATCAAAAGGCAGCACGAATAATAGAATAGAACCATGCTTTTTTATAACTTTGCAGCTATTGGCCAACGCATACCGGCAGGCATACGGACCAAACACTAATATTGTACCAAATTCAAAACAACCCAAAATATGAAAGTCGGTTTATTTATCCCTTGCTACATCAATGCCATATACCCCCAGGTCGGAGTGGCGTCATATAAAATTTTAAGCCGGTTGGGAGTCGACGTAGATTACCCTTTAGACCAAACGTGTTGTGGGCAACCCATGGCCAATGCCGGATTCGAAAATGAAGCCTCACGGCTGGCCCGGCGTTTCGAAACCTTGTTCCAGTCATACGATTACATTGTAGGACCGTCGGCCAGTTGTGTGGCTTTCGTCAAACAAAACCATCCCGACATATTGGCACAAGAAGGACATCGGTGCGAGAGTGCGGAGAAAATATATGATTTGTGCGAGTTCATCCACGACGTCGTCAAGCCGGAACATTTGGATGCCCGCTTCCCTCACAAAGTCAGCCTGCACAACAGTTGCCACGGCGTAAGGGAACTTCACTTGTCCTCTCCCAGTGAACGCAATATTCCTTATTATAATAAATTACGGGATTTGCTACTCATGGTGAAAGACATCGAAGTATGCGAACCGTCCCACGTAGATGAATGTTGCGGCTTCGGCGGAATGTTCGCAATCGAAGAACAGGCCGTATCCGTCTGTATGGCAAAAGACAAAATCAGGCACCACAGCGAAACCGGGGCCGAATATATTACCGGAGCCGACAGCTCCTGCCTGATGCACATGCAGGGAGTCATCAACCGTGAGAAACTTCCCATCCAAACGATTCATATTGTAGAAATATTAGCGTCACAGTTATGAGCACCTTACATTCCAAAGCTGCCGAAAAGTTCCTCCGGAACGGCGACATGGCGGCATGGCACAACGAAACCCTGTGGATGGTACGTGCCAAAAGAGACAAAATGAGCAAGGAGGTACCCGAATGGGAAGACCTTCGGGAAAAAGCATGCCAGTTGAAACTCTATTCCAACAGCCATTTGGAGGAACTGCTGATAGAATTTGAAAAGAACGCCACGGCAAACGGTGCCATCGTACATTGGGCTAAAGACGCAGAAGAATACCGACAGATCATCTATGGACTGCTTAAAGAACATCAAGTGACCCGTTTCGTCAAAAGCAAATCCATGCTCTCGGAAGAATGCGAACTGAACCCGTTCTTGTTGTCTAAAGGCATAGATGTAGTGGAAACCGATTTGGGTGAACGCATCCTGCAACTGATGCACCTTCCACCCAGCCATATCGTCATGCCGGCCATTCATATCAAGCGCGAACAAGTAGGCCTGCTGTTCGAAGAGAAGATGAATGCCGAAAAAGGCAATTACGACCCGACTTACCTGACGCATGTGGCTCGAAAAAACCTGCGAAATATTTTCTTGCATGCCGAAGCTGCCATGACAGGAGCGAATTTCGCTGTAGCCTCCACGGGAGACATCGTCGTATGCACCAACGAAGGCAACGCCGATATGGGCACATCCTGCCCGAAACTGAACATCGCGGCCTTCGGTTTGGAAAAAATCGTACCGGACATGAAAGCTTTAGGCGTATTCACCCGTTTATTGGCACGTTCTGGAACAGGTCAACCCATCACGACCTACACGTCTCATTATCGTACGCCGTGCGAAGGAGGTGAATACCATATCATTATCGTAGACAACGGACGAAGCCGCATTCTCTCTCACCCCGACCATATCCGGACGCTGAACTGCATCCGTTGCGGTGCCTGCATGAACACCTGTCCGGTTTACCGGCACAGCGGAGGCTATTCATATACTTATTTCATTCCGGGTCCCATCGGAATAAACTTGGGAATGGCTCACGACCCGTCGAAGTACTATGACAACTTGTCGGCCTGTTCCCTCTGCCTGTCTTGCTCCAATGTCTGCCCGGCCAAAGTGGATTTGGGAGAACAAATCTACCGCTGGAGGCAAACGTTGAAGGACATCGACAAAGCCAGTACCGAGAAGCAATTCATGTCTGCCGGCATGAAATTTCTGATGGAGCGCCCCGTGCTGTTCAACGCCGCCCTCTGGGCTGCTCCTATGGTCAATGTCATGCCAGACGCAATCAAATATAACCGCCTGAACGAATGGGGAAAAGGCCGCGAACTGCCGAATTTCGCCGGGGAATCGTTCAACAGCATGTGGAAAAAAGGTAAAGTACAAAGAAAGGAGGATAAAAAATGAGCAGTAAAGACGAGATATTGACAGCCATCCGCCAAAACACCGTACAAAGGTACGAATATCCGGATTGGGAAATAAAAGCTACGGTTTACCCGGACAAAATAAGCCGTTTCTGCGAAATCAGCCAGTTTGTCGGAGGCAAGGCGGTCGTCCTACAGGAAGCGGAAGACATCAACGACATCATTCGCAGCCACTTTCCCGAGGCTCGCAAAATCGCTTCACAGATGGAAGAGATCACCTGTGCTACCATACGTCCCGACACATTGGCCGAGGCACAAGAACTGGACGGTACCGACGTGGCGGTCGTAGAAGGAGCGTTCGGCGTAGCGGAAAACGGTGCGGTCTGGATTCCTCAGAACGTAAAACACAAAGCACTCTATTTCATTGCTGAAGCCTTAGTCATTGTCCTCGACCGACATTCCCTGGTCCATAATATGCAAGAAGCCTACGAACTTCTCGCCGGGCAAACCTACCCTTTCGGCACTTTCATCTCCGGCCCCTCCAAAACAGCCGATATCGAACAGGCATTGGTCATGGGGGCACACGGGGCATGCACATGTTTGGTCATTTTAAAGTAATCCCAGAAATGGGGCAAGCGCATCAGCCACTTGCCCCTATTTTCATTCTCTCACGGAAGCCTATTTTTCAAAGACCAAATCGTCCGAGACATCTCGGGACATTCAGCAGTATTCCTATTCCACTAAAACGCGGCCGACCACGACCTTGCCTTGTTACGAATGTACTCCCAGGCTTCCGTCCTCATCAGCCTCGTCCTACGGTTCTCGATTTTGGGCCTGAATGTTATGAGCTTCCGGGCCAAAAGCAATGCTTTGTCCTTTTGGTTTTCCTTACGATACAAATTAAATTCCGCAAAAACGGGGTACATCAGCCCGGGCATCATCCGCGATGCCGTCCGATAACACTCCAAGGCTTTCAAAGTATCCCCTACTCCCTCATAACACTCTCCTTGTCTGATATTCCACTGCGCCGCTTGTGTATAATGGTTCAAACCATCCAGATACGTGAGTGCCAATTCATAATCCGTACGCAAAAAAGCAGCATCCGCACCGTATGCCAAAAGGAACGGGTCGTGACGGACAAACCACCCTACAACCCGACCGGGACGTTCAGACGATGTCGCAAACACACTATAGTCATTAATCCATACTTGCGACCGCCATCGCAAGACAAATCCGAAGACCAACAATGCACAGCACACGCAAGAGGCTATGATGGAAAGTAACCGCCGATGATAAATATTCAACCAGCTTGCCATCCTCCAACGTATCGCTCTTCCTCGTCCTAAACCGATGGCTGGCATAAGCGGCAACAAGCATACAAAACTCCATATACTCAAAGGATAAGAGAACTGGGAGAAAACCAATAAAGACACTACAGGAAACAAGAAAACCGACTTGTTGTCTGATTGATATGAAGATTTCAGGCCACGTACGACAAACACCCAAAACACTGTAACACATAATAAACCGGCTATTCCTTGCTCACATAGAACGGTCAATGTTTCATTATAAGCGAATGGGTTATCACTGGAACAACGCCGTGTAGTTTCAGTGGCTGTCATAAGGTATTTGGCCTGCGCCGGCATATAATATGCTGCGAATCTTCCTGTACCGACTCCCACAAAAGGATACTGGGAGACAACTTCCCCGCAAACCCTCCATACCAATATCCTCGCATCGGCAGAATCAGGACGATAGCCATACAGAAGCATGCCCACTGCCGGGAATCCCATTGCAAACAACACGAATCCTCCGAACCTCATGATACGCTTTCCCGAAAGATATTTCAGGTACAAAAGCAAAAAGACGGCAGCACAAGCCGCACACCAGGCGGACCGAGAGTCTGATAGCACCAACGCCAAAGAAACGACCATAAGGCACACGAACAAGCACCCCCGTATTGCGAAAGACAATTTCTCCTGTAATACATAAGAAAATAATAAAGCTATCACCACAGACAAATAACCGCCAAAAGGGCCGGGATTTCCAAACGTTCCGGTCAAAGCAAACTCTGAATGGAAGCTCTTTAACACCCCAAAGCCTTGTAGCAGTCCGATGACAGACTGCCCCAAGCCGGCCACTATCATCCACCATATAACCATATTTCGCAACTCCGGTGTTACATTGAGACGGCAGTAACACCAAATGCCGGTTACGGCAACGAGTTTTATGCACAATGCCATATCCACCGGTAGTGGCATCCGGATTACTGCATACCCCCAACAAATCCAAAAGAGAACATCGGCAATAGTGACGACAAAAGTATTTTGCCTGCCCTTTGCCTCTAACCCAACCCCTACAAACGCCACAACTCCCACAACACAAGCAAGGTACATATCACCACCCGGAATGACAAACTCCACGAACGGTGACACAAACAATAAAAAACAGAATAGGGTTTTAAAGCTTATTATGGTTCTATACATCATTTTTACCATTCACATTCCACACCTTTTGATTAGTACGAAGTTATGTTTTTTCATCTGATCAGCCAAATATTACAGGAAGGGTTCGCATAAAAACATTTACGCCTTTCATATACCCACCATCACCTTTCCGCCACTCTGTATCGGTTTCCGTAATGCGTGTGCACTTTCTGCACCCCTGCGGCCACGAGAGCCTGGGCCAGCTTGGGCAGCGTCACGCCTGCCATCGCTCCGGGTTCCAACCGCCGCAACCGTGCGAATATTTCGGGCAGCGAAAGCGGGCGTACCTTCTCGTTCGGCTGAGCCGCACGATAGTAACGGCGTAATACCTCCCCGGCCGGGCAGATGCGGTAGAAAGCCGCATTGTGCAACCGCAGGGCGTTCTCTTCCCCGTGGCTGAACCAGTACCGTTCCCCGTTTTCCAGTTCCGCTTTCAGTTGGGCGTAGATTTGCGCATGGTCGATACCCGTGCTGTCGATGGGATGCTTCACGAGCACGCAGATGAACCTGCGGCTTCCCGAAGGGTCGGAAAGCAGTTCGCGCGAGTTGGACGTGCCGATGAAGGAGGCGATGCGCGGCAGGGCTTGGCTGTGCCGCCGGTACGCCTTGCGCAGGTTGAGGGCGGAGAGCTGCATGAGGTTCTTCAGGAGCGGGTGTTTCTTCTCGGGTATGCGGTCGAACTCGTCCAGGTTCAGCAGACCCATCTCGGTGAGCTGTCGTTCCACCTTGTCGGGACGCGCGAGGTCCACGCTGTCGGTGTAGTAGGCCTGCAACTGAGGTGGTAGCAAGGCGCGGCAGAAGGTGGACTTTCCGAGTCCTTGTTCGTCGCTGACGAGCAGGGGCGCGGTGCTGTGTGCGTGCAGCCCGTCGGAGAATCCGGCCCATTGTGCGGCCAGTCCGAGCATCCACCGGTGGAAAGCCTGTATCCACAGGGGACTGTCCGAGACGCGGGCAGCCAAGTCGTGCAGGCGGTCGCGTCCGTCCCATGCCGGTAACCGTTGGAAATACTGCCGGAAGGGATGGTATTCCCTTACGTCCGTAGAATGCACCATGCGTGCTACATCTCGGTCCCAACAGTCAATGCCGTGGCGGTGTGCCTCGAGGCAGATGGCATTCAGATCCCGTTCCGTGGCGGGCCGGAAGGTCCCGTTTCCCTTATCAGACAGGCAGCGGAACTCCGTGGCTTCGGTGAGCACGTTGAAACGGAACTCGTATCGTTCGGCGAGGAAGTCGCCGAGGGCGGACTCGAGGTTGGCGGCTTTCGGGGAAGGCGTTTCGCTTTGAACAGCTTTTGCTTCCGCCGTCCTGAGGACGTTTGCCGCGTGCTGCGGGAAGGATGTGGGGCTCGGCGTGGCGGTTCCGGCTTCGGCTGCGACGGTCTTGGCCATGGCCGCAGTGGTTTCTGCCTGCGGCGTAACACTACGGGGCACGTCCTTCGCCCTTCCTGCCATACGTTTTTCGTTCCACCGTCTTACAACGGTGCATGCAATCTTTTTGAAGTCCATAGGATTTGTGTTTTCGGTGTTTTCTTGTTTGCAAATATACAACATGAAAAAGCCTTTGTCAAGCCCTTCACCGTAACCCTGTTGATTACCAGGCGATTTATATTTGTAAATCGGGAATCTGCATGTCGTTTCTCATTTTCCGGTGAAATTCCGGTGAAGGATGTAAAGGCAGAAAGTTCACCTTAAAGTGTTGGTGCAGAAGAAGTCTGAAGGAAGCGAACCTTTTCGGGAGAAAAACAGTTTGTGTGAGGTGGGACAGGGTAAGGACATCCCCCGGACACCCATGTTTTTTCCGGATAGGGTTTTCAGTATGGAAGAGTTCGTAAGGCAGATGTCAGTACGTCCGAAAATCGTTCTCAGGAGATTGAGAAATCGTCTGCAGCAGAACGGAAAATCATTTGGTGCAGAATGTACGGGCGGTTTCACATGCTATAGGGAAACCTAGTCGGTTGCAACCAAAACATAATAAACAAATCTCCAAGAAAACAAATAAAAATCACCACCAAACTTGTTTCCCATCCTCATAAGAAAAAATCCGTTCCTCTTTCCCTTTCGACAAGTCCCGCAACCAATATAAGGCTCCGCGCGGCATATCCTCATACAACAAATGGACGGTTTCGGCTTTGCGCTTCCCGGCGGAATGCCATCCACCTTCTTTCCAATACAATAACTCGTACCAATCGCCGATGTCTATGCTGTTGCCATCCCCTCGCCCTGTAAAGACAAACCGTCCTATGTCTACCGGTTTGCCGAAATCCATCCCTGTCCATGCCTCGGAAGAAACAGGTGCATCAAAGAAGGTCAACAAATCGCCATCGAATGCCTTATCTTTGGTATGACCGGGATTCCCCTCCCAACATCCATCCGTACCTATGATTTTTCCCACACATTGCTTGCCTGTAGCCCGTTCGTAGAAACGTATGTCCGCGATATTGCAATATGAGCCGTTTTTAGGCTGATAATACCTCCAATAACGGAATGCCCCCAAAGTGTCAGGAAGAACAACCTCCCGTCCGGTCACGGAACAATCCGTAACCCGATACAGCATCTCATACTCCCTGAAACGGGCATCGTTGGATGCGTGGAACTCACCACTGTCCAAACGCATGACAACCCCTTGGACGTGCCGGAGCACCGGATATTTGCGGAGGAGTTTAAGCGTCACACGGCGCGACGTATCCGGTATGAAAGGACGGACTTCCTTATCATACGTATGCAAGAAAGGATGGCCTATGGCTTTCATCTGCCCGCCGGCCTCATAACATACAGGTAAGTAGACCGAGTTCATCCCCACTTTCCTGAAAACCACCTTGCTCCCTTTGATTAAAGCAAAGTCCACCGGTTTCCATTCGGTATTATCAAAAACAGTCAGATAAGCGTATCTTCCGTCCAAAGAATCTCCGACCTCTATTTCCACATCCTCACAATCCATGTACTCTTCTGTTACATCCTTAAAAAACGGATAACGGAAAGCACGCGGGACGAATGCTTCGATTTCTGAAAGCCTTTTTAAATCGGGATTGACGGCATACGTTATCCGGAACACCTTAGCCATCCTTTCATCCGGCTTGTGGGGTTGCCCCGGGTTGGAGGTAGCCCCACTGAAAGGGACGTTCTTACCATTATTTACCAGCACCACGTTCCAAGTATGCCCCAAGCTACGGAACGCCCATTGGGGAGTAAAGTCCAAGGCCACCGGTATCCCCTGGCTCCGGAATACAGAAATGGCCATATTGGTGAAATCCGCACAAATACCGAACGGCATCCGCAAACGGGTGGATAACCTGTATATGGGACGAACCTGGGACGCTTCGGTTATCTCCGGACGCATGTAATACCATAAATTGTCATTTAAAGTAATGGCCGACTGCAACGAAGAGTTTTTCAGTTGGTCGCAATACCGTAATTCGTCGAGATGGTCAGGATGGAATTCACGGAGATAAGTGCGCCAAGCGTCAAGCGGTTGCAATTCTTCAGCCTTATAAGGTAGAAGATATTCACAAAACTGCTCAAAATCCAAATGCCGCGCCCATGCCCCCTTTTTCCATTGCACAAATGCCGAATCGATATTTTGTATCAGGAAATCCGCTTTAATGATTTGTATATCCTCAACCCATTCCGGGGACAGGTCGGCATACTTGTTATCAATCTTGACAAGCGAGTCTCTTATGGTCCAGACATTACACCCCTTCATGGTCGTAAGCACAGAATCCACTTCATCATAATAGGGTTTGACCTCCATGGTGTCTGCAAAAGAATAATGACCGGGCATATTCCGAATAAGAAACTTGGCCGCTTCCAATTTCAATGTGTCCCCATGGTAATGCCTCAGCACTTTTTCCAGCTCCGGACGGTTTTCCCCGGCCAGATTCAATGCATCTTCCAAAGCCTTGTCATATTCCTGTGAGCAAGACACACATACGGACAGCAACAATACAAACCTGAATAAATTCAGCCTAAATCTGTTTTTCATATCTTACTACCTACACCCTCTCTTGTCCTATTCTACTTCCAACTCTTGTATTTCAGCATGTTCCCTTCGCGCCATATCTTGTACTTCATTCTGGATTTCAGGAAGCTTTCCGTAAATTCAACAGTATAACTATCATACAGGCCTTCTACGTCATCCACATATTCCATAGAGAAATGCTCCCCGGGAGTATATTTGTAAGCATAGGCATTATCATCGAAAACCACCTTGGCCTTGTCGCCGGACACAACCACGACAATCATTTCTGGAGCCTCACCACAGCCAAAAAACCAACCTCCAAAAAACAAGGCAAAACTACCATTGGACAAGGGTACTTTTATAAAATAGTCTTTACTGGCATTGACCGTCATGTAACGGTTGTCATACAATATACCAAACGGATTATACCTCAATATCATTTTGCCATTATGGTGAATCTCAAAAAAATCATAATCTCCACCTTTTGACATCTCCTTATTCCCCACTCCCCTCATCTTTATACAATAGGAGTCTCCGTTATCCGAATGCACATCATATTCCATATAAGTATAAAGAGGCATGTTGGGCAACTCTTGATTCCTTGAAAGGCCCAGAAATTTTGGCTTGGCAACAATACCATTTTCACCCTGCCATTCGAAAAGATTCTCAACAGTTTGCGCCCACAGGGAACCCATTGTCCCTAAAAAGGCAATTAAAAACAACAATCGTTTCATACTCATTTGCATTAAAGAAAAGAGTCTCCAAATACAAGGGGAAAAGTGGAAACACTGCCATCTTGACTTGCTTCCACCTTCTCTTCCCTTTATCCTATTTCCAACTCTTGTACTTTAGCATGTTCCCTTCACGCCATATCTTATATTTCGTCCGTTTCTTCAAATAACTATCAGTAAAGCCAGGAGATCCGATGGCACGCAGGCCATTTATGTCATCCACATATTCAATAGAAAAATGCTCCCCGGGAGTATATTTGTAAGCATAAGCATAATCATCAAAAACCACCTTTGCCTTATCTCCAGAGACAACCACAACAACCATTTCAGGGGTTTCATCACCACCAAAAAGCCAACCACCAAAAAACAAGGCAAAACTTTCATTGGACAATGTCACTTTTATAAAGTAGTCCCTACATTTTTCCTCTGTAATATACCGAACATCAAACAAATGCCCATAAGACAAATAATCCAATATCTTTTTACCCTCATGATAAATTTCAAATCCATCAAAAGTACCCAAATCAGACATCGTCTTATCAAAACCTTTCATCTTAAGGATATACGAATTTTCCTTATTAATTGAAATATCATATTCCTTATATATATACGTTGGATAATCCGTATATATTCCTTTATATTTTTCCAAAAATTTACCGTTAGGAATAATTCTATTACCTCCCTGCCACTCAAAAAGATTCTCAGTAGCTTGCGCCCATAGAGACCCCATTGTCCCTAAAAAGGCAATTAAAAACAACAATCGTTTCATGTTTATTTACGTTTATAAAAATAGTAAGCTATTCGGTTCTTTCTATCTGTTCCAAAACTATCACTCAAATACCGATTTGTCCATCTTTTTCCATCCCCTGTATCCATTGTCAAAGGAACTTCGCATCCCCAACTTGGGCTATATTTCGTTGGTCCCGGCAGAATCACCACCACATGGCCGGAGCCTGACGGGTTTATATACCCCGCCACCACAAAAAAGCCATGGTTAGCATTACTTATCGCAACCCCCAAAGGAATCGCTTGCCAATGTTTCGGATTATCCCGCCATGCCTGTGCCATTTCATTGGCTTTCCCCACCATCCCCGGAGGAAGATTGGAACTGCCGAATATGTTTTTAAACGCTAATTGCACACCCACATTACAAGCGGCCTCCGAATTCCCATACGATTTTATGACTGAAGCCACTGCGTCCTGCGCCGCATTCTTAACCACAGTTGTTCCCGGCCTTGCCGCTGGAACAACCTCACCCGAACCACCACCAATAACAGTTCCACCGCCGGTATCGCCCCCGCCAATATTGCCACCACCAATATTACCACCACCAGAAGACCCACCTCCAGTATTACCTCCGCCACCGATACCGCCACCGGTATATTCATCGCACATGCAGGGAGACATCCGGCACAACGGGCAACAATTACATCCGTTTTCGGTTATGAGAACATGGCAGGTAGGACAGGTCGTACCCACTTGTCCCTCCGTCTCGTCCTTATTACAACCGCATTTGCCATCCACTATCTTTTCACCGCACTTGGAACAAGCCACAATATCCACACAAGTACAATCGTCTATGGCCTTGCCGCAAAAAGAACACTTCTCAGTCGTGTCGTATTCAAAATCCAACAGTGACACCCTCTTGACTACCGTTCCGGGATTCAACCATAAAAACAAATGCACGTCATGGCTACATGAATCCTCCACATTGGACGTTTTGCCCGGAAGCAACGGGCGATGCCGGAAAGAAAACACCTCTTTCCCATTTTCTATCCTGCGCCCCAACAATATGCTACCGTCCAAACGGGACGTGATGAAAAAGCCCGTGAAATGGGTTTTGGTAAATTCATACGCCAAAGCATCAAGTTCCTTTCCAAACTCATTATAATAGTTTTGGTCGTAAATGTAAGTCAGTACCACGCCAGTCAGGCTCTTGTCGTCATTCTGTCGGACAAGAAGCTTGTTCGTCACCATATTCATGCGCTTATGCGTCTGGCCTCCCATAGTGAGTGCCGTGAAAGCTGTTGGTTGTCCCTTTCCTTTGATGGGAAAAAGAGCCATTTGTCGATTCCCGTCAACCACCAACCGATAGTCATCCCAATCCACTTTTATGTCATCCATAGCCTCCGAACCTTTCTTATGAGTAGACTTTGAAGATGTCCCAACCGGCTTATGGGTGTCAGGCAAACAAAAATCCGGCCTACTTTCAACCAAAGCTTTGGCTTTCTTCACGATGAGGGGCGAATATTGGTCATCCATCACGTTCGATTCCTCTCCCGATGATTCCATACCGTCAAAACAACCCCACAACACAAGGAAGGCAGCCCACACAAAAGGCCACATAAACATCATTGATTTCTTGATTTTCTTCATGGTAAGATTTAAAAGTCGTTTCTTTTAGTTTAATGCCGCAAAAATACTCTTTTTCCTTAAAATGAACAAATTTATCACGGTATTTTTCAGGACTTCATAAAAAGCCCTATTTGTCCACAACGAGAAAGTTGCAATTTCCTGACAACATATAGAACCATAGACATACTTCATTGCATGAAGAACCTTACTATTTTTAGAAAAACTTAATGCGCCCTAATCTTTTTTTGGCACGTGTTTTGTATGGTAATTCCAATAATATAGTTAATTTTGCCAGTAGAGTCATTAATCAGAGGAATTTGCAGAGCATGAACAATCAATTTTCACCTAAAATATCAGAGGTTCTCATTTACAGCAAGGAGGAGGCGCTACGGCTGCACAATGAATGTGTAGCTCCGGAACACCTATTACTCGGGTTGATCAGGGACGGGGAAGGCAAGGCCATCCAAATCCTCCGCTTGCTCAATCTGGACTTCCGCTCGGTGAAACTACGCGCAGAGCAATCCATACAAGGTTCCGCCATGCAGGAAATGCCTGACGCGGACCATGAAATCATTTTAAACGAGAAGGCCTCTAAAATCATGCGCCTTTGCTTGCTCGAAGCACGCATGCTGAAGGCCCAGGTGGCCGACACCGAACACATACTTTTAGCCATTATGAAAGAAAAAGACAACAATGCATGCCGTATCTTAGAGGAAAACAGCATCCATTATACAGACATCCTGAACCTGCTCACCCAAAAGGCTGAGAAATCGGACGTACAGTCCGGCTTCGGTTTTCCGGACGAGGACGAGGAGGACGAATATGAAAACAAATCCTCGGCGGGAAACCCGATGAACGAACAGGGACACACCGCCACGCAAACGGCGCAGCCGCAAAGGAAATCGGCCAACAACACGCCGGTTCTGGACAATTTCGGCACCGACCTGACACGCGCCGCCCAAGAAGGCATCCTGGATCCGGTGGTGGGTCGCGAAAAAGAAATAGAACGCGTGTCACAAATCCTAAGCCGACGGAAAAAGAACAACCCTATATTAATAGGTGAACCGGGCGTGGGCAAATCGGCCATCGTGGAAGGACTGGCCTTGCGCATCGTACAGAAAAAGGTGTCGCGCATCCTGTTCGACAAACGCGTGATAGCCTTGGACATGGCGGCCGTAGTGGCCGGCACGAAGTATCGCGGGCAGTTTGAAGAACGCATCCGCAGCATTCTCACCGAACTGCAAAAGAATCCGGACGTGATTCTTTTCATCGACGAGATTCACACGATTATCGGTGCCGGTTCGGCACCGGGCAGCATGGACGCGGCCAATATGCTGAAACCCGCGCTGGCACGGGGAGAGATACAGTGTATCGGGGCTACGACCACGGACGAATTCCGGAAAAGCATCGAAAAAGACGGCGCTTTGGAACGCCGTTTCCAAAAAGTCATGGTGGAACCGACCACACCGGAGGAAACCGTACAGATACTGGACAATATCAAGGAACGTTACGAAGACCATCACAATGTGCGCTACACGCCCGAGGCTATCCGTGCCTGCGTACGGCTCACGGAGCGCTACGTTTCCGACCGTTGTTTCCCGGACAAAGCCATCGACGCCCTGGACGAAGCCGGGTCGCGCATACACATCACCCACTCTCCCGTATCGAAAGAAATGGAGGAACAGGAAAAGCGCATCGACGCCGTACATGCCTTGAAGAACGAGGCGGTAAAAAACCAAAATTTTGAACTGGCCGCCGACTACCGTGACCAGGAAGCCAATTTGCAAGAGGAACTGAACCGTATAAAAGCGGCATGGGAGGAGAAACTCAGCCGCGAGCGGGTCACTGTGGACGAAGACCAGATAGCCGAAGTGGTATCCATGATGACAGGCATCCCCGTACAACGCATGGGAGAGGCAGAAGGACACAAGCTGAAGGACATGGCCGTCAACCTGAAACGGGAAGTCATCGGACAGGACGAGGCCATCGACAAGTTGGTGCGCTCCATCCAGCGCGGCCGCGTGGGACTGAAAGACCCGAACAAGCCTATCGGGGCGTTCATGTTCCTCGGCCCTACGGGAGTGGGCAAGACGTACTTGGCTAAAAAACTGGCCGAATACATGTTCGGCAGTGCCGACTCCTTGATACGCATCGACATGAGCGAATACATGGAGAAGCACACCGTAAGCCGTATGGTGGGGGCTCCTCCGGGATACGTGGGACACGAAGAAGGCGGACAGTTGACGGAAAAAGTGCGCCGCAAGCCCTACTCCATCCTACTCCTCGACGAGTTGGAAAAAGCACATAGCGACGTGTTCAACATCTTGTTGCAAGTGATGGACGAAGGACGACTGACGGACAGCAACGGCACGACGGTGGATTTCAAGAACACGGTCATCATCATGACATCGAACTGCGGAACGCGCCAGTTGAAAGATTTCGGCAAGGGCATCGGGTTCAGCCGCCCGGACACGTCGGCAGCCGACAAGCAATACAGCCGCGAAGTCATCCAGAAGGCGTTGCATAAACAGTTCGCTCCGGAATTCCTGAACCGTCTGGACGACATTATCAATTTCGACCAACTGGACTTGGAGGCCATCAAACGTATCGTGGACATCGAGCTTAAACCCATCGTAAAGCGCGTGAAGGAAATGGGCTATACGCTGGAAACGGAAGAGGATGCCAAGGAGTTCCTTGCCCGCAAAGGATACGACATACAATATGGCGCACGTCCGTTGAAACGTGCCTTGCAGACTTATCTGGAGGATGCCATCTGCGAACTGGTCATCAATGACGAACTACAGGAAGGCGAAATCCTGACCGTACGTGCCGCCGAGGGAGACAAACTCCGGATCACGCATGGCCTTGCCCAAGAATAACAATAAATATATGTTAAAGTGCCGGACGATGTTTTCGTCTGGCACTTTTTTTGTTTCTTCATCAATGGCTTTCAAAAAGCCGAACAGAAGATAATTTCATACAATAAAAGCAATAAATATCATGCAAAAAGGAAACATTGGGGTAACGACCGAGAACATATTCCCCGTCATCAAAAAGTTCTTGTACAGCGATCATGAAATCTTTATTCGTGAAATCGTGTCGAACGCCGTAGACGCCACGCAGAAATTGAAAACATTGGCCAACAAAGGAGACTTCAAGGGCGAAACGGGCGAACTGAAAGTCTGTGTCAAAGTGGACAAGGACAACGGTACCATCACGGTGAGCGACCGGGGACTGGGTATGACAGAAGAAGAAATAGACAAGTACATCAACCAAATCGCGTTCTCCGGCGCCAATGACTTCTTGGATAAATATAAAGACGATGCCAATGCCATCATCGGACACTTCGGCTTGGGCTTCTACTCTTCGTTCATGGTGAGCAAGAAAGTGGAAATCGTGACCAAAAGTTACCAAGAAGGGGCAAAGGCCGTAAAATGGAGCTGTGACGGAAGTCCTTCCTATGAAATAGAAGAAACAGAAAAAGCCGACCGCGGAACGGACATCATCATGTACATCGATGACGATTGCAAAGAGTTCTTGGAAAAGAACAAGATTGAGGAGTTGCTTCGCAAGTACTGCCGTTTCTTGCCCGTACCTGTAGCCTTCGGCAAAAAAACGGAATGGAAAGACGGCAAGCAGGTGGACACGGAAGAGGACAACGTCATCAACAACGTCACCCCGATATGGACCAAGAAACCGTCGGATCTGAAAGACGAGGACTACAAGGAGTTCTATCGCGAACTGTACCCGATGAGCGACGAGCCTCTGTTCTGGATTCATCTGAACGTGGACTATCCGTTCAACCTGACGGGCGTGCTCTATTTCCCCAAAATCAAGAACAACATCGAACTGCAACGTAACAAGATTCAGTTGTACTGCAACCAGGTGTACGTAACGGACAGCGTGGAAGGCATCGTGCCTGACTTCCTCACTTTGCTCCACGGAGTCATCGATTCACCGGACATCCCGTTGAACGTCAGCCGCAGCTACCTGCAAAGCGACAGCAACGTGAAGAAGATTTCCAGCTACATCACGAAGAAAGTGAGCGACCGCCTGCAAAGCCTGTTCAAGAACGACCGTAAGGAATTCGAGCAGAAATGGGACGACATCAAGATCTTCATCAACTACGGTATGCTGACACAGGACGACTTCTACGACAAGGCCAAGAACTTCGCCCTCTTTAAGGATTGTGACGGTAAATACTTCACATTCGAAGAATACCAGCAACTCATCAAGGACAATCAGACGGACAAGGACGGTAATCTGATTTACCTGTATGCCCAGAACAAGGAAGCCCAGTACAGCTACATCGAAGCAGCCAAGAACAAAGGCTATAGCGTATTGCTGCTCGACGGGCAACTGGACACTCCCATCGTCTCCATGTTGGAACGCAAGTTTGAAAAGAGCCGTTTCACCCGCGTGGATGCCGACATCATCGACCGACTTATCGTGAAAGAGGATGCCAACAAATCTGAATTGGATGCTGAAAAGAGTGCCAACCTTTCGGCCATCTTCAATTTCCAGATGCCGAAGTTGGACAAAACGGAATTCCACGTAGAGGCACAAGGTATGGGAGAAAACGGTATGCCGGTCATGATTACCCAAAGCGAATACATGCGTCGTATGAAAGACATGGCGCACATCCAACCGGGCATGTCCTTCTACGGTGAAATGCCGGACATGTACACCTTGGTATTGAATACGGATCACCGTCTGATTAAAGAGGTATTGGCAGACAGCGAAACCCACACTGCGGAGCAACTGAAACCCATTGAAGCCGAACTCAAAGGGTTGCATGCCCGCGAAGCCGTACTCCATCAGCAGCAGGAGGGCAAAAAGCCCGAAGAGATCGACCAGGCACAAAAGGATGAATTGGACAAATGCCATCAGGACATCAGTGCGGAAGAACAAAAGAAAAACGACGTACTGGCCGGTTATGGCAAGGACAACAAGAAGGTGCATCAGCTTATCGACTTGGCATTGCTGCAAAACGGCATGCTGACTGGCGAAGCCTTAAGCAACTTCGTAAAACGCAGCATCTACTTGATTCAATAACCGAACACGCCTGCTACGGCAAGAATAAGCAAGATAAAATCGCTATCCCCCGAAAAGGATAGCGATTTTATTATAAAAAACACCTTCAATATTTGGAGATTTAAATAAAAAGCCATACCTTTGCACACGAAATCAAAACAAGAACGGCTCCGTAGCTCAACTGAATAGAGCATCTGACTACGGATCAGAAGGTTACAGGTTTGAATCCTGTCGGAGTCACAAAAACGGTTTGCAAACTCAATGATTTGCAAACCGTTTTTCTTATCCTCCACTCAATACAATTTCCCCTTAGAGTTTCTTTTTCTTCAATGTGAAAAGGAACTCCAAACCATGCCCGCCGCCCGAAGGCTTTGCATTGATATTCCCCCCATGGAAAAGCACGGCATTCTTTACGATGGCCAACCCAAGGCCCGTACCTCCTAATTTCCGGCTACGCCCCTTGTCTACACGGTAGAAACGTTCGAAGATGCGTCCCAAATGTTCGGAGGGCACTCCTACTCCATTGTCGCTCACACTGAAATAATAACCGTCCTCGTCTTCCGAATAACACACGATGTTCACATGCGTACCGTTTCCGGCGTATGCAATGGCATTATCCATCAAATTACGGAAAATGGAGTACAACAAAGAAGAATTCCCTTGAAGCACCAACTTGTCCGGAACATTTATCCCCACAGTCATTTGCTTCTCCTCCAGTTTTAAGGCCAGTTCCGCCACGATATTATGAATCATGGAAGCCAAATCCACATCCGTCACCTCTATCATCTGACCGGCCTCCGTCATACGGGTCAGAGTAGATATGTCCTGCAACAGGTTCGTCAGCCGGTTGCTTTGCGCAAAGCTACGCTCCAAAAACTTCTTAAGCATATCCGGCGAAAGTCCCGGATTATTCAGAATCGTTTCCAGATAACCTTGGATACTGCTCACGGGAGTCTTCAACTCATGAGCAATATTTTGTGTAATCTGCTGCTTCATGCGGGCTTGTTCCTCTTGTTTCGTAATGTCAGAAATGGAAATCTCAAAGCTGTTATCCACAAAAAGAGCCACAGACAAGTTGAACACATAACCGTTTTTATCCACGACCAACAACTTCTGCCTAAGGTCTCCCTGCGTAAAACTCTTGCGGGACATCGTTATAAAATCAAACAGCGGCTGCAATTCCTTCACTTGAAAGACTTCTTCTATGCCTCCGATATTCTTATCGGATATCAGATTCACATACTGCATGAAAAGCCCGTTAGCCAGAACCACATCCTTGCCTGGATTGAAAATGGCCAGTCCTTCATTGGAAATCTGCAAATGTGTGATAAGCTTCTCACGCTCGCGGAAAAGATCGTCCTTCGCCTTGCGTAACCGTGTATAAATATCGACGATATGCCGTGAAATCTGCCCCAAATCGGTATTTCCCAATCCCTTCAAATCATTCGTATCCACAGCCTCGTCCTGATCGGCACGACGTGCAAAAAGGCGAAGCTGAGTAATCATAGCCCCTAAACGAGCCGTCAAGTTATAAAAGACGAGGAACAAAATGGCAGATAACAAAAATGAAAACCATAAATACCCCTTGTCGGCATTCAACATGGCAATCAAATCCGTATCGTAAGGCAATGCGCTACGTACGAACAACTCTTTCTCCGGAAAATAATTCGCCGAATAAAAGAATTCCTCTCCAAGAGTCTCTGAGGTTCTTTTGATGGAATATCCGCTTCCTGCAGCCAAAGCCTCACGTATTTCCTCACGGTCCAGGTGATTATCCTTCACATGTTCGGAGGAAATATCATTATCGAAAATCACTTTTCCGTGACGGTCTACAAGCGTGACACGCAGTTTCTGAAGATGGTGCCGTACACGATAGCGCGCCACATAATCTTTCACTGAAAAGGCCGTATCAGCCATGTGATCATACAAATCCACGTTGAACATGGTCAGCGTAGAATTCAACAACTCCACCTTATGCGTCTTCTCGCGGTGATACTGATAATACAAGAAACTTGCTACGAAAACACAATAAATAGCGATAACGGAAAAAAACAGATATTGGCTGAATGACAATGACTTTCTTTTCATCTCAATCTTTCACAGAGGTATCGAAACAATATCCGTAACCCAAACGGGTGACGACAAACTTTCCGTATCCGTCGAGTTTTTTACGCAAACGGGTTATGTTCACATCTACCGTCCGGTCCAGCACCTCGGCATCGTTGTTCCATATCCTACGCAGTATCTCAGCCCGCGAAAACACACGGCCCTCATTTTCCAACAGTAAGCGCAAAATCTCAAATTCGGTCTTAGTCAACTGCAACGCCTCGCCGCACAGCACGGCCTCTTTTTTGTTAAGATCCAATTTCAACTCCTTAAAACCGATATAAGCAGCCGGTACCGCCTGTTGCGGCGCCGTACGACGAAGCACAGCCTTGATTCTCATCTGCACTTCGCGCAGGGAAAAGGGCTTGGAAATATAGTCGTCCGCCCCCAAAGTGAATCCGGTGACGGCATCGTTCTCCGTATCACGCGCCGTAAGAAAGATAATAGGTATATCACGAGTCTCCCGCACTTGCTTGAGCATCTTGGCCATCTTAAAACCAGAGATTTCTCCCATCATGACGTCCAACAACAGAAGGTGGAACTTGGTCAGATCCATCTTAAGTGCTTCTTCGGCTGAATTGGCCGTTTCTACTTCGTACCCCTCATTCTCCAGATTGAACTTCAGGATGTCGCACAAATCTTCTTCATCGTCCACCACGAGAATCCTGTAATTTGTATTCATCAGACTTACCGCTTTAAATTATTATTTTCCGACTGCAAAATTACAAGTTAGTTGTTGCACGAATATGAAACCTGTGTTACAATACCGTTACAATACCTTTTTCTTGTTGGAACCTGCGGCATGCACGAACCCAATGACGCATGTGACCGATTATTTCCTGTGTCTCTTGCAAAGTACTCATATAAAGATATTCAATCTTCAGATTGTCCATATCCCCCTTGCGTATGCGGTCTTGCTGAATCTTGCGGAGCTGGGACAACTGGGCTTTCATCTCGTCTCCAAACTGCCGAACCTGCAACGCATTATCGTAATTATTCGTCTCTATCATGCCGGCAATGACATTCATCAACCTTTCCACCCCTTCCCGAATCGGCATGAATTCTTTCACGTATTCCTCGGGCATGGGATTGAAATTATTGTCCACATGTTCCAATGAAGGCTCACACATACGCTTCAGGCAGTACAAACTCTGTTCGCAACTGTTACATGCCAAATGGAACCATGTATCTTTTTCAACAGCTTGCAGCGGGTCTATTTTACGTAATCCCACCAGTTCTTTCCGACGGATTACCTTCCAATTCTTCCGCTCATCCTCCAAATGGTTCAAAGTCCGTCGCAACACTTTGACATCCTCGGCAATCAAACCGGAAGTAGTCTGCATATAAGCTTCCGATATATACTTCACCATCTTCGACTGATAAGCACTGATATGCCGGTTCAATAATACCCAAGCTTCATCCTTATCATTGGTTTGTGCCAATTCCGTGAAAATCTCATCCCGCTGTACTGCCGCCATCTTCTTCTTATAACTGCGATTATTCTGAATAAGCATGAACACGACTACAACAATGAGCAATACCATAGCCACCACTCCACCGAAATGTACAAACAACGTCACGATGAAACACAGGAAGAAAGCCGCACCGGCCGTCATAAACCATCCGCCAATCACAGAAATCACACCGGTCACGCGGAACACGGCACTCTCGCGTCCCCATGCACGGTCGGCCAATGACGAACCCATGCCCACCATAAACGCCACGTATGTGGTAGACAACGGAAGTTTCAGAGACGTACCCACTACGATCAACAAGCCGGCCAACACCAAATTCACGGAAGCGCGTACCAAATCGAACGCCGCACCATTCGGAATAATAGCCTCATCCTGATTGAAACGTGAATTGATCCATTTCCTCATCCATGCAGGAATATGGTCTACCACATACTCGTTGCTGTTAATCACGCTCCTCACCAACCGACGGGCAAAACGGGAAGAACCGAACATTTCGTCGCCGGCTGTCTGACGGGACAAGTCGACAGAAGTCTTTACCACATTCTGCGCCTTCTTCGATGTCATCAAAGCAATCGTCATCACGACTCCAGCCCCGATAAGAAAAAAGACAGATGTTCCCGCTGGTTCATTCAGCACGCCCATCATGTGAGTGGCCGGATTCGCCCCCGGAGTAGCCATGAAATCCTGATAAGAAGAAAAACCGGCCAACGTCACACCGATGAAATTCACCAGGTCATTCCCGGCAAAGGCCATGGCTAATGAGAATGTTCCAAAAAGCACTATAATCTTGAAAACATTGACCTTACACCAATGCAGGACTTGCATCAGTACCGTAAATCCGATAATAAAAGAAATCAATATCGCATGCGTGTTGTCAGCAATCCAAACTTTAATATCGGAGGTCATAAACGAAGCACTGCCGAAACCTTTTACCAATAAGAAATAAGCAATGGAAGTAATGGAAAGCCCTCCGAACAAACCTATGGTATATTTAAGATGCTTGGTATAGTGAAAAGTAAAAATAAGGCGGGAAATCCATTGCACCAACATTCCGAAAACAAAAGCAATGGCGACAGAAAGGAAAATGGCCAAAATCACCGTAAAGGCTTTATCCGTATTAATCAAGCCGGCATAGGTAAGCGAGGAATCATGAAGCATCTTCACCAAAGCCAAGGCCGTACTACCACCTAATAACTCGAAAACCATCGACACCGTGGTGGAGGTGGGCATTCCCAATGTATTGAATATATCGAGCAGAATCACATCAGAAGCAACCACTGCCAAAAAGACGCACATCAACTCTTCGAAAGTAAAGAACTCGGGGTGAAAAATGCCATGCCGCGCAATGTCCATCATGCCGTCGCTCGTCGTGGCTCCCACAAAGATACCCACTGCCGCAATTATCAGAATGGTCTTGAAACGCGCAACTTTTGAACCGATGGCCGAACCTAAAAAGTTCACGGCATCATTACTGACCCCCACAAACAAATCAAAAGTGGAAAGGGCAAACAGGAATATGACTATTCCCAAATAAACAAGCTCCATACGATTACTTCATATTTGATTCTGTGACAAAGATAAGCATTTTCCCTTTTGCGACAATTATATTCCTATAACATTTTTCACAAGAATGCAACACAAATGTATTGCCGTCGTAATACACATTTATTCAAAACGAATAGACCGAGCCGGATGGATACGGGAAACCAAGAAACTCGGAACGATAAGCGACAACACGCATATCACCAAAGTAGCCGCATTGATAGCCAGTACATACCCGAGATTGAACAAGACCGGTACCGAATCCACATAGTATATCGACGCATCCAAACGGAATACTCCTGTATAATGCTGAAGAACCACTATGCCTATTCCTATTATATTTCCCCAAAGCAATCCTTTCCCCATGACGAACACGGCAAAATACAAGAAAATATGACGGATACCACGGTTAGTCGCTCCTAACGCTTTCATGATTCCGATAAAGTTAGTACGTTCCAATATAATAATGAGCAAACCGGAAATCATCGTAAACCCGGCTACAGATACCATCAGAGCCAAAATGACCCACACATTGACGTCCAAAAGGCTGAGCCAGGCAAATATCTGAGGATAAAGTTCCTGTATCGTCATTGTCACATACGAACCGCCGTAAGCGTCTGTCTTTCGGTTTACCAGCTTAATCAATGCACCGGAGACTTCGTCCACACGGTTCAAGTCCTTTACTGAGATTTCTATTCCGCTATACTGATCCGGAGCCCACGCATTCAAACGGTTGCAAGTATAAAGGTCCGTAAAGACCAAAGCTTTGTCGAACTCCGTCAAATGCGTACAATAAATACCCGACACCGTAAAACGACGGGTACGCACGGAGTTCTCGAAGAAATAGGCAAAGACCTTAGAGCCGACTTCCAAATGCAATTCATCGGCTATCTGCCGGGATATGACGATCCGGTTGGAAGCCACCGTATCGGAAAAAGACGGCAGTTCCCCCTCTTCCATGTGGGCTTTCAGGAAAGACGCATCGAATTCCACCCCCACGCCATGCAAAAGAATACCTTTGAAATCGGCATCCGTCTTGAGTATTCCCTCCTTATTGCAGAAACGTTGCACATGCGCCACCCCTTTCATGTCCCCGACCTCCTTCATCAAAGCAGGGGGCACCGCAATAGGCTGCGGGGAATTTGTCGTGACCGACGCATAGTTTTGAATCTGTATATGAGAACCGAATCCGACGACTTTCGAACTGATTTCCTGTTTGAAGCCCAGCACCACGCACACCGAAATAATCATCACGGCCAAACCGACAGCCACTCCGGACGTAGCTATCAATATGGCCGGACGCGATACTTTTTTCACATCGCCGTGCTCACGGAACAGCTTTCGGGCTATAAACAGATTGAAATTCATTCCTCTTGCCGTCTTATTCTGCCACACGGCCGGGATATGCCTCCAATGCTTTGCGCAACACGAAAAGGGCACGTATCAGATCTTCTTTCTTCAACACGTAAGCTATGCGCACCTCGTTCTTACCCGAACCGGGCGTAGTGTAGAATCCTGCGGCCGGAGCCATCATCACGGTCTCCCCCTCATAATCAAAGTCTTTCAAACACCAGGCACAAAACTCCTCCGCATCGTCCACCGGGAGCTTGGCCACCGTATAGAAAGCTCCCATGGGGATGGGAGAATACACTCCGGGGATACGGTTCAGCCCGTCAATCAGACATTTGCGCCGCTCCACATATTCGTCATACACCTCGCGTCCGTACTCTTCCGGCTCGTCGAGCGAAGCCTCCGCCGCAATCTGTCCGATCAAGGGAGGGCTTAAACGGGCCTGGCAAAATTTCATCACGGCTTTGCGGACCTCTACATTCTTCGTAATCAACGCACCGATACGTATGCCGCACTCGCTATATCGCTTGGACACGGAATCTATCAGCACCACATTGTTTTCTATCCCCTCCAAGTGGCAAGCCGAGATGTACGGAGAACCGGTATAGATAAACTCGCGGTACACTTCATCCGAAAAAAGATACAAATCGTACTTCTTCACCAAGTCGCGAATCTGGTTCATCTCACGGCGCGTATAGAGGTATCCCGTGGGGTTGTTCGGATTGCAAATCAGAATGGCCCGCGTACGTTCGTTAATCAACTCCTCGAACTTCTCGACCTTCGGCAACGAAAATCCTTCTTCTATCGTAGTGGATATCGTACGGATGACCGCTCCCGCCGAAATGGCAAATGCCATGTAATTGGCGTATGCCGGTTCGGGAACGATGATTTCGTCGCCCGGATTCAGACAGGACAAAAAGGCGAACAGCACGGCCTCCGAACCTCCTGACGTGATGATGATGTCGTCCGCCGTAAGATTGATATGATATTTGGCATAATATCCGACCAACTTTTCCCGGTAACTCAAATATCCCTGGCTCGGGCTGTATTCCAAAACCGTCCGGTCTATGTGACGGATGGCATCTATGGCCGCTCGCGGAGTCGGCAAATCAGGCTGGCCGATATTCAAATGGTACACATGTATCCCTCTATTTTTAGCCTCGAAGGCCAACGGAGCCAACTTGCGAATCGGCGACTCCGGCATTTCCTGACCGCGAACGGATATTTTAGGCATGTCTTTTCTTTTTTGTTTTTATTTGTTCGAAATTCATGCAAAGATAGCATTTCAACATAAAATGAGCAACAAATCAGCCTATAAAATAGTGCGGTAGAAATTTAATGGAGATTCCCGTGAAGAATATGACAACACGTGCGGCCGGCAACGGACGGATTCACAGAATAGGCCGAGGGGAAGCAAAACGTCCCGCTTGACAATATGGTACCCGTTTCCTTCTTCTATGTACATTTTAACAGTTTGACAAACCGGACGTCCGTCAACAAAAAAAGGCAACCCTAAGGTTGCCTTCTGTACGCCCTCAGGGATTCGAACCCTGGACCCATTGATTAAGAGTCAATTGCTCTACCAACTGAGCTAAGGACGCAAACAAATTTGGAAGTACGCCCTCAGGGATTCGAACCCTGGACCCATTGATTAAGAGTCAATTGCTCTACCAACTGAGCTAAGGACGCATCATCTTTGATTTTGCGAGTGCAAAGGTAGAGCTTTTTATTTAACCCTCCAAACTTTCACCCCTCTTTTTCTCATTTTTTTTCCAATTCGTAAATTTCGGAAGGAATACGGCGCTTCAATACTTCCAGTTCAAAGTCCTTTCCTGCGACAATCCCTACGGAACGGAGGCAGGTATCGACCGTTTTTCGCGCCAGTTCCGGATGATTGTTCTCTTCGCTGATATGACACAACCATACATGCCGAAGCCTGTCCGTAATATGCTCCGCCAGCAGTTGCGCCGCAGCCTTATTGCTCAAATGTCCGTAATCGCCGCTAATCCGCCCTTTCAGATAAGCCGGATACGGCCCCATCATCAGCATGTCTTCGTCATGGTTGGCCTCCAGTACCAGATAATTCGCCCGGGCGATGTAGCCGCCGAACTGTTCTGTCACGTGTCCGGCATCCGTAATGAGGCAGAAGTTGACTTCTCCGTATTGCACGCTATAGCCCACATTGTCCGTACTGTCATGAGGTACATCGAAAGGCGTAATTTCAAAACGGTCCAGCTTCAAGGTCTGCCCCTTCTCCAAGAAATGTATGTTTTCTGCTTTCAATTTCGGATTTGCACAATAATTACGCTTGATTCCGTCGTGTACAAGTTCGGTGGCATAGACCGGAAGCCCATACTCATTCGCCAAGCTCCCGACAGCTTTGATGTGGTCTGCATGGTCATGCGTAATCAACACGGCCTTTATTTGTTTCAAGGAAAGCCCGTAAGTATGAAAATGTTTTTTCAGTGTTCGTATCCCAATTCCGGCATCAATCAATATCCCATAATTTTCTGAGAAGAGGAAGTAGCTGTTTCCGCTACTGCCGCTCCCCAGACAAATAAACTTCAGCATATCCGTATTTTTGTTTATGCAAATATACGAAAACATGAAAGAACGGGCAAATATTTCTTTCCTGCCCTTCTGCCTTACCAACTCAATTTAATGAATTTGCTCTCCCACGGGTTAAATTCCGCTTCGTCCCTCCCGCCGACAGACCTTCCCGTCACGTCGCAAACCGTCACCTTCCGTATCTTCACCTCATCGGAAGTCACAGCAAACACTGCCGGCCGACCGTCCGTTTCACGCAAATGCAGCATCACGGCACGTTCTCCCTCCACAGGAGCCATGTTGACCAGCAAAAGGTTATCCGGGCGAAGTGTGAGAAAGGTGCCGCAAGAGGGTGCATCCTTGTCCTCACGGTCGCCGGCCTGAAGTACCCGGGCCAGGAAAGGAATCCGGTTTTCCCATGCAAAGCGCGTGGCAAATCCGGCTGTCGTGTCCGCCGACGAAGTGATGAAATAACTCCACTGCAAACCTCCGGTCTGGTCTGCGTTAAAATTGGTCGTCCAATAGTTATTCATCGGCCAGGAATACATATTGGTGGTCTGGGGCACGGCTCCGGCCTGATAGCGTCCGGTATTGATGGCACCGAACTGCATCAGGGGGATTTCAGGGCTTCCCATTACAACCTGAACGTCCGAACTGCGTGCCGCCGCAAAATTCTGCACGGTGTACCAATCGTTCGACGAACCGGGAATCTGGTCAACACCGGCTTCGATATTTCCGCCGGGCACGTCCAGAAAGATTCTACCGTCCTCTATCTGGTACGGGAAAGACACATATACGGCTTCCGGTTCCGTCTCTGTTTTTTTACGCAAACTGTAAACCACTTCTATCTTTTTCTCTACCTTATATATATGATACTCCACCGTTAGATTATCATGCCCCATCCCGGCTGCCGTCTCTCCCTTGAAACGGTAAGTATCCCATATAGCCCCTTCCTCGTAAGCCTCGAAACGCATTTTCTCCGGATGCCTGCGCGTAAAGCGCGGGTACGTATATCGCTCCAAAGCACCCCGGTCGTCTATCGTCTCATAAATGAATTCTCCCAACTCCCATTCCGCACTCTCCGTCAACAACTGCCGTTGCAGGTCTTTATCGTAAAGCCGGGAAATGGTGCCCCGTTGCAGATTGAAATCAAGACCATACCACTCATTCTCTACATGCGTACCGGACAAACTTCCTGCGGACGCTCCGGACGGCCGCGGCTCGTCCTTCACGTCTATGCGATACCGGGCGAAGCCCAAAGCCGGCACGTCCCGAACATAAATATACCAATACGTTCCGTCCGAACGGCTCTCACCGGCCTGAGCAGGAACGCTACGTCCCGACGCATCCGTAATCTCAAAAGCTTTGTCGCGCGGCAAAAGCTGATGGTCTACATACACCTTGGCTATTCCGCTATAGCTCCAGTTCAATGTATTGAAAACCAATACGGAAGGCTCATCCGTTTTCGGAATGAAAGACTGCAAAAGCCCCATCACCGTTTCGCCCAGCAACCCGGCGTGCCGGTAAGCCTCCCACGCATACGACTGTTTCAGCGAGCGTTGCTCCCACGTCTCCCGGCCATACGGGTCACGCACACTCTCGCAATACCCGAACGTATGCTCATCATAGAAAAGCAGGGCTTCGTTCATGCCACTCACCTTCCCCATCACCCCGTGGGGCAACTCGGCTCCGGCCAGTTTTGCCAAAGCCAAACCGCCTTGCCCGGCAATCGCATGGGAATGGGTAGTACGGGAAACAGCCGCTTCGCGTGCTCCGGAAGCAAAACCATCCGTCCACCAGTCCGGCCACGCTCCCCGAATGACAGGTATCCGCCCGGCATAATCACGCTCCACGGTCTTGATAAAGTCCGTAGCGACTGCCGAACGTAATTTAGGCCATTCGTACTTTTCATTCCAACGTTTCACCATCTCGCAACTCCGGGTGGAAGGAGGAGCATTATCGGTCAGATACCCGGAATGCTGAATGGCACAAATGTCATACGGGTATCCCTTAGCTTCCAGTTGCCCCAGATAATCCCACACGCATTGCTCGAACTTTGTGAAATCATCAGGGTTGTGCACACCCCAATAGTTCCCCTGATGGTAATGTTCCGCACGGTAAGCCAGGATTTTTTTCCCCGATGGCGACTCCCACCAAAATACCGTGGGCTTATCGAAGCATATCAATGCCCGATGCCCATGCGTCCCCATATTCAGGTACTTCACTCCTGCGTCGGCAAAATATTCACTGAAACACCAGGCTATTCCGTTTACATCATCTTGCATGGCCAAGTCTGTCCGTAACCCTTCCTCCCGGAACAACTTCAACGGAGCCAAGGATGCAGCCAAGGTCTGTTCGTCCGGCAACTCATCAAAATTCAGGTACATGGCACCCAACTCAATTCGCCCTTCTTTCACCCTGCGTTTCAAACGTTCGACCTGGGAAGCCGGACGATTTTTCAAATACTCTTTCACGGGCCAAGACACCTCGCAAGTCCATCGGAACCGCTCGTCATCCGGATAATGATCCGTGGCATCACAATAATCCAAAGCATAATCTATGTAACGCAAATGTTCTGCCAAAATCTCCATCTGCGAACGAGTATAGCCGATGTCCGTATGTGTATGCTGCACCAGATTCATCTGCCAATGCCGGGCTACCGGTACTTTTATTTCATCCGAAGCCAAAGACACCTGTCCGGTGCGTAAAGACAACGGCAATGTACGGTCCACGCCAGCGTCAGGAATATCAAATACAAAATGATTTTCCCCCTTTTCCAAACGGACATGCTGCACCAACCTGCCCAACGCCAATTCCGCCTCTGTGACCTGTCCGTCATAGCCTACCGTCACAGCCACCCGGCGGACCGGACCTGAAGAAGATTTATACACAGCCGGATACAGCTTCGCCTGAAGCACCGGAGACGCTGCGGAACAAACCGAATGAAAAGCCGCCCCCCAAAAGAGCATCCCCAAAAACAAATTCTGTAATCTCATAGTGATTTATTGTGATTAAATAGTTAGGATTCGTCAAAAATGTTTCTCCTTTTCATTGGCCATCGCCGGAAAAGACATATATTTGCGTTGTAAAATTACGAAATCAGACGGTGAGGCCAAACGGTACTTCACTGAAAGACGTAAAAGCATTAAAAAATGACGAAAAGGAAAAGGTGGCCTCTGGTTTTATGCCTGCTTACAGGATTAGGAGCAGCCGGATGCACCAACAAAGAAGAGGAACAAGTAAACAGCAGGGCTAAGGAATTTGCGGAAAATTATTTCAACCTGCGTTTCGACAAAGCATACGGGAATTGTACCGAGGATTCCCGTAAATGGATGGCTTTCCGCGCGTCGAACATCACCGAACACGACCTCGAAGCCGTACGGTCTGCCCCGGAAGAAGCATACGTAAGTTCAACAGAATGCCAACAAATCAACGACAGCACGGCACTCGTACGTTGCATCGTTTGCCAAGCACTTGCCGCCGATTCGTTGGAACAGCAAAAAGGCCGTATTGTTCCGGAAGCCGCATATCTCATCCCTTTACGGAAAGAAGGCCGCCGATGGCTTGTCAGAATGGAAGGCCCACTGCAAAATGCAAAGTGAAATCCCGCTTAAAGTCCGGATGAATAATCGGGTAATGATGACGGACATCATCATACGCCGGATGAATGGCTTTCATACCTCCGTCCAGACGTAAGATGAAATAATCGAAATTCAAACGGAATCCCAATCCGTAAGACACGGCTATCTCCCGCCAGAAACTCCGCATGCGGAACTGTCCGCCGGGCTGCTCGGCATAGTCGCGGATAGTCCAGATATTGCCGGCGTCTACAAAAAATGCCCCATGCAATTTCCAGAACAGATAGGTACGGTATTCCGCATTGAGGTCCAATTTGATGTCACCGGTCTGATTGATAAAGTCTATACGTCCGTCTCCCCCGGTAAAACGTCCGGGTCCCAATTCCCTGACCGACCACCCTCGCACACTGTTGGCTCCTCCGCTGAAATACCTTTTCTCGTAAGGCAGGATGGTAGAGTTTCCGTATGGATAGGCTACCCCTACGCCAAAATGCAAAGCCAACGAGTTACGGTCGTCGAAACGGAAGCTCTTGCTGATGTCGAAATCTCCTTTCAAATACTGTGCATACGCTATATTGAACAATGTATATTGCCCTTGGTCGTTCCGGTTGGCCCCAAAGAGATTAGAGAAACCATACAGTACATTGCCGGCCGACTCCACATTAAAACGGATGCCCAAGGCATTGCTACCGTAATCCACAATACTCGTTGCGTTGCGTTGCGAATTATAGGTAAAACTATAGCCTAACCTCATGATAAAAAGATTTTCGTAATTGTAACGCAGGATAGCATTCCGGTCGGTTTCGTCTTCCAGGTAATCCTTACGGAAAGTTTCGGAAATCCAAGGCATGAACACGTAGTTCAAGTCTATCAGGTCGATACGGTGGCGGAGCAAACCATTCGGGCTTTGCCAACGGTAACGCAGAGCTGAAGTCAAAACACGCCGATGAAACTCAGGACGGTTTTGGGAATCATATAATAATGAGATCTCCGAAGTGGCACGCATCAACCCACGGTCGCGGCCATTGAAGCGAAACAACCTGAAATTAGGGAATGTCAGGCCGGCTTCCACACTGATTTCCATATAATTCTGGTCACTGTACCCTTCCAGACCGGTAATGGCTTCAAATGCCCCACGAAGTTTCAGGGACAGCAATTCAGAGCCTCGAAACAGATTCCGGTTCTGGTAAGTCAGAAGCAAGGCCGCCCCCAAATCACCTGCCGAATTGGTACCTTCCAATTCCGCTCCCAACGAACGCGGTTTATTCTCGTGCACGGTCACGAATCCGTCCAGCATATTCGGCAAGGAATCGTTCTCCACCATCTTGATATTGGAAAACATCACGGCTCCCAACTGGCCGAAGTTACTATAAGTCCGTTGTACGTCGCGCTCCCGGTACAGATGCCCCGGCTCGATTGCATTGTTATTGGTAAAGACAGAAGGCCGAAAAGCCAGTTTATGCTTGTAATAAATAGGAAAACCCCGATAGACCATACTGTCCAATCGGGAAGTATCACGGCTCGTGTCAAAAGCCGCCGCATCGCCGGAAAAGGAAACAGAGTGAATTTTATAACGCCGGTGAAGTTCCGGATTGCTTTCCGCTGATGCCCGGTACAAAGGTATCACCACATCCAGATCCACCTTTTGGTTCCCCACGCACGTATCCGCTTCAAACCGGACATATTCCTTGTTGAATTTATAATATCCGCTGTTTTGCAAACGACTGCTGATGCGGCTGCGCTCTCCGTCCAACACATTCAAATCGAAAGGCATTCCGGGTTGCAAGGATGACAATGAAGCTTGTTCGCGGACAATACGTTCCACCACAGAATCCTCTATAAGGTAACGGATGTTTCTCACCCTATAACGCTCTCCCGGCACAATCTCGTATGCCAACCTTACCTTCTTCCCTTTCACCGCACGCTTCTGATTCACCCGGGCATGAAGATACCCCAAATTGTTCACAGCCGCCAACATGTTTTCTCCCGAACGGTTAGCCTGTACCGTATCGAAAATTACCGGCGCCTCTCCTACCCGTTGCAAGAAACGGTTGATTCGCTTAGTCGTGTCCCGCCCGGACAGGGCATACGGCCCCATAGGGACTTTCAGCAGGCTGAACCACTTGGAATTAGGATGCTGACGAATGTATCCTTTCAACGACGTGGCATCGAGCGATTTATCCGTCGACTTCACAGAAACGCTTTCCAACATATATTCGCCTTCGGGTACGAATTTCGTAGCTGAGCAAGCGCCCAGCAACGCCATGATGATTCCCCCGACTATACTGTATAAAAGTTTCCGCATAAGTGCCATTTGGGATACAAAGATAGTGCAAGGTGAGTGCAGAGACAAACGAAAAACAAAGTTTTTTCAAGTTTGGCTATGCCGAATCGCAGCCTGTCTTATCTAAGAGAAAGTGCAAGACGGACGTAAAGACAAATGAAAACGAAGTTTTCTGATTTGGCTTCACCGGACCGAAGCCTATCTTCAGGCCGCTTTTGGTTTTGATTTATTTTGCCGGTTCCGAAATAACTTCTTAGATTTGCAGTATAATTGGAACCGAAATGATCAGCAAAAACAAAATCAAGCTCATCCGCTCTCTCGAACAGAAAAAATTCCGCAAGGAACAGCAACTCTTCGTGGCCGAAGGACATAAACTGGTAGACGACTTGCTACCGGCTTTCGACTGTACCTTTCTCGCAGCCCTGAAGGAATGGTTGGACACACGGCGGGAAGTTGTGGAAACACTCGCCCGTAAAGGATGTGAAATCCAAGAAGTATCGGCCGAGGAGCTTCAAAAAGCCAGCCTGCAAAAGAATCCGCAGGACGTGTTGGCCGTATTCCACCAACGTCAGGCCGAAGGGGCACCGGAACACATACTGAAAGAGCAACTCTGCCTTGGGCTCGACGGCGTGCAGGACCCGGGCAATCTGGGCACGATTATCCGTATAGCCGACTGGTTCGGTATCGAACATATATTCTGCTCTCCCGACACGGCCGACCTTTATAATCCCAAAACCGTACAGGCCACCATGGGAGCCATGGCACGTGTCTGCGTACACTACCTTTCACTGACGGATTTGCTGCGGGCAGCCGACACCGACACACCGGTCTACGGAACGTTTCTGGACGGGAATGACATGTATGGTACGGAACTAAGTTCCAACGGACTGATTGTCATGGGGAACGAAGGCAAAGGCATCAGCCGGGACATCGCGTCGCTCATCAACCGGAAACTGTACATCCCCAACTATCCTCTCGAACGAAACACATCGGAAAGCCTGAACGTAGCCGTAGCCACAGCCATCGTTTGCGCCGAGTTCAGAAGACGGGATACCATCGGAAGACAGGAGTAAGAATATCCGCATCAACAGGCAATCCATCGGCACTCCAAAGCCGCAAAGCATGCGGACTTACATCTGGATTTGTTTCCCGCAACAACGCGTCAATACTGTCCCCGGGTTGCGGAACGGCCTCGGGAGGCAATAACAAACCGACGCCTCCATTCCATATCACAGCCGGCATTTCTTCCGTCAAGATATAATGGAATTGATAAAAGCCTTTCTCATCGACCGTTATCACCGGCATGACCTCAAAACACCCCGATGGCCAATACACTCTATGGAAAGCAATATGTTTCAAGGCCGCTTGTTTCCTTATTGTTTCAATGTCCTCTTCGTCCCGTTCCCGTAGCCCCCGGTTTACGAATCACACGATAGGGCTTTTCCTTCACCACATGAATGGAACGTTCCACCGGACGACTATCCCTCAATTCGGTTGGAGAAAGACGGCGGGAAACCGTATCAGCCGGTATCACCCGCAACACCGAATCTTTCAACGATGCGTCCATACTATCCGGCTTCGCCACAGCTGCCGCAGTATCCACAACCACCGGCTGCAGATGGAAACGAACCAACATGATGTCTCGAAGCAACAACAGGCGGGATTCTTTGTCTTCGTCCGAAGGTTTATAATACACGAATCCGCCCACTTCCCGAATCGCATGAGCCGTGTCTCCTTCCAAACGAAGCTGCATCAGGTTATTGGAATAAATTCTTTGCGTAATACCTGCCGTGGAATCATTGTCGTATTTCACATAAAAACCGGCGTATGCCTCATTTTGCCGTCCGTGGGATATATAACGGGCATCGAAGCGCCAAAGCAAGGCATCCCCTTTACGGAAAGTCGTATCGGCTGTCATGGTAAACAGCAAACGGTCTTCCATAAAACTCGGTTTCAGGATTCTGAACGCACGCTCCTGCCAAATATTGGCCGTGTCCCCCCGTGCATCCAAATGGGCAAAGATGTCGTTCTCCCCGGTAGAAGCTCCCAACGCCGAAACATGCGTGCTGTAACGCTCCTGCAACTTTTTATAAATGTCATTCAAGTAAGTGGCATGCGACGCATACCACACCATCGTGGAGTCGAATTCGGCCTCGCTCACCCCATGCTTCTCAAACACGGCCTGCACGTAACTGTAACGTTTAAAGTTCATGCTGTCCCCTCCCGTCTCTGCCATGGCCTGTGCGACGTGGTAATCATAAAGCAAATCTTCCAGTTCCTCTGGCTGAATCAGACCGGACGGTACGCCGGGCTTACATGCCGACAATAAAAGGACGGCCGCCACAGCACCACATACTTTACGCAACGACTTTGACATGAAACGGTTAAGGGCTATTGGGAAATACGTTTATGATAGAAAATCAACAAGGCAATGATACCGCAACTGATGGCTGCATCCGCAAAATTGAATATGGGACTGAAAAAGATGAAATGCTCCCCTCCCACCCATGGCATCCAATCCGGCCAATAAGTGTCGATGATGGGAAAATAAAACATGTCCACCACGCGCCCGTGGAACACACTTTCGTACCCCGTCCCGAAAGGCACGAAATGAGCAGTGAACGGTGCGGGAGGATTATTGAAGATTAATCCGTAGAACACGCAATCTATGATGTTCCCGGCAGCACCGGCCAAGACCAATGACAAACAGACTACAAAACCCGTCGGCACGCCTTTGCGTATCGCCCTGTAAAGGAGATACGCAATGACGGCCACGGCGATAATACGAAAAGACGTCAAGAAAAGCTTGTCGAAAAACTCCCACCCGAATGCCATGCCGGGGTTTTCAGTGAAGAGAATGTAGAACCAATCGGTCACATGAATCTTCTCATGCATATACATCTGAGTCTTGACCGCAATCTTAATCCATTGGTCTATGACCAACACCAATAAGATAATCAGCCCGGCCAAACGTCCTTGGGTGAGCCATCCCCGACCGCTACTTCCTTCTGTCCTCATTACTTTTTCATGTTTTTAGCCTCTATGCTCAATGTCGCATGGGGAACCAGGCGCAAACGTTCCTTGGGTATCAATTTGCCGGTCTCACGGCAAATCCCGTAGGTCTTGTTTTCGATACGCACCAAGGCGGCCTCAAGCCCCTTGATGAACTTCTGTTGGCGCGAGGCCAACAACGAAAGTTCCTCCTTGGTCTGCGTATTGGCTCCCTCTTCCAAAGCCTTATAGGTAGGCGACGTATCGTCCACCCCGTTGTTGTCCGTGTTCATCAATGTGCCCATAATGGATTCATATTCCTCACGTGCCACTGCCAGTTTCTTCAGGATCAACTCCTTGAACTCGGCTAATTCCTCATCACTATAACGTGTTTTCTCTGTCATAATACTTCTTATTTTAGGGTTAATAATGCTCACTTACTCTTTATCTACCTTTATCTCCACGGTGTAATCGTCTAAGTCTATGGCCACGCCACCGTCCACCTTGTCTGCCACCGTAAGCGAATTGGCCAGGACCTGGCCACAGATGTAGTCTCCGTATTCCGCCACGGCCTTGTCCGTTTGTTCCGCATGGGAAAGCGTCACGGCAATGCGGTCGGTAATCTCGAAATCCTTTTCCTTACGTAAGTTCTGTATACGCTTCACTAATTCACGGGCCGTTCCCTCCACACGAAGCGCATCCGTCACGGTAATATCAAGTGCCACCGTCAGGCTGCCTTCATTGGCCACCGTCCAACCGGGAATGTCCTCACTGAAAATCTCCACATCGGCAACTTCGATGGTTACCGCCTCACCGCCCTCCAAAACCACGTCGAGCGTGCCTTCGCGCTCCAATCCGGCTATCTGTTCTTGTGTCAGGCTCTCCACCGCAGCGGCCACGTTCTTCATCAACTTGCCGAATTTCTTGCCCATCGTACGGAAGTTGCACTTCACTTTCTTCACCAGCATGCCATCGCCTTCCACAAACTGCAATTCCTTGACGTTCACTTCGTCCAGAATCAACTGTTTCACGGCTTCTATGCTTTCACGGCGTTCTGCATCGCCCGACAGTATGGAAATGCACTGCAAGGGCTGACGCACGATAATCCGTTCTTTCTTGCGCAAGGACAAGACCATGGACGTAATCTGCTGCGCCAGTTCCATACGATACTCTAACGCTTTGTCCACCTTCGTTTCATCGCAAACCGGGAATGTGGCCAAATGCACGCTCTCCGCTTCCGCACGACCGGTTGCAGCCGTCAGGTCATGATACAAACGGTCGGCATAATACGGAGCGATGGGTGCCATCAGTCTGGCCACCGTCTCCAGGCAAGTGTATAACGTCTGATAAGCCGAAAGCTTATCCGTACTCATCGCACTGCCCCAAAAACGCTTACGACTCAGGCGGACGAACCAGTTGCTCACGTTATCTATCACGAAATCCTGAATCAGGCGTCCGGCCTTCGTCGGTTCATAATCCTCGTAACAAGCCTCCACGTTCTTCACCAATGTATTCAACTCGGACAAGATCCAACGGTCTATTTCCGGACGTTCGCTCATGGGCACATCGGTTTCGGCATAATACCAACCGTCCACATTAGCATACATCGTCAGGAAAGAATAAGTCTGGAACAACTTGCCGAAGAACGTACGGCTGACTTCCTGTACGCCGGCCTCGTCGAATTTCAGGTTATCCCACGGCGAAGAATTGGTAATCATATACCAACGTACGGCATCCGAACCGTATTGCTCTATCGCACCGAACGGATCCACCGCATTACCCAAACGCTTGGACATCTTGTTCCCGTTCTTGTCGAGTACAAGTCCGTTGGATATTACAGCCTTATAAGCCACACTATCGAATACCATCGTAGAGATGGCATGCAGCGTAAAGAACCAACCGCGGGTCTGATCCACACCTTCTGCAATGAAATCGGCAGGATAAACCGTACGGTTATCCAACTCCGCCTTATGCTCGAACGGATAATGAATCTGGGCGTAAGGCATGGCACCGGAGTCGAACCACACGTCGATAAGGTCGGTCTCCCGCTTCATCGGCTTACCCGTGGGACTAATCAAAACGACCTCATCCACAAACGGACGGTGCAAATCTATTTTGTCATAATTGTCCTGACTGTAATCGCCCGGAACGAAACCACGGTCTTTCAGCGGATTGGAAGCCATCAGTCCGGCCGCAACCGCTTTCTCGATTTCGGCATACAGCTCCTCCACCGAACCGATACAGGTTTCCTCACCGTCTTCCGACCGCCAGATCGGCAACGGCGTACCCCAATAACGGCTACGGCTCAAGTTCCAGTCATTCAGGTTCTCCAACCATTTACCGAAACGTCCGGTCCCGGTGGATGCCGGCTTCCAGTTGATGGTACGGTTCAGTTCTATCATCCGTTCCTTGGCAGCCGTACTGCGGATGAACCAACTGTCGAGCGGATAATACAGAATCGGCTTGTCCGTCCGCCAACAATGCGGATAGTTGTGCACGTGTTTCTCTATCTTGAATGCCATTCCGCGCTGCTTCAGTTCCATGCAGAGCGCCACGTCGAGGGTTTCGTCCTTGTCGGTCTTCTTCGGGTCGTAGGCATTTTTCACGAACTGGCCTTCCCACTTCCTGTATTCGTCCACACGGACACAACGCTTCACGAAGTCCTCGTCCAACTCGTCCAACAAATAAAACTTACCGGTCAAATCCACCATCGGACGGAACTCGCCCTTGCGGTTGACCAACTGCATGGGAGGAACGCCGGCCGCCTTGGCCACCTGCGCGTCGTCCGCACCGAAAGTCGGAGCGATATGCACGATACCCGTACCGTCTTCCGTCGTCACGTAATCTCCGGGGATGACGCGGAAAGCCCCTTCCCCGGGATTTACCCAAGGAAACAACTGTTCGTAGGTCATACCGACCAAATCCGGCCCGAGGTATTCACCCACAATCTGATAAGGTATCACTTTGTCCCCCGGCTTGTAACCGTCCAACGGCATATTCTCGCCCTCCGGGTTCAGATAAGCCCCCAAACGCGCCTTGGCCAGCACCACTGTTACGGGTTCACCGCTGTACATATTATAAGTACGCACGCATACATACTCTATTTTCGGCCCTACGCACAATGCCGTGTTGGACGAAAGCGTCCAAGGCGTAGTGGTCCATGCCAAGAAATAAGGCGTACCCCAGCCCGTCATTTCAGGGCGCGGATCGAGCATCCGGAACTGTGCCGTCACCGTCGTGTCTTTCACGTCACGGTAACAACCGGGCTGGTTCAACTCATGCGAACTCAGCCCCGTACCGGCTGCGGGCGAATAAGGCTGTATCGTATATCCCTTATATAACAAGCCTTTCCGGTAGAGCTGTTGCAACAGCCACCAGAGCGTCTCGATATATTTATTGTCGTAAGTGATATACGGATGCTCCATGTCCACCCAATAGCCCATCTTATGGCTCAAGTCGGTCCATTCCTCCGTATATTTCATCACATTCGTGCGGCACTTACGGTTATATTCCTCGATGGAAATCGTCTTGCCTATATCCTCCTTCGTGATGCCCAATTCTTTTTCCACGCCCAATTCCACGGGAAGCCCGTGGGTATCCCAGCCGGCCTTGCGCTTCACTAAGAAACCTTTCATGGTCTTGAAACGACAGAACGTATCCTTGATAGAACGTGCCAGGACATGGTGGATACCCGGATGCCCGTTGGCTGAAGGAGGACCTTCGAAGAAGATAAACGAAGGACAGCCTTCACGTTCTGTCATACTCTTATGGAAGACATCTGCGTCATCCCACATCTTCAACACCTCTTTGTTCACATCGGAGAGGTTCAGTTGCGTACGTTCTGCGAATCGGTTTGCCATATATCGTATTTTACTTTCGCGTTACTTTAAAATTTTGGCAAAAATACGATTTCTTTTTCAGAATAGGAAGAATTTCAATAAAAAACTGTCTCGACATCGAACTCCTCGTCCCGGAAAATAGTTCGCCGCAGAATGAAAAATCAATCTCAGGCGAACGATTTCTGGCTTTCCGCAGAAAAACAGCCATTTCTATTCTCTTGTATTACAATATACTATAAAATCCATAAATAAAGGCGGGGAATGCACAAACGCACTCCCCGCCTTTATATTAAACAACAAACAAAAACAATTACATTCCTATCTGGCCTTTCCAATTCAGGAACCAGTTGTTCTCCAACATCAACTTATTGTAAAGTGCCCCGTCGCGATTCTCCTTACCTTCACGCTTGCTGACCGGGTCGGCCACCCATGCATTATTATGGTAACGTTTGGCAAAACGGATCAAATCATAGAAACGCTTGCCCTCGAAACAGGTTTCCAATGCATTCTCATTGATAATCATGCTGTCCACACGGGCTTGCTCTGCAGCCAGATTCAGATAGGCCCAATCTTTACGGCTCTGTCCCGTATAACCGTTGATACGGTTACCATCCTTATCCAAGGAATCCACCATCGGATACGCATAATCCGGATCCAACTCGGCATAACCGCAACCGCGTGAATGTACACCTACCGTATTATAGGAATCGGTAGCACTACCTCCTTCCTCACCGAGACGGCCGTTACGCGTCTTGAATGTATTGAAATAATTGTTGGTCGTATTCAATTCGTTGAGGAATGCCATATCGGCATCGTTGCAATATACGGACACGCTGTCGTCTACCACTTCCTTGCTGATTCCCGTAGCTAAAATGGCGTATGCCATGCGCGGGAACCCGCCATTGTTAAGAGCTTCGGCCAAACGCAACCAGACATCGCTTTCACGATAAATCCCGATGTTACGTTGGTTCACTTTGAAGATATTCTGCATCGTAAACTTATCCGCAGTTCCTCCCGTCGTAGTGTTGAAAGTTCTCGACCGCCATTGGGCAGCCAATCGCAAATCCCCTTCTAACAACCGATTCTCTTCTATCAGCTCCGGAATAGCGTCTATCGGGCGGTTATTCTTGTCCAAGAAAGAATAAGACTGTGCCCTGCTGATTTCCTGCATGTGCAAAGAAGGTGTGATACTGTAATTCGTCGAAGTAATGTAAGCACCGTTATCATTGGTCGAAGAATTGTACAAAGTCTGTACTTCGCTATAACATCCCTGGCTGGCAGCCGAGTCCATCGGAATGATGGTGAAAGTTTCCGTCCCATATATAGAAGGACTCTGCCCCGGGATTGAATAAGACCACCCATAAGAAGTTCCCGTGCTTGAAGAATACTCTTGCCAATAAGACGAATACAAGTTGGAAAAATAGTAAATAGGCTTCTGCATCCCGTCCCCGACGTTACGTGTGTCCATAATCCAACGGAAATAACACTTGGCAGCCTCACGGTAATATGCACGTCCGGCGTCCGTCCCTTGGCAAGAAGCTTTCCAAAGGTACAAATCGCCCAACACCATGTCTACCGGGAAGTAACAGTTGGCCATAAAAACACTACCTACCGTATGCAAAGCGGGCCACGGCGTGTTGCTGTATGGCTTCAGGTCGTTGATGAAATAATCACAGATGGCTTCGATGTCCTTACGATCCTTCACGTCAAGACTGACATCATCGGCATCCTGCTCCGTCAGCAACGGTTCGGTGTAGAAAGGCACCTTGCCATAGTTCAATGCCAATTGCAGATAAGCCCATGCGCGGATGGACCTTACCTGAGCCATTTCCTTCGCAAAAATCTGGTTGCCACGATTGTCGTATGCAGCCGTATCGGCGTATGCAAGATAATAATTACAGTTGTTAATCACTGCATAATAATCACGCGGACTATTATACCTATTCTCATCCGTCACTTCGAAGTTGGCTAACGCACGCAAATCGGCATTGGCTTGAGTGGTCAAAGTAACGAGGTCGCCCCGCACCTCGCCCAACAGGTTGGTACGGTCACCGATAGCCTGCAACTTATAGATAATACCGATCAGAGAAGTGGCAGTATCGGCCGGGGTAGTCAGATGGCTGCCGTTTTCGTATATCACATAATCCGAAGTCGGTTCAAGCATGTCTTCGCAGGATCCTAAGAATCCTGCTCCGACAGCCGCCAACGCAATCTGAAAAATATAAGATTTGAGTTTCATAAGAGACTGAATTAAAGGTTGATTTTAATACCGAGCATAAAGTTACGGCTGTTAGCCAACAGACCGCGGTCTATGCCTTGTTCCAAAACACTGTTGCTCATAGAGAAGTCCGGATCGGCTCCCAAATACTTAGACACGGTGAAGACATTGTTTGCCTGTCCCCAGAATGTCAGACCGTGGATGAAAGTGCTGTTGAGCGGTAGCTCATAGCTCAACGTAATAGACTTCAAGCGAAGATAGCTGGCATCCTCGATCCAACGGTCGCTGAAACGGGCATTGCCCATCGGATCTTCCCACATCACCGTCGGCATGTCGGTCTTCTGTCCTTCATACGTCCAGCGGTTCACCATCGCTATCGACTGGTTCATGAAACGGCTTCCGCCTTCCAACTGCGAACGCAAGTAGTTATAGGCATCGTTGCCCAAACTGTAATTGAAGTTCACATCCAAACGGATACGCTTATAACTTAAAGAAGTAAAGATGTTACCGTAAATATCCGGATTCGGATCTCCGATGATCTGCATATCCGCCTTGTTGATTTCCTTATCTCCGTTGTCGGCAAACTTCACGTCACCAGCCCCAAAGTAGGTCTTGTCGATACCGTTCTCGCCCAAAATGTACAAACCGTCGGCCTTAGCCTCTTCCGAAGTGGCATATACATGCGTACCGGATGCGGTAGCCTCGGTCTTATAGCCATAGAACAAATTCACCGGCTGGCCGATTTGAGAGCGGATGGTAGCACCGTAAACTTCGGCATCCACATAATCCTGCCCGTCGGGCAAAGCCGTCAGCTTGTTCTTGTAATGGCCGACACTGGCACCCAATTCCCAGTTCCAGTTACGGGTGGCGATGATATGGCCGTTCACCGTAATATTGTACCCTTTGTTCTCCAAAGAACCTCCGTTCACCCAGTTGTTCTCCAAACCGGTAATGAAGTTCAGTTCATGATAAGTCAACAGGTTGTCTGTCCAACTCTTGAACACGTTTACTTTCAAGTTCAAACGGTTTTTCAGGAAATTCAACTCCGTACCGAAGCTGAAACGACGGGTTGTCTCCCACTGTACTTCCGTATTGCCCAAATTACCCAACACCAAACCATTGGCCAGATTCTGGAACAAGATACTCTTGAAATAAGTACGGGTGGCATCAAAGTCGATACCGTCGTTACCGCTCACATCATATCCCATCGTAAATTTGGCATAGTCTATTCCCGGCACATCGAACCAACTTTCATTGGACAACACCCAACCGGCCTGGATACCGGGGAAAACGCCCCAACGTACACCCGCCAATTTGAAACCGTCTTTCGCTTCTTTACCGAATCGTGAAGAACTTTCGATGGCCAAATTACCTTCTACGAAATAACGCTTTCTGTAATCGTAACGGGCCTGACCGTACCAACTCATTGAAGTCCACTCGTTAGTGCTACCGGTAGTCGTCTTGTTTTGCGTATCATTGATAAACGGCGTTTTATCGCTACCCGTATTGTAACCCAACTGCGTGTCTACCTTGTAACGGTCGTTCATATAACGGAAACCTCCCAAAAGGTCTATACTATGTGCACCATACTGATTTCCCCACTCTATTTTCGTATCGCTCGTAATCGAGTTTTGCGAAGAATAAAGCGAACGGATTTCATTCTCTACCGTAAGACCGATAGAAGAAACATAGTAGTCAGGCACACCGTTGATGGGCACGTAGTACTTATCGTTCGTATTCGTCAACGTATAGCTGAACAAAGAACTGAGAGACAAATGCTTGTTGAACTGCCATCTCGGAGTAATGGCGATGTTCAAATAAGAGTTCTCAAAGTAATTCTTATTCTGAGCCGTACCGTACTCGTTGATAGAAGCAGGATTGGCCAAACGATAATTCACATTACCAATCGAAGCCAAAGCCTGATCCAGATAGTCCTCGTCACTGTTGTCGAATGCCACATCGGAAATCTTACCGTTGGAATAAGCATACGGGCTCAGCATCGGGCTTTTCACCAAACCGAGATAATTGACAGAAGTCACCGTTCCTTCATCGTAATTCTCCGGCGCACCCTGGTCTTTCAGGTTACGCGTCACGTTGCTGTAGGAAGCGTCGAAACGGATGAACAAATGCTTGAACATGTTTATATCCGTATTGAAACGGATGTTCAAACGGTTCACGTCATTGTCTTCCAATACACTCTGCGCACCATTGTATCCCAATGCAAGGAAATAGCTGGCCACCTCATCACCTCCTTGTACCGTAATGCCATAATTCTGCGAGAAAGCCTCACGGTAGATGACATCGTTCCAATCCGTGTTGTTATTATATTTATTGTAATAGTAATTATTCGGATCGGAAGTCAGGAACTGGAATTCCGACAGGTTCGTACCCGTTGTCTTCAACAAGTCCGAAGCGTACGTCTTGAACTGCGAACCGCTCATCATCGGAAGCGATTTCGGCAATAAGGTAATGCCGGCCGACACCGTGGCGTCGATTTTCGTAGCCAAACTCGTGTTACGCTTCGTTTCGATGAGAATCACTCCGTTGGCTCCCTTGGCTCCATAAATAGCCGTACCGTTGGCCATCACCTTCACGCTCTTGATCTCGTTCACGTTGAAAGATGTCAGAATATCATTGTAGAAGCCGTCATGAACCATCGTACGGTCATACTGCTGGTCTACGATAACCCCGTCAATCACGATCAACGGCTGACCGTTGCTGTGCAAGGAGTTGATACCGTTCATCATCATGAAGTTTCCGATACCGGGCGTACCTCCACGGGAAATCGTACGGACATTAGCACCCAACTGATCACCGATTTCGGATGTGATATTCAAGGACGGACTATAATCGAACTTGTCTGCCACCACCGTATTCAGGATATTGTCATCCGCACCGTATGCCGAACGCATGGCATTCGAATACATCGTCACATCGCGCAACTTACCGGATTGGTTAATACCCACACGAACCGTATTATAGTCCGGTGCCGTGATTTTCAATGCCGTAGCGTACTCCGGCACATCGAGCTTATACGTACCGTCCTCTTCGGTCAACGCACTGTAACCGTCGTAACCGCTCACGCTGACCAAGGCTCCACCCAAAGGAGTGCCGGATGTCACAGCGAACACTCGCCCGCTGACCGGACGTGTCTTTACATTTTTCTTTATCGGACTGGCAGGTCTGGCCGCAGTCACGGTGTCGGTAGCAGCCTCTTCCTGAGCATAGCCCCCCAAAGTGCCTGCCATCAACAATGCTAAACAATAGAATCTATATCTTTTCATTACTCATGCTCTAATATTGTTCTACAATCAATTTTCATCGCTTCCGGATCCGGATGTAGGACGTGGCTCGAAAATCACACAGTCTATCGCTAAATCCTTGCTGTAACCGTCCGGTACCGTACGTCCCTTGATAGATTGTATGGTCAGCAGCACCCTGGGATCTTCCTCGCCGTAGTTACAAACCGGAGATTCAAATCCTGTCGCTACCGTGACGGTATCCATCTTCGTGGCATCGACATCTACATCCGTGCACAAAGTCACGGCATTGCTCCCTTCAATCATGTCGCCGGTTCTTGACGAATAATATCTGATCTTTGCTGTAAACTGACGCTTCAACTGTGCGTCTTCCTTAGCCAAAGAGTCTCCGGCCAAAGGAGAGGCAAACACGACTTTGATGTCATACGGGCAGTTGGAGAGCGTGCTGGGAATTTTAAAGGTAATTTCCGGCTGGTTGGTACGACCCGAACGGGCATCCCTTACCACCAAGTAACCACCTCCCGACACTATGAAATTCTCATTGGTTGCCTCTACTGCATTTACCTGAATGGAAGTCGAGTCGCCCGAGAGCGTCACTGTCGAATAATTATTAGCATATTCCGCTTCAACCTGAACAGGAGTCATGTAAATCAATTTGGTAGGAGGAATACGCCAATCCGTAGCCTTGTACAAACGACCGTTACTGCACTCCTGAGGTGTCAGGCCATACAGCAAACCGCCAGCCTGCATCGGCCATTCGAAGTTGGAGCAATCCGGATAAAAAGAAGTATAGGTCGTGGCAACGATGGAATCCGGATTCGCTTCGTTGAAAGGCAATTCCTGCGATCTTACATTAAAGAACGAACTGTACAGGAACATGAATTTAGAATAGAGGTTCTGTAAAGAATCGCCGTCTTTTTCCAAACTTTGATGGTACTCGAAATAAGAACGGTACAGGTCTATGTTTTCCTTCCAAATCTTATTGGTAGGAGCTACGAACCAGTACAGACTGTCTTCAGAGTCAATCCGACCCAACTGATTGAAAATAGGATTGTAATTGTACATCACCGAGTCCAAATAAACCGTTTCACCGTCTACGATACCACCCGGCACACTGGCCTCTTCGTCAAGTTCTATACGATTCCATGAAAGGAAGAAATTGGCTACACTGTCCAGTCCGTTGTCTCCTTCCAAATCCATGCGGAGGCGTTCCCAAATGTTAGGAAAGAAAGTTGCGGGTCCGTCCACTTTATAGAGCATACCATTGGAAGACGGAACCCCGTTGCCTACCATGTTCACTTCACCGTTAAGCATGGAACCGGTCAAAGTCAAACGTTTGCCATTCATCATCTTGACAGTCTCGTCTTTTGTCAACGACGAAACTTGCTGATTATACATGGCTATATGATTCTTGATAAACTGATTCAAAGTAGAATTATCGTCATCAATTATCCCCTGGCTTTTCTCTCTCTTATAGGTGTCAATCCACTCCTGAGCTTCCGCATCCGTAATTTCCGGAGCCCAAACCGTAAACACCTGATTGGCATTCAAAATGTCTTTGTAGCCACAAGAATCCAGAACCCTCACGAAAGGACGAATGCTCTCGTCGAGTTGCATATTTTCCCACAGGGTTGCACCGGGCACCGTACCATTCACACTGTAATGGTCATCCCACGTATCCGTACAGGATACACCGACGGTTGCGGCGGCTAACGCCACAACACCTGTCTGTATATAATATTTTAGTTTCATTTTCTTTAGCGTTTAAATGTGAATATTAGTAAACATCCTCACCGATACCTCCGGCACCACAAATGCTTATGGGCACCAATTCCATATAATCAAGAATGAAACATCCTCTGTTCCCTTGTGTGAATACGGAACGAATACGAATCTTATGGTCCGTATGGGGCTTCACCTCTACATTGCAAATCTTACGACGGAAAGTATAGGCATTATTATACATCAGCGTACAACTATTCGGACTGTATCTTGGAGCATCCGTTCCGTCATTCCCCGTAAAGATACTCTTCGGCCCGCTATAATAACCGTTGTTCTTCATCGTACGTGCATTCTCTTCCAACTGTTCACTGGTGTAAATACCGGAAGAACTTTCTTCTGAATTCCGAAAACCCGTAGTTCCATTATAAAGCCCTCCGACGCGTGAATCATCGGCACGATAGCGCATATCGATAGGAATTCCTTGCGGTATGCCGTCCACATAAACCTGGGCAATACCACGGTCCAACATGCCGGGATAACCTAAACGGAGTTCGTACGTGCCGGGAGGAACATCAGGTAACGGGAAGGTCACATCGTAACTCGTTCCCAAAATGTTAATCTCATCTCCTCCCCAGTTCCACCAAGGCACTTTCGGACGCTGCACAAAGAAAATGGTATTCTCGCTGAAGGTGCAATTTTTCATATAGCCAGGTGGAATGTAATAATTGAACCCGCCATTCTCTCCACCATTCTCATCATTGTCATGAGAACCGTAAGCCTGTGTCGGATTCCCGCACAAACGGATATCATTACTAGTCAACTCGGGCCATAATGTATAAAAATCCACACGCACTCTCGTATTCATCACATTGTTACGCATCGTCTGGTCATAAGCCACAACATCGTCTAAGTAGAAGTAGGACACGTTCAATGAGAAGTTCTCTGCATCAGGCTGCGTCAAATAAGCACCACGTACTCTGTCATAAGAATTGTACTCCGTAGCCGTACTATGGTTGATATAGTAACCAGCCGGATGCTCTACCTGCTTGTCCACAGTAGCATACACTCTCTCCAACTTTATCGTGGAATAATCCAACAACGTAGAAATCCACTCCGTAGGATTGGCATAGGCCGTATTGGTACCCCAGCAGTTAATCAACTTAGCCGTACTTGCAAACAGACGGTCCAGAATATGATAGGACAGGAACATATTCAACGGGTTGTAACGGCTGGTCAAGGATTCTTTATTCCAATACTTCTCTTTGTACGTCCTTCCTTCAGAATCGTCAGGATCCACTTCATTCAGACCGAAAATATTGGCAGCCGCATTATCTTTATATTTCTCAACGGCTAAATCGTACAACGCATCGACCTTCTGGTCCAAAGTCATATTGGCGTTAAAACGATCACTGTACTTCTCATACAATACCTCATCGGGAACGATAAGTAATGTGAAACCTTGATAGCGATGGTCCGGACGCTTGGCATGATATTCGTAGCCTTGGTCATTCTCGTTGAAGACACCTCCGGAATGAATTCCGGTTTTGAACTCCGGACAATTTTCTTTCCAGATTTCATAGCTGTCATCACGATAATGAATCAACGAGTCCAGCAATCCGGTACGACTGAGAGCCTCATAATAAATCGTAAACTCATCATGATTATCGTCCAACAGACTGGAGCCCAAACTGGTATTCGGTATCAGTACGCGATCTACCGGATGAACCACTCCGTTGTCCACGGAATCATTCTTCAACTCGTTGATAATGGCGGAACGACGGTTGATTACACTTAACGTCATCCCGTTCGCATCTACCGTATCCCCGTTCGTCACGATAATCAAAGGCAAATCAAGCTCATTATTTATTTGCTCCGTTTCGGAGAAATTATAAGTGTACTTGATGCTATTATCCACCAAACAGGCTTTCACCAACGTATCGCACAATTCAACCGGAAGTTCCTCGACCGAAGTGTAACCACGTTCTTTCAAAAATGATTCCACTCCGGAATTGATGGCCGGATAGAAAGTTCGGGAACCACGACTTGACAGAAAATCCATCTCACCGGCACGCTCGACAATACGCTTAAACAGGCTGAAATCCTCACGATTCTTCAAAAAATCACTCATCATCTCTCCCGTAAAAGTATAGTAACTATCAGCCGCCAAGTCATCATTACAACTGGTGAACAGACTCATCTGTACCGTTAACAATAAAACGGTACACATAGATATTAATATTTTAAACAAACACTTCATAACAATTATTTACCTGTTGATTCATAAGAGTCACCGGCCTCCGGATAGGCAGGATTCTGCTTCAAATTAGAGTTAACCTGCAATTCGTCGTAATTATAAGGCCAATAAACCGCCATCATGTTCTTAAGCTTACCCGTAGCAGTCGCTGCATTTTCCGTAAACTTACTTTGCACGGCGTCTACCAAGTATTCCGTATTGCCGTCACGACGGGTATGACGTACCAAATCAAACCAACGCTTGCCCTCGAACAAGAACTCACGTCTACGTTCGTCGAACACCAAATCCATCAATTGCGATTTCGTAGAATAATTACTGTAACTCAGAGAAGAAGAAGTGTTCGGTGCCGAACGGTCGGCAATAGCCTTGATTAACTCAAAAGCAGCTTGCCCCAAACTATCATTACGCTGAGTAGATTCTTCTCCCATCATGCAAATCAAAGCTTCCGCTTTAATCAACATCATATCGCTAACCCGGTAAAAAACCCAATTGGCATCATTCTTTGTCATACGACTGACATAGGCCAAACCGCTCCCCGTAGAAAGACTCGGATTAATGCTCATATAGGTATATTTGGCAATATTCACGATTTCCGGATTAGACTCATTATCGACATGTATGGACTCTTTAATACGCGTATCTTTATTCGAAAGAAATATTTGAGGGGATGCTAACTCCTTCCAAAGAGCCTCTGCTGGCGCAAACAACCCATAACCGGGATCCTTATCATTAGATTTGAAAGCACGATAAAAAAACTCGGCCGGTACATCATTCGATTTAGAACCATCGGTCGTACTCTCTGAAAAGTCCAATTCAAAAATACTTTCAGGACCTCCGCCCTCACCGAAATTAAAATCATAGGCAGCACCTGCCAATAAAATGGTGTTGTCATTATCCGGAACCAAAGGATAACCGTTTACTTGATAATAAGAAGAATAGTTATTCGTGAAATATTCTTTCTTAGAATCAATGACCATTTGAGCATATTTCTCTGCATTGGAATAATCATCTATCCACAAATACATATCAGCTAACATCGCAAAAATTGCATTTTGCGTGATACGTCCGTAACTAATATCCTTACCGGACTGTTTCGGCCATACTTTCAATGCATTCGGCCATACATTCAATAAATCATTAATCAGATTCCGAACGATGACATCCCCGTCTGTAGCCGGAAGATTCAATTCTTGCTCGTCATTTGTAATAGCCTCTGTATAATAAGGTACATCCTTAAACGTACGCACCAAATAGAAATAACAAAGGGCACGCAAGGCCGTAACCTCAGCTATCGTAGCCTGCACATCACTCGGCAAATAGTTAGGGTCTTTCTCTGCCACCTCCGGTGCTTTCTTGATTACCAGATTACAACGATCGATAACAGAATAGAAACTCGACCAATCGGTATAAGTATTAGTGGAAAGAATATTCTCACTCAAAATATACCCCTCTGCCGAAGTCGCGCTGAAATCGGATTTGAAACCACGACGTGTATTGTCTGAACGGCTCTCTCCCCAGATGAACAGGCGACGAACAAAGTCGTCATCCTGCATACGTGTGTAGCAACCTGTCACTATCTGGTCCACGTCGTTCTTTTCATTCCAGTAATTATCTTCATATACCATGGTCAACGGATAAATATCCAAAAAGTCTCCACAAGATGTCATAGACATCCCGACCATGGCCAGAAAAGCTGATCTAAACCATATTTTCTTCATCTTATTCATAGCATTATCAATTAGAAATCTACTGTGACACCAAAAGTATATGACTTGGCACGCGGAGTCTGCGCGGCGTCTTGCGTCACACTATATCCTCCGTAACCCAACTCCGGATCCACACCGGAATACTTCGTCAAGCAGAAAAGGTTATTACCACTCAAATAGAAACGCAAACCGCTCAAGCCGATTTTCTTCACCATCTTCTGCGGCATATTATAGGAAATCTGCAAATAGTTCAGACGCAAGAATGTTCCGTCTTCCACAAAGCGGTCGCTGATCATCGTATTATAGTTCGCAAAGTTGCCGCTCGTACTCAACGCACGCGGAATGGAAGTGAAATCTCCCTCCTTGCGCCAACGGTAGTTCACGGCCTGACTCTGGTTGTTGTTCGAACCCATGCTCTCCATGTCCAAACGGGCCAAATTCACAATGTCGTAGTCCACACGGTAGTTGAACTGTGCATTCAAAGCCCAGTCGCCATAATTGAACTTGAATCCGAAACCACCGGTCAACTTCGGCAACGAGTTACCCAAGTAAACTATATCGAGTTGGTTGATGTTACCATCGTGGTTCACATCTTCATAAATCGCATCACCCCCCTTGAACTCATATCCGGTACCGCCTGATACGTAATTGAACATCATCTGCAACGGGTCACCCTTCATGTCGCGTACGATTTCTCCGTTCGCATTGTATACCAAAGGAGCCGTCCAACCGCCATTGTTATTGAAATTGGCGATGAAAGCCTTAGCATCCGCATCTCCGTCGGCAGCCAAGCGTTCTTTCTGCAGATAAGTATCATAATTATACATATAGACACCCTTGTAACGATAACCGTAAATGGCACCGAAAGGATTGTCCACCTGCACACGTTGCAGGAGTTTCCGGTTCTCAGCCACCCAGTCACTATTCAAAGTTTCCAATACACGGGGATCCATTCGGGTAATCTCATTCTTGTTGTTGGCGAACGTAAAGTTCAAGTCCATCCAAAACTTACCTTTCTGAATCAATTTGTTGGTGTTCAAGTTGATTTCCCAACCTTTATTGTTCATGTCACCCACGTTCTGATAAGGATAATTCGTGAAACCGGATATACTGGATATTCTCACATTTTCCATCAACATGTCTTTTGTGGTCTGCGTATACAAGTTGATATCAGCCTTGATACGGTCATCCCAAAAGCCCAAGTCGAAACCGACATTCCAAGTATATTTCATTTCCCACTGCAAAGTGTTCAATTTCAAGTTATTCGGAGCCATACCGGTAGCGCCGAAATAATTGCTGGCAGCACTATACTGATTGACATACAAATAATCTTTATTAGGCTGATTACCGGTCATACCCCATCCCGGACGGATAGAAAGCATAGACAACCATTTACGCGTACCTTCCATCCACGGCTCGTCCACCACATTCCAACGGCCTGAAACAGCAGGGAAAACACCCCAACGCTTACCCGGACCGAACTTGGTCGTACCGTCTACACGGGCAGATACGTCAAAAATATATCTTTCCTTGAAAGCATAGTGAGCTGAGAACGTGTAGTAAAGACTTCTCCAACGGTTGAAGTTGCTGGACATACCCGGAGTAATACCACCGGCACTCGGAGCTTCCACACCGTTCGGCAAACCTGCTACTCCGGTTTTCTGGTCACTTGACGTACCTGAAACCAATTGGAAACGTCCCATCGTCATAAATGAATGGTCTTCATTCAAGAAATGAGGAACAAAGGTCAACGTATGCGTAGTGGTAAACGCCAAACTCTTGGAACTAAAGCTTGTAGCCCTGCTCACTCCACTGGCATTCCAGTTATCCGTAGACAATTCACGCGGATAATAGGTATCTTCGTATGCATTGAACACATTCATAATCACCTTTCCGTTATAAGTCAAACGGTGTTTGGTATCATCAATACCCAAGAAGTCATACTGCAATTCCAACTTCGGGTCGATGGCGTACGTCGTATAAGAGTTCTTGGCATACTTGGCACTCGCAATCGGGTTCACAAGATTGCGTTGATCTTCCAATGCATCTTTAGCCTTCAACATCTCGTAATAACGTCCCAAAGAATTACCCTGCTCATCCTCTTCGAAAATAGCCAAGTTCGGCATCTTCTTATAAGCAATAGCCAACAAATCATCGGAATTTCTCTGGTTGTCCGTATAAGTCAAAGCAAAGTCACTGATAATCTTAATACGATCACTTACATAATAGTCCAACATCATACGGGTCGTAAAACGATCCAACTTCTGTTCGATGATAGAACCGGTTTCATGGTCATAACCACCGGATATACGGAAAGTTGCCTTTTCACCACCACCGGTAATGGAAACGAAATGATTCTGGCGCAAACCGACTTGTTTCACTTCTTTCACCCAATCCGTGTTGTTGTTGAACATCTGCCATTCAGAGAACACACGCTTATCCGTAATGTAATTGAATTCAGGAATATCAGCGGCCGCATCACTCAAACGAGGATTGAAATACGCTTCCTTCATCAACATCGTATATTGATCTCCCGTCAACAAATCCACTCCATCCGGCTGGTAGGTGCCTGTCAAACGAAGAGAATAAGTCAATCTCGGTTTTCCACGTTTACCACGCTTTGTTTTGATTTCAATCACACCATTCGCACCTTGAGAACCCCAGATCGCCGTAGCAGCAGCATCTTTTAAAACGCTGATACTCTCGATATCTTCCGGGTTGATATTCAATAATTGCGCGAACTGTTCATCATTGGCATTTTGTACATCAAAGTTACTCTGATCCACATTCCAAACGTCACCGTTCACCACAATCAAAGGTTCGGAACTCGTCAACGTACTGATTGTAGACGCACCACGCAAACGCATCGTCGTACCGGCACCCAAGTTACCGGAATTCATCACGATGTCCAAACCTGCGATACGTCCTTGCAAAGCTTCATCTACGGAAGTAAGACCCAAGCCTTCAAATTCCTTGGCATTAATAGTCTGTGAAGCGAAAGAGACCTCGCGCTCCGGAATGGCCAAACCGGATGATTCCACACGTTTCTTTGCTTTTACTTCCACCTGCTTCAATACCATGGCGTCCTCCAAGGTCACATGGTACACCTTTTTATTAATAGGAAGAATCTGGGTCTTCATACCCACATAGCTAATCTTCAAACGGTTTTTAGGATTCTTGATTTTCAAGGTGAAATTACCGTTAAAGTCTGTCACTGTGGCAGATATGTTACGGTTAGAAGCGTCCATTTCAACAATAGCAGCCCCCACAACAGGCCCGAAAGAGTCGGAAATCGTTCCACTCACACTCGTTATTCCCTGAGCATTCACTACCGAGGCAACGACCAGGCAGCAAATTAAGAAATAATATTTTAATTGTTTCATTGTCTTTATCATTAAGGTTAATTACCTGAAATCTCATTGTAGGCATCAGACAACTCTTTTGTATAGAGCAATGGCTTGTCTATCAGATGTACGACTGCTGTAGAAGAGTTGAAGATACGAGTTGCCGATTCAATATCCGTACATGCAGGAGGGGTACCTGAATCTTGTGAACTTGTACCGGAACGGAAGCGATATTCACGTGCAAAGTAATTGCCATCCAAAACCTTACGGGGAACTTCCCCTTCAATTTCCATTTTATTGGCATCATTGCAAGTGATGACTATACTTCCCGAACCGGCCTGACCGCTGTTCGATACGGTAAGCGTGGCAAAACGGCTTCCTCCCATGTAAGAAGTTTCGTAAGTACCCGATGAGGCAGGAGCTGTCTGATAAACCGCACTGTTCTGGATATGATAACGTATAAAGTTGTTAATCAATGTATTCATGCTATCTATCTGAACCTCCAATCGAGCAGCCTCTTCCGGATTGCTGTTCTCGATTTCATCCAGCTTGTCTTCCAACTCAATCACATCTCTCCAATCCGGAAGCAAGTTATTCTCATACATTTTCTCTATCTCGGCTGTAGGCGGAGCATAGACTGTATAATTATAGTTCTCCATGACCGAGAGGGTCAAACCATTGGAAATGGTCTTGGCAGTACCCGTAGAAGAAGACCCGCTTGTAGTAATGTTATAGAATTGAGACACTAACGTACTATTCTCCACCATATTAGAGAACTCACTATAACGATTATCCTTTGTTGCCAACTCCTTTAATAAAGTAGAAACGGATTTTGAAGCAGACATCACCGGTTCCATATCTACGATAAAGGTTTCACCATTACCGTCAGGATTCTGCCCCATGTTATAATAACCTTCCACCTCACGAACTTTCAGTTCATAAGGGCTATTGCTACTATTCTGGTCGGCAAGTTCTTTACGATAAGGAGTAGTAATACGGATGTTTGCACCCGTACCTTCGAGTATGACCGGACAACCGCCCTTTGTGACCCATACGCTCTTACCCGTTGAAGTAGTGGCAGACTTATCCTGTACGATGATGGAATTCTCCAGAATATCTTTCAGACGGTTCGTTACGTAATCAGATTCTGTACTACCGTTTTTCCAAGGGTTTGTGATTTCTGTACCGCGTGTCAACGTACCGTCTGCATTCTTCGTTGCATTATAACGTTTACATTTGATACGGCTACCGGTCAGTGAAGGACTATAATCATAATAAAACTCCGTAATGGTAGGCTGGTTCTTGTGATAATCTACCGGATCCACATAGTTTTTCAAAGCTTCATCGGTAGGAAGAATGAACAAGAACATGCTTTCCATGGAATTCAGATAAGCCTGATAGTCCAATTCATTGATGATATAACGCATGATATCGGTCTTGGTGTTACGGTCGTTGTCATTCAAAGATGCGGGGAAAGCCACAGATTGGTATTCCGGAATATTATAAACTTCGTTAGACTTGTATACCACACCATTGTTGGCCATAAGGCAAGAACCGATACCCGTCTGTCCGCCCGGTTCGCCCACAGAAAGTCCCATCTCCAATTGGGCCGTGTTCATCACCGAACTGAACTTGCTGGGCACAGTAGCCACCAAAGAATACTTCATGAAGTTGTCCAGCATATTCACGATAATATGGTTCGGGATACTGTCTATATATTTATAGCGGTCAATCAAAGCGGCACCGCCACCAGACTGGAAGTAACGCTCGAAAGCAGCATCCGTAGGAGCCACAATGACTGCCATGTCTTCACTCATAGGCGTATTGGACGAACCGTTCTGATACTGGTTCCATCCCGGATCGTAAGACAAGACATTCGCTGGATCGTAATCCACATTCTTATAGGTCAACAATGCATTTTTGCCTCCCTCGGTTCCCAAATCGAAACCGTTATTCAAATAACGCCATACGAACGCAGAGTCCACCCCGACCGTATTCGACAATCCTTCGTTATATACCGGTACGGCAAAACGATCCAACATCTTGCTGAATGTCGAAAGCTCTCCGTCGTTATGAATAGCCTCAGCCATATTGGTCAAAGGATTCATAACGTTTTCCAAAACCTGAATGTAACCGTTCTGACACGTAATATCCCTTTCCACCAAACGTTGCCCGTTGATATACGACTCCGAAGTGTTGTCGCAAGCTCCATTGGTCAAAAACTTCAAATCGTCGTTCGTAATCGACTTATTCGACATATAAGCGGAAAGGAAATGCACCATCGGTGCTGTCGTATTGTCCCGAAACACCGTCATTCCTCCCGTTGCCGCATCCGAATATTTAGAACGGTAATACAGCCAATATTCGTTGTCCGGCATGTCCGAAGCGCGCAACTGCGGAATCGTATCATACAGGTTCAACGAAGAAGAGCGGCGTATCACAGTCCCGGGTGCCGGATTATTGCCAGGCGTGCTCGACATCAACTCTATCAGATAAGCACTGTTTATCATCGAAGAATTAAACAATAACTTTTTCTGCGAAGGCGTCAAATCGCTATAAGACTTGGCTCCCCACACATTGTTCTGAAAGAATCGGGTGAAAGCGTCGTCATTCGCAACGAACAACGTCTTACTACCCGTCAAACGTAAGGTTCTGGCATACTCTGTCTCGCCGTTTGCATCCGCGGTCGAAACATCCTTGTCATTGATAAGTTCCAACATCGTTTTATAATTCCCACGCTTCTCCAACTCTTCGTAGATGCTGCTACCCAACCACGAAGGCATTCCGGTCAAAAGCTCGTCCTCACAAGAGACTAACAAACCACCGGCAAAGAACAGCGCACATGCAGAATAGGTAAAACGACCCATTTTACTTTTAATGTTACTGCCTTTCATATTTCCATTAGGTTAATATTTTAATAGATTTATTATTCACTCAATATATAAATATCGTTTTGATACACCACGTCCCTCCCGTCACCGGCTCTCGGCCGAGAGTTGACCAGCAGTGTGCCCACACAACATTTTTGCCACTTTCTTTTCGGGAGTCCTAACTCCTCTAAAGCGCTGAATCCGTGTCCTCTAATATAGCCTACTTTACATTCCATTAGGTTAATTATTCAATATTTTTTAAATCGGGTGCACAAAGCTCCCCCTTTTGGGTATCAAAGATATGACATTTCTGTAAAAACACATAATAAAATCTAAACTAATATCGAAAACATGTTTAAAAACATATTTCTGAGCTGACACAAATCTGTTTTTTCCACGTATTAAAGAAAATTAGCACAGTTCTTTTCACACTATTTCCGTTTGTTTCGCATATACCACGGTCTGACCAAAAACAAATGATACATTCCCGTTCCTACGAATATAGCCCCTATTATATAAGTATATATCGTTTGTCCGACTTCCGTTCCTAACCCGAAAGCTACGGAATACCCGGCCAAAAGTCCGGCATCCCATCCCAGAAGATAAGACGTCTGTGCCGTTCCTCTCTCGCAATGCTCGCAGATACGAATATAAGAAAGCAAATACCGACTGGTCACAAAACCGAGGCCGCTTCCCAGGCATAAGGCGATACACCATTTCATCCCTTCCATATCGCCCCCCAATCCCCATAACGACGCACTTGTCACGAGAGCAACAAATCCTACTGCAAACTCCGTTTGCAACTTTTCCTTAAAAAACAGATGGTGCCCCCATAAGGCCAACCAGAAACCGACAGCCAAAAACAAGTAAAATCCGGCATCCCGGTATTGCCCCAACATCAATCCGGCGGAAAAGGTCACTCCTGTCAGAGGAATAAAGAGCCGGAATCCCCGAGGCAGCCAAAAACGGTCGAATGTACACCACGACGGTTCCAAAGGAGCCCTGAAAGGAACACGCATCGTCAAAACCAACAGGCCGGCGCAAAGCAGAAAAGCCACGGATACTCCGGCAAAAAGGCGTACACCGTAATGCATCGGCACGACAATACCCGACAAAGGACCGAAGACCAAAGCCAAACGAGTGAACCAATAATAGACATGTGCGGCTTCCGTCCGCTTTTTCGTATCGGACAAATCCAGCAACAAAGTACTCCCCAAAGCTATTTGGAACACACTATATGAAGCCCCCTGCATCATCCTCGCCAGCCACTTCCCCCACTGCGGGCCATCGAAAAGAAACGCCACCGTAGCGCATACGATGCCGGCTAATGCCCACAAGGCCACATTCTTCCGCCGGTAAGCATCCAACCAGTAATTGCAGAAAGGTGCAGGTAAACATACGCCCCCCCAAAAGAGCAGCACGGATGCACACATTCCTCCTACGTCTTCCCCCGGTATTCGTCCCATACACACGGGAGCGACAGGCAAAAACATATATAAAGAGGTGCATACACAAAAGTTGGCTAAGATGATTTTCAGGAAATCAGCATGCCACAAGGTCTTATGCCCGATACTGGTTTGTGCCACGCCTTAATACTGCTCGTTTTCATCCGGAAACGTCCGGGCTTTTACGTCGCTCACATATTGCCCGATGGCATCAGTCATCACCGTATGCAAATCGGCATAACGTCGGAGGAATTTCGGAGAAAAACCCTTATTCATCCCCAACATGTCGTTGACCACCAAGACCTGTCCGTCTACTTGCGAACCCGCCCCGATACCGATGATGGGGATATGTAATTCTGAGGCTACCCGACCGGCCAATGCAGCCGGTATCTTTTCCAATACGATGGCAAAACAGCCGGCTTCTTCCAGTAAATGCGCATCGGCCACCAGTTTCTCCGCCTCGGCCTCGTCTTTGGCACGCACGGCGTATGTACCGAACTTATTGATACTCTGCGGTGTCAGCCCCAAATGTCCCATAACGGGAATACCGGCTGCCAATATAGCCTTCACCGTGTCGATAATTTCCGCCCCGCCTTCCAGTTTCAGAGCGTCGCAGCCGCTTTCCTTCATAATACGGATGGCATTGGTCACTCCTTCCGTGGGATTGACCTGATAAGAACCGAAAGGCATGTCGCATACGACCAATGCCCGTTCCACACCGTGCATCACCGAAGTCGCATGGTATATCATCTGATTCAACGTAATCGGAAGCGTGGTCGTATTGCCCGCCATCACGTTCGACGCAGAATCGCCAATCAGAATCACATCCACTCCGGCACCGTCTACAATACGAGCCATCGTATAGTCGTATGAAGTCAGCATGGCTATTTTCTTTCCTTGCTGTTTCATTTCAATCAGACGATGCGTCGTCACTTTACGAGTATCCTCCACTAAATATCCTGCCATAATACTGTTTTTTAATAAAATCGGCCGCAAAATTAATCATTATTATCCGTTCAGGCGAGCATTTCAAGTAGTTTTTCCACATCGAAGCCCCGAAAATCCGGAATCACCCTGTCGCACAAATCCTGAATCTGCTCCGGCGCATTCGTCGTGGAAAGACCGACCACCTTCATTCCTGCCGCCCGCCCGGCCTTCAGTCCGTTGAAAGAATCTTCAAACACGACGCAACGCGTCACCGGAAGACCGAACACTTCGGCTCCCAACAGATAACAGTCCGGTTCCGGTTTGGAACGGGAGAAAAATTCCGCCGTCAGAATACGGTCGAAATATGACTTGAAATCCGGATGCGCCCGGTACACGTTCTGCATCTTATCGTCGTTCGAACTGGTTACGACAGCCGTACGGATACCGGCCCGCCGCAGGTCGCGAAGGAAATCTTCCACTCCGGGCACATAGTCGTAGGCCATGTTCCGTTCAAAGTCCTCCAATTCGCCGGCTATTTTGCGCTGCACGTCATCGCATCCGGCAAACCATCGGTCGAAAATCTGCACAAGCGTCTGTCCCTTTATCACGTTCTCAAAATGCTCCACTTCGGGATGGTACGTCTTCCCTTTCATACCCCAAAAGAGTGAATACTGAGACTCGGTGTCGAACACCACTCCGTCCAAATCAAACAAAGCCGCCACCTCTTGGCCTTTACTTAATTCCATCATTTTCTTTCGCCGTTTTTATAATTCAACGGACAAAATTACGGATTTTAATTGGAATATCCGGCAAAAGTCATAATTATCCCATCCCCTACACACAAGGGATTTTGCAAAAACATCTTTCATCCTTCAGACAATACAGTAAGTCACTCATAATATGAACGTTATAAACTGAAGGATGTTTCAGGTATCCTTCAGCCACACGTCATTTCATTCGGCGCAAAACGAAAAATCGTTTGGCTGAGATTGAAAAATCATTCGGCTGAGATTGGAAAATCGTTCGGCTGAGAAAAAAATATTTCATCCCCCAAACGTTTTTTCAGCCCTCATTGGAGCGGATTGAAACATGGCTGAAAGATGAATGAAACATCCTTCAGGTTGTAACCTTTTCGTTTTGAATAATTTATGATATTCACTGAAAGATGAAGGATGATTTGCGAAACTTACAGGAGAGGAAAGACTCTTAAAATTACAGAAAAACTTACGCCCGAAATTCAAAATCGTCTCCCACAAAGAAACGGATATGCCTTGTTTTTTGTACTTTTGTCTCCGATACCAAGATATACGTCCAAACGATATGGAAGACAAACTGATAGAACTTATCGAAAACAGCATAAAGAAGAACTGGGACCGGAAAGCGTTCACGGATTTCAACGGAGAGAGCTTGCAATACAAGGACGTGGCACGTAAAATAGCCAAAATGCACCTGCTCTTCGAAGCGGCCGATATCCGGCCCGGAGACAAAATCGCCTTGTGTGGACGCAACAGCGGAAACTGGTGCGTGGCGTTCCTGGCCACCATTACCTACGGCGCCGTCATCGTGCCCATCCTGCACGAGTTCAAGCCGGATAATGTACACCACATCGTCAACCACAGCGAGGCACGCCTGTTGTTCGTGGGCGACCAGGTATGGGAAAACCTGAACGAGAACCGCATGCCTGCCTTGCAAGGCATCATTTGCGTGAAGGACTTCACGCTCGTGAACAGCCGCTCCGAAAAACTTTCTTTCGCCCGCGAACATCTCAACGCCCTGTTCGGACAGCGTTTTCCCATGATGTTCCTTCGCGAACACGTACATTTCACGCCAGAAAGCTCACCGGAACAGCTCGCCGTCATCAATTATACTTCGGGCACCACGGGATTCTCCAAAGGGGTCATGCTTCCCTACCGCAGCCTCGTGTCCAACGTGTTGTTCTGCAACCGTACCATCGGCATCGCGCCCGGCGACAATATCGTATCCATGCTGCCCATGGGACACGTGTTCGGTTTGGTCTACGACTTCCTCTATGGCGTATGTTTCGGTGCCCACCTGTATTTCCTCACGCGCATGCCTTCGCCCAAGGTCATCATGACCACCGTGGCAGAGTTTCATCCCCGCATCATGTCTTGTGTGCCATTGGTCATCGAAAAGATATTCAAGAAAGAAGTCCTTCCGAAAATCGACAGCAAATTGGGCAAGCTGCTTCTGCACATCCCCATCATCAGCGAAAAGATCAAGGAAAAGGCACGCACGGAAAGCCTGCGCCTTTTCGGGGGGAACATCAAGGAAGTCATCATCGGCGGCGCACCGTTCAACGCCGAGGTGGAAGCGTTCGTGCGTTCCATCAATTTCCCCTATTCCATCGCCTACGGCATGACGGAATGCGGCCCCATCATCTGCCACAGCCCGTGGCACGAAACGGCTTATATGTCGTGCGGAAGGGCGGCCGAAGGCATGGAACTGAAAGTGCTGAGTTCCGACCCGGCACGGATTCCCGGCGAACTGGTATGCCGCGGACGCAACACCATGCTGGGCTACTATAAAAACCAGGAAGCCACGGAACAAATATTCGACGCCGACGGCTGGCTGCACACGGGCGACATGGCCGTCATCAACCCGGAAGGCGACGTGTACATCAAAGGACGCTGCAAGAACATGCTGCTCAGTGCAAGCGGACAAAACATTTATCCGGAAGAAATAGAATCACGGTTGAACAACCTTCCTTACGTCAACGAATCATTGGTTATCATGTGCAATGAGAAACTGGTGGCCCTTGTCTACCCCGATTTGGGCGAAAGCCTGAAAGACGGGTTGGACGACCATGCCCTGTGGCGGCAGATCGACATCTCACGCCAGGAACTGAACAAGGAGCTGCCGCCCTATTCTCAAATCACCAAGGTGGTGCTGCAAAACGAAGAGTTTGAAAAGACCGCCAAGAAGAGCATCAAACGCTATCTTTACCAGAACATGAATCCCTGAACGACATGAAATCCAGTCTGACTGTTTACAAGGCATCGGCAGGCTCGGGCAAGACGTTCACCCTGGCCATACAGTACATCAAGACGCTGATCGAACAGGAAAGCCGCCATGCCTACAGCCACATTCTGGCCGTCACTTTCACCAATAAGGCTACGGCCGAAATGAAAGACCGTATCCTCCAGCAACTTTACGGCATCTGGAAAGGACTCCCGTCTTCTGCCAATTATCTGGAATCCCTCCAAAAAGAACTCCGGGCGGACGGCATCGAGTTACCGGAGGAGGAGATTCGCAGCCGTGCCGGATCGGCCCTATGCCATATCCTGCACGACTATAACCGTTTCCGGGTGGAAACCATCGACTCTTTCTTCCAGTCGGTCTTGAAAAACCTGGCACACGAACTGAGCCTCACGGCCAATCTCAAAGTGGACCTCAACGACAAGGAAGTGCTCCATGCGGCTGTAGACCACATCATGGAACGCCTTCACCTTACTCCCACCATCCTGAACTGGATTCTGGAATATGTGGACGACCGCATCTCGAACAACGAGCGGTGGGACATCGCCCGTGAGGTGAAAAGCTTCGCCGCATGGATTTTCAAAGAGGCTTATTTGGCCCGGGAACACGAAATGCGCGAAGTGCTGCGCGAGAACAAACGCATCGGCGAACTCCGCACCGCGCTCAACTACGAGTTGCACGCCTCTTTGGACGTCGTGCAGAGCGCGGCAGCCAACTTCCGTGCCGAAATGGAAGCGTGGGGACTCGGCTTCGACCAATTCAGCCGGGGCGGCACGATAGACACCTACCTCCGGCGCATCGAAGACGGCAACATCAGGGCCGAGTTCGGCAGCACGCTCCAAGGTTATACAGAAAATGCGGAAAAAATGCTCCGCAAGGCCGACCGCTCCGTGGCGGCCTTGGTTGAAGCCGCCGCCCACTTCAGCGAACTGTTGGCGGAACTGCGCGGCTTCCAGACCGAACAACTCGTACGCCACACCAGTGCGTCGCTGGCACTGAAACACCTCAACCCTTTGCGGCTGTTAGGCGTCATCGACGAGGAGGTCACGGCCTTGAACCACGAGAACAACCGTTTCCTGTTGGCCAAGACCCCCATCCTGCTCCACGAACTGATAGAAGAAAACGATGCTCCGTTCATTTTCGAAAAAATGGGCGCGTTTTTCCATCATGTGATGATAGACGAGTTCCAAGACACTTCCACCATGCAGTGGAAGAACTTTAAAATCCTGCTGTTGGAGAGCATGGCCTCCGGCTTCGGCAACCTGATCGTGGGCGACGTGAAACAAAGCATCTACCGTTGGCGGAACGGAGACTGGACCATCCTGAAAAACATAGAGAAGGAAATGGCCGTACACCGCCCCGACATAAGGAACCTTGCCATCAACTACCGGAGCGAACGCCGCATCATCACGTTCAACAACGCCCTGTTCACGGCTGCCGCCGAAGAACTGGACCGGCTCACGCCGGACGCTCCCATCCGAATGGCGGAGGCTTACGGCGACGTGGCCCAACAATGCCGTCCGGACAAAGGAAACGACGGATACGTGCAAATCCGCTTCTTCGACGAAAAAGACAAAGAAGACGACTGGGAAACCCGGATGCTGGACGAACTTTGCGAACAGGTCCGTACCCTGCACGAAGCCGGACTGCCCTACTGGGAGATGGCCATCCTGCTGCGTTACCGTCGGCATGCCGACCCCATCATCCGTCATTTTGCCGAACGTTTCGGCGACCGGGTCAAATTGGTATCGGACGAGGCTTTCCTCTTGTCCAGTTCATTGAGCGTGAACCTGCTCATCGCTGCCATGCGTTACATGGCGGACACGGAAGACCGTGTGTCATTGGCCTTTTTGGCCCTGCACAGCGGAAAACCGACAGAAGCCGACGCCAACCTGTTGGCTTCCCGTTCCCTCGAAACGTTCCTGCCCGAAACGTATTTGAACCGCATGGAGGAACTGAAAACCCTTCCGCTCTATGAACTTCAGGAGGAGCTTTATAAAATATTCGACCTGGGACGTATTCCCGACGAAGACGCCTACCTGTTCGCTTATTTCGACCAGGTGACGGCCTACCTGCAAGACAACCCTTCCGACCTCCGTTCTTTCCTGACCTATTGGGACGAGACGCTCTCCGGTGCTTCCATTCCGTCCGGTGAAGTGGATGGCATCCGGATTTTCACCGTACACCAGTCCAAGGGATTGCAGTTCCACACGGTATTCGTCCCTTATTGCGACTGGAACATCGAACAAGACACACGGGGCTTCAACCGCCGTAACGACCTGCTGTGGTGCGAAACGCACGAACCGCCCTACGACAGCCTGCCGGTCATCCCCATCACCATCGAAGCCGCCATGCGCGACTCCGTATTCTGTCGGGAGTATGAAGAGGAGCACCTGCAACGCAGGGTAGACGCACTCAACACGCTCTACGTGACCTTCACCCGTGCGGAAAAGAACCTGTTGGCCTGGTGCCGTACGCGCTACACCATGGATGAACGCAGCACGACGGGCGACCTGCTTTACCATGCCTTGCCGCGCGCGTTGGGCGGCGTTGAAGAGACGGACAGGGAAAACGGAGAAACATCGCTCTTTACTTACGGCGAACCGGTCACGTCCTATTCTTCCGGTCGCAAAACCTCCGACAACCGCATGGAAACCGATTACCGTCCGGTATCGGTCGTCATGCACTCCTACGAAGCCCGTATCGACTTCTGCCAATCCAACCGCGCAGAAGAATTCTTAGACGCTTTTTCGGATACGGACAAGCCCCGGCATTCCCGCAACGACAAAAGGCGCATGGGTATCCTCATGCACAAAATATTCTCTACGATCTATACCCGCGACGACGTGGAAAAGGCACTCCGCACCTTGGAAACCGAAGGCCTGATCGGTACACAACCCGAAATGGATGCACTCAAGCAGCAGGTGGAAAAAGCATTTGCCTTGCCCGAAGTGGCCCGTTGGTTCGACGGCACGATGCAGCTTTACAATGAGTGCCCTATCCTGACGCAGGAATACTATGAAGAAACGGGAAAATACGGCACTTACCGCCCCGACCGGGTCATGTTCGGCAAAGACGAAATCACTGTGGTAGACTTCAAATTCGGCCGTCCGCACGACGAATACCGTGACCAGGTGGGAGGCTATATGAAGCAGCTCCGCCTAATGGAACCGGACCGCCGCGTGAAAGGTTACCTGTGGTACATTCTTAACAACCGGCTTGAAGAAGTTCAAGTCTAATCCACCTGTTTTTATGGAAACATTCATCCGACTTATCGCCCAAGACCTCATACACCGTTTCGGCACCAACCTGCGCGACGTTACGGTGGTATTCCCCAACAAACGCGCCGGACTTTTCATGAACCAGCAACTGGCTGCCGTGTCCGGACGGCCGGTATGGGCACCGCGTTACCGTACCATCAGCGAACTGTTCGATTCTTTGTCGGACTTCACCCGTTGCGACGACATTCTCGCGGTATGCGAACTCCACCGCGTCTATGCCGCGCTCGTACCCGACCCGGAATCGCTCGACCGCTTTTACGGTTGGGGCGAAATCATGTTGTCCGACTTCGACGACATCGACAAGCATCTGGCCGACCCTCATAAACTCTTCAGCAACATACAATCCATCAAGGAACTGGACCACAGCGATTTCCTGACACCCCGCCAAGAAGAGGCCCTGAAACATTTTTTCGAGGACTTTTCCATCGAAGGCAACAGTCGGCTGAAAGAGAAGTTCCTCGCCCTGTGGAACCGGATGGACGACATCTATGCCACGTTCAACGCACGGCTGAAAGAAAAAGGAATGCTGTACGAAGGGGCGTTGTATAAAGACGTGGCGGAGCATCTTGCCGAACGCGCCGACCGCATCCCTGCGGACATGACGTATGTCTTTGTGGGCTTCAACGTACTCAACGATGTGGAAAAACGACTGTTCAGTTACTTGCAGGAACGCGGACAAGCCTTTTTTTACTGGGACTATGACGTGATGTACGTCGGCGAGAAAAGCCGTTTTGAGGCCGGAACCTTCATCCGCCAGAACCTGAAAGAGTTCCCCAACGCCTTGGAAGAAACATGCTTCGACAACTTCAAGAACCCGCCGCGCATCGAGTTCATCGCCACGACTTCGGAGAATGCACAGGCACGCTATATTCCCCAATGGCTGGACTCGGCCCTCACGGAACCGGAACAGGACACGGCTATCGTACTTTGCAACGAATCCTTGCTCCAGCCGGTGCTCCATTCGCTGCCCGATGCCACATCGCCACATCCCGTGAAACGCACCAACATCACCATGGGATTCCCCATGACCGACACGCCGGTATACAGTTTCATCAACGCTTTGCTTTCCTTGCAGACCGATGGTTACGACCGCGACCGCCGCTGTTTTCGAGCGGAACAGGAAAAAATCGTGCGCAGCCATCCTTACGCCGCCTTGTTGGAGGAACAGGATATCTTCTGTCCGCATGCGGAAAACCACGCCTTATTGGTCTATATCCGTTCCTTGCTCGAAGGCTTGGCCGCAGCGTTCGGACAACAAAAAGACCGGAAGGGCGACGTGTACAGCCAGTTGTACCACGAAGCGCTCTATCGTGCCCATCAGGTCATTAGCCGCTTCATCCGCCTGACGGAAGACCGTACGCTCGACGTACAGCCCTCCACCCTGCGCCGCTTGCTGCGCACCGTGCTGGGCATGACCACCATTCCCTTCCACGGCGAACCGGCTGTAGGCTTGCAGGTCATGGGCGTATTGGAGACGCGTAACCTGAATTTCAGGCATATCCTGATGCTTTCCGTCAATGAAGGGATGTTGCCCAAAGCCGTGAACGACACTTCGTTCATCCCCTACCACCTGCGAGAAGTGTTCGGACTGACCACCATACAACATAAAATAGCCGTATACGCGTTCTATTTTTACCGTCTTGTGCAGCGTACGGAACGTATCACATTCATGTACAACATCGCTACCGACGGACTGAACAAAAACGAGATGTCGCGCTTCCTGCGCCAACTGTTGGCCGAAACGGATTTTCCCGTAGAACTGAAAATCCTGCAATCCGGCCAGGCCGTACCGGCCGACAACGGCATGGAAGCAGCCAAGACACCGGAAGTCATGGACATCCTGCGCCGTAACTATGGCAGCGGCCAACCCGGTTCGCGCCCCCTCTCCCCTTCGGCACTCAACGCTTACATCGACTGTCCGCTCAAATTTTATTACCAACAGGTGGCACGCATACGGCAACCCAAAGACCCGCAAAACGGTTTGGACAACGCACTGTTCGGCACCATCTTCCATGAGGCGGCGGAACTCGTCTACCGGAAACTGACCGAACGTAACCCCGTCATCCGTCGTCAGGACATCGAGCGACTGCTGGAGGGTGGGGAAACAACTTTACTTCCTTATATAGAAACCTCATTCCTGAAAAACTTCTTTGAAGGACGTGAAGACACGGTGTTCTACAACGGGCAACTGCTCGTAGCACGCAAGGTCATGGCCAGTTACCTGCGCCAACTGCTCGCCCACGACAGCCGCATGGAACAATTCGTATTGGAGGAAATGGAACAGGAACACCACCGAAGTGTGGACATCATATCGGACGGACACCCTCTGTCCATCGACATCGGGGGAAAAATAGACCGCATGGACACGGTCAGGATGCCGGACGAAACCACGGGGCAGGAAGTGGAAACCTTGCGTATCGTGGATTACAAAACGGGCGGTACACCGGAAAAAGCCGTTTCGATGGAACAACTGGTACAACCCGCCGAGCACCGTCCCTCATACATCTTCCAGATATTCCTGTATGCCTGGGTCATGACAGGCGAACAAAAGCGTCCCGTATCCCCGGCCCTGTTCTTCGTACACAAATCCAATGCTGAAGATTATGACCCGACCATCGTGTTCAACCGTGAACGGGTGACGGATTTCAGCCGTTTCAAAGAGGATTTCCAAAAGATGCTACAAGGTGTGTTGGAGGAATTGTTCAATCCGGAAATTCCCTTCCGGCAGACTTCCGTACCTAAAATTTGTGCCTACTGCGACTATAAGCTGCTTTGCAGACGGTAGAAAAGTTAAAAAAATCACGTATCCGGCTTGCAGAAATGAAAATAAACCTCTATCTTTGCACCCGATTTAAGGTCGGTTCCGTAGCTCAGTTGGATTAGAGCAACGCCCTTCTAAGGCGTGGGTCTTGGGTTCGAGTCCCAACGGAATCACAGGAAAATGCAATCATCTACCGGATGGTTGCATTTTTATTTCAATCTTGCAAAAGCAGTGGCGTAAGCAAGCAAACCGTGGAGTTTAAAGGTAAAAAGGTTGATATTCAGAACTCCGGAGTCGGGACTATACATATTACCATGGAATGTACTTCTTTGAAAGCCCGCAACAGCGGAGTAGGTAAACTTATCCTATCCGGAACAGCAGACCAGACTGAAATAAACTCGAACGGAGTGAACAAAATAGATGCCACTGAATTAAACAAATTCTGATTCCCAGAACCGAGTTTCTTCTATTTCAGTATCAAACTTGAAGATTTAGAAAACGACGTTAGGAGCGAAAAGCATGTAGTTTCAGTTTCAACAAGACTGGAATTTACATGTTTTTCTTTTATATTTGTCACGTAGAATCAAACCAACGCTTTCATCTTGAAAAATCAAAAGTCCACGAGAATCGCTCAAAATTATCCATTCGGGGGAACGCACACAAATACGGGAATCTCGTGCCTTTAGAAATACGCTCAACGGACATTCGTCAATCGGCAGTCCAAACACGGTCGGCCAACCTGAGATAAGACGTCTCTGACCGATGACCGAAAGACACGGCATAGAGGCGCATGCCCCGTTGCTTCAATTCCTCTACATATTGTACCCACATCGGAGGAAGCGGATCCATCTCAAAATCCGAAAGCCAAAGCAAATCGGCATAACGAAAATCTTCACGCATCAAAGTTTCTACGGATTCTTTCATCGCACAAGTCATATCGGATCCTCCATGAAAGGAGTTGCACAGAAAGGTCTCCAATAAAGCCAAGTCGGAATAGAGGTTATTCAACTCGATGACTTCGGTTTGGTCGGAAAAGAGTATCACGCGACAGGGGCGGCGTAATTTGTCGGCTATCAAAGCTAAACTCAACACTACCGCCTTGGACAATAACTCACGTTCCCCTTCCATCGAAGCGGACGTATCCACACAAACCACAAAAGGGCCATGTTTGGCCCGTTTCTGTAAGTCGCGTCCGCTGTACGAAGAAGCTTCGGCATATTCTATCTGCCGGGATACGGCATCGAAGACCGCCAGTTTCTTTTCGACATAACGGCGGTAGAAAATCGGTTCCAAAGCGGCATCCGACAAGAAACAATATTCCATCGGCAGCAGGGCGTTCAGATTGTTCCCTTCCGTAATGCCCACAATGTCGGAGTGCGTGGCAGAGCGTAACAAAGTAACCGGTGTCTTTCCGCTCATGGCTTGATACAAACGCTGCTCATCCGCTTTCTTACGCCCTAAAACGTGATTCAGTTCCTTAATTAATTGGCTTTTACGGATTACCTGCGAAAGCTGTCTGAGCTTCACGCGAAGTTCCGGAGACTGCGTCAACTGAAGCCAGGCTAATCGAGGGGAAGGCCCTTCACCCTTTCCTCCCACATTCTGCAACATACCGGCATTGGCCGACACCATACGGTAATAATCTTCACAGAGCCGTTCTATGTGCCGCTTCTGATACGTACGTTCCCGCCCTTCCAACAGATTCCTCCACTTCTTTATGAAATGTTGGCGGAGAGTCTGCCAGCGGCTATCCGTACGAGGATAACGCACCAACTGTTCCATATAATAGGACGCATCCAATTCGACCGGAACATATAAACGGACAAAAGCGGAACGAGCCTGTTGCAACATGGGCAAAAAGTCGGCATCCGAAGCTGCAACGACCTGATAATAATAGTCCCACTGTTCCCCATAATAGGAATATACGTCTTGTAAACCTGATTTCTTTTTGGCGAAATAACGCTGTATTTCTTCCTCCATCTCTTCGGGACGGATGACACCGGACGACAAGACCTCTGCATAAACCTCACCGGCTATTTCATGCAAACGCCTCAGAAAAAGAGCGGACAACTGGCGCACGCGCTCATATCCCTCATGATAATTTCCTGCCGGCTGCATGGCTCAATTCCTGACTTTCGATTTCCAGAGAGGTTATGTCGGAACGTACACGGCGTAAGGCGTTTTTCAATATATTCCTTTGCCTGTCTTGTAAAAACAAATGTGTCTGTACATATTCTGCTTCTTCCCTTTGCCATTGTTCCAGACGAGCTGACACCTCGCCCAATTCGGCCACGATACGTTCGGCCATCGCTGATGAAAAAGTCATCCGAGAAGAAACTTCAGTCTGGGGCACTGCGTTTTCACCGTCCTCCCCTGCCTCACGAAGCAATTCATATTTCCGTCCATTCACCTGCAAACCGGTCGTAGTACAAACCACTTGAAGCAGATCCTTTGGAAAAACATCCGGATGGCGGCTTTTCTCATACTTGCGCAGTATTTGCACTCCGGTTTTGCGACGGTCTGTAACCAACACAAAAGGTATCGGCTGGTCCGGACTCAACGCTTCGTATTCATTCGTATAAATCAGCACTGTACGTCCAGGATACATGGATTGTATCTGATAGAAAAAAGCCTTGACTACCTTAAAATCCACATGCGTTTCCGAAACACACATCCCCTCTTCTTTCAATGCAGCCAAACGGTCTGACAAGAGGGGGACACCGACATGCTCTTCACAGGCTGCCACAAGAGCGTCGGTCAAGAGGCGCTCCAAAACAATCTCCTGAGCCGGAGTATCCCACACACAGACCTGCAACAGAAGCAAATCTGCCAAATGGACGACGGAACAACCGTTCAAAAAGGCAGAAGTCCGCCACAGATGTACCATCTTCTTCCAACGGCGGTCGGACACATAAAACAGGGACTCTCCTTTTTCTTCTGCCGATACATTGTAAGTCGTCAGAAGCCTGCGGAATATATGGACAAATGAAAATACAAAAACCGGTATCTCCACCGCATCTATCCCTTCGGCCCACACGCGTAACTCATCGGCAGACAAGCGTATGGCATCCGGCACTTCCACCTCGGACTGAACCGTAGAAGAAATCATCAAATTAAAGAGTTCTTTATCGGCAATGCCTCCCACCACACAACGGACAAGGAAACGATCCCACAACGCATCCAGATTTTCCCCCTCGGCCGGAAGTTCATTGGAGGCAGCGACCACCAACTTCAGCGGAAGCCTCATTTCTTCTTTGCCGTTCAGATATACTTTTTCATTCAACACCGTAAGCAAAGCATTCTGAATGCTGGGTCCGGCTTTCCATATCTCATCCAAGAAAACGACATCGGCTGTGGGCAAATACCCTTCGGTCATTCTCATATAACGGTCTTCGTCCTTCAGGGCAGAAACAGACACCGGTCCGAATATCTCATCCGGCGTACTGAAACGGGACATCAGATATTCAAAAGAACGACCGTCCCGGAAAGCCGATTTCAGTCTTCGGGCTATCATACTCTTTGCTGTTCCGGGAGGGCCGAGCAGGAAAATACTCTCACCGGCAACTGCCGCCAAAAGGGACAGGGAAAGCACATGTTCTTTCTCAAAAAGTCCCTTCCCTAAAACTTCCAACAACTGGGCGATACGCTTCTTATCCATCATCCGGGCGACCCTTTCTTTCTATTCTTTCAGAAAACGGCGATAAAATATCATATCGAAAATACACTCAGCCACCAGAAACATCAAAAAAAGCAAAGCCGTAAACAAGGGTTGCGCAGACAAGAAAAAACTGATACACCCTCCGGCAAGCAACGATATGCCGACACGCCACAGGATACCATGGCGATAATACCGTAATATGTTCCGGCTATCTTCCAAAGCCTCCCTTGAAACTAAAAAGAATTGCAGCATCTCCCACAAAAAGAAGAACCCTACAATAAAATAAAGAGGCAAGGATTCAAGATAGCTGAGAGGATAAAGCACAAGACGCACCGCCACGGAAAGAATCAGCAAAAAGCTCAACAGAGCGACTTGTATCAACGTAAAAGACAGTATTTTCCTCTTAAATAACGTATTGTTTATCTGCATATATTTGTCCTATCTCTTATCTGATAAACGAATCAATAAAAAAGTAAACTCCAAGGCCGGCAAGCCACCCCACCATAACCTTGCCGGATATGTGACGGAAATACCACCAAATGGAAACGTTCTCACTTTTCATCAACGCATATCCGGCAGTGGAACCGATGGAAAGCAAACAGCCGCCGATTCCTCCGCTATAAGCTACTAATTGCCAATACTGACCATTCAGCGCGAATGAACGAAGGTATTCCGGATCCATACCGGGAATGCTTTCCGCCATCCCTACCACATCATACATGGATATGCTGGTCAGCACAAGTGCCACGTTATCCAAAAAGGCGGAAATTCCTCCTAATATCAAACTGTATACGTAGATATTATGAATATATTGGTCGCACCATACGGCAACCGTATAGAGCGCCCCCGTCTCTTGAATGGCGGAAATAGCCATGCTTACGCCTATAAAAAATAAAATAGTCTGGATACTCTCTGCCTGCATGAAGCGTGGTGTAGGGCGGAAAAAAGGTTGGTCGGATTTGATCAACCGCCGATTGCACAACTCGTTTACGACACTGAAAAGTGCCAATACACACAACGCTCCGACAAAAGGAGGCAACTTGGTCAGATTGTGAAACGTTGGAATAAACCACAGCCCTCCAATTCCCACGAACAGCATCAGAATACGCTGCCAACGCGTCAAAGTCGTATCATCCCCGCGATAGCGGATACGAGGCGTATTAATATCCATCTGTTCCGGCAACTTGCGGGAAATCAAATAAGTGGGAATAGCCACGGCTACAATGGACGGCAAGAACATGGCACCCGAAAAACTGGACGGTGTGACCGCTCCCTTGACCCACAGCATCAAAGTAGACACATCGCCGATTACCGTAAGACAACCTCCGGCATTGGCCGCAATTACAATGACCGCCCCATAATACATGCGGAAACGACTCCCCGGCAACAACTGACGCACGATGGCAAACATCATCAAAGCCGTGGTCAGGTTGTCGAGATTGGCCGACAAGACATAGGTTATGAAAGCCACCATCCACAGAAGACGCTTACTATTACGGGTCGTAATCCACTCGCTGATGAAATCAAAACAACCGTTCGTATTCAACAAATCGACAATAGACATCGTAGCCAAAAGGTAAAGCACGATCTGACAAATATCCGCTACGTGACCGATAAAAATATAATTGGCAATAAAATTCTTAAGAGAAGTAACGTTAGAGACATTTCCGCCTAAGAAATCAGCATATTCCTCCGCGTACATCATTTCTACATACTGTTTTCCCGCCACCATGTAGAGTGTCCAAACAATAACTCCGAGAAACATCGCCACAGCGGCTTTATTGATATTGGTGATATGCTCTGTTGCAATAGCACAATATCCCAAGAGCAAAACAATGGCGATTATTACGGTCATGGAAGATAGCTGATAAGAGAGCGACAAACGGGACTCGAACCCGCGACCCTCGGCTTGGGAAGCCAATGCTCTACCAACTGAGCTATTGTCGCAAATCGGATACAAAGGTATATCTTTTCTTGAAAAAAACACTCCGTATCCGGATTTCTTATTTACGTATTAATATACTTTAACTTTGCTTGCCAGGGCTTTGCATTTATTCCTTAATGCTTCCTGGTCGGCATCCAACTTGTCCCAGCAAACCACCACTCCCATACGGCGCCCTATATGGGCTTCGGGCTTCCCGAAAATACGCAGATAAGTGTTCGTTGCCGCACAGACCTCTTCCTCGCCGGAATACTTCGGTGCTCCGTGGCTTTCCACTTCCGACAGGATGACCGCACTGGCTCCCATTCGTTCTTGTGTAATTTCCGGTATCGGCAAACCTAAAACGGCACGGCAGTGCAATTCGAATTCCGAAAGATTTTGTGTGCCTGCCAAAGTCACCATTCCCGTATCGTGCGGACGAGGACTCAACTCGGAGAATATCACGCCGTCTTTATGGCTCAGGAAGAATTCAACTCCCCAAATCCCCGCACCGGTCAGGGCACGCGTGATTTTCTCTGCCATATCCTGCGCATCTTTCAGCATTTCGGGAGAAATAGCAGCCGGTTGGAAACTTTCACGGTAATCTCCTCCTTTTTGCACGTGACCGATAGGCTGACAGAACAAAGTAGGCCCGTTCTGTTGGGTCACTGTCAGCAGCGTAATTTCACTGTCGAAAGGAATAAACTGCTCTACAATGACTTCTTTCACATCGCCACGTGCCCCCGCGCATGCATACTCCCAGGCGTGTGCCAAATCCGCAGGACTGTCCACCTTGCTCTGCCCGTGTCCGGAAGAACTCATCAAAGGCTTGATAATGCAGGGGAAGCCTATCACATCGGCCGCAGCCTTCAACTCATCGAAAGTTTTGGCATAACGATAATCCGCCGTTTTCAATCCAAGTTCCGTATGAGCCAACTCTCGGATTTCTTTTCGGTTCATGGTGAAATTCACAGCCCGGGCACTCGGTACGACCTGAATGCCCATCTTCTCGCAATCATACAGTTTCTCCGTACGGATGGCTTCTATTTCGGGGACGATAATGTCCGGTTTATGCTTTTCCACCACGGCCATCAACGTATCCCCGTCAAGCATGTGGAAGACCTCGCACTCGTCTGCTACTTGCATAGCCGGTGCATGTGCATACGAATCGCAAGCAATTACATATTGCCCTTTGCGTTGGCACGCAATGACAAACTCTTTTCCTAATTCTCCGGAGCCTAACAATAAAATCTTTTTCGTCATAAGAATATCTTAATTATGTACCGACAACCTATCGTTGTTACTGGTGTTGCTCACGCAAAAGGTCGTTCACCGTTTTCGCCGGATTGAACGTACTCAGGGGCACTTCCACAAACACCGTATTCCAATCGCTCATAGCCCCATTCCACAGGCCGGGCAACTCCAAAGCCTTGAGTTCTTTTCCGTTTTTACTTTTATAAGAAATGAATCCCGTATTACGGTCCACATAATCGGGCAGATTGAACTTGTTTCCTTTATAATCCTTCACTGCACAAACCAAATCTACGGGATTGAAATGCGTCCCGTTCTTGAACATGGCCACATATTCCGGATTCCGGGTATCAATCTGACTGCTTTCAAGAATTTGCAACGAAACCGTCCCGTCGCTGTTGTAAGCCAAGAAAGGACCGCCGCCAGGCTCTCCCACATTTTTCACCACGCCGCAGACACGCATCGGACGGTTCAACTTTTTACGCAAATAAATCACGAGTTCCGCATCTTCCAGTTCTTTCACATCCTCACGACGGCAGAAGAGCGTCTGCTGGACGAAGCGGATGATTTCTTCTATATCCGCATGGCTATAGTCCCCACTGTCCAATTTACGCAAATAAGCAAAGGCTTTCTGTTGCAACTCTACCAGAATACCGGCCAGCACCTGCTTGTAAGTAACCGTATCCCCTTTCAAACGATCCGGCACCACATTATCTATATTCTTCACGAAAACGACATCGGCCTGCAAGTCATTCAAATTTTCGATAAGCGCACCGTGCCCGCCGGGGCGGAACAAAAGCTTACCGTCCACACGGAACGGTTCATTGTCCATCGTGGCCGCCAAAGTATCCGTGGCCGGTTTCTGTTCGGAGAATGTGACATGGAACGTCACCCCGTATGCTTTTTCATACATAGGAAGCTTTTCTTCCACCAATGCCTTGAACAAAGCTTTGTGCTCCGCACTCACCGTAAAATGAACTTCAGCCTTTCCTTTGCTGGCAGCATACAAAGCCGCTTCTACCAAATGTTCCTCCAACGGAGTGCGCGAACCGCTCTCATACCGGTGAAACGTAAGCAATCCTTTAGGCAACTGGCCGTAATTCAAACCTTCCGGACGAAGCATGTTCGCCACAACCTTTTTATATTGGCCGGATGCCACCAAACCGTCAATTCCGCGACCTTCATTTTTCATGCAAACCGCATCCAATTCATCGTAGAATGCAAAATCACGAATCGCCGCAAAAAAAGTTTTTTCGAAATCAGTGGTCGGCACATCGTATTCCGCATCCAGAAATTCAAACATATTCTTAAACATACGGCTGGCTGCCCCCGAAGCCGGAACAAACTTGCTTATCGCTTTTCCTTCTTCCTTATAAGCCTTCCACACTTCCTCATAATGCCTGCATTCTTCTGCCGAAGGAGCCAAAATACCATGAGCCAACGAAGCGGCCGCTTTCAACTTCAAAAATGGAAATCCTTTCTTAAAAGTCTGCAACTGAGCCTCTATTTGCTCTTCCGTAATCCCCTTTCCGGCCAATAAGACCTTGTCTTCTGCTGTCAACATATTATATAATCGTTTTAAACCTTCCCTAAAAAACATTCAAATATAGGCTTTTTTAAGCAAACGGGTAAACGTTTCAGCAAAAAAGTACTACCTTTGAAGAAAAATAGCGGATTATGGAACAGAATGCTTTTTTCTCCGCACAAGAAAAAGTGCGACTTGCACAGCTATATAGGGAGCTTCTCAAACTTTCCGGCAATATACTTTATCCTGACGACTGCAAAAAGCTGAAAACTTATTTGCTTGAGGCGGCACGCCGTAACCTTATTCAAAGAAACGTGTTCGGCATGAACCCTATCCTCAATGACATGGAAACAGCCTTAATCGTAGCCTCTGAAATCGGACTGACGCGCGGAGCCATTCTTGGTATCATGGTACATACTTGCGTACGTTGCGGCTACTGCACGCCGGAAGATGTGGAAAGAGAATTCGGAGTGGATGTGGCCGGTATCATCAAGGGCCTGAACCGCATTTTGGAACTGTATGAGAAGAATCCAAGCGTAGAAAGCGAGAACTTCAGAAGCTTATTGCTCTCTTTTGCCGAAGACATGCGTGTGGTTCTCATTATGATAGCCAACCGCGTGAACATCATGCGCAAAATCAAAGACACGGAAAACGAGGAAGCTCGGCGCAAGGTGTCGGAAGAGGCTGCTTACTTATACGCTCCGTTGGCTCACAAATTAGGGTTATACCGCCTGAAAAGCGAACTGGAAGACTTGTCGCTGAAATACCTGGAACACGATGCCTACTATTTAATAAAAGAAAAACTGAACGCCACTAAAAAATCGCGTGACGAATATATCGAAAAGTTCATCCGTCCTATCGACGAAAAACTGAAGAAGGCCGGTCTGAAATTCCACATGAAAGGGCGTACCAAAAGCATACACTCCATCTGGCAGAAGATGAAGAAGCAGCATTGCGGAGTGGAAGGCATTTACGACTTGTTTGCCATCCGCATCATTCTGGATTCCGCCCTCGAAAAAGAAAAGATGGAATGCTGGCAGGTTTATTCCATCATCACAGACATGTATCAGCCCAACCCCAAACGGTTGAGGGATTGGTTGTCCATCCCCAAAAGCAACGGTTACGAAAGCTTGCATATCACGGTCCTCGGACCGGAGAACAAATGGGTGGAAGTGCAAATCCGAACCGAACGAATGGACGAAATAGCCGAACGAGGATTGGCTGCGCATTGGAGATACAAAGGTATTAAAAGCGGAGAAAGCGGAGTGGACGAATGGCTCAACAACATACGCAGCGCGTTGGAGAACAACGACGACCTCCAGCTCATGGACCAGTTCAAAATGGATCTGTATGAAGATGAAGTTTTCGTGTTCACCCCGAAGGGAGACCTGTTCAAGTTTCCCAAAGGTGCCACTGTACTGGATTTTGCCTATACCATCCACACCAATGTGGGCGACCATTGTATCGGTGCCAAAATCAACGAAAAGAATGCCCCACTCCGCCAAAAACTGAACAGCGGCGACCAAGTGGAAATCCTGACCGCCAACAACCAGTCGCCCAAACAAGATTGGCTGAATTTCGTCGTAACAGGAAAGGCACGGGCCAAAATCCGTCAGGCTCTCAAAGAAATGCAAGCCAAGCAAGGGGCTTTTGCCAAAGAGTTATTGGAACGCAAATTCAAAAACCGGAAGATAGAATACGATGAGCCGACCATGATGCACGTCATCAAAAAGCTCGGATTCAAAGTCGTGACGGACTTTTATAAAAGTCTGGCCGACGAAACGACAGACGTCAACGAAGTGCTCGACTTATACACTGAACAACAAAAAATAGAGGCCGGGCTGGCAGAACACACTCCGGCTCCCAGTGCAGAGAACTATAATATTCCGTCGGAAGCCGAACTCAAGGCTAAAACGAACGACGATGTGTTGGTCATAGACCAAAACTTAAAGGGACTGGATTTCTCTTTGGCCAAATGTTGCCAACCGATATACGGGGACGATGTGTTCGGCTTCGTCACAGTGAACGGCGGCATTAAAATACATCGCCAAGACTGCCCTAACGCACAGGAACTCCGTAAGCGGTTCGGATACCGTATCGTCAAAGCCCGATGGGCCGGCAAACGAGGCAGCCAATACCCTATCACGCTCAAGGTCATCGGCAACGACGATTTGGGCATCGTAAACAACATCACGTCCATCATCAGCAAGGAGGAAAAGATTTCATTACGAAGTATCAGCATCGACTCCCACGACGGCCTGTTCTCCGGCACACTGACCGTCATGCTCGACGATACAAGTAAACTGCAACTGTTGGAAAAGAAATTGAAAACTATAAAAGGTGTGAAACAAGTGTCCCGCAACTAAAGCGGACACTTGTTTCACACCTTATCTTTACCCCTCAATCTCGGCCAACTCCAACCAACGCATGGACTTTTCGTCCAGTTCGTCGTTGAGGAGGGATAGGCGCTTGGACTTATCCGTCAATTCTTCTACAGACAGTGCCCCGCTACACAAAGCTTCCTCTATGTTTTTCTTTTCCGATTCGAGTGCGACGATATCTTGCTCCAACAGTTCCATCTCCCGACGTTCCTTAAACGTCATTTTACGCTTTTGTTCTCCATGAGCCGGACGGGAAGTCTTTTGCACCGGCGGCTCTTTTGTTTTCGAGGACAGGTCTTTTTGTTGTTCGCGCTCAAACTTTTGTTTTTCTTCCTGCCATTCCCGATACTGCGTGTAGTTGCCCGGAAAGTCACGCACATCGCCCTGCCCCTGAAATACCAAAAGATGATCCACCACCTTGTCCATAAAATAACGGTCGTGGCTCACCACAATCACGCAACCTTTGAAATTCCGCAAATATTCCTCCAATACCTGCAACGTGACAATGTCCAAATCGTTGGTAGGCTCGTCCAACACCAGGAAGTTCGGATTCTGCATCAACACGGTGCAAAGATACAGGCGGCGGCGCTCTCCTCCGCTCAATTTATACACGTAGTTTTGCTGGTCTTTGGGCGAAAACATGAAATGCTGCAAAAATTGCATGGCCGACAGATGCCGTCCTCCCCCAAGGTCGATATATTCGGCAATGCTCCTCACCGCGTCGATGACTTTCATTTGTTCGTCGAAAACCATCCCGTCTTGCGAATAATACCCGAACTTCACCGTCTCGCCCACGACGACCCGTCCGCTGTCCGGCTTCACCAAACCCAGCAGAATCTTGATGAAGGTAGACTTGCCGGTGCCGTTATTCCCTACGATACCCATTTTCTCATACCGCGAGAAAGTATAAAAGAAATCTTTCAGGATGACTTTATCCGGTCCGTAACTTTTGCTAATGTAGTCGGCCTCGAAGATTTTGCTACCGATATAAGACGATTTCACCTCCAACGACACGCTCTGTTCCACCGTTTTACGTTTTGCCACTTTCTCCAGTTCGTAAAACGCTTCCTCACGATAACGCGCCTTATGCCCTCGGGCGCAAGGCATGCGGCGCATCCAGTCCAATTCCGTACGATAAAGGTTGTTGGCACGCGCCACCTCGGCATTCGATGCGTCGATACGTTCCTGACGTTTCTGCAAATAATAGCTATAGTTCCCTTTGTAAGTATATACGGTACAGTCGTCCAGTTCCAATATGACGGAACAAACCCGATCCAGAAAATAACGGTCGTGTGTCACCATCAGCAGACTCAACTTGGAACGTTTCAGATAACCTTCAAGCCACTCTATCATTTCCAGGTCGAGATGATTGGTCGGCTCGTCCAGAATCAGCAAATCCGGTTCGGTAATCAGCACATTGGCCAAGGCCACCCGTTTAAGTTGCCCGCCCGACAGCGTAGAAATCTTCTGATTGAAAGAATGGATTTTCAACTGCGACAAGATTTGCTTCGCCCGGTTCTCGTAGTCCCAGGCTTTTTCCCTCTCCATCCGGTCGAGAATCTCTTCCAAACGAGGGTTTCCGGGCGTATTCATACAATTTTCATATTCCCGTATCAAATTGGTCACGGCATTGCCATGGCTGAAACAAGCCTCGATGACCGTCAAATCGGGCGGATAAGAAGGCGCCTGTTCCAGATAGCCCACATTCAAGTCGCGGCGGAACACCACGCTTCCTTCGTCATATCCGTCTTTTCCTCCTATTATATTTAATAAAGTCGACTTACCGGTTCCGTTCTTGGCAATCAAGCCTACCCGTTGCCCTTCGGCAATGCCGAAAGAAATATGTTCGAACAACATGCGGTCACCTATACGCTTGGTCAAACCGTCTACCTGTAAATAAGGATTCACTAAAGCCATATTCCATCCATACAAATTGCCCGCGAATATAACGATTAATTATGAAACCCGCAAAAAGAAACTTCAAAGTGGAAAACTTTCTGTTTTCAGTGAAAAAAAATGGGAAAAATGCGTGTTTTATAGAAATTATTCATTACTTTTGCACCAACAAAATGCAAGATGACTGTAATCACACAGTATTCTTTCTTTAATCACAACAAAGAAAATCCAATCAAAAGAATCCTACTTTTATTCTACAGATAAACTCTGTACAATACAAGAAAAGTACAACACATACTTACATATGCATAAGAAAAGTGAATTAGAAGCCATGTCTCAGGAAGAACTGATAGACATAGCAAAGAATTTAGGAATCCCCTCACCTAATGAAGGAGACCGTATGGGGCTGATCTATCAAATCATAGACGAAGAGTCCATATTGTCCGCCTCACAAAAAGCCACTACTACAAAAACACCGCGCAAACGCGTCAGAGTGAGCAAGAAAGAAACCGACCGCGTATATAGTGCCTCACAAGGCAACGGCGAGAACTTCGATATGAAGAAAAAGGAAGCCGCCCGCGATAATAAAGAAGAGGCAACGGAACTGAAAAATGAAAAAACAACTCCCGTAATCAGTCCCGAATTGGCAGACCTGCCGGTGGAAGCCATCGTGGAAAAAGAAATATCTGACAATACAATAGAAAACAATGCAGAAGCTATTGCCGCCCCAGCTCCCAAAAAGAGAGGACGGAAATCAAAAGCCGAAAAAGCGGCATTGGAAGCTGCTGCAAAATTAGCAGAGGAACAAGCCACTGTTTTGTCGGACGAAGCAAAGCAGCTTCCGGTTATGGACGAACCTATCACCGACGTTCCGTTGGAAATCTTGCAGGACATTCCGGCTCAGCCCGTGGAAACAATTGACGATGCGACAGAAACCGAGGTTCCGGAAATCACAGAAAAAGCGGAATCTGTGGCACCTTCTACAGAAAATTTCTTCTCTGCAGACGAAAATGATTTCGTCGTGGTGGAAGACATCCCCATCATCCCGACAGAACCGGCCATGGATGAAACGTATATGACTTACCCCAGCCAACAACCGGACATTACATCTCACGGACTTCCCGATACCTATTCGTACGAAGCGGCAGAAAACGCCCCGGAAAAGGAAACAGCACTTCCTAAAGGCACCGAACCGGCATACGATTTCGGAGACATTCTGACGGGTGAAGGAGTTTTGGAAATCATGCAGGACGGATACGGCTTCCTGCGCTCCAGCGACTATAATTACCTGTCTTCTCCGGACGACATCTACGTAAGCACTTCACAAATCAAATTGTTCGGCCTTAAAACCGGTGATGTGGTAGAAGGCCCCGTACGTCCTCCGAAACCCGGTGAAAAGTATTTCCCGCTCATCCGAGTGACGAAAATCAACGGTTGCGCTCCCAGCGACGTGAGAGATCGAGTGCCTTTCGAACATCTCACTCCGCTTTTCCCCGACGAAAAGTTCAAACTTTGCAAAGGACATAACGACAATCTTTCTACACGTATCGTAGACTTGTTTGCCCCCATCGGTAAAGGACAACGCGCCTTATTGGTGGCACAACCTAAAACGGGTAAGACCATTCTGATGAAAGATATTGCCAACGCTATCGCCGCCAACCACCCGGAAGCGTACCTCATCATGCTGTTGATTGACGAACGTCCGGAAGAAGTAACGGACATGGCACGCACCGTCAACGCCGAAGTCATAGCCTCCACGTTCGACGAACCGGCGGAACGCCACGTGAAGATAGCCGGCATCGTACTGGAAAAAGCCAAAAGAATGGTAGAATGCGGACACGACGTGGTCATCTTCCTCGACTCCATCACGCGACTGGCACGCGCTTACAATACGGTTTCTCCCGCCAGCGGAAAGGTTCTCTCCGGAGGTGTGGATGCCAACGCACTGCACAAGCCGAAACGTTTCTTCGGAGCAGCCCGTAACATCGAAAACGGCGGTTCGCTGACCATTATAGCCACCGCACTGATAGACACCGGTAGTAAAATGGACGAAGTCATCTTCGAGGAGTTTAAGGGTACGGGAAATATGGAGCTCCAGCTCGACCGTTCGCTGAGCAACAAGCGTATCTTCCCGGCTGTCAACATCGTAGCTTCGAGCACAAGACGCGACGATCTGTTGCATGACAAACAGACCCTGGATCGCATGTGGGTACTGCGCAAGATTCTTGCGGACATGAACCCGATAGAAGCCATGACGTTCTTGAAAGACCGGATTGAACCGACTAAGAACAACGAAGAGTTCCTGATGAGCATGAATTCATAAAGCCTGAATCCTCGCACGAGGTCTATATCCGGCTTACAAATATAAGCGTTCCATCGTCTCCTTCTTTTCCGAAGACGATGGAACGCTTCTTATAAAATTCCAGTCCACAAAAGTTCTTAGATATTGAAAGGACTGTCAACGTTTCGACCTCAAGCGGTATTGCTGGGGCGACATGTGTTTCAAACGCTTGAAAAAACGTCCGAAATAAGACTGGTCAGGGAATCCGAGACTGACACTGATATCCTGTATGCTCGAATTGTTTTTATCCAATAACTTCATGGCCTCGTGCATAAGGGTTTCGTCGATAATCTGTTTGGGCGTACGTCCGATCATCCCTTTCGAGACCTGAGTAAGATATTTGGATGAAATACAAAGTTTACCGGCATAAAACTGCACTTCGTGCTCACGCGTCAGATGTTCATGAAGTAACTCCATAAAGTTCCGGAACAACTCCCGGGAGCGGGAAGAGTCCAAAGACAAATTCTCCAGACGTGCAGCCCCACACATTTCGTAAGCCCCATACACCAGACCATTCACTAAACTCAGTACTAATTCACGCGTGTATCCCCTGCCGTAATCCGCAACCGCAAAACGAAACAATTCCCGAAAATGCTCCACCAGTTTCCGGTTTTCCGTATCCACCCCCCAAATCACTTGTGTAAACAAAAGTAATAGAAAACGAGGCTCCATACGTTCCGTACTGTCCCGAAGCATAGAAGGCGGAAAAGCCATCAACGAAACTGAAAAATCCGTCGTGGAACGCAACTTCTTCAGCGGTAACTCAGGCCGCATGAAAAGTATCTGGTTCCGCTCCAAAGTATACTCATTTTCCCCTACGAAAACAGAAGCCTTCCCTCTCTCCACCATTACAAGTAAACACTTGTCTAAAGTCACCCCACTCTCTACCGTCCAATTCAAGGAAGTCCTAAAATAAAAACACTCCTGCGCCAACAACGAACGTATGTTTTCTTCCATAAAGAGATTATTTCGTTAATAGAAATCAAAATTAAGTAGAATATTCCTAAAATGCAAGGTTACTTCCCAAAATGAACAAAACAAAGGTACTTTTAACAAGCGTATACTCGCACAGTTTGTGTATTTTTGCACCGTTTTTGAGATTATTATTTTATTTATTAATTATGAATAGAGGTATTAAGACTGTTGCAACGACAGCATTTTGTTGCTTAGTTGCGTTAACTGGTTGCAATAAGCAACAACAAGCAATGGACACGGGTTCTTACAAGACAATGACCGTAAAAACCGACTCCATAGTATTACAATCACTTTACAGTGCAAGAATTGAAGGACGTCAGGATGTAGAGATATATCCGCAAGTCAGTGGAACGCTCCAACGTCTGTGCGTGCAAGAAGGCGACCGTGTCAAGAAAGGACAAACGTTATTTATCATCGACCAGGTGCCTTACCAGGCGGCCTTGAACACGGCCGAAGCCAACCTGAAAGCAGCAGAAGCAGCAGAAGCTACAGCCGATTTGACATTCAAGAGCACCAAGCGCCTGTTCGATCAGAAAGTCGTTTCCGATTTCGATTTACAGAAAGCTCAAAATAGCTTATTGAGTGCAAAAGCATCCGTAGCTCAAATGAAAGCACAAGTTGTAAATGCAAGAAACAACTTGTCTTATACCGTAGTAAAAAGCCCGGCCGACGGTGTGGTAGGCCAGCTTCCTTACCGTCAGGGCGCATTGGTCAGCAGTTCTATCCCGCAGCCTTTGACCACCGTCTCCGACAACAGCGAGCTGTATGTTTACTTCTCCGTCAACGAAGACGACTTGCTCAACATGACCCGTCAATACGGTTCGTTGGAAGAGGCAGCCAAAAAGATGCCGGCCGTGAAATTGATTCTGAACGACGGTAGCGTCCTGCCGGACAGCGGTCGCGTTGAATCCATCAGCGGAGTAATCAACACCAGCACAGGTACGGCCCAGGTTCGTGCTACATTCCCCAATGCTTCTCACCTGTTACACAGTGGAGCCAACGGTAATGTAGAAGTACCGGTATATTACAAGGACGTGATTGTCATCCCGCAGGCCGCTACATTCGAACTTCAGGACAAGGTCTTGGTCTATAAGGTCGTAGACGGAAAAGCCCAAAGTGCGAACATCGAAGTGGCTCCCAACAACAATGGTACGGAATACATTGTAACCCAAGGTTTGAACGTGGGCGATGTCATCATTGCCGAAGGTGCCGGTCTGGTACGCGAAGGTACACCTGTGGGTACAGCACAAGGTGCACAAAATCATGGTAAATAGTGAATTCTAAATTAAGTAAAAACAATGAAAGGTAACATATTTATAAAACGCCCGGTGATGGCTTTCTCCATCTCCATCCTCATTCTTATCGTAGGATTTATTTCACTGGGCACCCTGCCGATTGAGCAGTACCCGGACATTGCTCCTCCGACCGTACGTGTCTCGGCCACCTACACGGGAGCCAGCGCAGACGCTGTGATGAAGAGTGTGATCCAACCTCTGGAAGAGGCAATCAATGGTGTGGAAAACATGACTTACATGCAGTCTACTGCCACGAACTCCGGTTCTGCCGATATATCTATTTACTTCAAACAAGGGACAGACCCCGACATGGCTGCGGTGAACGTTCAAAACCGTGTAAGCAAGGCTCAAGGTTTGTTACCGGTAGAAGTAACGCAAATCGGTGTGACGACCACCAAACGACAAACCAGTTTCTTGCAAATCGGTTCGTTGTACAGCCCTAACAACCGTTATGACAAGACATTCATTGCCAACTACCTTGACATCAACGTAGTGCCCCGTATCAAACGTGTAGAGGGTGTGGGAGACGTGATGGCCATGGGTGACACGTACAGTATGCGTATTTGGCTGAAGCCGGATGTCATGGCGCAATACGGCCTTGTCCCCACCGATATTACCTCTGCCTTGGGCGAACAGAACTTGGAATCTCCAACCGGTTCATTGGGTGAGAACTCAACGAATACGTTCCAGTTCACCATGAAATATAAGGGACGTCTGACCGATATCAGTCAATTCGAAGATATCGTAGTCCGTTCTTTACCCGACGGCAATATCTTACGCGTAAAAGACGTGGCTCGTGTAGAACTCGGCACTCAGTCATACGCTTTCGACAGTAACGTAGACGGGCATCCGAGCTGTACCTTTATGGTGTTCCAGGTTGCCGGTTCAAACGCCACGGAGGTAAATGCGGAAATCTCCAAATTGTTGTCTGAGATTAACGAAGAACTTCCTGAAGGTCTGGAATTCATGACAATGATGAGTTCCAATGACTTCTTGTTTGCTTCTATCCATGAAGTGGTTGAGACATTGGTAATCGCCATCATCCTCGTTATTTTGGTGGTATATTTCTTCTTGCAGGACTTCAAGAGTACGCTGATTCCGTCCATTTCCATCATCGTTTCATTGGTGGGAACCTTTGCGGCCATGCAAATTGCAGGTTTCAGTATTAACATCCTGACACTATTCGCACTCGTGTTGGTTATCGGTACGGTGGTGGACGACTCCATTGTGGTGGTCGAAGCCGTACAATCCAAATTCGATGTCGGATACACATCGCCCTATCTGGCCACCAAAGATGCATTGTCTGATGTTACCATGGCCGTTATCACTTGTACCCTTGTGTTCATGGCTGTGTTTATCCCTGTGACCTTCATGGGCGGTACGTCCGGCATCTTCTACACTCAATTCGGTGTGACCATGGCCGTAGCCGTAGGTATTTCATGTCTGAATGCCTTGACGTTGTGTCCGGCGCTATGTGCTATGTGGATGCGTCCTGCGAGCGGAAAGAAAGGCAAAAGAAGCATTAACGGTATCGTAAAAGCCGCCTACAATGCTTCGTTCAATGCCATGATGAGCAAATATAAGAATGGAGTCATGTTCTTCATTCATCATCGTTGGATTTCATGGGGCTCGCTTGTTGTTTCATGCGTGCTGTTAGTGTACTTTATGAAGACGACCAAAACGGCATTGGTTCCTCAGGAAGACCAGGGTACGATGATGGTCAATGTCAGCATGTCGCCGGGTAGCAGTTTGGCTACTACCAACAAGACAATGGCCAAGATAGAAAACATCATCAAGCAAATTCCGGAAGTAGACCATTATTCAAAGATTTCCGGTTACGGCTTCATCGCCGGTCAAGGTACGTCTTACGGTTCTTTCATCATTCGTTTGAAAGACTGGAACGAACGTACAGGCAAGGGACAGGATGCCACTTCCGTCATGAATAAACTGAACTTCATGCTGCAAAGCATCAAAGAGGCACAATCCTTCACGTTCCAGCCGGGTATGATTCCGGGATACGGTATGGGTAACAGTATCGAATTGCAGCTCCAAGACCGCGTGGGCGGCGACCTGACTTCATTCTATCAGAATACCATGAAGTTCATCGGTGCATTGAACCAACGCCCTGAAGTAGCCATGGCATATACGACCTTCAACCCGAACTTCCCCCAATATGCTATCGACATAGATGCGGCAAAATGCAAACGCGCAGGAATCTCTCCGTCTGAAGTGTTAAGCGTATTAGGCGGTTATTGTGGTGGTATTTATGCATCCAACTTCAACTTGTTCTCTAAGGTATACCGTATCATGATTCAGGCTGACCCGAAATATCGTTTGGATGAAAAATCGCTGAACAACATCTTTGTACGGGTGAACGGCGAAATGGCTCCTATCAGCCAATTCCTCAGTGTCAAGAAGACCATGGGACCTGAAGTCACCAACCGGTTCAACCTGTTCGATGCCATTGCCTGCAACGTAAACCCGGCTCCGGGTTATTCTTCGGGCCAGACCATGCAAGCCATTGAAGAAGTATTCGCACAGACCATGCCCAACCGTTATAATTATGAATACGGCGGCATCTCACGTGAAGAGAAAGAAACAGCCGGTTCCAACGACACGGTCTTCATCTACGTGTTCTGTATCGTGCTGATTTTCTTAATTCTGTCGTGTCTGTACGAAAGTTTCTTAGTTCCGATGGCCGTTATCCTCTCCGTACCGTGCGGTTTGATGGGTTCGTTCCTCTTCGCATGGCTTTTCGGTCTGGAAAACAACATCTATCTGCAAACCGGTGTGATTATGTTGATTGGTCTGTTGGCTAAGACAGCTATCCTTATCACAGAGTATGCCACGGAACGTCGCCGAAAGGGAATGGGCATTATCGAAGCAGCCTACTCTGCAGCCCAAGTACGTTTCCGCCCGATTTTGATGACGGTGTTGACCATGATCTTCGGTATGTTGCCTTTGATGTTCGCCACAGGTGCCGGAGCCAACGGTAACAGTTCTCTGGGTACGGGTGTTGTCGGCGGTATGTTAATCGGTACTTTGGCGCTACTCTTCATTACTCCTGTATTCTTTATCGTATTCCAATACTTGCAAGAAAAGGTTCGTCCGCCTTTGCATGAAGAAGCAGACGCCCAAGTATTAGCAGAACGCCAAAAGAGTTTAGAAGAACGCAGTGCATTTAAAAGCGAAAAAGACGAACAATGAAAAAGATAATTATGACCATGACCACGGCTGCTCTGTTGAGCAGTTGCGGTCTATACAAAAGCTACGAACGCCCGGCCGACATTCAGACTGACGGTCTGTACCGCAGCGACAACACTCAAAGCGGCGACTCATTGGGCTTAGCCTCATTCGCATGGAGAGAAATCTTCACGGATCCCCAACTGCAGACTCTGATTGAAAGAGGGTTGGCACAAAACACGAACTTACGTAGTGCCCAACTGCAAATCGAACAGTCCGAAGCCTCGCTGAAGGCTGCCAAATGGGCTTATATCCCCAGTCTCGCTTTCGCTCCGCAAGGTTCGTTGGCCGGTGTGGATTGGGGAAAAGCCACACAAACTTATACCATTCCGGTATCAGCCTCTTGGCAAATAGACATCTTCGGAAGCCTGCACAATGCCAAAAAGCGTGCACAAGCCCAACTTGAAAACAGCCAGGCTTACAAACAGGCCGTACAGTCTCAGTTGATTGCGGCAATCGCCAACTATTACTACTCGCTGGCCATGCTGAAAGACCAGTTAGCCGTCAGTCAGGAAACGGAAAAACTGTGGAAGGAGAACGTCGAAACCACCCGTGCCTTGATGAATGCCGGTCAAAGCAACATGGCAGCCGTGTCGCAGACTGAAGCCAACTACTATAGCATTTGCACGCAAATCACGGACTTGAAACAGCAAATCAGTGATTTGGAAAATGAGTTCTCTGCCCTGTTGGGTGAAGCTCCGCAAAAGTATGCCATCGGCTCTATGAACAATTGGAAGGTTCCGGCCCGCATGTCGGCCGGTATTCCGGCTGCCGCACTGGCCAACCGTCCGGACGTGAAGCAGGCTGAAACCCAGTTGGCCGTAGCATATTACGCCACCAACGAATCGCGTGCCGCTTTCTACCCGGGCTTGAACTTAAGCGGTGCTATAGGCTGGACGAACGACCTCGGTACCCTACCGGTCAATCCGGGCAAATGGATATGGAATGCCATGGCGTCGCTGACACAACCCATTTTCCAGAACGGAAAGTTGCGTGCACAATATAAAATCTCAAAAGCACAGCAGGAACAGGCCAAGCTTTCATTCCAACAGACTTTATTGGATGCCGGAACGGAAGTCAATGCAGCCTTGACCAAAATACAGGCCACAGGAGAAAAAGACGGTTTGTACACCAAACAGATCGCTTCTTTGGAAACGGCTGTAAAAAGCACGCAAGCATTGATGATGAACTCGTCGACCAACTACCTGCAGGTGTTGACAGCCCAACAGACTTTGCTGACGGCACAGATGTCGCAAATCAGCAATAAATTCAGCCAAATACAGGCTGCCATCGAGCTGTATCAGGCTTTGGGCGGAGGCTACGACGAATAAAGTAACTACCTCTTTTTATAAACCAAGCGAAGACGGCTTCCGGCAAATTGTCCGGAGGCCGTCTTCCTTTCCACATGTATCCCGCCCATCCAAGGCATACGGCAGAAGCCACGGGACGGAGATGTCCGCACAAAGACGCAGGCTTTCATCTTGTCAACAGAATTCCGTATTTTACCATCTTCCTGACAGAAAAAAGCCGGATTCCCCAACCCACACTTTCGCATACGACATCCATTCAGGAAGGATTCAGGGCTATTTTGAATACACTTATTTGCCATTCTGGCGGAAACTTGAACCAAATTAAGCAAAATTAAGAATCAATCTCAGCCAAACTTTTTTTCATTTGGAGCAAAATAACATTTTTTTCTCCTCTTATTGTTCAGACGACATCCTCAAACGGCCATGAACGGCAACCGAAAACGGGGTAACGATATGACGCAGACGGCCGTTTTTCTTCTATTCGATGCTTCTCCGCCTTCAAAACCCCGATGTCAAATGGTCTGGCCAACCCATCTTTGTACTTACAACTTCTCCCCCAACGAACGCCGACCGCACTTTCCCACCCGACATAATGGAAGCCTCGTCCACCCTATCGCTTCCAAATCGTTTTCTTCCCACCGCGTGAGAATCGCATATTTCTGTAAACCGTCGCATCCACGTGCAAATAAACGATTCCTGCAGGACATGGAATGACATTCTGACAATCTGTCCGGCTCCTTTTGCAATACCCCGCACGGTTCAAGGAAGCACAAAAAATCCCGATAGCCTCTTGCTATCGGGATTACTGTATACTTCCACCGTTCCTGTCAGAAAGGCAGGTCGTCTTTAGAATCTCCTGCCGAAAAATCAACAGGCGCCGCATCCGAAACCGGAGGGAAAGGCACCGGTCCTGCGGGAGATTCGGCCGGAGCTGTCGCACGCTCCACTTTCCAAGCACGAATACTATTGTACCACCGGCCATTATATTCACGCGCATCTATATCGAAAGACACGGTAAGCTGGTCGCCGATCTTAATGGCGAACTGTGCAATCTTATCTGCGCCGAAAACGTCAAAACACATTTTTCTGGGATATTGCTCCTGAGTTTCCAACACATATTCCTGTACTTTCCACTCCGAACCGGTACGCTGAGAAACGCCACCCCGCTCAGGTAACACAGCAATAATTTTTCCTGTAATTTCCATATTTCTACATTAACTGTTTAGTGATGCGAAATTACAACTTATTTTCTACTTTCTCGAATTTTAAATTATTTTTTTTGTTCCGTTCTACTTAAATATGTAAATTTGCTGAATATAATTCTAAAAATACCACATTATGAGATTTATCGTATCAAGCTCTGCACTTTTCAATCGCTTGCAGACGATTGGACGCGTCATAAATTCAAAGAATACGCTCCCTATCTTGGATTGTTTCTTATTTGAAATCCAAGATAATATACTCACCATTACGGCCTCGGACAGCGAAACGACGCTAATCACCAACCTGGAACTTGTGGAAAGCGATGCCAATGCCCGTTTCTGCATCAACGCCAAAACCATCCAGGACTCCATGAAAGAAATTGCGGAACAGCCTCTTTCTTTCGATATCAATCCGGACAACATGGAAATCACGGCCAACTACCAGAACGGACGTTTCAATATCGTGGGACAAAGTGCCGACGAATACCCGGAAATGAACCTCCCGCAGGAGGACATGAATGCCCTCATCATACCGGCCGAAACGATGCTCAACGGCATAAACCGTTGCTTGTTCGCCACGGCCGACGACGAATTGCGTCCGGTGATGAACGGGGTATATTTCGACATCCAAGCCGACAACCTGACTTTTGTCTCTACCGACGGGCACAAATTGGTACGCAACAGAAACTACGGTATCAAAGACCATCAGCCCGCAGCCTTTATCCTTCCCAAGAAGCCGGCTACGATTCTGAAAAACCTCTTACCGAAGGAATCGGACGACGTCACGTTGAAGTTCAATGAGCGTAATGCTTACATTACCATGGAATCTTCCCGACTCATCTGCCGGCTTATCGAAGGACGCTATCCGAACTATAACTCTGTCATTCCGCAAAACAACCCCTACCGGGTTACGGTGGACCGCCTTACTTTGCTGAGCGCCCTGAAACGCGTATTGATATTCTCCAACCAAAGCAGCGCTTTGATCAAGTTGCATCTGGAAAGCAATCAGTTGGTAGTCTCCGGACAAGACATAGACTACTCCACCTCGGCCGAGGAACGCGTGCCCTGCGAATACGGAGACTCTCCGATGAATATCGGTTTCAAGGGTACGTTCCTCATCGACATACTGAACAACATGGGGGGAGAAAACGTCATCATCGAGCTGGCCGACCCGAGCCGGGCCGGAGTAATCGTCCCGGCAGAGCAGGAAGAAAACGAAGACCTGCTGATGCTGCTGATGCCTATGATGCTGAACGACTAAAAGAATAAAAATGAAATTAAATCTGAACAATCCCGTCGTTTTCTTCGATCTGGAAACCACGGGAATCAATATCACCACCGACCGTATCGTAGAATTATGCTACATCAAAGTGTACCCTAACGGCAATGAAGAGTCCAAAAGCATGCGAATCAATCCGGAGATGCACATTCCGGAAAGTTCTTCGGCCATTCACGGTATCTATGATGAAGACGTGGCAGACTGTCCTACGTTCAAGCAAGTAGCCCGGGAACTGGCCAATACCATCAAGGGTTGCGACTTCGCCGGATTCAATTCCAACCGTTTCGACGTACCGATGCTGGTCGAAGAATTCCTGCGGGCGGGCATAGACATCGACATCCGCAAGCGTAAATTCATCGACGTACAAAACATTTATCATAAGCTCGAACGCCGGACGTTGAGTGCCGCATACAAATTCTATTGCGGAAAGGATTTGGAAAATGCCCACTCTGCTTTGGCCGACACACGAGCTACATACGAAGTCCTGATGGCACAACTGGACCACTATCCTGAAGACTTGAAAAACGACGTGGCATTCCTGTCCGATTTTTCCCGGATGACGGATAACGTGGATTTTGCCGGACGCATGGTTTATGATGAAAATCGTGATGTCGTGTTCAACTTCGGCAAATACAAAGGAAAAAAAGTCACCGACGTGTTACGTACGGATCCCGGATATTACAGTTGGATTCTGCAAGGTGACTTCGCACGCAACACCAAGCAGATTTTAACCCAGATACGTTTGGATATGAACAAGGCATAAACCGGCATGGAAACATTAAGAGGCAAGAAAATCGTATTGGGAATCACGGGAAGCATCGCGGCTTACAAAGCCTGCTATCTCATCCGGGGATTGATTAAAAGGGGAGCTGAAGTGCAAGTGGTCATCACTCCGGCGGGCAAAGAATTTATCACGCCCGTCACCCTCTCCGCACTAACCAGCAAACCAGTGGTCAGCGAATTCTTTTCCGGACGCGACGGGAGTTGGCACAGCCATGTCGCACTCGGGCTTTGGGCCGATGCCATGGTGATTGCACCGGCTACGGCCTCGTCTATCGGCAAGATGGCCCACGGCATAGCCGACAACATGCTCATCACGACCTACCTGTCCATGAAAGCTCCCGTTTTCGTAGCTCCGGCAATGGATTTGGACATGTTCGCCCATCCCTCCACACAGCAAAACCTCGAACGCCTCCGCAGCTATGGCAACCACATCATTGAGCCTGCCAGCGGGGAATTGGCCAGTCATTTGGAGGGCAAAGGACGCATGGAGGAACCTGAAAATATTATCAAGGTTCTGGAAGACTACTTTTCCGGCAGACAAGACTTGCAGGGGAAAAGAATCCTGATTACAGCAGGCCCCACGTATGAAAAGATAGACCCCGTAAGGTTTATCGGCAACTATTCATCGGGCAAGATGGGAATCGCCTTAGCCGAGACTTGTGCCCGACGCGGCGCGAAAGTCATGTTGGTTTGCGGTCCGACGTCTCTCGGCACCACGCAGGCGGGCATCCGGCGAATCGACGTGGAATCGGCCGAAGACATGTTCCGCGAGGCCACGGCACATTTCCCGGAATCGGATGCTGCCATCTTATGTGCAGCCGTGGCCGACTTCACGCCTGCGCAAGCTTCCGACCGCAAAATCAAACGTGAAGCCGATGACCTTGTCCTCCGTCTGAAACCGACACGCGACATAGCCCAAACGCTCGGCCAGATGAAACGTGAGGGACAGAAACTCATAGGCTTTGCCCTCGAAACCCATGACGAGACGGCGCATGCGCACGAAAAACTGGAACGGAAGAATTTCGACTTCATCGTGCTCAATTCGCTGAACGACCCAGGGGCGGGCTTCCGTCATGACACGAATAAAATAACCATTATCAGCCGGACCGATTCCGTGGTCTATCCGCTGAAAAGCAAAAAAGAAGTGGCGGCCGACATTGTCGACCGACTCGTGTCCTCTTTCTAACGCCGGATGAATATGCATGACGTACGCAGACATATAGCCTCCTGTCTTAAATTCATGGCCCTGACGGCATGTTTTCACATTGCAGCTCCGGCTGTGGCACAGGAACTCAACGCCAAAGTGACCATCAACCGTTCCCAAATCTCCAACACGACGGACGCCGTCTTCGAGGCGTTGCAGAACTCCCTGACGGCTTTCATCAACGAGAGGCAATGGACCGGGATGACATACGAAGAAGAAGAACGCATCAACTGTACTTTCAGTATCACGCTGAAAACCTACAGCGAAACGGACAATTCATTTACTGGGTCGATACAGGTGCAGAGTACACGTCCGGTGTATGACTCCAACTATTCAACGACGGTGTTTAATTTTCAGGATGAGAATTTCAACTTTACTTTCCAACAATTCGACCAACTGGAATTCCGCCCGGAACAAGTGGACAACAACCTTACGGCTGTCATTGCCTACTATGCCTACCTCATCATCGGCATGGACATGGATACGATGGCACCGCTCGGCGGTTCCGACATCCTGCAAATGGCTATGGACGTAGCCAACAATTCGCAAAACCTGGGCTATGCCGGATGGAAAGCTTTCGAAAACGACCGCAACCGCTTTGCCATTATCAACGACTATCTGGACGGGGCCATGGAACCGCTCCGGCAACTGGAATACAAATACCACCGCCAGGGACTGGACCGCATGACGGAAAATACCGATACGGCACGCATGGCCATCACGGAATCCATAGAAATGCTCAAACAAGCCCGCGACCAAAAAAGCATGAGCGCGCTCCCCGTCATATTCACCGACATCAAACGAGATGAGTTAGTCAGCATTTACAGCGGAAAGGGCACGGCGGAAGAACGTGAGAAAGTATATAATATCGTGTTCGCCATCAACGCTTCACAAAGCAATTATTGGGAAAAACTCAGAAAATAAGGATATGCTGAAATCTTTATTCATTCAGAATTACGCATTAATAGACACGTTAGACATCAGGTTCGAGCCGGGATTTTCCGTCATTACCGGAGAAACCGGTGCCGGAAAGTCCATTATCCTCGGTGCAATCGGCCTGCTGCTCGGTCAGCGCGCAGACAGTAAATCCATAAAAAACGGTATGTCGAAATGTATCATCGAAGCCGTTTTCGACCTGAGTGCCTACGGCATGCAGGAGTTCTTCGAACGCAACGATTTGGAGTTCGACGGAAAAGAATGTATCGTCCGCCGTGAAATCACGGCATCCGGCAAGAGCCGGGCGTTCATCAACGATACGCCCGCTCCCGTGAGCCAACTCAAGGAATTGGGGGAAATGCTCATCGACGTGCATTCCCAACACCAAAACTTGTTGCTGAACAAAGAGAACTTCCAACTGAACGTCATCGACATCCTGGCCGGAGACAAGGATGAACTGCAACAGTATAAAAGACTGTACACGGCTTATAAGCAATCGGAAAAGGCGTTGCAACAGGCGCGGCAAGCCGCGGAACAAGCCCGTACGGAAGAAGACTATATCACGTTCCAACTGGAACAATTAGAGAATGCCGCATTGAAAACCGGAGAGCAGGAAGATCTGGAGCAAGAGGCCGAAACACTGACACATGCCGAAGAAATCAAACAGGCTTTGTATCAAGCGGAAAACCTTTTGGACAATGAACAAAACGGTATCGTCAACGTCTTGAAAGAAACAACCCATCTCTTGGACAATATAGGAAAAGTTTATCCCGACGGCAATGAACTGGCGTCACGTATGGAGTCATGTTACATTGAGTTGAAAGACCTTGCCGGCGAGATTGCCGGACGCACGGAACAGGTCGAGTTCAATCCGGAACGTCTGGAATACGTCAACGAACGGCTCAACACCATCTATGACTTGCAACAGAAACACCGTGTGGACACGTTGGAAGACCTTCTGCGAATAGAGGAGGAATACCGCGAAAAACTCAACGCCATCACACACAGCGACGAACATATACAGGCCTTGCAACGGCAATGCGACCAAGCCCTTGAGTCTATGAAGAAACAAGCCGGAAGGCTGACCTCGCTACGGCAAAAGGCGGCCTCGGTCGTGGAAAGGCAGATGAAAGAAAAGCTCATCCCGTTGGGCATCCCGAACGTCCAATTCAAAGTGGAACTCACTCCCAAAGAAGTACCGGACGAGACGGGAACCGACAAAATCAACTTCCTTTTCAGTGCCAACAAAAACGGCCAGTTGCAACCTATCTCCCAAGTGGCATCGGGGGGTGAAATCGCGCGCGTCATGCTCTCGCTGAAAGCCATGATTTCCGGGGCGGTCAAACTACCTACCATCATTTTCGACGAAATAGATACCGGCGTCTCCGGCAGCATCGCCGAGAAGATGGCGCATATCATGCAGGAAATGGGAGCACTCAACCGACAAGTCATCAGCATCACCCATCTGCCCCAAATCGCGGCTCTCGGCAGCACGCATTACAAAGTTTACAAGGAAGACCACGCGGAGGGTACCAGCAGCCATATCGTCCAACTGGACGAAAAAGGACGCGTGGAGGAAATCGCCCACATGTTGAGCGGCACCACACTGACCGATGCGGCCATCAATAACGCTAAAGAATTGCTTAACCAATCCTATAGAAAATGAAAAAGATCATATTTATATTGACTTGCCTGTCTACCTTGGGCGGCCATCTGGCTGCCCAAAATCCCAAATGGTTCAAAAAGGCGGCAAAAGCACAAATCAGCATCGTGACCATGAATGAAAAAGGAGACATGCTGCAATCCGGCAGCGGCTTTTTCATCGACAAGAACGGAACAGCTTTAGCCGATTACCAACTGTTCAAACAAGCCAGCAAAGCCAAAGTCGTCAGCGGAGAAGGAAAGGAATACGAAGTGGAAGCCATCGTGGGAGTCAGCTCATTATACGATTTGGTGAAGTTCCGGGTAAAAACCGACAAGGATACCCCGGCACTGACCATTTCAGACCGTATGGGCGTGAAACATGAACACGTCTACGTCCTCCCCTACCCGACAAAAGAAAACAAAATGTGTGTAAACGACACGTTGCACGACATTCAGAAATTCAACGAGAAATACGGTTACTACACCTTAGGTCGGCCATTGGACGAAAAGTACTTGAACAGTCCGGTCATGGATGAAGAAGGCGAAGTATTGGGAATGATACAGCGGAAAGCCAACGCCTCCGCCACAACGTCCTACGCCGTCAGTGTCGCATACGGCAACACACTTTGCACCAACGGCATGTCTTCGGCCGACAACGACTTAAATGCCATCCACATCCGTAAGGCATTACCGGCCGATGAAGCGGATATACGCACGTTCCTGTTCATGACGGCCGCCCGTTCGGACTCCGCCACCTATAACCAGTACCTGAACGACTATGCGGAACAATTTCCCAAAAGCAGCGAACCCTACACCCAACGGGCTGATTTCTACATGGCACACGGCAACTATGCAGCCGCTGAAGAAGATATGAATGCAGCCATGGACGTGGCCGAGAAAAAAGACGAAGTGTACTATGCTTTCAGCAAACTGCTATACGAATTGAACTTGAAACCCGGTTACACGGTGTATAAAGACTGGGACATGAACAAATCACTCTCACTCGCTGGAGAAGCCTACAAGCAAAATCCTCTCCCCCTCTATACACTTCAGGAGGGCAATACGCTCTATGCACTCAAAGACTACGAAAAGGCCTTCGAAAAATACTTGTCCTTGACGGGAACCAATATGCGTTCGGCCAACCTGTTCCTCTACGCCGCCCAATGCAAACGGATGGCAGGAGCCGATACGCTACAGATACTGGCATTGCAAGACAGTGCCGTGGCATGTTTCAGCAAACCTTATTTAAAAGATGCGGCACCGGCATTGTTGGAGCGATCCAACACTTTGCTCGCCTTGGGCCGCTACCGGGATGCCATTTTGGATCTGAATGAATACGAGCATTTAATGGGCGATGAACTCACTGCCTACTTCTACTACCGTCGCGAACAGGCAGAAATGCAATGCCGCATGTTCCAACAAGCCGTCGACGATATCGACCGGGCCATACGCATGGAACCCAAAGAACCGTTATATCATGCCGAACGGGCCGTGGTCTATTACCGTATCGGGGAATTTGCTGAAGCACTCTCTTCCGCAAAAAAGAGCGCGGAACTGAATCCCGAGTTCGGAGATGCCTACCGCCTGATGGGCATTTGCCAACTCAAATTGAACCGACGTGAAGAAGGTCTGGCCCATCTGAAGAAAGCCGCCGAATTGGGAGACGAATCTGCACAAGCCATCCTGACGGAAGAGGAAACAAAGCAATAGATTCTATTTACTATGCACTACCCATAAGGCCATGCTTCCGACAAGGCATGGCCTTCTTATTTTATGAACCTCAACCTTCATAGCCCCCCAAACCGAAATCGTTAAAATAAGCAAATCATATACAATCTTCTAATCCTTTAGTTGCTCTTCTAAGAAATTAGAAGTACTTTTGCCGTTACTAAAAGATTAGTAGAATGAAAAATCATAAGCAACTCACCAAATCGGAATTCCAAGTCATGGACATTTTGTGGAACCTGCCGGAACAAAGCGGTTTTACGAGTGATATTTTAAAAGAATATCCGGAACCCAAACCGGCTTACACCACATTAGCTACTTTTCTGAAAATCCTGAAAGAAAAGGATTTTGTACGTTCTGAAAGCGTCGGGAAGATGCTACGCTATACTCCGACCATAAGCCGTGAAGAGTACACCGGTACTTTTATGAAAGAAGTGAAGAACACCTTTTTCGGAGGGTCGTTCATGTCACTCATCAGTTTCTTTGCAGAAAAAGAGGATCTAAGTAAGGAAGAAATCAACCAACTGATAACGATTATCAAAAAGGGTAAACAGTAATCCAAGACACTACCACATCATGACCGCCTTTTTCAATAATATACAAATCGTACCGGGATTCTATCCGTTTGCCTCTCTGCTTACGAGCGTAATTCTATGGGCACTATACCGCGTTTTCATACACATGAAATGCCAAAGCCGACAAGCCCAGCTATTCATTACAGCCGGATTATGCTTCGTCACTGCAAGTTTATTCCTTAAACTTACAGTATGGGTAGAAACCGAAAATCCGGAAATGTCCAAGCAGAATGCAAACATTTTTGTGAGCGAAACACCCGTAACCCCGACCGTACCTTCTTCTTTTCCCACCCCAATCCTAAGCCCTGACGATAAGACACAGAAGCCCAATTATCATACGGTCCCCGCAACAGCCCTACCCGACGAGCAGCCCGCTCTATCTGTGCCGTACTATTATGTGGCACAACAATATCTGAAAGACAACATAAGCTACTTATATGTCACGGGAATCCTTCTTCTTATGATTTACCTCATTTTGCAACTTGGTAGCCTGGAATTCATCCGCAGAAAATCAAGATTCAAAGAACAACGAGGATGCATTAAGGTGTACCACACGCCTTACTCCACCCCCTTCTCCTATTCGTATAATATCTTTTTGCCGACAAATATAGAACCGGAAAAACAAAAGTTCGTATTAGCCCATGAAGAAAGCCATATCTGGCACCGACATTTCTACAAGCTTCTGTTCCTGCAATGTGTGGCATCCGTCAACTGGTTTAATCCATTTGTCTGGCTTCTCATCCGCTCCATCAAGGAACTTCAAGAGATGGAGGCCGACAAGGACGTACTGGACAACGGTTATGACCGCGAACAATATCAAATCAATCTGGTACTGACTTGCACGGAAAATAAAGAATGGATTTTGGCCAAATCAAATTATAATTATTCATCACTCAAATCAAGGATTTTATTTATGAACAAGCAAATCAAAAACGGCAGAAGCCGTATCATAGCTTTGACGGCAAGTATAAGCTTTTGGGGAGTTACCGGCTTCGTGATGGCACAGACAGCCGAAAAAAACACCCAAAACTTAACCCATAACACGGAGGTCAACATCACCCGCCTCACAAACCAGACCGAAACTCAAAGTATCGACTCAAAAACAGCCGCAGAAACCAGTCCTTCCTCCATCAGCTCCGAAAGCATCATCCAAGGAAAGCCACAGCGTTACGACGACCGTGGATGCTGGACCATGGTATGTATAGGCGACTCAGCCTACCGTACCTACAAATATGACAAACCGGTGTTGCACTATAAATTCTATGGCAAGAAAAGCACGCTGACGATCTGCGCATACGACAGAAGCAATCCTGATTTCGTCTTCTTTACCGGCGCTACAGGAACCTATAAGGAAAAGTCCGACAGCAAAGTATTGGAAGCCGGAGAAATACGCCTCAGAAAATGGATTGATGCCAATCAGTTCGAAGACACGTGGAAAGACACTTACGACGTTTCAGGCATGAAAGGCACTTGGAAAACCGAGCGTTGGAAACGTTCTGCCCCCTCGGAAGAGTTGGACCGTGTACTGGCCTGTTTCAAAGAAAGCGAAGAGCGGGACGACCGTTTCAAGGGGACATGGAAACTGAAAGCCAAACGCAACAACCGTACAGGTGTGGTGCCACCCGCAAGCTACGACCGCTATAAGATTTACGGCAAACACCGCTACCTGTCGTTCACGCTCACCCCGAGAAATCCCAAGAAACTGTTCTATACATTCAAAGGCGATTGCGGCACATTCAAAACCGTAAGCCCCGACTTGATTCGTGAACATCAAAAAGACATTAAAATCAAATGGATGGATAAAGATAACTTTTCCATCACACTCATGGTCAACGGTCAAGAATGGTACGAAGAATGGACACGCGTAAAAAGACCTGATTTCTTTAAAAAGATTCTCAAAAGCACAGAACTTTAAAAAGCCTTCAACAAAATACTGTTTTTCAATTTCCAGAAGATGCAGCTTAGCCCTAAGTAGCAGGCTGCATCTTCCTCTCACATCTCTCTAAGCCACTCTGTCAGAATGGCAGAGTCCAAATCTATTGCTCACTTTTTCTAACTTTTGCCGATATCGCTTCGTATAGAGGATTCTGAAATAATTGCCATTATGTCATACTTTTTATTTTTCTCAGTCCCTACTTCCCGACAAGGATGGACAGTGCAGCTCTTCTGAAGAGAGGCAAATCCCGACCGTACCATACAATCAAAAATATACATTCAGCATAAGATACAAATAGGCCTTCTCATCCTTGCTGTTATGATGTTCCAACTCGAACTGTATCTTATCCTCACGAGCCAACCAGCCAATGGCACTGCCCAGTTCGGCATCATTCAATCCTAAGATGTCTTTTATCTCCGAATACTCCCAACGACGTTGGTCGTCACTGCTCAATAGACGCCATACCCTACCCGCATTTTCACCGATAATATGCTTATCCATAAATTGCAATATATTTAGCTGTTTACATATTAAATTGTCGTACAAATTTAATAAATCAGTTACTAATTATTTACCCCCCCCCCGAATAATTAACTCATATTAACATGTTATAAACTAAAAATACGCCGATAAAAGGAAAAAACTCTTATCGACTATTTATCCGGACGGAACGCAGTGGTTCAATCGTCCTTCTTTACTCCCAAAAGGCGACTTACTTCTTATCCGTTCCTATCCAAGTCCATTTATGCCAGATACGCTCTAAAGGCCCTTGTTTATACTTGGACAGCCACCATTTGCAAAACCATACTTGCAGCAGGAACGTGAAAACTCCAATCAACAAACTCACCGCATATCCGCAATAAGGAGCAAGATAAAGACCGAACGGGAAATAAATGACCGCTCCTATTATAGACTGGCTTATATAATTCGTAAGACTCATCTTTCCATAAAAACGCAGATTGCCGACCGCGTCGCTGAACCTCCTGTTTTGGTAAAGGAGCACGAAAGACGCTATCAGTACCAGCGTGAAAGCCAATTTCTGCCACATGTCAAATGCAGTACCCACGGTTTGCTGTACGATAGCGTCCTGTCCCATAACCAGTTCCTTCAACGTATATAAAGGTGCAAAGGAAAGAGCGGAAACAATCAATATCTTTACCCACAGATGAAGGTTCTTTTCGGATGACACAAAAAGCCGTTTTCTTCCGATGTAAAAGCCCAACAGGAACAGCCCTGCCGTCTGGAAAAAACGCCCGGCATTCACGGCCCACAACAAACTGGCCTTTTGCCCCAACGTAATGTTGCACCCAATGAAATCCCAAAAGTCCCCGGATTTCGTGTATTCCGCCACTTCCGCATACATTTCGCCCACCTTGAGATCAGGCAAGCGGTGAGCCGGGTCGGCCAAAGCGGCCAGATAGTGGTACCATTCAACCGGCTGCAACAAAAATATGATGGCGGCAATCAAAATAGCCTTGTCACACCAGTTACGCGTAAAGAACAAGACCAGACTCACCACAACGAACAGCAACAAGACATCGCCGGCCGGAAAGAATGCGGCATTCAACGTGGCAAAACCTACCAACAGCACCATGCGCCACAGGAAACGGTAACCGAAGTCTTTCCCCTGCCGCTTTTGATTCTGCGTTTGAATATAAAAAGTAAAACCAAACAAAAGGGCAAAGATGGCGTATGCCTTACCTGCAAAAAGGCTAAACACCACATTCAAAACCCCTTGGTCCAGAACCTCCAACCACTCCGGTGAATCTGCCGGATAAACTGGAAAAATAAAATGTTCCAAGTTATGGACCAGAATAATAGCCATTACGGCAAAACCACGTAGGGCGTCCACGACCTCTATACGCGTTTTTTGAAGAGGATTTTGTTCCATATATTATTTATTGACGTCACAAATATAAGGAAAAAACACTCTTCCACCTCATGGAAGTTATCAAATCGGCCTTTTTATTCGATTATTCCAGCGATATTCCGTAACTTTGCAGCGTTTTTCACAAACACCCCCAAACAGGATGAAAATCAGAACCATTATTTGTTTTATCTTTTCCATTTTAGGATTGTTGGCGCTCGTCGCATACTTTTTTCCGGAAGACGGTATCGCCGTAGGCAGTGTGCGAATGAAGTTTCCCTCTCTGACAGAAGTCCTTCAAACGGAAGAAGAAAAAGAAACGCTCCCGACCGACACCGTATCAACTGACACCCTCAGCACGGAAGAACTGCTGCAAATGCGCATGGACGCACTCAAAGCGGAAAAAGAAAGCGAGTTCATGACCTATTGCGAGACGAACGCCGCACGCATTTATATGCCGGGAGACAACATAGATTATTTGGACCCGTTTTTCGATGCGCTCGAAGCTGCACGCGAACGCCCCGTCCGCATCATGCACTACGGCGATTCGCAGTTGGAGGGCGACCGTATCTCGTCCGTCTTGCGCGAAGCGTTCCAAGAACGGTTCGGTGGAAGTGGCGTGGGGTTGGCGCCGGCCGTACAAACCGTCCCGACCTACACGTTGTCACAATCCGTATCGCCGGAAGGGCTATCCCGACACATCGTCTATGGCCCCAAGGATATGCGGCTCGACAGTAAGGCATACGGAGTCATGGGACAAACGGCCACACTCGACGGGCCGACCACATTCCGGTTTTCCACGCGCGACCGCCAGCATTTTCCGCACGCTTCCCGCTTCGGTCAAATCACGCTCCTGACCAGCGCCCCGGTAAAAGCGGCAGCGGTGGCCGGAACCGACACCCTCATCCTGAACGAAACGCAACTCAACGACCGGTTTTACTGCTATTCCCGTAATTTCAGCAGTCCCCGCACTACGGTCAGCCTTACGGTCGACGGACAAGCCGATGTGTACGGAGTAATGCTCGACGGGCAAACGGGCGTTTCGCTCGACAACATCCCCATGCGCGGCTGCTCCGGCACGATATTCACCGGCATCCATTCATCCACGCTGTCCCCGTTCTTCGGACGCGAAAACGTCCGGCTTATCATCCTGCAATATGGCGGAAATTCCGTTCCTTACCTGAAAGGAAAAGAAGGTATCGACAATTACATGTCCGGCCTGAAACGACAGATTGAATATCTCCGGAAACTGGCCCCCGATGCTTGTTTCCTCTTCATCGGCCCGTCGGACATGTCCACTTCCATAGACGGCGAAATGCAGACTTACCCCATCCTGCCCCGTCTGGTAGAAGCCATGAAAGCCATGGCGGAAGAATGCGGCATAGCCTATTGGGACCTTTATGCCGCCATGGGCGGACGCGGCTCCATGATGAAGTGGGTGGACGCTTATCTGGCCGGACCGGACTACGTGCATTTCACTCCCAAAGGTGCCCGCCACGTAGGCAATATCCTCTATGAAACGCTTGAATTTTACCATAAATTCTATCGTTTCCGTACAGGAAAAGACAAACTGAAACTCAGTGCGGACAGTACGGAACTGGTGGTAGATACCACACAGGTCCCGTCCGTCCAGGCTACGCACACCGACACGGTGTCCCATGATTCACTGAACCCCTAATTTTATCTTCAATATCCCTCCGAAAGACATGAAGAAATACAGGATATTATCCGGGCTTTTAGCGGCCTTTGCCCTACTGGTTGGCTGCCACGCCCATGAGAAGAATGATTCCGTACGCCGCGAAGCTGCGTTACGCCCTCTCCCCGATTACCTGTTCATCCGATACGGAGACAACACGTTGCAATTCCCATCCGGACGGGCCGACTTCGACACACTCTATCACAAAATGGATAGCTTGCTGTCCACCGGCAAAGGCAAAATAAACATCCTCCACATCGGGGGCAGCCACGTACAGGCCGGATACCTGAGCCACCGGTTGCGGATGAACTTTTCCACCTTGGGCGACTCGGTAATGACCGCCCGGGGCGTGGTATTCCCTTTCCGCATCCTGCGGACGAACGCTCCCCAAAACTACCGTATCGGTTTTACCGGAACATGGGAAAGTTGCCGGTGCATCAAGCCCAACGGCACTGATACCCTCGGACTGACCGGAGCCGCAGTCAGCACCGGCGCCCCTTCCGCCAGCCTGACGCTCCGGCTCAATCCGAGCGATACGTCCGCCTGGCATTTCACACGACTGCGCATACTGGGCTATGCCAACGACACCACGGCATATCCCTACGCCATACATCGCGGAGACACCCTCCTCCCGCAACATGACGCTGCCACGCACAGTTTCCTGATACACTATCCCGAAGCCTGCGACACGGCGGACATACGCATCCACACCGGAGAGGGCGGACGTTTCACGCTGACAGGTATCTTGCCGGAAAACGACCGGGACGGACTGGTCTATCATGCCGTAGGGATTAACGGGGCCGACGTACCGGCCTGGCTGCGTTGCCGCCACCTGCCCGAAGACCTGAAACTTATCCGGCCGGATCTTGCCATTTTCGGCATCGGCATCAACGACGCCAACGTACCGCCGCAGAAATTCGACCCGGAACAGTTCAAAGCGCATTACCGCGAACTTATCGCCCTGTTCAAATCCGCGAATCCGCATTGCGCTTTGCTTTTCGTGACCAACAACGACTGCCTGCTCAACCTTGGGAGAAGGCACGGCAAGCGTACCAATCCCAACACGGCGCGCGTGGCCAAGGCATTCAAAGAACTGGCCGCCGAGACTGGCGGTGCCGTATGGGACCAATATCATATCATGGGCGGTTCGCGCTCTTCCGCCTTGTGGCGCGGCAAGCGGTTGATGCGCCCCGACCGTATCCACTTCACCGCCGAGGGATACCACCTCATAGGCGACATGCTCTACAATGCAATCATAACCGACTATTTACAAGCTGATGGAAATTAAAGAAAACCTGCTCGTGCTGTGGCATTACATAGAAAGTGTATTCTCGTTCGACCCGAACAGTCCGCTGTTGTTCACGCAATTCCAGTTTTGGGCCTTTTTTGCCATTGTCTTCGCCGTTTTCGCGCTTTTCCGCAACAAACGGCTGCTTCGTAACACTTACCTGTTTTTCGTCAGCGTTTTGTTCTACTACAAAACGAGCGGACTGTTTTTCGGCCTGCTCCTGTTTGTGACGTGCAGCGACTTTCTTATCGCCCAGCTCATCTACCGCGTGCAGGCGCGTTGGCAAAAGCGGGCTTTCCTCGTCCTGAGCGTCGCCATCGACTTGTCCATCTTGTGCTACTTCAAGTATGCCTACTTCTTCGCGGACTTGGTGAATACCGTATGCGGCACCTCCTTCCAAGTGACGAACCTGCTGGCTGTCGAGGGCAACCGGTTGCTCGGCCAACCGTTCTTCAGCGTAGACCGCATCATCCTGCCCGTAGGAATCTCCTTCTACACGTTCCAAATCATCAGCTATACGGCCGACGTGTATCGCGGGTTGGTGAAACCGGTGCGCAACCTGTTCGATTTCGGTTTCTACGTCACGTTCTTCCCCCAACTGGTGGCCGGACCTATCGTAAAAGCCAGCGACTTCATCCCGCAACTCTACCGCAAGTACTGCCTGAGCCGCCTGCAATTCGGCATGGCCGTGTTCTGGATACTCAACGGCCTGCTCAAGAAAATCATCCTGAGCGACTACCTCGCGGTGAACTTCATCGACCGTGTGTTCGACAACCCCATGCTTTTCTCCGGTTTTGAGAACCTCATGGCCCTCTTTGCCTACAGCCTGCAAGTATATGCCGATTTTTCGGGCTATACGGACATTGCCATCGGTCTCTCGCTGCTCATGGGATTCTATCTGCCGCGTAATTTCAATTCACCGTACAAAGCCCCGAATTGCAGTAACTTCTGGAAACGCTGGCACATCTCGTTGTCGCGCTGGTTACAGAATTACCTGTACATCCCCTTGGGCGGAAACCGCAACGCCACCTTCGGCACGTATTTCTGGATACTGACCATTACGTTCGTGGCCCTTATCCTCTCGGGAAACCTTTACGTGGCCGGAGGCGTACTGGTGCTCGGTGCCATTGTCGTCACGGTGGGACTGCGCTGCCCGGACCGCCGCAAAAAGATATGGGCCAACCTGAACTCGATGATTACCATGCTGCTCGGCGGCCTGTGGCACGGGGCAAGCTGCAATTTCATGATATGGGGCGGATTGAACGGCGTGGGCATGATTGTCTACAAGTTCTGGAGAGACTTCCGGCCGGTGGTCCGCACGCTCTGGTCGTTGCTCATCTTGTCCGTAACGGGAGCGTTATATGTCTTTGCCCCCGCGCCTATATGGAACCTGCTGCTCGTCTTCATGCTGTTCATCACGGCCAGTGCGATTATCAAATGGCTGTATGCGCTGAGCGGCTTGCGTTGGCGCTTTTCAGGGTTGGGGCACGCATGGGCCGTGGGTGTCACCTTCGTATTCATCACCTTCACGCGCCTGTTCTTCCGTTCGGGTTCCAATCTCGACCCGGCCATTGCCAACGAAACGGCATGGCGCATCGCCACGGAAATGGTGAACCAAATGGGGACGGCATGGAACGCCAACGTGGGCGATATTATTCTGGCCTACGACAAGGTGTTTGCCCTCTTCGCCTTAGGCATGGTCATACATTGGTTGCCGGACAACTGGAAACGCCGTTATCGCATTTGGTTTGCGCGCATGCCGTTGCCGTTGATGGCCGCAGTTGTCGTACTGACCGTTTTCATCGCTTACCAGTTCGTCACGGCGGAAATGCAACCGTTCATCTATTTCCAATTCTAAGAAGGGCCGCTTCGGCTTTTCCCCTCCGTCCGATGCCGTGCGCACCTGGAGCCGCACCGCTTTGCGATACTGTCAAAATGACAATCCGCACCCGGCAAGATTCCGCCATTTGTACCCCGAAGCGAAATCTTTTGGAAATATACGATTCTCGCCACGTGGGGAGAAAACGGTTTGTCACCCATTCAGGGCCTGTACTTTCAAAAAGCCAAATGAAAAGCCATGGCTTGCGCCTACGCTTCAACGCGGAGCAAGCCAATCCCGGATTTACACAACGATTTGACAGTCGAATCCCGTAAACCCAAGGAGGCGAAATAGAGAAAAAAGAGCCCGTATCGGCATCTCGTCTACACATTTTCAAGTCTTTTTTCGGACAACGTGAGGAAGTGGGTTATACGAGATACGGACAAAAAAAGTGTTTTTTCAGCCGAACGATTTTTCATTCGACTGAGATTGATGCCCCTTTTTGCTGAACAAAGATAAAAATCAAGCCTGATTTGCAAAAAAATGTATTCAAAACCTTCGTTTGAACTGCACGGATAGAGGGAAAAAGAAGATTGGCTTGTTCAATCGGCTCCTATTTTTCTGTCATTTTGAAAGCGAAATATCGGATTTCGCAAACAAAACATCAACATAGAAACCAGTATGGCCTCCCTTCCGATTGGATATAAAAATTTGCGGCAAATCCATCATGTATCCATGGAATCTGCCGCAAATTACTATGAAAAAGAATGTATTCTTTACTCTACTATCCGCCGAAGTTATCGTACATGATAGATTCAGGATCTACACCCAGACCGTCGAGCATGCCGACCACAGCCTTCGACATCGGGCCGGGACCGCACATGTAATATTCGATGTCCTCGGGCGCATCGTGATTCTTCAGGTAGGTCTCATACATCACGTTATGCACAAAACCCGGAGTGTACTTCACGCCTGCTGCGTCTGCGGCAGGATCCGGACGATCCAAAGCCAAATGGAAATGGAAATTCGGGAAATCCTTTTCCAAGCCTAAGAAGTCCTCCAGATAGAACACTTCGTTCAACGCGCGCGCACCATAGAAATAGTGCATCTCGCGATCCGTCGTATGCAACGTCTTCGTCATGTGCATGATTTGCGCACGCAACGGAGCCATACCGGCACCACCGCCGACCCAAATCATTTCTTTCTTGCTGTCGAAATGCGGATGGAAGTCGCCGTAAGGGCCGCTCATCGTCACCTTGTCACCCGGTTTCAGCGTGAAGATGTAAGAAGAAGCAATACCCGGGTTCACATCCATGAAACCGCTACGGTCGGCCTTGAAAGGAGGCGTAGCAATACGTACGGTCAACATGAACACGTCGCCCTCAGCCGGGTAGTTGGCCATAGAGTAGGCACGCACAGTCGGTTCCGGATTGACACACTTCAACGGGAAGAGACCGAACTTCTGCCATGCCGGCAAGTATTCGTCGCCGATAAGGCTCTTGTCGATATCCTTGTCGTAATCCATCGTAAATGCAGGTATCTTGATCTGGGCGTATGAACCGGGGATAAAGTCCATGTGTGCCCCAGCCGGAAGCTGCACCTTGAACTCCTTGATGAACGTAGCCACATTCTTGTTGCTGATCACCGTACATTCGTACTCCTTCACACCCATGACAGACTCGGGCACCTTAATCTTCAAATCGCCTTTCACCTTGCACTGGCAACCCAAACGCCAATGGTCTTTGATTTGCTTGCGGGTAAACTGTCCCTTTTCAGAGTCCAGAATCTCACCGCCTCCTTCTACCACCTGACATTTGCACTGTCCGCAAGAACCTTTACCACCGCAGGCAGAAGACAGGTAAATCCCTTCGGAAGCCAAAGTGGAAAGCACACTTCCGCCTTGTGCCACGGAAATCGTCTTATCCCCGTTGATGGTAATATTCACGTTTCCGCTCGGAGACAAATACTTCTTGGCTACCAACAAAATAACCACCAAGAGGAGAATTGTGACGAGGAATACGCCAATGCTCGCTAAAATAAAATTCATATCCATTGTTCTATTCCTTTCCTTTTAAATACTTAAACCTGAGAAACACATAAAGGCCATGGCCATCAGCCCCACCGTGATGAAGGTGATACCCAATCCCTGCAAGGGCTTGGGCACGTCAGTATAAGCCATCTTCTCGCGGATGGCGGCCAAGGACACAATGGCCAACAGCCAACCGATACCTGAACCCAAAGCGTATGCCAAAGAATCCCATACGCTAGAGATAGCCTGCGTGCTCGTGGCCGGATCCATGGAGATTCTCTGCTGCATGAACAGTGAGGCACCCATGATGGCGCAGTTCACGGCAATCAAAGGGAGGAATATACCCAACGCGGCATAAAGCGAAGGAGAAAAACGTTCCACCACCATCTCTACCAACTGCACGATACCGGCAATCACGGCTATGAAAAGGATAAACGCCAAATAAGTCAAATCCATGCCGAGGACGCCGTCTTCAGCCAATACTTTGGTCTGCAACAGATAGTCCACCGGCACCGTCACACAAAGCACGAAGGTCACGGCAACGCCCAACCCCAATGCAGTCTTTACATTCTTAGATACGGCCAAGTAAGAACACATACCCAAGAAGAAAGCGAAAATCATGTTGTCCACAAAAATAGAACGGACAAACAAACTTAACATATGTTCCATATTCTTTTTTCTTTCTGTTTCTGGTTATGATTCCGATTACTTTTTCTCTTTCCTTTCATTGTAAGCCCGGTGAGCCCAAATGAAACATCCCAAAAGAATCAATGCCATGGCCGGCATGGTCATCATACCATTGTTCATATAGCCCATGTCGTAGAAGCTCTGTGGAATAATCTGAAAGCCCATCAGGGAACCGTTTCCGAAGAACTCACGGACGGCACCGACCAAAACCAACACGTATGCATAGCCCAAACCGTTACCGATACCGTCGAGGAAACTTTCCCACGGACCGTTCATCATGGCAAAAGCCTCCAAACGTCCCATCAGGATACAGTTGGTGATAATCAGGCCGACATACACGGACAACTGTACGCTCACATCATAAGCAAAAGCCTTCAGCACCATACTTACGATGGTTACCAATGCAGCCACGACGACCAACTGAACGATAATGCGGATACGGTTGGGAATCGTCTTACGTATCAAAGATATAATCAGATTGGAAAAAGCCGTAATCACTGTTACCGAAAGCCCCATGACAATGGCCGGCTCCATTTGCGAAGTGACAGCCAAGGCGGAACAGATACCGAGCACCTGAACCGCAATCGGGTTGTTGAGGTTAAGGGGAGACGAGAATACTTCTCCATTCTCTTTAGAAAATAACTTACTCATATCTTACCTCCTTTATTCATTAGTATTTAAAAAAGTCATATAACGTGAAATACAGTCATGAAGCATGTTGTTCACACCGTCCGAAGTCAAGGTAGCACCGGTGATGGCATCGCAACGGCTGTCATCAGAAAGTCCGTTCACGACTTTACCTTTCTTCACCACGCTGATAGCTACGGCGGACTTGTCGTCATTCATCAGCTTCTTGCCCTCGAACTGCTTCTGGAACTTATCGTATTCCGTAATAATGGCACCCAAACCGGCCGTTTCGCCCTTATGGGTAAAATATACGCCGTAAATGGTGTTCTTGTCGGCATTTAAAGCCACATATCCCCAAATCGCATCCCACAAACCTTTACCCGTCACGGGAATGACATATTTGGTTTCTCCGTTCACCTTACATACATACAACGGGAGGTTGCTGTCCGAGATGTTTTTGTCTTCTACGGCAAAACCGTCTGCATCTTTGGAGGTACCGTCTTTCACCACGTTGCCGTCCTTGTCGATGATTTCATCGGCCACTACGACTTCATCGTATGTTTTTTCCACTTCGGCTTTCTCCACATCACGAAGATTCAAAGCGGCCAGAATCTGACTTTTCTTGTCGATACGTACGTTAGCCATTGACTGCGGTTCCAAAGCCTTGGAAACGAAAGCCAACAAGAAAGCCACGATAACGACCACAACACATGAGTATATAATGGTATAAGTATTACCGTCGGTGTTCAGCCCTTTCTTCGCTGGTTTATCCGTTTCTCCGGCCTCCACGATTTCTTCGAACTCAGAAGCGGGAGCCTGACACACCGGGCATTTTTCAGGCGCAGCGTCACCCTCATGGACGTAACCGCACACTTTACATTTGAATTTCTTTGTTGCCATAGTTCCTTTATTATTTTTTAATTGCACGTTTAGCCCGCTTGTCGATATTACTCTGGATGACATAATAGTCGATCAGCGGAGCAAACAAGTTCATCAACAAGATGGCAAGCATCATACCTTCGGGATAACCCGGATTCAACACACGAATAATAACAGCCATGGCACCGATGAGGAAACCGTAAATGTATTTACCGGTCTCAGTGCGTGCCGAAGTCACGGGGTCGGTAGCCATGAACACGGCGCCGAAACAGAAGCCGCCCAATACCAGATGCTGATACCAAGGCATGGTAGCACCGGCGTTACCTTCCATCCCGCTGGCATTGAAAATCCAAGCCATGAGTGCACCTCCGACAAACACGCTGAACATCGTCTTCCAACTGGCAATACCCGTCCACAAAAGAATCACTGCACCGATAGCTATGGCTATCACGCTGGTCTCACCGATAGAACCGGGAATCAAACCGATAACCTGGTCGCAAGAGAAAGCCGGTACCGTACCGGTAGCCGCTTCTCCTAAAGGAGTGGCCATCGTAAACGTATCAGGCAAATCATTTCCCAAACCGCAAATGCTTTCCTTAGCCACCCAGCAAGCATCGCCGCTCATTGCCGTAGGATAGGCAAAGAACAGGAACGCACGGGTAATCAAAGCGACATTGAAAATGTTCATACCCGTACCTCCGAAAATTTCCTTGGCGAAAATTACGGCAAAAGCACAAGCTATCGCGATAATCCACAACGGACAATCGACCGGCACGATCATCGGGACCAGGATACCCGTTACCAGATAACCTTCCTGAATCTCCTCGTGCTTCCATTGGGCCACGATGAACTCGATGCCCAAACCCACCACGTAGGACACGATAATCTTAGGCAACACGGCCAACAAACCGAAACCGAACATTTCCCAGAATGTCCCGTCCACTCCGGCGGCCGCATAATTCTGATACCCGATGTTGTACATACCGAACAACAAAGCCGGTAACAACGCTATAACCACAAAAATCATGATACGCTTGCTGTCTATCGCATCATGTACGTTCACTCCCGACTTCGACGTGGTATTCGGCACGAACAGGAAAGTCTCGAAACCGTCAAACACAGAACGAAATGCGTGAAGCTTGCCGCCCTCTTCAAAGTTCGGCTTTATCTTATCAAGATATTTTCTTAACGCGTTCATTATTTAAATCATTTAAACCTGTGATGAAATTAATTAAGCCATCTCCTTGCGAAGCATATCCAAGCCTTCACGGACGATGCGCTGCACCTCCAGTTTGGAAGAGTCTACGAACTCACACAAGGCAAAGTCCTCCGGAGCCACCTCATAGATGCCCAAAGCTTCCATGCGGTCTATGTCGCCGGTGATAATGGCTTTTACCAACTGTTCGGGGAAGATGTCCATCGGGAATACACGGTCGTATTCGCCCGACATGATCATGTGGCGTTCGCCGCCTTTCACACGAGCGTCGAGTGCATACTCCTTCTTGCCCATCAACCAACTCATGTAAGCACGGCTGGAAGAGTAATCGTTGAAACGCGGCATGATCCAACCGAAAATCTCGTGCACGTCGTCTCCTTCGGGAATCACGTTCACTTCCGTCACATGGGCACCCAAGAAGCCGTCGACCGAGGTCTTCACGCCGGTCATCACATTGCCGTTTATCACACGCAGGCTCTTGCCCGTCGTCACGTTACCTTCGATTAAGGTGCTCAGTTGCTGTCCTATCGTCATTTTGCAATAGGCCGGCTTCTTCACTTCCGAACCGGCAAATGCAATTACGCGGGTAAAGTCCAAACGTCCTGTATTCAGCAAGTGACCGATGAAAATCACCTCTTCCGCACCGAGTGTCCAAACGACTTCACCCTTGTTTATAGGAGAAATGTGGTTGATTTGCACGCCTACGTTTCCGGCCGGCGCCGGTCCGTCGAAAAAGTTTATTTCCACGTTCTTGGCTGCAGTCAACGCCGTAGCCGTCTGCTTCGAGCTTACGCCCAAATAAGTTTTCGCCATTTTGGCCAAGGCATCGAGTCCGGCCTGGAAATCAGCCTCACGTCCCCGCAACACATATTCGAAATCGGCTGCAAGCGGCATGGAGTTGAAAGCGGAAACAAAGATAGCTTTCGGAGTGTCGGACGGATTTGCCGTCACGTCGTAGGGACGTTGCCTGAAGAAACCGAACAAGCCCGATTCCAGAAGAAGGTCTTTCACCTCCTGCGCAGTCATCTGACCCACATTCTTCTTGCCAAAATCCACATACTGCTGCTCTGCATCGGCTTCCACACGCACGCTCAACACTTTACGACGGTCGCCACGCTCCACCATGGTTACCCGTCCGCTCACGGGAGAGACAAACTTGATTTCAGGATGGTTCTTGTCCACAAACAAGCTATCCCCGACCTTCACCACGTCGTTCTCTTTGACTACTACCTTGGGCTTCATTCCCGTAAAGTCGTCCGGCACCAATGCATAGACAGCCGGTTTCTTCACCTGAAACTCCTCCTTGGCAGCTTTACCCTTGAGATTCACGTCAAGGCCCTTACGTAATTTAATTACATTTGCCATTATTATAGGATTAAATAAACTGGTTTTAATTAAAACGTCGCAAAATTACATTAAAAATATGACAAAGTGAAGAATTCTAAAAAGAAAATAGTAATTTTGTCGCATAAATAAGGGTCATATTAAAAGATTAAGGAAAATATTCAGAGTACTCGCAGGTATAGTCGTGGGCTTCTACCTGTTGTCGGTTGCGCTACTCCACGTTCCGGCAGTGCAAAGAGGTGTCACGTTCCTCATCTCGGAAGCATTGAAAGATATTTTACATACAGAGCTTTCTATCGGCCGGGTGGACTTGGGATATTTCAACCGTATCATTCTCGACGACGTACGCATTAAAGACCAGAAGAAAAAGGATTTGCTGAAAGCAGCCCGCCTGTCGGCCAAAATAGAATTGACCTCATTGCTACACGGCAAAATATCCATTTCAAATGTCCAACTCTACGGATTCGACATCCATCTCTACCAAGGCAGAGAGAGAGAAAAGCCGAACTTCCAGTTTCTCATAGACACTTTCGCGAAAAAAGACAGTCTGCCTTCCAACCCGAACCTTCGCATCAATTCCGTACTTGTCCGGCGGGGTAAACTGTCGTGGCACCGTTATGACAAGTCTTCTACTCCCGGCCGTTTTAATCCGGACCACATCGTGTTGGACAAAATCAGTGCCACGCTTTCACTGAAAAGCTATACGGCGGATTCCTTGAACCTGAACGTCAAGAAGTTCTCCTTTGAAGAACACTCCGGCCTACAGCTTAAACAACTGTCTTTCAAGATTACGGCCAACCGGGAAAAAGCACAGCTCGACCATTTTACCATTGAGCTGCCCCATTCCCGGTTAGCCCTCCATCCGGTCACTATGAGCTACCGCCATATAAAAGAAGGGAACGGAAAAGGGCGGTATCAGGATTTCACGTTTCAAGGCAGCATCGAGCAGGGAACATTCTCTTTCGCCGACTTCATCCCCTTTTACCCCAAATCAGTTCAAAACCATGTACTTGAAGAGCTACCGACGTTAGCTGCCGAAGCGCAGTTCAGCGGAAACCTCAAACAAATCCTGATAGACCAGTTCGCACTTTACACACCCGACCGGAGCATGGTGCTCGAAGCCCCATTGACTATCCGTCACCTCGAAAATCCGGCCCAACGAACGATAAAAGCCGACATCCGGAACCTGCGAATCACCCCGGCCGGCCTCAAGCAACTGTCTGAATGGACTTCAAACGACAAGATTCCCATTTCACCTTATTTACAGGCTATCGGTACATTAGAAGTCACAGGTGCCCTGTCCTATCGTTCCCAGTATCTCAAAAGCCATCTTAATTTACATACCGATTTAGGTTCTCTGGCTTTGTTCGGATCTTTCGCCAAAGGAAACGAAATCGAAGCGGAAGTGCATACTCCCGGATTCCAACTCGGCAAACTGACGGGACGGGAAGAGCAATTCGGCGAAACGGCTTTCGACTTATCGGGCAAGGGACTCCTGCGCTCCGGTGCCTATCCCGTCCTTTCGCTTCAAGGAACCATCGGTCGCCTGTCTTATAACCATTACGATTACCACGACATCACAGTCGACGTGGATTACCGAAAAGGAGGATTCGCCGGCAATGTAAGCATCAATGACCCTCACCTCGCTCTTACTACGAAAGGAGAGTTCAACTTACATTCATCCACGCCTTACATTAAGGCGGAAGCTTCTGTCCGACATTTCGCACCACATGCCCTCGCCCTAACATCCAAGTATGCCGGAACAGTGTTCCAAGGTAACCTGCAAGCTGATTTCCAAGGGCACAACATTGAAAACATGGAAGGACTTATCAGCCTGAACGATTTTTGCATGTCTACATCGGAAGAAAACTATACCCTCGGACCGATATGTTTTAAAGCCACCAATGAACCCGGCAAACGCAACCTCTCGCTGCACAGCGACTTCCTGCACGCAGAAATGGAGGGAGACTTCAGGCTCGGCACGTTAATCGCCCACAGCCGGAAACTGCTCCATGCCTATATCCCGTCTTTCGTCAAAGCACCTCGACTTAAAAAAGACACGCCGGACGAAGTAGCCTTGTACATGCACATCGACCATACGGAGCCTATTGAAAAGATTTTCGGCATCCCTTTGCAAATCCCGAAAGCCGGACACATCAACGGTTATTTCAACAGCCGTACCGAGGAACTGGACTTCAATGCGTCCATCCCGTCGTTCAACTACAACGGGCAGCAATTAGACGACATTCGGATTCTGGCCGGCCGTGTCAACGATTCCCTCACCTGTACCGTCGATTTCAAAAAGCAAATCGGCAAAGCCCCCGTGGACTTCAGACTGTTGGCCCGCGCCGCCCATGACAATGTCTACACAGGACTGAATTGGACCAACCACGCCGAAAAAATCTATCAAGGTTCCATCTCGGCTGATACCCGGTTTACCCGAAACGAAGAAAAGAAGATGCTCACCGACATCGAATTTCATCCCTCGCAAATCATCGTCAACGACTCGGTCTGGAACGTACATGCCTCCAGCGTACATGCCGCGCCGGGCTTGGTCAACATCAACGGATTCGCCATCGAACAAGGTGACCGCCACCTGATTCTCAACGGTAACGTATCGGGCAACCCGGGCGATTCCTTGACGGTCGATCTGAAAGACATCAATCTGGAATACATCTTCAACATCATTAATTTCCACACCGTGGATTTTGCCGGACAAGCCACCGGACGGGCCTACGCAGCCAACCTTATGAAAAGCCCCGAAGTGGATGCCCACCTCCATGTGCGGAACTTCACTTTCAACCAAGCTTATTTGGGCGAAATGAACTTGCACGGCGGTTGGGAGAAGGAGAAAAATGCAATTTTCCTGCACGCACGCATGTCAGACCCGGCCCACAGCAGCATGACCAGTGTGGACGGAGACATCCGAATCGGCGCCGCCCCCAAGGGAGGCCTCGACCTGATGATTCGTACCGAAAACATAGACCTGTCTTTTCTGAACCACTACACAGACGGCATATTCACCGGTTTGCATGGACGAGCTTCGGGGTGGACCCGCGTATTCGGTCCGTTCAAAGGTATCAATCTGGAAGGCGACATGCTGGTTAGCGAGGGAGGAATGAAAGTCAACGCAACCGAAGTGGACTACCGCCTCGTCAACGACTCCGTCATTCTGCGCCCGGACAACATTTATTTCCGTAATGCCATGGTTTACGACCGGCAAGGCACTCCCGGCAAAGACGAGCACTATGCCGTAGTCAACGGTGTGCTCCAACATTCCAACCTCTCCCACATGCGTTTCGATTTCGACATCGACGCCTACAACATTCTGGGGTATGACGTCAAGGATTTCGGAGACGAAGTGTTCTGCGGAACGGCATACGCCACCGGAAAAATCGGGTTCAACGGACAGCCGGGTAACCTGAACATCAACATCGACGCCCGCCCCGAAGAAAACACCATGTTCGTCTACAACCTGTCCTCTCCAACGACTTTGACAGACAACCAGTTTATCACCTACAAGACCCATCAGGACAGTATCGACGGACATTCCCACTCCCCAAGCGGCACCCCTCTTCCGGAGCCGGAATCGGACATGCGTATCAATTTCCGCCTCAACCTGACACCGGAAGCCACCATGAAGATTCTTATGGACCCGAAAGCCGGTGACTACATCGCCCTGAACGGACACGGAAACATCCGCGCCAACTATTATAATAAAGGAGACTTCACCATGTATGGCACGTACATCATAGACCATGGCATCTATAAGCTCTCGTTGCAGGACGTCATTCGCAAGGACTTTATTTTCAATCCCGGCGGTACCATCGTATTCGGCGGTCCGCCCATCCAAGCCGACCTCAACCTGCAAGCCGTCTACACCGTACCCTCCGTATCGCTGAACGACCTGAGCGCACGCTCCACCTTCAGCCAAAATAACGTACGCGTGAACTGCCTGATGAACCTCGGCGGAAAGGCACAGTCTCCTCAGATCAGTTTCGACTTCGACCTGCCCAACGTCAATGAAGACGAGAAACAGATGGTGCGCAGCCTCATCAGCACGGAAGAAGAAAAAAACATGCAGGTGATTTACCTCCTCGGCATCGGGCGTTTCTACACCTACGATTACAGCAACACGGAACAAAGCCAATCCTCCGTGGCCATGAAGTCATTGTTGTCCTCTACTCTGAGCGGGCAACTCAACCAGATGCTTTCCACGCTGCTCGGCAACAACAGCAACTGGAACATCGGGACGAACCTCAGCACGGGCGAAACGGGATGGAGCGACATGGACGTAGAAGGACTGCTCTCCGGACGGCTGCTCAACAACCGCCTGCTCATCAACGGAAATTTCGGTTATCGGGATAACAGCACCAATCCGAACGGTAACTTCATCGGCGACTTCGACCTACAGTGGCTGTTGACCCCAAGCGGAAACGTAAGCCTGAAAGCATACAGCAAAACCAACGACCGCTACTTCACCAAATCGTCGCTGACTACTCAAGGTGTCGGAATCGGACTGAAACGGGATTTCAACACGTGGCGGGACGTATTTCGGGTATTCATTCCCAAAAAGCGGAGGAAGAACCCGTAAATACCCTCCCTCTCTTTTCACTCACAACATACTAAAAACAAAGCGTATGGGAAACAAAGAATTTATGCGCAAAGCCATTGAGCTTTCAGTAGAAAACGTAAAAAACGGCGGCGGCCCGTTCGGCGCCGTCATCGTAAAAGGAGATGAAATCGTCGCAACCGGAGTAAACCGGGTGACTGCCCACAACGACCCGACGGCTCATGCGGAAGTCAGCGCCATTCGCGAAGCCTGCCGCCGACTGGGCACCTTCGACCTTAGCGGTTGCGAAATATACACATCCTGCGAGCCTTGCCCGATGTGTCTCGGTGCCATATACTGGGCGCACCTCGACAAAATATACTACGGTAACAATAAGGACGACGCAGCCGACATCGGATTCGACGATTCCTTTATCTACGAAGAACTGGCTCTCCCCCGTCAAAACCGCAAGAAAGCCATGGAAGAACTGCTGCCCGAAGAAGCCATCGCAGCTTTCGACCTGTGGCGCAACACGGCAGACAAGACTGAATATTAAACCTCTATCATTTCAGTCCATTGCCGCAGGGCATCCCCCTCCTATGGAAAATCCAAAGTCCTCTGTAACGGCCTTTGGATTTTTCACGATTTTTATCCGCATAAAAAATTTCCTTATCTTTTTCATCCTATTAGAGAAAAAATGTTTAATTTTGCCGATGTGATGTAGACCGGAGCGTCGGGACGCATCCTCTTTGTGGATACAAAATTGCATTTACTGCATATTCTTATCAATGTTGAAACCTGAGAAATTTCAAAAACAAGTCTGATGAGAAAGTGCGGGTGGATGCCTGTGTTATGCGCAGGCTTCCATTCCCGTTTTTCCAGACTTAGGGTTTTCTCAGGACCTCAACATTAGAAAAACGGGATGGAAGCTGCGTAATATTTATATCAAGTATTGCCTTCTACTCTTAATCCCTTTTTCTCCACAAATATATAACGGGCAATAAATGATGGAATATAAATCAAATCAGCATAGACAAATGGCTAAAGTCAAAAACATCCTTTCACAAATATTCTTTCCCAAAAGGCTAGAATCATCCTCCCACGAATCGTATTCCGGTTCATGCGGAGATCATGCTCAATGGAGCCTGAATCCGGAAAACGGAGAACTCCGCATCACCGGCACAGGCCCCCTTTACGATTTCTTCGGCGAAAAAGAAGTTCCGTGGGAAAGCCATCTGAACCATATCCGGAAAGTGGTCGTCGCCCACGGTATCACTTACATCGGCTTCCAGGCCTTCAGTTACTGCAAGTCGCTGTCGAGTGTCCAACTTCCGGACACACTGACAGGCATAGGACAGCACGCCTTCGCCTATTGTAAAAGTCTGACCTCCGTTCTTCTGCCCGAAGGAGTGAAACACATCAAGGACTACGCTTTTGCGCATTGCTACCACTTGCAGGAACTCACCCTGTCCACCACACTCAAAAGTATAGGTAAAGCCGCTTTCTGTTCTTGCCACGGCCTTACCCGCATATCCATACCCGACAATGCCATCCTGCTGGGAAGCCAAGTGTTTGCCGATTGCAAAAGCCTGACGGAAGTAAAGCTCCCCGAGGGACTGCTGCAACTCAAAAGCAACAGTTTTACCGGCTGTATTTCCCTCCCTTCTGTCTCGCTGCCCTCCTCCGTGGTCTATCTCGGCAATTCCGCATTCGAAGGATGCAACAGCTTTACACGAATCGACATTCCGGACAAAATCGTCCATATCGGCGACCGCGTTTTCGCTGACTGCCATGCGTTGGAACAAATAACCATTCCTTCCTCCGTACATCATTTAGGCAAACACATATTCTCAGGCTGCCGCTCGCTAAAGACTCTGACCGTCCCTTTTCCGGCCTGCGGCACTCCGGCCACCTTCTCCAACTTCGGCGAACTCTTCGGGACTACCCCCGACATCGAGATGCGAAAAATAAGCCAGGATAACGAAACGGGAAAGGAAACAAACTATTACCTTCCCCATAGCCTTTCCGTCCTACGCATATTGGAGGGATGCGAAATCATTCCGTCCAAATGCCTCATGAATTGCTTCGTACTGAAAGAGCTCCACCTTCCGTCTTCACTTTATATGATGGGCGAAAAAGCCGTTTACGGCTGTGCCGGCCTGAAAACCATTTATTGCCAAGCTGCGGAACCGGCCTCCATCCATGCCGACACCTTCGGAGGCATCAGGTTCAACGTTTGCCGGATCCACGTCCCGCAAGGTTCTACAGAGAAATACAAACAAGACAAGCACTGGAAACCTTTCTCACTAATAGAAGAATAAAGAACAACCTTACCAGCGATGAACCGGAGTTGAATCTGTGTCTATCTTTTTCCTTTCGTCCCAACCCGTAAAAAGGAGAAACAAAGATTATCTTCCATACTTCCGATTTTCAATCAAATAAAAATATAAAAATTAGACTATCATGCAGTTTTTTCCGTTCAGCAAAGTAGCAAGCCTCGCATATTTTCCTTACTTTTGCACGAAATAGGCAGTATCCCGGCAATCTGAAGCAAACTTCACGGCATTCGGATTGTCCTATTTTTGCTTATAAAATGACATAAAAGCAAATGAAAAAGCAAGAACTCTATGACCGTGTCATTGCTTATTTTGAACAAGCAATGCCCGTGGCTGAAACCGAGCTGCACTACCACGACCCGTTCCAACTGTTGGTAGCAGTCATACTTTCCGCCCAATGTACGGACAAACGGGTCAACATGATTACCCCTCCGCTCTTCCGCGACTACCCCACTCCGGAAACCATGGCCGCCGCCACGCCGGAAACCATTTATGAATATATCCGTAGCGTGAGTTATCCCAACAACAAAGCCAAGCATCTGGTAGGGATGGCGCGCATGCTGGTGGAAAACTACCACAGCGAGGTTCCTTCCGATTTGGATGAGTTGGTCAAGCTGCCCGGCGTAGGACGTAAGACGGCCAACGTCATCCAAGCCGTCGTGTTTGAAAAAGCCGCCATGGCCGTAGACACTCATGTGTTCCGCGTGAGTCACCGCATCGGACTCGTCCCGGATACTTGTACCACGCCTTACAGCGTGGAAAAGCAACTGGTACGTTATTTCCCGGCTCCCATTATCCCCAAAGCCCATCACTGGCTCATCCTGCACGGACGCTATACCTGCACGGCACGTACGCCCAAATGCGAGGCCTGCGGACTGAAAATGATATGCCGACATTACCTGCGTACCCACGGAGCGGCACGCCCTTCCGCCCAACCGTAAACAACCCGTGGCATGACGGGCGGAAACACCGCGTGAAAACGTAGCCCGTCCTCCGCAAATAAAGGGTCTGCTTTCTTGCAAATATGGAGGGAAAAGTATAATTTTGCAGTGCTGTAAAAGCATTATATTAAGAAGGAAACGACAGAAAACCTTTAAATAAAGATTTAAAATTATGACTATTGACAATTACAAGTTTGCCGGCAAGAAGGCAATCGTACGTGTGGACTTCAATGTCCCCTTGGATGAGAACGGTAAGATTACAGACGATACCCGTATTCGCGGAGCATTGCCTACGCTGAAGAAAATCCTCGCCGACGGCGGTGCGCTCATCATCATGAGCCACATGGGCAAGCCGAAAGGCAAAGTGAACCCGAAGTTTTCTTTGAGCCAGATTGTAGACGCCGTTTCAGAGAAATTGGGCGTAGCCGTAAAATTCGCTCCCGATTGCGCCAAGGCCACTGACGCTGCCGCAGCGTTGCAACCGGGCGAAGTGCTGTTGTTGGAAAACCTCCGCTTCTATCCTGAAGAAGAAGGCAAACCTGTAGGCATCGACAAGGAAGACCCTGCTTACGAAGATGCCAAAAAGGCCATGAAGGCTTCCCAGAAAGAGTTTGCCAAGACATTGGCTTCATACGCGGACTGCTACGTAAACGACGCGTTCGGAACGGCTCACCGCAAACATGCCTCTACGGCTGTCATCGCCGACTATTTCGATGCCGACAACAAGATGCTCGGCTATCTGATGGAGAAAGAAGTGAACGCCGTAGACAACGTATTGAGCAACATCAAACGTCCGTTCACGGCCATCATGGGCGGCTCTAAGGTTTCTACCAAAATCGGCATCATCGAAAACCTGATGGACAAGGTGGACAACCTGATTCTGTGCGGCGGTATGACTTATACTTTTGCCAAAGCCCAGGGCGGCAAGATCGGTAACTCTATCTGCGAAGACGACAAATTGCAGTTGGCTCTCGATATCATCGAAAAGGCGAAGGCCAAAGGCGTAAACCTCGTATTGGGTACGGACTGCGTGGCTGCCGACGCTTTTGCCAATGACGCACATACACAAGTGGTTCCGGCTAACGACATTCCCGAAGGATGGGAAGGTTTGGACGCAGGTCCGGCTACTCAGAAAGCTTTTGCCGAAGCCATCAAGGGAGCCAAGACGATTCTGTGGAACGGTCCTGCCGGTGTATTCGAATTCGATAACTTCACAGCCGGTTCGCGCGCCATTGCCGAAGCTATTGCCGAAGCTACCAAAAACGGTGCATTCTCACTCATCGGTGGTGGTGATTCCGTAGCATGTATCAACAAATTCGGCATGGCCGACCAGGTTTCTTACATTTCTACGGGCGGCGGTGCTCTGCTCGAAGCCATCGAAGGCAAAATCCTCCCGGGTATCGCAGCCATCAAAGGTTAATCCGTCCCGGCGGACATTCTGAAATACGAAGGGCGACTTGTGCATACGGGTTGCCCTTCTTCATTCCAAAACTCCATGAAGAAGTTAATTCCCCTACTCCTCTTGTTAGGTATCGTGTGCGGATGCCACTCCGGACAGAACGATACGGCTACCTCGCAGACCGGGAAAACGCGTCAAGATTCCTTAGCCCTTAAGGTGGCCTTGATGCCGACCTTGGACTGCCTGCCGTTCTACTATGCCCAGCGGTGCGGACTGTTCAAAGAATTAGGTCTGGACATCCGCCTGCAAACGTTCAATGCCCAAATGGACTGTGATACGGCTTTCGCCCGCAGACACGTGGACGTGTCCTACACGGATCTGATTCGTGCGGCATGGATGCAAAGCAAAGGCACCGGCCTGTACGTATTCATGCAGGCGGACGGACATCATGAACTGTTGACGGCCAAAAGCAGACGCATACGACAGACCAAGCATCTAAAGGAACGGATGGTGGCCATGGCCCGCCACTCGGTGACAGACCTGTTGTTAGACACGGTCATCGGGCAGGCACGTCTGGAACCGTCTACGGTCTACCATCCCCAAATCAACGACATCCGGCTCCGGTACGACATGCTGAACAATGCCACGATAGATGCGGCTTTCCTTCCCGAACCGTATATCACACAAGCCAAGCTGAAAGGCCATAGGAGCATCTACGACAGCCGGAAGCCACACATACGGCTCATGGCTTTCATGGTATCGTCCGACGTTGTGACCGACAAAAGGAAATCGGAACAAATGCGCTTGCTGCTGCAAGGCTACAACAAAGCCGTGGAACAAATTAACCGCAAGGAACAAACGGACAGCATACGGAACATCTTGCTCGGCTACCCTGTAGAACCGGAAACGATAGATTCTATGAAAATACCAGCTTATCCTCAAGCCCAAAAGGCGGAAAAAGGCAACGTGGCCACAGCTCTCCGTTTTTTGACTTACCGACATTTGATTACGCCTGAATATACGGGCGACACGCTCATCCACACACCATTCATCCCTTAAACTTATGGATAGGAAAAGCTTTGAACTTCTTTATCAAGATGCCGTAGAGGCACTCACCTCACGCCGCATGCACGACGCCCTGAACTGTATCCGGGGGATTTTGTTCAATACCGAGAATCCGGAACTGAACCGTGAACTGGAATCCGTACAACAGGACTATGGCATGATGCTCACTTTCATATCACAGGGAGGCACGGACCCTCAACAGGCCCTTGTCCACCGCAACCTGACCCACCGAGCGTTCACGTTGCTCGACAAGTCCGCACGGCTCTACCACGTCCGTTACGAAAACGACCTGTACGCGGAAACGTACAATCGCTGTGACGCCGACCAGACGGCCTCTTTCGACCAATGGCTCGAAACGGCTGATTTATTACGGGAAAAATTGTCAGAGGAGCGCGGGAAGACCTCTACGGGAGAAGCCGAGGAAAACAGTTTCTACAACGCATACGACAGGCTGTTCGAGTATATCTGGACCGCTCCTCTTTTCCATGCAGCCGAAGCGGAGAAACTGAAAAATTTCATAGAGAAGCAGGAAACCGACGAACAAGCCTTGCTCGTCAGTGCCGTCATGCTGAACATACAACGATATTTCGACCCGCAAAAATACCGCCTGTTGCTTCATTTCTGCCGGACGGAGCATACGAAAGTCCGCGCACGGGCCATGACTGCCGCCGTGTGGACCTACATGCAATACGAAAAGCGCTTTGTCTACTATCCCGACCTCTCGGACGGACTATCATTGCTGGCGCAGGACGAACGTCTCAAAGGGGAACTCATCCTCCTGCAACAGCAATTCCTACTCAGTTTGGAAACGGCTAAAGCCGAAAGGAAATTGCAAAATGAAATCTTTCCCGATTTACTCAGAAGCCGGAACTATCAACGCAATAAAATGGGATTCGAGCAAATGGAGGAAGATTTGGCGAAGGCCTTGCGTGGAGAACCGAATGCGGAATGGGAAAAGATGCGGGGCAACAAACAGTTGGCCGACAACATGAAAGAAATCATTGCCATGGGTAAGGAAGGGATAGACATCAACTTGGGAACCTTCTCCGCGCTCAAAGGCTTCTCGTTCTTCCAATCCGTCGCACACTGGTTCACGCCATTCAACAGACGGCGGCCGGAAGTAAAAAGCATCTTCCCTCCGGGTATACGGCACAATCCGATACAAATGCTTATGGAAGCCGGTAACTTCTGCGAATCGGACAAATATTCGCTTTGCATGATGCTCAACCAAATAGCCCCTTCGCAACGGGATATGATGATTTCCCAAATCGGCTCACAGATAGAAGGCAACGAAGAAGGTCTCCGGGATGTAGCCAAGGAAAGCATGAACATCGGTTCCGTCTACCGTAGCTATTTGCAGGATTTGTACCGTTTCTTTAAACTTCATCCGCGTAAGACACAATTCGACGACCCGTTCAAAAGAGACCAGTTGTTCACCCGTTATACAGTATTGGAAAGCATGTTGAAAACACCGGCTTACTTGCGCGAGATGGCCTCATTCCTTATGAAAAGGGAATGTTACCAGGATGCCATTGCCTATATGGAAGAAGCGCTCAAACACGAAACGGCAAACGCTGAAATGCTACAAAAGGTGGCCTTTTGCTATCAACATACAGACCGGCCGAGCAAGGCCATATACTATTACCAACAAGCCGACCTGTTGAGCCCGAATAACGAATGGATTCTGAAACAAATGTACTTGTGTTATTCCGCTTTGGGACGCTATGGACAGGAACTCGACTGCCTGAAAAGTCTGGAAGAAATGAACCCGGGCGATACCCGCCTGATTTCGGAAATCGGATTATGCCTGATGCAACTCGGACGCTACGAAGAGGCCGCCCAACGTTTTTATGAATTGGAATACAACGGGGAAAGAGTGGTACCGTCATGGCGAGCCATCGCCTGGTGCAACTTCAAGATGGGACGTCTGGAACAGGCAGACAGGTACTACCGGAAAATACTGCAACAGGACAAGGTGACATGGGAAGATTATCTCAATGCCGGACATACGGCATGGTGCCTGAAGCAAACAACGGAAGCCATCACCCAATACCAAAACTACCTCAGACTCTACCGCAGCAAAAGGAAGGATACGGCACAGCCTTTGCTATCCCCCTTTGATGAAGACCGGAAAGAATTGCTCCTACACGGATTGAACGATTTGGACATCAGCCTGATGCGGGACATTCTCCAACCGGAACCGGAAAGCTGAATGTCAAAATCAAATCAAGGGAATGAGAAGATGGTAGAACCATCCCATAAAGCGGCGTCCGAAAGAGCGCCGCTTTTTCCAATTCTCCGGAGTGAGTAAAGTAGAATGGTGTTTGTCTGCCTCGAAAATGTTCTGTAACTTACGGGTCGTACAGGAATCGATGATAAAAGCGTTCACTTCATAGTCGAACTTCAGGCTCCTGCTATTCAGATTAGCAGACCCGACCGTACAAAACGTACTGTCTACCATCATGACTTTCGAGTGATGGAACCCGTCCTCATAATAGTAAATATCGGCTCCGCGTTTCATCAATCTTTTGGCATGGTAGGCCGCCACATCGGGCATGACAGGAACGTCACACTTGGTAGACAACATGACCTCAAGCTTCACTCCGCGCTTCAACGCACGATATAAGGCCTTTTTCACACTGGGCACCAAAGTAAAATAGGGGTTCACAATCTGTATCCGTTTTTGCGCATTGTCAATAGCGTCTATATAGCTCCTGCGGATTATCGCCGGACTTCTCTTCGGTTCACGGTTGGCCACGCCTAAAAGAATGCCGGAAGAATCCGCGCAGGCTGTTTCTTTCAGCCCCCAGAAGTCAGTCTGGATAGCCAAGCTATCCGGCTGATATTCCAAACTGTCGATCTTATGGTCGGTACAACGTTCCCACATTTCACAGAATATACGCCGGTAAAGGGGGACGCAATCTCCTTCCAAACGCATGTGCATATCCCTCCATTTACCGAACTCCGGACGGCCATGGATATAATAGTCGGCCACATTCATTCCTCCGGTGTACACCACCTTATCGTCGATAACCACGATTTTGCGATGATCGCGGTGCAAGGCGTGGTTCACCCATGGAAACACAATAGGATCGAACACGACTACCTCAAAATGCCGACTCTTTAATTGCCTTAGATGCCTTTTCCTCAAGGGACGGTCGTTACTGACATTACCAAAATCATCGTAAATCACCCTGACCTTTACCCCTTCGCGCACCTTTTTATCCAATAAGGTAAACAAAGCTTTCCCGATAGAATCATTGCGAAAATTAAAATACTCCAGATAGATATAATGACGGGCCTGCTCTATCGCTTTGAACATGTCTTCAAACTTTTCCGCACCGCTCGGTAACAACGTCACCCGGTTACGGGGCGTAAACAGTACACCGTTCTCTTTCAAGTCCTCTACCGTGAGAGAATCACTCGGGCTTGCCTGTGCCATAGACACAAGCCCCAACGACAACAAAACGCCACAGAATATGACACGCCATTTACTCATAATTGTTCCCACACCTCGACCTGAGCCGAGGCCTTCAATCCTTTTTTATAAATTTTATATTGAATACATTGGTCAGAACATACAACTGAAGTGGTCTACCACGCCCAACAAATGTCGGTCATCGTCCACCACCAAAACCGTATGTATCTTGTTATTGTGCATGATATCTTGAATCTTGGCAATCTTGGTATCCGGCGACACGCATTTCGGCGTACGTGTCATCACCTGCTCCACCGGGACGTTGAAGAACTTGTCCTGCAGACTTTCCATGGCGCGCCGCACATCGCCGTCCGTTATCAACCCGACTACCTTATCATTTACCATCGCCACACACAGACCTAACTTGCCTTTGCTCACATGGATAATGGCCTCGCCCAACTTCATTCCGGGAGGTATGACCGGCAAGTCGTTGCTGCGCATCACATCATGCGCAGTGGTCAAGAGGCGTTTGCCCAACGTCCCGCCGGGATGGAACTGTGCAAAATCCTTTGCCTGAAAATGACGCATCTCGATGAGCGCACAGGCCAAGGCATCGCCCATAGCCAAAGTGGCCGTAGTGGAGGATGTCGGTGCCAAATTCAAAGGGCACGCCTCATGGCTGACCTTGACCACCAAATGGCACGTGGAATACTTGGCCAACAAAGAATCGGGATTTCCGGAAATGCCAATCAAAGGAATATGATGTTCCAATAAATAAGGTATGAAACGAAGGAGTTCATCGGTCTGGCCGGAGTTGGAAATGGCAATGACGACATCATCAGGTGTCATCACCCCCAAGTCGCCATGGAAGACATCCAGCGGATTGATGAAAAAAGCCGGTGTCCCCGTACTCGCCAACGTAGCGGCCATCTTGGCACCGATATGCCCGCTTTTGCCCACTCCCGTTATAATTACCTTTCCGGTACAACGGAGCATCAAATCCACCGCAGCATCGAAATGTTCATCCAACTGAGGTATCAAATCCAAAATGGCCTGGGCTTCGTCGCGGAAGCACTTGACGGCAATATCTTTCACTTGGCTCATAGCAATGATGCGATTACGGTTTCCAAATCTTTCAGATACAACATATTCGGGCCGTCGCTCATGGCTTTCTCCGGGTCGGGATGCGTCTCGAAGAAATATCCGTCCGCACCGAACGCTTTCGCAGCCAAGGCCATGGCCGGCACGAACTCACGGTTTCCACCGGTCTTTCCGCCTGCCGCACCGGGCCGCTGCACGGAATGCGTACAATCCATGACCACACGGGGGACAAAGGCTTTCATATCCGGAATATTACGGAAATCCACCACCAAGTTATTGTAACCGTAAATATTGCCGCGCTCGGTCAGCCAAATCTCCTTTGCTCCGCTCTCCTGCGCTTTTTCCACGGGGTATTTCATGTCAAGTCCCGACAGGAATTGAGCTTTCTTGATGTTGACAATCTTACCGGTACGGGCTGCCGCTACCAACAAATCGGTCTGACGGCACAAAAAGGCCGGTATCTGCAGGACATCCACCACTTCGCCCACCGGAGCGGCCTGAAAACTTTCATGAATATCCGTCAGGAGCTTAAGACCGTACTTCTCACGCACGTCACCCAACATCTGCAAACCCTTCTCTAGTCCGGGGCCACGATAAGAATGCACAGAAGTACGGTTGGCTTTATCAAAAGAAGCCTTAAAGTAAATCTCTATATTAAATTTCTGCTTTATCCGAACCAGCTCGCACGCCACCTCGTCCAACAAATCAGCGGATTCAATCACACACGGACCGGCTATAAATATAGGGGTCATCACAATCTGTTTTAATAATACAATATGCAAAGATAGCGAAAGGCAAGCGCAGAGACAAACGAAAAACAAAGTTTTTCAAGTTTGGCATTCCATTACGCATCCGCAAAGATGACTTACTACACATACGCCCCATTATCAGCAGGACGTTCCGTTTGAGGTGCCGGATAATTGGGTGTGGTGTAAGTTGGATGATTTAGCTTTTTACAAAAAAGGACCTTTTGGAAGTAGCCTAACCAAAGCTATGTTTGTTCCTAAAGGCAAAGATACATACAAAGTATATGAACAGAAAAACGCTATACAAAAAGACCATAAGCTTGGTTCTTATTACATTTCAACGGAAAAATATTGCTCACTGAGTGGCTTTGCTGTTCATCCATATGATATAATCGTTAGTTGCGCTGGGACTATTGGAGAAACTTATGTTTTGCCACAAAATATTCAAGAGGGAATTATCAATCAAGCTTTGATGTTAATACGCTTATATAATCGTGAAATTGAACGTTTTTATCTACTTTATTTCGATTTTATTCTCAAACAAGAAGCGTATAAAGAAAGTAAAGGAACGGCTATAAAAAATATTCCACCCTTTGATGTGTTAAAAAACTTCTTTATTCCAATTCCACCCAAAGAGGAACAAAAAAGAATATTGAGCGAGGTTGATAAATGGATGTCTTTTGTTGATGATATAGATACTAATTGTAAAGACTTACAATTGTACATTAAGCATACCAAGAGCAAAATCCTTGACCTCGCTATTCATGGTAAGCTCGTTCCACAAGACCCGAACGATGAGCCAGCCATTGAACTTTTGAAGCGCATAAATCCCGATTTCACACCTTGTGATAACGGGTATTATCC